>Ga0213821_1000004_pt1 | contig 279897 bp, 259 predicted proteins | sample MC6MC0909MG_FD_179894 | JGI IMG/M metagenome (GOLD analysis project Ga0213821, IMG submission 179894) | Enriched soil aggregate microbial communities from Iowa State University, Ames, United States - MC6-MC0909-MG | ecosystem: Environmental > Terrestrial > Soil > Unclassified | place: USA...
TTACAAACAACCGTATGAACTTAGAAAAAGCACGTGAAGATTTCCATGTAGGAAACTTATACTTCAACCGTGGTTGTACAGGTGCAATCGTTGGTTACCAACCATTTGGTGGCTTCAACATGTCAGGTACTGACTCAAAAGCTGGTGGCCCTGACTACCTACAACTTCATATGCAAGCTAAAACAACTTCAGAAATGCTTTAATTAGAAGTTTCTATAAAAGAGAAAAAGTGTTAGATTGACTACCAATCTAACACTTTTTTATGTGGTTCTTTGCTTGCTGTCCTCTCTTCATTGTGTTTGATTTGTTGGTGTATACTCTCTGCAAGAGTTAGCGCCTCAGCATGTAGGAATAGCAAGTGAAAATAGATACATTCCCCAACTGCTAACAGATTTGGTTCCAAAGTATCTTCGTACAGGTAACCTTATTTATTACTTTTGCTTATAAAAAAACGAGCCGTCGACTTTATTATCGACGGCCCATTTTTTTACTACTTATACGTAATATTTTTCTACTACTTCTGCACAGCGCGCACAAACTGTTGGATGTGCTTCATTTGTTCCAACTGTTGAAGAAATTGACCAGCAACGCTCACATTTCTCGCCTGTTGCTTTTTCAACAACAATGGATGCATGTTCTAAAGCTAGCGCTTCTGCCGGAGCTGATTCAATTGGTGCTACTTCAAATGCTGAAACAATTGATAGTTGTGCAAAATCAATATTTGCATCATTTAATAATGTTAACACTTCTTGTGTTGCATAAACCGTTACTTTCGCTTCAAGCGATTTACCGATTGTTTTTGCATTACGTGCTTCTTCTAATGCTTTTAGGATATCATCACGCACTTCGATAATCGCTTCCCATTTGCTACGAAGTTCATCAAAGTTTGCTTGCTCATCAACTGATGGGAAGTCTGTTAATTGAACAGAAACTTCTGCTACAACGCCTTGAGCATGTAAGTAAGACCATACTTCATCCGTTGTATGTGGAATAATTGGTGTCATGATTTTTACTAATGTCATTAATGTATCGTACATCACCGTTTGCATTGCACGACGATCTTTATTGTCATGACCTTCAATATAAACAACGTCTTTTGCGATATCTAAGTAGAATGAAGATAATTCTACCGCAACAAAGTTATTAACCGCATGGTAGACAGCCGCAAAATCGTAACGCTCATAAGCGCCGCGCACTGTTTTTAATACATCTTGTAAACGCATGTAAATGTATTGATCCATTTCACGTAATTCTGCATATACTACGCGGTCTTGCTGTGGATTAAAATCAGCTACATTGCCGTGTAAGAAACGGAATGTATTACGGATTTTACGGTACACTTCAGACACTTGTTTTAACATATCCATGGAAATACGCACATCAGCAGTATAATCGACAGAAGCTACCCATAAACGTAAAATATCTGCACCGTATTGATCCATTACCTTTTGAGGGATAATGACATTACCAAGAGATTTACTCATTTTGCGACCATCGCCATCAAGTACGAAACCATGCGTTAAAAGCCCTTTATAAGGTGCAAAGCCATTAATCGCCACAGATGTAATTAACGATGAGTTAAACCAACCACGATGTTGGTCAGAGCCTTCTAAGTAAAGATCTGCCGGATATTTCATGCCACGCTCAACAAGTACACCTTGGTGAGATGAACCTGAGTCAAACCATACGTCCATAATATCGTTTTCTTTCGTAAACTCGCCATTAGGACTACCAGGATGTGTAAAGCCTTCTGGTAATAATTCTTTCGCCGTCATTTGGAACCAAATGTTCGAACCATGCTCACGGAATAGTGACGAAATACGCGCAATTGTTTCCGGTGTAATAATTGGCTCACCATTTTCAGCATAGAAAATTGGAATTGGTACACCCCATGCACGTTGACGAGAAATAACCCAGTCTCCACGGTCACGAATCATATTATAAAGACGTGTTTCGCCCCATGCTGGTGTAAATGCCGTTGATTTAACCGCTGCTAATAATTCATCACGGAATGCATCAATTGACGCAAACCATTGTGGTGTAGCACGATAAATAACTGGTTTTTTCGTACGCCAGTCATGTGGATACGAGTGCGTAAAGAAGTTTAATTTCTCTAATGCGCCAACCTCTTCTAATTTAGCCGTCACCATTTTATTTGCATCATTGTAGAAAACACCTTCAAAGCCTGGTGCTTCATCTGTATAACAACCGCTGTTATCCACTGGGCTTAAAATTGGTAAACCATATCGCTTACCGATTTGATAGTCGTCTTCACCGTGTCCTGTCGCAGTATGAACACAGCCAGTACCTGCCTCAGCCGTTACGTGTTCGCCGACCATAACAAGTGATTCGCGATCATAGAATGGATGTTGTGCTACGAGACGATCTAATGCTTCCCCTTTAACTTCTTGGATTACTTCGTAATTTTCCCATTCAAGCGCATTTGCAACTGTTTCAAGTAATTCTTTGGCGATAATGAATTTTTTATCTGCTACTGCCACAACAACATAGATAAATTCTGGATTTAAAGAAATCCCTAAGTTTGCTGGAATCGTCCATGGTGTAGTCGTCCAAATAATAAATTTCGCATCAGCTGGCACAATGCCTTTTGTATCTTTAATCGCAAAGCTTACATAAATAGAAGCTGATTTTACATCTTTATATTCAATTTCCGCTTCTGCTAATGCAGATTCAGAAGAAGGTGACCAATATACTGGTTTTAAGCCTTTATAAATATAGCCTTTTTCAGCCATTTTACCGAATACTTCAATTTGTCGTGCTTCAAATTCTGGTTTTAACGTAATGTATGGATTTTCCCAATCACCACGAATACCTAATCGGCGGAATTGTGCGCGTTGATTATCAATTTGCTCATAAGCATATTTTTCACAAAGCTCACGGAATTCAGCAACGGACATTTCTTTACGTTTTACACCTTTGTTCGTTAAAGCTTGCTCGATTGGTAAACCATGTGTATCCCAGCCTGGAATGTAATTAACATGGTATCCGGTCATGGAACGATGGCGTGTAATCATATCTTTTAGTACTTTATTTAAAGCATGACCAATATGGATATCTCCATTTGCATATGGAGGGCCATCATGTAGTACATACTCAGGGCGCCCTGCAGTACGCTCCATTTGTAATTTATTGATGTCCATTTCATTCCATTTTTCTTGCATTTTTGGTTCATTCACTGGTAAGTTCCCACGCATAGGGAAATCCGTTTTCGGCATTAATAAGGTATCTTTATATTCTACCATTTGTAATTCCTCCTTTATTTTTTTCAAACAGAGAGCAAACGTGAAGCATCCCAATTATTTCAGCATCTTGTTACCCTAAGCATCATGGCTAGGGCAAACCATATTTACACTAGACTGTACTTCCCTAGTAATACCCAAATCTATTCATTAACAACAAAAAAGCTTCTCATCCCTATAAGGGACGAGAAGCTTGAACTCGCGGTACCACCCTAGTTGTAGTACATAATTGTACTACCGCTTGAAAGCACGTTAACGTTGTGCACTCCGAAATAACTTACTAGACGTTCAGCTATTTAGCTCAGAAGTGATGTTCTTTGTTATTTGCTTGTTTGGGCTCACACTATCCCCAAATCGCTTGACCACGCCTAACAAATACTGTCTTCATCTCTGCTTTTATGCATATCTGTTCTAATTTACATTACTATTACAATAGTATATGGAAATCCATGTAGTGCGTCAAGTCCTAATCATTCCACGACTAGCGCCATTTACATTTCTTCTACTTCTTGTGCATCCTCAACAGAAGATTGAATATCCGTTAAATCAATATCATACTGCAATAAATGTTCCCAATCATCTGCGTTCAGTAGATCTAACTGCGCTTCTACTAGCATTTTAAAACGATTGCGGAAAACTTTTGATTGTTTTTTCAGCTCATCGATTTCAATTGTTACTTTACGCGCTTTCGTTAACGCCTCATTGACAATGCGATCCGCATTTTTTTCAGCTTCCTTCACAATAAGCTTTGCTTCTTTTTGTGAATTTCTTCTTACTTCATCAGCTGCCTCTTGTGCGACTACAATTGATTTTTGTAATGTTTCTTCTAAAGAATTAAAATGTCTCGCTTGCTCTAAAGCCATTTCTAGTTGCTTATCAACATCTTTTTTCTCACGTAATAGTTTTTCATAGTCTTTAATGATTTGATCTAAAAATTCATTTACTTCATCTTCAGCATATCCTCTGAAAGATTTTGTAAACTCCTTATTATGTATATCAATAGGTGATAATGGCATACGATCCTTCTCTCCTTTACATGTACATTCGTAATATCTATTATACAATTGTTCTAACAACTTAGCAGTAAAAATAAATGGAAAAACCATCTTTTTTACCCTTTTTGGGTCAATCGACCGATTTGCAATCGAATTTTATCTTTCTTTGTTCGTCCTTCTGTCATTATTATTTTCACACGACCGCTTCCACGCACTGATAAAATATCCCCTTCTTGGCATTCAAAAGCAACTGCATCTCGTTCTGTCCAGTTTACCCGTACTTTTTTGCCTGTAATTAGCGCTTGTGCTTTTTGACGAGACACCTTTAATACGGTTGCAATAATGACATCTAGACGCATGGAAGAAACAGTATGAGACTCTTCCTGCCACTCTTCTTCATTTTGAATGAGTGCTTGTGATTCTTTAATTGATTCGACATGTACTTTCACTTTCCCAATCCCTGTTAAATGAAGGCGTACATAGTCTGCTACCTCTTGTGCGACAACAAACTGTACGTGCTGCTCATTGACACGAATATCTCCAAATTTAGCTCTGTCTAAGCCTAATGATAATAGGGCACCAAGAACATCTGGATGGCGCAGTTGTACAAATCTTGCAGGATAGTGAATCGTAAATACAGTCAACTGGTAATCTTCCTCTTGTGGTTCAAAATACGTTGGGAAAATTAGCATTCGTTGGCGTTCTGCTTCATGAAACATGCCCTCACTTGCCGTTATCAATGTGTTATCTTGTGCAATTACAGATGCCACAATAAAACGCTGCCTTGGATCTAAAAAATCTGTCAGCTTCGGGGCATAACGGTCCTCCACCTCACGTTGCCAACTTACTACCTGCTCAATAAAGGGCTGTTCGTCCTTTCTAAAATGTTGTATTAAATGCTCCATCTATCGTTCACCTCATCTACCTCAACCATTTGGTATTGGAAACTGTATAAGCCTAGTATTTCCTTTTTACATAAAAAATCCTCACCAACTGTGAGGATTTTGACTAAAACATAAAGAATAATTTTTGTAATACAATAAAAAGCCCATTTTTAATAAAATTCAGCATGAAAATTGCTACAATCGGAGAAATATCAATCATACCGATTGGCGGAATAATTTTTCTAAATAGCCCTAAATATGGCTCGCATAATCTTTCAAGAAAACGGCCAAATGCTGAACTTTGAGCTGCCGGTACCCAAGATAATAAAACATAGGCAACTAGCATAAATGAGTACACGGTAAACGCTAAATCCACATAATGCAAAATTATATAAAAAGTCATATAAACTACAATCCTCGCTATTAATTATCGTCTAAAATAAAATTTGAAATTTCGCCAGACACTTCTACATTATCTGGTGTGCATAAAAAGATATCTTTGCCAATGCGTTGAATATCTCCACCGAGAGCATAAACTGTACCGCTTAAAAAGTCGATAATTCGTATTCCTTGCTCTCGTTCAATACGCTGTAAATTAACAATCGTAGCACGTTTGTTCTTTAAGTTTTCAGCGATATCTTGAGCCTCTGCATAAACTCTTGGCTCTACTAATACAACTTTTGCACCTTTTGTATTCATCGCTGCCTGTAAACTAACAATATTATTATTGGTAGTTGTACTTTGCGGTACAATTTCATGTATAGGTGCCTTACGCTCTTTAATGACCTTTTTAGATGGTCTAGCAGCTTGAATCGGTTGTTGGTGCACGGGTTGTTGCTGTTGAATAGGAGCTTGCGTGATTTCTTCTTCTATATCTTCTTCAAGATAAAAGAAGTTTTTAATTTTATTTTTCATGCTCATCCTGTTCCCCTCTTTCATTTCCAACAAGAGCCGTTCCGATTCGAACGAATGTAGCCCCTTCCTCTACCGCTATTGCAAAGTCATTCGACATGCCCATTGATAACTCGGTACAAGGCGCGTGTGCGAATCCTCGTTCGGCTATTTGCTGTTGACATTGTTTTAATTGCTTAAAAACAGAGCGAACCATTGTTTCGTCCTCTGTATTTGGTGCCATCGTCATTAGACCTACAACTTGAATTTTTGTAAAGTTTTGCAATGATTCGATAAACGTTATCGCTTCGTCTACTGTTAAACCATGCTTTGATTGTTCGCCTGACACATTAACTTGTACAAAACATTTCACAGGTTTTGTTGCTCTTTTTTCAATTTCTTCAGCTAAGCTTAGACGATCTAACGAATGTAAGTAATCAATTTCATTAATAACTTGTTTTACTTTTCTTGTTTGTAATGATCCAATATAATGCCAGTGTACATTTGCTTGAATCGCTTCGGTTTTTTGTTTTAATCCTTCTGGACGATTTTCACCTAAATGTATAAGCCCTGCATCAATGGCTTCTTGTGTGCGCTCTACGGAAACCTCTTTTGTTACAGCAATAATTTGAACATTCGTTGCTGCACCGTTTGAACGCTGTTGTGCTGCTTGTATTTGATTATTAATTTTGTCTAAATTTGTTAAGATTTTCGTCACTGTTTTTCCCAACTTTACAACTTAGTTTCCTTTATTGTAACAAGCAACTCTTTATTTATCAATGAATAGCCTGACCTATTAATACTAGTCCCTATATATAGTTTACATGAAACGAAGGGCTACAGGCTTACTAAATAAAGGCTATGATTCTATGATAATGCCTTTACTAAAATAACATCCTTTCCAACGACTAAAACATCTTTCATATAAACTTTTCTAATAGACTCTTCACCTCTAAAAAATCCTAGATATTTACGTGGCTCTGCAATCATAAACGCCGTGACATAGCCTGTTTCTTTTGATACCTCTGCATCTACGACAAAGCCTAAAAACCTTCCATTTCCTGCTTCTATCACTTCTTTTTGCTGTAACATAGAAAATCGCATCTGTATCCCTCCTACTAAATCAATTACCATTGTGTTTTCTAATACAATGACAATGCTTTATTGATTCATTGCTGTATTGCTTTCATCTCAATTCTATGAGCGCTACCACAGCTTTATCTTCATATTTGCACTAAAACAATGAAGATAAAATGCGCACCGAAGTTTCGGGTGCGCATTGTCTACTTACTTATAATCTTTTTGCATCGTTTCAATGGCATTTTTTTCTAAACGTGAAATTTGCGCTTGAGAAATCCCTAATTCTTTTGCAATTTCAGTTTGTGTCTCACCATAATAAAAACGCTTCGCTACAATCATTTGCTGACGTACATCTAATTTTTGCAAGCTTTCCTTGACAGATACGTAAGCAACCCATTGATCTTCTGATACATCATCATCACGTAATTGGTCCATCATATAAACAGCGTCTCCACCGTCTGCATAAATAGGTTCCTGTAATGAAACTGGGTCTTGAATGGCATCTAAAGCGAATAATACATCTTCTTTTTTCATGTCAATCATTTCAGCAATTTCTTCAATCGTTGGTTCTCGCAAATTTTCGGTTATCCATTGCTCTTTTGCCTGCATCGCCTTATACGCAATATCTCTAAGAGAACGAGAAACACGTAGTGCATGATGATCACGCAGATGGCGACGAATTTCACCAATGATCATTGGTACAGCATATGTTGAAAATCGTACATTATGCTTTAAATCGAAATGATCAATGGCTTTCATGAGGCCGATACAGCCTACCTGAAATAAATCATCTGCCTGTTCACCCCTATAAGCAAAGCGTCCGACAATACTTAGCACTAACCTTAAATTACACATGACAAGCTCTTCCCGAATGTGGGTTTCTCCTGCTTGTAAACGAATGAATAGTTCCTTCATTTCTTCGTGCTTTAAAATTGGCAAAGTCGATGTATCTAAGCCGCAAAGATCTACTTTTGTTCGCATAATCGATTCCTCCGGATGTTATTCTCTGACTAAACCGTTACATCAGTTTGTCCGACAGAATCGAGAATATGCAGAAATAATGCGACCAATTTTAGGTAGGATAAATTTCCCTCTCTACGATATTGGTTGATTCAAATTTTCACGTAGATCTTGAATGATTTTCTTTTCTAACCTCGAAATATATGATTGCGAAATACCTAAATGATCTGCTACTTCTTTTTGGGTCATTTCAATTTTACCGTTTAAACCGAAACGACATTCCATAATATATCTTTCACGAGCGCCTAATAAATTAATGGCATGGAACATATGCTGACGTTCAATTTTCTTTTCAACATTATCTAAAATAATATGTTCCTCTGTCCCTAAAATATCAGACAATAGTAATTCATTTCCGTCTGCATCTGAATTTAGTGGTTCATCTAGTGAAACTTCACCCTTCATGCGGCTTGTTTTACGTAAATGCATCAAAATTTCGTTTTCAATACAACGTGATGCATACGTGGCAAGTTTAATATTTTTATCGGTATTGAACGTTTCAATCGCCTTTATTAAGCCAATTGAACCAATACTAATTAAATCTTCAATCGGCGTACCCGTATTATCAAAACGTCTGGCAATATAAACAACAAGACGTAAATTACGTTCAATAAGTGTATCTCTAGCTCGTAAATCTCCGTTCATAAAGGATGCAATGACTGTGACTTCTTCTTCTCGACTTAGTGGCACTGGCAATGAATCATTTCCCCCTATATAGTACGTTTCACGACTCCGAAACTTACCCCATAATTTTTTCAAGCTAGCAAGTAGCCTAAGAAGCAATAGTTCTCCCCCTCTATGAGTTATTTGAAAGCGCTGAAAAATGTAAAATTGCTGCTGTGCTATGCGGAAAATTTTTAGCTTTTTTTGTTAAGACGATGTATTCATTTTTTTTTACTTGGGATAGTGAAGACTCTCCTTTGATCTGCAATTCCTCAAATCGAAAGCCTAATACAACCGCTTGTTGTTGCACAGTATTGACATGAATAAATCGAATAAGACGCTGATAATCTACTGAAAACATCGATACATCGTAAGGATCTGTTTCTTGCCATTGCACTAACGATTCACAAATTGCTGCTGGTAAATAAGGTCGTAGCGCTGTATACGAAACGAAATGGACGGGTTTTCCAGATAACGGCTCGATACATTGATTACCTGTATCGACAAACGCCGAAAGTGGGATGACTTTATCAAAAATCTTTAAAGTCGTTTGAAAAACAAATTGTCCACTTACACGCTCCAGTTTTACAAAACCCCATTGCTTGTAAAAAAGGATGAGGTTAGCAAATGCCAGCAACAAGCAAAGTACAATAAAATGCATGACAGATAGATTCTTTAAATACGGTTGTAATGCTGTTAACAGTCCGCCAATAACAATCGTTGCCGTTAGTACGATAGGACCTTGCTTTTGAAAGCTTCGAAGTTTAAAGCGAAAAGCTAGACCAATTAGTACAATAAAACTTAGCACGATCGTCAACAGCGTTTGACCACCTATGACAGCTATAAAACTACTAATAATTGAACTCATTAATAATCTCGTATTCTTTACAAAAACGCCTGTAACTTTTGCTGTAAACGTCAGTATCGCTAGATTATAAAGCGTATTAATGAGCACCAGCCATTCTCCATACATAACAGCCGCCTCCTACTTACAAAGTTAGCACGCCAGCGCTACAAATATTGTCAAACAATCGCATCATTTCCTTAAAATGTTTTGACAAAAAACATCCTTTCCTTACACAAAAAGTGCCAGGCACGCAAACAATTCTGAATTGTTTGCGTGCCTGGCACTTTTAAGGGAAAAAAAACTCGTATTTTACATAGTAAAATACGAGTTTTGATTATCCACGATTTTTACGGTTACGTAAAAATGCAGGTACTTCTAGCATATCATCTTGTGCATAATTTTGTTGATTTTGACGCGGTTGTTCTTGTTGCACATGTACTTCTTGACGTTGCTCACGAATTGGTGCTTGTTGTTGTGGAGCAGCTTGTCGATTATTATTAATGCTTGGACGCATATTGCCTCGGCTTTGTTGTAAAGCCTCTTCTGTGAAACCAGTAGCAATTACCGTTACAATAATTTCATCTTTTAGATTTTCGTTAATGACAGAACCGAAAATCATATTTACTTCTTCATCTGAAGCCGAAGCCACGATATCTGCCGCTTCTTGTACTTCAAATAAGCTAAGGTTAGAACCGCCTGTAATATTCATTAGCACACCTTTAGCGCCATCGATTGAAGATTCAAGTAATGGACTTGAAATGGCCTTTTTAGCAGCCTCTGCAGCACGATTTTCTCCTGTTGCAATACCGATACCCATTAATGCAGAACCTTTGTTAGACATAATTGTTTTTACGTCAGCAAAGTCTAAGTTAATAAGACCTGGTGTTGCGATTAAATCCGAAATACCTTGTACACCTTGACGTAATACGTTATCCGCTTCACGGAAAGCTTCTAACATCGGCGTCGATTTATCGACAATTTGTAATAGTTTGTCGTTAGGAATGACGATTAATGTATCTACGGCTTCTTTCATACCGCCAATACCGCCGATTGCCTGTGTTTGTCGTTTACGTCCTTCAAAAGTAAATGGTCGTGTGACAACGCCCACTGTAAGCGATCCTAAATCACGTGCAATTTGAGCGATAACTGGTGCAGCGCCAGTACCTGTGCCGCCGCCCATACCAGCCGTTACGAATACCATATCCGCACCGCGTAATACTTCTTCTAATTGTTCACGACTTTCTTCAGCCGCTTTTTTCCCTACTTCTGGATTAGCTCCTGCTCCTAAACCACGTGTAAGTTTTGTACCAATTTGTAGCTTAATTTCAGCTTTGGATAAATTTAAAGCCTGTGAGTCTGTGTTTACTGCGATAAAATCTACACCTTGTACACCATGCTCTATCATTCGGTTAACAGCGTTGTTACCGCCACCACCCACACCAATGACTTTTATAACTGCAAGTTGATCAACACTCGTATCAAATTCTAACATTCTTTTTTCCTCCCACGGTAACTCGACTCTTTATCATTCATTACGCATTTTAGTTAATCAAAAAATTTATCAAATAATTTTTTTGCTCTGCCGATTACGCTTCCTTTTGATTCTGAAGGTGCAGCATATTCTTGCTTTTTCGATGCAGGTGCTTGAGCACCGACAGCCGCATACTCAATAGGCTGCGTATTCGTACCTTTTCCATAAAAATCATCTTCTAGATAGGCGTAACGAATCAGTCCAACTGCCGTCGTAAATGAAGGCTCTCTAACGCCAATATAATCTGGAGTATATATTCTAACACGCGTCTGCAATATCTGGCGTGCTAATTGAGCAATACCATCTAGTTTTGCTACGCCACCTGTTAAAACAACACCACCTGGTAAATCTCGAACGCCTAGACGTGCTAACTCGTCAATTACTAGTTCAAATAATTCTTCTAAACGTGCACCAATAATTTCAGAAATAAAGCGTTGACTGTATTGATCTCTAGAATCTGTACCGACAACTGGTACTTCAAAGAGTTCATCATCTGATGCATCATCGTAAAAGGCATGTCCAAATTGGTGTTTAATTTGCTCCGCTTGATCAGTCGGTGTTTTTAAAACAATTGAAATGTCTTTTGTAATATGATCGCCACCTACTGGAATAACACCAGTATGTGTTAATAGGCCCTCTTCAAAAACTGCAATTGTTGTAGAACCACCACCTAATTCAATAAAGGCTGTTCCTTGGTTTTTTTCATCTTCAGTTAATGCAAAAGAACCAGCCGCCAGTGGTTGTAAATAAATCTCTCTTACGCTTAATCCTGCTTTCTCTACGCAACGAAGTACATTGTGTAACAACGTTTTAGAGGTCGTAATCATTGTCGCATCCATTTCGAGACGAATACCAATCATACCTCTTGGATCTTTAATTTCGTCCAGATTATCTACTATAAACTGCTTTGGAATGATGTTGACTAATTCACGTTCAGGAGGTATTGACATGACTTGTGCAGATTCTACCACTCTGTCTAAATCATCATCTGTAATTTCTCTATTTTCACTATTTACAGCGACAACACCTTTAACTAGTTGTAACATCGTTTGGTTAGCTGGAACGCCTAAAACGACTTCCTCGATTTGATAACCTGTCATTCGTTCTGCTTGTTCTACTGCTTTTCGAATAGACTGAACTGTTGCATCAATATCAACAATTGCACCCTTTCGAACCCCATTCGATTTTACATTACCGACCCCAATTACGTGTAATTGACCGTCGCTCATTTCACCTATTAATACTTTGATAGAGGAAGATCCTATATCGAGTGATATATATAATTCCTGTTGATTCAATTCGCTGCACCTCCTTGAAAATGCTCTTAATTTCATTCTATTGTAAATCTTGCATAATGTCTAAGCAAATCGAGTATTTTGGTCAATTTTTCTCTCATTCTATGGAAGTTTTTTTCTTATTGTGACGTTTCTCATCTAACCGGGTTAGTAAAATACGCCTAATGATTGCTATATTTTGGAACAGACGTACTCCGAAAGCGAAAATGGCCGCTAAATACAAGTCTACACCTAAATTCACACCTAGAAAAGCCAAACCCGCCGCAAGAACTATATTAAAAAAGAAACCTGATACAAATACTTTATCGTCATATACTTGCTGTAATTGAGCACGAATGCCCCCAAATAATGTATCTAATGCCGCCAAAACTGCTATTGACAAATAATTTTCATAGATAGAGGGAATTTGGATATTTGTTAACAAGCCAAGCGCTAGTCCAAACACCAAACCTAGAAATGGTAGCCACATAAATTAATCTCCTTTTTTGACCTCTGTTAAATAATCATTCGTCAATGGCTGATCGAATGCCGGTATGGTTAACTGGGCAGTCGGCTCCTCTATCACTAATTTAAAATTATCTAAATAAAATGAATCGATGAATGTTGAAGCTTGAATTGAATTGTACATTTTTTGTGCCGCTTTATAAGTGCTTGTCCCAACATAAATCTCAAATGGTGGCGAAGAAAGTGCTACACTATTCACCGTTGTTCTTCCATTTATGTCTCTGATGGCTGAAGTTTGAACAATACGATTGCCATCAATGGCAACACTAGCTGCACCATATTTGAATAATTCATTCAGTAGTTGGGTAAGTAAATCCGGAGAAATCTCTTTCATCTCATAACCCATTGCTACTAATTCCGGTGCTGGCTCCACTCGGAGAATAACCCCTGGACCTGTCATGTCCGTCAAACCAGCTTGTTGCTTCAATTGCTCTACTGTGTCATTTAAAACGACTTGTAAATTATTTTTTTCAGATTGCTCATAGCGACCCACTACCTCATTAAGTGAGCGAATATCTGCTAATAATGTGGAATGCCTTTGCTTTTCTTCTGCTAATTCCTCTCGTATGGCCCAAATATCTCGTGTATCTCGCTCAGCTGGTTTCTGAATGGTATTGTATTGTACCGCTATCATCAAACCGATAATAAATAGCACGATCGTTATTCGGGTGTACATATTTTGTTTCAAAATAGCCCCTCCTAGACGTATCGCAAACAATTACTCCTTGAAATCATTTCATTTATGATTTGCATTTAAACAAGTGATAGAGATCCTCAGAACACTTTTACCCTTGTTTATCCATGCCGTTAGCTTTCTACTTTGACATTTGGCATCATTAACTTTTGATTTTCTTCTAATGACACAACGATATTGTCATTTAACAACTGATCTACTACACCACCACTTAAATTTAATGAAGCGCGAAGTGTCGCAGAGTCCCCTATCGCCTCGATAACAAACGGGGCAGGGTGTTGCTTACCGTCAATTGTAATAACAGGGCCATTGCATCTTATATACGAATTGGCCAAGACCCGTTGCCCATTAATGGCAATTGCCTGTGCTCCTGAAATTTTTAATTCATTTAATAATTTAAACACATGACTTTCATGGACGATATAATCATTAGGATTTACTGCTTTAGGGTCGTAATCGCCATCTTGAAGCGTAATACGTATACCCTTTCCTTCCGAATTTAAATCACCTAGTAATAATCGTAAGTCTTCTGCTTCTTGAACTAAGTGCTGAGACTCTTTTTCATTCGATGCGAAATCTCTTTCGTAATGCCGAATCTTTTCTTGTAGCTTGTTCGCTTCTTCTGTCAGTTCTTTGTTGCGCTCTTGCTGCTCAATTAACTCTTCACGATACGTATCTTCTTGTTCAAATAGCTCAGATTTAACGGAACTTGTTTGTCGATTGTCCTTTGCTTGGTTGTAAGAATAGCCGATGATAAACCCGGTTGTTATACAAACGATGAGCAGCTCAAATTGTTTCCTCGTGAAGAAATTCCCTTTGCTATTCCGATTCTTGTTGTTCATCTTCATTCACTTCCTGATTAACTGCTTTTTCGTCAGGGTTGTCCACTTTTTCGTCAGGGTTGTCCACCATATCAATGCTGACTTTATTGTACTCTTCGTTAAAGGGACGGTAATAGGAACCAACTTCTAAGTCGATAACACCCTTTTCTAAATCTGCAATTTGTGCAACAATTGAAGGATAGTAATTTAGCTTATCCGCCAATGTTGGAATGACTGCACGTACTTCGTAGCCATCATTCATATAGAGCTTGACCGCATTTGGATTGGCCTCATTACTGTTCGTGTTGACTTGTGAGATTAAAGCTAAAACTTCCGGTTTCAAACGGGCTAATTGCTCTACAAGCTTGTTAATTGTTTTTTCCCCTGTAATGCCAATAAAAACAGGCGCATCAATCGGAATATTGTCTCCAGCCTGTTCAAACTTTTTACCATTTTCCAACAATGGGTAGTAAGTTCCATCACCGGCTAAATACGCAACTTTTTTCCATTCCTTAATATCAATCGTGACGCCGCGCAGCCATTTACGCTTGACATGAGCCTCTTGCACCCATTTGTCTTTTAGTAATGCCTGCTCTACATCTTTTACCGTAAAACCCCACATCGCCTTTCCTGGTGCAAGTGTACTAGCCTCCAAATAATACTGTTCGTCAGCTAGTTGAGCACCGTTCACCGTAATGCTTTTAATATCACTGTAAGGTGATTGAAAATAAAGGAGTACAGCTAGCACTAAAAAGAAAAGTAATATTAGGACAATGAATTTGCGATTTGTACGCTTTTTTCGTCGCTGTTTTAGCGTAGGGATGCGATCTTCTATATCAATTACTTTCTCCATAAAAAGTACTCCTCCTTTATATTTATTTCGCTAATTGATAAATAATACCTATTATTAGCCACATTGTGACTAAAGATGTTCCACCATAGCTAATAAAAGGTAATGTGACACCGGTTACAGGAACTAAACCGATAACGACAGCTATGTTTAAAAACGCCTGTACAGTTAGCATTGTCACAAGTCCAATAATCGCATAATAGGATGTTCGTGATTTCGCCTGTACCGCAAATTTATAACCAGCGTATATTGTCAGTACAAACAATGCTAAAATAACGAGTCCACCTACTAGACCGATTTCTTCTAAGATGATCGCATAAATAAAATCATTTTGCGGCTCTGGTAAATATAAAAACTTTTGTCTACTTTGACCAAAGCCATGTCCAAAAATCCCTGCTGGGCCTATAGCCATTAAAGATTGTACTGCCTGAAACCCACTGACTAGGGGGTCTGCCCACGGATCAAGAAACGCTTCAATTCGCTTTAGCCGATACGGTGCTGTTGCAATCAATCCTACTAATCCAGCAACGCCCGCTACCATAATCATCGCATAAAGCTTAAGCGGATAACCTGCCACGAATAACAGTAAAAAAACAGAAACTACTAGTATAAAGACGGAGCCAAAATCGGGCTGAAGCATAATTAATATAACTGGTATGACGACAATAACGGCATGTCGCCAATTAACGACTGGCGTTCCCGTTTTATGCTGCGCCAAAATATGACTGATGTACACAAGGACAGTAATTTTTGTTAGTTCCGCAGGTTGTATCGTTAGCGGTCCTACACCGATCCAACTTCGAGATCCATTTCGTTCAAGACCAATCCCTGGTACTAACACAAGGACGAGCAATACTAACGAAAATAGATATGCCATTTTCCAAAAGGATTGCTCTTTCAAAATGTTTAATCGAATGGTAATGAGAAACACGATAATGCCTACCACAAAATACATACTTTGCTTCATATAAAACGGCATTTTTCCACTATAATGAACAGCACTCCAATAGGTACCTGCAGAATAGACGAAAATAATGCCGATTATTGATAGCATCAAAGTTGTGACGAGCAATAAGTAGCTTTCTTTCCCTCTCAGTAATGCCATCCTTCCACGTCAAGTATATTCTAAAATAGTTACAGGCTCATTACAGCTTCATTACAGCATCAATAAATACGTCACCACGAATTTCAAAGCTGTCATATTGATCCCAACTTGCACAAGCAGGTGATAGTAAAATAACATCCCCTTCTGCGGACATCGGTGCTGCATAATGAACAGCATCTTCTACGTTTTGCGCTATCACAGTTTGCGAAACACCACATGACTTGGCAAACTCAACAAAGCGTAAGCCCGTTTCACCGAATGCCACAACGCCCTTTACATGCCCCATACTCGCTCGTAGCTCTTCAAAGGAATGTCCGCGGTCTAAACCACCCGCAAGCAAAATAACAGGTGCTTGGAATGCGTCTAGCGCACTTTTCGTTGCTAAGCAATTCGTTGCTTTAGAGTCATTGTATATTTTGCGTCCATTCCACTCACGGACAAATTGGGTACGATGACGGACGCCGCCAAATTGAGCTAGAACCTCTTCCATTTTAGCTTTGTCACAGCCCATCAATAGACAAGCTGCAACAGCTGCTAAAATATTTTCTAGATTGTGTTTACCAGGCAGTGCAATATTTGCACGCTCCATAAACGGTTCACCTTGCCAATAGATTGTTGTCTCATCTGCGCTAATTCCTTGTTCAGTACGGCCTTTTGAAGAAAACGGTACTTTTTGCGCTTTTGATTTTGCTGCATAGCCAACTACAATCGGCTGATCAGCATTGTAAATGAAATAATCATTTTCATCTTGATTGCGCGTTACTCCAAATTTTGCCTCTGCGTAATTATCAAACGTGCCGTGATAATCAAGGTGGGCATCATAAAGATTAGTTAAAATCGAAATTTTCGGTTTGAACGTTTGAATACCCATCAATTGGAACGAAGAAAGCTCTGTGACGATTACATTATCTGCTTGTGCTTCTCTTGCTACGCCACATGCTACAGTACCTATATTTCCTGCGATTAACGGTTTTTTTGCACCATTTTCCAACATCTCAAAAATTAATGTCGTCGTTGTCGTTTTACCGTTCGAACCTGTAATACCGATAAATGGTGCATCGCTAATTAAATAAGCAAGCTCTATTTCAGTCCATACAGGAATTTCTCGACTAATTGCATCCGCTACAATTTTATTGCTATATGGGATACCAGGGTTTTTGACAACAAGTTCAAATCCTTCATCCAGTAAATCTTCTGGATGACGGCCACAAATAACTGTAATACCTTTTTGCAATAGACCTTGTGCATCAGGGCTTTCATCGAACGGCTTTGAATCGTTAACTGTTACAAAGGCGCCAAGCTCATGTAAAATTTCCGCTGCTGCCACGCCACTTTTAGCTAAACCTAAAACAAGGACTTTTTTATGTTGTAAATCTGTATATTCTCTCATAAGAACGCCTCCGATAAGACTGCAATCAATGCTACTGCTAAAGCAGTTGACCAGAAGACAAGTACAACTTTCCATTCCGACCAACCTGATAGTTCAAAATGATGGTGGATAGGACTCATTTTGAAAATCCGTTTTTTACGAATTTTAAAGCTACCCACCTGTAAAATAACAGATAGTGTTTCAATAACGAACACTAATCCAACTAACAGAAGTAAAAACTCTTCTTTCACTAATACAGATACCATGGCAAGAGCGCCACCAAGAGCGAGTGAACCTGTATCTCCCATAAATACTTTTGCAGGATTTGCATTGAATAGTAAAAACCCTAATAATGCACCTGTCACAGCAAATGTAAATAATGCAATATCTGCTTGATCTTGGAATAGTGCAATAACACCAAATGCCGCGAAAGCAATCGATGCTGTACCTGCCACAAGACCATCAAGACCATCAGTTAAGTTGACAGCATTAGAAAACCCAACTAACCAGAAAATTAAAAAGGCAACATAAAAGACACCGATATCAATTGTCCAATCTGTAAATGGAATTGCTAATGTTGTATCAAAAGAACTGAAGTGCAATAGGAAGTATGCAATAATTGCAATGACTATTTGCCCTATTAGCTTTTGAATGGATGTTAACCCTAAATTGCGTTTAAAAATGACCTTTAAGCCGTCATCTAAAAAGCCAATTAATCCGAAACCGGCTAATACAAGTAAAAGGACCACGGTTTGTGTGGTGAATAAATCTAAAAAGCCGCCGATCACGACCGTTGTGAGAATAATGGCAAGTAAGAATATAATGCCTCCCATTGTCGGTGTGCCTGCTTTTTTCATATGTGATTTTGGTCCTTCTTCACGAATACTTTGCCCAAACTTCAATCGACGAAGAAGTGGAATACTAATTGGTGCCAAGATAACTGTTACTATAAAAGCAATAGCTAAAATGGTAAGCGTTGTTGCGAGTTTCATTGAAAAATCTCCTTTAAATCTTGTTTCACTTTCTTCTTCTCGAAAAAAGTACAAACTCTCATATATTTATTACTACCCTTCATAATAATAGTGGTTCTTTCCCTTTTTTTAAAGGTAAAGTTACATTAGTTCACTAAATATAAATGTATGGTGCCATCTTGTTTGATAACACTATCCACTTCAGGTAATTGACTACCAATTTTAGTTCCTTCTCCATGCCATTGAATGCGGAATGGATAATGCTGCTTGGCAATATCATCCTTCGTTTGCCCTACAAAGTTTGGAACTTTCTCAGTAATGGGGTCTCCCCAACGGTAATCTTTTTCAAGCTGTGCCTTCGATTTTTCAATGCCGACAAAGGGTGCTGCATCTTCAATAATTTGACCAACAATCGGCGCTGCTACAACACCACCGAATTGCGTTGTTTTCTTCGGATTATCCACTGCTACATAAACGACGATTTGCGGATTGTCTGCTGGTGCAAAGCCGATAAATGATACGATATATTCACCATCTTTATAGCGTCCATTTTCAACTTTTTGCGCAGTACCTGTTTTGCCTCCAATACGCAGACCATCTCGATAAGCTTGTCGACCTGAGCCTTTCGCTACAACCGACTCTAACGCTTCACGTACTTTTACAGACGTTTCCTCACGAATAACTTGCCTTTTCATAACAGGTTCCGTCTCCTTAATTGTCTCACCAGTATCCGGATTAAAAATCTTTTTTACAACATATGGCGTATAAAGCTTGCCCCCATTGACAGCAGCAGCTACTGCCTGCACTTGTTGAATCGGTGTGACGGCTACACCTTGACCGAATGAGGTTGTCGCTTGCTCTACAGGACCAAATGCTTCTTTAGAAAATAAAATGCCCGAAGCTTCACCGGCAATATTGGAGCCCGTTTTTTCACCAAACCCAAAGTCTTTAATATACTTTAATAATCTTTCACCGCCTAAGCGTTGACCTAATTCAATAAAACCTGGGTTACAAGAATTTTGTACGACTTCTAAAAACGTTTCATGGCCATGCCCTTCACGTTTCCAACAGCGCAAGCGAGCACCTGCAACCATTGTAAAGCCTTGATCGTAAAACGTATCGTTATTTAAGTCTACCAAGTTCTCTTCTAATGCTGCACTAAGCGTAATAATTTTAAATGTTGAACCAGGCTCATACGTCATCCAGACCGGTAAATTCCGATTATAAATCGCCGGCTCCACTAATTGATATTCAGCTGGATGAAAGGTTGGATAGGATGCTAAAGCTAGTATTTCTCCTGTATTAGGATTCATTGCAACCGCCATTGCCTGGTCGGCTTCGTAACGTTCCATCGCCTGCGATAGCTCACGCTCAACAACTTGCTGAACATCTACATCAATCGTTAGCTCTATTGTTGCTCCATCCTCGCCTGCTTTCCAAGCACTGGCGACATTAGGTAAGTTATTTCCTTTGGCATCTGTAAATAGTCGTATAGCGGAGGAATTAGCGCTCAATAGTTTGTCATATTCATATTCGATGCCTGCTAGACCTTGCGCATCATAACCTGTAAAACCTAAAAAGCGAGATAGTAGCGTACCATAAGGATAATCCCTTGAGTAATCTACACCACTATACAATCCTTCAATTTGCATCCCTTGCAACTCAACAGCCTTTTCATAGGAAATATTTTTCCCTTCAGGCGCTAGCTTTACTAAGTAAGCTTTTTGCTGCATCTTTTCCAGCAATTTTTGTTTATCGACTTCGAGTACTTGTGCAATTTTAGCAGCTGCTCCTTCGATATCCTTACTTTGTGAAGGCATAAAATATAACGTAGGCGCCAGCTTATTCGTCACAATGCTATTACCATCCCGATCCGTAATGTGGCCTCGTTCATTGGCAAACGGAATTTCACGATCCCAGTTCTCTTCTGCTTTTTGCGTCAATTCTTTTTGATCAAATACTTGCAAAACAAATAACCGAATGACAATTGCTACTGCTACACACATAAACAATACATATAAAATACGTAAACGCTTTTTGGAATGGATAGAAATCCACTTCATTCGACATCACACCTTGTTTTTTACAACGTATGAAATAAAGTGGACTTCTATTCAATCGCTATTCATCCTCTACTTGTTCAATGTCTCCTTCAGATGGCGTTTCGACGTCTTTTACAAAGCTCTCAGCAGGTGTTTTTAATTTCACTACAATCGGTGCAGAGTCTGTAATGATCGTGCCTGCCGATAGACTTTGACTGACCGCAAAGCCCTCTCCTGCAACTTCAATTTGTAAACCTGACATAGATTTGAAAACTAATAGATTACGCAATGACCAATTTGTAAAGTCAGGCAGTGCGATATCACCCTCCGTTTTCAAAAAGACAAAACTACCTTTGACAAGTTTCTCTCCACTTTTCGGATATTGCTCTACTATTTTTCCACCAGAGCCTACAACAACCGGTTGCAATCCATCATTGGCTAACTCTACTTCTATAGCCTCTGCATTTTGACCAGTATAATCTTGTATCGCTGTCTGATCCACATGTTTGACATCATCTGGATTAACATTTAAATGTTTTAAACTATTTAGCATGACTGGTTTAAATATTTTCGATACAGGCACTGAGCCCAGTTCACCATTAAGTTTTGGTCTTTCAACCGAAACATACATAATAAGCTGCGGATCATCATATGGTGCCATTCCTAGGAATGAATACAAATATTCGTTACTCAAATATCCACCATTTTGCTTCGGAATTTGGGCCGTACCCGTTTTCCCGGCTACCTGATATTCATCGAGTACAAAATCCTTCGCTGTTCCTTTTTCAGCTGTTAATGTAGAAGCAAGAATTTCACGTACTTGCTTTGCTGTATCCGCCGAAACAGGATTGCCCTTTGCAACTGGCTCATGCTGTTGAATAACTTCGTTAGTTGTTGAATCGACAATTTTATCAATCACATACGGCTGCATCATTTTCCCGTCATTGGCAATGGCAGTCATCGCTTGTACAAGCTGTATCGGTGTTACTGTTGAACCTTGCCCATACGTTGTTGTTACGCGTTGAATTGGATACTTCGATAAAATCGTACCCGTTGCTTCATTCGGTAAATCAATACCTGTTTTTTTACCAAAGCCGAACTTATCTAGATAATCTAGAAATACATTATCTCCAATATCTACTAATAAATTAGCCATCGCTGTATTCGACGAGCGTTGAAAACCTTGTAAATACGAAATCATGCCCCAACCGACTTTATTATGATCTCGAATGGTCCGGTCATAAACGGTGTATTGTCCAGACATATACAACTTATTCGGGTCCCATTTATTGGTATCAATCGCAGAGGCAAGGGTGAATGTCTTCATCGTGGACCCCGGTTCAATCGTTTCCTCAGTTACGGCATTAAGCCATTTCATATTGGTACTTTCTCGTGTATCTGGATTAAACGTCGGACGCTGAGACATCGCTAAAATTTTCCCTGTTTTCGGTTCAGCGACAACGACCGTCATCGACTCAGGGCTATACTCCTGCTCGACTTGGGTCATGGCATCCTCTACGAAACTTTGAATAGTTTTATCGATTGTAAGATAAATATCATCGCCATCTTTAGCGGGTGTAACCATTTTTTCGCTATTAGGTAATAGATAACTAAAGGCATCGGTTTGGTATTTCACCTTGCCATTTTCACCCGTTAACTCTTTGTCATACGTCAGTTCTAATCCCATTTTCCCTTTCGTTGTGACAGTCCCATCCTTATTGTCTTCCTTCACAGCAAAGCCAATTAAATGAGACGCAAAAACACCATTAGGATAATAGCGTTTTAAGTCGCTAACAAATAAAATGCCCGGTAATTTCAAATCTTTAATTGTGCTCATCGTTTCATGGTTAATGCCCCTACCTGCAACACCAAACTCTACTTGGTATGGCAATGTCCCATCAGCGCGCAACTTCGTTAAGCGCTTATAAATATCCTCTTTTTTCATCGGTATATATTGCTCTAAAATTTCCGCCGTTTTTTCAGGATCCACAACGTGATGTGGGTTCTTTTTATCGGTCGTAGCCTTATCGCTGACTACAGCAATTAAGCGGTAACTGAGTGTATCCTCTGCTATAACTTGACCATTTCGATCATAGATTTTCCCTCGGTTTGCTGTAATTGCACTTTCTTTATTATATTTAGCTGCTGCCTTTGCAGCGAGCGCTTGTCCTTCTACTTCACCTGTCGCCTGCAACGTCACCATTCTCGCGAATAATAGAAAAAAGAGCCCTCCATAAAAAACTAGTAATAGAAAGGCTCCCCATTGGAATCGAAATCTCTTTTTTTTCATTCTCCCGGCACTACCTTTACATTTTTCTCATTTTGAGTTAAACCGAGTTCTTTTGCTTTTTTCCATATATTTTCGTATGTAGAAAGTTCACTTACACGAACTGTCAAGTCTACATTCTGTTTCGCAATCTCATCTGCCTCTGCTTCGATTTTTTGAATGTCTATGCTTGTCGTTTGAATTGCTGCTTGATTGTTTAATACTAAAACAGCCAATACAGCAATAACGCCTACTAATGCTAGTAGCATCGTCTTTTCAAACTTCTGGTTCGTTTTTTTACGACGTATGATAGTGGGTTGTGGACTAGGTGGTGTTATCGGTTGTTGCACTTGTTGTTGTTGGTGCTGCCTTACACGAACTGCTGCCATTTACTCACGCCCTTTGTCGTTAATTTTCTCCACCACTCTAAGCTTTGCTGAACGAGCACGATTGTTTACTGCTAATTCTTCCTCTGACGGTAGAATTGGCTTTCTAGATATAAGCTTTAAAGTCGGCTTCATGTCATCTGGAATAACCGGTAAATTCGGTGGTAATTCAGGTAAAGATGACGCTTCCTTAAAAATTGTTTTGCATAGTCGGTCTTCCAATGAATGGAACGTTATAACACTAATACGTCCACCTACGTTAATCATATCGATCGCATCGACTAATGACTCCTCTGCTGCGCCAAGCTCATCATTAACAGCAATTCGAATTGCTTGGAATATGCGCTTCGCAGGATGTCCACCTTTACGGCGAGCCGCTGCTGGAATACCCTCTTTAATTAATTCTACAAGCTGTCCTGTTGTTTCAATCGGTGCCGTTTTACGAGCCTCTTCGATTTTACGAGCAACTTGCTTAGAAAATTTTTCTTCCCCATAACGGAAGAAAATACGGACTAAATCTTCATAAGCCCATTCATTTACGACATGATACGCTGTAAGCGCTGCCGTCTGATCCATACGCATATCGAGTGGTGCATCATGATGATAACTAAAACCACGTTCTGGCGTATCTAATTGTGGAGAAGAAACGCCTAAATCATATAAAATGCCATCTACCTCTTGTAGTCCAAGTGCTAGTAGCTCTTCTTTTAAATAGCGGAAATTCGAATGTACAAATGTCACACGCTCTAAATAAGGAGCTAGGCGAATTTTCGCATTTTCTATAGCGGTCGTATCTTGATCGAAACAAATAAGACGACCTTTATCTGATAATTGTTGTACTAAATATTCACTGTGTCCTGCTCCACCTAGCGTACAGTCCACATATACACCATCAGGATCGATGTTCAACCCATCAACAGTTTCTTTTAATAACACGGTTGTATGATCGAACATACCAATCGCTCCCCTCAGGCCTTAACTATATTTTGCTGACGTTAGAACGCCTAATTCAAAAGTTAAAAATCAAAGCCAATCATATTTTCTGCAATTTCATTAAAAGATTGTTCAGACTCAGCGAAATAACTTTCCCAAGCATCTTTTGCCCATATTTCAATTCGATTGGAGACACCTAGCACAACACATTCTTTGATTAAATGTGCGTGTTGCACTAAAGTCGAAGGAATATTAATACGACCTTGCTTGTCTATTTCAACTTCCGTCGCACCTGAAAAGAAAAACCTTGCAAAAGCGCGAGTATCTTTCTTAGTCATCGGTAAATCTTTTAATTTTTCTTCGAGTTTTCGCCATTCATCCATAGGATAGCCAAATAAACAATTATCAAGTCCGCGTGTTACAACAAAGGTTTCACCTAATGCTTCACGAAATTTTGCGGGCACGATTAATCGTCCTTTTGCGTCAACAGAGTGTTGATATTCTCCCATGAACATGCTAGTCACCCCACTTTATTAAATAATGTACCACATCGCCCCACTTTCCTCCACTTTTTTTAAAAAAAACTTGACATTTTCATCTTATATGTGTGTTTAGACCTTTAGATAATTTTTTGTTTTGTGCTAAAGGGCATAAAAAAAGAGCTATCCCTAGGAGGATAGCTCTTTATTTTCCCGTTTAACCGACAAATTTCTTCAAATCTGTATTAAACTATACACTTTAGTAGTCCTAAAGATTCATTTTTAATAATCACAAATATAGAAAATAGTGGTGATTTCCAACAGTATATGTTTTCTTCAGCATTTCATCAATAAATGTAGGTCCAAATTCATTTATATATTGGTATGGATTATAAGAACGTTCTTGGAACCCGTCATTTGGATATAGCTCATTTTGCAGCGTCATAAATTTACGAATCGTTGTTTCATGCTTACCAAGGACCGTTTGCTCTACTTTTTGTTGTAAATATTCAAACTGCCTCACATGATTTTCTTTATTTTTTTCAACTATTTTATCGAGTGCCATGTGCTGCTCAGCAAAATACTGCTCTAGTGCAGCGTATTTTTCTAATAATAATTGTTGCATCTCTAGTATTTGACACTTCGCCTCATCATCTTGCACGCCAGCAATAAATTGTTCCTTTAAGGCCATTGCTTTGCCGTCCCACACATCCTCAACCGTTAAATGATATTCACGCAAAAGCTGTTCTACATGGCGTGTAATAATCGTAATATTGAGACGTGGTGCAAAAATCGGCATTTGTAAACCTAACTCTGAAAAGGCATCTTTCAATGTCGCCCAATAAGCAAGCTCCCCAGGTCCACCAACAAATGCTAACACCGGAATCGTCATTTCCTGCATCAACGGACGCGTGACAACATTATTGCTCAAATACTCAGGGTGTTTTTCAGCAATTGTTAAAAGCTCTTCACGTGAAAATTTAATGTTGGCCGCTAGATTAACAAATTGGTCATTGCGTCTCTCTAATAATAGACGTTCCCCATCTTTTACATAAAACAGATTAGCTGCATCGTCTGTTGCTAAAATCGGCTTGCCGTAGCCCGCATTTTCCAATGCCGCTTCCTTCTCTGTTACGAGTCTAGCAATTTCTTCATTATGTTGAATAAGCTGCACAAAATTGTTGCGTTCGTATTGACGGAAATGCATATCAGCCGCATCAATCATTAGCAGTCCTTCTTTTTTAAACAGCTCGTTCATTAGTCGCGCAAAGAAATCAGTAAATGTCTCACTTTTATTTAACGCGTCTAATAGTTGATTGAACAGCCTTTCAGTGTGGGCTGTTTCCCCAAAATCCTTAATGATGGTATTGATTAGTTGGGTCATAGATTCTTTGTTTAAGCTTGTCGTTGAAGCCATTGTTTTTCTTCTCGAACGCTCTCCATACACACGTTTTTTTATATCCATATCGCGCATTGTAAATGTATGGTTAATTTCCTCTATGTCATGATCTTCTCCAGCTATCCAAAAGATTGGTACAACTGGTTTTTGTAGCTTTTCACTTTGCTCTTTCGCTAACGCTAGTACCGAAATTGCTTTATGAACGGAGTAAAGAGGGCCAGTTAATACTCCCGCTTGTTGCCCACCAACAACTGCAAAAGCTCCTTGCTCTAGTTGTTGTAAATGCTCATTCGCTTTCTCAGATAAGCCAAGTGGCTCCATAAACTGACGAATTATTGCTGTTAACTCTTTTTGATCACTCGCGCGTTGCTCCAAATATTGTGCACGCATCGCAAACGACGTATCATTATATTCATACTCAAAAAACTCATGAATGGCAGTATTTGGCGACCAATAATCTGCTAGCACACGATTTTTCACGGGTACTTGGATTGACTCCAGTTTCATTTAACACAAACTCCTCTACTCACTAAATCATCGTATTCCTTGTAAACTTTTAATGCTATTATTTTAACGCTTCTTGCTTCAACATGAAAAGAAAATGCTTATACAGATTGTAAATATTCTACAACAGATTGAATCAACCCGACTAGACAAATTAAAATGTACGCTGTACTAAGTACTAAAAATAAAAAACGCCAAATTTTTCGCAGTAGTGGCTTCACTTCGATTTCTTTTTTTGTACGCCAATCAACATATGTAAAAACAATTGCCAACATTATCGCTAGCATTACTAAAAAAGCCCCTACATTTACGCCCCACAGTACATCAATCGCCAACGGTACCGAGAAAAACAAACACAACGTCGTTGCATCCGATGCAGCACCAAAGGCATGCGTACCTCGAATATGTACCTTCCGACCAATGGCATAGACAATGATAAATAACAATACTGGACAAAAAATAATGACACTAATAATTATATGTAATAAATCTTTCAATATCGTTCACCGCTCTCTTCAAGCGCTAAAACTTGGTGATATAATGTACGCAAAGTAGGTAATGGATAGCCTTTTGCTAAAGCCTTTTGTAACACTACTCCAACAATTGATTCAACCTCACTTTTTCTACCTCGCAAGCGATCAGCTAGCATAGACGATGTATTTGCCGCCGTTTTTTCACATAAAGCAATTACTGCAGAAAACGGAATGGACCTTTCAATATGAAACGCCTCTGACAACTCTTGATATATGGTATGCATTAATAAGTGCGCTTGCTTATTCGCTAGTAAATCACCATTTTTCATTTGCAACACAGCTGTTAACGGATTAATCAAGCTATTAAAGACAGCCTTTTCAAAGAGCATTTGTTCAGCATCATCCACTAGTTCTATCGGAAATAAAACATTCCCCACTTGCAACAACTTATTAAATAGACAATTGTCGCCACGGGCTATCCCTATTTTCATTGGCCCAACACCACGATGTTGAACAGTTGTATCATCTATTGTTTGAGCACCGAAAGAAACGGAGCTAAAAGCAATAGTATGTTGAGGTAGCCGTAATGCCTCATCAAAATGCGCAAGACCATTTTGCACAAATAACAACGGTATTTCCTTCGGTAAATCGGTTAGTTGTTGATAGATGTTTGATAATTGACCATATTTCACAGCTATTACGATTAAATCGGGCTGTGGTAATGACTTTAAGTTAACAGTAGAAACAATTTGCTGCCTCGTTTCAGAACCATCCAAATTGATTCTCTTCAATTGCTTCAAATTAAGTTCATCCGCCTGTTCCTGTCTTCTTACGACAAATGTTACATGCATTTGAGCCTGCGCTAAAAAGCTTGCCATTAGCTGACCGACAGCTCCAGCTCCAATAACTACTACATTCACAACGCTTGTCACCTCCACTTAATGTAAAGAGGCTATCTAAACAGTAAAAAACACACCTTTTAAACAGCCTAAACGAAAGATGCTAATAAATACTTTTCCAGCATTTACTTCTCGCCCTATAATATCATACACAGTACTTTTCCTTATGCTACAGAAGGAGGTGCCTCAGAAAAACTATCTGAGACACCTCCTTTGCAGGTCTTTCTATTATACAAGATTGGTTGGAATTTACGATACAATAATAGCCGTTTTTATCGAATGTAGGTAAAACGTTTAGTCGACGTTAGCGTTTCATTCCTTCATTGTTTTCGTATCCTTTTCTAAAAAGAACTTCCTCTTTTTCCGAAATACAACGTACCCATCTACTTACAAGCGTTTTTCCTTTAACAAGTTAATCTTTCATTAAAGAATAACCTTGTTGTAACCATTTCACTAACTTCTCATGCTCGTTTTGCAATTCACGATGTTTAATTTCAAGATTTTGATAGGCTTCTGTTAATTCATCAAAACTCGTTAGCGCTAATTTTAAATGACTTCTCATAGATTGTTGAGGTTGATTGCGAACAGCTAAAAGCGATTGACTATATTGTCCACGTAATGTTTTATTCCAACGAAACCCGCAAGCTTGTTTTGTACGACCAAGCTCATTAGCAGCCATTTCAAAAGCCTCTAACTGCGTCTTCCCATTTTGCACATTATGCAAGACAATCTCTGCTAATCTTTCATCGTCTTCCTTTGTCCATTGATCTTTTCTTTTTTTCAGTTCCATAATCTATCACCCTCACATTTTTTACTACTATATGCGTTACCAGGCAAAATAGAATCACAGAACAAAAAAAGACAGCGATTATGTTTTATCCTAATCACTGCCACTCTACACTACTTATTATTCTTTTTTGTTAGAAAATTATTAACCGCCTCGTGATGCGCTTCACATTCCCACAATTTCGCACACGTACGAACTTCCTCCATCACACGCTCATACATATTACGTTCACGCCATTTACGAAGTTCAATCTCTTTATACGCCTTGTGTACAGATGGATGAATTTTCCGCATATGTTCAATAAACTCGTTTAACGCAAGTTCCTTCGAGCCTTCAAATACACGCATTGCCCATCCTATATCATATAGTAACGCAGCAGGGTATGGCGTTGCATCCACTAGCATCTTCATCGCACGATCATGGCGCAAACCTCGTTCAAATAAGTATGTACCGCCACCCCAACCACTTGTAATTGCTAATGTCCCTTGAATAAATCCACATTTAGCATGGCTTGCTACTAAACGAAAATCACAAGCAGTCGCGATTTCACAACCACCACCAACCGCCGTTCCATTTATTAAGGCAATCGTCGGCACCGGCAATGTTGCTAAATCATATAAAATTTTCCCCATCTTACTCAACATACCAAAAGCTTCGTCTTCCGTTTCTAAAGAATGGAACTCTGATAAGTCTCCACCTGAACAGAATGATTTTTCCCCAGCACCTGTCACTACTAAAAAACGCACATCTTCATGATTTTGTATATATGTAATTACTTCACGAAGGCCATTCATAACCTCATCATTCACAGCGTTACGCTTTTCTTCGCGATTGATCGTAAATGTCATGATGCCATCTTTATTGTCTATTATATAAGCCATTACTGCCCCCCCTTTGTCTCCCTCAATGATTACTCAGCGTAATCGCAATGAGCTAGAAAAGCTCCGCTAACTGCGACTTACTTTATTCCACCATCGTATAACCTCGCTGATAGCAAGTTACATAAATTGTATCACACAATCATTATTGTACTATATAACTTTACAATATTTATGAAAAATTCTGTCTTTTCAAGTAAACAAAAAGGCTAGTAAAGAGCCATGGTCTCTTTACTAGCCTTTTAAGTGAGCAAACACTGTATTATTTGCTTACTACTTCTTTACCTTTGTATTGTCCGCAAGCTTTGCAAACACGGTGTGATAATTTTGCTTCACCACAGTTTGGGCAAGCTACCATACCAGGTACAGATAGTTTGAAATGCGTACGACGCTTTCTTTTTGCAGTTTTAGAAGTTCTTCTAAATGGTACAGCCATTGATGGCACCTCCTTACAGATCGTCTATTCGTCTGTTTGATCAAAATACTTAGCTAAAGCAGCTAGTCTTGGATCCACTTTTGGTTCGTCAGTTTTTTTGTGAAGCGCTACGTCTTCATCTGTTGCGTAAGACCAATTTTTACCACCTTGCACTTGTCCTTCGGTATTCTCTTTGAATACTTGCAATGGTACCTCAAGAAGCACTAGCTCCTCAATAACTGGCTTCATGTCGATTACTTCACCATCTAGATAGTGAATATCACCGTCATCTTCCCCTCGTTTTTCTTCGTCAATCCAGCTGAAAATTTCAACTGTCTCCACTTCGATAGGAAACTCAACATCTTCCCAAGTGCGAGCACACGGGAGCGTTAACGTTGCTGTCACAGTAAGCTGACAAGTCATTTGCGATGCACCGAATGTACATAGCCCTTTTACATGAACGGGCGAAATTGCTCGAATATCCTGGTTTCGCTCCATCACCTCATCCAATTGGACATAGGTATCGATCGGCATTCCGTCTTGACGGTATTTAGATAATTGATGAATTGACCATTTCATTCGTTTAATCACCTCGAGACAACACTGTTGATTATATAATGTGTAAAAATAGATGTCAAGATAATTTCTTGTCACCACCTGAAAACCAACCTATAATTAATAACATCATCGTTATTCTAGTTAGCTACAATACACAATCATTAACTGCTAAGAGCATGGATTATAACTAAGTATAAAAACTATTTATAGCATCCTGAATGGTCAAAGTCAAGAAGCAAATGATATAAATAAAGGGGGTTTTCAAAATGAAAGCAGTCGGCATTGTAGTTGAATACAATCCTTTTCACAATGGACATGCCTATCATTTGGAACAGGCAAAAAAAGTAGCACAAGCAGATATAGCCATCGCTGTCATGAGCGGTACATTTTTGCAGCGCGGTGAACCTGCCATGGTAGATAAATGGACACGTACGAAAATGGCTCTTGCTAGCGGAGTGGATATTGTCATTGAGCTACCGTATGTCTATAGTACCGCACCAGCAACAGATTTCGCAAAGGGCGCCATTTCATTGTTATCGGCAATCCGCTGTGATGCTTTTGCCTTTGGGAGTGAAAATGGCTCAATACACCCCTTTATGAATACGTACCAGTTAATTACGGCGCACCGGACTGAATATGAAGCGCTGATTAAAGAAAGCGTTAAAACAGGTGTGAGCTATCCTAAAAGCTTGCATTATGCCTATGAACAGCTTACTCAAAAGTTTCCTGCTACATACATCGATTTAGCACAACCGAACAATATACTAGGATTCCATTATATCGAAGCCGCGAAGACACTCGACAGTCCGATTCAGCCTTTAACGATTCCTCGCATCGCAGCAGGTTATCACGATGCCATGCAGGAGGGCGCATCGATTGCAAGTGCAACCGGGATTCGTAAAGCACTCGCAACGACAGGTTCTCTGCAAAGTGTTCAAGATGTACTCCCGCAGGCATCGTTGCATTATTTGCAAGATTGGCATGAACAGTATAAAAATTTTGCTAGCTGGGAAGCTTTTTGGCCATTTTTACAATTTACCCTAATACGACATACAGCGAGTGAACTAACGCGCTATGCAGAAGTAACAGAGGGTATAGAACACGCACTTCTAAAAGCGGCTAAAACAAGTAATACCTTTAATAGCTTTATGGAGAAAATAAAATCAAAACGTTATACATGGACACGTCTGCAACGCATGCTCACACATATTTATACCAGCTTTACAAAGGAGCAATTACAAAGTTTTCAAGCCCCTTCGACGATTCGCTTACTTGGCATGAGCGCACCAGGGCAAGCATACTTAGGCATGCATAAGAAGGACTTTACATTGCCTTTAATAAGTCGCGTTGCTTCTACCAATGATGCAATGCTTGCTGTAGATATTCATGCTGCAGAAGTATATAACTTCAGTATCGAACAAAGCGCTCAGCAATTCACTTTGCCAAAAGATTATCAAACACCACCGATTCGATTTTAATAAGACAAAGAGAAAAAGTGTTAGATTGACTATAGTCAATCTAACACTTTCTTGCCGTTGAAGTCCGCTACGGCGGATGCTTTTTCGCCCAGCACAAGAAGCCACAACTCTCTCTAACGAGCGGCTCGTTAGCCTTACGCTGCATGTATTCTGTGCAGGAGTAGGAGTAACCGCCTGTGCTACCATCAACTAGTTTTTTGCTATTTTTATTTTTTGCATTTTTATTTAGGCTGTAAATGTTTTAAATAGGCAATGGCATCATCGACCGTTTTGACAGGTACAATTTTCATTTTTGTACCGATATCTTTAGCGGTTTTAACAGCCGTCGCATAATTTGATTCTAACTCAGGATACTTGGCCTTCATTTCAGCTGTAATTTCATCATCAGGTGCAAAAAATATTTCCATATCATCTCGGTCGGCTGCAATCACTTTGTAGTCAATCCCACCAATTCGTCCAACCGAACCATCTATTAGCATTTCCCCAGTTCCAGCCACAGCATAGCCTTTTGTTAAATCCTCATCTAATAATTGATTTAAAATTTCCAGTGTAAACATAAGACCGGCTGAAGGACCACCGATATCTTCCGTCTTCATCGTCACGCTTGGATCGGTTTCAATCGATTTACTTTCTGCATAGGTAATCCCTAATCCTGCTCGTTTTTCTTCAGCTTGCGGAATTTCTTTCAATGTAATTGTGACTTCTTTTTCCTGTTTATCACGTAAAAATTGAATGGTTACTTTATCACCAATTTGTTTGGTTGACAACAAGTCAACTAACTTTTGTTGATTCGTAATTTCCGTGCCATCTACATTTGTGATCTCATCACCAGCTTTTAATAAACCATCAGAGGCTCCACCATCTAAGACATTTAATACAAATACACCATCAAAGTGTATTGTTGTCTTTAACCCCGCTCTTTGAAAGGCAACATATTTTGCATTGAATTGAGAGTCAGACATTAACTTTAACTGTCTGATATTGTATTCCTCATCATCCTCTAATGGATTTCTCACTTGTTTAATATCCATTATTTTTTCATATTTTTGTGTTTTCGCCCATAGATACGAAAACGGTGTAGCTTGTTGCATCGCAACTGTCATTAAACTCATCGATCCCGCTTCATCCGTATGATTATTAGCGACAGTAACAAATTTACTAACATCGTATGCACTTCCAGGCTTCATAATATACGCGTCTAGTCGGTATAGCATTAAAAAACAAAGCGCGACTAAAAACACTGCATAAAAACCAATTTTTTTCTTCATTTATGGACACCTCCTAAGACGCAAGCAAAACCTTTAGTTCATGTTTTTGCCTTTTTTACATATATTGATTTTAGCATTTGCCTATGTGAATGACAAAAAGTTGAAACGAGATGATATTATGTTTGCGACAATTCAAATAGCGCTCTGCATACTTCTTATCCTATTACTCTTGTTATTCCCACAAACTGCTCATAGTGGTACTGATTTAGGACTAAATCTTTTTATGGAGGCGCTATTTCCGTATTTACTGCCTTATCTTATTTTAACGCAATGGTTGCTCCGTTTAACTGCTCCAATGCGCGCAAAAACAAAAAGAGTCTCTCTCTACGTACAAGCCTACCTAATTAGCGCACTCGGTGGATATCCGACTGGAGCGACAACAATTGTTTATTTAAAAAACAGTGGACAAATACATCCGAAAGAGGCGAACTTTTTACTAGCGGTTTGTCATGCACCTAGCCCTCTTTTTGTCTTGGGCTTTGTAAGTCTTGATTTACTACACAGTAATACGTTTGGGTGGTTGTATTTATGTTTACTACATAGTTTTAATATTTGTTGCTTAGTAGTTGGTTATTTTTTATTTCGTAAAACCGACCCACCTACTATTTCCGTACACAATACCATCTTGTATTCATCCCCATTTTCAGAGAGCATAAAAGAAACAGCACCGACCATTCTTTTAGTTGGCACGACTATCATTTTTTTCACAACGATTCAAACGATATTACAACAAGGGTTAGATAAAATGATACCGAATCTTCCACAACCAGTTGAACTGGCAATCGCAGCAATACTTGAAGTCACAAACGGATTAAAAATGACCGTTACAGAATTTGCTGATTATCCCTATTTAACATTACTCGCTGTCATAATGTTGACGATGCAAAGTATTAGTATTCATTTACAAATTTTTGTTATCGCTAAATCCGCTAAACTGTCCGTCAGACCTTACATCAAATTTCGCCTTCTTAGCATAATCATTGTGCCGACTATTTATGCTCTTTTTTTCTTAAAATAAGTGCCAGGCACGCAAACAATTCTGAATTTTCACAGGCCAATATCGTGAAAAAAAGTGGTAGATTGATCGCGTCAATCTACCACTTTTTATCTTTGGTCCAGCATCTTCACATTTATTGAGCAAAACCGTATTTTTCTTTTAAAGCTTGTTCTACGCATGCAGGGACAAGTTCACGAACATTGCCTCCGTATTTCGCAACCTCTTTCACAATGCTAGAGCTTAAGAACGAATATTGATTTTTTGTCATAATGAAAAATGTTTCAATCGTTTCATCAAGGAAACGGTTCATCGACGTAATTTGCATTTCGTATTCAAAATCCGAAACCGCTCGTAAGCCACGAACAATTGCTTTCGCATTTTTTTCTTTTGCATAATCAATAAGTAGCCCAGAAGAACTTTCGATTCGTACATTCGGCAATTCTTTTGTCACTTCAGCCATTAAGGCCATACGTTCTTCTACAGAAAATAGGGGGTTTTTTGATGAATTATTTAAAACGGCAACATACACAACATCAAAAACATCAGCTGCACGCTTAATAATATCTAAGTGACCAAATGTAACAGGATCAAAACTCCCAGGAACAACAGCAATTTTCTCCAACTTACTCTCCCTCTTCCCCAGCACAACGATAGACCGAAATAATCGTTCCGCCATATGTTTCTTGTCTCTGTAATAAAAAAGCACCAAAACTAGATGGTAGTTCTACTTCTTTTGCATGTTCACATAAAATAATACCATTGCGCTGCACTTTTTCATGCTCGACAAGCACCTGCACTAAATCATAGTATTCTTTATGGTGATAGGGCGGATCTAAAAATACAAGATTAAACGTAATATCACGCTTTAATAGCGCTTTCACAGCACGCTTTGCGTCAATGCGGAAAAGCTCGGAACAATTTTCATATCGACATTTCTTAATATTTTCCTGTAATACTTGAAATGCTTTTGCGTCTTTTTCAATAAAGATTGCGTGTTCTGCACCTCTGCTGAGCGACTCAATACCTAATCCACCGCTTCCCGCAAATAAATCGAGTGCTGTTCCGCCATTAAAAAATGGACCTATCATATTAAAAATGGATTCTTTTACTTTGTCTGTTGTAGGTCTTGTTGTACTCCCTGCAACTGCCTTAAGGGGCATGCCTTTACGTTCTCCTGCTACTACTCTCATAGATGTATTTCACCGTACTTTCTGTTACATATAGAAAGCATTTTTGCAGCGAAAGGAAATATCCCTCCGCTGCAAAAAATTATTCTTGTTCTTGTGTTAATACTTGAATACGCCCATCACTTTTTTGTAGTTCTACTAAAAATAGACGTTGTAGCCAAGCTTCTTCTACATAATAATGATCGACAATTTTTGTAATTGGATCAGAAATTGTGGAGTATCTACGTTGATTAAACACGTAAAATCCAGATTCTTTCGGGAAGCGGAATGTTCGATTATCACTATTAACGTAATAGCCGTTTTTCCCTTCTTCCGCTGTATAGCCTAGGTATGGTAATAATGTATCGGCACTGTATAATACTTGACCTTCATATAAAATAACATGAACATCTTTTTTATGGAGTCCATCTACATAAACAGTACGCTCATCTTCCAATAATAATGGATATATTCCATTTTCCTGTGCCGCATTTAATTGGAAATAGGACGTTTTAGCATTCAATACCGTTGATAAAAGCGTATCCATTGACGCTGGTGAGATGGATTCTGTCCCTAGATTGTCCATCGCCTCTTGCCATGCCAACTGTTGGCTCTCTGTCATATAGTCTTTTAATGTTTTAACAATTTCCTTTGTTTTCTCTGAGCCAATTGAGTCTTTCACTAAATAGGATGCCACAACTTCAGCCAACCATGCTGGTGAATTTTCAAATGTATATTGCGAATGTATTTGTGAAAGAATAACTTCTTGCTCCACCGCTTGTTGTGTTAGCGTCGGTAAAAATAATAATCGTTCGTCATGTTGGGCAACCGGATTTTTCTCTTGAATAATCGCAATATGCTCATCATTTAAAAACTTTAAATTTTCCAGTGATTTTAAGAAGTCTTTAGCAATTGGTTGCTGTGCATAAATTGTTAACACAGGCGTCTGTTCTTGCGCCTTTATTTGACCTGCTTGCCAATATAAATCCTTCGCTGCACCGTTACCGCTAAACATCGTATAATTCACTAGGGATAATTGTTGTTGGCCTACTAAAGGTAGACCCGTTATCCATTGTCCAACCGTTTTACTATCTGTTGAAATGTGAACGACAGAATACGAAACTTCTCCATTCGTTAAAGTGGCAAAAATATTTTGCAGCAGCATTTTATCTTGTAAGCCACCGTCGATTGGGATTATGTATGAAACAGATTGTGATTTCGTATCCCCTTTTGCAAAATAGGATACTTCGTCAGACAAACGATTACAACTATTTTCGTTGTCGATAAAACATGTTGGGTTTGTTGCTTGTTCCGGCCATTTTATTTTCACCTTTTGATTTGGTAAGTTTTTAAAATGGTGACGTATATCTAGGCTATTTTCGCGATAAACAATCTCAATTTCCTGCGAGTAATGGAATGATCCATTTCCTGTCTCTAAATCAGAGGAATATGCCTGATATTGAAAAAACAATGCACCTGATACGACTAATACTAAAATTGAAAAAAAACTCATTGCAAATTTCATGTGCTTGACCTCCCGCAGCATGATACTATGTGTATTGGAAAGGATGTGCAGTATTAAATGCCACAACAATTTATAGAATTAGGAGAAGGCTATGGCGATGTTTATGAACTTCTTGAAATAATTAAAACGAATCAAGGTCGCTTTCACCAAGCCTTTATACTAACGTCTACAAAAGAAGATAAAAAGGTTGCTTCTTTAGCGATCGCTTTAAAACCAGTCGGAGAAAGTAAATTCATGCCGATTTATATTTGTCGCGAAGGCATTCCGTTCCACGAAGAAAAGCCTTCAAAGCGTCAAATGATGTTCGAAGAAAGTATTGAACAACTAGGTCGAAAAGCGGTTGTTGTAGAAATAAAGCACTCATCTATATTTTCGGAGCCAAAACTATTTTATCAATACCTAATTGGAATAATGAGACTACATCACTATATTCCTGCCCTAAACTAAAGTTATAGCCCCGCTTTATAGTCGTATTCCTTCGCTTTATCCGGCTTTGCGTTTTCGAACTCAGTTTTAACGAAGGGACGATAAGATTCCACAACGTCTTTCACAAATGGAAGGCGTTGTAATTTTATTGTCATCATTTCAATGTCCTCTCGATCGCAATAAAGTACTACATATTTTTGCTTACGAGAAATATAATGAACATGACCATATTTTCGAAGTGATTTTGCATGTTTTAATTGATGGACGTAAACGATTAGCCCTTGTCGTTCGTTCATATAGTTTTCCCTCATTTCTTACATAAAAGCATACCATAGACCGGAAAATGATAGCAACAGAGTTTAGCTGACAGAACGAGCATTTTTCCGTTATAATGGAAAAGCATAGCGCGTTTATCGACAGATTTACTTTCTCTCATGCTAGATAAAAGTGCTTTAGCTTGAACATTGCAAGTGAATTCGCCAGCACCTTTTATATTAATTTGATTGTTAAGGAGGACGAATATGGGTAAGAAAACGAAGATAGCTATTGCAATAGCAGCAGCCAGTGCAGCTGCTTGGGCAGGTAGTAAAGCTATTTCCAAACCTCAACAGCGTGAAGGGAAACAAGCATTACAATTTGATCGCCCGATTATTCTCGCACATCGTGGCGGTGCACATTTAGAACCTGAGCATACTATGCTAGCTTTTGAAAAATCGGCACAACTAGGTGTAGATGGCTTTGAAATAGACATTCGCTTAACAAAGGACGAAGAAATTATCGTCTTCCATGATGCTACCGTAGACCGTACGACGGAAGGTTATGGCTCAGTATCAGAAATGACATTAGCAGAAATAAACGCATTAAACCATGGTTATCAATTTGAGGATTTAACAGGAGCATTCCCATATCGGGAGCAAAAAGTTGACGTTGTGACATTACGTGAATTACTAGAAAGTTATCCAAATATGTTAATCAATATCGATATTAAAGATGCACCAGATACGTATGAAGGTAGTTTAATGCCTTCCAAACTTTGGAGATTAATAGAAGAACTTGGCGTGGAAGATCGCGTCGTTGTCACTAGCTTTTATGGGGAACAAATTGACCGTTTTAATTTATATGCACAAAATCAAGTTGCACTAGGTGCAGGTGAATCTGATGTCCGCAAAGCATTCGCCTCATTCTCGAGTCAATTCGGCCATTTATATCATCCAAAAGTTGATGTATTCCAAATTCCTCCTAAATCAGGTGTCGTTTCGCTCGATTCACCAAAGTTTATTCAGTTTTTAAGCAACCTAAACATCCCAGTTCATTATTGGACAATCAATGATTTAGTGACAATGAATAAATTAATCCATAACGGCGCACAAGGTATCATTACTGATCGCCCTGATATTGCAGTTGAATTACTCCAAACTCATGATTAAAGACAAAAAGGTAAGAGTGACATTTATTAAAATGCTCTTACCTTTATTTGTAGATGCACACAGCTGCTTTGAAGCAGTTGGCCATAATCACTTACGATAATTGCACTAATATAGCTTCAGTTACCTCTCGTGTTGTTGCAGTACCTCCTAAATCTCCCGTTTTGATACCTTGCGCCAATGTTGCCTCTATTGCGTTTAATCCCTTTGCTCCGAGCTCTTTCTACAGAGCTGTTAGTCAGCATTTAGTTCCCATTTTTATGTGCAATGAATGAAACCTTGCTTTCCTTTTCAAATAAATTAAGATTGAGCATAGGTCATTAGAGCGCGCGAAGGTAGGTCGCTCGGTTTGACACTATAAAAAAGACCCAACACCACGTAGGTATTGAGTCTTTTCACGAAACAATGTGTATTGGCACTGCTTCTACTAGGCTGAACAGGAGCAAGAGCCACCTGAGCCACAACCGCTTCCACATGAAGAATTAGAAGCGAAAAATGGATTACTTACAGGTACTTTTACTGCTTCCGATACGGTTTTCCCAATAAGTAAGCTAATTTCATCTAGTAAATCTTGAAAATCATTTTCAGCTAGCTTCAAAGCTGAAATCTTTTCGTTTAAATCGAGTGTGCGCTTTTGCTGACGAATCGATTTCATAATTGTATGATAATCCGGATGATATTTTCCGAAACGTTGTACATCTTCGTATTGCTCCTTCATGCGACCAAATGCATAAATAGCTTCAACTAATTCGCTATCGCTATAGACAGCATTATACGCTAACCTTAGCGTATTCGCAGGTTCAGAGGAAAGAATCATTTCGCAAAGCGCATCGGCCTCATCCAAAATGATTGCCCATTCAGAGGTTATCATCATTTTTAATTCCCCCAATCTAATTCCCATCATAACAGATTTTATGGTAATTTTACATTAATGATATTTCTAAATAGAGGAGTTTTGTAATTGGCCACATCATCTAAAGGACAAATTGAAGAATTACTCGCTGCTATTTTACAACATAGCACAGCGGAGGATGAGGAAGTATTGATACACTTGCTTCATGGCATACGGGATAAACAACAAGGTAAACATCGCCGTTATATCAATGCCGCTTTACATATGGTGGGCAACTTCCAACCAGATGTTAGCGAGGTTCGTATACCGATTACACCGGTTATTCACAATACCATTAAAGTCCCACATGGAGGAATTATTGCGACAATTGCTGATGCAGCGATGGGTGGACTCGCTTCACGGTCAGTTCCAGAAGGCTTTAATGTTGTAACAACCAATATTAATATTTCTTATATCGCAACAACGACCAACAAAGAGTTAATCGCACGCGGACGTTTTGTACATAAAGGGCGACAAACGCTTGTAATGGAATGCGATATTGAGGATGAAACTGGTCGCAGACTAGCTATTGCCACGGCTTCGTTCTTCGTTATTCAGCGTCGTCAGTCTTAACTTGTAAAAAATAATCTTTAATACATTGTTGATCGGAAAAAGGGAATTTTTGATTTTTTATTTGCTGCGTTTGTTCATGCCCTTTTCCGGCGACAAGCACAATATCTCCTTTTTGCGCTTTTGCCAACGCCTGATGTATTGCGACTTTACGATCTAAAAATATTTCATAATATTGCTGCTCCGAGAAACCTGCAATAATACTTTCATTAATAACGATTGGATCCTCATCACGAGGATTATCCGTCGTTAAAAAAATAACATCAGCATACTTACTGGCCACAGCCCCCATCGCAAAACGTTTTGCCTTATCTCGATTACCGCCACAACTAAATACTAGATATATCGTTTTCTTAGTATCAAAAGTTTGCAACACCGCTTGCAAGGCCTCTGCAGTATGCGCGTAATCTACATAGACATCAATCCCCATTGGATTTTCGATTCTTTCAAGTCTACCCTCTGGTAGCTTTAATCCCCATGTATGCTCAGCTATTTCATCGATGGAAAAACCTAAACGCCATATTGCCATTATTGCAGCTACTGCATTTTGCACATGATACTTCCCGACAAAAGGTATGGCAATGATGTGCTCACTCGTTGTCGTTTGCAAACATAGTACAGTTTTGCCAATGGTTTCACTCACAATCTGGATATGTAAATCATTGTGATTGTCAAAGCCGAATGAACATGATTTTTTCTTGTCGTAAATACCGACAGAACGGCAAAAATTATCATCACCATTTAACACAATTTTTTTCGATAAATCTGCTAATCTTTTTTTTGCCCGTTTATACGCTTCAAGTCCACCATGGTCTTCTAAATGGTCCTCTGATAAATTTAAAAATACCCCACAATCAATATCACAATGATCCAGTCTATGCTGTTGCAACCCCATTGAGGAAGCTTCTAAAACTACATGTGTAACACCTTGTCGTACACATTGTTTTAAAATAGGATGTAGCTCTTTTGCTTGTAATGTTGTTAATTGCTCGTATTCTGTTTGTTGCTTTTGCCCATTAATGAAGAAGCCTACTGTCCCAATAACTGCTACATTTTTATGTAAAGCCTTTAGCAATTGGCTTACAAAATGGCTTACTGTCGTTTTTCCATTCGTTCCTGTTATAGCAATAACTGATAATGCCTCTGCCGGAAAAGCAGCAAGTTTAGCACTTGCATACGATAAAAACAAAGCGGTATTCGGTACCCAAACGAAAGGAATATTTTGATCGTTAAATGGTATCGCAATACTTTCCTCAGATACCACGGCAGCAGCTCCTCTTGCCAGTGCTTCTTTGACAAAACGACTACCCGATGTTTTTTTACCTTTTCGTACTATAAAAATATCTCCAGGTTTTACTGCTTGTGCATAATCCTCTACGCCCGTAATTATTGTGCGAATCGATCCACCAGTTATACTACATGGCCAATCTTTCAATAGCTCTGCTAATTGCAATGTCTCATTCCTCCTTTCAGTTCTCTATCATATGACGGCTATTGTAACGGTGTGACGAAAATTGAAGGTTGCATAAATACCGTGAAGCATTTCATTGAAGGTGAATCTTGTATTACGAGAGGAACAATATTCACAACTCGATTAGCCTATTAGGCACAAAAAAAAGATTGTCTTGATTTAATCAAGACAATCTTTTTTTTGTGTGAGTGCCTGGCACCTTTGATTCGGCTTACGTGTGTGCCCGCGGAAAGCGCCGACCGGAGCGGAAATCAACCATAATAAACAGCCAAAAATTTTTAAAATGATGAGCAGACGTATCATACCTTTTCATACAAAGGCTAAATTTTGCATAAACCTTTTTTCAGTTGGAGCAAAATGCGCTACTAGTTGATTGAAGCGCAGGGCGGCGACTCCTGCGGGAACGCACACAGCGTAAGACGCAACAGACCGCGCGTTAGCGAGGGTTGCGGCTTACGTGAGTGCCCGCGGAAAGCGCCGACCGGAGCGGAAATCAACGTCCATTCTTATCATTTCTTTCCTATTGAATAACTTCCACTGTATCCTCCACCGATTCTTCGCTTTCATCCTTTTGCTTTGAGGGCTCCATAAAAATTTGTGTATAATAATTTAAAAAGACACCTGATCCTACTGCAGAATATTTATCGTTTAATATTTCTTTGCGATGTTCTGCAGAGTTTAGCCATCCATGCATCGCCTCAATCGCATCAAAATAAGCAGTCGCAAGGTTTTCGTTCGCACTATTATAAACAATACCTTGTGCTTCCAAACGTTTCTTTAAATCTCCATTTGTTGGTGATTCATGACCAGAAAAATTTTGCACCTTCATATCTTCACTGTGCAATTTTGCTACTTCTTCTAATTTTTCATCAAGTTCCAATGGCGTTAAGACATAATGAACCCTTGTGACATTAATTAAATCATCAAGCTGAGCAGCACTAGCTTCATTAATTTCCTGTTGTAAAAATGAAGACGGAGGTGTCGGACTAACAAGCTCTCCTTGATAAATCATTTCGTAAGGCTGATGTAATACAAGTGTTTCACTATCCGTGAAACGAATCCCTTGTAGCTCACTTGTTTCACTATCAATATAAAGCTGTGCATATAGCCCATCAAATTTAACGAGTAGCCTAGTTTGCATATCTTCCTCGCTCATCGAGAAAATAAAAATATTTTCACCTACATTGGCAGCTACTTCATAATCGATAATCGTCATGCGGTAAATATCGTCGCGCTTCTGACCTATTTTAAAAGGTGTAGCATCTAGCTTATCACCCGCTATGTATACTTGTGTCACAATATTATTTTGCACGCCCAACATAAAGAATGTTGCTGCACTTGTTTTATAAACCCACCAATCGTAACCAAATGATGAAGGTTCCTTTCTTGCCGGTTCACCATATTGTTCTAAAACAACTTGTGTTCCTTGCCCAATTAAAGTCGACATACCTCTTTGTGGTCTTGTCATCGCTCCAACATCCGGTTGCTCCAGCTCCGTTTTTGGAATAATATTGGAATTGGCATTTGGTCCTTCGAGTGGCTCATTTTCTTTTGGCGTATTAAAGAACATAAAGCCGATAAACGCAATGGTTGCACAGGCAATTAAAATGCGAAATAAAGCTTTCATACACGACTCCTTTCTCCACCATTATTGTAAGTTATTATATCAATTGTAAGAACGTTGACACAATGTTGTATTGCAACAATGTCAAATATGCTCTATTATAAAAATGAGCGTATACTTTGTACGAAAAGCTAAAGGAGGATTATTAGATGTATTTTGAGAATACTAACCTTGAGAATTTAACAGCTGACCAAGAACTGATTGAAAACATTATGAAAAAAAATGGCTTAGAATGTGATGGTGCTTGGGATTACGAGCGTATGACTTTTGACCGTCGTTTCGATACTCGTGAAGGCACTTACTATCTACGTGTATTTGCATATGCGCAATCTGGTGATGTTGGTGCACATGATGCTGTTTTAACATTAATGAAACCTGTTCTTGGCAAACACTACTATCCACATGGTGTGGAGTACGGTGAAGATGAAGTTTTCCCAGCTCACCTTGTAAAAAAATGTGATGAAATCTTAAAAAAAGTTAGACTAGACTTAGAAGCATTCATAGTTGAGTCTCCTTCTAACAAAAAAGCGTTGGAAACTGTTAACGCATAATAAGCGCTAAAGAAATACAACGTCAAAACCAACGTCTTTGCAGATACTGTGGTCTTGATGCGACAACAAGTTTTATTGTTTACTTGTTGTTCTAAAATGCAAGCTTGTCATAAGAATGTATGAATATCAAGAAAAGACTGGTGGTCCAGTCTTTTTTATTTTGAGTAAAAAAAGATTTTCTTCTCATACTAACTATATCTTTCAAATGATGTAGGTGAGATTCTTGATACAATTTTTTAAAAGGCCCTTTTTTCGTCACCCTATAATCGTTATTGCTATAGGATTAATCATCCTTTGGTTTTTATCCTTATCTTTGCCTATCCTTCTTGCCTATGTAACCGCATTATTATTAGAGCCTCTCATTATTCGTATGAGCAAACGCTTTCGCAAAAAACGCAAAATTGTCGTATCTATTTTTTGGCTATTATTTTTTTGTATCACATTACTACTATGTATTTTCCTAGGCTATATAAGCTGGAAACAGTTTTCATCATTTATCATTCATATTCCAGATTACCTTAACCAATTATCGGCTATGTGGATTCAAATTCAATCCAAGCTTGCTAGCTATACGTACCATTTGCCATTAGATCTCGTAACGCAAATTCAATTCATGATTGCACGAGCACTTTCTTCTATTGAAAAATTCGCACTTTCTTTAACAAACATTAATGTTTGGTCATCACTACTTACCCATATTCCATCCCGTTTATTTGATATCTTTGTCTATTGGATAGTGTTGTATATGCTGTTATTAGATTTACCATCAATCAATCGCAAACTTTTGGCTCCAATTCCTTTTCATTATCATCAAAAAATACTATTTACAGCTGCACGTGTAAAAGTGGCACTAATTGGCTTTATGAAAGCACAATTACTAGTGGGTATTTGTATTTTCGCGGTAGCGACAATCGCATTTTTCCTATTAAAGACACCATTTCCTTTTATTTTAGCATTGCTAATTGTCGTATTAGACATTATCCCCTTTTTAGACTCGTTTATATTACTGCTACCTTGGGCCATCTACAAAGCATTTACAGGTGACTATATTTTTGCGATTGCCTTAGTTGTACTGACAGTCATTCTGTTCTTAATACGACGTATGATAGAACCGAAAATAATTGGTAATAAAATTGGTCTTTCTTCGCTCTCTACTTTTATTGCTATGTTTATCGGATTTAAAATATTTGGTTTTCTCGGTATTTTAATTGGCCCTTTACTCGTTGTCGTTGCCCTTTCGTTATTTAATCAATCTGCTATAAAAAATCTCCCACCTTCTCAAGAGTAAGGAGGGAGATTTTTTTGCGTTAAAATCCTAATATCGCTTTAATAACAGACGTTGTTTCACCTGGTTCAAACAGTATATACAGTAACATATATACCATAACACCTGTAACTGCTACAAAGAACCAGATAATACTTGTAATTGGTCCAATTCGTTTGTGTAGTTTAATGTTTGTTTTTAATCCTGAAATAATACTAACAAGTCCAAACACTGCGCCAGATGTCGCTAATGTAATGTGGAAAATTAAAAAGAATGTATAGTACGGTTTTAAATCATCACCGCCGCCAAATGCTGTGTTACCGATAAAGACCGTACGTGAAGCATAGATAATAAAGAAGCAAAGAGCAGCAACACCGGCAGCTAACATAACCTTTTTATGCGCCTCTACTTTTCCCTTTATAATTAAGCCCCAACCAATTGCTACAAGTACAGCACTTATGACTATAAATGATGTACTAATAGTAGGCAAAATTTGCAATTCCATTCACAAAACTCCTTATACAAAATAAATTTTACAACTGATGTTGCTGTTCTCTTTCCCATTTTTGTTGGTGCGCTTTTAATGCATCGGCAGTAATTTTATCCGGATCCTTTTGCTCAGAACGATACCATTTTGTAAAAATCGCACCGATTAATACACCAAAAATAAGCTCTTGCAATATTTTCATGAGAACACCACCAAGTTGCTGATCCTCAGCAGGCTTCATATCCGTAAATAATTCTGGGCCAGATAATGACAAGCCAGATAAAGTTGAGGCTGGCACACATAACTCCATCGCTTTTAGCCAAGCTTCACCACTCGTATATGTTTCATACATCGCATTAGGTGCAAAAATAATTAATGCACACGCAGGTGTAATTAACACAGCATTGGCAATGATATACGCTAATTTATGCAATGGTTTCATTTCATCGCTATCTGGTATTTTTTGAATTAAAGGCCAGTACATTAACACAGCAGAAACAAATAATACAAAAGTATAAGTACCATGTAACGTTTCGTTTAATTTAATGTAGTCTAATACTGACGGTAAATGATAGATAGAAAAGAGACCGATAAAAACAAATATCGCAACCACTGGTAATGTTAACACTTTAAATAAAGGTTTGACAACAGGTGCTTCTATGGCAACCTTCCATACCCACCAAGGGATCCCTTTAATTAGAAAAATAGGCACAAGCAATAAAAGAATAGCCATCTGCACCATATGCATCGTAAACATGATATGGGCCATTACATCGACTGGAGATCCTTTAATAATATAAATCGTAATCATTGCTAATACAAAATAAATTGCTTCACCTTTTTTCAGTGGCTCACTTACTTTAAAATCTTTACGCCATTTCGTTGTCACTAAAAAATAGATTGCGGTAATAAAAACGAGAAGCCCTATTAAATATGGGCTCCATAAAGCTTGGAAACCAAATATACTAAGTGGCATACAATACGCGCTCCTTTAACTTTTTCCAGCATACATTTTAACGCCAAAAGCGAGTTATGCACGCTAAACGTTCTACTTATTTTGGAAATCAAACTTCTGCAAAATAAAGTGAAGTCTTTGTCGAATGTCGCAGCGAAGCTATAAAAAATAGAGACATTAATCACAAAGACATAAAGAAAACTTCAGTACTCCTATTATAAAACGCTTACAGCTATACTGCAATGAACGAACGGTGAACAAATTACCAACACTTTACACCTATTTTGAAAACGAAAAAAGCACGTCTCTGCAATTAGCAGAGAGCATGCTTTTTTTGGTATTACCACCAAATAATCGTTAAAAATGCTAAGAAGAATGTAAATGCGATTAAAATCCCCATCCACATAAAGAATCCAATAACACCACCGAAGTGTGTTTTTTTGTCTTCTAAGTGCATGAAAGCATAAAGTTGAAGAACAACTTGTACGCCAGCAAGCAATAAAACGAATGGTGCTATGAAATATTTAGAAAAACCAGCCGCAACAACAGCGAACGCGATAAACGTTAAGAAAATCATGATCGCAAAGTTGATTACTTGTTTACGCATATGAACGGCATTGTGATGACGATCATACTCGAATTGCGCTTGAGACTTAGCAACTACAGGTGTATCATGTGATGACATTATCCGATCACTCCCATCAAGTATACTACTGTAAAGATAAATACCCAAACAACGTCAATAAAGTGCCAGTATAGTGCAGCCACAAAGAATTTAGGCGCATTGTACAGGTTCAGTCCACGTTTCGCATTACGGATAAGTAATGTTGTAATCCATACTAACCCTAAAGATACGTGGAAACCGTGCGTACCTACTAGCGTATAGAACGAAGTTGCGAATGCAGATTGGTTAAATGTAAAACCAAGATGCACATAGTGTTGGAACTCGTAAATTTCTAGGGCAAGGAAGCCAAGACCTAAAAGTAATGTAATTGCTAACCAAGTTTGCATACCTTTGTAATTAAAATTACGCATATGGTAAATGGCATAAACTGAAGTTAGTGAAGATGTTAATAATAACATCGTCATTGCAAATGCTAATGGTAATTCAAATAAACCTTGTGTTGTGAACTCCATGCCAGCTGGCCCTTTGTTCTTAAGTGCTAAGTAAGTAGCAAATAAACTTGCGAAAAGTACAACTTCACAGGCAAGGAAAATCCAGAATCCAACGACTTTATTTTTCCCTTCCATCGTTGCTTGTTCAGGATGATCTGGCCAAGTATGAGGAGTAAATTTAGTATTGTAATCCATTATTTATTTCCTCCTTTACCGTAAAGATGTTCTTCAATTTCAAGAATGTCTTCTTTGTGTAAGTGGAAGCCATGATCGTCCTTCACAGAACGAGCAATCATTGCACCAAATGTAATCAGTAGACCAATAATTAATACGTAAATTGACCAAGGTTTATCTGCATCTGGATTATAAAGTGCACCGAATGCTGCGATAAACATACCTAAAGATATAACGAATGGAATTGCAGAGTTGTTTGGCATATGAATATCACCGATTGGCTCAGCAAATGTCACTTCTTTATTACCTTCTTGCTTTTCAATCCACCAAGGATCTAGACCACGAACAAGTGGTGTTTGACGGAAGTTATAGAATGGAATTGGTTGTGGAATTGACCATTCTAACGTACGACCATCGCCCCATGGGTCGCGACCTGCAGGTTCACCTTTGATAGACATTAAGCAGTTAATTACCATTAAGATAACCCCAACACCCATCATCAATGCACCGATTGTAGAAATATAGTTGAACTGATCCCAACCTTGACCTTCCATGTACGTGAATACGCGACGTGGCATACCCATTAAACCTAAGAAGTGTTGCACGAAGAATGTTAAATGGAATCCGATAAAGAATACCCAGAAAGTCAATTTACCAAGCGTTTCGTTTAACATACGGTTGAAGAAAATTGGCCAGTAGAAGTGCGCTGAACCGAATAATGCAGTTACGATACCACCTACGATAACGTAGTGGAAGTGCGCAACGATAAAGTAAGAATCATGTAATTGGTAGTCAAGTGGAGCAGCTGCTTGCATTACCCCAGTAACACCACCCGCAACGAATGACGGGATAAAACCAAGTGCATAAAGCATTGGTGTTGTAACTTTAATAGAACCGCCCCAAATTGTTAAGATCCAGTTGAATACTTTCATACCCGTTGGAACGGCAATCGCCATTGTTGCAACCGCGAAGATTGCGTTGGCAGTTGGCCCAAGACCAGTTGTAAACATGTGGTGAGCCCAAACCATGAAGCCTAGGAAACCAATTAAAATTGTTGCGAATACCATTGAAGAGTATCCGAATAAACGCTTACGAGAGAATGCTGGAATAATTTCCGAGAATAAACCGAAAGCAGGTAGTACTAAAATGTATACTTCTGGGTGTCCGAAGATCCAGAATAAGTGTTCCCAAATTACTGTATTACCACCCATTGTATGGTCAAAGAAGTTACCACCGAACATACGGTCAAATAACATCATTAATAAACCAATTGTTAATGGAGGGAATGCGAATAAAATTAACGCACTTGATACTAATGCAGTCCATGTGAATAATGGCATACGCATAAATGTCATACCTGGAGCACGCATTGTAATAATCGTAACGATAAAGTTAAGACCTGAAATTAACGTCCCTGCCCCAGATATTTGTAAACCAAGTACATAGAAGTCAATACCATGTCCTGGAGAATATAAAGATAATGATGCATAAGATGTCCAGCCCGCATCAGGAGCGCCACCTAAAAAGAATGACAGGTGAAGGAATACTGCTCCTAGGAAGAACAACCAGAACCCTAAAGAGTTAAGGAACGGGAATGCAACGTCACGCGCACCAATTTGTAATGGTACAAGCATGTTCATAAATGCGAATAGTAATGGAGTAGCAGCAAGGAATAACATCGTCGTTCCGTGCATCGTTAATAATTCATTGAAAAAACCAGCTGAAACGAAATCGTTATTTGGCTTCATTAACTGAATACGTATTAATAACGCTTCAAAACCAGCGATAGCGAAGAACAATGTACCTGCTAATAAATACATTACAGCTAACTTTTTATGGTCAACCGTTGTAATGTAATCCCAGATAGCTGCTCCAAAGCCCTTTTTCTGTGTATATGAGCTCACAACTTTTACCTCCCTCAAAGTTTGTTACATAAACGAAAATTATTTCTCTACTGATAAGCCCATGATATAAGTTGCAAGAGCTTGAATTTCTTCGTCAGTTAAATCGCCATAAATTGGTGCAGTACCATCAGGATTCATCATTAAGTTACCTGGTTTGAATTCACCTGGGTTTTTAATCCACGCTTTTAAGTTTTCTTCATTATGTTCTAAGAAACCTGCAACACGGTTACGATCACCGAATGTCGTTAAGTTAGGACCTACTCCACCAGTGCCACCTGCGCCAGATACAGCGTGACAAGCTAAACAGCTGTTAGCAAATGTCGCTTCACCAAGATCAGTTGAATCTTTTGAAGCAGTTTGTCCTTCAGTAGCTTTCATGTTCGCTACCCAAGCGTCAAATGCCTCTGGGCTAACCGTTTTTACTTTAAAGTCCATAAGTGCGTGTGAAGGGCCACATAGCTCAGCACATTTACCATAGAATACGCCATCTTTAAGATCTGCTGATTCTTTATCGAATACTAAGTAGAATTTGTTTAAGTTCTCTACATTCGTATCCATTTTACCGCCAATCGCGGGAATCCAGAATGAGTGCTTTACATCAGCAGCTTTTAAGTTAAAGTAAACTTTTTGACCTGTTGGTACAACTAATTCTTGAGCTGTTACAATCCCTTGGTTTGGATATTCAAATTCCCACCAGTATAACTTTGCAGTTACATTTACTGTCAGTGCCGTTTTGTTACCTTCTGCATCTACTTCATCCATTGCAGCAACATCTGCAAATTTATAAGTAGCCGTAACAACCGGTACAGCTAAGATTAATAATAAAATAATTGGAATAACTGTCCAAATTACTTCAAGTGTGTGACTACCTTCTACTTGCTTAGGAATAACATTTTCGCCTACTTTTGAACGGCGGAATTTTAAGAATGCAAGTAAATAGATAATGCATACTATTACTACAACTAACGTCATAATTCCAGTAGCCAACAATAATAGGTTGAATTGTTCTTTACCTACTTGACCCGATGGTTTCAGTGCAGAAATATAATCTTCACCACAACCCGAAAGGAAAACCATCATCACTGCTAGAAGTGAAAAAAGACGCCACTTTTTAAGCCCTTTCATCATAGCCTAATTAAACCCCTCTTTCTTTGTTGTATTTTCATGTGTACCTAGGACATTGGTTCTGTCTATATGAATTCTTGTGAAAGAAAGAATTCCAAATTAGCTGAATATCGCAAATATTACGATAGCCACAAATAGTATGGTCATATGATTTAATGAATAAATAAACATTTTATTTGCCCACTTCATATCATCTTTTGTGGTAAAGCCTTTTATAGCTAGTAATAACCAGCCTAAGTTCAAAGTAGTCGCAAGCACTAAAAATCCATTTCCAAGCTCAGGTAATAGGAACGGTAACGGGAATAATAAAAGAATCCAGAAAAACATTGAGTACTTCGTCCGTTTAAACCCTTTTACTACTGGTAACATCGGAATATTAGCTGCACGATATTCTTCCGTACGTTTCATAGCAAGCGCATAAAAATGCGGTGGTTGCCATGCAAACATAATGAGAAATAGGGCAAGTGCTCCTGGGCCAAGTGCAGGTTCAATCGCTGCAAAACCAATTACTGGTGGAATAGCCCCTGAAATACTTCCGACAATCGTGTTACTAACATGCTTCCTTTTTGACCACATTGAATACAGAACAACATAAGCGAATATTCCAACTAGTCCCCACATGCCGGCCGCAAATGATGCCGTAAATAACAAAATTTCACCTACAATTAAAAATGAGAGGGCAATAGTCATTACAAAATTCGGCTTAAATCTTCCTGTAACTGTCGGTCTTGACTTTGTTCGTTTCATTATAGGATCAATATCCCGATCAATGAGATTGTTCATTGCACCAGAGCCGCCAATAATTAATGCCGCACCTAGCATGAGACAAACGAGTACATCAAGCTCTTGTAAGAAATGTCTACCAGTAAACTGAATTGCCAGAAACATTCCTGTAAATGTTGTGACAAGATTCGAGTTAACGATTCCAATTTTTATTAGTGCTAAGAAATCTTTTACAACAGATGTCGCTTCTGGATCAGTATTTCTAGTAGCCGAAAACGCACGACCGTTTGACATGTTACCTCTCCTTTCATTTTTGTAAGCATATTCCGCTAACAATAACTATAGCGAAATTTGCGATTGATTTCTAGACGTTTAGTGAAATTTAGATGAAGTTGTAAAATTTGCATTGTCTAGAAATATAATTAAAAAACAACATATCTATAGTAAAACATTTTCCAATTTGAATTGTGAAGGTTAAAGCACGAAATTATGAACAATTTGTGAAATGGAATGAACATCTAATACTCCCTACTCTTTACAAGTTGTATTTTAATTGTATTTTAGATATCATCTAGTAGCAGAAACATTACTTTCATGTAATATTGATAGATAAAGTAGGTGACTCATTTTATGCAACACAACAGGTATATGAAGTGGTTTGCTGTTGCCGCTACAGTGGGAATGCTCCTTATTTTACTTGGCGGGGCACTCGTTACAAAAACCGATAGTGGCTTGGGCTGTGGTCGAAATTGGCCAGATTGTAATGGTTCTCTTATCCCAAAAGAAATTACCACAGCTGTTTTAATTGAATTCTCCCATCGTCTTGTAACCGGAGTCGTATCCATATCAATTCTCGGCTTAACTATTTGGACATGGCGAAAACTTGGTCATATTCGTGAAGTAAAATTTTTAGGTTTTTTATCAATGTTCTTCTTAATAGCACAGGCGCTGATTGGAGCAGCTCAAGTGTTATGGGGGCAAGGAGACTTCATTCTAGCACTGCACTTTGGAATCTCACTTATTTCTTTTGCCGCCGTTATTCTTCTTTCTATGATTGTATTTGAAGTTGATCGTAAGTTTGATGCTGATAACGTATTTATTGGGAAAAAGTTACGTTGGCATACAATTGCTGTCACAATTTATTCTTATTTAGTCGTTTATACAGGGGCACTTGTTCGACATACCGATTCTAGTCTAGTATGTCCTGACTGGCCATTTTGCTATAACGAAACACCTTTTGCTCCACCAAATAATATGTACGAATGGGTACAAATGGGACATCGACTAGCAGCTATTATAATTTTTATTTGGATTACATACATAACTTGGCACGCTATAAAAGAATACAAGCAACAACGTGTTATTTATTATGGCTGGATTATCGCTTTCATCATAGTTATTCTACAAGTTTTAGCAGGTATGTTAGTAGTCCTTACTAAATTAAATCTAACGGTCGCATTATTACATTCTTTATTCATTTCAATGTTATTTGGTCTCCTTTGCTACATGATAATGCTTGTAGCACGTAGCAATTATAATGAAAAAAATAAGTAACTTTAGAAAAGGATTCGGCGCTGTCGAATCTTTTTTCTTTGTCTGCAGGCGCATTTCTTAGTCTGCCATAATAATGCCATTACCAAACATGAACTTTACTAAGAAAGCGTTACGTTATATTACTTTTTTGATAAAAGAATGAAAGCTTACTTCAGCGATTTACCGCAAGAAAACAACAGCTTAGGCAATTAAAAACGATGTGAGTGTGGTATTTTGAGAGGATGTATTAACGATAGTAAAAGGTTTTATTAGCATTTACGGAAATAAATTTATCTATCTTTATTTTATATCAAAAAAGGCTATAGACAAAATAATTGATATGCAGATAAATGTTTTTCAGTAGCTAGAATGACCTATTACAGTTGTTATGTAGTTTCTACTATTCTTTCCAGACAAAAAGAAGGTTAGTAGTATGCACAAGAGCCTACTACTAACCTTCTTCTTTAGTTAATTATTCAATTTCAATTAATAAGTCACCTGTCGAAATAGCATCGCCCGCGCTTGCGTAAACTTCTTTTACGATACCGTCTTTTGGTGCTTGTACTGTTGTCTCCATTTTCATGGCTTCTGTAATTAACAAGTGGTCACCACGTTTAACAGGACTGCCTTTCGAAACAACGACTTTTAACACAGTTCCTGGCATTGTTGCTCCGATTTGGTTCGGATTGCTTGGGTCTGCCTTTAGTGCTATGCTGCCATCTACTTCTACCGTCATATCTTGAATCACGAGTTCACGTGATTGTCCATTTAACTCGAAGTATATAACACGCGTACCATCATGCTGTGGCTCACCAATCGATACAAGTTTAATAATTAACGTTTTACCTTTTTCTATTTCAACTTCGATTTCTTGCCCTAGCTTTAAGCCGTATAAGAAAGTTGGCGTATCTAAAACTGAAATATTACCGAATGATGCTAATGTTTTAGCATATTCTTCGAACACTTTCGGGTACAGTGCATAAGCGAGTACATCCTTGTTTGTAACTGGACGTTGTAATTTATCTGCTAGTACTTCTTCTAACTGTTCAAAGTTAACTGGCTCTAACAGTTCGCCTGGTCGTACCGTAATTGGCTCACGATCTTTCAACACTACTTTTTGCAGTGCTTCTGGGAAGCCACCATGCGGTTGTCCTAAATAACCTTGGAAAAATTCAATAACAGAATCAGGGAAGTCAATCGTTTGTCCTCTTGTAATGACTGTCTCTTCGTTTAATTCATTTTGCACCATGAATAACGCCATATCGCCGACTACTTTCGATGATGGTGTCACTTTCACGATATCTCCAAATAAAAGATTGACACGTGAATACATGCGCTTCACTTCGTCCCAACGATCACCTAGTCCAACAGCTTTTGCTTGTTGCTGTAAGTTACTGTATTGACCACCTGGCATTTCATGCACATAAATTTCAGAGTGTGGGCTAATCATGCCACTTTCGAAATCTTTATAGTATTTACGAACATCTTCCCAGTAATATGAAAGCTTTTCAAGCGACTCAATATCAGCACGAATCTCTCGTTTGCCGCCTTTCATCGCATAGTACAATGAGTTGGCACTTGGTTGTGATGTTAAACCAGCCATTGCGCCGAGTGCTGTATCTAAAATATCTACTCCAGCTTCAATCGCTTTTGCATATAAATAAATGCCATTGCCACTTGTATCATGTGTATGCAAATGAATTGGTAAGTTTGTCGACGCTTTTAACTCCGAAATTAGGCGATATGCAGCTTCCGGCTTCAATAATCCAGCCATATCCTTAATCGCTAAAATATGGGCTCCTGACGCCTCTAGCGCCTTCGCCATATCTTTGTAATATTGCACAGAGTATTTCGCACGGCCATCATCTAAAATATCACCTGTGTAGCAAATGGCAGCTTCTGCAATTTTGCCCGCATCTCTTGCCGCATCAATCGCGACTTCCATTCCTTTAATCCAGTTCAAGCTATCGAAAATACGGAATACATCAATACCAGATGCAGCCGACTCAGCGATAAAGGCGCGAATTAAATTATCCGGATAGTTTGTATAACCAACGGCATTCGCACCACGCAACAGCATTTGGAACAAAACATTTGGTACTTGCGCACGCAGTTTTGCTAAGCGCTCCCATGGATCTTCCTTTAAAAAGCGGTAGGCTACATCAAATGTTGCTCCACCCCACATTTCAAGTGAGAAGAAGTTATGCATCATACGTGCTGTTTCATCTGCTATTTGAATCATATCCTGAGAACGGACACGTGTGGCTAGTAAAGATTGATGCGCATCGCGGAATGTTGTATCCGTTAATAACACATCTTGCTGTTGTAAAATCCAGTTCACTAGCCCGTCTGCACCTTGTTCATCTAAAATTTGCTTTGTACCAGACAGCGGCTGCCCGTTTAAATCAACAAGAGGCTTGATTGGCTTAGTGAAAATCGGCTTTGCCTTATTTTCCACCCCTGGGAAACCATTTAACGTCACATTCCCGATATAGCTTAGTAGTTTTGTTCCACGGTCTTGTCGTACAGGGAAGTTAAATAGTTCAGGTGTTGTATCGATAAAGCTTGTATCAAACGTACCTGCTAAAAATTTCTCATGCGTTACTACATTATTTAAAAATGGAATATTTGTTTTTACCCCACGAATACGGAATTCCTTTAAGTTTCGATCCATTTTCGCAGCGGCTTCTTTAAACGTCATACCGGAAGTTGAAATTTTCACAAGCAATGAATCGTAATACGGTGTTACAACAGCGCCTTGGAAGCCATTACCTGCATCTAAGCGAACGCCAAAGCCACCACTTGAGCGATAAACCATTAGCTTTCCTGTATCTGGCATAAAGTCATTTGCAGGGTCTTCTGTTGTGACACGCGATTGAATTGCATAGCCAATCATCGGAATGTCCGCTTGTTGTGGAATATGAATTTCCTCGCTATGCAAACCGTAGCCTGCTGCTACTTTTATTTGAGCATGTACAATATCGATGCCGGTAATCATTTCTGTAATAGTATGTTCTACTTGAATGCGAGGGTTCACCTCGATGAAATAGAAATCATCACCTGCAACTAAAAATTCCACTGTCCCTGCATTTATGTACGAGACATTGTTCATTAATTGAACTGCAGCATCACAAATTCTGTTTCTTAAATCATTTGAAATCGAGTTGGATGGTGCAATCTCTACAACCTTTTGATGACGGCGTTGAATAGAACAATCACGCTCATATAAATGCACGATGTTACCCATTTTATCGCCGATAATTTGAACCTCAATATGCTTTGGTTGGAGAATGCATTTTTCTACATAAACTTCGTCTGAACCGAAGGCTGCTTTTGCCTCTGATTTAGCACGTTCATAAGCTGACGCAACGTCTTCCTTTGTTTGCACTACGCGCATGCCGCGTCCACCGCCACCTAAAGAAGCTTTAATCATAAGCGGGTATCCATATTGTTCACCAAAAGCTTGTACTTCTTCTACAGAAGCAACAGGCCCGTCTGTACCTGGAATTACTGGAATATTTGCATTAATGGCCTGTTCACGCGCTTTTACTTTATCACCAAACATATCTAAATGCTGTGAAGTCGGACCGATAAATAGAATGCCCTCTTCCTCACAACGACGTGCAAAATCCACGTTTTCTGATAAAAAACCATACCCTGGATGAATCGCATCAACGCCTGCATCCTTAGCGATTGCAATGATGCCCTCTATATCTAAGTACGCATCGATGGGCTTCTTACCAGCCCCTACTAAATAAGCTTCATCTGCTTTAAAGCGATGAAATGCCCCACTGTCTTCTCGTGAATAAATAGCGACAGTCTGAATGTTGAGTTCCGTACATGCACGGAAAATTCGAATTGCAATTTCTCCCCGATTGGCTACAAGGATTTTGTTGATTGATTCCATAGGTATCCCCCTTATGTTTGTGATTTACTTCTTTCTACCTTTTCGAACATGGAAACATTAACTAATATTCCCATAGCTAAAGATAGCAAAATTATAGATGTCCCGCCATAACTAATGAAAGGCAGCGTGACACCGGTTAACGGGATTAACCCGGTTGCACCCCCAAGATTGATAAACGATTGCCAGCCTATCCAGCTCGCAATACCTGCCGCTATCATACGCGCTAGCGGATCTTTTGTTCGCAATGCGATAGAAAAACCTTTATATACAATAAATCCTAAACCACCTAAGACGATAAGCACTCCCCAAATGCCGAGCTCTTCCATCACAATTGCCATAATAAAATCGGTTTGCGGTTCAGGTAAATATCCTAATTTTTGAATCGATTGACCGAGTCCTCTTCCTTCTAAACCACCGCCGCCAATTGCATAATAACTATTGACCACTTGGTGACCTACACCGTCCTCATAATCAAATGGATTAAAATAAGATTCGATACGTCCTTTACGGTTCCCTTTTAAAAGTTCACCTTTAAATAGCCAAAGCATGCCGAGAATTGCTACTCCAAATGCCCCTAACAAGCCAAAAAACTTCCAAAACGTTTTAAAAGGAATACCACTAGCTGCTACAACGGATACTGCAATACCACATAAAATGATTACTGCCCCTAAATCTGTTTCAAAGGCCACGCCAGCAACGACAAGTATCCAAAGAAAAATTGGATAAAAAATTTCGGTTGGCTGTAATTTTTCAAATGTATACTTTTGCGATTTACGATAGAATGCTGCGGCAAAATATAAGATTATAAATAGTTTCGCATATTCGGAAGGCTGGAAATTCCCCAATCCCGGTACATGAATCCAACTTTGAGAGCCTACATCGTCTGCCCCATTACCAGCTACTTTAACCCATGTAAAAAGCACAATTAACACAATTGTCAGCAACAGCATAATATTTTTATTAGCATAATGCTTATAAGGGAAAAATGCTGCTGCCAAAAATCCTAAAGAGGCGACCGCTAAGTTAATTAGCTGTTTTTGGTAAAAATAATCTGCCGCTTCTCCTTTTTGTACGATTGCCACCATTATACTTGAACTATAAATCATCACTAAACCAAATATACTTAACAACAAAACAGTAAAAAATAATGGGTAATCAAAATTTTGAGCATATCGTTTTAAATATTGTTTCATTGGAAAACCTCGTTCTAGTAAAAAAACTCAAATCGCAAGCAGCGTTTGAGTTTTTTCTTTTTATTTGTCTGTATACGCGTCATGTAGTACAGATAATTCTTTCTCGAGTGAATCGAGAATAGCTTTGCCTTTATCGCGTTCAATTAGTCCAAGCTTCACAGCAAAGTCAATTTCACGTGAAAGGCCGAACATTTGTGTATCTAATACTTCTTCATATAAAGGGCATTGTGGCATCGTTAAATGATCCATCTGTACTCGAATGAGGCGAGCAATTTTATCTGCATCAGCTACTAAAAGCTCCAAAGCCTTCTCTTGAAAGGAAGTTTGTGATTTCGTATCCATGAGGACGCCCCCATTATCTGATATTTCTTCGATTCTATCTTAATAAAGTTTATCTTTTAGTCGATAAAAATGCAAGTGTCTTCGTTGGAAAATAAAGAATCCAAATTATATTTCTTTATTATCTCCTAGTATTAGCGTTATACTAATTCATGGATATACAAGATTTGAGGAGGATTTCTATTATGGAAACAATTATTCCTATCAAGGGTGCAGTTTCGTATCAACTTACATTAGATCCAACTGTATGGATTTTCGACGATCGTAAATTAGACTTAAATACGTACTTCCAAGCAAGAGAAGTAGAGGAAGATGCGGATACAAAATATATGCGTGAGGTCGGTGCTCACTGGTCTCGCGAAATAATGGAAGGTGCTACTTTCCCACCAACTTTAAAATCAGAACGAAAATTCGATCGTAAAGGCATGGAAACAGGCACTTTCGGTATTGAATTAAGTCACTTCTTGAAAAATGCTGAAGTTAAACCAGAGGCGACAAAAATCGTCATTGAATGTAAAGATGGTGAAGAACATGGGTTTTCACTTGAAGAAGCACAAACACTTATCTTCAAATATAGTCAAGATGGGAAACCATTAACTGAAGACGGACCCGTTTATGTACTATTTGGAGACGGCTCAAATGTAGACAACCCTATCAAAAATGTGTTAGCCATTCGTGCGGAATAGGGAGGGAATGCGATGCGCGTAAAATGTGTCATTTGCGATGCCATTAACCAGTTAGATGATGATTTACCGTTAGCAAAAAAACTTCGGAATCGACCGATTCATACGTATATGTGTGATAACTGCCATGATCGTATTAAAGAAAATACAGTGGCACGAATTGAAACGGGCAATTTCCGTTTTTATCGCACCTCCCCACACATGGATAAAGAATTTTAACATAAGTGCCAGGCACTCACACAATTCTGAAAATTCCAATGGGAAATCAACAGTACAAAACGCAAAACCTTATTAAAACAGGTTTTGCGTTTTTAGTGTCAGCTATGGGCTTATCCACTTTCGATACATTTTATCTTTTTCCTCTTTTGAAGGTTGTAAAATAAAATTTCTCTGTCAGTATGCTCAGTTGATTGGAGCGGAAGGCGGGCGACTCCTGCGGGAATGCACAATACGTAAGACGCGACAATCCGCGCGCTAGCGAGGGTTGCGGCTTACGGTGTGCCCGCGGAAAGCGCACGCCTGGAGTGGAAATCAACAGTACAAAACGCAAAACCTTATTAAAACAGGTTTTGCGTTTTTAGTGTCAGCTATGGGCTTATCCACTTTCGATACATTTTATCTTTTTCCTCTTTTGAAGGTTGAAAAATAAAATTTCTCTGTCAGTATGCTCAGTTGATTGGAGCGGAAGGCGGGCGACTCCTGCGGGAATGCACAATACGTAAGACGCGACAATCCGCGCGCTAGCGAGGGTTGCGGCTTACGGTGTGCCCGCGGAAAGCGCACGCCTGGAGTGGAAATCAACAGTACAAAACGCAAAACCTTATTAATACAGGTTTTGCGTTTTTTAATTAGCCATTATTTTTAATAATCACTTTTTCAATCAATTCGACAACTTGATACATAATTGTCGCAAAGAAAGCGATAATGAGCAATGACATTAACACAAGATTAAAGTTAAATACTTGGAAGCCGTAAATAATTAAATAGCCAAGTCCTTTTGAAGCTACTAAAAATTCACCGACAATAACGCCTACCCATGACAAGCCTACATTCACTTTTAAAGTCGAAATAATCGTTGGAAAAGAGGCAGGCAAAATCACTTCTTTAAACGTCTGCCAACGGGTCGCACCAAAAGTTTGCAACACTTTACTATAATTGGGGTCCACACCTTTAAAAGCGGTGTAAACGACGATTGTTGTAATAATGATTGAAATGAGCGCACCCATCGCTATAATCGAAAAATACCCTGGCCCAAGAGCGACGATTAAAATCGGTCCTAGCGCAACTTTTGGCATGGCATTCAAAATGACTAAATATGGATCCAATATTTTAGATAACATCGGAGACCACCATAAAACCGTTGCAATTAAAGTCCCTAATAATGTACCTGCAATAAAACCGATAATTGTCTCCATTAGCGTTACACCAACATGTAACGTTAACGAGCCATCACTTACTTTTTCTATAAACGTCTGCCATACATGTGTTGGTGAGCTAAAAATTAATCGATCAATCCATTCAAGCCTCGATAATAGCTCCCAACCTCCAAAAAAGACAATTAAAATAATAATTTGATATAAACGAACAAACCGTTTTTCCTTTTTGAGCAATTGTTGATACTGTTTAAATAATGTATTATCCAAGGCTCTCCAGCTCCTTCCAAATCGTTTGGAATACCTCTGAATACGCTGGATGTTGCCTTACATCGAACGGTGACAATTGTTGTAACGCGGCAGGTATGTCAAACACTTTGTGCAACTTACCTGGATTGGCTGAGAAAAGAAAGACACGTTCACTCATTGCAATCGCCTCACCAATATCATGCGTGACAAGAATCGCCGTTTTTTGATAGGCATTTAATGTTTCGACAACTAAGTCCTCTAACTTTAATTTCGATTGATAATCAAGAGCAGAGAACGGTTCATCTAACAGTAAAATTTTTGGATTCACCGCTAATGTCCTTGCTAAGGCAACCCGTTGACGCATTCCTCCTGACAATTCTCTCGGATAATAACTTGCGACATGTGGCAGCCCAACTTCTTGCAAAAGCGCATTTGCCGTTACTTTATGCGTCTTATTATCACGCTGCATTATTTTTAAACCTATAGTGACATTGTCCTCAATCGTTTTCCATGGAAATAAATAATCTTGTTGAAGCATATAGCCAATAAGTGCTTGATTGTGTGGTGCTATAATTTCCCCATCAATCAATACTTTGCCTTCAGTTGCAGGAAACAATCCGGCAATAATAGACAATAGCGTTGTTTTCCCACAGCCACTTGGCCCTATAAAGGACACAAACTCACCTTCGCGAATATCTAGGTTAATGTCACGTAAAACTTCCTTGGCCTGCGTACTAGAAAAATAACTATGGTGAATATGTTCTAGTTTTAAAAACTCCATTTACTCCGCAGCCTTTTTTGCAAATTTCGTATTCACAAGGTCTTCATATTTTACTCGTTGAGGAAGTTCACCTGCTTCCTCCATAATCGTTTGTAAGTTATCCCACTCCGCTTCATCCAAAATTGGATCTGTTGCGTAGGAACCTTGTGATTTATAACGCTCTACCACTGTCTCAATTAAAGATACATCGACATTTTCAAAATACGGTTGAATAATTTTTGCCACTTCTGCTGCACTTTTTTCTTGTACAAAATCTTGTGCTTTTTTCAGTGCATTTGTAAAACCTTGCACTGTTTTCGCATCATCCTCTAAGTAGCTACTTTTTGCCATAAAGGATGTGTATGGTAAATGGCCTGATTCCGTTCCAAATGAAGCAACAATATAACCTTTACCTTCTTTTTCAAATACACTAGCTGTCGGTTCAAACAGCTGTACATAATCCCCCGTGCCAGAAGCAAAGGCAGTGGCGATATTCGCAAAATCAATATTTTGAATAAGCGTCAAATCTGTTGTAGGATCAATGCCATGCTTTTTCAAGACAAATTCACCAGCCATTTGGGGCATTCCGCCCTTACGTTGCCCTAAAAATGTAGATCCTTTTAAATCGTCCCACGAAAAATTGTCCATCTTTTCACGCGCTACTAAAAATGTGCCATCTGTTTGTGTTAATTGTGCAAAGTTTTGAATCGGATCATTCGCACCTTGAGCTGTTACATAAATCGATGTCTCAGACCCGACTAAAGCAATATCGATGCCGTCTGACAGTAACGCCGTCATCGTCTTATCGCCTCCCGCAATCGTTTGTAGCTCAACAGAAAGTCCTTCATCTTCAAAGAACCCTTTTTCAAGCGCTACATATTGCGGAGCATAGAAAATCGAGCGCGTTACTTCTCCGACCTTTACTTTTTCTAGATCCGCTTTATTACACGCTGCCAACGAAAGGAGCAACAAAGCAATTGCACTAAATAATAAACCTTTTTTAAGCCAACGCATTCCATTTCCTCCTTGATTGATAAATAGCCTATCGAGACTAACTTATTCACATACAAAGATTTCGGTGCGTATCATATTAAATAAAAACACATTGGTAAATAAACCATTGCTGATAAAAAGCAACGTTATACAAAAAAAACAGCCTAAGCATCTAAAATGCTAAGACTGTTTTTGTGGAAAGGAGCCAAGCTACGCTTCTTATTGATTGGCAGCTTGTTGCTCTTCTCTTTTTTCTCGCCACATACGTGTTTTGTATACAATTAAAATTAACGCCGCTACGATGAGGCCTTCAACCATAGGTAGGAATAACGCGAAAAATGTCAACATAATACATCCCAAAAATAGGAACACATAAATGACAATATTTTGAGATAGCTTTAACTTTTTTGCAAAGCCTAACTTATAGACAATTGCAGAAAGTACAAAGACAAGAAGAAATACAACATAGCCTGCAATTTCATAGCTCGGTAAATTTTCATATAAAAATCTTGTTATACCTGCCATTCTTTCATAAACCTTCGTTGTTTCCTCTGCATTTGTAGGTGCAGCAACTTGAATAACATTTAGTTCACCCAATAAAGCGGACTTTATATCCAAGACTCCTCTTCCTTTCATTTCAGCGGAAAATTATTGTTCAGCGTTTTTTAATTTTTTCGCTGCTTTCTCACGTTCGTTTTTATCTAGAATTTTTTTACGAAGGCGAATAGATTCTGGTGTGATTTCTAAGTACTCATCATCACCTAAATACTCAAGCGCTTCTTCTAGAGATAAAATACGTGGTTTTTTAATAACATTCGTTTGGTCTTTATTTGCTGAACGGATGTTTGTTTTTTGTTTCATTTTTGTAATATTTACAGTGATATCAGCGTCACGAGTATTTTCTCCAACGATCATACCTTCGTAAATATCTGTACCTGGCTCTAAGAACAGTGTACCACGGTCTTCAATTTGCATCATACCATAAGTTGTTGATTTACCAGTTTCCATTGAAACTAGTACACCTTGGTGACGACCACCAATTTTTCCTGGTAGTAATGGTTGGTAGCAATCAAATGTATGGTTAATAATACCGAAACCTTTTGTCATAGACATGAATTCAGTTGTATAACCGATTAAACCACGAGCTGGTACTAAGAACGTTAAACGAACTTGGCCACTGCCGTTGTTTACCATATCAAGCATTTCACCTTTACGAGTACCGATCGATTCAATAATAGAACCTACGTTTTCTTCTGGTACATCGATTTGCACGCGTTCGAATGGTTCACATTTTACACCGTCGATTTCACGCACGATTACTTGTGGTTTTGATACTTGTAATTCGAATCCTTCACGACGCATGTTTTCAATCAGTATAGATAAGTGAAGCTCACCACGACCTGATACTGTCCAAGCATCTGGAGAATCTGTATCTTCAACACGTAAAGATACGTCTGTTTGTAATTGAGCACGTAAACGCTCTTCTACTTTACGAGAAGTAACCCATTTCCCTTCACGACCAGCAAATGGTGAATTGTTTACTAAGAACGTCATTTGTAAAGTTGGCTCATCGATACGTAATGGCGTAAGCGCTTCTTGGTGTTCAACAGGGCAAACTGTTTCACCTACGTTGATGTCTTCCATACCTGAAACGGCGATTAAGTCCCCTGCTTTTGCAGTTTCAACTTCTTCACGTTTTAAACCGAAGAAACCAAAGATTTTTGTTACACGGAAGTTTTTCACTGTACCGTCTAATTTCATCAGCGCAACTTGTTGACCTACAGAAATTGTTCCGCGGAATACACGGCCAATACCGATACGTCCAACGAAGTCATTATAGTCAAGTAATGCTACTTGGAATTGTAAAGGTTCTGCTGAGTTATCAACTGGTGCTGGGATAGACTCAATAATTTTTTCAAATAGACATTTCATATTTTCTTCTTGGTTAGCTGGATCAGCGTCTAATGAAGCTGTACCATTTACACCTGAAGCATATACTACTGGGAAGTCTAATTGATCGTCATCTGCACCTAGCTCGATAAATAGTTCAAGTACTTCATCTACTACTTCTAATGGACGAGCTGAATCTTTGTCCACTTTGTTAACAACAACGATTGGTGTTAAGCGTTGTTCTAATGCTTTTTTAAGTACGAAACGTGTTTGTGGCATACAACCCTCATACGCATCGACAACTAGTAAAACGCCATCTACCATTTTTAAAATACGTTCTACCTCACCACCAAAGTCGGCGTGTCCAGGCGTATCAAGGATGTTGATACGAGTTCCTTCATAGTTTACTGCTGTATTTTTAGCTAATATCGTAATACCACGTTCACGTTCAATATCATTAGAGTCCATTGCACGTTCTTCAACACGCTCGTTTGAACGGAATGTACCTGATTGTTTTAATAATTGGTCGACTAAAGTAGTTTTACCATGGTCAACGTGGGCGATAATTGCGATATTGCGAAGATCTTGACGTAAGTTTGTCATTATTCCACTCCATATTCTTTTTTCGAATGTTTAACTGTGATATTATAGCACAAGAAGGATGTAAATGTCCTTATTAGAATTTCTATCATTCTAAAAAATTATTTTCAATCACAAATTTATTATTATATAGGGGGCTCGGCTATGAATCGCGGAAAAATCGTAATGGCCATTTATGCACTAGCAGCTGTGCTAGCAATGTGTTCTATCGGGTATTCAGTAGCAGCAAGTAATGTATTTGGAGTAATAGCAGGCATTGTCGCAACTTGTGTCATTTTTATGACAGCATTTAAAATGAAGCGTAAACTACGCGAACAAGGATTGCTTTAATGTTAGGTTTTCCATTTTAACAATATGTATGTGTCCTAAATAACACAATACCATAGGAGGAGCTGATCAATAATTGGACAGCTCCTTCTATACTGTAATAAAAATAGAGGCATTGTCTATTTCGTAGACAATGCCTCTTGTCCTATACAATTTACAATGCTACTTTATTGCTCTTTTGCTAGGTAATCTAAAGTTGCTTGACCTAAAACATTTGCTGCAATGCGCAATGAGCGTTCATCGATATCGAATTTTGGATGATGATGTGGATAGACTTCTTGCCACGCTGGATTTTTTGCGCCCGTAAAGAAAAATGCCCCTGGAATTTCCTCTAAATAGTAAGCAAAATCCTCACCGCCCATATTTGGATCAATAAATTCTACCGCTGTCACATCTGTAACTTTTCTTGCAGAAGCCATGACATGTTCTGTTTCTGCTGCATGGTTAACGACTGGTGGATAACCGCGACGGAAATCATATTCATAATCTGCCTTTGTTAAATAACAAGTAGCCTTTAATAGCTCCTCAATTTCACGCTCTAGTAAATCGCGCTCCTCCTCATGGAACGTACGTACAGTTCCTTTCATGTAGACTTGGTCTGCAATGACATTAAAAGGATTTAACGCCTCAATATGACCGACAGATACTACTGCTGGACGCAATGGATTAATACGACGTGCTACAAGCTGCTGAAGATTTGTAATAAACTGCGCCGCCAGCAAGATTGAATCCTTCGTATCGCTCGGATTGGAGCCATGCCCACCCTTTCCTTTGATTTTAATATAAATGGCATCAGCGGCAGCCATCAATGGTCCGATGGCTGACTGCACTTTTCCGAGTTCCGTAGGTGCCCATAAATGGGTACCAAAAATAACATCCACACCTTCTAAACAGCCATCAGCAATCATGGATTTCGCTCCACCTGGTGCAAGTTCCTCAGCATGTTGATGGATAAAAACAATTGTCCCAGCTAAGTTGTCCTTCATTTGATTAAATGCTTTCGCTAAAATTAATAAGGAAGCTGTATGCCCATCATGTCCACAAGCATGCATACGCCCTTTAATTTTTGATTGGAAAGGTAAACCTGTCTCTTCTGTAATAGCTAACGCATCAAAGTCTGCTCGTAATGCAACCGTTTTGCCCGGCTTGCCTCCAACTAACTTCGCCACAACACCATTGCCACCAACACCTTCACGCACCTCATGTCCTAAAGCACGATGAAATGCCGCAATCGTTTTTGGTGTTTCAACTTCTTCAAAAGAAAGTTCAGGATTTTCATGGAAATGGCGACGAAGCGCAATCATTTCCTCTTCATATTGCTTTAATAAATTGACTAACTGCTCTTGCTGTAAAACTGTCATCGATTAACACTCCTTATTTTAAGTATATATAATCTCCAGGTCCTAGTGGTAAACCAAGCAAGAACCAAATGGCAAACAGTATTATCCAACCGATTGCAAAGAAAACAGAAAATGGAAGTAAAGCTGAAATGAGTGTACCAATACCTATATTTTTATCATAGCGCTTGGCAAACGATAGTAAAATAGCGAAATACGCTAGCATCGGTGTAATTGGATTTGTAATAGAATCCCCTACGCGATAGGCCATTTGTGTAACGGCTGGAGAATAGCCTAAGTAAAAGAACATCGGTACAAAAATTGGCGCTAGTAATGCCCACTTCGCAGAAGCACTAGCGATTAATAAGTTAACGAACGCACAAATTAACACAAATCCAATCATCATTGGTAAACCAGTAAAGTTTAACGCTTGTAAAAGTTCAGCCCCTTTAATGGCTAAAATGGAACCGATATTGCTCCAGTTGAAAAAGGCAATCATTTGGGAAGCAGCAAATGCTAAAACAATAAATGGTGCCATATCAGCAATTGATTTAAAAATTTTCTCGGCAACGTCCTTGTCATTTTTCACTTCTTTTGCTGCAAGACCATAGGCAAGGCCAGGTAAAAGGAAGAAAAATAACATAATTGGCACAATACCTGACATAAATGGTGAATTTAAAAAGCCACCTGTTTCAGGATCGCGTAAAAGACCATTAGACGGAATGACCGTAAATGCAATAATGACAATATAAACAACTGTCACAAGACCTGCCCATCGTAAACCACGTTTTTCTAAAGCTGTTAGCGGCTCTAACTTTTCAACAGGGCCTTCAAATTTACCAAAACGAGGCTCTGTAAACTTTTTCGCAACCCATGTACCAATGACGATTAATAAAAACGTCGAGGCAATTAAGAAATAATAGTTCATCGTTGCACGACCAGTATACGTTGGGTCTGCAATATGTGCAGCCGATTCGGTAATTCCTAATAACAATACATCGAGTGAACTAATTAAAATATTGGCACTAAAGCCCCCAGCCACAGCTGCATATGTAATAATTAATCCGGCTAGTGGATTGCGACCAATGCTCATAAAAATCATCGCTGCAATTGGCGGTAAAATGATAAATGCGGCATCAGCAGCTAAATTACCGACTAAACCCGTGAAAATAATAAATGGCACAATTAATTTTTCAGGAGCTGACATCACAAGCTTTTTCATAACGGCAGAAATAAGACCTGTTTGCTCGGCTAACCCAATACCAATCATCGTTACAATGACTAATCCTAACGGGGCAAAGCCTGTAAATGTCGATACCATTTGCGTTAATATTAAGATAAGACCTTCTTGACTCAACAGATTTTTTACTTGAATAACATTTTCAGTACCTGGTTGAACTGCTGAAATGCCAAAGACTGATAATATCCATGATAAAACGAGCACTATACCTGCTAAAATAATAAATAGGGTAATTGGGTCTGGTAATTTATTCCCCGCCCTTTCAATGCTATCTAGCATTTTATCAATCCAAGATCTTTTCATAGTTTCTGAATTTTTTTGCATAAACCCCTCTCCTTCTCTGTTTTAGTCGACTCTTGTGCTATTCAATGTAAACGACTATTTTAAGACGTTGATAGCATATGTCCTTAATACAAAGAAATCATATTTTTAGAATATTTTCAATATTTAATTTCAATTTAAGGAGATAATACTATGTATAAAATTAATGTTTTCACTGCTAAACTATCCCTCTCATGGGTACAGCAACTTGAAAAAATTAAACCAGCATTTTGCGAATTTCATTACCATCCCTACTCGGATTTCGAGCATTTGAATACACTATTAACGCAACATTTAATAACAGGAGACGGTGCACTTTTTAGTGGGCAAATTCCATATTTTTTTGCACAAAAATATTTTTCAAATTTAGCTATACCTATGCTCTATTTTGATATTTCAGAACGTGATTTTTACCGTGCTTTAACAGAATTATTTTATGATAATAAAATGACTATGGATCGGATTGCTATTGATTTTTGTTATGAGGAAAACGACTATCTAGGCATTCAGGAGTGGTCAATAGGAGCACAGCCTTATCTTTTTAGTCAAACAATGAATGAGTTCGCAAGCAATGATATTGTTGATAAAGCGGCTAACTGGCATATTCAGTTACATCGCAACAATAAAGTAGATTTAAGCTTTACTCGCATTGCAGAATTGCGTGAGCGATTAGCCCATCAAAATATACCGTTTATTGCGTTTCATCCATCACGCCATGCGATGCAATTAACGTTAGATCAGCTAGTAAATCAATTACAGATGCGACAACTAGAGCAAAATAAAGTAGTCGTTGTACATATTTTAATTCCGATAGATAAATCCAATATTGATGAATTAGAGTATCGGCAAATCGCTTTATATAAAGCCATTTTAGATTTTAAGCAACTTTATGCGAGCACTTTTATCGTGCACCGAGAAGCTTCTTATATCGCTATTATTACAACCTATCAGCAATTTTTAATGACAACGAATGAATATACACATTGTCAACTCGTCGACTTTTTAGATGAGAAATTACCGTTTCCCGTTAAAATAGGATGGGGTATTGGTAACACACTTACTGAAAGTCAGGAGTTTGCCAAAAAGGCTGCAACCCTCTGTTCTTCAAAGGAGACACAAGGTTATATTATTGATAATGCAAAAGAAATTGGTCCATTACTGTACGGGGCATTATTACAGTTTGACAACGACAAACAGCAGCACTTAAAAAAATTAAGCGCTGCTCATGATATCCCTTTATTGCAATTACAAAAAATAGAGGCTGTGATGGACAGACTAGCAACAACTATTGTCAATGGGGAAATGTTAAGCTCGCATTTAGGCATTACTGTACGCTCTGCCAACCGCATTTTAAAACAGCTCTATGAAAAAAAATTAGCGATTGAACTGCCAAGCGTTACGTCTACCACTCGGGGACGTCCGAAGAAATATTATCAAATCCAGCTCTATTAAAGACAAAAAAACTGTTTAGGAAAAATATATTCCTAAACAGTTTTTTATGTAAAATTTACAGATCATAAGGCACAATATATTTTTCTAATAGTTCATGGTGAATAGCAGGATTGGCAATGATAAAAGCATCTTGATGTAATAAGTCGACATCTTCTCCGTGCAGATTTGTTGTAATGGCCCCAACTTCTTGCGCAATAATTGTTCCTCCGGCAATGTCCCAAGGAGATAATCGCATCGACACGTAAGCATCTAGTTTCCCGCTGACAACAAAAGCTATTTCCATTGCAGCAGAGCCATAAGAACGTGTACCTCGAACCTTACGAACTAAATCAATTACTTTTTCATGATGGATATGTCGATTTGGTGCAACCCAGTGTGCATTAATGCCAATAACTGACTCTTCAATTTTTACAGGTTGCAACTTACGAAGCGGAGACGCGTTATACCAAGCCCCTTCCCCTGCAACTGCATTGAATAAATCTTCACGCATGACATCATATATGTAACCAAGTTTCCCTATACCATCAATAAAAATCCCTATCGAAATCATAAAATGTCGATGTTGCTTGACAAAATTCATCGTCCCATCGATTGGATCAATAATCCAGACAACTCCATCCAACGATTCGACTTTTTCACCCATTCCCTCTTCACCTAAAATTTGATGAGTTGGGTCAAATGATTTAATTTTTTCGATGAAAAATAATTCTGTTTCACGGTCTATATTTGTCACAAGGTCATTCGCATTCGATTTTGTTTCAATGACTAAATTATACGAAAATGCATCACGAATACGTTTTCCCGCTTCAACTATAATCGTTTGCGCAAATTGATCGATTTGCTTTAAATCCATAAAAACCCACCCTTCGAATATAGAAAACATTACGCTCGTTCATACGCGCTTTTTGCTCGCCCTCGGCTCAAGAATAAAGCTAATTCGCTACCTATTCCAAACATTATCCCGCTCCAATATTTTTCGAACATGAAACGAGAGTCCCATACTATATTACACCTTTAAGACCGTTGGATGTGTAACGCCATAACTAAAAAATGAAAAACAACATTTTCTAATATGAGATATTGTCTATTTTACCCTTTATAACAACAAAAATCACCTGCTGTCGGAATATTCAGCAAGTGATTTTCATATGGGGGTCAATTTTTTTTTACGCATAGGCGTGCAAACTTTCCAGCTCCATCCGTATTTCTGCTAGTCGCTTTTTACTCTTTGCAATTTCACCCTCATCTTTATCATTCATCGCCGCGAATAAAGAGGCTAATTCATAATCTAATTCTAATTGTAAAATGCGTTCATATTGCTTTTCAATGTCAACTTTACGTATAATTTTTACGACTTGTTTCATAAAAGTCACTTCCCTTTTTTTATTTTTTTACAAAACCTAATAAAATTCGATAAAGTTCTTGTTATAAGATTTTTTCCCATCTTTTTAATAAAATAAACCTTATAATCGAAAGGAGTTATTACCAATGTCTACCCTAAAATGGACTAATAAAGATTTTAATGTGTTTCAAATAAATGGTTTAGAACAACGAATGGATGCCTTAAATTCCTGTGTACGACCAAAATTCCATAAACTTGGAGAAAACTTCTCCGCATTCTTTTCCAGCCATCTTGGAGAAGAATTTTACCCCCATGTTGCCAAACACGCCCGCAGAACGGTGAATCCACCAAGTGATAGTTGGGTTGCTTTCGCTCCTTATAAAAGAGGCTATAAAGCATTGCCTCACTTTCAGATTGGTCTTTGGAGCACACATTTATTCATCGTCTTTGCTATTATTTACGAAGCACCGCAAAAAAATTTAATGGCACAGCGTTTGCTAGACAACAAAACCTTGCTACAACAGCTTCCGGACGATTTTATTATTTCTGGAGACCATATGTCACCAGCTGCTATTTCGATGCAAGAAGCAAAAGAAGAAAAACTTGAAGAATTGCTTATACGTTTGCGTGATGTGAAAAAAGGGGAGTTTTTAGTTGGTCGCCATATTCCACGAGAAGAAGCAATCAAAATGTCCGCTAAACAATTTCAACAATTAGCAGAAGAAACATTCCAAACATTACTTCCTATTTATAAAATTATTCAAGGAAAATAATTTGGCATATGATTTCAAAAAATGTGGAATACTAATTATACAAGAACAACAATTTTAAAAATGAAATGGTGAAACCGGAATTTTATAAGGTTTTACAAAAATTGCACGAGGTTTATTAAGAGCTGTATTGGTTTTTGAGGTGTTGTAAGGAAATACTCAGCTTAAATGGACGATTAACCATTCGCCATTTTTCCCATTATTGGACATTTGTACGAGCTGTTCACATCCCTATTCATGAACATTCTGTTACAAAAATGATATTGCTGTAGTTTATGCAAATAATGTTGAAATAACACAATACTTTTGCTGGTGATTTGTGAAATAAAATGGTACGAAAAAACCGCAGCGCTTCCGTCAATAACTACAGAAGGCTGCGGTTTTTCTCCATAAAAAAAGGCGCTAGAGTAGACCCTAGCACACTTTCAATGACCATTTAACGTCGTTGCTGTTTTGGAACTACTTTAATAATTGTTCCATCAGCACCTTCTTTCGCTTGTTTCACAACCGGATAGCTAACATAGCCACTGGCCTCTTCAAATTCACGAAAAATTGTTTTTTCCTCTGCTTGTGAAGGAACAATTTCTTTAAAGCGACGATATTTAGCCATCATCACTTCACGTTTAATGCCCTTTTCATAAGCAAGCTCAATGCCTTCAAAAAATTTCACAACATCGACAATCTCTTCAGTCGACCAATCAATCGAAAACGGATAAGAATATTCCATTTGGACTTTACCACCTTTACATTAGTGTCCCCATTTTACCCGGATACTTTCCGCTTCTGCAACCATTCGTGTTATCAGCTCATCGACTGTTGGAATATCACGAATCATACCTGTAACTTGTCCTGCCCAGCCAATGCCTGCGTCCTTGTCTCCATCGTAAATAAAACGTTTATTAGCACGACCGCTAATATAGTCTTTTAATGCCTCATAAGAAGGCGTTTCACGCTCTATTTCTAAAATTTTCTCTGTGAAGTCACTACGCAATGCGCGTGCTGGTGCACCAATGGAACGTTTAATAACAGTTGTATCTGCTTCAGAACTAGCGAGTAATGCGTTTTTATAGGCTTGTGATGCATCGACACATTCCTTCGTCGCAATAAAACGTGTGCCCATTTCAATGCCCTCTGCACCAAGTGCATGTGCAGCCATCCAGCCACGACCATCGCCAATACCACCAGATGCAATGACAGGAATTTTCACACTGTCGACCACTTGAGGGACGAGCACCATTGTTCCAACGTCATCACGACCTAGATGACCTCCCCCTTCTTGTCCTACTACCATTACAGCATCTGCTCCTAGCTCTTCCGCTTTTTGAGCCTGTCTACGAGCTGCTACAAGTACCAATTTTTTAATCGATGTTCCTGCAAGTATATCAAATATCGGCGCTGGGTTACCGCCAGTCATTGTCACTACAGGTACATTTTCTTCTACAGCAACTCGTACCATATCTTCATAGCCAGTGCCATGCATACCGATAGCAAAATTCACGCCAAATGGCTTATCTGTTAACGTTCTTACTTTATGAATTTCCGCACGCAATAAGTCCGGATCTCGTAAGCTCATAGCCGTTATTTGCCCAAGACCGCCAGCGTTCGACACTGCAGCTGCTAAATCTGCATAAGCTAAATAGGCTAATCCCCCTTGAATAATTGGATATTTTATTTGTAAAAGTTCGGTGATACGTGTCTCCCAATTCATCGAATCTCTCCTTTCGTACCATACTAACTTCTCGTAATCATGAAAAAATCCTTTTATTTTTTTAATTAAAGTCTATTTTTTCATGTCGTTAGGTGCTATAATTCATTTGTTTTCTTAGATATTATAAAAGTGAGGTGGTACCTGCGTTGTCACAATTAGAGACTCCATTGTTCGACGTATTACTAAAACATCGGAACAGACATCCAATTCAGTTCCATATTCCAGGCCATAAGAAAGGGCACGGTATGGATCCTGCTTTCCGAGAATTCGTCGGCGACAACGTTTTATCAATCGATTTAATTAACATTGCTCCACTAGACGATTTACATTCACCAAAAGGTGCTATCAAGGATGCGCAAGCACTGGCAGCAGAAGCCTTTGGTGCTGATCATACATTCTTTTCCGTTCAAGGTACTAGTGGCGCCATTATGACGATGATACTGACCGTCGTCGGTCCAGGTGATAAAATTCTAGTACCACGGAATGTTCATAAATCCATTATGTCGGCGATTGTATTCGCTGGTGCCATTCCTATTTTTATTCATCCTGAAGTAGATAGTGAATATGGCATTTCTCATGGTATTTCTGCGGAAGCAGTTGAAAAAGCATTAAATGCTTATCCGGATGCAAAGGCAGTTCTTGTCATTAATCCAACATATTACGGCTTCTCAGCGGATTTAAAACGCATTGTCGAAATTGTCCATCGTCGTAATATACCAGTCGTTGTCGATGAAGCCCATGGGGTTCACATTAAATTCCATGACGAGCTACCTTACTCTGCAATGGAGGCTGGCGCTGATATGGCTGCAACAAGCGTACATAAGCTTGGTGGCTCTATGACGCAAACATCGATTTTAAATGTGCGTGAGGGACTTGTTTCTGCAAAACGCGTACAAGCGGTATTCTCGATGCTTACAACAACGTCAACATCTTACCCATTACTTGCTTCGCTCGACACAGCACGTCGTCAGCTAGCAATTCATGGCTATGATTTAATCGATGATGCACTACGTTTAGCAAAAGATGCCCGCAAACGCATTAACCAAATGCCGCATTTAAAATGCGCAGGCAAAGAAAAGCTTCACTCATCAGCAACATATGATATGGATCCATTAAAGCTATTAATTAGTGTAAAAGACTTAGGTATTTCTGGCCACCAAGCAGAAGAATGGCTGCGCCACAATGCTAATATAGAAGTGGAATTATCTGACTTATACAACATTTTATGTTTAGTAACATTAGCAGATACAAAAAAAGAAATTAATCTTCTTATTAATGCATTAAGCCGTATGTCAAAAGCATTTGATTCAGAAGCTGCCATTACGGAAGCAATGGTAAATGTGCCAGAAATTCCAGCACTAGCAATGTCACCTCGTGATGCTTTTTATGCAGATACAGAGGTAGTGCCTCTTGCAGAAGCGGACAATTGTATTTGCGCTGAATTTATCATGGTCTATCCACCTGGGATTCCTATTTTTATTCCCGGGGAAATAATTACACAAGAAAATATTCATTACATTCAAATGAATATTGAAGCAGGTTTACCCGTTCAAGGGCCTGAAGATACAACATTAAAAACAATTCGCGTTATTAAAGAACGTAAAGCGATTATTTAAAACTTTAAAGCTACCTCTTCTGTATATAGAAGAGGTAGCTTTGTCATTTCTTATAATTATCTCACAAAAAATTGTTCCTATTATTCTTAATGATTAAAAGTCATTTAATTTTTTTCTCAATTTATATAGTAGCGTATGATTTAAGCGCTGAATATGCTCCCTATTTTTCACCAATATTCTATAAGCATCTATGATGGCTACTGCACGTATTAACAGGTACACACCAAATGCAATGAACGCTATTAACATTGGATAATAAGGCATTAAAACGTTCGAAGCGACCCATTCTTTTCACTAAATTTCATAGCTAAACTCCCCTTCCTTTTGTTAAAATCATTTTATTAAAACATTCCCTTTTATTCCATATTCCAGGGAGTGCACTTTGTCAACGTCAGGTTGCAATTATGTAATGAAGCGCAATCACCTCCACATTTTGTTTTATTATTCATGTCTTTGTTCAATTGTCGACAGTCTATTTCGTAATATCGCAAATTCAATATGTATTATTATTTTCACTACGATAAAAGCGAAAAAATAGATTAAGTTTTGGACATTACTTACAATATTGATAAGGGAGTGAATTGCATGAATATATGGGATGAACGATTTAACACAACTGAATATGTTTATGGGGAACAACCAAATGCATTTATAGAAAACTATGTGGATTTTTTAAAGGGGTATGTAAATGTAGCTACATATGCTGAAGGCGAAGGAAGAAATGCCGTTTTTTTAGCATCTAAAGGGCATCGTGTATCAGCTTTTGATTATGCGAAAAGCGGTCTTGAGAAAACAAATCAACTAGCCAAAAAACAAGGTGTGTCTGTTCATACAGAACTTATCGATTTACTGCAAGATAACTTGCCAGTAGCAACATTCGATGCTGCGATTATGGTGTTTGGACATTTTCCCGCAGAACAGCAGCATCGCGTTTTTCAACGCATAGTCAATTCTGTTAAACCCGGTGGTCGCATTATGATGGAATTATACTCAATCCATCAACTACCGTATGCGACAGGAGGTCCACAACAGGAAAATTTATTGTATAATCCTGTGTCTGTCCTCACTTGGTGTCAGCCTTATAAAATTATTCATTTCTTTACAGGAGAACAAATACGTAAGGAAGGTACTTTACACACAGGACTTGCACATACAATTCAATTGGTGATTGAAAAATCTTAGTTCAAAAGGTCACATCCCTTTACAAGCACTATAGCCACCTTGTAAAGGGTCTTTTCTTACATTAATAAATAAACAAAGAGCGGACATAGAAACGCCCCTATAATCGCTGTTAAGCCCATAGAAAGCGATCCTACAGATAATTCTTGTTCACCATACTCTCTTAGCTTCACAAGCCCTACACCGTGCGATGCACTTCCTACTGCTACACCTCGACTTACAGCAGAATCAATTTTGCCATATTTAATGACTAACGGGCCAATGATCGCTCCTACAAAACCTGCAATCATAACAAAAACCGCTGTTAAAGGAGGAATTCCGCCAATTGTTTCACTTACTTGCATACCTACAGGTGTCGTTAATGATTTAGGCAAGGCGGTCAGCATCCAACTATCCTTTACACCGATCCATTTTAACATGATGAAAATTGTCACCAAACCAGTAAGCATTGCGATACAAATCCCTGATAAAATGGAGACTTTATATTTCATAATAATGGCTCTTTGATTGTAAAGTGGGTATGCAAGTGCCACCACAGCTGGACCGAGCATTTTTTGTAGCCACTCCCCACCAACCATGTAGGTTGCATATGGAATATGAAAAACAAGTAAAATGACGGCACTAACAACCGTTGTTGTTACTAACGGAATCATTAAAGGATGTGGGAATCGTTGATAAAGCTTTGTAAATAAATAAAATAGCCCAATCGTGCCAAGCACAACAATCAGTTCAATCAACAGATAATTCCCCTTTCCCTTCTTCGACATTAACTGCTATTTCCTTTTTTGCTAATTCTCTTTTTTCTATGAGTTGAGTCAGAAGTCCAGATATATAGATGGCTATTAACGTGCTGGCAATGACTGCTAAAATAATAAGCAGACCCGTTGTGGACATTAATTCTGGATAATCAATAATACCAACCGTTGCTGGAATAAAGAACAATGTTAAAATACCAATTAAAAAACCGGCACCATCTTGAATGTATTCTACTTTTATTATTTTAAAATTGAGTGAAAGTGCTAACAGCAGTAGGCCAATGACACTTCCAGGAAGCGGAATGTGCAAGTAAGACACAATCCCAACACCGATGTAATAAAAAATATTGAGTATGCCAATCTGGACAATTATACGAATAACCCGCATGACTATCATCGTAAAATTTTGCTTCAACATTTCGTCACGTTTCACCCCCTGTAACGCTTATTCTACAGCTGCAGGAATTTTCTGTCTATTACAATTTTAGAAAAACAATAGAAAAAAGAGGCGACCTAAACGTTCATTGGTCACTCTCTTTTGTATAAAAACCTCTTAACAACGCTGTTATGTCTTCAATCTAAAACTAAATAATTTCAGTAAAAAACACCAACTATAATGCGTGTCCAGAACCTCCGTCGATATTGACAGCAGTACCTGTTACATAACTTGCTGCATCTGATACTAAAAAAGTAATAACATTGGCAGCTTCTTGTGTTTCGCCTACTCGGCCAAGCGGAATCGTTTGACCAACTTGTTGAGAGTAGTCTTCCCAAGATAGTTCAGGTGCTTCTTTTTTCCAGCGCTTCTCGATTTGATCGCTTCGAATTAAGCCAATACAAACCGAATTCACACGAATATTATCTTTTCCTAAGTCCTTGCTCATCGCTTTCGTTAAAGCTAGTCCAGCTGCACGGCTAACCGTTGTCGGAAGTGAACTGGCAGGGGGCGTTTTCGCCATGACAGCCGTTACATTGACAATCGCACCACCGCCGACCTTGCGCATATGTGGTACGGCATACTTAGAACAATTAATGGCACCAAACACTTTTAAATCAATATCAGCTTGCCACACTTCACTGCTCACTGTTTCAAATGGATTGGCAGATGCTGTCCCCGCATTATTAATAACAATGTCTATACGCCCAAAATGCTCCACAGTGCGTTCTATCAGCTTTTTACAATCTTTCTCTTTTGTAATATCGGCTTGTACAATCAACGCTTCTTCGCCTGTTTCGTTTTTAATACAGCTAGCGGCCACTTGTAGCTGTTTTTCGCCACGTGCACTAATTACTACCTTTGCGCCTTCTTTCACAAGTTGCATTGCCGTATAATAACCGATGCCTTTACTTGAACCTGTAATAATCGCTACTTTCCCCTTTAAGCCTAATTCCATATCGTCCCACCTCTATGTTTTCAATTAGTGTTTAATAGTTTTACTGTATCAAAGTTAGTAAAATTATACAAAAAAACGACTATAAAGCTTATAAGCTTTATAGTCGTGTATATGTGTTCAATTATTTTTTAGCTACAATATGGATTGGGTTGCCTAGTAATACTTCAGCAGCTTCCATCGTAATTTCACCTAATGTTGGGTGAGCATGAATTGTTAACGCGATATCTTCAGCAGTCATACCGCCTTCGATTGCTAAGCCCATTTCAGCGATCATATCAGATGCACCAGCACCTACGATTTGAGCACCGATTAATAAGCCATCTTCTTTACGCGCAACAAGTTTCACGAAGCCTTCTGTTTGGTTTAGTGCAAGTGCACGACCATTTGCGGCAAATGGGAATTTCGCTGCAGTGTATTCAATACCTTCTGCTTTTGCTTGATCTTCATTATAACCAACTGTCGCCATTTCTGGATCAGTGAAGCATACAGCAGGAACAGCTAAATAGTCGACGATTGATTTCTCGCCAGCGATTGCTTCAGCAGCCACTTTACCTTCATAAGAAGCTTTGTGTGCAAGCTGTGGACCAGCTACGATATCACCAATTGCATAGATGTTTGGAATGTTTGTACGGCATTGTTTGTCAACATTAATTAGACCACGTTCACCGAATTCAACGCCAACACCTTCAAGACCCATTTCGTCTGTATTTGGACGACGGCCAACTGTTACTAATACATAATCAGCTTCGACTTTTTTCTCTTCTCCGCCAACTTCATATGTCACCACTACGCCGTTATCTGTTTCTTCAACACCTTTAGCAGATGCGTTTACTTCAATTTCAACGCCTTTCTTTTTAAGGCCTTTTTTCACGATTTGCGTCATTTGCTTTTCGAAACCAGCTAAAATATCTTTGCCGCCTTCGATAATTGTTACTTGTGAACCAAGGTTTGCATAAGCCGAGCCTAGCTCTGTACCAATGTAACCTCCGCCGATAACTACTAATTTACCAGGAACTTCTTGTAACGAAAGTGCGCCAGTAGAGTTCAGTACACGCTCAGAGAATTTGAACGTTGGAATTTCAACTGGACGAGAACCTGTTGCGATAATAACATTGTTAAATGTGTAAGTTTGAGCAGATTCACCATTGATGATACGCACTGAATGAGCGTCAACGAAATACGCTTCACCTTGTACGATTTCAACTTTATTACCTTTAAGTAAGCCTTCAACACCGCCAGTTAATTTTTTAACAACGCTGTCTTTAAAAGCTTGTGCTTTTGAAAAGTCTAGTTTCACATCAGAAGCGATGATACCCATGTCATCTGAATGTTTAGCATGCTCAAAGCGGTGACCAACTGAAATTAATGCTTTTGATGGGATACAACCTACGTTTAAGCACACACCACCAAGTACATTTTTTTCAACGATTGTTACTTTTTGGCCAGTTTGAGCTGCACGAATTGCTGCTACATATCCTCCAGGACCTGAACCAATGACAAGAGTATCTGTTTCGATTGGGAAATCTCCTACTACCATTTTGTTACGCCTCCATTAATAATAATTCTGGCTCACTTAACAAACGCTTTAAGTGATTTAAAGCATTTTGCGCAGTGGCTCCATCGATCATGCGATGATCAAAGCTCAATGATAATGCTAACACAGGTGCAGCTACAATTTCACCATTTTTTATTACAGGTTTTTCTGCAATTCGTCCAATACCTAAAATCGCTACTTCAGGATGGTTAATTACTGGAGTAAACCATTGCCCACCTGCAGAACCGATATTTGTAATAGACATTGAAGCACCTTTCATTTCATGTGGTGCAAGTTTACTTTCACGTGCTTTTGTCGCTAAGTCATTAATTTCATTGGAAACCGCAAAAACAGATTTGCGATCTGCATGTTTAATAACTGGCACGAGTAAGCCTTTTTCTGTATCTGCTGCAATACCGATATTGTAGTAATGTTTTTGAATAATTTCTTGTGTTGCATCATCTAATGAGCGGTTAAATTCTGGGAATTCACGCAATGTTGAAACAAGTGCTTTTACTACATATGGTAAATACGTCAGTTTGACACCTTTTTCAGCAGCGATATCTTTGAATTTTTTGCGATGTGCCACAAGAGCTGTTACATCTACTTCATCCATTAGCGTAACATGAGGCGCAGTTTGTTTTGAATGAACCATCGCTTTTGCAATTGCTTTGCGAATACCAGACATTTTTTCACGTGTTTCTGGGAATTCACCTTCAAGTACAACTGGTGCCGCTTGTGCAGTGTCTTGTTGTGTCGCTGCTTCTTCATTTGCAACTGATGCTTCTTCAGGCTGTGTTGCTCCTCCACCATTTAAGAAGTTCTCAATATCTACTTTTAGAATACGACCATTTTTGCCCGTACCTGCTACTTCATGAATATTTACATCATTGTCTCTTGCAAATTTACGCACTGATGGCATTGCAATAACACGTTTAGAATGATCTGTTGTCTCTTGCTTTACCGCTACCTCCGCTGTTGCTGGTGCTTCTGGTGCTTCTTCTTTTGCTGGCGCTTTTGCTACATCTTGACCAGTTTCAGCTGTTGCCTGTACTTGTGCCTCTGTTTTTGCTGCTGCATGATCGTCGCCTTTAAGCTTCATATCTTCATAGCCAGGAGCATCTAAACGAATTAATACATCGCCAACGACAGCAACTGTACCTTCTGCTACTAAAACTTCCTCTACTTTTCCTTCAACTGGTGAGGGGATTTCTACGACAGCTTTATCGTTTTGTACTTCGCAAAGAATATCGTCTTCTTTTACTGTATCCCCAGCTTTAACGAACCATTTTACAATTTCGCCTTCGTGAATACCCTCGCCGATATCCGGTAATCTGAATTCAAATGCCATGTGTACCCATCCTTTCTCTTTGCTCTTCTTCGAATATGCAAGCTACATTAGAATGTTAAAACTTTTTTCGCTGTTTCCATTACATCTTTATAATTCGGTAACCAAACACCCTCAGCTTGTGGGAATGGGTACACTGTGTCTGGTGCTGCTACACGAAGTACAGGAGCTTCTAAGCTCAAAATTGCACGTTCTGTAATTTCAGCGACAACATTTGCAGCAATACCTGCTTGTTTTTGTGCTTCTTGAACAACGATTGCTCGGCCTGTTTTTTCAACTGACGCAATGATTGTTTCAATATCAATTGGTTGAATTGTACGTAAATCAATAACTTCTACAGAATGACCTTCTTTTTCAAGTTCTTCTGCCGCTTTTAAGCTTTCATGTACCATTAAGCCATATGCAACGATCGTTAAGTCTTTCCCTTCACGTTTTACATCAGCTTTTCCTAGTGGAATTTCGTATGCTTCTTCAGGTACTTCTTCGCGGAATGAGCGATATAATTTTAAATGCTCTAAGAAAATAACTGGGTTATCATTGCGAATAGAAGAAATAAGTAACCCTTTCGCATCGTAAGGCGTTGATGGTACAACGACCGTTAATCCTGGTTGAGCTGTCATTAAGCTCTCTAAGCTATCTGAGTGCATTTCTGGCGTATGCACACCACCACCGAATGGAGAACGGATTGTGACAGGTGCATTGTACACACCACCGCTACGGTAGCTTAATCGTGCTAATTGCCCGCTAATTGAGTCCATTACTTCATAAACGAAACCGAAAAATTGAATTTCAGGAACTGGTCGGAAACCTTGAAGAGAAAGACCGATTGCTAAGCCACCAATACCTGACTCTGCTAATGGTGTATCGAATACACGGTCAACACCAAATTCTTTTTGTAGGCCTTCAGTTGCACGGAAAACCCCACCATTGACGCCTATATCTTCCCCGAATAAAAGAACGTTTTCATCGTTTTTTAATTCTGTGCGAAGCGCATCTGTAATTGCTTGAATCATCGTCATTTGTGCCATAGGTTATTTCGACTCCTTCTCTTTGTAGATTTCATACTGTTCTTTTAAGTTAGATGGCATTTCGCCTTTATACATATTTTCCATTAACTCAGTTACTTTTTGCTTTGGTGCAGCGTCGGCTTTTTTAATTGCCTCTTTAATTTCTTCTTTTGCACGCTCGATAACAGCCTCTTCTTTTTGCTCATCCCATAATCCTTTACCTTCTAGGTATTTACGGAAACGAACTAGCGGATCTTTTAAAGCCCATTCGTTATCTGTATCTGAAGTACGGTAACGTGTTGGGTCATCACCAGCCATTGTATGTGGACCATAACGGTAACACATTGTCTCGATGAAAGTAGGTCCCTCGCCATTGATTGCGCGCTCACGTGCGTCACGTGTTGCAACATAAACTGCAAGCGGGTCCATACCATCAACTAAAATACTTGGAATGCCTGCTGCAATACCTTTTTGTGCAATTGTTTTGGCAGCCGTTTGTAATTCACGTGGTGTAGAAATCGCGAATTGGTTGTTTTGTACGATGAAAATAGCAGGCGCTTTAAATGCTCCAGCAAAGTTCATACCTTCGTAGAAATCACCTTGTGAAGACCCACCATCACCTGTATAAGTAATCGCTACAGCTTTTTTACCTCGTTTTTTAATACCAAGTGCCACCCCAGCAGCTTGGATATATTGTGCACCGATAATGATTTGTGGTGCTAATACGTTTACGCCTTCAGGAACTTGATTCCCCAAGAAGTGACCACGCGAGAATAAAAATGCTTTATCTAACGGTAAACCATGCCACACAATTTGTGGAACATCACGGTAACCTGGTAAAATCCAGTCTTCTTTTTCTAATGCAAAATGAGAAGCAAGTTGTGATGCTTCTTGTCCTGCTGTTGGTGCGTAGAAGCCTAAGCGACCTTGACGGTTAAGAGAAATGGAACGTTGATCTAAAATACGTGTATAAACCATACGCGTCATTAACTCAACTAACTCTTCATCTGTTAATTTCGGATCTGCCTCTTCATTTATAATTTCGCCTTCTTCGTTCAAAATTTGAAACATTTCAAACTTTTCTTCGATATCAGCTAGCGTTTGTTGTGGATCAAAAATATTATTGTTTTTCTTGCTCATTTGTCACATCTCCCTTTCAACTGTATTAAAATAAATCACATTCAAACTAGTACAACTTATTCTTAGCACTCAGTATACTGAATAAAATACGGTCGGTCAATCATATATTACGCCCAATACTAAAGAATTTTCCTACAAAAGCGTTCAGTACCGACTGTCCCACACTGTATCACTAATAATACAAATCTGTATTACAACAACTTTCTTCAAGCGCATAAACATTACGTTTCTCTACATAATTACCAATAGTAGAATACCCCAGTTCTCTATAATCTCATTCCTACATAAAATATTTTTAAGTTTATTTAAATAAAGTCTTTTTTCATGTGCATGTTTTGATACGTGATGTATACTTATAGATAAGGTAATACAAAGATTGAAAGGAAGATTCACACATGATTTTAATGGATGATATTATACGCGAAGGCCATCCGACTCTCCGCACAAAAACTGATGAAGTACAATTCCCTTTAACGGACGAAATAAAACAATTGGCAACTGATATGCTACAATTTTTAATCAACAGCCAAGATCCTGAAATGGCAGATAAGTATGATTTGCGCAGCGGAATTGGGTTAGCCGCAAATCAAGTAAACAGCCTACACCGAATGTTCGCGCTGCATTTGAAAGATGATAATGGCGAACAACTAAGCTTTGTTGCTATCAATCCTAAAATTGTTAGCCATTCGGTTGAAAATACTTACTTACCAACTGGTGAGGGCTGCTTATCAGTTGATCGTAATGTACCTGGTTACGTGCCTCGTCATGCACGCATTACAGTGAAATTTAAAACAATCGACGGTGAAGAGAAAAAAATGCGCCTTTCCGGTTTACCAGCTATCGCCTTCCAGCATGAATTAGACCATCTAAACGGCGTCATGTTTTATGATCGCATTAACGAAAAAAATCCATTTGCAGAAATACCAAACGCTGTGCCGTACGAACGCGACTAAGACAAGTTAGTAGCATTCGCGTTGATGTCCGCTATGGCGGACGCTTTCCACGGGCACAACGTAAGCCGCAACCCTCGCTAACGCGCGGTTTGTTGCGTCTTACGTACTGTGCGTTCCCGCAGGAGTCGCCGCCTACGCTACCATCAACTAGTGTTCTCTAATAAAATTTTATTTATAGCAAAAAGTGTTAGATTGATGACAGTCAATCTAACACTTTTTCGCTTTAAGAGCTTTATTTTAAACTAATCGTGCATTAATTGTTTCAATTAGTGCAGGCAGTTCTTGCATTGTTTGAATGGTATAATGCGCACCTGCTTGTTCAAAAACGGCTTTTGTTCTTTCGATAACATCCGCTCGTTCTTCAGCAGATAAACGCATAAACTCTTGTTCTGTTAAACCCATTTCTGAGCTACCGACGATGACACCTACAGCCCAAACCCCTGCATTCAATGCCTCTTGCACATCCGAAGTAGTATCCCCTACTTTTACTACTCGTTTCGTTGCTTGAATGCCAAGTTCCTCGATATTTCTAAAAATCATATAAGGATACGGACGGCCTTTATCTCCTACATCAGTTGGTGTCACTAAATAATCAGGCTCATATCCTTTTTCCGCAGCGTGATGCGTCACTACTTCCATCATCGATTTCGTATAGCCTGTTGTAGAGCCGATACGTATGCCAGCCTGTCTAAGCTGATGCACCGTTTCGATTACATGCGGGATCGGATCTGTGAACAGTGCTAGTGACGCCATTAACTTCGTTTCAAATTGCGCATATAATGCTTGTACATCTTGCTCTGTATACGCTCGGCCATAGACAACTTCCCAAGACTCATGAATTCTTGGCATCTCAAGCATTGTCCGAATATGGTCTATTTTTAACATCCCCATCGGTTTGCGCGCTTCTTCCAACGTCACCGTTACACCTGCATCTTCAAAAATAGTAAGAAATACATTGACCGGCGCGAAGCAACCGAAATCAACTGCTGTACCTGCCCAATCCAAAATTACTGCTTCAATTTTCATTATTTTTCACCGCCATATAGTTTTCAATAACTTTGCATAATGCTTTTATATCTTCCTCATGAACATCGCCTATAGTACCAATTCGAAATGTGTCGAGTTCCGTTAATTTGCCAGGATAAATAACAAAGCCAGCTTGCTTCATGTCCTGATAGAAATCATCGAAAGAAAATGCATCATTCGGATATAAAAACGTCGTAATAATAGGTGATTGCATATCCTCAGAAATATAAGCCTTCAATCCACAGTGCGATAATCTTTCCCGCAACAATTGATTGTTTTGAGCATAGCGTTTGTAACGCGCCTCTATTCCGCCTTCTTCTGCTAGTTCCTCAAGAGCTTTCGCAAATGCCGCTACAACATGTGTAGGTGATGTAAAACGCCATTTGCCATCTACTTGCATGACTTTCCATTGATCGTATAAATCTAAGGCAACACTTTTAGCTATTCCTTTACATTGTTGTAACGCTTCAATTTTCGCAATAACAAAGCCAAAACCCGGCACGCCTTGAATACATTTGTTGGCACTACTGATTAAAAAATCAATTTGGCCGTTTGACAAATCCATCGGCACACCACCAAAACTACTCATGGCATCGACAATATACGTTTTATTAAACGCTTGAACAACTGCTCCTATGTCATCAATTGGATTTAAAATACCCGTCGTCGTCTCACAATGGACTACAGCTACATGTGTAATACTTTCATCATTTTCTAATATATTTCGCACTTCTATAGGTGAAGGCTGCTCATTATACGGCACACAATAAACGACATGCTGCAATTGAAGGGCTTTCGCCATTTTTACTATACGTTCCCCGTAAGCACCATTCGTTATAATAAGAACTTTGTCTATATCACTCAAAATAGTAGTTGTTAATACAGACTCCACAACGAAGCTACCACTGCCCTGCATTAAAACCGCCGAATATTGCGTTTCATCAACTTGCGCCAATTCCACTAACTGTTGACGTATCGTTTGTGTAACTCGCTTATAATCGTCATCCCATGTACAGCGATCTATTAACATTTCCCTTTTTACCGCTTCTGTTGTTGTCAATGGTCCTGGTGTTAATAATTTATAGTTATTCATCGTTTATTCTCCTTTATTGTTGCGCTTCTTTAAAGAATGCTTGATGTTGTTCTAATAAATCGACCGTTAAAGTCGTATCCCATTTCTTCAAATATTGCGGCACGTATTCACTATCGACTTGTTCCCCTTCGTAAAGTGCTACTGGATATTGTTTTAATAAATCCGCCCGCGCCTCAGTCGCAATAACTTTTGCTATTTCACGCGCTAACGCCTCGTCCCCTTCTTTATCTACGACAGCAACAGATTCAGTTAACGTAAAGTTGCCTTCCGTTGGGTCAATATAATCAATTGGTAAGCCTTCATTTTTAGCATCAATTGCTTGAATACGTAGACCAAAGCCTACTGCTACTTCCCCAGTTTTCACCTTTTTAATAGGGCCGGAACCAGAACTTTCAATATGGGGACCAGCATTTTTAATTAAATCTGCTAATACTTGCTTCCCTTCTTTTTCTCCATATTCATTCATGATTGCCTGCACTAACAACCAGCCTGTAGAGGAGTCTAAAATATTTGGGAATGACACTAAATCTTTGTATTCAGGATTCGTTAAATCCTTGATTGTTTTCGGTACAGCTAGCCCCTTTTGCGCCAATAAATCCGTGTTAATAAAAATGGATCCGACATTCCCTAAAATCGGCAATGCGTATGTCGATCCACCATCTAAAGGCTTTAAGTCAGAGGATAGTTCAACAAACATCGATTTAGATGTTTGAGCACTTTCAATAAAGTAAGATGCCATCGTGACAACATCCGCTTCAATATCCGTTCCTTCCGCCATCATTTTTCCGCCTAATTCAGATGTACCGTATGATTGGATAATATACTTCCCTTCATAGCCCTTGTTATCTAATGTGGCTTGCATGACTTCAATCGCTTCATCGTCAGCATTTGAATAAATAATGACTTGATCTTTTGCATCAGCCGCTGCACCTCCACACGCTGCCAATACTATGGCAGAACTCACCGTACCTAACATCATGACCGTAGACTTTTTCATTATTCCAGCTCCTTCACCTTTTCTTTAGTTGTTGTTATATAATCACAACCTAATTTCACAATGAGGTTAGTGCATAAAATAAAAATGGACAGTACAAAAATATCTGTATACTTTGCAAAATGCTGAAGTTCTTTAATGCGCGTGGACACAAGCATCGTTTTTGTACTAACAAGGAATATTACCCCGCTCACCGTGACCATGGCATTTAGAAAATAGTAGCTAAACATTTGAAAAATAGTTGGCTTGATATTCGGTAAAATAACCCGAACGACCGTTTGAACCCAGGAGTCCTTTAACAATTCCCCTGTCACTTCCCACGTAGGGTCCATCTTCTGCAAAGAATTTTTCGCCATTAAATAGGGCGTTGTAAAGAAGTGGGCAACCGCATAAGCAATAATGATAAAGAAAGTCCCCTTTAGTGAGCTACCATTAAAGAAAAATAAGTAAGACAGACCAAGAACCATGCCCGGCACCGTGTTCGTTACCATGGACGCAAAATCTAACGTCTTCCTTCCTCGCAACGGCGTTCTGACATTTACAAGCGCTGAGACAAATGCTATACAAACACCTAAAACGGCTGTAAAGAAGGCAACGATAAGTGAATTGAGATAAACTTTTGTTAAATTCTTTTGTGCTAAAACATTTTGGATATGTTCAAATGTAAAGCTAAAGTTATATGGATAGCCTTTTGTAAACGGCACAATAAACATCGTCGAGAAGATGATAAAAATCGAGCTAACACATACTAATGAAAAAACTGTAAATGTACGATCACGCAGACGATGTACAACTAGCTCGCTGTGACTAACATGTTTGTATTGAAAATTAAATCGATCTAGTACAGCTAGCATCACGATACCGAGCACAGCCGGTACAAGCATCAAGACAGAAATTACTGCACCCTGCTCAAAACGTACAATCGAGCCGAGCATCGCTTGATATAGCTCTGTCGCGATAACTTTATAACTGCCGCCTACCGATGCTGGTATACCAAAGTCGGTAAAACTTAAAATAAACGTTAAAATAAAAGCTCCACCGATAGTTCCAATCATCGGCCGGAATACAGTATGGTAAAATCGACGCGATGGCTTGTCATGCATGAGCATCGAAACAAGCAAAAACCGTTTATCGATGTACTGCATAGAGTTTTGCATCAAAATAAAAGCAACAGGCAATGTGTAGAGCACATAGCCAATTAGCAAGCCATTAAATCCATAAATCGTCACTATCGGCTGCCCGAATAATTTTGTCACAATCCCTTGGTTGCCAAATGTATAAATCAGCACAAAACCATAAGTAATAGTCGGCAAGAGCATCGGTAAAGTTATGCCTACATGGACGAGTTTTTTAACAGTGCGATTCATTGTCGTAAAGTGCAAGGCATAGGCCAGCGCAAAAGCTAAACAAGTTGTAATGAGAGCTGCTGCAAAGGACACTTGAAAACTATTGATAAAGGCTTCTCGAATTTCAATACTTTGTAATGCTTCAATATAATTTTGAATCGTTATGCGATTACCTTTTTTTAATGACTGCCAAAACATATAAAGCAATGGCACAATTAAAAAGAATAGAAAAAATATGGCTATGGGCACAAAGAGAATTTTCACCATTTTATTTGTTTTAAGCATAAGATTCTCCAAACAGTTGGTAGATGTTATGACGTTTAATATGAAGTTGCCTTAAGATAAAATCTTCAACAAACTGATTTTTTGGTGTTGTTACTATTTCATGAGGTGTTCCATATTGCGATACAGTTCCTTCATTAATAATTAGTACTTTATCTGATAACGTCAGCGCTTCTTCAGGGTCGTGCGTCACGATAATAGTTGTTAAATTAAATTGACGAGCGATGGATTTAATGCGCTCTTTAATCGATTCTTTAATGACACCGTCTAGCGCACTTAACGGTTCATCCAACAACAATATTTTTGGTTGCATCACAAGTGTTCTTGCGATCGACACACGTTGTTTTTGTCCCCCTGATAATTCATGAATCTTCTTATGTAAATGTGGGGCTAGTTCTAAAAAATCGACATAGTCCTGAATCTCGGCTTTTGACATTTGTTGTTTTATATTTTTTAAGCCATAGACGATATTGTCGTATGCATTTAAATGAGGGAACAACGCAAAGTCTTGGAAAACGATATTAAAACCTCGTTCTTGCATCGATTGTTTTGATATGTCTTGTCCGTTGTAAAATAGTTGTCCATCCGTTTGCTCTGTAAGGCCCAATACAATATTGAGTAATGTCGTTTTTCCGCAACCACTTGGTCCTAATAAAGAAACGATTTCTCCAGAAGCAATCGTAATATTAATATCTCTTAAAACATTTTTATTTTTATAGCTTTTTGAAATATTTTTTAGTTCCAACAAATCGTTCACTCCTTTTGAGTTGTTACTCACAGTATAATGATGATTTGTAAAGGGAAATAACATATTTGTGTAAATGTTGAGTAAATTCTGACCAACTGTTGACAAACTTATTACTACTTTGAGTAAATAACAAATAGAGGTGATGTCATGTATACATTAGAAAGGCAGCAACATATTTTGCAATACGTGCGCAATAATAAGGTTGTGAAATTAGTAACTTTGACAAAAGAATTTAATGTATCGATGGAAACGATCCGTAGAGATATTCAACAACTTGTACAAGAGAAAAAAATTGAGAAGTTTTATGGGGGCGTAAAATATATTGAGCCTGTCGAAGGGTTAATAGACAATCGATTAACCGAGCAGTTAACAGAAAAAATCGCCATTGCACAAGCATGTGCCTCTTTCGTTGAGGATGGTGACTGCATCTTTATCGATAGTGGCACAACAACCTATCAAATGTCGCCATTTCTTCTAGGAAAAGAAAAACTGACAGTCGTTACGAACTCGCTTCCGGTAGCATTTGATTTGATTGGGTCTAATATTGAAGTGATGATTATTGGGGGCAAAGTACGACATTCGGAGAAATCAGTCACAGCCAATGATTTTTTGTTCCGATTTGAGCACCTAAATATTAATAAAGCATTCCTATGTGCGAGTGGCGTTACGCTTGAAAAGGGTATTTCCGATTTTAGTTTAGAAGAGGCAATGACGAGAAAACAGCTCATTCATATTTCACAAACTGTTTATGTTGCTACCGATTCTACTAAATTTAATAAAGATGTCGCTATTCAAGTATGCTCGCTCGATGAGGTTGACATGATTATTACCGATAACGCACTCTCTCAAGAGACGTTAAAGCAGTTTACGGATGCAGGCGTTCAGCTGAAAGTTGTCACTATTGACTAAAACATTCAGAATTGTTTAAGTGCCAGGCACTCTAGTAGAGCGCCTGGCACTTTAATAAAAACTAAATAATTTTTAAATGGCGCATTGCTTTTGCAAGACCGTCGGCATCTACATGATCTGTAACATATGTCGCGACCGCTTTTACCTTTTCATGGCCGTTGCCCATTGCTACACTCGTGCCAACAGCCTCTAGCATTTCGATATCATTCATACCATCGCCAAAAGCAATGGCATCAGCTAATGTTAAGCCCATTCTCGAAAGCACTTTTTCAATGCCCGCTGCTTTCGAACCTCCCTTTGGCAAAATATCACAGGAATATGGATGCCAACGAACAAACTCGACATTTGGAAAGGCTGTGCGATATAAATGTTCATCTTTTTCTTCCATAAAGATCAGTGTTTGATAAACTTCGTGCTGCATATAATAAGATGAATCTAATGCTGGATACGGGTATTTTAAAGTATCTAGACTTTCAGACACCATTTTATGCTCTCCAACAGAGGCAATCATTTGCTTGTCGTCCAAAAATACAACTGGCTCATTACGCGCTTCACCAAAGGCAATAATTTTGGCTAACTCTTCTTTTGCAATACCGTTCGCGTAGACAACCTCGCCTTGATAGACAACGTACTGTCCATTAAAAGTTACATACGTCTGGATATCAAGCTCTTCTATCAATGAGTCAATCATAAATGGCGCACGTCCAGTGGCAATGGCAATCTCATAACCATTCCGACGAGCTTCTAATAGCGCTTCTTTGGCAGAATCCGGCATTACCTTTTCACTGTTATAAAGCGTCCCATCTACATCAAAAAATAATATTTTTTTCATGCTATTATTCCCTTCTCTATGTATTATGTTGCAAAGGCAAAATACTTTACACAGGTATCGTTTTTAATTATAATGATCCTAAGGAGTGATGTGCCATGCTGAAGAAACTAAAACGGAAATTGTTGAAGCAACTTCGCGGCGTACTCGGAAAAAAATCAATTGCCTAACATTTGCCCTTCATTATTTGAAGGGCTTTTCTTTATTTTAGAGTAGCTGCGTGATAATATAAAGGAAATGCATTTATTTGACTATGCGCAACCACTGTCTCAGTACTTTTATGAAAAGTGCAAGATGAAAGTATTGAGATACAAGAAATTCAAACGCTCATTTCTTTATTAGTTTAAAGTATACTAGAAATTCGCGGTTTTTTCTTGTAGCACGTGTGTGGTAATAGCCAAATCTGCAATAATAATGTACGCAATCAAAGGAGAGCAAACTATGATTTACAAAGTTTATTATCAAGAAAAAGCAAATGAGATTCCAGTTCGCGAAAACACTAAAAGTCTATACCTTGAAGCTGCTTCAGAACGTGAAGTTCGTCAAAAGTTACAAGACCGTCATTACAACATTGAGTTCATTCAACTGCTTGAAGGTAACTATTTAGACTACGAACAAGCAAGTCCGAACTTCGTCTTGGAGGAAATTTAACAAACATGAAGTTTGTTAAAAATGACCAAGCAGCTGTTTTCGCGCTCGGCGGACTGGGCGAAATCGGCAAAAACACATACGGCGTTCAATTTCAAGATGAAATCATCTTAATTGACGCAGGTATAAAATTTCCAGAAGACGATTTACTTGGAATTGACTATGTTATTCCTGATTACACGTATTTAGTACGAAACGTCGATAAAATTAAAGGGTTATTTATTACGCACGGACACGAAGACCATATTGGCGGCATCCCTTATTTACTTCGTCAAGTAAATGTGCCCGTTTATGGTGGTAAGCTTGCACTTGGCTTATTGCGCAACAAACTTGAAGAGCATGGTTTACTACGCACAACAAAACTAATCGAAATTAAAGAAGAAGATGTCATTAAATTTAGAAAAACATCCGTTAGCTTCTTTAGAACAACACATAGTATTCCAGATGCTTACGGTATCGTCGTAAAAACACCTCCTGGCAATATCGTGCACACAGGGGACTTCAAATTCGACTTTACTCCTGTAGGTGAACCAGCAAACTTAACAAAAATGGCTGAAATCGGCCGTGACGGTGTTCTTTGCTTACTATCTGATAGTACAAATGCCGAAAAACCAAACTTCACAATGTCTGAACGTACAGTTGGAAAAAGTATTGATGAAATCTTCCGCAAGGTAGATAGTCGTATTATTTTTGCAACATTCGCATCAAATATTCACCGCTTACAGCAAGCAACAGATGCAGCCATTAAGTATGGACGAAAGATCGCTGTATTCGGTCGATCTATGGACAATGCCATTACAATCGGTCGTGAACTAGGTTATATTAACGCACCAAAAGATACATTTATTGATGCGCAAAGCATAAACCGTTTACCTGCCAATGAAGTAATGATTTTATGTACAGGCTCACAAGGTGAACCGATGGCAGCACTATCTCGTATTGCCAACGGTACACACCGTCAAATTCAAATCCAGCCTGGCGATACAGTTGTGTTCTCTTCTTCACCGGTACCAGGGAATACGGTTAGCGTGAATAAAATTATTAATTTACTGTTCCGCGCTGGGGCAGAAGTTATTCACGGTGCATTAAATAATATCCATACTTCTGGTCACGGCTCACAAGAAGAACAAAAACTAATGTTACGTCTTATGAAGCCAAAATTCTTTATGCCAATCCATGGTGAATTCCGTATGTTAAAAATGCATACGCATTTAGCAGAAGATTGTGATGTTCCACTGGAGAATACATTCGTTATGGAAAATGGTGATGTCCTAGCATTAAGCGCTAATGAAGCGCATGTTGCAGGTCGCATCCCTTCTGGCGATGTTTATATCGATGGAAATGGTATTGGTGACATTGGCAATATCGTGTTACGCGATCGCCGTATACTGTCGGAAGAAGGTTTAGTGATTGTTGTTGTGAGCGTTGATATGGAAAACCAAAAAATTGTTTCAGGTCCTGATATTATTTCACGCGGATTTGTTTATATGCGTGAATCAGGCACAATGATTAATGAAGCGCAAAAAATGCTGAACCGTCATCTAAACGAAACAATTCAAAGTAAAACACCACAATGGACTGAACTTAAAAATGAAATTACTGACGTATTAGGACCTTACCTATTCGAGAAAACAAAACGTCGTCCAATGATTTTACCAATTATTATGGAAGTATAATCTTCTATTTTAAGAAGCTATGCGTTAATCGTATAGCTTCTTTTTGTTTATAATCTTCATTTCACTTCCATAAAGTAATATAATGTTCTACGTCTTTCATTCGTCTACAATGCTGTTTATAAATCACGCTCCCCACATCACTTTATTTTCAATAAAATTTCTAAAATTTTGAAACCTCTTTCATCCTTTTTCGTATATAGTAATAGCAACACGATTTCTACCCCTCTTTAAAAAAGACACATCCCAATAAAAAAATAGAATCATTCACCGTTAGTACTGTGAACAATTCTATTCTAAAGTTTAAAATTGGAAGTACTTATTTAATACATAGGCGATCCATTGACACCCCGGCTGTAAACGGATGTTTTCAATCAACCCTTTTATTATTGCTTTACTGTATGTCGCGTGTACTACTTGATGTTTTAAAAGCTCCAACGACTCACGCTCAATAGACGGTTCTAAATGATTAAGGTTTTGCTCAATTAACTGCAATACAGATTCCTGTGTCATAATTTCCGGCTCACATGGTCTAGCTACAATTTGCATAAGTTCCTCGGTAATAAAAGGAATGGTCGTATGACGTGCAATAATATCCGTCTTTTCCGCTAATGACTTCGCCAATTGATCTAAATCGAGCGGCAAATTCGAGAACATAAACAGCTCAGCATAGCCTTTCACAAATCCTTTAACACAATACATCACATCATATATCGTATTTTGCAGCTCTTCTTGATAAAGTTGTTCAAGCATTTGGACAATAAACTTCGATAAATCCGCTTCATAGGCACTCACTTTATGGAACAGCTCTTTTTTTGTAAGAAATACCTTTTCATTAAAAAACACACGTGAAGAAGCTGCATGTTTTTTAAACGTTTGAAAAATGCCTTTATAAAAATCTACCAACACTACCTCTTTTTTATTCGTGTTTCTGACTACTTGGTCAATATCTGCTATAAACTGCTGTAGGTAGTAGTCAACCATTGAGAAAAGAAGTTCATCTTTTGTTTTAAAAGACAAATAAAATGCTCCTTTAGAAATCCCACAGCGTTCTGTAATTTGCTGCACAGATGTTGCTTCAAAGCCTTGTTCAGAAAACAGTTCTAATGCTTTCTCCATAATCAGTTGCTTTTTTGACATATTTTCGAATCTCTCCTAATGCATTTCATTGACAATTGACCGATTAGTCATTATTATAAATAATTGAATCTAGTAAGTCAATAAAGGGTAGGTGTGAAGGTGAAAGGTTTAGTTAATTTTGTATTGAAAAACAAATTGGCAGTGTGGTTATTAACAATTATCATCACTGTCTCAGGTATTTATTCAGGTACAAGAATGAAAATGGAATCAATCCCTGATATATCGATTCCATACTTAATCGTTATGGGCGTTTATCCAGGTGCAACGCCTGAACAAGTGATGAATGAACTGTCCATTCCATTTGAAAAATCAATCGAAAGTTTAGAAGATGTAAAGGCAGTTTATTCTACTTCTTCATCCAACATTGCGCAAGTGCAAGTCGAATATGACTACGGCATTGATATGGATGAGAAAAAACGCCAATTAGAATCAGCATTAGACAATGTGAAACTTCCTGAAGGTGCACAAGAACCGACAATTATGGCCATTAGTATGAACATGATGCCGGTTGTCGCATTATCAGTAAGTAGTTCAAAAGAAGATATCGTTGAGCTGACATCAACAGTAGAAGATTTATTACTACCTAAAATTGAAAAAATTGACGGTGTAGCCTCAGCTACTATTACCGGCCAACATATTGAACAAGTTTCGTTTAAGTATGACGAAGCAAAAATGGCTGAGCTCGGTTTAACTGAAGATGCTGTGAAGCAAATGATTCAAGCAAGTGACATGTCATTATCACTTGGTTTATATCAATTTACAGTTGGTGAACAAGCGGTTTCCGTTGATGGTAAAGTGAAATCTGTTGATGAATTAAAAGATTTATTAATACCGGTCACACCTTCAGCAACACAACCTTCACCATTCGTTCGCTTAGGTGATATTGCAACGATCGAAGTGGAAGGTAAAGTACAATCCGTTTCGCGTACAAATGGTAAAGATGCTATTGCGATTCAAATTGTCAAAGGTCAAGATGCCAATACAGTAACTGTCGTAAATGCAGTAAAAGACCTTATTAAAGATGAAGAAAAACGAATTGACGGTTTAAAAGTGGATATCTCACTTGACCAAGGTGCACCTATTGAAGATTCAGTCTTCACAATGATTGAAAAAGCAGTATTCGGTGGCGCCATCGCTGTATTAATTATTTTACTATTCTTACGCGATTTCAAATCAACAATCATTTCGATTATTTCTATTCCCGTGTCCGTTTTCATGGCATTACTATTATTAAACTGGATGAATATTACGTTAAATATTATGACACTTGGTGCCATCACCGTCGCCATCGGACGTGTAATCGATGACTCCATCGTCGTAGTCGAAAATATTTATCGACGTATCCATTTGAAACAAGAAAAATTAACAGGTCGCGCCCTTATTCGTGAAGCGACAATTGAAATGTTTAAACCAATCTTCTCTTCTACATTAGTGACTGTAGCAGTATTTGCCCCACTTATGTTCGTAGGCGGTATGGTTGGTGAATTATTTATGCCATTCGCATTAACAATGACATTCGCATTAGGCGCGTCATTATTAGTAGCGATTACCATTGTCCCAGCTTTATCTCATTTCTTATTCCGTAAAAAAATCTATGGAGAGAAAAAAGAAAGCCAACATCAAGAAGTTGGTAAACTAGCTACTTGGTACAGAGGCGTATTAGAAAAAGCGTTAAATCATAAAATTATTACTTCTACCATTGCTATTTTGATGCTTGTTGGTTCACTTGCCTTAACACCGTTAATCGGCTTTAGCTTTATGGGCTCTCAAGAAGAAAAGGTCATGTATTTAACTTATACACCTGGTACTGGTGAGTTAAATAGTGAAACAGAAGCAAATGTTGCAAAAGTAGAAAAAGAATTAATGAAACGTAAAGATGTTGATATTTTACAAGTTTCCATTACAGATGCAACAAACGCTGATCCATCTGCAATGATGATGGGTGGCGGAGCTGGTGGTGCTTTAATGTACCTCATCTTTGACCCAGATATGGAAGACTTCCCTGCAGCACGTGAAGAAGTAGAAGACTATGTATTCAATCTTGAGCAATCAGGTGAATGGAAAAGCCAAAACTTCTCATCAATGTCTATGTCTTCAAATGAAGTCAGCTACACATTATACAGTGAAAACTTAGATAATCTACGTAGCGCAGTAAAAGACGTTGAAGGTACATTAAACGATGTAAAAGGCTTAGAAGATGTTAAGTCTGATTATGAAGATCCTTATGTAGAACATGTTTTAAAAGTAGAGCAAAAAAATGTTTTACAATATGGTTTAACAACCGCTCAAATTGTTATGGCGTTAAATTCAACAGCGTCACAAGAAGTGTTAACAACAGTTGAACGTGATGGTAAAGACATTAACGTCATTGTCCAACGCGATGCTAAATCGGCAGCCTTATCTATCGATGATGTGTTAAAAACTGAAATACAAACAGCTTTAGGTACAACGATGACAATCGGTGAATTAGTCGATGTTGAAGAAGGTACTACGTTGAATTCATTATCACGTTCAAAAGGCGAATACTTCGCAACAGTATCTGCCACAATTATTGGCGATGATATTTCAAAAGCAACGTCTGCCGCTGATAAAAAAATCGATAAATTAGACTTACCTAAAGGTGTGACAACAGGCGTATCCGGTGTAGCAGCAGATATGCAAGAAACATTCACACAACTGGGCGTTGCGATGTTAGCAGCCATTGCCATCGTTTACTTCATTCTTGTTGTAACATTTGGTGAAGGTTTAGCACCATTCGCGATTCTCTTCTCGCTACCGTTTGCAGTTATCGGTGCATTTGTTGGTTTATATGTAACGAATCAAACGATTTCTGTATCCGTGATGATGGGTCTATTAATGTTAATTGGTATCGTCGTAACCAATGCCATTGTACTTGTCGACCGTATTATCCATATGGAACGCGATGGACTTGGTATGCGTGAAGCCATTTTAGAAGCAGGTGCCACACGTTTACGTCCAATTTTAATGACGGCGATTGCAACGATTGGTGCAATGATTCCAATGGCTCTAGGCAATGGCGGTAGCGGATTAATTTCCAAAGACCTTGCCATTACCGTAATCGGTGGTTTATTATCTTCAACATTATTAACATTAGTAGTCGTACCAATTGTCTATGAAATGCTATCAAAAATGTTAAAGAAAAACCGTAAAGATACTGAAGAAAACTAAAATGTAAAATACTGAAGAGGGCACCCCGCAATGGGGTGCCCTCTTTTTAGAGTTTACCAGTTCATTTCGTTCCCAGGTGCTCCCTTTCCACAGAGACGGCCCCACTAATTTTTACGCTCGTGCTGTTCCTACTGGAATGTCGCACCTCCCGCTTCATTCAACCGGTATCACATTTACTCATCGATAGCTAAAAATCAATAGCTTAATTTAGGCTCGTAAAAGAGTTAGACAGCCACCTAACTTTTACGAGATTTTTGATTAAACTTGAATTTTCTGTTCTTATTTTAAGAAACATTCGCCCTTAAAGTATCGTATGACGAATCCAGCCAGCTACCTCTTGTGGATTTGTTAGTGGCAAAAAATGATAGCCATTAGGAATGATGTTGATTTTTGCAGCGGGCTGCCTTTCTTGGAATTTCGTTATTTTTTGATAGAACATGGGATCTTGCTGTTGGTCTGCTAACAGTAATAACACGGGTATAGGAATTTCTTCTTCTAGACAATAATTATGCTGATCTACAGCTTTCGCTAAATAGTTTAAAGCTTGTTCCATACTATGATGACAGTAGATATTTCCCTCTTTTACGAAATTCCCAATAAAATAGTCGTACAAATATTGTTGATGGTTTGCAGAAGCAATCTCCATGTTCTTTACTTCTTCGCATACAGCTTCTTGTAAATCTTCCAACCTTTCAATAATCGGCAACTGTATCTCGATATCCTCATCAAGCTCATATTGACCATGGAAATAATGCCCACCATCTAATAATGTGAATGACTTCACTGCGGACGGATAGTTTGTATAAAAATGTTGAATAATCCATGCACCAATTGAATTACCTACAAAATGTGCATCTGTCATGTTTAACTCATTCATCACTGCTTTTATAGTCTTAATGTATGATTGAAACGAAAAATCCGCGTCGAGCAAACCATTGTGCCCTGGTAAATCAATTGCTACAATCTGTACTTCTGGTAAGGCTTTGGCCAACGCAGCATACATCTCTTTCCGTTCGCCGAGCGCAGGAATGGCAATTACGACTTCGTTATGCTGATTGGCATTGTATTGTATATAATTTCTCATCTACTATCCCTATCCTTTACATTCTCAATAATTGATACACCGCTTGTTCATGACCAAATCTCTCTAACACCTTTATTTTTTTCATCCCTAATTTTTCAAGTATACAGCAGGAGGCGATATTAGCAGTTTGCGTTTCTGCTACAATTTTTGTTAATTGTAATTTCGTAAAACCATAGTGTAAAACTGCTACTAATACTTCAAACGCATAGCCTTGCCCTCAATATGGCGGTAAAAATTGATAACTCAGCTCATAGATTGTTTGTTCATGGTATTCATCAATCGATACTAAACCGATAACGTTTTTGCTATCCTTTAAGGATATAAAAATAAGAATTTGGATAAGGTGAATGCAGCATGCTGTCAAAGGAAGAAAAGATGGCACTTTTAGTTGGCACTCCGCCAAGAAAAGCTCTGACATCTTGATGACTAAATAAAGAATAAATCTCCTCGCTATGATGTTGCTTTAAAGGTTATATTATACAATTTTTAGTAAATATCATAATATACCCCACAACTTGAATTTTCTTTATTATGACAAAGCTATAATCGGAAATCAAACACAATTTTCCATTTATTTGTTTTAGTCGCTAAAAATATAAAGCCTGCGTCCGATACTATATCGAACGCAGGCTTTCACGCTAAGTAGTTATTGGTAGTTCCTTTAAGGATTCTTTTCTAGCTTCCCACTCTTCTCTTAACAAACCCATCCGTATGGAATCATAATAGACCCCCTCATAAAATCGTACTTTGCGTATTTTCGCTTCCAATTGCATCCCTAATTTTTCACCGACACGAATCATGCGTTTATTTCCCGACCATGTCGTAAAGCCGACGCGAACAAGTGGCATTGTGGAAAATAAGTGGTCAATCCATAATGTCATTGCTCTTGTGCCAAGCCCTTTACTCCAATTAGCGGACTCATGAAAGATAATACCCATTTCTAGCCATTTCGAAGGTTCGTGCTCCCAGTAATAGGAGATGACGCCACAAATAATGCCATTAACCTCAATCGCCCAAAAATCTTTTTGATTGATATATTGCTGTGCTGATACGATAAAATCCTGAAACGATTTTGCGTGATGCGGATAATAAGGGGCATCCCATTTTTTCCATTCTGGTTGCTCGTCTTTATAAATTAGCTCCCATATGCGTTGTAAGTCAGACTCGATAATAGGACGAATGGTTAACTCTTGATCTGTGTACATAAGCAGCCTCTTTTCATTTATCATTTAAGTTTTTCGTAAATGATTAAAAAGTGGCATATCCACTATATGCTACTTGTCAATCACATTCCATAGCTGTTTCATCTTCATCATTCCTTTCACTACAATTAGGAAAATTATAGCATATTATCCTTTTTAGCACAGTCACTTATTTTCTTTTTCGACCGATTAACAGTGTTACTTGAGCCATCGTAAACGGTAAGGATGATTTTTTTCGGTACGCTACATATTTAGGTTCCCAAAAATCTGCATATTTTAATTTGAAATTTTTTAAGCCTTTAAAATGATAGAAGTGCTGTCCATGTAAAAAGATTTGGGCTGCAATTTTTTCGCTTAAAAAAGAATACCTCGATTGACCAACATTGGATAACGGCGACATGCCCATATTAAAGACGCGATAACCTTGTTCTTTCGCCCACTGAAACAGTGATAAGAAAATGAAATCCATTGTGCCTGATGGTGCACCAGGTTTAAAACGCATAAGATCGACTGAAATTCTTTCGCCATTGTCATACATAGGCATTATACTAGCAAAGCCAATGACTCCCTGTGCTCCACTTAAAACAGCAATGTTTGACTTGTTCAAATAGTTTTCATCGAAAAAGCCAAGAGAAAATCCTTTTTCTGCTCTTCCTTGTAACCATTTCCTCGACACTTCTTCCAGTTCCGTCATAACCTCCTGCGAAAATGGCGGACTTAATAATGACACCGTATAGTTCTCACGTTCAAACTTATTTTTTACCGCCCGGCTTCCCTTCATTTCTTTACCGGTAAACGTGAAATTTTCTAAATCTACAAAAGCTTCTTCCCCAAGTTTAAAGAAGCTATAGCCATGCTCATGTAAAGAAGGGAAAATACTATTGTTAATCTCATAAAAAACGGGTGTATAGCCGTGGCTATCCGCTAATTCTAAAAATTCATGAATGGCCGATAAAAAATCACTTTCTTGCCCTACCGGATCTCCTAACACAACGATTTTATCGGCAACTATTTGATAGGCAAATAATACGGTATTTTTTTCATTCCAATAGACAAATTTATCGTGTAGGAAAATTAAATGAGAAAACTCAGTACCTTTATACTGCATCAGGTGATTGGTAATTTTCTCTTCCTGTTCACTTGATAAAAGTTTTTGCATTTTTTTAGGTCCGCGCGTAAAATAGCCAAAGTAAAAAATGACACATGCTATAAGGAGACCTATAATGGCACTATAAAATAAATCCCGATAATCTGTCAGAATATAGTATTGTAACGCTGTCGGAATATGAATTTTGGCAGTCGGTAAGTTGACATAGCCAATCAATAAATACATAGCCGTAATAAAAGTCACTGCCCCAAGGTCAAATAGGATAGCGCCCCAAGTCAAAACATAACTTTCTCGATAAAATTGCTTTTTCGATGCCATGAGCAAAACGGCTACAATTAGTAAAAAAATCGCTTCTTCATAATCAAAGCCTTTAATAATAGAAAATATAGCCGAACTACTCAGCACAATGATGGCCAGCTGATACGCTTTTTTCACTTTATATTTAATGCCTCGACACAACCCTAGAAGTATAAAGGCCGCTGCTACAGTTAATTGATGCGAGATATTCATAATTGGTGAAGATAAAAACTCCTGCGCTATTTTCAGCCGACTTAAAACGCCTGGCACGGATGCCGAAAGCAATAATACAATACCCGAAATAAATACTAAAATCGTTAACAGCATATGGCTAAACTTTTGGAAAATCACATTCGGCAAGTCATCCCATGATCGATTCCAGCGTTCCCAATAATCTTTTACAAATAGCAGTACGGATACTAAAAATGGCAGTATAAAGTAACCTAAGCGATATAATATCAATAAAAAAAGTACTTTTTCTTCACCTATACCAACACTTTGCGTGCCCCATAAAAACACGAGGTCAAATGAGCCGACCCCTCCCGGTATCATACTGACAATGCCGGCACAGGAAGCAATTAAAAATATAGGAATAAGCGTAGATAACTCAATCGGTATATGCACAAGAATCGTTAACATCCAAATGACAACAAACACTGCAAGCCATTCAGCAACTGAAGTCATCATTAACTGTAGGGACACTTTCCATGTTAGGGAACTACCTTTTTTATAACGAATAAGATGCATCCCAATAAACACAGGAACATATAAGCTGACAAGAATAACAGCAATTGATAACCATCGCTCTTCCTTTAGTAACGGGAAGTCCCAAAAGAAAACATACATCAGCCATGCCAATAAGGAGATGCCTGTTAAGTAAAATAGCGTAACGCTGGCAATGCTCTTTAACAAACCTTCTCGATCCGCTTTATATTTTGAGTAAAAATAATTTCGTAGAAACACGCCTATTAAACCACCAAAGCCAATCAGATTGGAAAATGTATTGACGATAAATGAGTTTTTTAGCAATGTACGTTTTTTCATTTTTATTCCTAGTAGTTTCGTTAAAATAACGTCGTAAAAAATCATTGGCGTAATCGCACAAAAGGCAATGATAAAAATTAATATCAGTTCCCATACTTGCAATTGATTCACTTCATTGCGAAGTACATTTACATCTACCCCACTAAGCGCTTGTTGAATTTCATAAATAGCAATCGCTAATAAGACGATTGGAAATACAATTTTCAAAAACCGTAGCAATGGTTCTTTCCTCACTTTAAACATGTGCTAAACCTACTCCCCATAAGCTTCTTAAATTATTGGATTGTGCATGAAAAGAGAAAACTATTTTCATTAGGCAACGGCCCACATTACCGACTTTGAGCATAGGAACCCCCCCCTTGCTGACTGAGCAAGCTAAGTAAAAGTCGCCGACTTCCAACAATCAAAAGGTAAAAAAAACAAAAGGCATCATAGTGAACTTCTTGATGCCTTTGGCTAATCTTGCATTTCTTTTTTATTCTTTCATCGCCTTTTTCACAAAACGATTAATATCTACATCGGCACCGATTAGAAGCATAATATCACCAAGTAATATTTTGTCACTTGCTTGAGGGGAAACGATAATATCTGACCCTCGCTTTATGCCAACAATGTTGATGCCGTATTTTGCACGGATATCTAAATCCATAATTGAGTACCCTGCAATAGCATCATTTGCTTTTAACTCCATGATCGAGTGCTCATCTGACAGCTCTAAATAATCGAGCACTGTATTTGATAGCATATTATTGGCAATACGAATACCCATATCACGCTCTGGATGGACAACAAAATCCGCCCCAATTTTTCTTAACACTTTTTCGTGGTAATCATTTTGGGCTTTAACTGTAATTTGTTGAACTCCTATCTCTTTTAAAATAATCGTTGTTAAAATACTAGCCTGAATATCTTCGCCAATTGCGACTATCACATGTTCAAAATTACGAATACCTAATGAATTTAATACCGACTCATCTGTTGAATCTGCAATAACGGCCTGTGTGGCAATCGCTGCAAACTCATCCACTCGTTCAGATGAATGGTCAATCGCCATTACTTGCGCTCCTTGGCTCATAAGTTCACGAACAATACTCCCCCCGAAACGTCCAAGTCCAATAACAGCAAACTCTTTTTTCATCATTTAAAAATCCCTCCGAAAACTACAATTACTTTATTTTAACTTATTCTTGCTTATATGTATTGTCAAAACAGGAGACTATTCGCCATTTCACCTATTTTAGTTGCTACCTTTCGACATTCTATTAACTAGTTACTATTAAAAAAGGCGAGGATTTGTATATCCCCGCCTAACAAATAGTAAGATTATGCATTTCGCATTTCATCAAGTACTCGATTAACACGTTTTTCTAGCATTTTCATGCCACTTCCACCAGCTTGCATATGGCGAAGCTGACCGTCTTTATCGAACACGAAGTAAGCCGGTACATATTGGTTTTCAAATGCATCCGTAAGCTTCATTTCGCTATCAACAAAAATTGGTTGTGTAATATCATGCTCTGCTGCAACAGCTTTAATTGTCTCTAAATCAGTATCTGCTTCAGATCGTGGCATATGCACAGCAATCACGTTCAATTCATCTTTATATTGATCACGGAAATTATTCACATCCGGCATAGCCTCTTTACATAAATGACAGCTCACTGACCAGAAATGAACTAATGTTGGTTTTTCGCCAACTAACTCGGCTTTCGTTACTTCTCCATTTAACCAAGTTGTTGCGCCTGCAAGTTCAGGCATTTGATCACGAAGTTTCATAAAAAAATCCTCCCTTGAAAAAAATATCCCCACAAGCGTATCGTGGGGAACCATTATTTATTTTATGCAACGTTCACGCCTTAGCATAAGGCTAGGACATGGAGCCTGATTCAGCATGGGGTTACCACAACTGAATGCATTGCACTGTTAGCATTATCCAGCATTTTACATGGAGGAATGATAGCTAAATTATAGCGTTGCTTGACCTGGACGCCAGTTTGCTGGGCAAAGACCGCCAGTTTGTAAAGCTTGTAGTACACGTAAAGTTTCATCTACGTCACGGCCAATGTTATTATCGAATACTGTTTGGTATTTTAATTCGCCTTCTGGGTTAATAATGAATAAGCCACGTAGTGCGATACCTTCTTCTTCGATTAAAACGCCATACTCTTTCGAAATCGCATGGTTCGTATCAGCAGCTAATGGGTATTTTAAGTCGCCAAGCCCATTTTGCGTACGATCTGTGTTAATCCAAGCTAAGTGAGTGTGGATTGTATCAGTTGATACTCCGATTACTTCTGCATCTAAGTCTTCGAACTCGTCATAACGATCGCTCATTGCAGTAATTTCTGTTGGACATACAAAAGTGAAGTCCATTGGGTAGAAGAACAGTACAGTCCATTTGTCTTGTGCTTTAATTTCTTCTAAAGATACTTTACCAAAAGATTTGTCTGGAAGTACTGCTTCCATTGTGAAGTCTGGGGCTTGTTTACCTACCATGCGTTCTGCCATTATAAATCCCTCCGAATATGTAGTTTTATTTTCTATTCGCACATGCGAACCGTCTTCTACGATAGCAAAGAAAGAACAGTTTTTCAACGAAGTTCACTTCGCCTTGCTATTCACGTCAAATACGTTGACAAATATTTGTCAAATAACCAAAAAATAATCATTGCTACATATTAGCTATTCCCTACTTTTCGTAAATGTATGCTGGTCTAACACAAATTTTTGCACAAAAATTTATAAGCATTTTTTCTATAAAATTCCTCATTATTTTTTTGCCTAAAACGATTGCAAATTTTTTATTATTATGTATAATAGTAATGTTTTTAGTAAACTAAAAGTTTCGTTAAAGTAAACTTCGTTTTCTGAAAGTTTATCATTGCTAAACTTCTTCTAGGAGGGAAAGGATGCAAATTGGAGGAAAAATTAAAGCACTTCGTTTGAAAAAAGGTCTTACCCAAGAAGAGCTTGGAGAACGTACAGATTTAAGTAAAGGCTATATTTCACAACTGGAGCGAGATTTGAATTCGCCTTCTATTGAAACGCTTTTTTCTTTATTAGAAGTTTTAGGATCGACACCAAAAGAATTTTTCGATGATGACGCACCGGAACAAAAGGTTGTCTACACCGAAGAAGATCAATCGACCTATACAGATGAAGAAAAAAAATATGAAATTCAATGGCTCATTCCGACTTCTAATGAGAAAGAAATGGAGCCCATCTTTTTGACACTTGCGGCTGATGGAGAATTTAAACAGTTCGAACCATCACTATCAGAAACATTTATTTATATTGTCAAAGGGCGTATTCGTCTCGTTTTAGGGAATGAACAATATATAGCTAGTGAAGGCAATGCGCTCTATTTTGACGCAGCCGATCATCATCAAATTTTTAATGCACATGACGACGAAACGAAAATTTTACTCGTCGCAACAGATTCTTATTTATAGCTTAAGGAGGCGCTTCAATGACAACAAATTCAATTATTCGCTTTGAAAATGTATCAAAATCATATAGTGACGGTACTGTCGTCCTAAAAAATATTAACTTAGAACTTGAAAAAGGAAAGTTCTATACGTTACTTGGTCCATCTGGTTGCGGTAAAACAACCATTTTACGTATTATTGCTGGTTTTACAGAACCAACAACAGGAGATGTGTTTTTCCACGATAAAAAAATTAATGCCGTGCCAGCCAATCAACGCCAAGTAAACACAGTATTTCAGGATTATGCGTTATTCCCACATTTAAATGTTTTTGAAAACGTGGCATTCGGACTACGCATTAAGAAACTACCTGAAAGCAACATTAAAGAACGTGTCGGAGAAGCGCTTAAATTTGTTAACTTAGCAGGCTATGGCAATCGAGAAATTTCTGAAATGTCAGGTGGTCAACGTCAACGAGTTGCCATCGCTCGTGCCATTGTCAATGACCCAGAAGTTATTTTACTTGATGAGCCCCTTTCGGCTTTAGATTTAAAACTTCGTACAGAAATGCAGTATGAACTACGTGAATTACAGCAACGACTTGGTAAAACGTTTGTCTTTGTCACGCACGACCAAGAGGAAGCACTTGCTATGAGTGACGAAATATTTGTTTTAAGCGAAGGTCAAATTCAACAATCAGGAACACCGGTTGATATTTATGATGAACCAATTAACCGTTTCGTTGCAGACTTTATCGGTGAATCAAATATTGTGAATGGCGTGATGATTAAAGATTTTACCGTTGAATTTGCTGGAAAAGTGTTTGAATGCGTTGACCAAGGGATGAAACCAAATGAAAAAATTGATATTGTCATTCGACCTGAGGATTTAGAAATTACAACTGTCGACAAAGGGAAATTAGTTGTCAAAGTAGATACGCAATTATTCCGCGGGGTACATTATGAGCTATCCACATACGATAAAGACGGTAATGAATGGCTTGTCCATTCGTTGAAAAAAGCTGAAGTAGGGACAGAAATAGGCTTAGACTTTGATCCAGAAGCAATTCATGTAATGCGCTTAAATGAAACAGAGGAAGAGTTCGATAAACGTCTAGAATCCTATGGAGATGACGAAGATGCAAACTAAAACGTCGAAATCAGCGTTATTTCCATATGTTTTATGGATTGCCCTTTTCGTTATTGCGCCAATTGCTCTTGTTGTTTACTATTCCCTACTCGATTTACATGGCAATTTTACGCTCAATAACTACAAAGCATTTTTCTCTTCTGTCTATTTAAAAATGACACTTAGCTCGTTTTGGTATGCATTTCTCATTACATTATTTACATTGCTTATCTCATACCCAACAGCTTATTTTTTAACAAAAACAAAACATAAGCAATTATGGCTATTGCTCATTATTGTTCCGTCATGGATTAATTTACTGTTAAAAACATATGCGTTTATTGGCATTTTCGGTTTATATGGTCCGATTAACGCAGCCATTGAAGTATTTGGCTTTAATCCGAAACAAATGCTATTTACAGATATTAGCTTTGTGTTTGTATCCGTTTATATTTTTATACCATTTATGATTTTACCGATTTTCAACTCATTGGATCGCCTAAATCCAACGCTTGTTTACGCCGCTCGTGACTTAGGTGCATCTGCTTTTACAACATTCCGTCGCGTTGTGCTACCACTAACGATGGATGGCGTAAAATCAGGGATTCAAGTAGTTTTTATTCCTGCTCTATCATTATTTATGATTACTCGCTTAATTGCAGGAAACCGCGTTATTACGCTCGGTACAGCCATTGAACAGCAATTCCTCGTAACGCAAAACTGGGGTATGGGTTCAACCATTGCGGTATTTTTAATATTATTTATGGTGATCATTATGGTTATTACTGGTCAACGAGATAAAGGAGGTCGCGTACGATGAGCAAACTGTCAACATCTGCAAAAGTGTATTTAGCGATTGTTTTTATCGTCCTGTATGCACCTATTTTTTACTTAGTCTTTTACTCGTTCAACAGTGGCGATTCGATGACGAACTTCCAATCCTTTACACTGGATCACTACAAAGCTGTTTTTGAGGATTCAAGGCTAATCGTTATTTTAATTAATACGGTTATCGTGGCGTTGCTTTCTGCCCTAATCTCCACAATTATTGGCACATTAGGCGCAATCGGTATTGTCACTGTGAAAGATTCAAAAATGCGCAATACATTACTTTCTTTAAATAACGTATTAATCGTTAGTCCAGATGTTATTATCGGTGCGAGCTTTTTAATTTTATTTACAATGGTAGGTATTAAATTAGGCTTTACTTCCGTATTATTAGCCCATGTCGCATTTAGTGTTCCGATTGTGGTGCTTATGGTTTTACCGAAATTGTTAGAAATGAATAAGTCGTTAATTGATGCGGCATTAGATCTTGGCGCAACGAAAAAAGACGTCATGATGCGCGTTATTTTACCGTATATTCAGCCTGGTATTTTTGCAGGTTTCTTTCTCGCTTTAACGTATTCATTGGATGACTTTGCCGTAACATTTTTCGTGACAGGAAATGGCTTTAGTACACTATCTGTTGAAATTTACTCAATGGCACGTGCCGGCATTTCCTTAACGGTTAACGCTATTTCCGGTTTAGTATTCTTCGTGACAATATTAGTTGTAGTCGGCTATTACTTCTTCACTAGTCGTACAAGTAAAAGATCGGAGGGACAACAATGAAGTCATTAATTCAAGCTACAATCGCCATTCTTGTCGTCTCCGCCCTGTTAGTGTACGCGGCTGACGCAATGAGTGCTTCCGGTGGGAAAAGTGGTAAAGATACATTAACTATTTTTAACTGGGGAGAATATATAGACCCTGATTTGCTAAAGCAATTTGAAAAAGAAACTGGTATTCATGTCATTTACGAAACATTCGACTCCAATGAAGCCATGATGACGAAAATTAAACAAGGTGGTACAGCTTACGATATTGCAGTACCTTCTGAGTACATGATCGAAAAAATGAAGGAAGAACATTTACTACTTCCTTTAGATAAATCGAAAATCCCTAATTTAAAAAATATTGACCCATATTTTTTAGACTTGCCATTTGATGATAACAATGAATACTCTGTTCCGTATTTCTGGGGCACAGTTGGTATTGTTTATAATCCAGATTTAGTCGGTAACTTAGATTTCTCTTCGTGGGAAGATTTATGGGATCCTTCGTTAAAACGTAAAGTGTTTTTAGTAGATGGTGCACGTGAAGTAATCGGCATGGGCTTAAACAGTCTTGGGCACTCGCTGAACTCGTTAGATAACCAAGAGCTACGTCAAGCTACAGACAAACTGATTACACTCGCACCAAACGTAAAAGCGATTATCGGTGATGAAATTACACCGTTAATGATTAATAACGAGGCAGCTGTCGCGCTTACTTGGTCTGGTCAAGCAGCTGATATGTTATTTGAAAATGAAGACTTAGATTTTGCTGTCCCAGAGGAAGGTTCAAACTTATGGTTTGATAACATGGTCATCCCGAAAACTTCTAAAAATATTGATGGCGCACATGCCTTCATTAACTTTATGTTGAAAGCAGAATCCGGTGCACAAAATGCTGATTATGTCGGTTATTCCACGCCAAACCTTGCAGCAATGAGCTTAATGGATAAAGAAGTTGTAACTGATGAACGCTTCTACCCTTCCGAGGAACAACGTAAAACATTAGAAGTTTATAAAAATTTAGGGCCCGATTATTTAGGCAAATACAATGAATTATTTTTAGAATTTAAAATGAGTATTCGATAAATACTAAAATACAGGGACATAATAGAAATAGTGTTAGATTGACTAAAATCAATCTAACACTTTTTTGATTGCTGTTGTTGTCCCCTATCGGCAGTTAGTGGCTATTCATTGGTATTTAGTGGCGGTTCTCACTTTCTTTGTGGCGATTCATAGATGTTTTGTGGTGATACACGATTTTTAGTGGCGATTTCCTTTATCCTTGCCCATTGTATCGATAACCATGCCATCCATCTACGACTATAATCTGATAGCCAAGCAATATTTCTTTATGATAGACTGTAGTAATGTTTCATTAGAAAAAAGGGGGGTATTTGATGACCCAGCAGAAGTCTAACAAGGCGGCTTTATATATATTAATGTTTAATATGTTTATTGCAATGGGCAGTATCGGCATTATCATTCCTGTTATGCCTCAGTATTTACATATATTTGGTGCAGCAGGACAAGTTCTCGGTATGCTAATTGCAACGTTCGCCTTTGCACAATTTATATTTTCTCCTATTGCTGGGAACCTATCGGATCGATATGGTCGAAAAAATTTGATTATTTTTGGTCTGATTGTAACTGGTATTGGGCAAATTTCATTTGGGCTCTCTACAGATGTATGGATGCTCTTTGTTGCTCGTTTTTTAGGAGGCTTAGGTTCTGCCTTTGTAGCACCTCCTATTATGGCGTTTGTAGCAGATATTACAACGTATGAAGAACGCGGAAAAGGTATGGGCATGTTAGGAGCTGCCATGTCTCTTGGTTTTATGATTGGACCAGGTATCGGCGGGTTCCTCTCTAAAGTTAGTTTGCATTTCCCATTCTTTATGGCTGGAGGAGCTGCTATTATTGCATCGATCCTTTCGTTGTTATTATTACCTTCTACAAAACCAACTGCAGCTCAAAAAGCACAAAAGCAAGACAATCTTGTAAAGCAGATGGCACGCTCTGTTAAGATGCCCTATTTTGTTATGCTGATTATCATGCTTGTGTTCTCGTTCGGAATCGCCAATTTCCAAACGACATTATCATTATTTGTCACAGACAAATTTAACTACAAACCTGCAGATATTGCGATCATCTTAACTGTAGGTGGCGCATTTGGTGTTGTTGTGCAAATGTTTGTTATTACACCGCTCTTTAAGCGCTTTGGAGAAATGAAAGTTGTTTTAGTCAATTTATTTATTGCTGCTGTAGCTATTTTCCTCATTTTATTTGTTTCTGGCTTCGCACTGATTTTAGTTGTCGCAACAATTTTCTCAACGGCAACAACGTTAATTCGTCCAGCCGTTAACACACTAATTTCTAAGCTGGCTGGTAGTGAGCAAGGCTATGCCGCTGGTCTTACCAATGCCTATATGAGTCTTGGAAATATGATTGGTCCAGCACTTGCGGGTCTTTTATTTGACTGGAATATAAACAGTCCTTATATTTTCGGGTCAATTATTTTAATGACTTGCTTCTTATTAGCGCTCATTTGGACAATGAAAAAGGCTCCACAACTTATGCAGCCTGAGTAACAATCGTCTAAAATATTATTGACAAATATTTGTAATATGGTACATTTATTATCGAAAAATTAAATTGTTTATTACCACTAGGGGAGTCTTTACAAGGCTGAGACGTATATGATCATATACGGACCCTTTGAACCTGATCTAGTTCACACTAGCGGAGGGAAGTGGCGACGCTTGCTTTCGTGTAATTTAAAAATGCAAGGCCGCTTCCTTTTGTTATAAGGAAGCGGCTTTTTTGTATCTAACAGGCAAGGTCTATCGGCGATTTGTGCGGTTTTATCAGCGATTTATTAAGTTCTATCAGCGATTTGCTCTGCTTTATCAGCGATTTCCCTTACGAAACGAAAAGGAGTTAACTATTATGTCCAGTCAAAAACTAACCACTATGGCTTTATTAGTAGCGATTGCAGTAGCGGGCTCAATTGTTATTTCCATCCCAACAGGCATTGCTCGTGCTTATCCTGTACAACATGCTATTAACGTCATCAGTGCCATTCTACTAGGACCAGTGCCTACTATTATCGTTGCTTTTATAACAGCCATTATTCGAATACTAACTGGAACGGGCTCTCTTTTAGCGATTCCCGGAAGTGTCATCGGTGCCGCATGTGCCGCCTTTGCCTATCAATATAGCCGCAGCAAATGGCTTGCTGGTGCAGGTGAAGTTTTCGGCACAGGTATTCTGGCCTCACTTGTCGCTGTCCCTTATGCGCAATTATTCATGGGGACATCTGTAGGAGCCTTATTTTTTATGCCAGCCTTTGTCACATCCAGCCTTATCGGGGCCATTCTCGGGATTATCGTTGCTAACAGTCTACGAACAAGCGCCAAGTACATTACTATGACAGAACAAAAAAAACGATAGCACTAGCTTTTCTCGCTGTACTATCGTTTTCTTGTTAAGAGCGTTTTTTCATGCCCTTTAATAACTGTGCGACATTTGTGTCTTCTGCTTGTATCGTTGGTTCTTCTACATGCTTGTCTTGTTGCTTATGCCTTGTTATAAAGCTCCAACCAAAGCGTCGAATGGTTATATCAACAAAGAATAATAACATCCCTGCTAGTAGCAACCATGTTGCAATATTTTGGCGCTCCGCTCCTTTGTTGGTGAAATCACGGAACACTTGTGGTGGTTCTTTTAAGATAGAGCCGCCCGTTTGCTTCGTTAGTTCTTCAGCAATGGTTTCATTGACAGGACGTAATTCATATTCAGCACTGTACGGTACACTAAGACCTGCCTGATAAATGGCTTGCTCTTCGTCAGCAATACGGAAAAAGATTAGACCTGGTTTCGCTTGAACAACTGCACGTACTTGCGAGGCAGAAATTGTTTCAAGCTGTAAATCAAGTTCCTCGCCGGCTTCATCGACAGCGACAATATCTAAAAAGGCCGCTTCATTTGTCGGATCAGTAATAATAAATGAACCATCTGAATCGAGTCGTACATCATAGGCCACATCATTATAGCTTGGTAGCATTTGCGAAATGATGGTTTGCCAAAATGCCCCCCAATTCTGCCATCTTGCCCAGTCTCCAGTCCATTTCCCCGTTGAATCGGATGTAAAAGCAAACGTTTTGCCAAGTCCATATTGCCATTGTGCCAATACGGGATCTTCTTTCTCACTTTCTGCAATGACCGCAGCGCCCTGCTTCGCTGTCGTACCAATATAGGCATTCATTTGAGGTACACCATTTGCAAATAATGGATTCCATCCAGATGCATTATAAATGGTCGGATAAAATGGATTATCTTCTATATAAGTACGTGAAATCATTGCTGTCTCACGTGACAAAATGGAAGGAATCGTCTGTTCATCAATTACATCATAGAAACGACCACTACCCATTTCACTTAAAGATTGCAGTAAATTTCCGTCAGCATCTTGCCCGATCGCAACGGTAGATAGTGTTATTCCTTGTTCCTTCCCAGCTTCAATTAAATCCTCGTAATTGCCCGATTGTGACTGTCCATCCGTAAGTAATATAATATGTTTTCGTTGCAATTTTAAGTCAGCTAAACTATCGTATGCCGCTGCAAGTGAACTATATATTTCTGTACCACCGCCTGGCGTCACCGATAAAATCGTATCAACCGCCTCTTCTTTATTGCCGAGTGGTGCCGTTTCGATAATTTCCCAAGGGCGATCATCAAAGGCGATAAAGCCAAGCGTATCCTCATCCCGTAACATTTCAACCGAACGAGCCGCCGCTTCTTTGGCAAGCTCTAATTTTGAGCCATACATACTGCCGGAACGGTCCAGTACAATAACGAGCCCTAAGGATGGCAATTGCTCTTTGCCCTTTATCTCCATCTCTACAGGTAATAATGTTTCAATTGGCGTTTTAAAATAGCCACCCAAGCCGAAGCTATTTTCTCCACCAACCATTGTGAATCCCACACCAAAGTTTTTCACTGCCTGCTCTATGACGCTCATCTTTGCTTCGCCGACTACATGGCCAGGTACATTATCAAAAATAATCGCGTTATATTGCAAATAGCTAGAAAGCTCATTTGGCAAACTTGCTGCATCGATCACATCATAGGAAATGGCATTAGACCCTAGAGCTGCAGCAATCGGTGATGCCGTATCATAGCCGTTAACAATGAGTAGATGTGGCTCACTTTGCACCATCGTCACACTTGTTAATTTATTATTTTCAAAAATAGCATCCTCACCAACTTGCACAAGAGCCTCATATTTTACGAGCCCTTCTGCAGTTGCGGTATGTTTATACGTAAAAACATTGGAACCTTGTGTAAGCTCCACAGCTTCACGATGAATTAACTTATCATTTTCATACAGTAATAATTCACCTTGACCAGCCGCAGTTGCATTCACTTCCGTAACAAGTTGTTGTTGCTCACCGACGTACGCTACTTGTGGTGAAACAAAGCTTGTCAGCGAAACATCATTTGTGACACGTTGATGGAAAGGCACAACATCTACGCTAATATTGGAACCTTTTAGCTTTGTTGCAAATTCCAGCGCATTACCTTGTGTTTCATTGGCGTCCGTTAGTACGACAAGTCTTGTTGCCTTTTTCGGATCGATAATCCCTGTTGCGAGCTGAAGACTTTGCTCAATATTTGTTTGATCTATATCTTTTATCTCAGTAAATTTCGGTACTTCCTTTAGCGATTTGGATAACATCGCTTCGGTTTGGAGCGTTGATGAAAAAGAATAAATCCCTGCAAGTTGTTCATCCTTTTTCGCTTTTAAACTTTCCTCTATAAAACTTGTCATTTCTGCTTCACTACTAGTCATCGAAGCAGAACGGTCCACTAAATATAGTACTTGCTCTTCCTTTACCGGTAATAAAATATAAGGTGCCGCCAGTGCAAAGACTAAACAACCGACTGCTACTACGCGCATGCTCATCACAACAAGATGGCTTCTTTTCAGGCGCATACGCTCTCGCCAATAAGTCCATCCAAAGTACAGAAACAATGGCAGTAATAACAATAGCGCTAATGGTGTATCAATTCGTAAATCCACGACGTCGTTGCACCTCCCACTCTGCTACAAGCAAACATAAAATAATCAGTATTAGCCAAGGGACAAACGAAGCCTTTGATACTTCTTCCTTGCCATTTTGCTGGAGCTCTCCAAGCGTATAGCTTGTCCCTTGTGCGATTACACGTTCAGGTGCCTGGAGTTGCACGATAAAACGTTTTTCTTCGCTATTTGAACGAGCTGTATAAATACCTGGTTGCATTGGAGCCGTTACTAATCCATTGCTAATTGTCGATAAAAATTCATCGTCCTGAGAATAGATGCTCCAATCTCCTTGAGATAACGCAACTGCACGCTGCTCATTAGGTGCGAAAATGCCAAGCGAGCCTACTGATTCAGATAATTGTTGTTCCACACTCCATAAAAATAATGGGAAGGAAGGATATAACGGCCAATCTGTATCCGCAATATCAGCAAGGACGATAATATCCCCTTGTGGAGAACGTTGAATAAATGGTAAATCGCCAACTGTGGCAATTGTTTTATAATTATCGAACGCTGGATATACAGCACTTACATAAATATCGTTTAAGTCACTAAATGCAAATAAAGCATCGCTCGTTGTTTTTACTTCACCATTGATTTCTTTTTTTTCAACTTCATCGCGCCCAAATAACACAATGGGTCTATCCATTTTTTGCAGTAATGCGGATTGGTTAGTCACAATCGTCGCATTTTGGTTATCTGCTAGCTGCAAGGCAGGTACAATTTTGACATGACCATTGATCGATTGGAAGCCTTTTTGAATTAGTTGGTGCATGTTTTGATCGACGACAATATTCGATGCAGCAGTTTGTAACACGACCGATTGACTATTATCAACTGCATAATGATCTTCCACATCAATGGTAGCTGTTAGCGTATCTATTAATGGTAAATCTTTAAATGTTTTAGTAGTCGCCTCATCGCCAGCCAAAGATAGTTGCTCCTCTATAACCACTTCACCTTGACTGTTTTGGAGTGTAAGAGTCAGCTTATGTTCTTGGTTCGTATCGTTTTGTAACTGCACTAATGCCATTGTAGATTTACCGTCTGTCGTAGCGGCAAAACGAGTAATGGCAACATTCGTTAAATCTTTCTCAGCACCATAAACAAGCCATTTCACTGAATCTTTCTCCATTGGCAATTGTTTTTTATCGAGTGTATCTGTAAAGACATAAATGGATGTTGGCGTATCGCCAACAAAAGCTTGTGCAACGTCAAGCGCCTTATTTATTTGCGCTGTTTCATATGTTACGTGTAAATCTTGGATGGCTTTTTCAATACTTTTTGCACTTGTTTCCTGTTGTAGAACCGCTTGTGGTGAACTACCAGTTGTAATTAACGTGACAGGTCGTCCATCGAGTTGTTCGACTAATGACAGCATTTCTTTTTTATGTGCATCAAAAGTAGATTGTTCTTTACCAGCTAGCATTGTAGCGGACGTGTCCACAATAAATATCGTCTGCGCGCCAGCAATAGTGCTTTTTTTCATATAAGGATTCATTAATGCAAGCATGAATAGTAGTAATGCAAGTAATTGCAAATAAAGTAAGGCATTTTTTTGTAAATGCTTTAAATATGGAGATACACGCGTTTCTTGCATAATTTCAGACCAAAAAAGTGTGGAAGACACCGTTTGATCGGTATATTTTTTGCGAAAGAAATAATAGAGCAGGACAATGACCGGGATGATGGCCGTCCAGCTAAAAATAATTTGACTAAAGCCCAAAACGGCTCACCTCACCTAATCCAATGTGCTTTCAGTAATTGTTGAAAAATCGCATGTTGCAAACCATCCTCCACCTTGAGTTGCAACTTACGTACGCCATAGCGACGACAAATTGCTTCAAACTCTTCTTCGTGTTGGCGGCGTCTTGCCTCATACGTATTAAGTACTTTGGCTGACATCGTGACATTGACATCACGCGCTGTTTCCCGATCAAGTAACCGTACATCACCTGAATATTGAGGAGACAGTTCCTCCTCTGTAACAATTTGAACGATGCGAACATCCCCTGCAAAACGGGGCAATCTTTTTAATAACTGTTGCCATTCCTCAATCGGTTCAAGCCCATCCGTCACGATAAATAGCACCGTACTATCCTTCGGTATAGCTTTTAACGCACCTTGGGCAAATCCAGCTGTATAGTTTGCCTCTTCAATAGCTGTTACAACTTGCAAAAAGGCGCGACGATACATAGCCCCTTTGCGTCGAAACGGCGGTAGCAAGTCATCTTGCACATATGAAAACGATAAACGGTCATCACGCCCAAGTACCATTAATCCAAGTGACGCAACAATTTGCCGAGCAAACGTCCATTTTGCACGCTCGCCCATTGATTTTGTTGTATCTAACAAAATATGCACGCGCATTTCTTGTTCATCTAAAAAACGTTTAATAAAATATTTATCGGTTCTTGCATAGACGTTCCAATCTACTTGTCGCACGTCATCACCTAAATGATATTCGCGGAAATCGGAGAAATCGAGGGATGCCCCAAAGCGCTGCGAACGATGCGAGCCTTTATGCTGGCCACGCAATTTGGAGGCAGTCGCCACTTGGAAACGACTTATTTTCGCTAACCAATCTTCGGGCAAAATATGTTTTGTCATCGACTTACGCCTTGTTGTACTTTCTCTAAAATAATGTCTATCACATCATCTGCTGTTTTACCTGAAGCCTCCCCTTCATAATTCAACAACATGCGGTGACGTAATACAGGCTTCGCCACTGACTTAATATCCCCGACAGAGACATGAAAACGCCCACTCATCAATGCTCTCGCCTTTGCTAATTTAATTAAGCTTTGTAAGCCACGAGGGCCACTGCCATACAATACATAGTGCTGTACTTCATCGATGGCATCTGCTCTTTCAGGATGTGTTGCCACAATTAAATCAGCGGCAAACTCGAGCATTTCATCAGCAATCAGCACTTCCTTAACCATTTGCTGTGCCAAAATTAACCCCTCTGTATCTAATACTTTTTGTAAGCTCACTTCTTGTGCACCTGTTGTACGTTTCATAATTTCCATAAGCTCACGTTTCTCGGGATATGGCACAAGTATTTTACAAAGGAAACGGTCCATTTGCGCTTCTGGCAACGGATAGGTTCCTTCCATTTCAATTGGATTTTGCGTAGCTAAAACGAAAAATGGTTTTGCCATTTTTTTCGTATCGCCTAAAATTGTCACCGTTTTTTCTCCCATTGCTTCAAGCAAGGCACTTTGCGTTTTCGGTGTGGCACGGTTAATTTCATCCGCTAATACCATTTGACTAAAAATGGGTCCTGGCTGGAATGTAAATTGCTGTCTGCCATCTGCTGTGCGCTCAATCATGCTTGTTCCTGTAATATCAGCAGGCATTAAGTCCGGTGTGAATTGAATTCGTGAAAACGATAAATCCAGCACTTCAGAAATTGTCCGAATAAGCATTGTTTTCCCTAAACCCGGAAGCCCCTCTAAAAGCGCATGACCGTCTGCAAGCACAGCATATAAAGTGTAATCAATCGCTTCCTCTTGTCCAACAATAAAACGATGAATTTCATCTTTTACTTGCTGTAATTTCGTCCCCATGTCGACATACTGTTGTTCTGTAAATGCCATTTTTTCTCCTCCTACTGCGACTCAATTGTCGTGAAATAAGATTGCACGACATGTTGTAAATCTTTCGGCAATTGTAAACGCTCAGAGCTTTCTAAGTAGCTATCTTTATAGGAGCCAATCACTTCTTCATATGGTCGGATAGAGCCTTTCGTAATTGGTCCATTCCCTTGTTGCTCGGACACTTGCGACCCATCACCTAATTGACCACCATCGACAGTCGTGTCACTGGAACCGCCAATTCTAGGTGTCGTCAATAAGTCGCGACCTCCTTGACCTCTTCCTGCACCTTTGCCAGGAGTAGAACCAGAGCCACTTCCTTGTCCTTGTCCTTGACCTTGGCCTTGGCCTTGGCCTTGACCCTGACCCTGACCCTGACCTTGACCTTGACCTTGTCCTTGACCCTGACCTTGCTGATTGCCTTGTGATTGCCCATTGCCGGTTGCTTGTTGCCCACCATTTTGTGCATTATTTTGTCCTTGTTGACCTGCTTGCCCTTGTTGATTACTCGACTGAGCGTTTCCTGAAGATTGTTGATTACTATTTGAGCTATTAGCACTTGCAATGGCATTTTGTAATGTGTTACTTGCTGGTTTTCCTAAGTTGCTCATCGCTGTTTGTGTTGTATTCGCACTTTGTGTAAGCTGTTGCTGCATTTGAGCTAGCTCGTTCAATTGTTCGATTTCCTCTTTAGATAGTGCATTATTGTCGGTAGCCCCATCTTTACTCGCCGTTTGCTTATCTTTTAATTGCTGTTCTTTTAACGCTAATTCTTTCTGCTTTTTCACAACTTCTCGTAATGCTTCTTCTGCTGTTTGTGCTTCTTTTAACGTATTTTGCAATTCTTTTAATTGCTCTTTCACTTCTTTTGTTTCAGCTTTTTTTTCAAGCTTGGCCACTTCTTTTTTGATGTCCTCGATAACAGCTTTTTCTTTTTCTACCTCAATCGCTTGCATTTGTGTTGCTGCTGGGAACATATAAAGGACGGCTAAAACAACAGCTGTTGCAAATAAGCCAACGAACGCTTTTGGCCGAAACAAGTTTTTCTTTCTCGCTTTAAATTGAGCGAATGCTTGTTCCGACTTGTAGATGGCTTTTGCAAGTAAAGATTGCACTAGCGGATCCCCATCATCTTTAAACGATAATGCTGTTACCAGTTCATTATGGGAGAAATATTGATCCAGTGCATGCAATGCTTCCTTCTCTTTCACACGTTGCCACCATATGAAAACGATGGTAGCAAGTAAACCTAGAAGAAAAACAGCTAGTGCAATTTGGCGATAATAAGGCCAAACAAAGAGCCTAGAAACGAGGACGAGTGAGGCACTCGAAAGCAATGCTAAAAACAATCCGTACTGTGCTATAGGTAGGCTTCTCTCAAACGTTAAACTGCGTTGTGCACGCTGAATATATTTGCGTAATTGCTTCCGACGCTCCATACTGTTTCCTCCTCATCGATTACTTTTCATATTGGCACGTAATTTCTTAATCGCAATCGTTAAACTTAATACAATAATGCATAAATAAATGATTAAATAAGTTAACCATACCGGTATTTCAATCCCACTAAGCTCGACTAACGCGTCTCCCATAGATGGTGAAATAAGGGTTAGCATTAAAGCTCCTGGATTAATCGAAGCCCAGAAGTAAGTCATAAAAGATGAACTAGCAGCAGCCGTATTGCCCATTTGGTGGAATGCCATCGATAGGAAGAAGAAAAATGCCGTAATCCCTCCTAAGAAAATAATAGAGCCATAAGTCGCTATCATCGCAACAATTGTTCTCTTCGTAATCGTGGAGAACATAACACCAATACTACCAATTGCCACAACGGTTACTAAGTAAAATAGAAAGATTGAAATAAGTTGGGAAGGTGATACCCCACCAAATAAAAATACTAAACTATATAATGGTAGCCCTGCGATTAACATCAATACTAAAAACGCCACGGACGATAATAATTTACCTACGACTATTTGTGTCGAGCTTTGCGTTGTTGTCAGTAATATATTTAACGTTTGCTTTTCTCGTTCACTACTAATTGCCCCTGCAGTTAAACTTGGTGTAATGAAAAGTACGAGGGCCATTTGTAAAATGGTTAATACAGCAAACATCATAAAGCTTGTATCAGGTCTAAAGAATCCTTTGCCGGTAAATCCAGTCGTCAGCAGTAAAAAGCCTGCGATAAAAATACAAATGACCGCTAGATAAAACATTAAACCTGAAAAGCTTTTAAAAGAACGGAAGCGTAACTTCAATTCTTTTACGAGTACCGGATTATAAAATCTTTCCATCATTGACTGTCCGCTCCCTTCGTAATTGCCATAAAGACATCCTCTAAATCTTTTTCTTCCTCAGTTAGTGCATAAATTGGTAGATCCGCAAGCATTGCTTTTTTCAGCAACATGATTTGATCACGATCTGTGCCACGGTAATTAAAAGCAATTTCCATCCGATTATCCATTACATCGATAGCAGAAATGAGTGGATCTTCTTCTAAAAACGCACGTATTTCCTGTAAGCGTTCCACAACCTTTATGACAATGCGCTTTTCTCCTTGTAACTGCGCTTGAATGGAAGCGACATTACCATGTGCAATGAGTTTACCATTATCAATAACACCAATTTCATCACACATTTCCGCAAGCTCCGGCAAAATATGCGAGGAGATTAATATCGTTTTCCCCATCGATTTTAAGTTTCGTAAAATATCACGCATTTCTACACGAGCACGTGGATCTAAACCTGATGCAGGCTCATCTAAAATTAACACCTTTGGATCATGGATAAGGGCACGCGCTAAACATAGACGTTGCTTCATTCCTCGTGATAATAAATCGACGTATTCATAACGTTTATTCGTTAAATTAACGAGCTCTAGTAACTGCGGTATGAGCACTTTACGCTCCTGTGCTGCAATGCCATAGCTGGCACCATAAAATTCCAAATACTCATCTACTTTTAGTTGATCATACACACCAAAGAAATCAGGCATATAGCCTATTTGTTTACGCACTTCTTTCGGTTCCTTGATAACACTTTTTCCATTGATGAGTGCATCGCCTGAAGTTGGGGATAACAATGTTGCTAAAATTGAAAATGTCGTTGATTTACCAGCACCATTGGCACCTACAAAACCAAATACTACCCCTTCCTCCAGTGACAGATTTAAATGATCTAGTGCTGTGAAGGAGCCATATTTTTTTGTTAAATCACGAATCTCTATCATTACTTCGCCACTCCTTTCAGCTCAATGTCAGGTAATTTTGTCTGCTCGCCCGTTTGATCTGGTCCAAATTTAATTTCTAAACGTAGCTGACCTTCCTCATTGAAGTATTGGGTAATATTATTTGTAAACACCTGTTTCGTATCAACTAATGGCTCGTACTCTTCTGTTGTATTATTCCAAATGGATAACTGCATACGTTTCACATCTTTATTAGCAATTGTCAGTTCATTTAATGATTGAACGAAGTCCATAAAACGATCAGGCATCTCTATAGATAGTTCATATAATCCGTCTGACAAGTACCAAGTATTCAGTTGTTCATCCATCTTATTAAAATTGGCATTGGACGATTGTGCGCTCAAATTATAGGAAAAGTTATTCCGTTTCATCGTAAATGGACCGGACATTTCAATTTTCCCATTAAAAGGCTGTATGAAGTAAGAAATTGGCGACATCTTAACGCTTGTTCCAAGTTCTACGCCGACTATGGCTTGCTCCGCCCAAGCTGTAATAACAGGTTGTTTGTCATTTTCTACCAAAAGTAGTGCTTGCGATTTCATGCGGTCAATACGAAGCGGATCAACCTCTTCCTTCGTTTTTGGATAATCATAATTATAATTATTAAAGTTTGTAGGCTTTTGCAGCATCGTCGTTTTAATCTCTTTGTCAACCTTCAGTGTAGCATTTGGTTCGATATCTCCAAGCTTCACTTCTTTCGTGCCTGAGATAACCGTGACATCCTTCAGAACAAATGGGAAGTTATTTTTCACTGTCCCTGTAAGCTTTTCATCTTTTAATGTTAAATCTATATCCATTTTGCCAATATTTTGAGCTGCTGTTTTGCCTCCAAACGATTGGACTGACCAGTAGCTTAAATCACGTAATGTTAACGTAGATCCATTAGCGTTCTCTTTTATATACGATGATTCATGTAAAGCACCCGTCGTACCGGAAAGATTATAGTTATTGCGAAATGCAAGTGCAGTCGTGGACTTGTCTGTATTGATAACAAAATCACCACCGCGATTAGTTAAAATCGATTCAACATAATAGCCATTTAAGCTGCTATCTTCATTTACTTTAAAAAATGCCGATTGCTGTACTTGCGGCTGTACAATACGATCTTTTGCCCCAATTATAAACAGCAATATTGAAAGAACAACCGAAATAGCAGGTATTACCCACCATGCATGCTCTCGCTTATCCATTTTCTTTAACACGAAGTACAGGAGTGGACCTATTACTAAAATATAAAGAATAATAACGATAAGCATATAGCTAACGGATACTTCAAATGATGGGAAAAGCTCGTTAATACTACCTAATTCATAAGAAAGTTGATCCATTATAGATTGACCTTGCATCACTGTTTGCTGCCCCTTCGTTTGAAGGTCTAACATTTTGGCTGTTAATGCCGCATAGCCATCCATTGACGCTAGAGGCTCATCACCTAATGAAAATGTCGTTTGTACAATTTCCCCACTGCCAATCTTTTTCTTGGCAGCTAAAATACTAGTATTATCTTTTAATACTGGGATACTTCCCTCATTTTCTGTTGCTGTATAAACAGTAATGGCTTGTGTAAAATTACCGCCTCCAGATACGTTTTTTAAGCTATCTGCGGAGACACTCGTCGTTTGTTGGGACAATGTTAGTGGTAAATATTCTTTAAAAATACCCGCTGTTGCATTAATTTGTTCAGAGCCACCAAGTAATAATGTACCGCCATCTTGTACCCAAGTTAATAGTGCTTCTTGTTGTTTTTGTGTTAGATCAGCAATGGCCATTTCATCTACAGCAATAACATTCGCCATGGCAAAGCCTTGCGCAACATCAGGTAATGTATAATCCTTTAGTTGATTTAAATGAAAGACTTCAACCTTATTGGATGGCATAAATTGAGATAAGCGTAAATATGACGATAAACGGTCACTTTTTTCTGTTAGCGTATAAATAAATATCGAGTTTGCTTCTAAAAAATTAGCCTGCAAACGTTTCGTTCCTTTATAAGCAACTTTTTTTCCTTTTTCAATACTTCCCTCATAAAAGGCAAATACGTCATCATCAGAATAACCATAGTCTGCTAGCCCATCTAAATAAAGTGTAAATGTTTTTTCTTCACCAGCTGCTATATCGATTGGAACGACCAGTGCTGATGCTGCCTGATAAGAATTAACGGCATTAATTGCCATATCCCCAGAAAAGTCCGCACCATTGTTTTTGACCGTCACTTGCAATGGTGTCACCGATTCGTATTTAGCCTTTCCTGTAATGCCTGCCTTAGCTTGTACCTCTAATGTAGGTGCGGCACTTGCCTCAGCAATAGGCAGAGCATAGCTCACAACAAGCATTACGAGTAATAATAGTGCTGTAATATTTATTTTTTTCAAAAGCTCAACCCCTTTTTTCTTACTTTAAGATTATTACATAATTATACGTTTTACCGGACATTTTGTTCCATTTCTTATGATATCTTCATGAATATTCATAAACTCTTAAGATTTAGGGATTGATACTTGGAATTTATGGAGCAGGTGCATATTACTTTTCCGTTGATGTCCGCTGCGACGGTGCTTTCCGCGGGCACACACGTAAGCCGCAACCCTCGCTAACGCGCGGCTTGTTGCGTCTTACACTGTGTGCATTCCCGCAGGAGTCACCGTCTTCGCTACCATCAACTAGTATTCACTGCTATTTATTTACTACAAAAGAATGAAGCAGCTAAGGATTCATTCCTGTTCATAGCGGAAAAATGCCGACAATCTTACACTTTTTCTATACCGTTGATGTCCGCTGCGACGGTGCTTTCCGCGGGCACACACGTAAGCCGCAACCCTCGCTAACGCGCGGGCTGTTGCGTCTTACGCTGTGTGCGTTCTGAGCAGGAGTCACCGTCTTCTCTACCATCAACTAGGTATTCTTTTCATTTTATAATGCAAAAGAGTGAACAGCCGCTTCTATCATTTTGCCTAGCGGTTAACTACTATTAACTGAAACTCTTTTCCGAAGCGGACATCAACGACGCAGAAAAAAAGTGTTAGATTAATTGTAATTAATCTAACACTTGGCATGGTGCTATTTATTTATAGTCAAACAAGCAACGGGCATGATCTTGCACGACTTCTACAAATGCCTCTACTTGTCGTAATTCGAAAGAAGACTCATAGCCAATTAACCATGTATCTCGCGTTAAGCCAAATTCTTTCTCATCGTTAGTTAAAGCAATTTTATGAATATTATCTTCCTCATTTAATGTAATGGAAGGTAAAATGGCATAGCCTATACCATTTAACGCCATCTGTTTGCAAATTTCAATTTGATCCACTAAAATTTGTCGTCGAGGATTTGAAGCAAAATGCTGCTGCCACCATTGTTGAATTTCCTGATAATAATTTGAATCGCTTTTGAATTGAATAAATGGACGATCTGTCGTTAACACATCTTCAACTGTTTTTAACTCCTGATCTACTAAGTACAGTGTATCTCTGAAAAGATGAATCTTTTCCCCTTTCCAATCGACCTGCCCACGCACAATTCCGACATGCGCCTCTCCTTCATACAAAGCTTTCACAATTTCAGAGCTCCATCCCGTCATAAGGGAGATTTTAGCCTCCGGATATTTTGTGACGAAATCTTTTAATATTTTCGGGAGCCAGTTTTGTCCAACAATGGAGGCACAGGCAATTTTCAATGTCCCATTAACTTTCGTCGTTAAAGATTGAATCATTTCAAAAATTTCTTCTTTTTTCGCTAGCATGTCTGTTGCATAAGCTATAACATGCTCCCCAGCTGGTGTTGCCGTAAGTCCCTTTTGGGAACGAATAAAAAGCTGTGCACCCCAATCTTTTTCAATCGATTGCAACCGTTGTGAAAGTGCCGGCTGCGATAAAAACAACCGCTCCGCTGCTTTTCGCATATTGCGTTCCTCAGCTAAAACTTTCAAGATTTCCGCTTCTGTTGCCATCAATTACCTAAACCTCCAATACAAGTAAAGGGGGACCTCATGATTTTCATCTGAGTCCCCTCTTACACTACTGTTCTTTTTGATAGATATATTTTTTCAACTGTTTTAAAATAACACGTCTTGTTAAAATCCCTGCAAATGTACCATCTTCATCTACAACACATAAAAATGCATGGTTAATAACCAAATCTAAAGCACGTTGGAATGTATCCGTCATTTTTAAAACGGCTATGTTTTTTTCCATTATTGTATCCACTTTAATATTCGGTAATTTTTCATATTCAATATGTTCTAGACCTAAAATGGATTCGGTAATCATTTTCATACTCAATAAACCTTGAAGTCGATATTTCAAGTCTAATACAGGTATCGAAGAGTACCCTGTACGTGTTAGTACAAGGAGTGCATGCTCGGCACTATTACCACTTTGTACATGCGCAACCTTTTCGGATGAAATAATAAAATCACTAATTGGCATTGCTAATAAGTCTTTGCTGTTAGTTGAAATCATGAACTTCTTCTCCTTTTCTGTCCTTGCTTTGCAGAACAGGATCCTTCTCTTTTATCATATCACAATGTTTCCGAATATGACCATGACAAGGTCCAGAAGAGTTTTTGTTCAACAATGCATATGACTAGTTGGTCCTTGTCCTAAAAGGAGTCATCCACTTGCATTTCTCGATTATTTGAGCAATGCCAATAAGATTTTTTATAAACATGTTCTTATAAAATCTCAATTTTGAGGAAAAATAATTTTTAACGATATCGATTTTACTGCAAAATAAAGTATCACATTGGCTGATGCACATGTGATACTTTATCGACAGCTCATTAATAACCTATTTTACTCCAGTAGTAAAAAATCATAATCCCTAAAAAAAGTAAAAAGACAATGTATACCCAAACAATTGGATTCAGCATCGTTGCAAATTCTTCAACAGTCTCCGAAACCGGCGTATCTTTTTCCGATTCTCGCTCTGACGTCATTTTGGCAATCCGCATAGTTGAAACAAAGGAAATAACCGCAATGATTGTTATTGCAATTAGCGCTGGTATCAACCACATACCCATAGGCAAAACTCCTTTCTTTGCCCTTAGTATGTATCAACACGGCTCCTCATTATGCAATGATTTTTGGAGACAAAATGAAAAGCCCGCATCCAATTTTTTACCCTAAGCAAATTAAAACGGGGATTGGTTTAGCCACTGGCCCCCATCCAATGTGACACATTCACCATTCATATAACTCGCTTTATCGGACATCATAAATGTTGCCAAATCGGCTATTTCCTCCGGTGTACCGATGCGGCCAAGTGGAACAGAATTAATTGTAATGGCGGTAGCTTCCTCTGATTCCCACAGTTTAGCGGCACCGCCTGTACGTTCAATTGGACCTGGTGCAATGGCATTTACGCGAATGCCATAACGTTTCCCCCATTCGACCGCTAATGTTCGTGTCATAGACAAAACACCAGCTTTTGCTGCTGATGAATGGATAACACCGGCACCAGCATTCCATGCATAGGTCGCGACCATATTGATAATTGATCCGTTTATTTTATGTTTAATCCAATATTTCCCGATTGCTGAAGAGCAATAGAACGTGCCGTTTAAAACAATATCCACTACTGATTTCCAACCATTTGGCGATAAATCCTCTGCGCGAACCATAAAGTTACCAGCAGCATTATTCACTAATCCATCGACTTGTCCAAATTTTTCAACAGCAAACGCAACCATCGCCTCAGCTTGCTCCGGTATACGTACATCCATTTGAAATGTTTCGATTGTGTTTCCTGCTTCTGCTATAAACTCTTTTGCCTGTGCTAATCGCTCTTCGTTACGACCAACAATCACAACATTTGCCCCTTCTGCAACGAATTGCTTTGCCATATAAAGCCCCATGCCGCTTGAACCACCAGTAATAATCATTGTTTTCCCCTGTAACATATCCATTTCCATCTCCCCTTTGTTGTTAAAAATGAATAACGATTCATTTTATTTTACTATATTTTCTGGAAAATGTCATATAAATTCTATAACTCTCTCTTTTTTTAGAAGTGCATTCACTATTGAAAATTCCAACTATCATAAAAGACGTCAAGCACTATGCTTGACGCCATTTAACATTGTTTTCTACTACCGTTGATTTCTGCTACGGACGGTCGCTTTCCGCGGATACTATTTAAAACTCATAATGATAAGCAACCTTGTACAGCTCCATTAACTCGTCCTGTGTTGGCACTTTAGGGTTATTTGCTGGGCTACCGCTTGCGATTGCATCGGTTGCCATTTTTGGAATAGCCGCATAAAATGCTTCCTCCTTAATTCCCCATTGCTGTAAATTGCCGATATGCATCTTCTTACATAGTGCTTTGATGGAGTCGATGGCTAAAGTGGCTAGTTCTTCTTGTGTACCATATTTTCCGTCCTTGTTAAAATATTTCCCTATATCTGCTAAGCGATCCACGCATGCATCCTTCGTAAATTCTAGTACCGCTGGTAACAGCATTGCATTGGAAATACCATGAGGAACATGGAAAAGTGCACCGATAGGTCGTGACATCCCGTGCACTAGGGCAACAGATGCGTTAGAAAATGCTAGTCCTGCCTGCATGGACCCTAGAGACATTGCCTCGCGTGCATCAATATCGTCACCTTGTTCGTAAACTTTCATTATATTATTGATAATTAAGTCCATCGCTGACAACGCCAGTACATTTGAATATGGATGTGCTAAAAGTGATATATAGCTTTCAATTGCATGACTTAAAGCATCGATACCTGTCGCCGCTGTAATGGCTGGTGGTGAAGTTAGTGTTAGCATCGGGTCAACAATGGCAATTGGCGGCATAAAAGCGGGTTGCTTAATCATCATTTTGACATCATTTGTCGTGTTTGTAATAACAGTAGCGTCTGTTGCTTCAGAACCTGTACCTGCTGTTGTTGGAAGCGCAATATGTGGAATTGGTGGTTGCTCTGCTACTTTCGCCAGTTTCATATAGTCACCAATATAGCCACCGTTAGTGGCAACGACAGCAATTGCTTTAGCTGTATCAATACAACTTCCGCCACCAACGGAAATGATGATATCACATTGTTCAGCTTGCAATATTTCAAGACCTTGTGCTACATACGTATCCACTGGCTCCGTTGTTACGCCTAAATATGTAACCGCTTCCAAACCTTTAGCTTTTAAAAACGTCCTACATTGATTAACAAACCCTAACCCTTCCATTATAGGGTCACTGACAATTAACGCCTTCGTCCCTAGTTTTTTGGCATATACACCAACCTCTTCGAATGCTTCTCTTCCATAAACAATCGTCGCTGGAGAATTTACAGTGAAGGTTGTTTTTGTTTGAATCATAACCCATCTCTCCTTCATTATTGAGCTGTATAACCGCCATCTAATACAATTGCCTGACCTGTTAAACCTTTGGCCGCATCACTTGCTAAATAAAGCGCAAGCCCTGTAATCTCCGAAACATCTAACAAGCGCTTTTGCGGGACAAGTGGATATAACACCTGTTCCAGTACTTCTTCTACTTGAATACCTCGCGTCTTTGCTAAATCTGTAAACTGATTGCGCACTAATTCCGTATCGACATACCCTGGACAAATTGCATTGACCGTAATGCCGTCATTGGCTACTTCTAGTGCCGCCACTTTTGTTAAGCCAATTAGCCCATGCTTGGCTGCATTGTAGCCGGCCTTACCTGCAAAACCAATCACACCGTTAATCGATGCCATATTTAGAATGCGTCCGTATTTATTTTTCTTCATATGGGGTACCGCATATTTCATCGTAATAAATGGCGCGACAAGCATCACTTTTTGCATTTGTTCAAACACTTCAGTTGGAAAATCCTCGATGAAAGCAACATGTTGGAACCCTGCATTGTTAATTAAAATATCAATTGTTTTAAATTTTTCAACTGTAAACGCAATCGCCTCAGCAATAGCTTGTTCATTTGTCACATCACATGTATAGGCTGTTAATTGTAGATTTTGTGCTACCGCATCAGCTAAACGTTGTTCATTCATATCCGAAATCACAACATGCGCGCCTTGCTCAGTAAATGCCTGAGCGATGGATAATCCTATTCCACGAGCAGCACCAGTAATAAATACTGTTTTGCCATTCATTTCTTTATGTCCCTCCTACATTCCTAATGAGAATAATAGTATTGCAATGATCGTGCCGATAATTGGTATGACGACTGTTAAAGCACCAAAAGGTAAATAGGCATCCTTATGTTTTTCATTACATACAGAATTAATCGTTGTTACTACATACCCACCATGTGGTAATGAATCTAGCGAGCCCGATGCAATCGCAATCGTTCTGTGCAACGCTTCTGTATTAACCCCCATATCAATATAGTGCGGAGCTAGTAATGGCATAGCAATCGTTTGTCCCCCTGACGCCGAACCTGTTAAACCTGCAATAACTGCGATTGCAAGAGCGCCACCTATTAATGGATTTCCTGGAATATTAGTCATCAAGTCTACTGTCGCTACGAATGAAGGTGTCGCTTTTACAACACCACCAAAGCCGACTACTGCAGCCGTGTTGGCAATTGCTACAACTGCGCCCATTGCGCCAGCTGCTAGTGTTGCACTAACCGATTTTGCATATTTATAGCTGACTAAATACGCCGTAATACAACCGCTCGTTAAAGCAACTATTAAAGCCGATGTGCCAAGTGAATTATGATAAATAAATGAAATTAGTAAAACGACTAGTAAAGGCACTAAGCTTAAAATTGGACTAGGGAGCTTACGCGTTTTGTCTACTACTGGATCTGTTGAGCGTTCAATAAAGACCTCCCCTTTGTTCACGGCACGCTTAATCATCCAATTGAGCCATAGCGCCCCACCTACCGCCATAAATATGGCAACGACAATACTTACTTGCCATCCTGCATATGGCGTCGTCCCTAAATAAGGTATCGGAATCCAGTTTTGAATTTCTGGTGAGCCTGCTGAAGTCATCGTAAAGGTTACAGAACCTAAACCAAGTGCCGCAGGAATAAAACGCCGTGGAAAATTCGCCTGCTTAAATAAACTAATTGCCATGGGATAAACAGAAAACGCAACGATAAATACCGAAACACCCCCATACGTTAACACTGCTGCAGCTAAAACTACTGCAAATGTGGCATACTTTACGCCAATTTTTTCAACAATCCATTTAGAAACACTATCAGCTGCACCTGTATCTTCCATTACTTTCCCGAAAATTGCACCTGCCATAAACATTAAATACCAAGAACCAACGAAGCCCGTAAATCCATCCATATAACTCGTTAAAAAATTGGCTTGATTGTCATTTGCAGTTTGTGGGAAAAAAGCAAGTCCATTCGTTAACGCCGCTATTAAAGCAGTTAATGGTGCAGAAATAAGTAAATTGACCCCTCTCATTGTTAAAAAAACCAATAATGCTAAGCTTCCAAAAAGTCCGATATACGCTAACATTTCACATCCCACCTATCTTTTTATAGAAAGTGCTATGATTCGCATTATTGCGCTACAGGTGAATGTTTCAGCAGGCAAACAAGGAGGTGTATTTCGCTATTTGCATGAGCCCGCTGAAATCATCGCCATCCGTATTTTCTTTATCCAGCGCTATTTACGCCATTAATCGTTATTACTTGGAAATGCAAATGTAGTTGCGGAAGAAGCATTATTTGTCATCCAGCGTTCTGATATAGTTTTAGTCTTTGTAAAGAAACGTGCCTGATCCGGTCCAAACATATGACCCTCACCGAAACGTGAGCCTTTAAATCCAGCAAAGTTATGGTATCCAACGGGAATTGGAATTGGAACATTGACGCCTACCATCCCTACATCTATCTCCGTTGTAAACTTACGTGCGGCAAGCCCATCATTTGTAAAAATCGTAACACCATTGCCAAGCTCATGCTCATTAATCAGTTCAATTGCCTCGTCTAATGAATCCACACGCACAACATTACGAGCAGGACCAAATATTTCTTGTTCATAAATTTCCATACCTGGTTTTACATGATCTAATAAAGTTGGACCGACGAAGAACCCTTTGGATTCGTTGACAATAGCTAGCTCACGACCATCACAAACAACCGTTGCCCCCTCTGCTTCGCCTTTATCAATAGCAGCAAGAATTGCTTCTTTTGATTGCTGTGAAATGACTGGACCAAAGTCTGTATCTTTATCTGTATAAGCACCTACTTTTAATGCCGTAATTTTTTCTTTTAAAATAGCAACGAGACGATCTGCTGTGTCTTTACCAACAGGCATGATTGTTGAAATGGCCATACAACGTTGCGATGCCGCACCATAGGCTGCACCGATAAATGCATTTGCCACTTGTTCGAGGTCCGCATCCGGCATTACAACCATGTTATTTTTACCTCCACCTAGCGCTGTAACACGTTTACCATATTTTGAACCTGTTTCATAAATGTATTGCGCAACCGGCGTTGAGCCTACAAATGAAATCGCTTGCACAGTTGGGTTTTCTAAAAGTTCATTAACCGCATCTTTATCGCCATTCACGACTGTCCAAATGCCATCTGGCAATCCAGCTTTCTTCCATAGCTCACTGACAAATAAAGCTGTCATCGGAACTCGCTCTGATGCTTTTAACACAACGGCATTGCCGACTGCAATCGCCATACTTGTTTGGGCTAACGGCACCATGATTGGGAAGTTAAATGGTGAAATTGCCGCTACAACACCTAGCGGATACTTGGCAGAATATGCATTAATTTGACCTCCAACGTTGACAGAGTACTCACCTTTTACTAAATGTGGCGCACCGATCGCTAAATCAACAGACTCTAGCCCTCGTGTAATTTCACCTCTTGCATCTTCAATCGTTTTACCACTTTCCGAACAAATAATTTGTAACAGCTCTTCCATATTGTCTGTTACTAAGTTGCGGAATTTTAATACGACTTCCGCACGTTTGGATACGGATGTATCGCGCCAATTAGGAAATGCCAACTTCGCTTTAGCAATCGCTTCACGTGTCTCTTCTACTGTTGCAAGTGGAACTTTGGCAATAACGTCTCCTGTTGTTGGATTATAAACCGAACCGTAACGACCACTTTTCCCTTCAATCATTTCTCCGCCGATAAAATGCGTTAATGTTTTCACTTCTTGTGCTGTCGTCATATCTTTTATCCTCCTTTAAATTTGTTTAATCGTACATTTTTCTTTCAAACTTAAATAAGCAGCAGACATATCATGTTCTCCATAGCCCTCTGCTGATATATCATTGTATAGATTCACTAGCTGCTCCCCAATTCGAAGTGGTACTCCTGCTTCAGTCGCCATATTTTGCGCTAAGCGTAAATCTTTTAGTAGTAGATTCGTAGAAAAGCCCGGCTCATAATTTTCATTTTTCATGTATTCTACGTAATTGCGTTCATAAATACGACTTTGACCGTAGCTATTACTTAATACTTCATATAGCGTATCTGCTGAAATCCCCATATTTTCTCCAAGTACAATCGTTTCAGCTACAGCTTGTGTATAGAACCCTATCATTAAATTGTTCAGCAATTTAATACGTGTACCAACACTTGGTGAAGTACCTAGGTGATAAATATTTTTACCGACTATTCCGAAAATTGAAGCTCCACTTTGATAATCCTTTTCTTCTCCACCGATCATAATGGTTAAAGTGGCATTTACTGCGCCAATCACACCACCACTTACTGGGGCGCCAAGATATCGTAAACCTAAAGTTTGAGCTTTTTGATGTAGCGTATTATTGAGTTCTGGATTTACTGTACTAAAATCAATAAGTAAACTTCCTTGCTTTGCATTTTGTAAAATGCCCTCTTGTGATGTGTAGACATGTTCAACTACTTGAGGTGTCGGTAAGCTTGTCATAATGACTTCACTTTGCTCTGCAACTGCTTTAGCGGTTGTTAGACCTACACCACCTTCAGCAATAAATTGCTCCATTGCTTGAGCATTTGTGTCAAAGCCATACACTTCATAGCCTGCGCGAAGTAAGTTTATCGACATCGGTAAACCCATATTACCTAAACCGATAAAACCTAATTTCTCTTTCATTTGAGCTCCCCCATTTCCTGTGAATTGCGTATATAAGCGCTGATACACTAGCAAACTTTATGTTTTTGTCGTAACATTAATAACGAGATACTCTTGATGACCGCGGTCACTGACTACGGTCAATTAAATCATAAACAAACTTATTAGAGCTCGTCAATTAAAAAATTTTATATTTTCTGAATATATGGCATGATTATTATTATAGGATATTTTTTATACGGAGGCAGAACGGCATGAATTCGTTAACTACTCGCCAGAAAAAGGCATTAGAAACTCGTGAAAAGTTACTTAAGACATCATTAGAATTATTTAATAAACATGGTTTTGAGCATGTATCTGTTGAACAAATTACGAAAGCATGTAAAGTGTCCAAAGGTACATTCTATACACATTTCCCTTCTAAATATGATGTTATTTTGGAAAAATTTGAGGAGCTGGATAGTTTTTATAGTACGGTCGAGAAAAAAATCGATCAAACATTACCAGCAAGTGAAAAAATCTTATTACTTTATAAGGAGCAAATGTTATATTTAACAACTGTTGTCGGCAAAGATTTATTGCGAACAGTGTATACTGCCGCGATGACCAATCAAGTTGAACAGAATCATTATTTAATTAGCCCGCAGCGGAAAATCTTCCAAATTATTAATTCGTATATTAACGAGGGGATTCAACAAGGAGAGTTTGTAAACGATTTACAAGCAATTCAAATGCAACACATTATTCAACGATGTATGCGTGCAAATGTTTATGATTGGTTAATTCATAACGAAGAATTTGATTTAGTTACGGAAATGGCACACTTCACAGCAGTAGTGCTAAACGGCATGAAGGCACAACCTTCAAAATAGAAAATATTTTAAAAATAGCCCCCTCGAGATTCTCGAGGGGCTTAGAGTTTTGACAAAAGAAATAATGAAGTTATCGCTCATTGTCTTTTATTAAGTTGATTGGAGCGGAGGACGGGCGATTCCTGCGGGAACAGCACAAAATGTAAGACGCAACAAACCGCGCGTTAGCGAGGGTTGCGGCTTACGGTGTGCCCGCGGAAAGCGCCCGTCCATAGCGGAAATCAACTGCTATGTTTAACTTTATTAATAGAGATATCGAGTAGGAACTCGATGCCTTCTATATTTACTTACACGCTACCAAGTTGATTGGAGCGGAGGACAGGCGACTCCTGCGGGAACAGCACAAAATGTAAGACGCAACAAACCGCGCGTTAGCGAGGGTTGCGGCTTACGGTGTGCCCGCGGAAAGCGCCCGTCCGTAGCGGAAATCAACTGCTGTGTTTAACTTTATTAATAGAGATATCGAGTAGGAACTCGATGCCTTCTATATTTTTACTTACACGCTACCAAGTTGATTGGAGCGGAGGACGGGCGACTCCTGCGGGAACAGCACAAAATGTAAGACGCAACAAACCGCGCGTTAGCGAGGGTTGCGGCTTACGGTGTGCCCGCGGAAAGCGCCCGTCCGTAGCGGAAATCAACCGCAGTACTATGCTAAAAGCTACCCAACAAAATATTGTGCAACAATGGTGTCCACAGGTAATGGCTTATTATATAAATAGCCTTGTCCTTTTTGACAACGATGACGTTTTAGAAATGCCACTTGTGATGGCTCCTCTATTCCTTCTGCAATGACTTCAAGCCCTAAATTATGGGACATAGAAATAATTGCTTTAATAATCGCTTCATTTTTATCATCTTTCGCAATATCAGCAATAAACGATTGATCAATTTTAATAATATCGATAGGATAGCGCTTTAAATAGCTCAGTGAAGAATAGCCTGTGCCAAAATCATCGACAGACACATAAACCCCTAGCTGCTTTAATTCCGTTAAAATTGAAAATGTTTCATGAACATTCGTCATGGAGCTTTCTGTAATCTCCACTTCAATTAATTGTGGTGCCACATCATATTTCTTCAATGTTGCTTTAATCTTGCGAGCAAAGTTTTCTTTCCTAAATTGCTTTGGCGAAATATTGATGGCGATTCGCACCGGTCGATATCCTTTTAAGCTCCATTCCTTTTGGTAGCGGCAAACCTCGCTAATGATCCAATCACCAATTTCTACAATTAAGCCTGTTGCTTCGGCAATCGGTATAAACTGTGCCGGTGAGACGAAACCAAACTTCCGATTATTCCATCGCAACAACGCCTCAAAGCTATTAATGCTATTATCGTTTAAATTCATCTGTGGTTGGAGATGAATACTGAGCTCATTGAACTCAATTGCCCGACGTAAATGGGCCTCCATCAGCGCCTCATTTGGAAAGACATTCGTCATATCATCACGATAATAGCGATAATGTGAACGACCGTGCTCCTTAGTAGAAAATAAAGCTTGATCGGCTTTTCTTACAAGTGTTTCGAGATCCTTGCCGTCTGCTGGGCTTAAAGAAATACCAATCGAAACGCTAATAAAATATTCTTGTTCATCAATCATAAAGGGCTGTTTCAACGATTCTAACACCGAACTAGCTAATTGCTCGATGTTGTCAACCGATGCATCCTTTAAAATAAAAATAAATTCGTCGCTATTATAACGATAGAGTGCGCATTTTGCGTGACAAAGTGCTCGAAGTCTTTGACTAAACATCCGCATTAATTCATCACCCTTGCTCTCACCGAGGGCTTCATTAAATTTTTTAAAGCGATCTATATCTACTAAAATAATGGTTGCCTGTTGATTTTCACTTTGTTTATCATTCAAATGCTGATGCCAATGCTCTTTAAACGCTCTACGATTCCAAATACCGGTTAATTCATCTTTTAAGGCTAAATAATAAAAGGCATCATAATCACTCTTCAAAAATTCAGCGTCTCTAACAAAGAAATGTACTGCAATGATTTCCCCATTATAATAGGTTGGATGAATACGTAAATAAAATGGTTCACTACTTAGTAAATTGCCCTTAAATAAACATTTTGGCATATCCAATGTAGCACCCTCGATTGTTTTAGCAAATAACAATTGTACTGCATTTACATAGTTGCACTCTAATAATGAAAAAATATCAAGTCCTATTAGGTTGTGATGTTCCCTCGACAATATAGACGTAGCGGCAACGTTTTGATGAATAATACGACCTTGTAAATCAGTCGTTAGTACAGGGCATATATGTTGTTCAACAAATTGCAAATAAGGCTTCGTATCATTCTGTTCCTCACGTAATACGACAGCTATTAGTGATGCCTCTAATTGCTGCACACTTACAGCAAATGATTTTTGCATTTGCTCCGTCTCTGAATAAAGCTCAATCTTCCGTGCAATGTTAAATTCTTGATGTACAATATTGAATAATTGCTGCCAACATTGCTTGCTAAAAAATTGCTTCGCTTTAGTGGCTTTTACATCCTGCACCGCTATAGATAATGCGAGTTTGTCGTTATAATGAACGATTTCAAATTCCCCATCATCCGCCTTTTTCAAGCATACAACTGCATCAAATGGATTAAGCAGTGCCATCTGTCGATAGTTTGCGAATTGCGCTACATTCTCTCTATATTTTTTCATTATATCCCTCTCTAGGTAGCGTGTTTACTCTAGTCGTCTAATACGCTCATACTTTATTCTTCATCCAGCGTCGGTTTTAGAGCATCCTTTAAGAAAATTTCCTGACTATTAATAGGGTCTTCGCTTCGATCGAACTCTTTATAATGATATTTGCCATTACAATCTTGAATTCGAGCTTTTGCAGTATCCTCAAGTTGTTTGTTCATTATATCCATAATACGAGCTTTTGCTTCGATTGAATAGACAGGGAATAGAATTTCAACTCGTTTTATCATATTTCTTGTCATCATATCTGCGGAAGATAAGTACACTTTATTTTCACCATTGTGATGGAACCAGTAAATACGAGAATGTTCAAGGAATCGACCAACGATACTCGTTACAGTGATATTGTCACTTATACCTGGGATACCTGGTCGTATACAGCAAATTCCGCGAATAATCAGCTCTACTTTTACGCCGGCAATCGAAGCTTCGTATAGCTTCATCATTAAGTCCTTATCTGTTAATGAGTTCATCTTCGCTCGAATAAAGCCATTTCCATATTTTTTATGACAACTAATTTCTTCATCCATTAAACGGATAAATTCATCTCGAATGTCGAACGGTGCCACAACTAAATGATTGAATGTAGGTTTTTCAGTATAGCCGCTTAAATAGTTGAAGAAATTCGTAGCATCGATGCCAAATTCCTTGTCCGTTGTGATGATGCCCATATCCGTATAAATTTTGGCAGTGGCATCATTATAATTTCCTGTTCCGAGATGGACAAAGCGTTCAATTTTCCCATTTCGGCGACTGACTACGAGCGTAATTTTAGAGTGGGTTTTTAAATTATTCATTCCATAAATAACTAGACATCCCGCTTGCTCAAGCTGTTTCGCCCAATGGACATTATTTTCTTCATCAAAACGTGCTTTTAGCTCTACTAAAACAGTCACTTGCTTACCATTTTCAGCAGCGAGCTTTAATGCTTGGATAATGGGCGAATTGCCACTAACTCGATACAATGTTTGCTTAATCGCTAAGACATTTGGATTGACCGCAGCCTCCGAAACAAAGTCCACAATCGGCGCAAATGATTCATATGGATGATGGAAGAAAATATCCTGTTGTAATGCTTTTTCAAAAATATTTTCATCTGATTGTAAATCGAATGGTGGCTGTGGAATAAAGCTCTCATATTCTAAATGTTCCCGTCCTACAGAGATACCTTTTACAAATGAGAACATAAAGGTTAAATCTAATGGACCATCAATATGAAAAACATCGTTTTCCTCGATTTCAAATTCTTCCAATAAATAAGCAAGGACTTCTTCATTCATTTCCCCAACACGTACTTCTAGTCGGCTACCGACGCCCCATTTTCGTTTCTTCAGTTCTTTTTCAATTTCTACAAGTAAATCACGGGCTCCTTCTTCATGAATCGTTAAATCCGCGTTACGTGTTAAACGGAAGGCCTGTGCAGATTTTACACTGTATCCATAGAAAAGTTTTTCAATATGCGCAACAATTACATCCTCAAGTAACACGATAACCGTTTCGCCTTCTGCACTAGGTACTTTAATATAGCGATCTAAAACAGAAGGCACTTGCACGATTGCGACCTTTTCACGGCTTTCAAAATCGATTTCATCTTGCTCTAATAGTACGAGTAAATTTAAGGTCTTACCGAGCAATGTTGGAAATGGGCGATAGGCATCTACTGCTACAGGCGTTAACACAGGGAAAATGGTCTCAGCAAACATTTCATTAATATACGCTTTTTGCGTATTATTTAAATCTTTCATGTCTGCAATATGTACATTATGTTGTGGTAATAAATCATAAATTAAATGTCGATATACTTCCGTTTGGCGACGCACTAATGCTTGCGTACGCTCAGCAATTTTTGCTAATTGCTCTTTAGGTGTTAAACCTGATTTATTTTCAGCTTTATGGAAACCAGCACGCACTTGGTCTTGTAGCCCCGCTACACGCACCATAAAAAATTCATCTAAATTGGAGCTAAATATCGCTAAAAACTTCAAACGTTCTAGCAGAGGATTATTCACATCCTCTGCTTCTTCTAAAACACGCTCATTAAATGCTAACCAGCTTAATTCACGATTATTATAATATTGAGGTTTGGCTATTTCTTCGAGTAAGCGGCTATGTGCTTCTGAAAATTCTTCTTCATGTAATCGATTGTTTGTTACTTCCGTTGTCATCTTGGTTCCACCCTTCTTCCATAAAGTTTACTTTAATTGGTATCTTTAGAGCGCGTTCTAGATGTTTCTTATGTCGATTGGCTTGATATTTTTCAGCAGCAGCATTTTTTTTGACATATACGTTAAGCTGGACAAAATTGTCATGAGGTTGCATTTCAATCGCATGCACAATGGTTCTCTTCGATACATTTAACGCATAGACGAATTTTAACAGGGCGCCAAAATCTCGCAATTTGCGATACTCTTCCCGGCTCATCCATTCTAAAAAAGGAGCAGCGAAACGTTGAAAATAATCTTTATTTTTATACGATGCTAAAAGTGCTAATTTTAGTCGCTCTTTATGATTCAAACCATCAATGGATTGATTGGCTATTAAATAAAAGGTATGTTGGCTAGCGGAGCTTAACTCTATATACTCCCCAATATTAAAAATATTGGCAGCCTTTCTTAACAATTGCAAATCATAGTCGTTAAATTGGAAATAGTTTAAATGGCAACACTCGCGGTATAACTGGTCTGCTAAATGCATTAAATAATCAACTTCTAGTTCTGACCGTCCATATTGTCTAGCTAATCTTCTAGCGTTTCCCTCAAACACATTATATTTATCAAAAGCATGTTGTTCTTCTTGTAAAATACGATGAATAATGAGCCCTTCCCGTAAACCCTTTTTCGTAAGCTGGAATACTGCACTACCGACAATGTCCATTAGCACACGAAACACTTCTAAGGCAGGGACTATAATATCTGCACGGTCCGTCGATAACCCGTCCAAATGGTTTAATTGTTGGAAGCTTAAACCGCCCAAAAACATACTAAGCTCATCTAAATCCGCTTTAGCTATTTCATAGCCGTGTACACTGGCAATCGGGTATTGATGTCGTTGTTGATGCACTTGGGCAATATTTCTGGCACTGCCCCCTATTGCAATAATCGGTAAACCTACTTGTTGTATCCAAGCAAGTGATAGGAATTGCTCTTTGACATAGGCAATCAGCTCTTTCTTTTCGCTACTATTCATGATGTCACCTTTGACGAAACGTTGTTTTAACGACACCGTTCCAAAAGGAAAACTAAAAGATTCAAGCAGTTCTTTATTTTTAAACAGCGTTATTTCCGTACTACCTCCACCAATATCAATCGTTACAGCAGAAGGTGTACCCATCGAATGTGCTACAGCAACGTAACCGAAATACGCCTCTTCCTCTTCCGACAAAAGCTCTATTTGTATACCCGTTCTTTCTTTCATTAACGCAATAATTTGTTCTCTATTCGTTGCTTGGCGAATGGCAGCGGTTGCAGCCGCTTTCACATCGACAATTTCAAAATCATCAAGCATCGCTTTAAATGTACATAAAGTTTCCGTAAGTAGGGAAATGCCTTCTTCGGACATATCACCCGAAGGTTGCAAATATGTTCGTAAACGTGCAACCGTTTTAATATTGCCTAGTTCTCGAAGTCCCTCTTCATTATCATACTGATACAGTACTAAACGTATCGTATTCGAGCCAATATCAATAATAGCCGTTTTCAAATCATTCAAATAATCACTTCCTTTTCAGGACAATCGGTAGTTCTACTTATTTTGTGTTAATGGCACCGTCATTTATACAAAAAAGTCGGAACCAAAAAGGTATCCGACTTTCATTTTTATTAATATTTCAGGATACCAATTATTAGAATTGTGAAGTTCCTTTTTCTAGCTCTATAAAATAAGTTGATCGACGCGTAAAATAAGCTCTGCAATTTCGGGTTTACTAATTTGGTCCTCTGCCCCTACTTGATCGCCTTTATGACGAAGATCATCTGTAATTAAACTAGAGAAAATAATGACCGGTAGCTTTTGTAAATCAGTATGTTCTTTAATTTTACGAGTCAAATGGTGACCATCCATTTGTGGCATTTCAATATCTGTAACGACTAATTGAACATGTTCTGTTACGTTACTGCCACTATTCGCTAATGCTTCTAAGTATTCATAAGCATCACGGCCATTTTCAAAAAACTCTACATTCTCATAACCGGCTTCCTTCATTGTATCAAATAATAATTTCCGTAATAGTGGTGAATCCTCAGCAATTAAAATACGTTTTTCAGAACGTTCACGCTTACCAAGTTTTTTAACTGACTCTACACTAATACCCGAATCAGGGTTAATGTCCACCATAATTTTCTCAAAATCTAGCAATAGAATCATTTGTTCATTTTGCTTAATAACACCAATTACTTGCGAAGTGCCCCCCTGATACATATCCGAAGGTTTTTCGATTTGATTCCATGAAATACGGTGAATTTGTGTCACATTATCTACATGGAAAACAACTCGTTGTTTATTAAACTCAGCAACAATATATTTTTGTTGTGGATTACGTTCTGCTCCTTGTATTCCGAGTACTCGTAGCATATCAACTACCGGTAATACCTCGCCTCTTAATTGAATAATTCCCTCTACATGCGGGTGCGCGTGTGGAATAAACGTTACTGGAATTGGTTGGATAATCTCTTTTACTTTAATAACATTTATACCGAATTTATTGTTAGCTACTTCAAATTCAACGATTTCTAGCTCATTTGTGCCACTCTCTAATAATATGCCTTTATGTTCCAAAGCAACCCCGCTCCTTTCTATTTCAACATTAAATTATAATTCAATTGTATCATAGGCGCTACAATTCTCCTACTTGCTATTTCCATTATTATCATGAACTTTTAGATGCACGAATAACCCAATAACTGTCATCAATATTAATGTTGATAATGCTACGCGACTTGCTAATGTGCCGTAATCTTTCATCCATAATGTGACCGTTCCATAAACAGCTGGTCCAATGATCGACGATACTTTTCCAGAAAAAGCAAATAGACCGAAAAACTGACCTCGTTTATCATCCGGAGATAGCTCAATAATAAAGGTTCTTGAAGTAACCCACATGGAGCCTAATGAAATACCAAACATACTGCCGGCAATCCAAAACATCCACTGCTCTGTTGCAAAGACAGCAAAAGTAAGTGCGATAATCATTAATAATGCAACAATGGTAATCGCTCGCTTGGCGCCAATTGCTTTTGTAATATAGCCAAAGGCAAGTGAGCCAATAATAGTCGATACAGTCGAAACTAAATACAGAATGATAAATTGACCTGATGAAAAGCCTACAATGGTTGTCGCATACACAGCCATCATAGCAATTGTCGTAGCAATGGCATCATTTAAAAAGAAGTAAGCAATCATAAACGTAAAGATTGCTTTATATTGCTTCATATCCTTAAATGTACGTATAATTTCCTTGTAGCCATCAAAAAACTTTGTTGTCTTACGCTGCTCTTTTGGAATCGGTGTATCTTTATTAATGAAAAATAAGGGCAATGAAAATAATAAATATAAAATGGCTGTTGGTATAAATGCACGGTGGAAATCACTGTTTCCAACATATAAATAAACAAGCAGCCCAAAAATAGTGCCTAAGTAACCAATCGCTACTCCATAACCTGAAATAAGGGGCATTTCTTCTTTTGTCCCAAGATCCCCCATCATCGAATCATAGAATACGAGACTAGAATTAAAGAAAAACTTCGCAATAACAAAACTTGCGACGACTAAAAATAAACTAAGTGGTACCCCTGAATAATTTGTAGTCGTTTCTAGATTTGCAAAAACGCCCATCATAAAAGTAAATAAAATAGAAATCGAGGCAAACCACACAATAAACCGTTTTTTATAGCCTGTTTGATCAATCCATACACCGAACAGTGGCGAAAAAATGACTAGGAAAAAGCTTGCTAAAGCATTCGCATACGAAATAAATGTACTCGCTACTTGTTGCATAACTTCATTTGTCCCTAATACTTCGTCCATATAAAATGGGAAAAATACTGTATTAATATTCGAAGAAAATATTGTATTAGCAAAATCGTAAAATGCCCACGATAGTATTGGCAATGATAAATAGAGTGCTAGCTGACTGCGATGCTGTCGTTCCCCTACATGCCTTTGATTCATTCAATCCCTCCCTTTCTTTCTTTCTTATAATATTAAATTAATTCCTTCCTGTATTAAAAAATACCATTTGTTAAATTAAAAATAATATTATTTACAATATAACAGTATTTCTACTAAAACATAACTGCTAAATGACCATTAATTGGTTAATGTATGCCACCTATTTTCTAAAAAACTAAAAAAGATATCCAAGCCCCCTCGCTTGAATATCTTTTTTATTATTCCTCAGTAATCGTTACCCATTCCGAAGACCATTGTTCAATTGCTTTTAGCACAGGTGTGATGGCATATCCTTTTTCTGTTAGCTCATATTCAATAACGACTGGTGTAGAAGGAATCACGGTGCGTAAAACGATTTCCTCACGCTCTAACTCTTTTAGTCGCTCTGTTAACACCCGACTACTAATATTTAACTGATTTTTAATCGTCGAATAACGTTGTGGGCCATCCAGTAATTGATAAATAAGCAAAGTATTCCAACGATGATTCAATAGCATAAGTGCCTTTTCAAATCGTGGACAAATAGTTTTTTGATTCAATTTACTCCCCTCCTTTATTACTAGTTGCTATTTAAGATTATAGCACCTTTTAAAAATCAGTTCTTAAAATCGACACTTAGTTACTTGACAAAAGTTGTTTTTAAAAATAAACTAAGTTACGAAATGTAAGTTAAAGAAAAGGAGTAATTACATTATGCAAAATATTGGTTCAACTATTTTACGTGTCGTACTCGGCATCATTTTTGCAGTGCATGGTTTTCAAAAATTCCAAGGGGGCATCAGTTACACAGCGGATTTCTTTACTAGTCTAGGTATACCAGGTTTTATGGCGTATATCGTGGCGGCTATTGAATTAGTGGGCGGAGCTGCTCTTATTTTAGGTTTAGCAACAAGAATTTTTGGTGCTTTACTAACAATGACAATGATTGTTGCTATTTTTACAGCAAAGCTTAGCATTGGCTTTATCGGAGCGGATGGATTAGCTGGCTATGAGTTTGATTTAGCATTAGCAGCTATAGCATTATACTTTGCACTTGCTGGGGCATCTCGATTTTCTTTAGACGCTCAACTATTTAGTAAAGAGTAGAGCATTTTACTGGCGATATCTCCTGTTTTCGGACGATTCACAACCTCTTTGTGGCGATTCGTGAACTTTTAGTGGCGATTGACGGCACTTTTGTGGCGATAAAAAAAGTGTTAGATTGATAGTAGTCAATCTAACACTTTTCCCATTTTACGATTTATTGATAATACTTTAGCAAAGCTTGTGTCCCATTTTCACCATAGCCTTCTGCAATCAGCTTGTCGTACATTTCATAAGCTAACGTTAGCCCTGGTAAAGAGATACCCATCTTTTTTGATTCATCTAAAGCGATTTTCATATCCTTCACGAAATGTTTAATATAAAAACCTGGTGCAAAATCTTCCTTTATCATCCGGGGTGCTAAATTACTTAAAGACCAAGACCCAGCAGCACCTGATGAGATGGATTGTAAGACAGTAGTTAAATCGAGCCCCGCTTTTAAGCCATATGCAAGTGACTCACAGACACCAATCATACCTGAAGCAATAACGATTTGATTGCACATTTTGGCATGCTGTCCAGCGCCTGCTTCACCTTGATAAACAATATTTGCGCCAAATTGCTGCAAGACTGATGTCACACGATTAAAGGTATGAAGGTCTCCACCAACCATAATTGACAAAGTACCATTTTGAGCACCGACATCGCCACCCGAAACAGGTGCATCTAGTGCTTCAACCCCAACGCTTTGAGCATGAAGATAAATTTTCTTTGCTAAAGTTGGCTCAGAAGTCGTCATATCGATAACAATATCGCCTTTCTTAGCAGTTTGGAATAAACCATTGTCACCGAAGTAAACTTCCTCAACATCTGCTGGATAGCCAACCATCGTTAGCGCTATTTCCTTATCTTTAAACGCTTCTGCTGGCGAACTAGCCCAACTAGCTCCTAACGCCACTAATGGCTCCGCTTTCTCTTTTGTACGAGTATACACCGACACCTCATGACCATTTTTCAATAAGTGTTTAATTATACTAGCACCCATTACTCCTGTACCGATAAATGCAATACGTTCTTTCCCCATATGTACGAACTCCTTTACTTAGGCAAATTTTTTACCACGAACATTCAATCTTCAATAAGCACTAGGCGGTCTCTGTCCACAAAGTATCGAGCTGCTAGAGTTACCACCATGCACGCCATTTCATTTATGTTTTTAGTGTAGTTGAATCAATTCAATAATTCAAACTCTTCTTACTACTTGTACTAAAGTTTCTATGTACAGCATATATACCGAATAAGCAAAAAAAAGAGAGCAGTTGATGGGAATCACTGCTCTAAAAGGGGGAAATGAGAATGTTGCTGTGTTCAAAATAAGTATTCCCCAAGAAATTCATATTTAAACATCTAATCTAAAGGTTTTACTCTGAATACTGAAACAAATCTTCCTGATCTTCTTCTTCAAATGTTGTCTGTCTATAGTAAGTATTCATTAACTGATCTAATCTGCGACTCAGTTGAATGGTTTTTGCATTCTGTAACCCGTTTTCCACACCTGAGCGAATCATCATTTCACGAGTTTGTTCCATTTGTTTCAAGAGTAGATTGACCATTCATACAACCCTCCAACATACAAATAATCATACCATTATTATACATTTATATTTCATTTCTTACAGCATTAAGTTCCGACAATGTTCGACAAAATTAACTTCTAGGTATTTCCAAATAAGTGTAGATAATAATCCCGTTTTGCTTTGCTTCTCCTCTAAAGTGTTTAAATAATGGGTGTTTCACTAATACTTCTCGAAATTCATAAAATTGATCTTTATTAATTTCGATGCTTTGTATTTCTCCGTTCTGTAATTGGCTAAGCATTTTTTCATATTGTTCCATGTTTTTCTATTCCCTTCTCTTCCGTTATTTTGTGTATTAAATTATGAATTATTCAAAAAAAGACTTTACGTTTTCCTTTTTTTCATGCAAACTGTATATTATTAGTCGATGAAGGAGCTGACTGTCTGTGAAAATAGCTGAAGTTGGAAATATTATCGAGTTTAAAGATGGTTTGCAAGGTATTGTTGAAAAAGTAAATGAAAATTCGGTGATCGTTGATCTAACATATATGGAGAATTTTGATTCCCTTGAAATTGAAGAGAAAACGGTCGTCAACCATAAACGTTATAAAATCTTATATGCAAGTGAAGCGTAATAGTCTGAATAGTCCCTTTTTGTCTTAACAGATGATAAGGGACTATTTTTTTGGTAAAATTAAAGTATGGAGGTCGAATTATGCAAACAAATTCGAAACAAACAATAATATTACTCCTTTCTTTATTATTCGTTTATGGCATGCTTGCTTTTACTTTTGCTAACCCAGCTGTTTTTTGGTACTTGTATGCATTCACTTTGCTCGTATGTATAGCGATAGCTATTCTTTCAGGCTCAATTGAAGATCAATTGCCAACTTGGAAATTTCTAATTTTCGGTATTGGATACGGTACAATCACCTACGGCATCATACGTTTTGGTTATTGGCTTGCTCCATATATTAATGATGGACTAATCAATACAGTGAAAAAGTTTTTAACTGTTTACGGTCCACAAAATATTTGGCACTATATTTTACTTGTATTTATTGTAGCCATTGGTGAAGAGCTGTTTTGGCGTGGCTATGTTCAGCAACAACTGAAGCGCTTTATGCGCCCTGTTTTAGCAGTACTTGTAACAGCCATTTTATGTGCCATTTCGATTGCCTTTAGTGGTTTTAAGCTAGGCATCATCGCAGCGCTCGTAACAAGCCTAATTTGGGGCTTTATTTATGAATGGCGAAAAAGTATGCCTTTAGTTATTGTAGCGCATGTCGTTTTTGTTTTATTATTGTTTTTAGTATTACCTTTAACATCATAACAAAAAAAATTGGAAACATTTTATCTTTTATTAACGTTTAATATAGAAAAGGAGGGCTTTTCATGCAAAAAAAATTATTTTCCATGCTTGCATTATTACTAACAGCTGTTATAGTCGTGGGGTGTAATACCTCTGATAAAACAGAACAGTCAGATGTTGAACAACAGGAACCATCAAACTCTCAACAACCATCTGATCATGAAACTGCAGGCGACGACAAGCAAGAAACGCCTACAACAGACGATGCTCAACAAACAGAAGAACAAACTGCACCAAAGCAAGAAGTGCAATATGTACAAAATGGTGTCGACAAAAAAGAGACAGCGTCAGAATCTAAAAGTAAAGAGCAAGGTTATAAATTCCAACAATTACCTGGATTTAAATTAACTCAAGAAGAACCAGGAAAAGATATGTTAGTATCAAATGCTGATGATGAAGTATTTATGCGTATCGAAACAACAAATACTTCTGAAACAAGCTATGATGCAGTGAAAACATCTATGCAAGACTACATGAATGCAGTTGGAAGTCCAGTAGCATTATCACCTGAAGAACTTTCTGCATTTAAAGATATTAAAAATATTGAAGGCTATGTTGTAGACTTTGATACTGAAAAAGTTATCGGGGTAGTTTTTGAAAAAGATGGACTTATTACAAAATTAACGATTCATGATAATGATGAACAAGACTTAACATCTGCTATGTTTGCCATGGCAGCCACAATCTCAAAAAAATAAGGCATAACCTTTGAAAGGCTTTAGATTAAATTCTAAAGCCTTTCTTTTATTTTCCAATAAAAACTATAGCGACGATTGCTAAGTGCTTTAAAACGAATGCTAACGGTCAAAAACGGCTATTCCAATCATCCATTCTAAAAACCGTCACTTCCTACCTTAGAAATGAATTTTGACGCAAAAAAAAGTTGCCTCAAACACCATTTGAGACAACTCTTTTTAATAAGATAAATCTTTAATCGAAAGCCCTAATTTTTTTAACAATGTAATGGCTTCATCTTTTTCTTCGACCGATAAAGCACTCATCAATTCATGTAAATGTTGTTCATGCTTTGGAAATAGTTCGCCCATAAACGCTTCACCTTCCGCTGTAATTTCTGCATAGGTAACGCGACGATCTGATGGACAGGAAACCCGTAAAAGATAGCCTCTTTTTTCAAGCTTATCAATTACATACGTAATAGACCCACTGGCAAGTAAAATTTTATTACCGATTTGCTGTAATGGTTGTCTGCCTTTATGATAAAGGAGTTCCAAAACCGCAAATTCAGTTGGATTCAAGCCATTCTCCTGAAAAAAATGGTTTGTCATCTCATTAATTGCTTTATGGGCACGGGATAATACAATATATAATTTTAAAGTTTGCTTTAAATCTTCTGACGTCATAGCCTAGTCCTCTCAATTCGCTCTTTATAACTGTCATTATAGCGACTTTTGAAAAGCATTGTCAAAAGCATTCAATATTAAGTCTATTGAAAGTTCAATTTACGTTACTAAATAAGCAGCATCTTTTGCCGGAACTTCTAATGGGTCCAATTGAGTGTATGTGTAAACTGGGAACTGCATATGGAAGCATGTCCCTTTCTGTACTTCACTTTGAACACCTATGATTCCTTCATGCTCTTCGATAACCTTTTTCACGAAAGCAAGGCCTAGTCCTGTCCCTGTAGATTTCGTCGTGTAAAAAGGTTGGAATAAATTTTGTATTGTAGTACTATCCATTCCACTGCCTTCATCTTTAATTGTTAATTCTACAATCGTACAGTCAATAACATTCATTTCAACCGTAATTGTACCGCCATTATTCATCGCTTCCATTGCGTTTTTAATAAGGTTCATAAAAACTTGCTTTAAACGATTTTCATTGCCACCAATGTAGACTTCTGTAGCTGTCGGTATATATTGAATCATAATTTTTTTCATTAACGCATCAGGCAACATGAATTCAATCACTTGTTTCACAATGTGATCTAATTCGATTAACTCTACTTTCATAGTCGTTGGCTTGGACAATACTAAAAGCTCTGATAAAATTTGCTCCATCCGCTGTAATTCACTATCGATAACAGATAAATACATGCGTGATTCTTCATCGGCGTTCAGCTTTAAAAGTTCAGTAAAACCTTTTAAAGATGTTAGCGGATTACGAATCTCATGCGCGATACTTGCCGCCATTTGTCCAACTACATTTAGTGCTTCCTGATGCTCTACTTTATGTTGCAACTGCTTTTTCTCAGTTTCGTCATTAATAACTGTGACAATAATATTGTTATATTCGTCAAAGACACTGGAGATTTCATAGTAGCACGTTCTACTTACTTGCGTTTCATCAACAACATGAATATTGGCATGCTTTTCCCCCATCAGCTTAGAGAGATAGGTCGTAATTTGTCCGTTTTTCATTGTAAATGAATCAAATATATGCTGATGTGCTTTATGAAGCAGTTGTGATTTCTCTATTTTTAAATACATTTCTGCATATTTGTTTAAACCAAGAATAATTCCACTCGCATCACTTACAATAACAGCATAAGGTAAATGATCGTATGCGCTGAAGTATTGTGATTTTTCCTGCTCCCTGCTCACATACAACTCAATTGCTCTGTCATTATTGATTGTTGATAGTTGTGCGACGATTTCTTCAGTATTTGGATCATAGAAGCAATTAAAATGCATCATTTCATATTCATTGTTATTATTACGAATGTTAAATATTTCTTCAGATCTTAACTCACTTTGTAAGTTTTTCACGAAGTTAGCCCATTTCAGATTGGATGGCTCGTCCATTGTTAAAAAGCCATTATAAGATAAATTTAGGTTAAACAGCTTAATAGCTGCTTCATTGCAATTCAAAATTTTTCCTGATTTATTGAGTATAAGTGTTGGTGACGAAGTACTTTTCATAAGATTTCCAAAACATTGATTTATATCATTTTGCTTCAACTTTCTCACCGAACCTTTCAAAAGAGTAAAAAACCTCTCATTCAAATTTTGAGCCTTTACTATACTTTATGACTGTACGATTCTATTATTACAAAATTTAGTAAATTTAAGTATTTAAAATTATTTCACGAACCGTTCACAAAATAAATAGGTCTAAGGAATTATATTGTTTGTCAGCTACTTGACTGTTACAATTAGAAGTTGAAAGGAAGATTACTGCATGAATACTATTTTAACTACTTTAAACGCAAAGTATATTCACACAAATTTAGCATTGCGTTATTTAAAATCTGCTGCTTTACCTGAATACAATCCAGTCATTGCAGAATACACAATTAAAGACCCTGCATTTAATATTGTATCAGATTTATTTCAAAAAAACCCCGATATCGTAGGATTCAGTTGCTATATTTGGAATATTGAAGAAACGATACACGTTATCAAAATGTTAAAAACCGTTTGTCCGGATGTTAAAATTTTGCTAGGCGGTCCTGAAGTATCTTACGATGTCCACCATTGGTTACGTCGGATTGAAGAAGTTGATTTCATTGTGATGGGTGAAGGAGAAACTTCATTTAAGCAGTTGCTACGTCATCTACATGGTGAAATTTCATTAGAAGATGTGCCCGGCATTTGTTACTTAGAGGACGGAAAAGTTCGCATTCACGCACAAGCACCTAAAATTGACTTACGTGAATTACCAAGTCCATTCCGTTTTGAAGAGGATCTACCACATTTAGGCAAGCGAATCCAATATATTGAGACAAGCCGTGGCTGCCCTTTTAGCTGTCAATTTTGTTTATCTTCTATAGAAGTTGGCGTGCGCTATTTCAATAGAGAAAGTATAAAAGAAGATATTCGTTATCTTATGAACAATGGTGCTCGTACGATTAAATTTGTCGATCGAACATTTAATATTAGCCGTAGCTATGCGATGGAAATGTTCCAATTTTTAATAGATGAACATCAGCCAGGCGTTGTCTTCCAATTTGAAATTACGGCCGATATTATGCGTCCTGAAGTCATTCAATTTTTAAATGACAACGCACCTAAAGGGCTTTTCCGCTTTGAAATAGGTGTTCAATCTACCAACGACTTAACAAACACGCTCGTACAACGCCGTCAAAATTTTGAAAAACTAACACGAACAGTAACAATGGTCAAAGATGGTGGAAAAATTGATCAGCATTTAGATTTAATTGCCGGTCTACCAGAAGAAGATTATAGTAGCTTCCGTCAAACGTTTAATGATGTTTTTGCTATGCGACCTGAGGAATTACAGCTAGGATTTTTAAAACTATTGCGAGGGACTGGCCTTCGATTAGAAGCTAAAAAATTCGGCTATACCTATGTGGATCTAGCTCCATATGAAATCTTTTCAAATAACGTTTTAACATTTGATGATATCGTCCGCATTAAACATGCAGAAGATGTACTTGAAAAATATTGGAATGACCATCGAATGGATCAAACAATTGAATACTTAGTAACCGAAGTATTTGACACACCGTTTGATTTCTTCCAAAACTTTGGAACGTATTGGGAAACGAAAGGTTGGTCACGTATCGGCCATCAGTTAGAGGATCTATTCCGTCGTTTACTTGAGTTTTTAGAGACAGTAGAAGGTGCTAATTTACAAATTATTCAAAGCTTAATGCAACTTGATTATTTACAGGCACAGCAATTCCAGCCACGTAAATTATGGTGGCAAGAGCGCCCAACAGAAGATCAGCAAAAAGCGCTTTATGTTGCATTACGTGAAAATCCTGAAATAGCAGGGGAAGAATTTGCGGAATTTAATTTAACAGAAAAAGAATTGTTTAAGCATACGCTTATCATTCCGCATTACTTGGACTATCAGAATTTCTCAAATGGCAAAATTGTACAAAAAAGCGGTTATCTTTTAACCTACTTCCGTCATGGTCAAGCGCCATACTTTGCAACAATCCCTTCACTTTAATAATAAAGCGCTATTTCCTTAAAATAATTTAAGGGATAGCGCTTCTTTAAATTTTTTTTAAAAAACTTGCTTTCGTGAACGGTTTTAAATCTTTCCATTCTTAAAATTTTGCCCTAAAATTACTCCCCTGTAGTGTTAGTACAGGACTCACAGCAACAGCAAAAACGGTAGACTAAAAGTCCCTATAATTTAAATAGGGATACCTGTAAATAATACCTATAAAGCTATATTATAAATTAGGATATTTTTTTGTAAATTTTCTAAATTTTTAGATATTCATTATTAAAACTTTTCTTTTACCTGTCATTTGCTAATTTAATGTGATGGTATGCGGCAACTAAAAATGGATTGAAACTCTATTTTTTGTTGTTTATAGTAATCCATTGCAAATGATATATTAAATATTAAATACTATATAATAGAAGAAAGTCTTTCGCAATAAATGCTATAAAGTTCGTCTGACAACGGAAATTAGCAATCCTAATGCTTCACTATCAGTCATACTGCTTACTCGATCACTGTAATCTATTTTCATAATTCCTCGTTTATGCGTCTCTTTTAATAAGTCCTTTAAATCTTGTTTAGCTGTGCTTGTCAGTGTCATATTGTCGTTCTCCTTTTGATTCTTTTTCATTACTGGATTCACTTTTTTTATTTCCTTCAACTTTCAAGTGCACCTCAGTTGTACAACATTGTGGCAATTTTTTAAAACCACACACAGTTTGTTGTACCCGTTTCAAAACAACAGTAAACTTATTTATTGATTTTTATAAGATTTAAAATTTGCTTTTCTTATTTGTTCAAGTCAATTTTATTACGAATTAAATTTTGTATTACATCCATACTAACTTTGTTTGAAAAACCAAAGAAAAGAGGATGTACAACTATGGGAATACTAAGTGGAAATCCAAAAGATGAGCCGTTACATTATGGGGAAGTTTTTGGAATTTGGACTAATTTAGGCGTTGATTATGGATTAATTGCAGGCTATCAAACGTTTTATAATCATACTGGTGATGAGGATCTTCGTAAAATTATTGAAGATATTATCCAAGTATTAAGAGATGAAGTAAAACAGCTAGAAAAAATACTCAAAACAAATGGTGTTGGTTTACCTCCTGCGCCCCCTGAAAGACCTGTAGCGAGACTAGAAGACATTCCTCCAGGCGCAAGAGTAAATGACCCTGAAATTAGCGCTGCGTTATCAGCAGATTTAGCTGCTGGATTAGTTGCATGTAGTCAAGCAATGGGCATGTCGACTAGAGAGGATATCGCCTTGATGTACGGCCAATTCCACATGAATAAGGCCCAACTAGGTGCTAAATTGTTACGCTTAAACAAAAATAAAGGCTGGCTCGTGCCACCACCATTGCATGTTAACTATCCTGAAAAGGATTAAAAAAGCAAAGCTATTTTATAACATAAAGCAAAAGCTGGACCAAAAGAGAAAAAGTGTTAGCTTGACTGCTGTCAAGCTAACACTTTTTTTGCTGCGCTGTGGTTGTCCGCTTCTGATGTGCTTTTCGCTCAGCACAGTAAGCCACAACCCTTCCTTACCGGATGTTTACCCGATAATAACGCGTTCTTTCGGGTAGTGGTATTTAGATTTTTTACCTCTTCCGCCTCCACCAAGTGAATACAGGAAGGAAATTAAACCTACTCGTCCTATGAACATTAAAATAATAATAATGATTTTACCAACTACCGACAAATCTGAAGTAATTCCTAAAGACATACCGCATGTTCCGAATGCCGATGTAATCTCAAAAATAATTTGTATAAGCGTCGCATGTGGTTCCGTAATAAGGAGGATAATTGTAGCGATTAACACCATAAAACAAGCGACTAAAATAACAACAAATGCACGGAAGACATCGATTAAATGGATCTCCCGACCAAAAATTTGAATGTCTTCTCTTCCTCTTGCAAAGGTGATTAAAAATAAAATCGCAATGGCGAAGGTCGTCGTCCGAATCCCGCCTCCAACTGAACTTGGAGATGAACCAATAAACATTAAGAAACTCATAAAAATATCTGTCGCCTCACTGAAGGAAGTTACATCATATGTTGTAAGTCCCGCTGAGCGTGTCGATACGGAATGGAACATCGCTGAAAAAATCGCCTCATGCCACTCCATGCCTTTAAAGGAGTGGAATGATTCAAGCACTAAAATAACAAGCGCCCCGACGATAAATAAAATCGCATACGTAGTCGTCGTTATTTTTGTAAAAAGGCTAAAACGGAAATTCGCGTGTCGATGCATTAAAAATGTTTTGATTTCCACGAGTACTGGGAAACCGATTGCCCCTAACACAATCAATACCATTGTTATTAGTTGGACAAAGTAATCATTATGGAACGGCAATAAACTCATACCCGTAATATCAAAACCACCATTCGTCGTAGCTGAAACAGAAGCAAAGACACCGTGTATGAGCGCTTCTTTAAATGTATCGAAATAATTCATAAAATGCGCAGTTAAAATAATTGCTCCTGCTAATTCTATGCCGATTAAAATTTTCAATATTTCTCGAATTAATTGAACAACGCCAGATAAATTATATTGATTATGATCAATCATTATCAATTGACGTTCACGCATGCCGATTTTTTTGCCGACAAGCAACCAAACAAAGGTACCAAGCGACATAATACCAATTGCTCCAAGCTGTAAAATAACAAGTACCATAACAAGTCCAAATGTTGTATACGTTTCCGAAATATTGAACGTTGTTAACCCCGTTACACTAACGGCACTTACTGCTGTAAATAAGCTATCTAGTAATGAAACGTCAACACCTGCTTGATGAACGCCAGGAAGTCGTAACAATAGGAAGGAAATTGCTATTGCTATGAAATAATAAGACACAAGTGCCTGAAACGGTGTGATTAGTCTATTTGATGATTTTTTCCAAGGCACCCCATCAGCTCCTTCCATTCATAATGCCAAACTTGATAGATATTAGTATAGAAAAAAACAATAAAAAAAGAAAGGGTCTGTTCTATACAGTATAAAATTAGCAATTGCGAGCTATTTATTAAATAGAAAACAAAAATCCACAATACTTTTTGCAGAACAAGCAAACGTACAGCGAGCGATGCGGCTCGTGCCTTGCCCACAGAAAGCAATGCGGATTTAGAAATAATCGTTTCGTTTTTTAATTATTACAAAGCATGAATAGTTACTTTTCTTGCTTTTTATTGCGTACGCCAACCAAATAACCGACAAAAGCAATACCGACTAACACAATCCAGAAAGTTAATTCCCATGCTGTTGAATGTGGGAATTCTTCAGGTAAAATGCCCACTTTTTCATGAGCTAATGTTAAAACAGCAAGTTTTACCCCTACCCAACCAACAATTAAAAATGCCGCTGTTTCAAGTGAAGGATAGTCGTTTAATACTTTTACAAACCATTGAGCTGCAAAACGCATCATAATGACACCAATAAAGCCGCCTAATAGCATAATAATAAATTGTCCACCATTAATGCCGCCAATATCAAAATTACCTAAGTGTGGAAGTGTCACAGCAATAGCAACCGCAGCAAGCATCGAATCAATTGCAAATGCGATATCGGCTAGCTCAACTTTTAAGACCGTCATCCAAAAGCCTGATCCTTTTTTTACAGTTGCCTCATCACTTTCCTCATCATCATCTTTCCCTTTTCTCAAATCATAAATATTTTTCGCTGACATAAACAACAGATAGGCTGCCCCAACCGCCTGTATTTGCCAGTAATTAACTAATACCGTAATAACAAAGAGCGCAGAGAATCGGAATATTAATGCTCCAAATAATCCGTAAAAAAGTGCCTTTTTTTGTAGGTCTTGCGGTAAGTGTTTCACCATAACAGCCATAACTACTGCGTTATCCGCTGCTAGTAATCCTTCTAATACAACTAGTACGATTAGTACCCAGCCATATTGTAATAATATTGCTTCCATCCTCTGTTCTTCCTCCTTTAAACTCTGTATACCCAAAATTGCGATCATTTACTAGTAAAATGAAAAAGAAAAGACCCCTGCCTGAAGGAAGGCAAAGGTCTTGCTAAGCAAATTTCTATTTGTCACTTCTCTTACTACAGCTATCGTCTATTGCAAAGTAACAACATTTGCTATCACACCCGATGGTATTACCATGTCTTGACGAATGTGAAACAGATACATCGCTCGTATCTGCTAGCTACTTCCCTTTAACAAAATGTCCAAGGATATTTCTTTTGTTCGTTTATTATAGCACTATCATTAAAAGCTGACAAAGAAATCCATCATTATTTTATTTGAATATGATAGTTTTTATCTTCTTTATGCGCTAGATAAAAGTCCACCATCTTTGGCATCGTTTGGATAAAATCGGGACATGTAATATTCCCCTTTTTCAGTATTGCTACCGCTTCTTTCGTATCAAAGATAGCGTTCCATGTTAAATAATCTAAAGTTTCTTGCTCGACCCCAAGCTTCTTGCGAATAAACGGCACTTGTAACGATCTTCTTGCTAACGCTAATGGGAAACGCCCTTTCGGATAATGATTCGTTACAATTTTCACCATCGTGCGATATACCTCTTGCACAGGATGTGGATTAGGATCTGTTAAATGCAATGTTTTACCTTTCGCACTTTTGTCATCCATTAAAAAAATGGCGGCATGTAAAATATAATCGACGGGCACAACATTAATCGCAGAGCTAGACACCCCAATATAGGGGATAAAAGGTAAACATTTTAATTTATCCACCATATTTAAAAAGAAATACGGCCCATCAAATTTAATCGTTTCCCCTGTTTCAGAATGCCCTCGTACAATTCCTGGTCGAATAATTGTAATAGGTACTTCCGATTTTAAATCTTCTACACGAAGTTCTGCCTCAAACTTTGTTTCCTCATAATAGTTTTTAAAAGCGGGCGGGCGAATCAATTCATTTTCACGTATTTTTCCTTCACGTGTCCCAGCAACATAGGCTGTACTGAAATACATATAGCGCTGTAAATTTGGTAGCGTGCGCACAAAATCATTGACCATCGCCGTGCCATGCACATTGACTTTCCAAGCGATATCGCGTGGGACAGCTAAATCATAAATAGCTGCTAAATGCCAGAACACTTCAATTTGTGGCAGGATATCCTGTACGGCTTCATCGGTCATTCCTAAATTCGGTAGCGTGATGTCCCCTTCAACAATCTCTATTTTACAATGTGGATAATCCACTTCGATTTTGCCTTTTTCTATCATTGCTTTTGGATATTCCCCCGCTAAAACAAGTGCTATAACTTTTTGTGTTTTCTTTTTGCGGAATAGCTCACTTATTAATTGACTTGTAATAAACCCTGGAAAACCTGTAAAAAAATGAACACTCATCTCTAATTTCCCCCTTGTACTTAAGGCAATTTTCTCGTTTCTTTATCCATTAAGCTATAAACAGCTGGCACAATATATAATGTCAGCAAAGTCGATGTAATCAGTCCACCGATAACGGCAATGCCCATCGGCTGATTCATCTCCGTCCCTTCACCGATACCGAGTGCAAGTGGTAACAAGCCTAAAATCGTTGTCAGTGCTGTCATTAAAATAGGGCGCAGTCGATCTTGTGTAGCAAGCAAAATTGCATCATACGACTTCATACCCTGCATCTTTTGCTGATTAATATAATCGACAAGGACGATACCGTTATTCACAACAATGCCTACTAGCACCAATATGCCGATGACAGACGTTACACCGAGTAATGTTTTCGTAGCAAACATCGCAATCGCAACACCAATTATCATAAGTGGCACTGTAAACATAATAACAAAAGGATATTTAAACGACTCAAATTGCGCAGCCATAACGATATAAACAAGGACGACTGCCAAAGCAACAGCTAAAAGCATATCATCAATGGCACTATCGTAAAGCTCACGATCACCACTAAAGACAACTTGCGTTGCAGCAGGTAAATTCGCTTTTTCAAGAGCTTGATCGACCTCTTTTGAAATACCTCCTAATGACTCCTTCGCTGTATAATCGACGAAAAATGCGACGGCTGCCGCTTGATCGGAACGCCTAATGGATACTGGCCCTTCTTGTACAGAAACGTTCGCAAAAGCATCCAGCTTAACGAAAAGTCCTGCTGGCGAACGAAGCTCCATTGCTTTTAAAGATTCGACACTATCGTTAAACGTCTGTCCAAAACCTGTATAGACGGATAACACCGTTCCACCGTCGACAATCATTTGTGTCGTCAGTTGCCCCTTCGTCATTTGATTGACTGTTTGAGCAATTTGTGCCGGTACAAAGCCGTAATCCTTCGCTTTTTCGCGATCCACCTCTATTTGAATTTCTTGTATCGTTTCATCTAAATCCGTCGTTACATTCGTAACAGCTTGAAGGCTTCTTAATTCTTGCTGTACTTTATCAACTGACGCATGTAAACGTTGTTCATCCGAATCGGTTAAGCGGAATGTCAACGTATTTGGAGAGGAACCCGATGAAGTAGAAACATTAAATGTAATAGCTGCTTGCTCCCCTAACGCATCGTTTAAATCCTTTTCAACTTCCTCAACAAACTCAAAAATGGAGCGTTTACGTTCTGCTAATGGAACGAGCTTGACATAGATTTCTGCTTGGTTTGCAGTTGTTTGTCCACGCGCTTGCGATTGTTGCGTGCCGCCGATTAAACTAACATAAACATCCACTTCTTGTTCTTCTTTTAAGCGCTTTTCGATTGCCGCCACAACTTTTTCTGTTTTTGTTACCGCTGCCCCTTTGTCAAGATTGACACTAATGGAAGCGTAACCTTCATCAGTTGCCGGTAAAAATTCTGTTCCAATTCTCGTTAAGCCAAAGAGCGATATAGCAAAGATGACAACTGCCGACAACAGAACGAAAAGGCGATGCTTCAACACCCAAACAATAGAAGCGTTGTAGCGCTTATAAAACGATGATGCCTTTCGTACTTCATTAATATTGTGCTCTTTCATTTTTAACAAACGACTTGCTAACATCGGCACAACGGTTAAAGCTACTGATAATGAAGCAATTAAACTGAAGGAAATCGTCAGTGCAAATTCCGTAAATATTTGCCCAATTAAGCCTTCAATAAACATAACCGGTATGAATACTGCTATCGTTGTCAATGTAGATGCAGTGATAGCTAGTGCTACTTCTTTTGTTCCTTGTCTTGCTGCTTCTATTGGCTTTTGACCAAGTCCTAAATGGCGTTCAACATTTTCAATGACAACGATGGCATTGTCAACGAGCATGCCGATACCTAGCGCCAGTGCACCTAGTGTCATAATATTAAGCGTGAAATTTGCAAAATACATTAATACAAATGTGACGATTACGGAATAAGGTATGGCAATTCCAATAATTATCGGGCTTTTCACACCACGTAAAAAGACAAATAACACAAGCATTGCAAATAAACCGCCTAAAAGTAATGAGGAGCCTATATTGCTAATTGCTAAATCTACATAGTTTCCTTGATCCACTAAGATGTCTGCAACGACTCCTTGATATTGCTCCTGTGCTAGTAAGTCTTTTAACGATTGTTGAAAGGCTTTTGATACTTCAGCCGTATTGGCACCAGACTCTTGCAACACGGACATTAACACAGCCGGATGGTCGTTAGCACGCGTTTCTGTTAAAGATTTTTGCTCTACGCGCTCAACGGTCGCCACATCTCCTACCGTAAGTGTTTGACCGTCTATCGGATTAACGGACACGATTAAATCTGCAATATCTTGAGGTGTCGTTAATGTACTTACAATGCGCGTCGTCAACAGTTTGCCATCTGTCGTTAACACAGGCTCTCCAGGCAGTGATACATTATTCGCTTGAATAATTTGAATAATATCAGCTTGGGTTAAGCCTTTCGCTTTTAATTTTGATTCATCCAATAATACTTGTACTTCTTCAACTAACTTACCGGAAACATTAACACTAGCAACGCCTTCTGTACGACGAAGCTCTTTCTCCAATGATTCGGCTAATACACGCACATCCACCTGGTCATTTTCTGCACGTAAAGAAAGCTGAATAATCGGGAACTGTGACGGGTCGAATTTTAAAAAACTTGGCTTTTGTGCCTCGTTCGGTAACGGCGTCATATCAATACGCTGCAAAATATCGAGTTGAACATCTTCAATATTGGTTGTCCAATTAAACTCTAGGACAATTAAGTTAGAGCCTTCCTGCGAGGTAGATTGCAGCTTTTTTATGCCTGGCAAGGTGGCCAATGTCGCCTCTAAAGGTTTCGTGACCTTTTCATTTACTTCCGTTGAGCTTGCGCCAGGATAAGAGGTGACAACGACGCCAATCGGTGGATTTAATTCGGGAATTAATGTAATCGGTATTTTTAATAATGAGACGCCACCTAAAATAATGACGAGTAGCATCGTAACAAGAGTAAAAACAGGCCTTTTAATTGAAAAATCGCTAATGTTCATTTATTGATACTCCTTTTCTTTCTCTTCTTTCCTATGATAGCCGAAAAGGGGAATTTTTTATAAAGTTAAACAAATATTTCAATAATCTGGCATCATACCGCTACAGGTGGTGCTTTCCGCGGGCAAGCACCGAGCCGCTTCCTTCGCTTCGCTCTGTCCAGGGTCTCGGTTTGCTTGCTTTTCCCGCAGGAGTCGCCACCTTTCGCTCCATTGAATTATTCCCTATTCATTAAAACCTAACTATTTAAGTATTAGTACTGCCATCATTTCGCTACTGCTTGCGCTTTCCGCGGGCAAGCACCGAGCCGCTTCCTTCGCTTCGCTCTGTCCAGGGTCTCGGTTAGCTTGCTTTTCCCGCAGGAGTCGCCACCTTCCGCTCCATTGAAATATTCGTTATTTCGCCAATATACACGAATTATTCAATAAACGCATTGCTACCAACCATTTCCTTATATTGTATATATTCTACATCAATCGCTTATTTTCCTTGTAAAAAAACACGAATCGATTATCTGTCGATTCGTGTTTCTTTTTATAGCAAGCTATATAATTTAATGTTTTCGTTTTTATCTGCGAACCAGCGCATTGCAAATTCATTTTCAAATAAGAACACAAGATTGTCAAAGCGGTCTTTTACAAGCATTGAACGACTTGAAGACATTGACTCTTTGACGTCTTCCTCATTTTCAATCCAACGCGCCATTTTTGAACCTATTGGCTCCATTTTCACTTCAACATTGTATTCATTTTTCATGCGGTGCTCAAATACTTCAAATTGTAATTGACCCACTGCACCTAGAATAACTTCTTCCGTATGAAGTGTTTTGTAATATTGAATGGCACCTTCTTGCACCAATTGCAAAATCCCTTTATGGAATTGCTTCGATTTCATGACGTTTTTCGCCGTTACACGCACAAATAGTTCTGGAGTGAACTGTGGTAATTTTTCAAATTGGAACGTTTTCTTACCACCTACAACCGTGTCACCAATTTGGTATGTGCCCGTATCGTATAAACCAATAATATCGCCTGCTACCGCTTCATCAACCGTTTCACGGTCATCCGCAAGAAACTGTGTGGACTGCGTCACTTTAAACGATTTACCTGTACGAGATAATGTCATATTCATACCGCGCTCAAATTTGCCAGATACGATACGTACAAAGGCAATACGGTCACGGTGTGCAGGGTTCATATTCGCTTGAATTTTGAAAATAAAACCTGAAAACTCTGGATGCTCCACTGGGTCAATAAACTGCTCATCTTCTGTAATACGAGGTTGTGGTGTTGGCGCAAATTGTAAATACGTTTCAAGGAATGTTTGGACCCCAAAGTTTGTCAACGCAGAACCGAAGAACACTGGTGTTAATTCGCCACGGCGGATTTTTTCTTCTGAATAAGCATTCCCTGCCTCATTCAGAAGCATAATGTCATCCATTGCTTGAGAGTAATAAGAAGTCACTTTCATTGGATTATCAACAGCTAGCTCACCATTTTCATCGATTGGTAAGAAACGTTCTCCTTCATCCGTACGGAATTGCTCAATACGTTTGTTATAACGATCATAAATACCAAGGAATTCTTTCCCCATACCGATTGGCCAGTTCATAGGGTAAGCATTAATGCCAAGCACCTCTTCAAGCTCTTCGATTAGCTCAAGTGGCTCTTTCCCTTGACGGTCTAATTTGTTGATAAATGTAAAAATCGGGATACCCCGCATTTTACAAACTTTAAATAGTTTTAATGTTTGTGCTTCAATCCCTTTAGCGGCATCGACAACCATGACAGCACTATCTACTGCCATTAATGTACGATAAGTATCCTCTGAGAAATCTTGGTGTCCTGGTGTGTCCAAAATATTGATGCGCGAACCACTATAGTCAAACTGCATAACAGAAGATGTTACCGAAATACCACGTTGTTTCTCGATTTCCATCCAGTCTGATGTTGCAAATTTCCCAGATTTCTTCCCTTTTACTGTACCAGCGTCACGAATTGCGCCACCAAAAAGTAAAAGCTTTTCCGTTATCGTCGTTTTCCCAGCATCCGGGTGACTAATAATGGCGAACGTGCGTCGTGCTAATATATCTTTTTCTAAATTTGAAGTCATCTCTTCATTCTCCTTTTTCCATACCTACTAATAATAAAAGAAGTCTTGCCTTTCGTACAACCTTTTTACATGAATTCCGCAAAAAGAAAACCTTTTAGTCACAGCTAAAAGGTTTTCTACAGCGGAAGGGCTTAATCAATCAGCATATATTGTTGCGTCAATGGAGCCTTCTAAAAAATTTATACAAATTTCAAGTGTCCTGCCTCGATAGCAATTTCAGCATCACTATGTGGATATTTCGTATTTTCGATTATTTGGTAATCCTCATGTCCTTTACCTGCGAAAATAATCATATCTCCTGGTTCAGCTACTTCAATCGCATGTCGTACCGCTTGTGCGCGATCGCCGATACATGCATAATTTTTATGCAACATACCTTTTGCAAGATCGCCTGTAATACTATCGTAATCCTCATAGCGAGGGTCATCTGTCGTTAAAATCACATAATCTGCCGCAGATGCCTTTTCAGCCATTGCAGGACGTTTTGATTTATCGCGATTTCCGCCTGTGCCAACTAAGAAAATAAGCTTACCTTTTTTATATGGCCCTGCAGCAGCAATAGCTTTTTCAATGGCATCTGGTGTATGCGCATAATCGACAAAAATTTGTACAGGTAAATCCGAGCACACTTTTTCCATACGCCCTTTTACTGGCGGCAATTGCTCTATTTGTTCAATAATCGACTCCATTGAATAGCCTCGACCGTAAAAAGCAACCATAGCTGCAAGCACATTGTAAATATTGAATTCCCCTAGTAAATGCATTTTTACAGGGAATACACCTTCAGCCATAACGACATCAAATGAAGTCGTGTAGTCATGATATTCACAGTTAATGGCACGGAAATCAGCTGTCTCATTATGCAAGCCATAAGTCCATACAGAGAATGGTGTCATTGCTGCATAGCGCTCTGACCAAGCATCATCCGCATTAAGCACCACCAATTTATTTTTTTCTAAATCTTGTCCAAGTTGAGAGAATAATAAGCCTTTTGCGTTCCCATATTCCTCCATCGTACCATGGAAATCAAGATGATCATGCGTAAGATTTGTAAAAATAGCAACGTCATAATCGACCCCGGCCAAACGACCTAGCGCTAAGCCATGTGAAGACACTTCCATTGTCATTAAACGGCAGCCTTCCATTTTTGCACGAAAAATCATTTGCTGTGTCGATAATGCATCACTTGTCGTATTGGCAGATTCATATAAAATACCATTTAAATTAAAGCCAATTGTGCCTGAAAGTGCAGACTTCTCGCCCATACCGTGCATAATATTTTGAATAATACCTGTTACAGATGTTTTACCGTTCGTCCCGGTTACACCAATCATGGTCATATCCTTTGAAGGATAGTCAAAAAACTTAGCAGCTAGCAGCCCCACTGCACGATCCGTATCCTTCACAATCACTTGGGCAATCGCGTCAGCCAATGGTAGTTCTCGTTCAGTAACAACAATCGTTGCACCACCATCAACGGCCTTTTGTGCATAATCATGGCCATCCACTGTGTACCCTTTTATACATACAAACATGCTATTCGGTTGCACACTTCGAGAATCGATCACAATATCCGTCACTTGATCCGGTAACACGCCAATAATTTTTTTCAAAGGTAATGCACTTAACAATTCCTCTGCATACATTTCATAGTCCTCCAATCAATCTCAACACTCATTCATCATTCGTTGTTTTTCGACAAAAAATGACAAGTTGAATACCCCCACTTATCTAATGCATTTATTTTACTACTTATTCGCCTAGAAATGAAATGCCTCGCGAAACGTTTTTTTAATGAAAACGCTACCATTTTTAAAATTAGCTTGAATTTTAACTATTTTATCAAAAATCGGCATTTATCGACAGCAACGAATCATGTATGATGAGAATATCGATTAAAAATGAGGTGCTACATATGCAACAAAAAGAATTATTACGCATGCGCAATGAAGTTGTTTTACTATTTTATGTAACAGCTATTTTTGCCTATGGCGTGCTCATCATGCTACATCTTTATAGCAACCTCGAGGATCTGGTCGGTGTGATTTTAGTAATATTCTTACCTATATTGGCAGGGAACATTTTAAAAATTGAGCCAGTAGCTATGCAATGGGTAATTATTATTTCAGGAAATATGGCCATCGTTTATCTTAATATCGTCAGCTTTTCTTTGACTAATTTTATATGCTTTATTTTCTATATATTATTAATTACCATTTATCACTCTGTAAAAACGAATACCGTCATCAGTATTGTGTCGTTACTGGAAATTATTGCGTTATCTTATTATCACCGTGGTTCTACTGAAACTATTGTGCAATCACAGTATTTCGCAACCTTTATTTTTGTTGTACTATTGCTTACTATTATCGGTTGGATTCAATCAAGCCATTTGCGCCATTTTTGGCATCGACTTAGTGAAATGAACTTACAGAAAAAACAAGAGTTACTATCCCAAGAAGCGTATTTACATTTATTTTTCCAACATGCCACTGATTGTATTGCGGTTTTTAGCTTGGATAATCATATTCTTGATGTCAATCCAGCATTTGAGGAAGTCTATGGCTGGACACGCGATGAAATTGTTGGCAAACCTATCCCGCTCGTTCCTCCAGAAAATGTGTTGGATGCAGAACAGCGCTATGCGAGTTTATTAGAAGGTAAAAGCTTTAAGTTATTAGAAACACAAGATATGCGCAAAGATGGTACGGTTTTCGATGTAGAAATTTCACTTTCCCCTATTTATGATCGTACAAATAAAATGATAGCTATCTCGGCTATCACACGCGATATTTCTTATAAAAAGGTCAATGAACAGCTTTTACTACAATCGGAAAAGCTAAAAATGGCAGGTGAAATAGCCGCAGGTGTGGCCCATGAAATCCGTAATCCAATGACTGTAATTTCAGGATTTGTACAAATGATGAGTAATGAAAAAGATGGGGACTGTCAGGCTTACACGGAAATTATTCAATCTGAAATTGAACGGATTAATTTAATTATTGGCGAATTTTTAGTGTTATCCAAACCTCATGTTGAACAATTAAAAATCGTCTCACTTAACGAGGTCATAACTAAAATCAGCCAATTATTCCACCTTGAATTTCAAAAGCACGGCATTACATTTTCACTGCATATCGTCAGTGAAGATAACTTCATACTCGCTAATGAAAATCAATTAAAACAGGTGTTTATCAATATTATTAAAAATGCCATTGAAGCGATTGAAGCACAAGCTACTGAAGGAGAGATTATTGTCTTTATTGCGAAGGATGCCGAAGGATTAATTATGGTAACAATTACAGACAATGGTGTTGGTATGTCCGATGCTTTAGTTAAACGGATTTTCGAGCCTTTTTATACGACTAAGTCAACAGGAACAGGTCTTGGCATGCTCATTACAAACAAGATTATTCAAGAACATGGTGGCACGATTGCTATTGAGAGCAAGGTTAACTATGGGACAACGATTAAAATAAAATTACCCCAAGCAGAAAATCAAGAGGTTGGAGGTGTCTAAAACATTAGACACCTCCTTTATCATTACTTCATAATCGTACGAATAAGCTTCACTTTTTGTTTATATGGCGGAAATAGTACGTTGGTTTCAAGCTTTGAAGATTTTTTTAATATTGATTTTGGATGTGTAAAGTTTTCAAAGCTTGCCTTGCCATGATAAGCATTAACACCCGATGGCCCAACTCCACCAAACGGCAAATGCTGATTTCCTACATGGGTTACCGTATCATTGATACAGCCGCCGCCAAATGGCAACTCCTCTAAAAAATATTGAATAGCTTTTTCATGCTCAGAGAAAAAATACGCCGCTAAAGGCTTTGGCAATTGTCGAATTTGATGAATGGCAAGACGAAAATCATCATATAGCATAACAGGCAAAATCGGACCAAATAGCTCATCTTGCATGGACGGACTTGACCACTTTACATATTCAATAATAGTCGGCTCAATATATAAATCATCCCGATCTGTTCGACCACCATAAGTAATGGTGTCGCGTTCCTCCACTAAAATTTGGTGCAGGCGATCAAATTGTCTTACATTAATAATACGACCGTAATCTGGGCTTTTCAGCGCATTTTTCCCGTAGAAAGAACGAACAGTTTCCTTTAGCAGTTTCATAAATCGATCATACACGTCTTTATGGACAAGCAAATAGTCAGGCGCTACACATGTTTGACCAGTATTTGTGAATTTTCCCCACGCGATTCGTTTAGCAGCTACTTCTAAATTTGCCGTTTGGTCGACAATTGCTGGACTTTTCCCACCAAGTTCGAGTGCGATTGGCGTTAATCGTTCAGCTGCTGCTTTTGCTACTACTTTACCGACCGCCACACTGCCTGTAAAAAATATATAATCAAACGAGGCATGAATAAGTGCCGTCACTTCTTCCTTTTCTCCTTCGACAACACGAATATAAGAAGGTTCGAACGTCTCTTCGACTATTTTTTTCACAATATTCGCCGTATGTACAGACGTTTCAGAAGGCTTGACAATCGCTGTATTGCCTCCAATAATCGCACCAATTAAAGGTTCCATCACAAGCTGGAACGGATAATTAAATGGCCCAATTATTAACGTCACACCATAAGGCTCGCGAACAATAAAGCTTTTCCCCATTTGCAGCTGAATTGGAGTTTTGACCGTTTCCGGTTTTACCCATTCATCTAGATTTTTCAGCATATAAGAAATACTATCCAACACAATACCAATTTCTGTTGCATATGCCTCGAACTCACTTTTTCTTAAATCTAAATACAATGCATTCAAAATATCTTTTTCATACTTTAAAATACTTTTCTTTAAGTTCATTAGTTGTTTTTTTCGAAACTTAACATCTTTTGTTGCGCGAGAAAAATAAAATTGTCGCTGCTCTGTAATCATATTTTCAACATCTTGTGGCGTAAAATTCATAAATAAACACCCCTTTTTTTAAAATGCGATACATAGTTTTTTCTTTTTTGAAACAAACTATCTTTGTCTATACGATACAACATTAAAGCTTAAAAATCCTCTTTCTGAAATGGGCGTGATGTAAAAAAACAGCAATTACAACGAATGATGCCATGTTTTAATTTGTGAATCTCGGGAAATATACAACTACATATTGAAATCGAAACGGGGGCGTAGATAAATGACAACAACAGGAACTTGGTGGGAATCCATTTTTTCAGGCGCATTATCGCACGGGATATGTGAAGAGAAATTAATGTTATTGCAAGATGAAGCTTTTTTATATCTTTCTACAACACCGTCTGAAAATGACACTTTTATGGAAGAACCTGAAGTAAATTAATAAAAAGCGCATCGTAGGGGGAAAATCTCCTGTGATGCGCTTTGTTTTTGTCCTTAATTAACAGCTGCAATGTGCTGTATTTGTTTTAGTTCAACTTCTAATCGATTTATGGCTTCCTCCTCAATGGCAAAGCTGCCATCCTCTAGCCGAATAATTTGCTTATCAATAATATACACAGAATGTGCTATATCTGTTGCACCTAATACGGCCAATATCGGTTTTAGTGCATATTCTAACGCAAGTAAATGACCTAAAGAGCCGCCAATTGCTATTGGTAAAATCTTTTTACCGACAAATGCTTTTTGTGGTAATAAATCTAAGTAAGTTTTTAATATTCCGGTATAAGAAGCTTTATAGATCGGCGTTAAAATGACTACAATATCCGCTTCTTCGACCTTTCGATTTTGTGCTTTAATCTCATCATTTTCAAAGTTTGCCGTAATTAATGCAACAGCAGGTAGCTCATGTACATGAATTACGTGAGTTGTGCTATAAGTTGAGAAAAATAGTTCTATTTTCTCCTGAATCGCTGTCACACGAGAATACCTTGTATTACTTCCATTTATCACTACTACTTTTGTCATTTTGCGCACTCCCTTTATATTATTCTGGCGACTGCCTATATGCCGTAATGTTTTGCGCCCAGCTCTTTTCCCCCAAAAAAGAGGCTTCTATTTTACAGCCCATATTGCTGTAAAGTAGAAGCCTCTAGAAGTCTAGCCAGCTTAGTGTATTTAATACCAAGTAATCTTATAAATTTAATTTAACACAATATTCAATAAAGTCAATATACTTTTTTTAGGATTTATTGAAAAAAGGCTGCCACAACTAAATGTGCACAGCCTGCGCCATTATGTTATTGATGAATTGCTTTGCCAAATACTGCTTTTGCTGCATCGCCAATATGCTCTGATACTGTTGGATGTGGGAAAATCATATTTGCTAAAGCACTTACTGTACCACCAGCATTTTTCGTAGCTAAAATTGCATTGAGTATTTCTGTAGCACCATCAGCTACGACACAAGCGCCCAATATGTGTCCTTCCTCTTTCGTTGCAATCAGCTTAATAAAACCTTCTACATTTCCTTCCATAAGCGCCTTTGGATTCGTGCGGATCGGCATTTTTGTCACCGTATACGCTTGCTCTACTTGCTCTTCTAGTAAGCCAAATGTCGCAATTTCAGGATGTGTATAAACACAGCGAGGGATAAGTCCTTGATCAACAACTGGTCGTTTAGTTCCTATAATATGGTCTACCACATAAGTACCCTCCGCACTAGCGGCATGCGCTAACTGATAGCCTCCAACTAAGTCACCAATTGCGTAAATATGTGGGTGGCTCGTCTGATAATGCTGATTGACGGCAATTAATCGACCATCAAATTTAAGCTCTAGCTGTTGCGCAATTTCTGTATTTGGGCGGCGCCCCGTTGCAAATAATAAATTTTCATATGTATAAATGCCTTTCGATGTATGAATATCATTGCCATTAAACTGCTCAAATTGGAAGTTTGTTATAAGTTCAATACCGAGATTTTTCATCTTTTCTCGAATAATTGGCCGCGCATCTGGTTCTTCCGTTTGTAATATATCGTCACTATGATTTAGCATCGTTACTTTCGTGCCAAGTGGAGCCAAGCTAAATGCCATTTCCACTGCGATAACACCACCACCAATAATGGTAAGCTGTTGCGGAAGTTCTTCTAAATCGAAAAAAGTATCCGTTGTAAAATATGCTGCATTTTCTAGTCCTTTAAACGGCGGTACAAATGGCTTACTTCCAGTTGCTAAAATGATATCTTTAGCTACAAAAGTTTCTTGACCAACCGTTACCGTTAAATCGGCTGCTACCGTCGCCTCACCACGGTAAAATGTAATATGATTGCTCGCAATATAGTGTTCTATATTCGCCAAAAGCTCTTGAATAATGGCATTTTTACGTTGCATTAGGCGAGGGAAATTCACATTGACAGCTGGCGTTTCAATTCCCCAATCATTGCCTCGTTGTATTTCTTGCATTAATTTACTATGCTCTAACAAAATTTTTGATGGAATACAGCCTACATTGTAACAAGCTCCTCCCACCTTATCACGTTCTACTAAAGCGACTTTCATTCCACATTTAGCTGCATGAATAGCTGACACATATCCCCCTGGACCTGCGCCTATAATTGCGATATCAAATTGTTCCACTTCTATTCACCTCATGTACCACCTTAACATTTACAAAATTTGAATGCAATGACATCTATAAACGTCCTTATTAATGAAAAAAGCCTCTCATCTGAGAGACTTCTTTAGCTGTTGCGCATGGTTTATTATTTATTAAAATTCACCCAGAATACCTCTTTGCTTCCATCCTGCTTAATGATAATCGTTTTAACAGAATAGCCGCCTGCTTCGTAATTGGCGATATTCTCTTCCGTGGACATCGCTCTTGCATGCGTATTGGCCGCCACTCGGTAACTACCAAAATTACGTTGTAATTGGCGCTCACCCTTCACCATTTTATAAAGCTCAAAACGTGCCTCTTTCGCTTGAAGCGTACCTTTATTCATATCACTCTTCAACCAAGTCTTAACCGTTACTTTATTTGATATAACTTGAGCCTCAACTTGAATATCCCGTTGTCGATAAAGTTGCTCAGCCTGTGTTTGATGTTTTGCTAAAATCTTTTTTAATTCATGGACTGACACGCGATTGCAAGAATCAATTCGTTTAATATGTACAGTGCCTTGACCTAATACATTGTAACCACCTTGTGTAGAATAATCGATTGTATAGCCCGCTTTTTTTACAGCCTGCTCTGCAACTCGATCATACACACCGTATGGATAGGCAAAAGACTTAGGAGCTTTCCCTGTATATTTTTCGATTAATTGATGCGCTTTTGTAAGATCCTCTTGAATGTATTGAAGGCGCTGCTCATTCGTCAGTGGCTCTCCATTTTTTTTCTGATTAAGTATGATTGCCTCATGTTTCGGCGTATCATTTTTTCCACGCCAATGTAAGTCATATGTATGATTGCCTATATGCATAACACCAGAATCGGACATGTCCTTTATTTGCTGCCAGTTCAACATTGGTACATTTTTTCTGACACCTGTCTCCACATCATTGGCGATAACAAATAATGTTGCTTGCATGCCCATTTCTTTTAAAATAGGGTAGGCAATTTTATAAACACTTTCATAGCCGTCATCTATCGTCAAAAATACGGACTTCTCAGGAATGCGACCATGCCCTTGTAAATATGCGATAAGCTGCTCCTCCGTAATGGTTGAATAGCCATTATCCTTTAGCATTTTCAGCTGCTCACGAAAAAGCTTTTCAGTAATATTAATATTGGCAATTTCCTTATAATCCCCAAATGAATGATAGTTAATGACTGTAACATCTTTGGCATTACTAAATTCATAAAATTTTGTTGGTTTTGCTGCAAATACCTGTTCTGACATCGTGATAAAAAAGCAAATAAACACAACAAATACTAATATCCTCCTAATAAAATTCATAATATTGGGCCCTCTCTCAAAATATAGTCCATACAAGTATATACGAAATACCAGAAGACTGAAAGAGAGTGGGACAAAAGTGTTGGATTGATTGCAGTCAATCTAACACTTTTGTTGTACCGTTACACTAATTTTCAGAATTGTTTGAGTGCCTGGCACTCCCCTAGTAAATATTGCGCTGCCAGAAGCGTTGCTGGGCAATGGCATCTACAAATTTTTTGGCAAAGCCTGCATTTCCAGTTGCTAAAATAATGCCCGGCCCTACGTTTGCATTCGACATATTAAAAAAGGTCGTTCCTGTTGCAGCAATACCAATTGGTTTGTAATGTCGATACGCTTCATTAATGTAATTGACGATATAGGTGTTAAACTTTGCTTGATTGTCCGCGCGAACCCCTACTACATATAAGGAATCAAAAAGTACAGCATCTGTCGTAATAAACGTATCACTCGCTGTTAATTGCACACCATTACTAGCTGTCACAACACCAAGTCTATCCGATATAATGCTATAGCGAACTCCTTGCCTTGTTAAATATTTCAGCACTTCCCCAACTTCATTGGCGTCAAAGCCATCACCTATCAATACCCCGACTTTAAGTGTTTGTGGCAATTTCACAGTATTCGCCTGACTTAGTGCTGGCGACGATGCCGTAACATTTACTTGCTCACCTGTTGGTCGATTGACACCAATATTATCTGCAACTGTCGTAGCCATTGCTTTATCGACATGTACGAACATATCGACGACTTGCTGGCGAACCGATTTACTTTTGACCTTCCCTACCTCGAAACTAAAGGCATCAATAATGTGCTGTTTTTCAGGGGCTGACATGCTATTCCAAAATAGGCGAGCTTGTGAGAAGTGGTCATTAAAGGACTTGCTTCGAGCTCTTGTAATTCGACCCTCAACCTTTTGTTCGTAATGTACGTATCCCCCTTCTTTCGCTGTAGAAGTGGAGGGTGTATTGCCAGCAAGCGAATTTTTATGATAGCTCACCTTGCCCGTATTAATTGTTTGTCGGCTGAAGCCATTGCGTTGATTATTATGAATCGGGCAAACCGGTCTATTAATCGGAATTTCTGCAAAGTTTGGTCCACCTAGACGAATAAGTTGTGTATCGATATATGAAAATAAGCGCCCTTGAAGCAATGGATCATTCGTAAAATCAATGCCCGGCACAACATTTCCCGGATGGAAGGCGACTTGCTCTGTTTCAGCAAAAACATTGTCTACATTGCGATTCAATGTCATTTTTCCAATTCTTTTAACAGGTACTAGCTCTTCAGGCCATAGCTTCGTGGCATCTAAAATATCAAAATCAAATCTAAATTCTTCCTCAGGCTCAATCATCTGAACGCCAAGCTCAAATTCTGGATAATCCCCAATCTCAATCGATTCCCATAAATCTCGCCGTTGAAAATCGGCATCCTTGCCTCCAATGATTTGTGCTTCATCCCAAACGAGAGAGTGCACACCTAATACTGGCTTCCAATGAAATTTGACAAATCGTGATCTGCCTTTTTCATTGACAAAACGGAACGTATGCACACCAAAGCCTTCCATCATCCGAAAACTTCTTGGAATCGTTCGATCAGACATATGCCACATAATCATATGGGCGATTTCCTGATTATTAGCGACAAAATCCCAAAATGTATCGTGCGCAGACGCTGCTTGTGGCATATCATTATGTGGCTCCGGTTTGACAGCATGAATTAAATCAGGAAACTTAATGGCATCCTGAATAAAAAATACAGGGATATTGTTACCGACCAAATCATAATTACCTTCGTCTGTGTAAAATTTCGTCGCAAACCCACGAACATCACGAGCTGTATCCATCGAGCCTAAGCTCCCTACAACTGTCGAAAAACGAACAAATACAGGCGTCTTTTTTCCCGGCTCCTGTAAAAAATTTGCTCTCGTATACTCTTTCATCGACTCATAAAGTTCAAACTCTCCGTGCGCAGCAAAGCCTCTAGCATGCACAACTCGTTCAGGAATTCGCTCATGGTCAAAATGCGTCATTTTTTCCCGAAAATGAAAATCCTCCATAATAGTTGGCCCACGAACGCCAGCTTTTAATGAATCTTCATCATTGGAAACTTTCAACCCTTGATTAGTCGTCATCTTTTTGCCATCATTGTTCACACGAAAGGCTTCTAGTTGTTGATCCTTCGCATTTTCAGTCAAATCCTTGCCCTGATTTGCTTTAGACTTATCCACGCGATCCCCTTTCTTACTGTCCTATTTACGCTCTATATACACTGTATGTTTTTTTTAATTAAACATGAGTGAAATACGAAGTCAGCAAAATGTAAAAACCTTGACTTGCTAGCAGCCTGTCAAGGTTCTATCTTTATATAGGCTGATGCACTTCCAGTAATCAGCAATTAATACCTGTTACGACAGCCACTTTCATCCTATAAAAAAACAGCGCCAAAATGCTGATGTTAAAATATGTATTGAATCATATCATGTATGTTGCAATATGGATTATCACGATTATCGGAATTTCGTAGGGACATCATTTCAGCGCAATTTTTAATGGCTACCTCATGGAGCAACGCTATTGGTGCAATAATTGACTCGTCCGCTTTATGACGGAAATAACGTGTTACCCCTAAATGCTCCGCCATCTTATTGTTTAACACCGCACGAGGATATTTTTCAGATACATCCACTTCTTCAAAATGTAATAATAACCACAATTCAAATGCCTCATTTGAATAAGCGATATGAATATTTTTTTCTTCACAAAACACATTTACTTCGTCTAGCTGTTTATCTGTTAAATCATCCTTATCAAAAACAATCCACACTTCATCACAATATTGGTAACTAGAATCGCGGAAAGCATGCTGTGCTAGCTTAATCGCGGAGCGCTTCACATTTTTTATTTTCACGCTTACTTTTTTTGAACGCTTTAAAATACGCAATTGCTCAAAGTAAATACGCTCCGTTTCTCCCTCACAATAAATTAATATCGTTTTACGTATTGTCCGATTGCCATGTTGATGTACGCTCACTGGTCAAATACCTCCACTTCACGTAAATATTGATTGGATAAGTATTCATTTTAGAGTTCAACTTTAATTGTTTCTTTATTGTATGCAGCTAACATGACTCATGCCAAAACAGTATGTAGTAAGTGTTTTAAAATCCGGCGAAGAATAAAAAACACACCCCAAGAATGAACTTCTTAGGGTGTGACAAAAATTATGCTTTAACTGGTTCTCCACTGAATACTTTTAAGTCCATTGGAGCAGCCATGAAAGTTTGCGCCTTTTGAGTAAAAGCAGTGAAATGCTCACTCGTATTATGGATTGCAGTAGCTTCTACGTCTTTCCATATTTCAACCATCGTATAATGACAATCTTGTTCAGTCGACTTCATTAAATCATAGCTAATGTTACCTTCTTCAGCTCTTGTTGCTGCAAGAAGTGTATGTGCTTCTTGCAAAAACGCTTGCTCCTGGTCCGGTTTTACTTGAAGATGTGCGTGAATAATAATCATGGTGATCCATCCTTTTTAGTGTATTTATTAGTAAAAAATTTTAATAATCAATTATATTGTTTTGCATACGCAAAAGCATATTAGATAATACTTCTAATTCTTCTGCATTGAAATCATGCAGCATTTGATTGACGAAAAGAATCTTTTCTTTTTTGTAACCGACAATTTGTTTACGGCCTTCATCTGTCAGACGAACAAATATTTCACGATTATCAGTCGGGTTACGTCGTCTTGTTACCATACCATTTGCCTCAAGTTGTTTTAAATGACGAGTAATGGCACCACTGTCGATATTAACTGCTTTTTGAAGTGTTGATTGATTAATTTCATCTGCCTCATAAAGCTGGTATAGCAATTCATAGCGTGAGGCGCTAATGCCTGTACATCGTTCAAATTTTGGGCTAATTTGATTATTAAGCCCTTTAAGCAGATGTAATATTTGTTCTTGATTTGAAAGTGAACATCGCATCTTTGGACCTCCTAAGTAAGTTATGAGGCCAACATAAAGGCGAGGCTACTATTCATTGAACGCTCAATCATTGACCTGTCAATAAATATAATATAAAAATATTTATCATGCAACATTAATGATTGTAACAGTGCTTATTTTAGCATTATTTCCATATTGTCGTTTTATCGACAGGTAAGCGATACGATTGAAATCCTTCATTAGTTGCTTTGCCGATAGTAAGTAGCATTACCGGAATATAGCGATCTTTCTCCAAACCATAAGCTTCTGCAATCAGTTCCTTCTCATAACCACCAATTGGATTCGTATCATAGCCGTAAGCACGAGCTACTAGCATAAGTTGCATAGAGACAAGACCTGCATCTAGCATAACCGTATCTTTCATTTCTTCTTCTGACATTTTTTCATAAATCGGTTTAAAAGCATTTAATTGAAATTCTTTTACTTCTTTCGGCATATAGCCAAGTTCAACTGCTGAGCTGTATATTTCTTCCGCGTAATCAAAATTATTACGATCAGCAAAGACAGCAATTACTGCGGAGGCGCTCATAACTTTGTCTTTGTTGAATCTAGAAAGGGGTGCAAGTTGTGCTTTCCCTTGTTCACTATCAATAACGACAAATCTCCAAGGTTGCATATTAATTGAAGAAGGTGCTTTTGATGCTTGAGCAATTATTTCACTCATTTCTTCACGGCTGATTTTAACGCTCGGATCATATTCTTTAATGGAACGTCGTCCATAGACAATTTCATTGAAATCATTTGTTTTTTGATATTTTAACATGGTGTAACGAATCCTCTTTTCTATTATTTGTCTTATCAATAATTGACTAGTCAACGATTGATATGTCAACTAATATAATATGAAATCGATAAATAAGCAACTCTTTTGATTCGAGTAGCAAAATGCTAGTAAAAAACTATAGAAATTGCTAGAACTTCACACACCATAAATAAAAAGCTATCACTTTGAATAAAGATATTCAAAGTGATAGCTTTGTCTGTTGCTTGTCGATATTGCTGTTTTCATTATTGCTCAAAAAGATTTGGAGATTTTCTATTGTTCCACGTAACAATGAGTCGCTATTTGTTACTGATTTTTATAGATACCACTTTCTCCTTCAATTTCTATAGCACCATCCTCTGTCTTAACAAGAACAATATTACTAATATCATCTTTTACTTCTTTACCGTTAATTTCTACTTTACTTTGTACAGTCGCTGATTTTCCTTCATCATTTATTCCGGCTTCATTTTGTACATTCATCTCAAGTTTTAAATCTTTCGTTATCTCTACTTGTTTTACCGTTTCTTTTGGAGCCTCTGACGCTTGTCCAGTTGCAGCAAAAATAGTCACGCCACCTACAACAAATGTACTTGCTAATGCTACTCCTAAAATCGATGTTTTCTTTAATTTCATTATAGAAACAATCCTTTCTTCAATTCCATTTTTACTAAAATTATTGCAAAGTGGGGTCATTTTTTGACTTTTTTCAGCCATATGGATAAGAGCTAAAGCGTATTCTGATTTTGCTCCAACTCCTAATTGGCGAATTACTTTTTCATCACAAGATAATTCAATATCTCGATTGACAATATAGTACATAATCCATACTAGTGGGTTAAACCAATGCAGCGCTAAAATAACTATCAATAGCATCTTCCATAAAATATCCAGTCTCTTAATATGCACGTATTCGTGAGCTAGAACAAATTGGAGACTTCTTTCATCGTGCCAATCGGTTGATTTCGGAAAAATAATGACTGGTTTAATAAGTTTGTATGTTAATGGCGCTGTTATTTTATCGGATACAGCAATTTGAACCGTTCTTTTTAACTTATTATCTTGTAACCATTTATTTAAATAAACATTATTTTTCACAGGTATTGCTGTTTGAAATTCTTTATAAGACCTAACATAAAATACTATAAAGAATAGGGAAACCATGAGTGCACCAACGAACCATATCGATAAAGCAACGTCGCTCTTTAAAGTAAGCATTACATGATGATAGATAATGTTAGATTGTTGTTGGATTTCAATGGCATCATGTATATTTCCCGAACCTTTAGTAGGCAGGATTTTTAATAAACTTTGCTTCATGGGCTGAAGATAAAGTTTTGAATAAAAAGAATAGGGAATAATAAGTTTTAATGCAACGATTCCCCAAAGAATTAATAATGTTAACTTTGGTATTTTATTTATAAATAGCAACCGAATTAACAAGACACTAATCAGTAATATAGAAGCATCTATACTCATTTGTATAATATTCATATTAATTCCTTACTCAAGATCTTGAACAATCTGTTTTAGTTTATTAATATCACTAGAAGATAATTTTTTTTGCTCTATTAACGATGCGAATAATAAAGATGTTGAACCATTAAACATTTTGTCAATCAATTCTGTTGTTTCTTGTTCTTGAATTTGTTCTTTGGCAATTAAAGGACGACATACAAAATTCGGTTCAATCCTTTCAATTGCTCCCTTTTGGATACATTTCTTGATAACGGTGTAGGTAGTGTTTTTATTCCAACCGATTTTTTCATTTAATTTTTGAGAAAGTTCTTTAGCAGTCAAATCCCCTTCTTGCCATAAAATATCCATCACTTGTAATTCTGAATCAAATAATTTAATTTCCATACGCGCGTACTCCTTTAAATTAGTAGACTACTGCAATAGTCTATAAACTCATACTACTATGATAGTCTGTAGTTGTCAAGACTATCGAAGTAGTCCGAATAAAAAAATCTGCATTCGATATACTATCGCATGCAGACCCTGTAATCCCTCATTAAATTTCAACAATTTTCTCTTTCTGTAATGACTGTATAGTTAACTCGATGCCTTCAGCAAATGTTGTTTTCGGCTTCCATCCGATCGCCTTGGCAAGTTTTTCATTATTTAAAAATGAATGTTCTATATCCCCTTCTCTTGGAGGAGTATATTGAATCTCTAATGGATGATTTAAATGTTGTAACAATAATATCACTTGATGGAGTGACCATGCTTCATTTGTGGAAACATTGTAGATACCTTGAAGTCTAGCCTGTACGCCCTCATAAATAGCATCTGCAATATCATCCACATAGATAAAATCTCGCGTCTGTTCACCGTCACCAAAAATAGTAAATGGCCGACCTTCAAGACTACTTTTTAACATGCTAGGAATAACGGCCGCTTCCCCTTGCATAGATTGTCTAGGACCAAAGACATTAGCAAAGCGGTAAATTAATGTTGGCAAGCGATAATCACGTTGCCACTTTTCACAATAGGTTTCACCAATACTTTTATTTAATCCATACATCGAAATAGGTTCACAACTATCCGTTTCTTCAAGTGGAGGGTAATTACTATTCCCATACACCGCCGCAGAAGAGGCAAAAACAAAATGTTTGACCTTGTATTTCGATGAATAAAAGAGCATTTGGCTAAGCCCTACGATATTGGTTAAAATGTCCTTCATTGGCTCTTGGATAGACAGTTGCACACTCGTTTGCGCCGCACAATGAATGACAACATCAAAAGCAACTTCTTTAAAAAAATGCTCGCACACCTCATCCTCAACATTTAATAAATAGGATTTATGCTCAAAATCGATGTTTCGTAGATGCCCTGTACTTAAATTATCAATAATATAAATATTGGCACCTTCCTCAAAAAAACGCCTTGCCACAGCACTGCCAATAAACCCATAGCCACCTGTCACTAATACATTCATCCCATCGCCCCCAAAAACAATATGATGTTTTATATGCATGAATTGCTAAAAATATGCAAGTAACATATTATTGGATTATTTTAACAGACTATTAGCATAGTGATAATATTTCTTGAAAAAAAGTTACCTAAATAGATAAGTTGTCGGGAAACGATGCTCATTTATAGTAAAAATAGTGGTGCGTAGCTTTCAATAAGAAGACAAAAATCCACACAAACTTCCCAGCAAGTGCATGACCGCGAATCGCAAACTTTAGCAAACGATTGCCCCATACCTTACCACGGAAGACGCGTGGATTTGAATTATTATTTATTTATTTAACTTATTAAGCAGGATTTACTTCTAGTTCAACAGAGATTTTAATATCCTTACCTACAAGTACACCACCAGTTTCTAAAGCAGCATTCCAAGTTAAACCGAAATCTTCACGGTTAATTGTTGTTTCTGCTTCGAAGCCATAAACTTCCTGACCCCATGGATTTGTACCTTTACCGTTAAATTCAGTATCGAATGTTACTGATTTAGTTACATCTTTAATTGTTAAATCACCAGTTACTGCATATTCACCACCTGATTTTTTTGTAATGCTTGTTGATTTAAACGTAATATTTGGGTATTGTTCTGTGTCAAAGAAATCAGCTGCTTTTAAGTGATTATCGCGATCTTCGCTACGTGTGTTAATGCTTGCTGCATCAATTGTAATGCTAATGTTTGCTGTTGTTAAATCCGAAAGATCTGCCGCTTCGATATCAGCTGAATAAGAGTCGAATACACCTTTTACTTTTGATACCATCATGTGTTTTACTTGAAAGTTAATTGCTGAGTGTCCTAAATCGATATTCCATTTTGCCATTTTAAATTCCTCCAATTTGTTATGTTTTATATCTCGAATTCGAGATATATGTTAAAATATGAAGTAACTACTCTAATTATGTTACCCAAAAACAAATGAGCTAAACATATGTAGTTACTTTGAGTACTTCTTTATTCTCCGTTACTAAAAGTAATCAATTACTTTATGTAACCTACTATATATTAATAATTAATTTACGTCAAGTAATTTATTTATTTTTTACGAAAGAGAAAAACAGTGTTGTTGATGTCCGCTTTTGCGGTCGCTTTCCGCGGGCACACACGTAAGCCGCAACCCTTGCTAACGCGCGGGGATTATTGCGTCTTACATTGTGTGCGTTCCCGCAGGAGTCGCCGCCTTCGCTACTATCAACTCGGAATAACTGCTGCGTTTGCACTGGTCTTTCATTATAAAAAAAATACAAGAGTGTACATTACTAATGCTAGTGCAGTCGGTTTCCGCTACGGCACTCGCTTTCCGCTTGGTTTTCCGGCGATATGCAGACTTCTACAAGCGAGTCATGGGCTTTTATCAGCGGTTCCTCTCTTTGATTTCCCATTATTTCCGCTTCACTAATTTCCCTTGCACAACAAAGCGATGGTCATCACTTATGACGGAATCTTTACATGTAGAAAGTGTAATAATTTTATCATCTGGTCCTATATCAACGTTCATATCGATTGTTGAACGCTTATCAACTTCTGCGATAAAATGCATAAAATCTTCATCTGTTTTAAACTCTGTTTCAATATAATAAAAATCGATTGTCGTTTCATATGCTGCGAATATTTCTACATCATATCCTTCATATAGCGTATCGACATAAATTGTACGATGTGCATTGGCATAATCTTGATCTAAGTATTTTTTTAACGTGCCAAACATCGTCCCATCTTTCATGGCATGACCATATAAAATAGTATTGCGACTTATATCCAGCGCATCATTACGATAATCCATAAAAACACTACCTGCACGACTTGCCCGGTCTTTATAATTATGGGTCAAATAAAAATCATTATTATCCGCCTGTAAAATTGGATTGTGGAGCTTTGTATTATCGATTGAAATCCAACCTACAATGCGCTCATTGACAGCTAATAAATCATGAAATTGAGGTCTTATTGCATAATTCACTTTTATATCATCAGTCGTTATTTCCTCACGAGCAACTTCTTTTTGCATCGTTGCCAAAGTTTTTGCATAAATCGTTTGAACTTCTTTTAATGATTTTGCTGACTCATAATACGTGTAGAGGTACTTTACGAGCGCAAAGCCCGAATATAAAAATATGCCAATATAGAAAATTGTTAAAAGCTTTGATGTCCATTTTTTCATCGTTTCACCAACTTAAATACCGAGGGGAACCATATAAAGGCCAAGCTGTTCATCTTCATTGAAGATTGCTTCAACCCCATATACTTCTTTAATTACTTCCTTCGTGATAACGTCCCGTGGCGCGCCTTCCGCAATAATATGTCCTGCTTTCATCAACATAATATGATCGCTATAACGAATTGCTTGGTTAATATCATGGAGCACCATGACAATCGTTAATCCATGTACCTCATTTAACGTTTTTACAAGTTCCAGTAGCTCTATTTGATAATAAATATCTAAATACGTCGTCGGCTCATCCAAACATAAAATTTCCGACTGCTGTGCTAATGCCATGGCAATCCATACTCGCTGACGTTCACCGCCTGACAGTGCTTCTAAATCATGTGCACGCTTTTCTAGTAAATTAGTACAAGTTAATGCCCAATCTATCGCTTTCTTATCTTCCTCATAATTACGTTTTAACATTGTATTATGTGGAAGACGCCCAAAACTTACTAGCTTTTCAATCGTTAAATCTTTCGGCACTTCATTTTGTTGATAAACGATTGCTAGTTTTTTAGCAAACTCTTTTGCCTTGTAGTGGACTAGGTCTTTATTTTCTAACGACACATTCCCCGTTTTTGGCACATGATTGCGAGACATCACACTAAGTAATGTCGACTTCCCACAGCCATTAGGACCAATAATCGTCGTAACTTTGCCTTTTTGAATATTCGTTGAGACACCATCTAAATGATTGCGTGTATTATCATAAGAGACAGTAATGTTTTGCATTTCCATATTTCATCACTCTTTTCGTAATAGGAATATTAAGAACGGACCACCGATGATTGCCATAATTGTGGAAGCAGGAATTTCAGTGGGCGCGACAATTGTTCGCCCTATTGTATCTGCTACTAAAATTAATAAAGCCCCTGCTAATGCTGCAAACGGTATAAGTATTCGATGGTCATGGCCAACTAAGCGTCGAGCTATATGCGGGACTAGTAAGCCAACAAATGAAATCACTCCTGCGACAACAACTGACACAGCAGATAATAGCACTGCCACTGCTGCAATAATTAAGCGTGCTCGCGCTACGTTAAAGCCGAGACTTTTTGCTGTTTTATCTTGTAACACAAGAAGGTTACACCAGCTATAGAGCGCAAATGCTGCGACCAAGCCTATTGTTCCATATGTAGTAATGGTCGAAACATCTTTCCATGTGCGCATCGTTAAATTAGAACCGACGACACTAGCAGCCGATGTATTCAATGACCCACCTAGATTTAAAAACGCTTCTGTTAGGCCCGTAAACATGGCATTGATCGCAATCCCTACTAAAATTAATTTGAGCGGACTTAAACCTGATTTCCAGGACAACGCAAAAACGAGCCCACATGCACATGCCCCACCTATAAATGCCAATATTGGCGTCATAAAAAATAATGCAGGGAAAAATGAAATAATAAACAACTGCACAAAAGCTGCCCCTGAAGAAATACCAATTACGCCCGCATCTGCTAGCGGATTACGCATAACAGATTGCAACAATACGCCCGATACGGAAAGTGCTGCTCCTGCAAATAATGCAACGACAATACGGGGAAAGCGTAAGTCACGAATAGCTTCCATTTGGCTATTACCTTCTTCAAAAAATGCCCCTATAAATTCAAAAAAGCCCATTTTAATACTGCCCGTCGTTGCTGAATAAATCATCGAAACAAGCAACAATAATATTACTATTGAAAAACTTAGTATTTTTTTCGTCATATCGGACTTCCTTTTTCTAATCTAATTCCACTATTAGCTTCAATAAAGCATATTTGCGTCCAGTGTTGTTTGTTTCGCTTATACTTGTTTAAAAAATCTCTTAAAAACGACACTCACCTATAAGAAAAGCGCTCTATTGCAAGACAAACTTGCTATACGAGCGACATTTTCAAATTACTTATTAACGATAAAAAATTTCCATTAGTTGTCCTAAAGCTTGCGGCACCTGTAGCGAAGCTGTCGTGCCAAATAATTCTTCTTCTAAATCATACACTTTGCCATTTTTTACTGCGTCAAAATGCTTCCAAATATCATTTGTTTTAAATTCTTCATCAAACATTTTAACTACTTCATCAGGCATACCGTGTGATAAGCGTAAAATAATATCAGGATTGCTATTATGCAAGTACTCTGTATTAGAAGATAAATACTCTGCTTCTTGCCCCTCCATGACATTTACACCACCGGCACGTTTCACAAGATCCCCCGCGTATGAATTTTCCGTTGCCACTAAATAACTACCCGGAATACCGAGTAAAATTAAAACGCGAGGGCCTTCTTTATTAGCTGCGACAGTTTGCACGGCATCAATATTTTTTTGAAGCCCCGCCACTAATTCTTCTGCTTGAGCAGTACGATCATATCGTTCACCTAGCGTTGTAATTTCAGCTAGCATCGCATCAACACTTTGGAAATCCAAAAAATTGACAGGTATATTGAGTTGTTCGAATTTATCTTGTAAATCATATTGTAGCGTTGACACCGACAATACATCTGTAGGAGTTAATGATTTCACAATTTCCATATCAGGCTCCATTGCATTACCTATAGTAGGCAAACCTTCAAAGCGTTTCGCTAATACTTTTCCAGTTTCCGGTACAGCAATTGCATCCAGCTCTAGCTTGTCTAAAATATCCGCTATTACTACGGTACCAGCAATAATCCGATTATCGCTTTGGGCACTTGCCGACGATGCTACCTTTTCATTCTTAGTAGCCGTTTCATTTTTTGCTTGATTGCCTCCACCGCTACAACCAGCGATTAATAAGACAGTCATAAGGGCTATCAATGCCAACCAATTTCGTTGTTTTTTGCACATTTCGTCATCTCCTAGTTTTCAGTCATTTTTTAAATTTCTCAAGCGACGTACGACTAACCAGCCTGATAAAACACAAATTAGCACGAGCAATACTATTTTTACTTTATCTAGCTGAGCAAGTTGCTGATTTACTGTCGTTGGTTGCATTGCCTGCTCCGTTTTCTTTGCCTGATCCTCTTCTGTTACCTGAGGTTCTTGTTCCGTTTCATCTTCTGCTGCATTGGCATCGAGTGTACGATCAAAAGCTAATTGTTCTTCCGCTAAAACGGTGAATGCAGGCTGAGATGGAGGTAGTGTCAGCAAGTTGGCATTATTTTTAGACGCCTCTGTTTTTTCCACTGATGGCTTCTCTATTTTTTCGTTAGGGATAGCAGGAGCCTTCTCGATTGTTTCTTGCTTAGGAGGCTCAACTTCTATAGGCTTCTCTAACATATTTGCCACTTGTTGTTCGTCGAATTGTAGCGCAACATAGTATTGATGGTGATACGCTATCTCTGGAATATCGACCTTTACCCACATGCGAATTGGTCGCTCTAAATCAACCACTTCAAATTCGACAATTCGCATATTTTCCTTATCAGATATAAGTGTTGGTTGTACCTGTTCTCCTCGCTGTTCTACTGTTAGCCCCGTTACCCAAGCAGATTTTAAGATGGTCATCTGTGCATAATATTTGCCGTCTTTTTTTATTACCTTTGCTACTGGATCGACATACGTATTCATAATTGACGGTTCTTTTTTTCCATCAACATACAGTATATAATCTATCGACCATTTATTTTCAAGTGGAGTTTCTTCTATAATATTTTCAGCTTCATTGTCTTCGATTGGTGCTTTGAAGATGATGCGAAGTTGCTGTGTAAATGGAAAATCTTCCTCTACTAATAGGGAAGCCAATAAGCCATTAATTATAATTGGCCCATTTAAGTCTTTTACATCAAACTGAACTAAATTTTCTGTCCATTTTGCAATAGTAGCACTTTGTTCACTATGTATTTCTTGTAAAATAAATGGATCATTGATCGTCATCGACAATGTATATTGGCCATTTTTCATGCTAAGCGTAGCTTCTTCGTTGAAAAATTGATTTTGTTCGATTCCATCAATGGATGAAAAACTTAGTTCAACTTGATAGTTTCCATCTTCTATTAAGTGATTTACTTTAGCTTGGGCATGTAATGATAAGTATTGAGGGACAAATACCAAGTTTATTGCACTAATAAGCGCTAATAAAACGATGACTTTTCTATTGAATGTGTTCACGGAAATACCCCCAATTTCTTATAGAAGCAACAGTAACTTCCTTCCTCATCGAAGTGAGAAAGGAAGTTGCTGTTGTTAATACCTATTCTTATTCTTCAGATTCATAGAAAAATTCTAATGAGTTATTTAAAATTTTCGCCATTTGTCCACGTGTTAATGGTTTGTTTGCATTGATGTATGTTTTGCCATCCTTTGCAACAGACCCTGTCATAATGCCTTCTTTGTAAAGTAATGAGAATGCTTTTTTCGCTTCATCATTGGCAATTGATGCTTGGTCAGCATACGGTAATGAAATTTCAACATTTAAGTCGCCTTCCGTTACCGCTTGGATAGCACGGTAAATCATTAATGCACCTTGTTGACGTGTTAATGTGCCTTGTGGATTAAATTTTTCACGTGAATCCACGATGCCATATTCAGCAAGAGCATTAATGGCATTTTCTGCTTCAATGCCTTTAATATCTTGGAAGCCAGCAACTTCAGTCGCTTCCAACTCTAAAGTACGGGCAATCATTAATGCAAATTGTGCACGCGTTAAATTGTTATTTGGATTGAATTTATCTTGCGGCATGATAATCTCATAAGCAAGTAAGTTTAAAATTGCTTCTTTGTTTTCGTTATTATCAATATCTTTAAATGGATTAACCATTGGTGCTGTTGGTTCTGTGTCTGTAACTGTTAAATCTACATTAAAGCTAAATTGTACAGTATGAACTGAATCATATTTAACACCTGCAGCAGGTTCATCTACGATAATATGAAGCTCAGCAGTTGCTAATGCTTTTAAATCTTTTACTTCAAATGTATAAATACGTTCATTTGTTGCTTTATCTTCTTCTGCTAATTCAGCATTTTTACCATTTACTTTAAATGATTGTACATACTGTCCTTTAGGGAAATGCATGCCGACAACATAACCGCCTTCTACTTCACTCACAGCTATCGTAGGGCTAATATATTGCTTCATCATAGATTCTTCTTTAGTACCATCTTTGTAAACTGTTACAGTGCCTTCATATACAGCTTCGTCCGTTACAATTTCTTTATCCTCATTTGCAATTTGCTCTTCTTCTTTTACTTCCTCAGTTGATTCTTCTGTTACTTTATCTGCTTCAGCTGGTTGGAAATCAAAGTCATACCATGTATCCATATTGGCTTGTGGAACGACTACATGTACTTTTGCCGCAGTTTTTACCTTTGGATCTACTGGGAATGATACAATGCTTGAACCATCTTGTTGCTTTTCAAAAGTTGCATCTACATATTTATCACCTTGTTTTACTTGGAAACCAGTAATCAATGATGCAAATTGAGCTGGAATCGTTAATTTCACAGTGTATGTACCATCTTTTTCAATAAGTAACCCTGTACCTGCAAAGTACTTATCCATGTATCCAGCTTCATTTGTACCAGGTTTATACGTTTGGAACTTCACAACTGTCCCTTCTGTCGTTTCAGCCTTTGCTTCCACTTTTACATCTGTTGTTACTGTCGTTGTTGTGTCAGCTACTTTTGCTGATGCAAATGATGGAACTGAAAGTGATGCTGCTAATAATGAAGCAAGTACGATTTTTGTTGCGCGAGATTGACGTTTTTTAGTCATTTTTGACCCTCCATTTTTGTTCTGTACTTTGTTCTATAAAGTAAAAATGCTGATCCTGCAAATGCAACAAGTAACAAATAAGGCGTCGCATCGCTTGTTTGTGGATTCGGCACTTGACTTTCAGATGCTGTGGACGTTTTCGTATTATTGGTTGCTGTTGCTGTTGTTGCTGAGCTTCCCGTCGTGGCCGGTGCATCAAATACTAGTGAAACGCTATATTCGTGGTGATAATTAATATCATCGATATCAATTTTCATAGATGTTACAACTGGTTTTGCTAAATCTTTTACTGTGAATTGTACAACACGTGTATCAGCTGCTTTATCTTCGCTAACAACTGCTGCTCCACCTGGTGGTTGAAACTTCGTAATCCATGCACTGTTCTTTAATGTAATTTGTACAGTAGCTGTGCCATCCTTTACTGTCACCTTTGCTGGTTTTAGGAAATAATCATTGGCAATTGACGCAGAGTTACTATCTGGTTTATTGACCTGATATTTCACAGAATAGGTGCCATCAGCCAGTTGAGCAGATGCATGTGGTAATGCTAAGTTAAAAATAACCATAGTCACTAGCATGACCAACATCATTATTTTCTTCATGTGTTGCACGCCTCCTCGAAAAAATTATGGAAAATTTTTAGTTATTTTCCATTAAACATTATAATTGATGCCATTAATATTCTCAATATTTCCATTAGAGATAAATTATGATAAAGAAAATGAAAATAGTTCTCAATTACATACAGAATAATATCTTATACAGAGATATGTCAACTAGCAATCCAAAAACGTCCTCAATATGTCAAAATTTCCTCAAAAAAAAGGAATATCACTGTTAATTTCCAGTAATATCCTCACTATATTTATTTAGCAAAAATTTCTACCACGCCAATTAGAATGAGTAACCAACCAGAAATAGCTGTCGAGTACATGCCAATATACGTTTTTGAAAGCAGAGCACCAAAATGTATTCCTAAGCCAACTGTTATAAAAGAAAAAGTGCCAATAGAGAGCACCGTCCATATAGCTGATATGCCGTTTGCCCCTATAGCGATGCCGCCTGCTAAGCAGTTAGCTGATAAAACAAATCCAAGTGTCATTGCCTCTCTCATTGAAATAATATAATTTTTATCTTCGTCAAATACTTCAGGATTTTTAGCAATGCCCTGCTTGGATAAGCGATTCGAAAACAGCGTATATATCCCAATTGCACATAGTAAAAGGCTACCTAACAGATTGGCTGTGTGTGGAGAAATATACTCTATAACTGTACTGCCAGCAGTTACTGCCACGTAAGTAACAATCATAGATATGATAGCAATAACTGCATTTGATAAGACGGGAATCTTCACTCGTTTAACACCGTAGGCGAGACCAATGCCCAAATTATCTAAGTTGGCAGCTATCCCAATCAGAATAATAGTAAACCAATGCATGATTTCCCTCCTGTCAATACATCTCGACGCTATACTTAAATGCGTTTATCCATTTTCTATCATATGAGGAGTAAATTTTATTCAAGTAGGCGTTCATCTGTGATGCGATGTAATCATCAAGGAAAAAAGTCTCTTTTCCGCGGTAACACCTCGGGTTTTCGCGAAACAAAAACCACCTACTGTATGAAATAGATTTTCAACAGTAGGTAGTTCTTATGTATTACTACATTTATAGGTTAATCTTCAACATTCATATAATAAAGCTTGGCAGCATCACCTTTTGTAATAGCATGTTCTCCAGCTTCTAAAGCTACAGTAACTAACCCCTTATTTGCTTTGTATTTTACACCATCTACAAGTATATATTTTGAGAAGTCTGCATTTAGCACTAACGTTAAAACAGAAGACTTGTCTGTAGTAAATGAGATGTTTGTACTCGTTTCAATCTTTAAAAATTGTGTTAAAAGTAGTCCGTTATATAAAAATCCTGTTTTATCTGTTCCTAATTTACCTTGAATATTAAAGTACGAACTATCTTTGCCAACCTCAGTGAAATTTTGCACAGTACCTTTAGATGTATCTGGAATCACAGGTGTTTCCGGCTCTGATGGTACTTCAGGTTTTTCATCATGATCACCCTCGCTAGGAATAACAACTACTGAATTTCCTCCAATAGAAACTATATCTGACTTATATTCAAGAAGTTTTTCCATTAGCGCTTTATTTACTGAAGATGATGAATCATCTTCAGTTGTAAATGTCCATGCAAAATCACCGCCATTAATTCTTCCTGCAAAAGCAGTAACATTATCTACCACTTCATCTACATCATCTGCTTTATATTCATACATTTTTGAGCTAGTATCGAAATTATTATAAGTTGTTCCTCCGCTTACTGTCTTATAAGTAGCAGGCACTACTTCATCTTTTGAAACTGCCAAATAAGCATCAAACTGGACAACATCGTCCTTTGTATAAACTACACCATTTCCACCCGATATGTTATTATTAAAAGCTTTAATCATTCCTCCTGCTTCTCCTGAGAATGTTCCTGTAGAATGGCCAGCTATATCGGACCCTTGAAGTGAACTTAGCATCGGGTATTTTGTGTTTCTAAATGTATTTGCTTCTACAAAAGCCGATGCTCCCTTTGTAACACCGACACCATATTTTGAATTTCCATCAAAATAGTTATTGTAAATATGTATTGTGCCAACTCTTATTCGAGGATGTCTTGAATCTGAATGATCAAACCAGTTATGATGGTACGTTACAAAAAATTCTTCTGAATCGCTCATTCCACAAAGTGAAGACTTCCCTGAGTCCCAGAAATGATTATATGAAATAGTAACATTTGTTGATTTTCCCTTAACATCTGCTGAGCCATCACCTTTAGCTTGATCGGCATCACTTCCTGCTGTTCCATAAAATATATCATTATTATGAATCCATATATTTTCATTATCCGTATCTAATGAAATTGCATCGTCTGGGAAAAGCATAATGCCAAGATTTCTAATTTCTACATTGCGTGAACTTCTTACAAGAATTCCCCAGCCATTTACTGTAGCATCTTCACCTACACCTTCAAGCGTAGTATTATAAAGTCCCTTTAATTGAATATAGCCATTACTATTAATGCCATCTATATCTACACCCTTAATTTCACCTATGACACGTATGATAAGAGGAGACTGGTCATAGCCTTTTTGACGTTTCGATAAAATATCAACAAGACCCGTACATATAGTTTTAGAACCCTTTGTGTTTGTTATTACATCCGCTTGAATTGTATTGATATTCTCTGCTGTAACATAAAGGATAGTAGCATTATCAGCTACAGTTCCATCATCATTATATCCACCTGAGGAAGTACCCATCATAGAGTCTTTTGAAAAAGCAAAACCTTCTCTTGTATGGGCCATAACAGCAATTGAAGAAGTTACTGCAGATTTTAATGTACTTTCTTTTCCATCAAATAATGGAACTACCTTCATCCTATAAGATCCATCGTCAAGTCCAAGTACATCTGCTCTATAATGATTGGAATATTGTCTTATTAATTCGCTGTCTAACTGTTTATATTTAGAATCAGCTTCTCCTATCTTCTTAACGTACACATTATAACCCGATGCATCTTCTATCCCTTGCCATTCAACACTTGCAGTTTCTAAATTTCCATTGCTATTTAAAATTACTACATTTTCCTTATCATAATTACTTATAGATTCTAAACCCATTCCAGCCTCGGATGCATATGTATTCACTGCTGCTCCCTGTGTAATTACAAATGATGATACTAATGCGATGGTCAAAACTTTTGATGCTTTTTTAGACATTAACCTGCTTTTCTTTCCATTCGATTCTTTATACATTTTTCTATTCTCCCTTACTCTATTTATTAAAAAAGTGCATTAAAAAAACTGCCCAAAAAGAGCAGCAGGAGTAATTATAAAAATCATTCATAATATATTTGTCGCAATTCAAAAAATATACTCATATAGATTTTTATATAACAAAAAGTAATGCACTCTTTGGCAACTGGCTGACATAGTTTGTTAAAACATTAGTCCCTATAGCTTTGCGTCCTTAGATTTCCCTAAGTTTGCCTATTAAATTTTCGTTTATTATAAATCATACTTTTAATAAAGTAAATTTATATTTCACATAATTTATTATCTTTATATATTAAAATATGCATTCTAATATTGAAATGACTGGTACGAATAATCGTTTTTCAACATTACTGCCAAGACATTCAACCTCTGCTTCTGAGAGTAGAATGGACTTCTCCAATGAGAGGACACGATGTTTTATCATTTTTGTTAGATGGCTTTTTACAGTTTCTCAATATAAAAACGCTATACAATTTTTTATTAATCGTATAGCGTTTGTTTTAGTTATTTAATTAATTGTTAGTAAAAATAATGAATCTAGCTAAATTTTATTTAACAAAAAACTCTTCGACTTGATCTAACATAATATTCGCAGCTAGTATGCCACCTGCTGTATTCCAAATGACATCATCCACTTTGTGTGCGTTGCCTGCTTGGACAGCCGTTAGGTTTTTCCAAAGCGGGTCTTGTGTCCACTCTTGTTCAGTTGCTAATGCAGAATCATCACCCGATGGCATGTAAGTAAAGTAGAAAATAACATCGCCATCCATTTGAGGAATGGCTTCTTTTCCTAAATCAATAGCCAATTTCCCTAATTTCGCATTATCGTTAAATAATTCTGCTTGCGCTGGAACGCGTTTAAATCCTAATTCATCAAAAATGACACCAGAGAATGAATCTGTGTAATAGATGCGGGATTTATCAGCCATAAAACGTACAAACGAAATTTCTTTATTCGTTTGATCACCAAGCTTTTCTTTCAGTGCTTGCAATTTATCTTCGTAGGCTGTTAAAACTTCTTCACCTTTAGCTTCTTGATTTACTGCCTTCGCATATAATTGGAAATTCTCTTTCCAATCACCACGTAATGTTTCTGAGAAAATTGTTGGTGCAATTTTGCTTAGTTTTGCATAATCTTTTTCTTGTCTTAGTTTATTACCAATAATTAAATCAGGCTTTAAAGATGCAATTTTTTCGATATTAATTTCATGCTCAATACCAACTACTTCTACACCTTCCATTTGATCTTTAATATGGTCATACCAAGGATCACCTGACCAAGATTGAACAGCACCTACAGGTTTAATCCCTAAAGCTAAAAGTGCTTCTGTCCCTTCATTTGTTAAAACGACGATACGTTTTGGTGTATCTTTTACTTCCGTTGTCCCCATTGCATGTTCAACACTGTAAGCATTGCTTTCTTTTGAGCTTTCTTCCTTCTCGTTATCTTTCGAATTGCCGCACGCTGCTAGAACAAAAATAGCCATCACAGCTAGCAATACGAGTAACTTATGAAATGCTTTTTGCATCTTTTTTTCCCCCATTGTATATGATAAAATTGTCTAGTGATAATGATTATCATTTTTATTAAGAACGAAATCAATCATATTGTAAGAATTTATTACTGTCAATATCATTTTATAAAGCTAGTACATTCTATATAAAAGAAAGAGTATAAATTTATGATTTTTAAAAATAGTTCTTCAAAATCTATAGCACTAATCGTCGGAACGCTACTCTTACTTATTTGCATGGGAATAAGTATTGTATACGGCTATGCAAATACCTCCATACAAACGACGATCGAATCTTTTACCCAGTTCAATAATTCGAACGAGCATATTATTATTCAAAATGTTCGTATTCCTAGAGCTTTAATTGCCACATGTGTAGGGGCTTCCCTCGCTATTACAGGGGTACTTATGCAAACATTAACGAAAAACCCACTAGCTTCACCAGGCATTTTAGGCATCAATACGGGCGCAGGATTTGCAGTCGTATTTGCAATGATTTTCTTCCATATTTCGAGTTTACAGTCCTTAGCGTGGGTGGCATTTTTAGGAGCTGGAGTAGCTGCTCTATCGGTTTATGGCATTAGTTCATCTGGACGAGACGCCGTAACACCAGTCAAAATAACGTTAGCTGGAGCCGCTATCAGTGCCCTCTTCGCTTCTTTTACACAAGGGTTACTTGCAACGAACGAAGCAGAACTTGAGCAAGTACTGTTTTGGTTAGCGGGATCTGTACAAGGGAGAAAGTTAGAAATTCTTATATCTGTATTACCTTATTTAGTGATCGGATGGATTGCTGCTCTACTTATTTCTTCTAAAATGAATATTCTTGCTCTAGGTGATGATATAGCAAGAGGTCTAGGCTTACCACTAGGATGGATGAAGTTAACAGTTGGCATTATTGTCATCTTGTTAGCAGGCAGTTCAGTTGCCATAGCTGGTCCTATTGGCTTTGTTGGCATTGTTGTTCCCCATTTTGCGCGAAAATTTGTTGGCACAGATCATCGTTGGCTTATTCCAATGGCTGCACTTTTAGGTGGCATATTATTATTAATAGCCGATGTTGCAGCACGGTATATCATAATGCCCCAAGAAGTGCCTGTTGGCGTAATGACAGCGATGATTGGTACACCCTTCTTTATTTACCTTGCGCGAAAAGGTGGAAAAAAATAATGAAACAATTAAAAACAGTACGTTTATTACAAAATAAAATATCCTTTTTACTAGATGTAAATGCTTCTAAAAAACTAACGATTATCAGCATTATCGCATTACTTGTTTTTTTCTTGAGTGCATCATTTGGTGATTCATTTATCAATCCTTTAAAAGTCATGCAAACTATTATCGGACAAGGTTCTGATTTCGATCAATTAATTATTGTTGACTTCCGACTGCCAAGAATTTTTATTGCGGCTTTTGCTGGTATGGCTTTAGCAGTGGCAGGTGCTGTATTACAAGGACTAATTAAAAACCCACTTGCTTCACCAGATATAATCGGTATTTCTGCTGGTGGTGGTGCTGCAGTCGTTGGGTTTTTAGCTATTTTCAGTGACTCCAATCATTCCTTGACAGTTAGTATTGAATGGCTACCTCTCGCAGGGTTTATCGGCGCTACACTCGTTGCATTGATTGTTTATTTATTTGCATGGAAAGACGGTGTGACACCAACCCGTCTTGTTCTAATTGGTATAGGGGTTTCAGCTTTTATGCAGGCGATTACGACTATGTTGATGATTATCGGTCCTATTTATCAAGCGAGCGAAGCGAATAAATGGATTACAGGAAGCGTAAAAAGTGCAGATTGGAATCAAGTTCAAATTATCGTTCCAATCATCATAATCCTCCTGCTTCTAACCGTCTTTATTATTCGACAGTTGAATGTTCAGGAATTAGGTGATGATACAGCTTTAAGTTTAGGCCAAACTGTACAAAAAACACGTTTCTTCTTATTACTTCTAAGTGCAAGCCTTGTAGCTTGTGCCATTTCATTTGCAGGGGCTATAGGGTTCGTCGGTTTAATGGCACCACATATTGCTAGACGCATTGTTGGTCCAACATTTGGCGTATTAATTCCAACATCCGCTGCTATCGGTGCTTTATTAGTAATGGTTGCAGATATTATTGGACGAACTGCATTTAGTCCTTTAGAAGTGCCAGCAGGAGTGTTTACCGCTGCTATCGGTGCCCCTTATTTCATCTATTTATTATTGAGAAACCCTAGAAAATAAAGGAGTCAAACTTCATGACTAAAACGCTAGAAACTAAATCACTAACACTAAACTATGGTGATGCCAATATTATTGAAAATCTTAATTTATCGATTCCTATGAATGAAATTACTGTACTCATTGGAGCAAACGGTTGTGGAAAATCCACTCTTTTACGCTCCATTGCTCGCTTACTAAAGCCTAAGCAAGGTACGGTGTTGTTAGATGGTCAAGATGTTTTTAAATTATCCACGAAACAAGTAGCTAAAAAGCTAGCTATTTTACCTCAATCACCAGTAGCACCAGAGGGGTTAACCGTTTTACAACTTGTTAAACAAGGGCGATACCCACATCAAAGCTGGCGAAAACAATGGACAGAAGAAGATGAGGAAATTGTGTTAAACGCCTTACAGGCAACGGGAGTCGATCAATTACGTGATAAACCAGTCGATGAGCTTTCAGGTGGTCAACGTCAACGCGCTTGGATTGCCATGACACTAGCCCAGGATACAGATATTATTTTGCTAGATGAGCCTACCACTTACTTAGATTTAACACATCAAATTGAAATATTAGATTTACTCTTTGAATTAAATAAACAAAACAGAACAATCGTTATGGTTTTACATGATATTAATTTGGCATGTCGATATGCTGATCATATTATTACAGTGCGTGACCGAGGCGTTTATCAACAAGGAAAACCAGAAGAAATTATGACCACAGCTTTAGTAAAACATGTTTTCGATTTAGAATGTCAGATGACACATGATCCCATTTACGGAACGCCATTATGTATACCTTTTAGTAAAGGAAGAAATATCTCTTAAATTTCGTTGGAAAGTTACAAATTAAAAGAGCAGCTGGAAATAAAGCTCCATTTCCAGCTGCTCTTTTTTATTGTAACGGATGTTGCAATCGTCTTTTCACAATTGAGAAGAAGAAGCATTGTCCTTTAATTACAAGATAATGTCACACTGCCAAGCACATCGAAATCTGCTACAACTGTATCTCCTGGCTGAAAAGAAATCGCCTCAGACATCGCACCACTTAAAATAATATCGCCTTTTTTAAAGCCTTTTCCTACCTTGGCTAATTCTTTCACTGCCCACACAATGGCAGTAGCAGGATGCCCTAATACAGCAGCGCTTGAGCCTGTTTGCTCCACAGCGCTGTTTTTACTTAGTACCATGCCGATTTGCCCCAAATCAAGCATGTGAGGAGAAACCCACTTACTACCAACAATAAATTTTGCCGAGGAACAATTATCTGCGATAACATCTGCTAATGTAAAGCGAAAATCTTTATAACGGCTATCTATTACTTCAAGGGCAGGTGCGACGTATTTCGTTGCCTTTACAACATCTGCTTCTGTAACCGAATCCCCCGCCAAGTCCTCACCTAAAAGAAAGGCAATCTCAGGCTCAACTTTCGGATGAATGAGCTGTGAAAATTCAATGGCTTCCCATTCTAGTGCGAGCATATCACTATGTAAATAGCCATAAATCGCTTCATTGACGCCCATCATCTGCTGCTTTGCTTTACTCGTTAAACCTAGCTTCACGCCTACTTGCTTCGTGCCATTCTCCTCTAGCTTGCGCGCTAGTAAAGCATCCTGTATACGATACGCCTCCTGCATCGTCAACTGTGGATAGTCATCTGTCAGCTTGATGACTTCCTTTACATCACGCTCTGCCTCATATAAATAATCAACCAATTTTTGCTGATTTATTTGTACCGTCATTTTCACACCTCAATTTCCCTTTTTTTCGCGAGCTCAGCAGCGACATCGATAATCATATCCTCCTGACCACCTACTACTTTTTGTTTACCTAATTCGATCAATATATCGCGTGGATCAAGACCAAATTTCTTCCCCGCACGCTCTGCATGAAGGAGGAAGCTTGAGTACACCCCTGCATACCCTAACACTAAGCTCCCCTTTCGAATTTCCTGCGAGCCTGGCAAGAGAGGACCTACAATATTTTCTGCGACATCCATCATTTTATATAAATCAATACCTACATCTATTCTCATTCGGTCTAGCACAGCTAATAGCACTTCTGTCTGAGTATTGCCTGCACCTGCTCCTAAACAGCGCACACTCCCGTCAATACGTGTCGCTCCTTCCTCTATCGCAACGACCGTGTTCGCCACTGCCATCGATAAATTGTTATGAGCGTGGAATCCTACTTCTATTTGCAACGATTGTCGTAAAGCGCGCACACGCTCACCCACCTCATGCGGCAGCAATGCACCAGCAGAATCTGTTATATAGACCGCTTCAGCACCGTAGCTTTCCATTTTCTTCGCTTGCTCCACTAACTTTTCCACAGGTGCAGAATGAGCCATCATTAAAAAACCTACTGTCTCCATCCCTAGCTCGCGTGCCTTGCTCATATGTTGAGCTGACACATCCGCCTCTGTTACATGTGTAGCAACACGCACTAAGCGAGCACCTAAATCATTTGCCTGCTTCAATTCGTGTACAGTACCAATCCCTGGTATTAACAGCACTGCAACTTTTGACTTTGTACATGCAGCAACAGCTGCTTCAATGAGCTTCATCTCATTAACAAGCGATTTGCCATACTGAAAAGTGGAGCCTCCAAGGCCATCTCCGTGACTTACTTCTATATAATGCATGCCTGCATCATCTAACCCTCTCACAACATCTCGTACTTGCTGCTCTGTAAATTGATGTGCCACGACATGACTGCCATCTCGGAGGCACACTTCTGTTAATCGAATTGGTTTATGAACTTGCAAATTCATGTATTCTGCCCCCTTTCTTAATGCGTCTCTAATGTCGTTCTCTCTAACATAGCCCGCGCAAAATCTTCCGCAACACGTGTCGCAGCAGCTGTCATAATATCTAAATTCCCCGCATATGGAGGGAAATAATCTCCAGCACCTTCTACTTCTATAAAGATTGTTACACGGTTGCCATCAAATAATGGCTCCTGTCTTAGACGATAGCCTGGCACATATGCTTTCACTTTCTCTACCATTGTATAAATAGAGTCGCGAATTTCCTGTTCTTTCATATTTTTCACTTCACAATAAATTGTGTCTCGCATAAGGATAGCTGGGTCTGCTGGATTTAAAATAATGAGCGCTTTTCCAGTATTTGCTCCACCTACTTCTTCGATTCCACGGCGCGTCGTAATCGTAAACTCGTCAATATTTTCCCTCGTCCCTGGACCTGCACTTAAGCTTGAAATCGTCGCCACAATTTCCCCATATAGTACATCTGCAACTTGGTTGACCGCATAGACGATTGGAATCGTCGCCTGGCCACCACACGTAATCATATTGACATTCTGTAAATCGAGTAAGTTTTCCGTAGTCCCCACTGCCGGACAAAAGAACGGTCCTCTTGCTGCTGGTGTTAAATCAATCGCTAAAATTCCTAGCTCCTTCAATACTTTCGCATGGCGTACGTGAGCTTTCGCGGATGTGGCGTCAAACACGATAGCCGCCATGTTAGGATTGGCAACGATAGCTTCGATGCCATTTGAATAGGTCGCATACCCTTTCTCTGCTGCACGCTTCAAACCTTCTGATTGTGAATCTATCCCAATCATCGCCACAACTTCAATCACATCACTGCGTTCTAATTTATAAAGCAAATCAGTGCCTATGTTTCCTGTGCCTAGTATAGCTGCTTTGATTTTGCCCATATCCTTCTCTCCTTTCAGCTATTCAAAGTGAACCGTTACTGTACCGATACCCCCAAATTTTGCTTCAATACGATCTCCAGCATTTACTGGTACTGCCGCAGATAAAGCGCCAGGTAAAATAAGCTCGCCCTTTTTAAGTGTAATGCCAAAGTCATGTAATTTATTTGCCAACCAAGCAATAGCGTGTGCGGGGTGTCCCAGTGCAGCAGCCCCTGCCCCTGTCGCGAGTAGCTCCCCATTTTTGTAAAGTGCCATACTTGCTGTCCGTAAATCCACATCATTTACCTTCTTCTTTTCATGCCCGACGATGACCTTTGCAGACGAGCCATTATCAGCAACTGTATCAATTAATGTAATGCGCCAATCTTCTACTCTGCTATCAATTACTTCAATTGTCGGCACGATATAGTCAGTAGCCATCATGACATCGAGAAAGGTTACATTCGGTCCTACTAAGTCCTCTCCTAGTACGAAACCAATTTCCGCCTCAATTTTTGGGGAGAGCATGCTAGTAACATTTACAATAGCTTCATCTCCAAACACCATATCATCTAATAAATGACCATAATCTGGTTCGTCTACGTGGAGCATTTTTTGCATCGCTACGCTTGTTAAGCCAACCTTTTTACCAACTACGTGTCGACCTTCGTCCAGCTTCATTTTTACTGTTTCAAGCTGTATTTCATAAGCATCCTTTATGCTTAAGCTTGCATCCGACTCTGTTAAAGGAACGATGCTTTGCATTGTTTTTTCAGCTATCAATAATTGTGTGGCATATTGCTTAATTTTCTCTGACACCACCATTCACTCTCCTTAGTAAAACAAACAAAAGGCGGTTGCTATACCAGCTTTTGTTTGTTTATTCATTCCTTATTTTTTTACAGTAATTGTTTTTGCTTCACTATAGAACTCAAAGCTATGACGACCGCCTTCGCGCCCAATACCACTAGCTTTAGCTCCTCCAAATGGTGTTCTTAAATCCCGCACATACCAGCAATTCACCCATAATAAGCCCGCATGAATTTGGGCTGTCACACGCTGTCCTCTCCGTAAATCATTCGTCCATACGACCCCTGCTAATCCATATATAGAATCGTTTGCTATCTGAATAGCTTCTTCTTCTGTTTTAAATGGAATAATGACAGGGACAGGACCAAATATTTCCTCTTGAGCAACGCGCATACCATTATTGACATCGTACAAAACAGTCGGCTCATAGAAGTTCCCTTCAGGTAGTGAAGCGACAGCCTTACCGCCGTATGCTAATTTCGCCCCTTCAGCTAGACCAATTTTCACATACTCATCTACTAGCTTTAAATGCCCTTTAGAAACTAAAGCCCCCATATCTGTTGTCATATCGAGCGGGTTTCCAACTTTAATTTGTTTTACAGCTGCCACGAATTTATCTAAAAATTGATCATAAATACTTTCCTGCACTAAAATCCGGGAGCCTGCTAAGCAAATTTCTCCTTGATTGCGATAAATGGCTTCGATGGACCCTGCTACTGCTTCTTCTAAATCAGCATCTTCAAAGACAATATTAGCTGATTTCCCTCCAAGCTCTAACGAAACTGGAATTAAATTTTGAGCAGCATTCCGCATAACCGTTTTTCCTGTATTTGATTCACCTACGAAGGAGATTCTTCTCACAGCAGGGTTTGTCGCCATTTCTGTTCCTACAATACCACCTGGACCTGTCAAAATATTTAGCACACCTGGAGGTAATCCCGCTTCATTCGCTATTTCCCCAAGCATGATAGCACTTAGCGGTGTATAAGAGGCAGGCTTGATGACAACGGTATTACCTACAGCAAGAGCAGCAGATGCCTTCCACGTCATTTGCATAAACGGCAAATTCCACGGAATAATTAAGCTTGTCACACCGACTGGGGCATATTGCACATATGAAAAATGCTTGCTTTGATCATAATGCTCGTGCGTCATATATTTCGCCATCTCAGCGAAGAAACGGAAGTTAGCAGCCGCTCGCGGAATATCAAATTCAAGACTCTCCCGTATTGGCTTACCTACGTCTAACGTTTCGACATAGGCAAGTTTTTCAACATTCTTCATTATTAAATCAGCCATTTTGCATAAAATCCGCGAGCGTTCCTCAACAGGCATCTTACTCCATACACCACTAGCAAATGTTTTATGCGCAACTTCTATTGCACGCTTGGCATCCTCTTGTCCGCCATTGGCTACGGATGCTAATATTTCATTTGTAGCGGGATTAATCGTATCGAAAGTTTCACCTGATAAGGCGTCTACATAATGGCCACCAATGAATAGTTTGGCATCTTTTAAATATTTATTTTCGATTACTTTTTCATTAATCAATGCCACTCCTCCTATTCTTCGATTTCAATAATCATCTCTATTTCGATTGCTGTATTATTAGGTAATTGAGCCATTCCTACAGCAGAGCGCCCGTGCTTACCCTTCTCTCCGAAAACCTTCCCAATTAAATCTGAGGCTCCGTTCATTACTTTAGGCTGCTCAATGAAATCCTCCGTGCAATTTACCATCCCTAATACTTTGACAAATTGCTTCACTTTACTTAATTCGCCTATTTCATGTTTCACTACACTGAGTAGGTTGAGCATCGATTGCTGTGCTGCTAAATAGCCTTCTTCTGTCGTCAAATCTCTCCCTAGCTTACCGTGGTACTGATCTACACCCTGTCCTGCGGTAAATAAGAGATTGCCTGTCCTTACACAACCTACATAGTCTCCCCAAGCAGGACGTAAAGGTGGTAATTCAAGTCCTAACTGTGCAAGTCTTTCCTCTGGTGTCATGATTTGATCTCTTCCTTTATCTCGATATTTAAAAAGGCTAAGGCATTTCTCCCTAAAATATCCCTTCTTTGTTCTTCTGAAAGATGGAGTGTCTCATCCACAATTTTCCCCGGTGGGATTTCCCTTAATAAGAAGGGATAGTCTGAGCCCATCACAATTTTGTCTGCTCCAAATCGGTCGATTAAATATTGAAGATTGAGCGGGTCATAATTTAAAGAATCGAAATAGAAATTTTTCGCATAATAACTCGGTGGTTTACTCGTTAAGCGTAGATGCGGCCATACATTCCACCCTTGATCTAAGCGAGGTAAAATATAAGGAAAAGAGCCGCCACCGTGTGCAAAACACACTTTAAGTTTCGGGAATTTTTCGATAACTCCGCCGTTAATAAGACTAGCCGCAGCAAGCGCAGTTTCACTTGGCATCCCTACCGTGTACATAAAATTATGGCGCGGCATTCGGTCCTTCCCGAGCGTTTCCCACGGGTGAATAAATAAAGGCACTTCCCATTTCTCCGCCATTTCGAAAAATGCTGTAAAAGCTGGGTCGTCTAAATTTTTGCCGTTTACATTCGTCCCGATTTCGATGCCTTTAAGCCCTAGCTCATGTATGCAACGATCCATTTCACGAATAGCTACCTCTACATCTTGAAGTGGCACTGTGCCAAGACCGATGAATCGCTTCGGATATTGCTTCACCGTATTCGCAATAAAGTCGTTTTGAATACGAGCCATTTCCTCTGCTGCATGTGGCTCCGCCCAATAGGAAAACGTCACAGGAATTGGGGACAATACTTGTATATCCACCCCTTCAGCATCCATATCCTGTATGCGTTTTTCGGGGCTCCATACTTGGTCTGTCACTTCTCTAAACACTTGACCAGCTACCATTATATTCGCACCACATGTACAAGTTTTTTCTAATGTTGGCCAGCGCTCTCCGCCAAACTTCTCCACAAAGTTAGGAATATCCTCTGGAATAATATGAGTATGGAAATCTACTCGCATTGCCATAAACTCACTTCTTCAGACATTACATGACCGCAATTTTTACATGTGCGCAGCTCTAAACTACCATTAAATTCTTCGATTGCACCTTTCACTTGTGTTTCGATATCTGTTAATTGCACCGTTTTTTTGTGCATTTGTTGATCGCAGTTTTCACAGAACCATACGAAGTCCTCTAGCTCTCCCACTGCTCGCTTCCTTTCTACGACAAGTCCATATGTGTCGGCAATGCGATGAGGAGAGTGCGGCACATTCGCTGGTAGCATGAACACTTCCCCTTCTTTAATTGTAATTACTTCACGCTTTCCTTCATTAATGATCTCAACGAAGCAATCGCCTTTAATTTGATAAAAGAACTCATCAGATGGATCGACATGGAAATCTCGACGGCGATTAGGTCCGCCTAAAATCATACAAATAAACTCCGAATCCTCCCATAACACTTTATTGTTAACAGGTGGCTTTAAAGAATCCTTATTTTCTTCGATCCATTTTAATAGATTAAAAGCTTGTAATGTTGCTGTTGCCATACAAAAATCCACTCCTCTAAAATTTATATTTTTGTTTTTTTATGGATATAAATACCGTGTTAAAATCGCTTACCGACTTCAATACCATGATTGCCTACAGCTAAATAATCCCGCTTCCTGAGCTCTCTGTCGTATCCTCTACAATAACCGAAGATTTCGTGTTCGCCCTCTTCCATAGGAAGTAACAAACTGTAATAAAGATTAACCAAGGGAATCCGAGTGTTAATGTGGCTTTAAAGTCTGGTGAGAACCATGTTGATAGGACAACAGATGCTAACAGGACTGCACCGAAAATTGTTAAATACGGATAACCAATCATTCTTACCGGTAATTTGCGCCCGTTTGTTTCATTCCATTTTTTACGGAAGAACAGGTGTGTAATAAAAATCATAAACCAAGCAAACATCGCTCCAAAGCTAGAAAGCGAAATCATCGTTGCAAAAGCCGCATCCGGTTTAACAACTGTAAAAATTGTCGCGATGGCGATACCGATAATAGAAGCAAATAATGCAACTGAAGGTACGTTTTTACTATTTAATCTACCTAATACTCTCGGCGCGTAGCCACCTCTTGATAAAGAAAACATCATACGTGTAGAAATATATAATTGACTATTCATTGCAGAAAGTGCTGCTACAAGTACGACGAAATTCATAATAGCTGCTGCTCCTGGGATATTCACAATTTCCATTACTTTTACGAATGGACTTTTATCGATTCCTGCCATCCCCCAAGGCACAATCATCAGCATTAAAGATAGCGTTAATAAGTAAAACAGTACAAGGCGAACAACCGCTGAACGAAGCGCGATCGGCACTGCTTTTTGCGGGTCCTTTGCTTCACCAGCACTAACAGCAATCATTTCAATACTTAAATAACTGAACAACGATACAAATATAGCAATCCACATGCCCCATACCCCATTAGGGAAGAAACCACCGTCATTTGTATAATTTTGAGTGCCAATAGCTGCGCCACTATCCGCGCCAACAATGACATAGACTGCTAGAATAATAAATCCAATAATTGCAGCTATTTTAATAAGTGAAAACCAATATTCTACAGCACCAAATAATTTGACCGTTGTTGCGTTGACATACATAAGCACTGCTGCAAACAAGACTATCCAAACGATGGCAGGCACGGTCGGAAACCAATACTTCATATAAACGGCTACAGCTGTAACCTCCGTCCCGATTGCACATACTAAACTAAACCAATACGAATAGCGTACCGAAAAGCCAGCCCATGGATTAATATACTTCTCTGCATAGGCCCCAAACGAGCCTGTCACTGGATGAGCTACAGTCATTTCTGCTAAGCAGCCCATAAGTAATAATGCAATTAATGCACCGATTGAATAGCTAATAATGACACTCGGTCCTGCCAAGCCAATTGCCAAGCCACTTCCTAAAAATAACCCGGTTCCGATTGCTCCCCCAATGGCAATCATCGTTAGCTGGCGTGTTGTTAAGCTCTGACTTAATCCCTTTTCTCTTTCAACGATATCTTGCAACCCATTGTCTTGTGACATACATTATCCCCCTTTGATCTTGTCGTTTAAGATACTACATTTCTTTCCATCCCATACTTTTCATATTGCTTTTCTGTCACGATTTCCTTTAATATTTCGACGGTTTCCCACACCTCCTCGAATGACGTATAAAAGGCGATTGGTGCGAGACGAATAATGTTAGGCGGTCTAAAGTCTGGAATGACACCCTTATCAACTAAAGCTTTGCAAATTCGAATCGCCTCATCATGCTCTAAGCAAACATGCCCCCCTCGTCTATCATCTTCATTTGGATTGCCAATTGAAAAGCCAAGCTCAGTTAGCTCTTGCTCAATTAAGTCCATCATATAGCGTGTAAGCTTTAATGATTTTTGACGAATATTTTCGATACCAGCCTCCGCAAACATTTCTAATGAGCCGATAATAGGGGCTAAGCTTAGCACGTGCGGTGTACCCATTTGAAATGCCCCTGCAGATTCTTCCACGTCTAATGTATGTGCCATATCAAACTGTTTATCTTTTTTGGAGCTGTACCAGCCAGCTAAGCCAGGATGAATGCCGAAATGTTTTTTATTCACATACAAGCCAGCGACTGAACCAGGACCACCGTTGAGATACTTATAGTTACACCATATAGCAAAATCAACATTCCACTCACTGAAGTAATGCGGAATTGCCCCAATGGAATGACAAGCATCAAAGCCAATGCAAATGCCTCTCGCGTGTGCTTCGGCTGTTAAGCGTTTTATATCTAGTAGCTGACCACTTCTGTAAAGGACAGTAGGTAGCAATATGAGCGCTATCTCATCTGTCATCGCTGCGATAATATCCTCTTCTAAAATTAGCTTGCCATCACGACTTTTCACACGTACTAAATGCTCATCTGGATTATAGCCTTTTAACTTTATTTGACTCTGTAGCGCATAAATATCTGATGGGAATGTTAATTCATCCGCTAAAATTTTTGTTCGTCGCCCTTCTGGTTTATAAAATGTTGCAACAGCTTGATGAATATTGGAAGTCGTTGAACCGGCAATAATGACTTCGTTTTTCTCAGCTCCGATTAGCGGTGCACACATTTCACCAAGCTTCTCCGAAATGAAAAACCATGGATACTTACCAGTTGTCCACCCTTTAATCCCATATGCTTTCCACGATTCCATTAATTCACCGACATTTACCTCGGCTCTTTTGGACATTAAGCCTAAGGAATTGCCATCCATGTAAATAACACCTGATTGTAAATAAAATTCATCGCGGTATGATCGAAATGAATCATTCGCATCATATTGTTTTGCATGTTCTTTGTTGTAAACGCTTTCTCTAGTCCCCAAAATTCTTTCCCCCGTTTTTTAAATTTTCTGAATATGTTCATAGTCTAAAATAAAGTTGACATGGTGTCAATATTATTTTTACCAAATTTTTTCAACGGCATTTGTAAAAATATTTCTAATGGGCTATGATGAAATGAAATAAATCATTGGATTATCAAGCAATAGCACGCTTATTATAAATAAAACAAGTCATATATTGGAGGTCATTTAATGAGTGAAGAAACGAAGCAAATCGATGGAAGAAATATGCGCTCTATCGCAACGAAACAAAAATTATTGGATGCCGCGCGTGACTTATTCTACGAATTTGGCTTTAAAAAAACTACTATTACTCAAATTATTAAGAGAGCAGAAACTGGTTATGGGACGGCTTACGTACACTTCAAAGGAAAAGACGAGATTTTAATCGCACTCATGGAAACAGTCATGCAAGAATTTCTTGATATGGCCCACACACCTTTCCTACCTACTAGCAAAGAAGAAGCAAAAGAGCTTGTCCTGAATCAAGTCACTGCTTTTCTAACGATGGCAAAATCCAATAAAGATATTATGAAAGTATTCGCAGAAGCGATTAGCCTTTCCCCTGCCGTGAATGAAAAGTGGGATGACATCCGAAAAACGAACATTCATTTTATTATCCGCGATATTACATATGCACAAAGTCAAGGCTTAGTACGGTCAGATTTAAAAATCGATATCGTCGCACGCTCATGGTTTTTAATCAATGAAAACCACCAATGGGACCTCGTGCGTGATGATACGTCCGAGTCCATTGAGGATATTGCTTGGACGATTACAACGATGTATATCGATGGGTTATACAAATAAAAAACCCAGATTAAAAACTGACCTAGTCATTTGAGACACATAGAAAACAATCCCATTAGGCTACTTTCTCCCCAAATTCTAGGGGAGTTAAGTAGCCTAATTTTTCTTGTATTCGTTCCACATTCTATTCTCTCTAAGATTACTTTCTGTTCAACTCCTTTGCGTTTCAACTTCTGAAGACTTTCGCCAGAGAAAAACACCTCCCAAATGATTTACATATAGCAAGCCATTTTAGAGGTGTTGTATATTGTCTTATGATTAAGTTAGTCTAGAGGAGATTTATCTTAATCTGTTTTTTTATTTTGTTTGAGATCTAATTTTAGCGTATAGGTAGGATAGAAGACTCAAATTTTAGAAAGTCTAAATATTCAGAAAATAAAAAGTTGACACCGTGTCATATATGATTGTAGTATTTATTTAGTTCCGGAACAACTAAATTACACAATTTTTCAGCTTCAAAATTTGTCACCTATACAATCTACATGTCTTTAGTAAAATGCTTTAAAAAATTCATAGATTTCTAGGGGGATTGCGTTGATGAAAAAATTTAAGTTACATCCTTTTCTGAGTAGTTTAGCTTTTACCTTTCTTATGATGGGCATTATTTTCTTCTTGTCTTTAGGCACTGTCTTAGCGAACGATGAAGCTAAAAAAGAAGAAAAGCAGGAAGCACCGCGCACAGGTCTGAACAAATTTGCACCTGATGCACCGCTGCCAAAGGAAAAGGAAGGCACAACAAAGCTTTTACCAGGTGAACCAAAAGAGCCTGCGCCTGGCAGCTGGGGCTATGATGCGAAGACAGGGATTTTCACTCACCCAGCCGCAACACCGGATAATGAAGGGCCACAACCATTTGAAGGGAGTTTGCCTTATCTAGATCAAAATCAATATACGAAAAATATGAATGTAGAAGCATTCTATCCATACGTTATTGGTTGGGGGCATAGCTGGCAAGCTACATTCGATCTAGACGGTCGTCGCTATTTATACGATCTTGAAACAGATATGTACAATGTATTCGATATTACAGATCCTAAAAATGCCAAGCGTATCGCCAATAAATTAATTGACACAGATAAGGGAGACAAACGCTTCGGTCCAATGACAGTAAAATACAATAAAAAGTTGGACAAAACCATAGCCGTTCAATGTTACGAAGTACCGCGTTATGGTGTTCTATCGAATAAGTATGAATCCCCTGAGCAAGTAAAGGCTATTAAAGAAAAAGAAATGCTGCGTGGATTCCGCATTTTCGATGTCACAAGCCCATTATTTTCAGAATGGGAGTTGCTATCGGAAACACCTTTAGATGCGAAAGCAAATGCAAGTGACCTTGTACAAGAAGGCTCTGGCTGTCAAGACGTACCTGTCTATGATGGTGGAGATTATTTATTTGTTGCAGGTGCACCTGATGATTCCTTCATCAATACAGAGTATAAAAGCTATTTATACTCAGGCGCACAAATGGCCTTTGATATTTCAGACCCATCTAATCCGAAACGTCTTTCAACTTGGTGGGTGCCAGGTCAACGTGTAGGCGAAGAAGAAGCCTATAACAAAAACCCACGCGCTGGTAACAAAACAACATGGATGGGCGCTCGGATGCCGCTATTCATTCCGACACCTGTAGAAAAGGGTGGCAAGTACGGCTATGCAGCAATGGGTGGCTTTGGATTTTATATTGTCGACATATCCGATCCGGCAAATATGAAAACGGTTTCACATATTGAGATGCCAATGAGTGTTAGCGGTACTGAAGGGGATAATATTGACGTTTCCAAAGTCGAAAGCACAGGCATTGTTTACTATAGCGGCTATCCACTTAGCGAAGATTGCCATGAGCCTTATAAGGAAATCTACGCAATCGACGTCAACGATCCGCTTCAGCCTAAAATCATTAGTACGTTAAAACGTCCGACACCACCAGAATCAGCAACATTCACAGACTTTTGCCAACGTCGCGGCAGCTTTGGACCGAAGCGTAGTGGCTATGCAACCATTAATCCAGGCGTTCCGAGCGACCAATATATCCCTTACGCCTTCTACAATGCAGGTGTCCAAATTTTTGACGTAACCAACCCAACTGAATCAACAATTGAAGCATACTTTGTGCCGAAGATGTCGGGAGAAATTCCAAATGAAGATGGTACAACTACGACAAGCGATCATTCTAATCCGGTACACGGCATTTTCGTCGAATGGGACCGAAATTTAATTTGGGCATTTTCAAACCATGGCATGTATGTCCTATCTACACCTTTACTCGGTGACCCGGTCATCGGTTTACCGAAGCCCGTAGAGGAGAAAATACAAACGCAAAAAAAGTAAAAAGCAAATTTTAAAAACCGAACGACTATTGAAAAGTCGTTCGGTTCTTTTAGTATTTGGCGCTTATTCCTAGATTACATAAACGTTTATTACTTTATTTGTCGATGCTTCAAATCTAAAAATATAAAACTTCAAATTTTATTGCTTTGCTGGAACAAACCCATTTTCCACTGCCTCTTCCTCAGTACAGAACATTTCTTCCGCTACTGTATTGTCATAATCACGTTGACCCGGCATGTGGTATATTTTATTTCCTTTCGCATTAATATTGCCTTTAATAACACAACTATTATTAGCCTTCGTAGATTCACCATTATTGGTTGCAGCATTATCTTGCTGATCTTTTGTTGCAGCATAATAGGCTTCTTTATCATAACCGCGATTTGTTACATAGTCTTCCACAGACCAGATACCAATGGCTGACTGTTGGGCGGTTTTTTGAATGGATTTAAACCAATCGACATGCTTCGTATTTGGAGCATATATATAAGCCACACGTGCTAAGCCATTTTTCAATAACTGTTCTTGAACACTAATCCCATCTTTAGTATAAATATATGCTAGCAATCTTTTATATTTATCTCGATAGGACACATCGAATTCTAAATAAACCGTATCTTGTCCAGCTAGTAACTGCTTTGTAAATTCTTTCGCTTCAGGTCCGAACGGTTGCACGCCTAATGTCTCATGATTTGTTTCAGGTGTATCCACAAGTAAAAAACGAACTTTTTCAGAGTTGCCATTATATTTAATTCTTATCGTATCACCGTCAATAACACTTTCGAGCTCAAATTCTTCAAATTTACTGACATCATGCTTTTCAGCAGTGTCCTTTGTTGCTGTGACAATTCCTTGTATATCTTCAGTTTTTATACTATCGGTGCTCGATTCTTCTTCCGTACATCCACTCATAAGCAATGTTAAAAAGAACAATGCAAAAAATAACTTTTTCAAATCTATATCCTACTTTCTTCTATATTCCCATAACAAAAATCCTCAGTTCGATAACAAACTGAAGATGTCAAAATTCATCTAAATATTAAATACAACACAACGGCAAATATAATCGTTCCGCTAGTTATTAACGTCTTAATATCTTTGTCACTCATTTTTAGTACCTCTCTTCTTACCTTCATTATATTTAATACTATTATCAATAAAGTCGACGAATTGCACAATGATTTTGATTTGTTTTCTTCTGCTAAATTTGTTAAGAAAACTTACAGTAATACTCCATTGCTCGACTTTAGTCGACTAATCTACCCACGTGCTTTATAATGCTAGACAATCGTAAGCTATGCATTAGCAAAAATCAACTTCCTATGCAAAAAAGACTGTAGATAAACTCGGTAATGCTCGAGTTTATCTACAGTCTAGGCCTGTTCACAATAATGGAGAGGACAATGGCATTGATGTGTCATTAAATATTAAATTTCATTATGTGGTTTTGGTTTTGGGCCAAGTTCTTCTGGCTCAATATCGGCAAATGTTTCGCCCTCTTCTTCTAAATCGCGCATACGGTGTGCGATACGCGACGCCGCTGATGCTGCGATACTGCCAACTAAATCATCTAAAAATGTATTAACATGATGGCCAGGTTCTGTGTCGAGTTTTTTTATGATACCGATTTTTTGTTTATCTAAATGTCCAAATGTTGTAACAGCAATACTTCCATATGTAAACACAGAACCTAGTGCGATTGTTTCATCTACTCCGAATAAGCCTTCATCAGATTCAATAATTTGTTGAAGAGGTGATGATAAAAGCCCTTTTTCAGCTAATTCATCTAGCTCTATGCCTACTAATACTGCATGCTGGACTTCACGTTTACGTAATACACGTTCAACCGAATGAATACAATGTTCTAATGTTAAACCATCATTGTAGGATTTTTGCATTTCATAAACTATTTCAGCAATGTCCTCTAACTCTACACCTCGACGAATGAGTGCAGCTTGAGCTGCTTTCGCCACTTCTTCTGAATGTACGCGGATACTTTTATCATGCATAACGAACCCTCATTTCAGTTTTATTGCTAGCATAACGCTAACCCAACCTATTATACCTTTACTTTCGTAATATGGTACAATTTTGTTACAAACACATGAAGGAGTGTCATCATTGGATAAGGGAACTGTACAAGATTTAAAATTTTTTAGTGAAGCGTTGCAGGAGGAATTGGATTTATATATTTATATCCCTGCTAACTATTCTCCACTATACAAATATAACATTTTAATCGCTTCAGACGGTAAAGACTATTTCCAACTCGGAGGTATGACAAAACTAGCCGATGAACTTATCGATGACTATGAAATCGAGAATTTAATCATTGCATTTGTACCATATAAAAATATTCAAGATCGCCGTACTAAATATATCCCGAGCGGCGAGCAACATGAGGCTTATCTTCGCTTTTTAGCCCATGAACTTGTGCCCTATTTAGATGCCGAGTATGCAACATATCAAATGGGCATGAGTCGTGCAGTTATTGGTGACTCTATGGCTGCAACCGCTTCCTTAATGGCTGCGTTAAAGTATCCAAGCATCTTTGGTAAAGTGATTTTACAATCACCTTATGTTGATGAAGATGTACTTAAAACTGTTGAACAATTTAAAGATCCAGGAGCCATTTCAATTTATCATATCGTTGGAAAAAATGAAGATCAAGTCGTGACAATGGATAAAACGATTAAAGATTTTTTAACCCCAAATCGTCAATTGCACAATCTTATGTTAAGTAAAGGCTTTTCTACATTTTATGAAGAGTTTGAGGGGAATCATACATGGAAATATTGGAAACCTGATTTAAGACGTGCATTAATTGAAAATTTCAATTAATGTTGGGCGATTCAAATTACGTATTTTGAATTTTCTGTTATACTTAAATAGAAAAATTGTTTATTTACGGGAGGTAATGGACTATGAAGTACGGAATTGTGGCTTTTCCATCAAAAAAATTGCAAGATTTAGCGAACACGTATCGCAAACGGTATGATCCTCATTATGCACAGATTACACCGCATATGACGTTAAAAGATAGTTTTGATGCAACGGAAGAGGATATTCAAGCCATCGTGAAGCAATTGGATGACATCGCTTCCCAACATGCACCTTTAAGGATTCATGCATCACGCATTAGTTCGTTTTTCCCAACAACCAATGCGATTTATTTCCGCATTGAACCAACTGAACAATTAGAGGCATTCCATCGTGCGCTTGAAGAAAAAATTCCTTTTGGGGATTCTAAGCATGTTTTCGTGCCTCATATTACAATTGGACAGAAAATGACCGATTCAGAACATGATGATATTTTTGGACAGCTCCGCATGACAGGCGTTGATGAAAAGGATAGTATCGATCGCATTCATCTTTTATATCAATTGGAAGATGGGTCATGGACAACATATGAAACATTCCGATTGACTGGAGCTGAATAACTTTTGTATAACGTTAAGATTGTGGAAACAGAGAAAGAACATGCTGATGCATTTGCTGTTCGTAAAAAAGTATTTGTCGAGGAACAAGGTGTTCCGCTGCATTTAGAATGTGATGCGTTTGATGCAACTGCAACACATTTCATTATGTATGAAGACAATGAACCTGCTGGTGCTGCTCGTCTCCGTAACATTGAAGATCATACCGCAAAAATTGAACGTGTATGTATTTTACAAAGTCAGCGAGGCAAAAAACTAGGTGCTTTAATAATGAAGGAAATGGAAAACTATGCGGTTTCGATCGGCCTGCAAAAATTAAAACTTCATGCGCAAAGCTATGCAGTTCCTTTTTACGAAAAGCTAGGGTATACGGTGACATCTCCAGAATTTATGGATGCTGGCATACCGCATCGAGCAATGGAAAAGAATATTTAATAATAGGTGTTACGATATGCAAAAGCATAGTCGTAACACCTTTTTTTATGTTTTTGAAGATAGGTCTCTATTGTAAGCTTGTTATCACACCAAAATAGGTATGCGCTAAACATTAGCACGTTACCTTATTTCATCATTTTAGCAAGCTTTTCGAAATCTAGTGAAGCGCCATCTTGGATAATAGAGTTTACTATTTTATCTTCAAGCTCTTGTGTGATTTGTCTATTAGACACCTTGCCTACACGACGTACTATTTTTCTTACTTGTTTCTCATTGGTGAAATCAGCATGTTGAATTGCATTAGCTAATGCAAAGATTTCATCCATTGATACGCCTGTCTTTTGTTCAATCGAATTAAAAAACGAGCGATGCATGTTCCCCCTCCTATCAATTCCAACTCAACATGTTTGTCTTTTGGACAACTGTTGGAGGCTTTAACTGCATTTAGTAAGCTATTTATAGACTTACAAAAAAGAGCTAAAGCCTAATAATCTAAAAAATTTTAGCTGTTTCTAATAGCTAGAATATTAATTTACGAAAGTAGCGCCAACAATAATTAGAAGAATGAATAGGACAACAATTAAGACAAATGTTGAGCCCATTCCACTATTGTTATTACCTCCACAATAATTATTGTTCCAGCTATTCATACCATAAGGTTGTGCACACCAGCCCTGATATCCCATAAAAGCACCCCTCCCTTCTACAACCTATAATATGTAAAGTTGTAGAACAGAGAGGGGTATTCGTCTAGTCAATATTTCCTTTTGGTTTAAAAATTAATGCACCGATAAAGCCAAACACTATAGCAGCGCTAATTCCGGAGCTTGTGACTTCAAACATGCCGGTTAATACGCCAACTAATCCATGCTTTTCTGCCTCTGCCATTGCGCCATGTGTTAAAGAGTTACCAAATGATGTGATTGGTACAGTAGCGCCTGCCCCTGCAAAATGAATGAGCGGCTCATATAAACCCATACCATCTAAAATGGCACCAACGACAACTAACGTGCTTAATGTATGGGCAGGTGTTAATTTACCAACATCCATTAATAATTGACCGATAACACAAAATAGACCTCCTACAATAAATGCAAATACAAATGTCATAACCATGCTGTTGCCTCATTTCATTGTAATTTCTATCGCATGTGCCGTACATGGAATCGTTTCTTTCTGTTGGAAAGAGAGTGGCGATAGCAGTGCACCTGTCGCCACTAGTAGCACTCGTTTATATGAGCCTGCTCGGATTTCTTGCATGACATAACTAAAAAAAACAGCCGCTGAACAGCCTGCACCACTTGCTCCAGATTGAAATGCTTCATCTTGACCATAAAATTCGGCTCCAGCATCACGTAAAAACGTTAACTCCTCATTTTTTATGCCACTCTCAACAAACATGCCTTTAAGAAGTTTTAAGCCAAGTTGGCCTAAATCACCCGTTAAAATTAAATCATAATGATATAGTTCTTGCTTACGCTCCTCCAAATGAGACTTAATCGTTTGAAAGGCCGCAGGTGCCATGGCAGCTCCCATATGAAAAGGATCATCCATACCATAATCAATCACCTTACCAATCGTTGCCGCTTCTATAGAAGGAGCATCTTCACGGTGCTTGCCAATAAGCGCATAGCCAGCAGCTGTTACAGTCCACTGTGCTGTTTGCGGTTTTTGTGCTCCATAATTGATTGGATAGCGAAATTGGCGCTCAACCGCATTGTGCTGACTTGAGGCACCGGCGATTGATAAATCGGCTGCGCCAAGCTCTGTTAAAAGGCTTGCCACGATAACCGCTGACACAGAAGTAGCACAAGCGGAAAACATTCCGATAAATGGAATCGCTAATTCTCTTGCAGCAAAATTCGTAGGTGTCATTTGATTGACTAAGTCGCCACCTAATAAAAAATCCACTTCTTTCGTTGTAATGCCACCTTTTTTCATAGCAATTTCACATGCTTCTTCAATCATTTTGCGATGACCTTGTTCATTTGTTTCCATTTGCCAACGTTCATCATCGTAGACCGTATCAAAATATTGCTTGAACGTACTCCGTTCTTCTAATGGTCCTGCCACAACGCCACCTGCTAACACCGATGGTTTGGATGGAAAGATAATTACCACGAAGCCACCCCTAACGTCACAAGAATATATTTAATAAGTGCTACAAAAAATGCAGATACTACGCCAAATAACACAACAGAGCCAGCTAATTTGAATAAGTTACCGCCAACACCCAGTACTAGACCTTCCGATTTATGTTCAATTGCTGCTGAAATAACAGCATTACCAAACCCTGTTACGGGCACTGCCGAACCAGCTCCTGCAAATTGACCAATTCGTTTATACAAACCAAAGCCTGTTAAAATCATGGCGAAAAAGACCATTGTAGCAACCGTTGGATTCCCAGCAGTTGCTTCTGTAAAGTTAAAGAAAACAATATAAAAAAGAGAAACTGCCTGTCCGATTGTACAAATAAGACCTCCGACCAAAAATGCTTTAGCGGCATTTTTTAAGTAGGGTGGCGTCGGTGTTATATTTTGCTCTAGCTGTTGATATTGCTCTTTTTCCATTATGTTTCCTCCTTTGCAAGCTTTTGTAGCTCTGTAATTTTATCGCTTAGCTTATTATCTTCAAGTTGATTCTTTTTTATTTTATTTGCTTCATAAAAAATTTTATAATCAGCTGATACGAAGACTTCTTTGTCAGGGTATTTTTCATCAAACTTTTTTTGCAGCTTTTCCTCTATTTTTGTCTTATTCCATTTTTTCAATGGTTTAATTTGCACAGCTACAAGCATTTTATCGTCATATTGAATAACCGTTGATTTTTCAACAGCTTTTTCTTCTTTTATTACCGCTTCAAGCTCTGCTTCATTTTGCGGGGAACCATAGACAATAAATTTTTCTTTTTCTTTTTCTGTGCATCCAATCAGCAATGTTATACAAACTAATAGAGGCAACATCATTCTTAATAACCTCAAGTATTTACCCTCCTTTTCTTCACAGTTTCTCCACACAGAAAAAAACTATTCATTTGAATAAGTAAACGAAAGCCCGATTCCATCTTTCAAAAGTACATATTGTAGAAGTAGTTAGAAGGAAAGGAGGTGACAATATGGGTTGTGGTAAACCAACAAATCCTATTGGACCTATCCATTCAGCAGGCTGCGTTTGTGACGTAGTGCGTGCTATTTTAGATATTCAAAATCAAGCGGTGCGCGATGAGTGTTCCCCATGTACAGCAAACTGTTTCTTAGAACCACTAGGCGGGATCGTTAGTCCTGCACGCTCTGCAGCAGATACACGAGTATTCATGTTAATTACAAAAGACGGTACGCCATTTAAAGCATTCTTCAACTCCCCATCAGCAGATCCATGTACTTGTACATCAGTATTCTTCCGTGTCGAAGATATGTTTGATGAATGCTGTGCTACTTTACGTGTTTTAGAACCTTTATGTACTTATGATTCTACTGAAAGCACAGTAGATTTACTAAGTCGTGACGGCTGTTGCATCAACATGAAGAAAATTTGTAAAGTAGATGATTGGAACAGTACTGATAGCTGTATCACTGTGGATCTATCTTGTTTCTGCGCTGTACAATGTATCGCTGATGTTGACTTAGGGATTTGTAATTAAGTCTTTCTCCTTTGACACACTACACATAAAAAAAAAGTGTACAGCATCCTCTGCTGTACACTTTTTTTATAATGTTGGCAATTGTCTACCTCGCCATAATATTTCTTTAATATCCTCAAAGTAAATAATTTCTTGTGTGTTGAATTCCTTAGACGTCAACAACAGAGAATCCACTTGCATCTCGGAAGCAGTTCCACTTAGTCTTCTGCCATCTTTTAAACTGATTAATAAAGGCTGATATGCTTTTTGACGAAACGGTTTTTCTAAAAACTCTAACTGTTTGATGATATAGTCATCTACTTGTTCTTCTAATTGGGTAGGTACCGCTTCTTCTATACTTTCCTCATCTTCTTCAAACTGATCCTTTACATAGACAGACGTACTTTCATCTAATTCAAGTTCATGTAGCATTTTAGAAATGTTTAAGAAATAAGTTGGTGATTTTATATATAGGCGTGGCTCTTTCTCCACAATTATCACTTCCCTTTTTTCCCTACAATATGCAAAAGTGAAGAAATTGGTTCTTAGCCTATTTGACTTAAAAACATTGTCGCTAGTCCTAAATAAATTAAAATACTCGTAATATCATTTAACGTCGTAATAAACGGCCCTGATGCTACAGCTGGATCTATTTTCATGCGATGCATCAATAATGGAATAAATGAACCAGCAAGTGTAGCCACTAAAATGGAACCGCAAATCGCTGCACCTACAAGCATGCCTAAAATTAATTCATGTTTCCATATATAAACAATACCAATGACGATAATACCACATACAATACCAGTCAAAACTCCAGTACCGGCTTCACGAAGTAATAGCTTCATCTTGCTATGTTCTTCAACGTCACCTGTAGCAATACCACGAATGGCAACCGCCAATGCTTGTGTCCCACTATTCCCCGATGTACCAGAGATTAGAGGAATAAAGACTGCTAATAATGCAACTTTATCTAACGTATCTTCAAACTGCCCCATTAAGTTTGCTGTTAACATACCTAAAAATAATAAAACAACTAGCCATGGTAAACGTTTTTTTGCTGCTTGCCAAGGACTCGTATCAAATTTATCCATATCTGAAATACCCGCTAATTTAGAGTAATCTTCAGATGCTTCTTCATCGATGACATCGATAATATCATCGACTGTAATAATCCCTAACAGTTCACCTTTATCATCAATAACCGGCGTCGCTAGGAAATTATAATCTTTCATAATTTGCGCTACTTCCTCTTGGTCATCGCCAGCATGGACCATGACAACGCGTTCATTCATAATCGAGCGAATAAGTGTATCTTCATCCGCAATTATTAAATCACGTAGTGAAATAACACCTGTCAGTCGATGTGCTTCATCCACAACAAATATATAGTAAATTGTTTCAGCATCTGGTGCTTCTTTACGTAATATTGCCATTGCCGAACGCACTGTAGAGTTTTCAGGAATAGCGACATATTCAGTGGTCATAATCGAACCGGCTGTATATTCATCATAGCTTAAAAGCTCATTAATCTCGCCAGCCGTTTCTTCATCCATCATGCCTAAATAGCTTTCTCGTTGCTTTGTATCCAGCTCATTTAAGACGTCTGCGGCATCATCGGCGTACATATGGGACAACATTTCCGCACCATATGCCGGGTCCATCTCAGCTAAATAGGCTTTATATTCATCATCATCTATTTCAATTGCCTCAAAAATATCTGCCATTTCCGTCGGAGACAAGTACGAATAGATGATCTTCCTTATATCAGGTTCCACCTTTTCATAAAACGTTGCCTGATCATATGGATGAAGTTCTAAAAACTCATCACGGAATGCGCTAATATCATTGCTTTCGAGCATTCCACGTAAATGTGCTTCGTCGAATTGCACATCATCCTTTTCATTTCTTTCCTCTATCATGCTTGTCCCCTCCTTCCGAGCGTTGAAATTAGTTTACGTCCATTTGACGTAAATCTACCTTTTATATAATAGTGTGCATGTACTGTTTGTGCAAACTCTTTTTTTCAGTCCATACAACTTTCTACTTTACTATACCCTACTATTGCTTATTTTGCCGTTAACATGCTAGTAAGATAATTTTTTTTAAAAAAAATGATAAGGAGATGCCCGATTTTGCGAACACCTCCTCAATTATTTAATATTTGCTGCATATCGTCCTTTAACGAACTAGTAAAATACACTATGTCTTTTGTCTGTGGATGTTGTAAAGACAGCGATACGCAATGGAGTGCTTGTCGATCAATATGTTTGCGACTTCCTCCATATAAATCATCACCTATTAGTGGATGTCCTAAATAGCTCATATGCACACGGATCTGATGTGTACGTCCTGTATGCAACTTTAAGCGAATATGCGTCATTGGCTCCCCTTCAACAGCAAAACGCTGCAATACCGTCACGTCAGTATGTGCAAACTGGCCATCCTCCCGTACTTCACGCTCAATAATGCTGGAATCTTTCCGTCCAATTGGTGCGATGATAGACTGCCAATTCTCCGCTAAATGACCATGTACGATTGCTTCATATTCACGTGATACGTTACCGAGACGTTGGGCTAGACCCATTAAATGATGAATATGCGCATGCTTTGCAATGCATAACAAGCCGGATGTATCACGATCAAGTCTAGTTACAACATGAACGGTTGAAGCTAAACCTTGTTGTTCAAAGTAGCCACAAACATCATTGGCGATACTTTTCGTTGGATGCTCACGAGATGGAATTGTACTTTGATGTGCTGGTTTATCAAGCACTAATAAAGCCTCGTCCTCGTAAATAACGGAAAGCTTACCATATTCAATTGTGAGGCCTTCACTTTTTTCCTCTGGTGGGAACTTTACTTCTACTTGATCTCCTATATGAAGGGGGTAGCGTACATTTTGTTCAATACCATTGACCGTCAGCAAGCCCCCCTCAAACTTAATAGCTGTTAAGGCACGTTTAGAAATTTGCCATTGTACTAATGCTTCTCGTAACAATTGGCCGTCCTTGTCAGCTAGAAACTTCAATGTAAAACGTGTGTCGATATTATTCATTTGCCACGAATGACTCATGCACACGTTCCCAAAACGGAAAAGGTCTAAAGCGTGCAAAGCGTACTCTTTCATTGGCTACATTAAAAGCGATAGATTTTACATCGCCTTGCGTCACTTGAATATGATCTACTGTCATATTGAAGTTTTGATCATTAACTGGACGTAAAACACAGTGATGATGTGCTGGTAAAATTAACGGTGAACCAACCGTACGGAAGACACGATTATTAATCGATGCAATTTCAGTAATTTGAAGTGCCGCTAATGTTGGATGAATAATCGCACCTCCTAACGCTTTGTTGTAGGCTGTGCTGCCCGAAGGTGTCGAAACACAAAGACCATCACCACGGAAACGTTCAAACTGATTGCCATTTAACTCTACATCCATTACGAGGGTAACATCAGGCGATTTGACAGTCGTTTCATTTAGCGCTAAATAAGTGTTAGATTCTGCATTATGATGCTCTACTTTCACTTCTAGCAATGGGTACTCCACAACATTAAATTCTTTCTTGGCAATAGATAGCACCAATTTCTCTAATTCCGAAGGTTTCCAATCCGCATAAAAACCTAAATGACCTGTGTGAATACCGACAAATGCAACTTGATCTAGCAAATGTGAGTAGCGATGAAAAGCATGTAATAGCGTGCCATCACCACCGATTGACACGACAATTTCAGGTGTTTCTTCATCGTATGTTAAACCAAAATCTTGCAAATATGTTTTTGCTAGCTCCATTAATTCATTTGATTGTGCATCTCTACGTGATTGAATGGAAAACTTCATTGTGAGTCACGCTCCTTCTCTGATAGTAAACTAGGATTCGATGCCTCTTTATACTCACTAAAATAGGCCTGCGCTTCTTGAATTTCACTACGGATTGACGACATCTCTTCATCTAACCGGAATGCTGCCTCTGCTGCACTTTGCAGACGATTTTTTATTTCCTCTGGAAACATGCCCTTATATTTATAATTTAGTGAATGTTCTATTGATGCCCAAAAATTCATAGCTAATGTACGAATTTGAATCTCTGCTAGCACTACCTTTTTTCCTTGAATGGTTTCAACGGGGTATTCTACAATCATATGATAAGAACGGTAACCGCTTGGTTTATTATGCGTAATATAATCGCGTTCTTCTACTACGCGCATATCCTTACGCTGTCGAATTAGCTCCGTCACCGTCGAAATATCATCTACAAATTGGCACATAATACGAACACCTGCTATATCGCCAAGTTCATCGCCAAGTTGCTTTGAAGGTTCAAAGGCTAGTCCTTTTTCTAACGTTTTATCGTAAATGCTTGCCAGTGGCTTTACACGTCCTGTTACAAATTCAATTGGTGAATTTGCATTGACAATGCCAAACTGAGACCGCATCCCTTTTAATTTTATTTTCAACTCATCTACTGCTTGTTTATAAGGACTTAAAAAAATCTCCCATTGTCCCATCGCTAAAACCTCCCGACATTCGGTATCGAACAAAAGCAACACCGTCTGTTCGTTTTGTCTTTTTATTCAGCGAGAACTGCCTTGAAGTGTTGTTCCACTGCTTGAACAAATTCTGCTCCGTAATTGTAATTTCCTTCAATATTATACACGAGCATTTCCAATTCATCGTAAAAATTTGTAAGTTCGACTACTTCCTCGTTTATTTTTAACATTGGGTTTTGTTTAGCTTGTAAAATATGTACAAGATTATCCCAACTAGTCACTGGAAAACGCAAGTAATGGTAGTCCTCTCCTGCATCAAGTAAATAGATAAAAGCAAAATCATCGGAATCTGCAATTAATTGCGCAGCAGGTTTTAACTGTAAATTTTTATTATTGTCGTTTAAACTAAAATGAAGTTGCTGGTTTTCAAAATAAAATGAATCTACTGTATATATTTTACGCACACGTGGGTCCCCTTTTCGTCGTTCTCTTCCTCTTATTTTATCATATGGGGTAAATAGTTGCAGTTGTATTTACAAAACAACGAGCAATCATCGGCTAAAAAATCAATAACGCTTCAACGTCATTCCATCCAGTTTTTATCGACGCTGCTTGAAAATGGCCCATTGAATCCAAGCCTATACTTAGCATCCATCCTCGCCCAAAAAGCGCAGGAACTTCTGTGAAACAAAAAAACAATACTACAAAGGGTGATCATACATGGCACAACAGCTTGAAATAGAATTTAAAAATGTTTTAACAAAACAACAATATGAGCAACTGCTTCTTGATTTTAAAATCCAAAAAAATGCTATTCATCGTCAAATAAATCACTATTTCGATACACCAACTAATGCTATTCGAAAATTGCAAAGCGGACTACGCATCCGAATGATAGCCGACTATTATGAATGTACGTTAAAAGAAAAGTCCTCAAAGCATGCCCATTTAGAGACAACTGACGAATTGACTGCCGATCAGGCTGAAAAAATGCTTGCAGGCCAAGGCTTTTATGCACCAGAAGTTGCAAAAAGACTCGCGCTACACCATATTCCGTTAGAACAGCTGGCAGTGTTCGGTTCTTTGACAACAGATCGTGTCGAAATTCCTTATAAAGACGGACTTCTCGTATTTGATCATTCTTTCTATTTGCAGTGTGACGATTATGAGGTAGAATATGAATCAAAAGATGAAATAAAAGGAAATGCAATCTTCGACGAATTTCTACAGCAATATGGTATCAAAAAACTAATTGCTGAAAAAAAAATCGCCCGTTTTATGAAGGCACTCCAAACATCAAAACAGCAATAATCATAGCTAAAACAGTACAAACCGAAAGGGTGACCAGCTAATTGGATATCCAATCTATGAGAACAATGCTTGAAATTCAAGCATTACAAACGCTCGGCTCTACAGAAAATACTTCAGCTAATTCTTTCACAAATAGCAATTCTATTTTTTCAGATATGATTGACGAAATGCTAAGTGATGCGACAACAACGAACAATGCAAAATTATCTAGCCTACTTGGCATGTCTTCGTCTAGCTCATCCAACATCATGGATCAGCTTAGTAGCTTAACAGGTATGTCTGCTGGAACAACAAATAGTTCGCTCCAATCATTGCTCTATAACGGAACGAATTCTGTGTATATACCAGCTTCTATCCAAGCTGCGTTAGCAAAAATGCAAACCAGCACTAGTCTTGATTCCTATGTATCAGATGATGTTATTGGTTCAACTGCCTATGAAAATTCTCTTGCTGGAGCTAACAAATACGCTGATATCATTGAAAAAGCTGCAGCTACCTATAATGTTCCTGCTAAACTTATTGCATCCGTTATCAAGCAAGAATCCAACTTTAATGCGTTAGCGGTCAGTCATGCCGGTGCACAAGGCTTAATGCAGTTAATGCCTAAAACTGCTCAATTTTTAGGTGTAAAGAATACCTTTGATCCTGAACAAAACATTATGGCCGGTGCTAAATATTTACGTCAAATGCTCGATAAATTCGATAATGATCCAACACTTGCACTTGCTGCTTACAATGCTGGTGCTTCTCGTGTAACAAAATATAATGGTATTCCGCCATTTAAAGAAACGCAGAATTATGTCAAAAAAGTGATGAATTACTACACTGCTTAAATCGCATAAAGCCTGTAATTACAGTCTTTTTCAGCAAATTTCACCCTCGTTGGTGAAATTTGTGTTTTTCTAGCGAAAACTTTCCAAAGAGCTCTTTATTTGTGTAAACGAATGGACGTTGATAGAATGAAGGTAGTCACAAGTTATTCACATTTTTCTATTCAACAAAGTATTAGCTAAATTTGTACATCAACATATTGATTTGTACTTTACAATATACTTCCTATAAAGAATAAAGGAGCAATTACTTATGAGTCGAAAATACACTGTTCCTTATGAGGAGCTAGGAGCTGAAAAACTTTCTGAACTCATACATGCGTTCTATAAAAGAGTTGCACAGCACCCTGATCTTATACCAATCTTTCCGAAAGATTTGACAGAGACAGCCCGTAAGCAAATTCAATTTCAAACACAATATTTAGGTGGCCCCAATCTTTTTACAGAAGAGCATGGGCATCCAATGATGCGTGCGCGCCATATGAATTTCCCCATCACACCTGATCGTGCCCAAGCGTGGCTTGAATGTATGGCCGAAGCAATGGATGAGGTTGGTTTAGAAGGGAAGTTCCGTGAAACGTATTACCAACGTTTAGTATTAACAGCTCATCACATGATTAATACACCTAATGACGATGAGGGGGAATTATTACGTGAATAATATTCAAATGTTGCAAGAACCAACACCAACGATTTCTACTGCTAATAAGCCAATTGAATTGTATATTTTCGTAGATCCACTTTGTCCTGAAGCTTTTAGTATGCAAGCCATCATTCGTAAACTACAACTAGAGTACAATCATTATTTTTCATGGCGCTTTGTCTTAAGTACAGAACTTTCTTCGCTGAATTGTTTGAGCAAACGCATGAAAGGTTGCGAATCAGGTATTGAACTAGATATTAATCATCCTGTGTTACCTTCTATTGCCATCAAAGCAGCAGAATTACAGGGTAAACGCGCAGGCGCTCGTTATTTGTCGAAATTACAAGAGTATGTTGTACTGAACTACCAAGATGTCAATTCCTATGCCACACTGTTAAAAATTGCAGAGGAAGTTCAGTTAGATATGAATGAATTTGTGGTAGATTTCGGTTCAAAAGAAGCTGCACGTGCCTTCCAATGTGACTTATATATTAAACGCGAAATGGAAGTCGATGAAGTTCCTAGTATCGTATTTTTCAATGAGTGTATTGAGGATGAAGGGCTAAAAGTAAGTGGTAGCTATGCCTATGAAGTTTATGAACATATTTTACAAGAGATGATAAACGAGCAGTTGATCCGTCAACCGTTACCATCTATTGAGGAATTGTTTTCAAGGTACCATACACTTTCCACAAACGATATAGCCTTTATCTATTCATTAACAGAACAAGCAGCAGAACGTGAATTAAAAAAACGTATGCTACAACAAAAGATAGAACGTATTCAAACAGACTACGCTACATTATGGCGTAATAAATAATGCAATTATACTTTTATTCCTAGAGGATAGGACTCCATCATTTTATGACAGAGTCTCTATCCTTTTTTATTTTTATAAAATAGTTTTTTTAGTTAATAGATTCCATAATGCTTCGGCGCAATAGCGTTAAAATTTTTTCAGCTCTACTAAAGAGCATTTTGCCAAATTGATAACATGCACCAGGACCTTTTACTGGCATTAACAGCTATTTATTTCTTGCCTAAACTTAACTTCACAGTTGGTATTTACCCTTATTTTCGGAAGCATAAAACTTCTTTAAAGTAAGTTAAACGGCTTTCCTGTTGCTTGACGAAGATATAAGTCAAAAAACATTATGTATTGCCGCTTGATTATATCAATAGTCTCGGCAATTATGTAATGCACCTCTTATAAATATAGTAAAAGAGACTCTGAACAATAAAACTACTAAAGACATACAAAAAATTCAACTCTAGCATGAAAGCACTAAAACAAAAGAGACGCTTCTATCCTCGACAGATAGAAACGCCTCTTTTTCACAAAGGGGATGGGAGAAATGTTCACGTTCAAACAAAGGGGTGTATGTTTGTTTTGTGATTTATTTCACAAGATTCACTTTATCATGGAATAATAAAATTAGCAATGTATCCTGCTTTAGATTCACAAATTTGTCATATAGAAAGCGATTACAGACAGTACTTTTTCAAGATACCTACTTTTTTTCACTTAAAAATCTAAAAAAAACATTATTAATTTTATTTTAGTTTGCTAATTGAAATTGGTTTTCATAAATTTTTGCTACTTTGTTATAGAGAAGAGCTTAGATATTCTTTCTTTGCAAATGAGGAAAGTTTAGCAGCAAGCACTAGTTGTTGGTAGCAAAGGCGGTGACTCCTGCGGGAACAGCACATAATGTAAGACGCAACAAACCGCGCGTTAGCGAGGGTTGCGGCTTACGGTGTGCCCGCGGAAAGCACCGCCGTAGCGTACAACAACGTGACAGTAAAAAAGTGTTAGATTGATTGCAGTCAATCTAACACTTTTCCCACAGTATCTGTATTAAAATTTCTATTGCTAATTAATTATTCAACAATAATTCTTCCAGCTCATTTAGGCGTTGTTCAAACACTTTACATGCATCATCAATTGGTTGTGCTACATTCATATCTACACCTGCAGCTTTTAGTACTTCAATTGGGAAATCAGAGCATCCAGCTTTTAAGAAGTTATTAATATAACGCTCTACAGCAGGTGCACCTTCCTCTAAAATTTGCTTACTTAATGCTGTAGCGGCAGATTTACCAGTTGCATATTGATACACATAATAGTTGTAATAGAAGTGTGGAATACGCGCCCATTCTAGACCGATTTCCTCATCAACGACCATATCCTCACCGAAGTATTGCTTATTTAAATTATAATACACTTCCGTTAAACGTTCCGCGGTTAATGATTCCCCGTTTTTATCCATTTGGTGAATTAAATGTTCAAATTCAGCAAACATCGTTTGACGAAATACTGTGCTACGGAAACCATCTAACCAATGGTTTAATAAATAGATTTTCTGTTGTGGATCTTCTATTGTTTTCAGTAAATAATCATTTAACAGTTCTTCATTGCATGTAGAGGCTACTTCAGCTACGAAAATGGAATAGTCTCCGTAAACAAAAGGTTGATTGTTACGTGTATAATAACTGTGGACACTATGGCCAAATTCATGCGCTAATGTAAATAAATTATCTACATTGTCCTGCCAGTTCATTAAAATATAAGGATTTGTACCATATGCGCCTGATGAATAGGCACCACTACGCTTTCCTTTATTCTCCTTAACGTCAACCCAACGATTATCAAAACCACTTTGCACGATATCCTGATATTCTTTACCGAGTGGGGCTAATGCTTTTACTAAAATATCCTTCGCTTCCTCATACGGCACTTTCATATCTACTTCTTTAACGAGTGGTGTAAATAAATCCCACATATGCAATTCATCCACGCCTAATAACTTTTTACGTAAAGCTATATAGCGTTGCATAGTTGGTAAATGTTTATGAATTGTCTCAACTAATTGATCGTAAACACTTTCTGGGATAAAGTTATTGGACATCGCCGCATGACGGGCGGAGTCATAATTTCGGATACGGGCACTTACATTGTGTTTTTTTATATTTCCTGTCAATGTTGTAGCAAATGTATTTTTGAAATTGCCATACGTTTCATACATTGCCTTAAAGGCTGCTTCACGCACTGAGCGGTTTTTACTTTCTAAAAACTTAATATAATTACCATGTGTAAGCTGTACGTCTTCCCCATCCTCATTTTGCACTGTTGGGAAAACTAAATCTGCATTATTCAACATGCTAAACGTATTTGAAGCTGTACCTGTAACCTCAGCCATCTGTGCAAGTAATGCTTCTTGTTCAGCCGGTAACACATGTGGACGCGTCATTGAAATTTCTTTCAATGATTGCTTATATAATTGTAAATCTTGATTTTCCGCTAAATAGCTTTCGATTGTCTCTTCACTTAAAGATAAAATTTCAGGTGTTAAAAATGATAATGCAGCTGAAATATTTGTCGCTAAAGTTTGAATTCGGCTATTCATATCTTGATAAAAATTATTCGTTGTATCTTGATCATAACGCATATGAGCATACGTATAGAGTTTCATTGTGCGCTGATAAATTTCATCGTAATACGTTAATACAGCTAATAAGGCATCTGCACCATTCTTTAAAGTACCTACATAGCTAGATGCTTTTTGGGCAAGTTCTGCGACTTTCTTGAATTCATCTTCCCATAGTGCATCTGTTGCAAAAATATCTTCTAATCGCCAAGTTAACTCTGCCGGTATTTCGTTTCTCAGTAAAACTCGATTGCTGTTACTAGCCATGAGTCAGCCCCCTTTTTAAATAACTTTCCTTTACTCTCATATTTTCTCAATATATTGCGACAATTGCAAATAATACCCTAGGCTTTTGCAGAAATACTACCGTTGATTTCCGCTGCAGGCAAGACGCTTCAGCACAGCACTGTATGCAGCAACTCTCGCTGACGCTTGGTTGTTGTGCTCTTTTCTATTCCTTTTGGAGTCTCCTCTTTTTCTACCATCAACTATTATACAAATGCCTATATATTTCATCACATATCCACATACAGTGATTGTGATGCTGAAAACTATGTTCTAACAGTTTTCCATAGTTTTCAACAGCTTGCACTCTTAAGTTTGTAGCTTCTAAATTGAGCGTTGTTAAAAACAACTGAATATCTCCCTTCTGCAATTCGCATGGTCGCAACTGTAATTGCCTGCAATAATCTAATAATATTGCTTGCCACTCAATTGAAAAAATCGGTATAGCTTTTGCATTCCGCACTGGTATGCCTATAAAATGTGGCAATGCATTTAGTGACAAATTGAGCTCATAACAGCTTCGTAGAAAAAGATCTTGAACCCCTTTTTTACTGTGATGTAGTCGTTGATATACATACTGTTGACACAACTTTTTATAAATTTGCCAGTACGTATTAAATGCTTCACGCGTAATCAAGCGAGGTTCAAAAAATGGCATTTGCTGTTTTTCGAGTGGTATAGTGAGTACTTTCGCAATAAAAGTATGCCCGTGAACAGGAAGAAGATTCGTCCAATAATTAAATGTTGCTGCTTGTGCATCATATGTAATTAAATATGGCACTTTGTTAGATGGTTTCGTTATCGCATTTTGAAGGATAGGTGAAATGCGAATCTTTTGAATAGCATTTGATGTATAGTTGTTGTGCGGTGTTTGAAAAAGCCATAAAGCTTGAATATTATTTCTCTTATAACCTTCCGTCCGCACATGCCAGTTTTCATTCGTTATCGGACTACATTGGTATTCAATCGCTAACGGATAATGGTCCGTTTGTAGTAATAGATCCGGACGTTGAGACAACTTCGTTAAAAATGGCTCCAGCTCTACTGTATGCCCGCGTGTTTTTAACCATTCGAATAATTGAATTTTTCCTTGCAAATGGAGCTTGGATTCCCCTTCTGCAAATTGTCGATCACAAGACTGGTTAGCAATATGAGCAAAATGCGGGATCATCAGTTGACCAATTTTCAATTGAACAGGCTGTTGACATTGTGGACAAAAAAATTGTTGTTGTTGGCGATATTGCTGTAAAGCTTCTCTTGAATGTTGATATGAGATAAATAATTGTTGTTGCTCCGTGTAAGCAATAAGCAAGACAATCCTTCTCCTTTTTGCCTTATTGTAAAAGGCCTTGTTCCTTACGCCAACTAACTAAGCGCATTTCTTTGAAATTTGATTTTTCGTAGCTTTTTATTATTCACTTCCATAAAAAAAGACTGTAGGCACACTCACATGTTTTGAGTGTTTCTACAGTCTAAAAGCCCCTAAAAATAATAAGAAGCTTGAAGTTGTTAACTAAAATATTTTCGAACCGTTTCGAAGCAATCGTATTCCATAATTTTTTCACCATATTCTTCAAGGCGATGAATTGTGAAATTTGAAGGACTTAAAAACTCTTTAATGACCGCGTTTTTATCATGACGATTTAAATCATCATCTGCATTCGCAAAGTCTACTACTAGATAGTAACAACCTTCATATTTGAATAATGAGGAATCCACTAAGTCGTCCGTCATCCGTTTTGCAACGGGGATTAACTCATCAATATCTTTAAATTTATAAACATAAATGTCTGTATCCATAAATAACTCTGATTCATCCATGTCACCAAATTGAGTTAATTGACTAAGAAGATCCTCACCAACTTCGTCGAATGGGGCAAACATACTTTTTTGTTCATCAAAATGCGAATGACCATCTAATGTTTCACCGTCTTTTAAAATATGTGCACGTGTGACAATGATTTCTAAGCCTACTTCTGACGCATTGATATGAATCCAAATCGGACCTTCTACATCAAAATAATCTTCAGTATTCACTTCATCAATCATATCCCAAAAAAGTTGTTCACCCTTTGCTCGGTTGTACCAAATTTCTTCACGACTATAGCCGCGATCCTCTATATCATTGTACGTAATAAAGAGCTTGAGTGTATTTTCATTTACACGTTCGATGTCCACTAGACCTCATCTCCCTTCACTGTCATTTGTCGAAAAACAGTATTATTTAATTAGTATGCTTTGATTCATTGTTTTTAACCTTCATACTCCTTTGTTTTTCAACCTTTGACCACACTACAGAAAATCATCGAGCAACTGTAATCGATGTTTTTTTGTTCACAGTTGTCTCTAATTCTATTGTATGCTGTTCTTTCATAAAATGAAAAGGATATACACCATTTCAAAGAAGATATTTGAATAATTGAAATTGTATTAAACTATTTAGATTAAATCAAGTTTAACATACTTTTACGGAAATATATGACTTTTACCTATTAAATATTAGTTTTGATTGGGGTTTTTACATAAGTAAAACATAAAAAAATAGATGTCACAACATGCTTTTGCATTTGTAACACCTAATACAATATTCTATGCACTATAAGCGGATTTTAGTTCACCATACGCTGTGCTTCTTGTAATTGATAAGCTCTTACTTTACGTGGTAAAAATCGTCGAATTTCATCTTCATTATAGCCAACTTGCAAACGTTTCTCATCCAATATAATTGGGCGACGTAATAATCCTGGATATTCTTGAATTAGTTCATATAAGCGTTGTAAAGGTAAGCTTTCAACATCTACATTTAATTTTTGGAATATTTTAGATCGAGTTGAAATAATTTCGTCTGTTCCATCCTCCGTCATACGTAAAATTTCTTTAATTTCACGAATGCTTAACGGCTCAGAAAAAATGTTACGTTCTGTATATGGGATTTCATGCTCCTCTAACCATGCTTTCGCCTTACGACAAGACGTACAACTTGGTGATGTAAATAAAGTAACGATCATAACTGACACATCCTTTCTCTTTGGTATTGTTATCTATAAGCCATTTTCTTAAATTAGAATTAATGTAATGTAAATCTACAGTTCCATTATACAGCACTCAGCTGTATTTGAATATAGTTCCAAGGAAAAAAAGAATGCGGGATGAACGACTTTGTTACAAAATATTCTGTCTATTGATACTACCTTTAGTATTCCATATTTCTTTGCATGTCCAACGAACTAATAGTAATATTCCCATTTACACTGCTTTTTAAACATAAAATAATTGAAACTATTTGTTCTCAATTAAAAAATGCAAACGAGAATAATGTCACTTAGACGTGTACATCCAAAACCACACGTTCCGATTATAGATGGCATTTTATCCACAACCGAAAAATTCAGTCACCGGAATAACTAAACATGCTTGCATTTAGCTAAGTCTTTATACTATAATTTGGTGCAATAAGAACAGCGCATTAGCGCCAGTCTTTCTACACGATGGCAAAATTGCCGCATGAAAGATTCCTACATGAACAATGTAGTTAAAAACGCTGACGAAGAGTAGTACATCTGCAATATACATGTATAGAGAGTCTGTGGTTGCTGGAAACAGATCATGTATGCATTTGGAATGGACTTCCGAGTTAGCTTTGTGAACGGTCAAGGATGTCACTTGATACTTATAGCAAAGCTCGTCTCTTCACGTTACGAAGCAAAGTGGCCTTTTTAAGGCAAGCAGGGTGGTACCGCGGATTCAAACATCATTCGTCCCTTCATTAGCGAATACTAATGAGGACGCATGATGTTTTTTTATTTTTCGAATCCCGAGGAGGAAATTATGATGACAACAATTTTTTCAGGCGTACAGCCAACTGGTATTGTAACTTTAGGAAATTATCTTGGCGCATTCAAGCAATTCCCTGCATTACAGGAAGAAGGGAATGCCATTTATTGCATCGTTGACCAACATGCCATTACTGTTGCACAAGATCCAAAAGAATTACGCCAAAACATTCGTAACTTAGCTGCTACTTATATCGCAACTGGTATTGACCCTCAAAAGTCAACATTATTCATCCAATCAGAAGTACCTGCCCATGCGCAAGCTGGCTGGATGCTACAATGTGTCGCTTCGATTGGCGAGCTGGAGCGTATGACACAATTCAAAGATAAATCACATGGGAAAGAAACTGTTTCTGCCGCTCTTTTAACATATCCACCATTAATGGCGGCTGATATTTTATTATATAACACGAATATTGTTCCTGTAGGAGATGACCAAAAGCAACATATTGAGCTAACACGTGACCTTGCAGAGCGCTTTAATAAACGCTATGGTGAAGTGTTAACGATTCCTGAAATTCAATTACCGAAAGCAGGAGCTCGTATTAAGTCTTTACAAGAGCCTACGAAAAAAATGAGCAAGTCTGACCCAAATACAAAAGCAACCATTAAACTTTTAGATACAGCAAAAGATATTGAGAAAAAAATTAAATCAGCAGTTACAGACTCTGATGGTATTGTGGCATTTGATGTTGAAAATAAACCAGGTGTTTCAAATTTACTAACAATTGAATCTGCTATTTCTGGCGTATCAATCGATGATTTAGTGAAAAAGTATGAAGGTATTGGTTATGGCGGCTTTAAACAAAGTGTGGCGGCAGCCGTTATCGAGCACCTAACACCAATTCAAGAACGATTTTATAACCTTGTAGAATCATCTGAGCTAGACATTATTTTAGATGAAGGCGCAGAAAAAGCGAATGCTATTGCTAGCGCGACTTTAAAACGTATGGAACAAGCAATGGGCTTAGGCCGCATACGTCGCTAAGGAAGGACTTATATGATGCACTGTGAACATTGTAAACAAACGATTAAAGCCCTTCTTTTAGAAGGCGACTTTGGGGCAGATCCACTATGGTGTGGTCACTGTCATGCCAATTTAGAATTAGAACAACTCCCGTTAGACGATGCATTATTAGATGAACTGACAACATGGATGTGTAACTTCGGTGAATGGATTGACCTTGAAACGGACTCATTCATCGAAGGTATGGAACACTTGGCCCAAAATCATGATGTGCAAGGTGAGGACTTGGCCAAAAAAGTAGCAATCACATTAGCGGTGCCGGTAAAATTCACACCTTATCTTTAACATTATCTGTGCGATCGAAACCAACATCGAGCACAACGCTACACAATACAATACAAGCGCCAATTGCCATATAAAATTCAGTTGTGTTGATAATGAATTTAAAGACAACAGACCAAGAATAACCGAGTGTCCGATAGTTCAAATATAAAATTAAGTTGCCAATTGAAAGAATCATTAAGCCATAGCTCATTAAAAATAAGAATAGTCGAAACAAATAAATGGCATCCTTTCTATTTCTTCTTACTTTCTTTTCTATTCGCTAGCTTAAAAAAAAAGACGTCAGCCTTGTAAATTAGGCTGACGTTTTTTCACTATTCCTCAATTTTTTTGAATAATAGACTTGCGTTATGACCGCCAAAGCCAAGTGAGTTACTCATTGCATATTCAATGTTCGCCTCACGCGCTTCATTCGGTACATAATCTAGATCACATTCTGGATCTGGTTCTGTTAAGTTAATTGTTGGCGGTAAAATGCCCTCTTTTAGTGCAAGTGCTGTGAAGATAGCTTCTACACCACCAGCTGCACCTAGTAAATGACCTGTCATCGATTTTGTAGAACTCATTGCTAGTTTATAAGCATGTTCACCAAAAGCCGTTTTTACTGCCTGTGTTTCAAATAAATCATTGTACGGCGTACTTGTACCATGTGCGTTAATATAGCCAACTTGTGAAGGCTCTACGCCCCCATCTTCTAACGCTTGGATCATTGCACGTGCAGCACCTTCACCTTCTGGAGCTGGAGCAGTAATATGATGCGCATCGCCAGTTGAACCGTAACCAAGCACTTCTGCATAAATTTTTGCGCCGCGCGCTTTTGCATGTTCGTATTCTTCTAAAATAACAATCCCTGCACCTTCACCAATAATAAAGCCATCACGGTTTTTATCGAATGGACGAGAAGCTGTTTGAGGATCTGTATTTAATGATAATGCTGTATTTGCACAGAAGCCTGCAACCGCCATCGTTACGATTGGTGATTCAGCTCCCCCGGAAATCATCACATCTGCATCGCCGCGTTCAATCACTTTAAATGCATCACCAATTGAATTCGTACCTGATGCACAAGCTGTTACTGAACAAGAATTGATGCCTTTTGCACCAAAATGAATAGATACTTGGCCTGAAGCCATATCTGGAATCATCATTGGAATAAAGAATGGGCTAACACGTCGTGCGCCACGTTCTTGGAACGTTAAGAATTGGTTTTCGTATGTCTCCATACCGCCGATACCAGAGCCAATCCAAACACCTGCACGTGGAGCTAACTCTTCATCAATTGTAAGCTGTGCGTCTTCCATCGCCATAATAGATGCTGCAAGTGCATAGTGCGTGAAGCGGTCCATTTTACGAGCTTCTTTACGTTCAATATATTTTTCAATATCAAAGTCTTTTACTTCAGCAGCGATTTTGGCAGCAAATAAATCTTTATTTAAGCGCGTTAATTCACCAACGCCCGATTTCCCAGCCTTAATGTTTGCCCATGTTTCTTCAATGCTATTCCCCAGTGGTGTAACTGCGCCAATTCCTGTAATTACTACTCGTCGTTTACTCATTGTCTTACTCCTCTCAAGCAATTTTCGTTGTTATTTTCCCCATCTCATTGCAACGGCACCCCATGTTAAGCCACCGCCAAAACCGACAAGTACTAATAGATCATCATCTTTTATCTTACCTGCTTCAAGCTCTTCTGCTAAAGAAATACCAATAGAAGCGGCTGAAGTATTACCATATTTGTGAATTGTTTTCGACATTTTTTCAGCTGGTAATGCTAAACGTTCACGTGCCGATTCCATAATGCGAATATTCGCTTGATGTGGTACTAAAAAATCAACATCTTCTTTTGTTAAGCCTGCTTTATCTAATACATTAACTGCTGATTCACCCATTTGGCGAACAGCAAATTTAAATACTTCACGACCGTTCATCGCAATTGTTTGTTGTGGTGTTAAATATAGATGTTTTCCGCCAGTGCCATCTGCTCCAAGTTCAAATGATAGAATTCCTCTACCTTCTGATACTGGACCAACAATAGCAGCACTTGCGCCATCACCAAATAAAACAGCCGTATTGCGATCTTCCCAATCAATGACTTTGGACAGCTTTTCAACACCTACTACTAAGACATATTTATAAGCACTTGATTCTACAAATTGTTTTGCTGTCACTAAGCTATATATAAATCCTGCACATGCTGCCGCTTGGTCCATCGCTGCTGCATTTACTGCACCAATTTGCTCTTGAACCATACAAGCTACACTTGGAAATGTTTGATCTTGCGTTACAGTTGCAACAAGTATTAATCCTATTTCTTCAGGCGTAATACCTGCTTTTGCAATAGCATCTTTCGCAGCAGCTACTGCTAAATCTGAAGTTTCTTGATTTTCTGCAGCAAAATGGCGTTCTTCGATGCCAGTACGAGTACGAATCCATTCATCAGAAGTATCCATAATTTTTTCTAAGTCAAAATTCGTAACGACCTTTTCAGGAACGTATCTGCCTAAACCTATAATACCTGCGTTCATATAGCAACCCCTCAGCTTTCTTACTATCAATTATTAGTAACTGGTCATAATTATAACTCATAATAAACGAATGGTGCAAGATGATTTAAAATTAGTATAGCATATGGTTGTACTTCATATAGCATTCTTCAGTCGTTTTACACTAATAAAATGGTTACTTTCGCTGCTTTAATTCACTTTTTCGTTGGTTACACTTCCGTTATGCCAGAAGTAACTGGATGAATCGCTGAAAGCACTTCGCGTAGCGCCACCATAACCTCGTAAATCGCCACTAATCCTTTGCAGCTCACCACTTACACTTCGCCTATCGCCAAACTACTACTGTGTTGTGACAAATTTGTCATTAATCACTGCAAGCAAAGCTCAACTTTTGATAAAAGGTTCTTTTTTTTTCGTCCTATGTTATGATATGATAATGTATATGTCATAAAATAGTTCGGTTGAGGTGAATTTAATGCAATATATCGTAACATTTATATGGTCATTCTTACTAGTTTCAATGTTAAACTACGTAGTAAGTGCTGTAATTGATGTACCATTTGATTTCCAAACTGGTGCGATCATTTCAGTTGTATTCTCAGTACTTATTTTTGTTATTGGCGCAATTATTCCAAACGAGCCAACTCCAGAAGCTGCAGACCATCACTAATCCAATTTATAAAAAAACCTGTCTCGCCTTTCGCGAAACAGGTTTTTTTCTATTTATTATTTCACAACTACACATTGACCATTGTGCATCTTAACATGTAGCGTTTCTCCTGGTAGCACTTCGCCACGCAATAATTCCTTAGCAACGGCTGTTTCAATATAACGTTGCACAAAGCGTTTTAGTGGGCGTGCCCCAAACTGAGGATCTGCTCCTTGCTCGACAACCCAATCGATCACGTCTTGTGAGACATCTAACGTAATTTCTTGTTCTGCTACTCGTTTAATTAGCTGTTCTACATATTTCCAAGCAATGGCTGTGAAATGTTCTTCAGACAATGCATGGAACATAATAATGTCGTCCATACGGTTTAAGAGCTCAGGCTTAAAGTGCTGACGCAATGCTGTCATCACTAAATCCTCGACTGCTGCATCATCTTCTTGCGCTTCCATTAAATAGCTAGAGCCGATATTCGATGTTAAAATGACAACAGTATTCGTAAAGTTGACCATTCGACCTTGGCTATCCGTAATGCGACCATCATCTAAAATTTGTAATAAGATGTTTGCAACATCTGGATGCGCCTTTTCAATTTCATCGAGTAAAACAACTGAATAGGGATTACGGCGAACGGCTTCTGTTAGTTGTCCACCTTCTTCATAGCCAATATAGCCAGGCGGTGCACCAACGAGACGTGATACGCTATGTTTCTCCATATATTCACTCATATCTATACGAATAAAATGTTCCTCAGAATCGAATAGTTGGGCAGCTAGTGCTTTCGCTAGCTCCGTTTTACCAACACCTGTTGGCCCTAGGAATAAAAAGCTACCGATTGGACGATGTGGGTCTTTAATGCCTGCGCGTGCGCGCCAAACTGCTTCTGTCACAAGCTGTACAGCATTATCCTGCCCAACAACACGTTCATGTAACGTATCCTTTAAACGCAGTAATTTTTCACGTTCACCTTCAACTAACTTCGTTACCGGAATACCTGTCCAACGCGATACGATGGAAGCAATTTCATCCGATGTTACTTCTTCACGCAATATACGTGCTTCACTACCGTTTTCTAATTGCTTTTCCATCTCTTGAATTTCTTTTTCAAGTGCTGGAATTTTCCCGTGACGTAATTCAGCTGCTTTATTTAAATCATATTTACTTTCCGCTTCATCTAAATCACGACGATACTTATCGAGTGTTTCACGTTTTTTCTGAATGCCCTGTAACGCTTCTTTCTCAGCTTCCCATTGTTTACGCATACCTTCAGACGAACTTTTTAGTTTCGTTAGCTCTTCTTGTAATTGCTCCAGCCGTTTTTTGCTCGCTTCATCTTTTTCTTTACGCAGTGCTTGCTCTTCAATTTCTAACTGCATAATACGGCGAGTTACCGCATCCAATTCTTGTGGCATCGAATCAATTTCTGTTCGAATCATCGCACATGCTTCATCGATTAAATCAATCGCTTTATCAGGTAAAAAACGTTCTGTAATATAGCGATTTGACAGCTCTGCCGCTGCTACAATGGCACGGTCATGAATACGTACTGCATGATGCAATTCAAAGCGTTCTTTTAAACCACGTAAAATCGAAACTGTATCTTCAATAGATGGTTCACGCACAAGTACTTGTTGGAAGCGACGTTCTAAAGCTGGATCTTTTTCAATATACATACGATATTCGTCTAATGTCGTAGCACCAATACAGTGCAATTCACCACGAGCAAGCATCGGCTTTAACATATTACCAGCATCCATTGCCCCATCTGTTTTACCGGCACCAACAATTGTATGGATTTCATCGATAAATAAAATAATGCGCCCTTCTGATTCTTTTACCTCTTTTAGCACACCTTTTAAGCGTTCTTCAAACTGACCACGATAACTAGCACCAGCGATTAATGCACTCATATCTAGCTCATATAGTACGCACTCTTTTAAGCCTTCCGGCACATCACCTTTTACAATACGCTGTGCTAAACCTTCTACAATAGCTGTTTTACCTACCCCAGGTTCACCGATTAACACGGGGTTATTTTTTGTTTTACGCGTTAAAATGCGAATGACATTGCGAATTTCTTCATCACGACCAATTACAGGGTCCATTTTGCCGTTTTTTACTTCTTCCACTAAGTTACGGCCAAATTGCTCTAATGGTTTTTTATCATCAGTTTGTTGAAATTGCATGATAGCACTCCTTTTCTCTTTTTATATCTTTACCCGAATTTATCTTTTTTAAAGTTTGACCTTCTTTGACTAACTTTATTTTACAACAACCGACAAAACCGCGCAAAAAAAAAGCTCAAAAATTTTTAACCGAAAATTGGAAAATTACGTTATAATATTAGTATGTTTCGTTGTTTTAGTATATCGAAATGATTATCGTCATCCTTTTGTAATGCAGGTATTTTTGATTACAAAAAGAAAGAGATGTGTTTGATATATGGTTCTAAAGGATAGTATGCACGACAAAATACGTGCACTTTTTGAAAATAATGGCGTTTTTATTACGGTGAATAAGGATAGTAAAATTTTCTTAGAAGGGGAACGTGCGAAAGAAATATACTACATTAAAACAGGCGCTATTTCGATTAGCCAGGAAACTGAGAGTGGCAAGGAATTAACCATTCGCATTTGCGGTCCTGATAGTATAATTGGCGAGGGCTCTCTATTTTGTAACCTCACATATTTTTCGATGACAGCTAAAGTGTTAGAAACGTCAACGCTATATGTGTTAAGTCGTAAGTCGCTAGAACATCTATTAGTAGAGCAGCCACATTTAATGGTAGAGTATATGAAATGGTTGCAAACAGAAAATTTAAAATATCAAAGCCGTCTTCGTGATTTAATGTTAAATGGTAAAAAAGGTGCTTTATTTTCAACGCTTATTCGCCTTGCAAATACTTACGGCAAGCCAGCAGAAAATGACTCGATTTTTATCAATTTTCCATTAACCAATACAGAAATAGCAAATCTGTGCGCAACGAGTAGAGAAATGATTAATCGTATGCTAAATGATTTAAAAAAACATCATATTCTTTCCTTTGAAAAAGGCTATATTACCATTCTTGATTTACAATATTTAAAAGATGAAATTGCCTGCGAAAATTGCCCATTGCAAATTTGCCGCATTGATTGATTTTTTGAGCTTGCTCAAAAGGACTTGTGCGAAAGTAAGTTACATAAAAATCCCCGCTTACAGTTATGTGCAAGCAGGGATTTTTTATTCATATTGTGTATCGTTTGAAGTCTAACTACTAGCGGACACCTAATGCCATTTTCGCATAGCGAGACATTTTGTCTTTTGACCATGGTGGATTCCATACAATATTGACATTTGTACTTTTTACCTCTGGTAATTCGCTCATAGCAGTATTTACTTGATCGACAATAACAGGTCCCATTGGGCATCCCATAGAAGTCAATGTCATTGTAACGGTCGCTACTCCCTCGTCATCTAGCTCTACATCATATACTAAACCTAAGTTGACGATATCAATACCAAGCTCAGGGTCAATTACATTTTCTAATGCACTTAACATGCTATCTTTCATATCTTGATCCATCTGTATTTCTCCTTTCGTTACAGTGTTAACTTAATCATAGCAGATGCTTCTTATTATGCCAAATGCTGTGCAAGCCAATCCGTTGCCGCCAACATCCCTACACGTGATACAGCATGACCAGCCTGTTTATCTGCAATAAATTTTAAGTTGCTCGGATTTTCCTCATAGTATGCGCGTAATGTACAATAAAAGTTATACGTATCATTAAACGGTACAGTTTTATCACGCTCACCGTGCCAAAACAACACAGGACGTCCTGCGAATCGCTCGGGTGTTAAACTAATATCATATTGCGCGAGAAGTTCATTCGTTTTTTGTACTTGTTGTTCTGACATCGGAAATTTCACACCGCTTTTAGCCAATTGCTGTAATTGATAAGCACCTAATTTGATAAAACCTGGGCCACCCATACATATCGCTGCCGTTTCAATCCAATCGTAAAGCTTTAAGCAACCAGAAGTGACAATCCCGCCCATTGAAGTGCCAGCCACGCCGATTTTATCATGAGTGACCAGTTGCTTATTCTTTAATTCGTTATATAATTGCTCTACTTCATGAATAGAATTTAAGACGATATCCCAAAAATGTAAATTCATTTGAGTTTCTGTTAACCCTTCACTGCGATCGCCATGTAATTTAGCATCTGGTAAAAGGACACGCACCCCTTTATTTACTAACTGGTATGCATAATGTAAGTTATGTTCTTTTGCACTCATAAAGCCGTGTAAGAAAATTACTACCGGGGTTTTTTCATTCATCGTATCTGTGGATATATGTAACAAAGGAATATTTTCCCATATTTCATTTTTGACTAACATGCTTGTCACTCCCAACTTTTGTCTGACCTTTTTATGTTAGCAAACTTTTTTCAATGTGACAAAATTTTGACGTACGAAGTACAAAGCGATACTATTCAAACATATAGGAAAGGGGCAATACGCTATGAAACCGCATTTAATCGTGTTAGATTTAGACGGGACGTTATTAACGGACCAACAACAAATTTCATTAAAAACAAAAAAAACATTATTGCAAGCTAAGGAACAAGGCCATCAGGTTATGATTGCTACAGGTCGTCCTTATCGCGCAAGTGATATTTACTATCATGAGCTCGGCTTAACAACACCGATTGTTAATTTCAATGGAGCCTATGTCCACCATCCTAAAAATGCCGCATGGCAAACAATGCATACACCGATTGACTTGAATGTTGTACGAGAAGTGGTCGATTCAGTTAATAGCTATAATTATGAAAATATTATTGCCGAAGTAAAGGATGATATTTATGTCCATACAGAAGATGACCGGATTTTAAATATTTTTAACATGGGCAATCCAAAAATAACGCTCGGTGATATTTCAACAAATTTATTAGTGAATCCAACGAGTCTTCTTATTCAAGCAAACGAAGCCAATTCTATGATTATTCGAGATCATTTACAAGAAGTTCATGCAGAAGTGATCGAGCATCGTCGTTGGGGTGCCCCGCTACATATTATTGAAATTGTCCGTCGTGGCTTAAACAAAGCGGTTGGTATTTCTCATGTAGCGAAAGATTTAGGCATTCCACGTGAGCGAATTATCGCCTTTGGTGACGAGGATAATGATTTAGAAATGATTGATTACGCTGGTATCGGTGTCGCTATGGGTAACGGCATTCCTAGCTTAAAAAATATTGCCAATGAAATTACAACAACGAATAATGAGGATGGCATTGCTAAAATACTTACAGAACGCTTAAAATTATCATAGAAAAGAACTTTTTTCCAGTTCTCAACTAGTATAGAACGCATCTTCAGCATTTCGAGATATTACAGTTTTTAGGGGGTTAAGATATGATGAAAATTTTTACTGATAGTGGATGTGATTTACCAAAGTCTTTCTATGAAGAGAATGATGTCATTCTACTTCCGCTACGTGTACAAGTAAATAACAATGAATACGATGATGTCCTAGCGATTGATTCAAAAGAAGTTTACGACGCTATCCGACAAGGGGCACATCCAAAAACTTCACAAGTTTCACCAGAACGCTTTTTAAAGCATTTTGAAAACTTAGCTAAAAGCGAAGAACAAGGCATTTATATCGCCTTTTCATCTGAATTATCAGGTACGTATAGTACAGCTGTAATGATTCGCAACCAAGTACTGGAACAATATCCGACGCTACAGCTAGCAATTATTGATTCCAAATGCGCTTCATTAGGTCATGGCTTAATCGTGGAAGAAGCTGTTCAACTGCGAAAAGCTGGTGCTTCACTTGAAGATATCGAAACAAATGTTACCTCACTCGCTTCACAGATGGAACATTTGTTTACAGTAGAAGATTTAGATTACCTTGCGAAAGGTGGTCGTGTTTCAAAAGCTAGTGCCTTTCTTGGTGGTCTCCTTAGCATTAAACCCATTTTAAATGTCGAGGATGGCAAACTAGTACCGATTGAAAAATCACGCGGACGTAAAAAAGCAATTGCGCGCATGCTCGATTTAATGCAGGAGCGCGGTGGTAATTTTTCAGATAAAATTGTCGGCATTAGCCATAGCGATGACGCAGCTTTTGCGAACGATGTAAAGGCATCCATTCAGGAAAGATTTGCACCAAAAGAAGTTCAAATAACAATGATTGGCTCGGTAATTGGTTCCCATGTTGGACCAGGTACGATTGCTATTTTCTTTACTAATAAGAGCTATCAAGCATAACTGGGACAAAGCTTTAAATTAACTCCCTCTATGTGAAATAAGGAAACTTAGAAGAGAATACAAGTTGTTGCTAGCGGAGGCGGCGACTCCTGCGGGAACGCACGCAACGTAAGACGCAACAAACCGCGCGTTAGCGAGGGTTGCGGCTTACGGTGTGCCCGCGGAAAGCGTCCGCCGTAGCGTACAACAACGTTCGCATAAAAAAAGTGTTAGATTGATTGCAATCAATCTAACACTTTTTGCTATCTACTACGGCAGTGCTCTAAAACAGCAGGGAGTTTATGAAAATGAGTATGGTTACTTATATAGGTTTAAATTTTTCAGTAACACTAAATGAATATTACACAGAGGATGAAGTTGAAATAAATTATGTTTTCTCGAATGAAGAAAATCGTTCTGTAGTTCAACAGAAGCATTTTACTACGCCCTATATTTATGAACTATCTGAAAAAGGTCATCCTATTCGGGAGATGAATGCTTATCAAAAGACACATTCACCACATAACTATGAGAAATCAAAAAAAACGTTTCTCCATTTATGTCATTTACTAAAAGGTTTACTGCCACAAGGCGATTTTTGTGAAGTTTATATTTGTTGGTTAGGTGAGGAAGATGAACAACATGAGGATAAGTTGATCATTCATTTACATGATTTACAAATTGAAGCACTTGAGGTAATTGAAAAATGCTATATTCGCATTGAAAACTAAGCGAAAAGATAATGGGGAACCTCATCATCCAAGGTTCCCCTAATTATTAGCCAGACTGCAATAGACACAAAGCTTACATTACTTTGCGGCGTCTTGTTCTTGACGGCGTTTTTTACCTCGTCTAATAATGACAACGACGAAGCCAATAAATACTACGTATACTATACCAAGTGCAACCATGTAAGGCACGTTTAGCCCCTCATCATCTTTTACTTGATAAATCTCTACTATTTCGCGGTCTAGTATGACTGGGTACACATCTTTTTCATTTTTCCGTACCTTTTCTTCTTGTAAAATACCATTTAGCATTTTACCTTCACCAATTTGTTCAGGTGTTAAATCAACGCGTTGGGTTTTCCCCGTATTGTTTACCATGATAATCCATTGCTCTTCATCGGATTTTCGTGTAAATACAAGTAGCCCATTGTCATTTGTAATGACTTCAAAATCACCTTTTCGTAATGTTGCCGATTGATTACGTAAAGATTGCACATTTTTAACGTAGTCAATTAACTCTTCATCTGTTTTAAAATTGTATAACTGATGTGTGTCAGGTTTTGCTTCCCCGTTCATGGCAATTTCTGTACCATACTGTACAACAGGAATACCTGGCATCATAAATAACGCGCCCAAAGCCATTTTTAAGCGTGTTGGTGGGAACATATTTTCAGACGCTGAATCAAATGTAAAACGATGCGTTTGTAGCGTATCGATCATAATTTGTGTTGGTTTGTCACTAGAATAAGGCTCCATTAATTTTGAAGAGTCTCGATCAACATTTTTAAAAATATTACGGAAGATTTCTGCTGTTGCTGTCGAGAAGCTTGCATCAAAATTGGCATCGCTTTCTTCATTTGAAATAACATACAACGATTTTTTTGCATCTTTTAATGCCGTAATCATCGCATTTAGAAATGCTGGATCAGCATCTGCAATATTCGTTAAACGTATGCCCCCCACATCATATGTAGAAACAAAATTTGTCGCTGCTTCTGTTAAAGCTGCTTGTACATCTTTATTCGTTAAATCCCATTGAATATGTCCATTATCCGTTGAGGCAATCCAGCTTTGCTTCGCAGCATCCTGTGCCCACTCGTGATTAGGGCTTACATTACTTAAAGGAAAATCCACCATGATGGACATATTTTTTTCTTTATAGGCCTTCACAACACTTTGGAATTCTTCTTCTGTTCCAAAATGCTCTTCGATTATACTGTAGCTTGTTGGCATTGAGCCATCGTAAGTTTCCGTATCAAAAATTGTGCCGATGGAAACGATTGTATAGCCCATTTCGCCAATAAATTTTAGTTTATCTTGTAGACCTGTGAAGTCGCCACCTGCAAATTTCGTTGGGTCTTTCGTATTTGTATCATAATCGTTGGTACCCGAACCATTAAAGAAACGGTCAACGAGTAAATCATATATACTTTCTTCTGCAATCGTTCTTGTTTGCACTTCATCTGCGTGTGCTGGTGTTGTGCCTATTAATGAAGTTGCCAGTAAAAGCGATGCAGCCGTCGCGCCAATCCACTTCTTAAATTTCACTTTTATTCCCTCTCTTTCAAAGCAATCCACCGTCATTTTACCAAATAAACCAGTAACGTTGCTATCATTTCAAAATATTTTCCCGTTATGAAAAATGAATTGCGACAAAAAGGTGTCAAATTAAGCCAACTTCAATAATAAAAGGTAGAGACAATAGAGAAAAAGTGTTAGCTTGACTGAAATGAATCTAACACTTTTTCTATACCGTTGATGTCCGCTACGGCGGTGCTTTCCGCGGGCAGACTTAAAAATACAGAAAATTAAGAATTTTTTTAGTGCCTGGCACCTCCCTTCCCTCAGAGGCACTTCCCCTAAAAAGCAAAAGCCGTGAAGCAATAACTTCACGGCTTGTTCAATCATTATGCAAAGAAACTAAATCCCATTGGTAACTTGAAACCTAAGAACATTGTAATTAGTAAGAACACTACAAATAAAACCCAGAACATTGCAGTTGATTTGTTTTTCTTTTGACGAACTAATACCATTTCCATCATACCGATAACTAAAAGACCGCCAATAAATTTAAAGCCATAAAGCATACCTTCACCGAAGTCCAGTGCTTTAATAAATAATGCTCCACCTGTAATAATAATTAAAATGTAAAATAAGCGTAATGTCATATGTAAGCCTTTAGATTGCTTACCGCTAAGTGCTGCAATTAAAAAGATGACGATACCTACTACCCAAGTCGTAATGTGTAAATCTGTTCGGCTAGTTAAAAAATCCATTATTGTCCCACCTCATTCTTTTTCTATCAAACTCTATCCTATCATGCAGTGGAAATGGTTTCAAATATTACAAGTAGTGTTCACGAAATTGCATTATTTTTACCTTGAAATTTTCTACAAAAAATCCGCGCAAGCTTTTACTCACGCGGATTTGCTATATTATTCAAAATGATTAACTAATGTACCGATACCTTGAATGGATACTTTCACTGTATCACCCGCTTTTAAAAATTGCGGTGGGTTCATCCCTTTACCAACGCCTGCTGGAGTACCCGTTAAAATGACATCACCTGGCTCCAATGTAACGTGTTGCGATAAAATCGATACTAACGATTCAACAGTGAACATCATATCTTTCGTTGTGCCGTTTTGACGGACTTCGTCATTTACTTTCGTTACGACCGTTAAATCTTGTGGATTTGGAATTTCATCCTTTGTCACAAGGTATGGACCTAATGGGCAAGTACCTTCTAAACTTTTCCCTAAGAAAAACTGCTTATGTTTATCTTGTAGGTCACGCGCCGTAATATCATTGGCAATTGTGTAGCCAAAAACATAATCAAACGCTAGGTTTTTTGGAATATTTTTGCCACGCTTTCCAATAACAACGGCTAGTTCCCCTTCATAATCCATTTTAGAAGAAAGATCAGCATGGATCGATAATGTTTGTCCGTCTGCAGCAATCGCTGTAGGAGACTTCGTAAATACCATTAAATCGATTGGTGCTGCATCTGCACCCATTTCCTTTGCATGCTCATCATAGTTTTTACCGATACACATAATATTTTTTGGCGTGCGCGGAATTGGTGATAACCATTCAATCACTGTAAACTCATGTTTGAAGCTATTCGCACGGTCTGATTTTTCCGCTGCTTCTACTAATTTACGAATCTGTTCAACAAAATCGAAGCCTAATGCTATACCATCGACAATTGAACTTGAAAAAGAAGGGAGAACTTGAAGTTCGTTTTGAATAGCGAGTACATCCCATACCGCTTCTTCTTTTTTTACTTTTGGTCCAAAACTTACATGTCCACCTAATTTAAAAGATAAAATTTTCATGATTTTAAGAGCTCCTTCTTTTTTCTACATGATACAACAATATGATATAAATTACCTTACTTTTACGATAACAATTTTTAATGTTGCTAATTCTCAATTAATTAAGTGTATTACGAGCAATTTTTTCACTTGGCTCCGTTTTTGCTTTATATGTGATTTTGCGCCACAAAGCTTCCAATGGACCTTGTTTCCACTTCGCAAGCCAAATTTCCGCCACAATCATTTGCACAACAATAATAGCAATCGCAACTAAGACACCTGTTGCAACACTTACTTTGCCATACCAACCTAATCCAAATTGATAAAATACGAAAGTGCCTATAATGGATTGAAGTATGTACATCGTTAACGACATGCGTCCAATTTTCGCAAAGGGACTAAGTATTTTCGGGACAATCGGCAATAAACATAATAATACAATGAGTCCTATATAGCCGACCGATAAAATCGGGCCACCAATATATACTTTTACATAATCAAGTAAATACGTACGGCTAAAGACGATTGGCATACTTTTAAGAAAAATGCCTAGTGCTAGTCCTCCAATTGTGATTGCCAGCCATAGCCATTTACGCTCCTTTGCGCGCTCAACTAAATGCCATTTGGAAGCCGCTGCGCCTATTAACATATAGGGTAGAATCGTAAATAATGCCGCAAACCACATCCCTATATTGGCTTGAATCGATAGATCTGCTAAGCGTTGCATAAAGGCATCCATCCAACTACCAGTGCCATAAGCCGTAATGGCTTTTTCCACATCGGTAATATTTAAATACGTATCAACCTTCGTATTAAAGTTAATATAACCTACTACAAACAACATAAAAACATGCATGATTCCATTGATAATAATTCCGATAAATAGAAGCCACATTGGATGTAAACGTAGGAATAACAGCAGAAAAACCCCACAAAATGCATACATCATTAAAATATCTCCCCACCAAATCAGGACCGCATGCACCACACCAAACATGAATAAAACACTGAGCCTTCTAAGCCCTATTCCATAAAAGTTTTGTTGACGACTTTGCGCTTTTTGCCATTGCATCGCTAAGCCATAGCCAAACAGTATAGAAAATAACGGATAAAAACTACTTTGCACATAAATATCTAGATTTTGCTGCCAAACAATATCTGACGGCGTTGTAAACCATGACCCTAAATCAATGTATGGCATGGGTAAATAAAAAGCGTACATATTGACAAGTAAAATACCTAGTAAACTAATTCCTCGTAAAATATCTAATGTTGCAATGCGTTCTTGCAACATCGTCGGTTTCAAATCCACAAAATAGCCTCCTCTTCTTTCTACCGCGTAAACTGACAAGTTACACCCTTCTGCGTAAAGCTGACGTTTCACGCAGAAGTTTGCATCTTACTTGCTAACACTATTGAATTCACAAGCTAATATTCGTTCTTCTTTGCACTATGCATAAAGTGCCTGCTCATTATCAAACAGGTACAACACTTTTTCATGCACTTGGATGTGTAAAATCGATTCAATCGCTTCACTATAAACTCGTAACTGTACACCATAGCGACCTAATAGCTCCTTCGACAGTGCGGGTTCTTGCGCAAAGTGTGGCTTAATATGGTCTGTTTTATAGTCAAGTAATATCCAGTTACCATATATATCCTCAAACAAACAGTCCACAATCCCTTGGACAATTTGCGCATCACCGTCATCATCAACACGACTAATCGTAAATGGCATTTCTCTGCGAATTTGTTTAGCACTTGTAAAGCGTTGCCCAATCTCTGTTGTGAAGAAACGGAAAATTTTCTCACATGGTACAATCTTGCTCTCTGCCTCTGTTAGTAACTGCTTCGCCACTAACTCTGCTACAAATTGCTCCACCTCTTGCACTGTCGTAAAGCCAATCTGTGGTACATGCTGCATCACCGTATGGATAGCCGTTCCCATTTCTGCACCTGTTAGCTGCTTGTTCTGTAAAAAGTGAGGTCTTGGTGCTAAGGAAACCTTGTCCTTTTTAGGTGCAGCAAAATAATACTCCGGCTCTTCTTGACGCTGTAAATTTTCTATTCGTTTAATCTCGCTGACAGATGTTTTAGAGCGTTTTTTTGTCGATTTTTGGAATGCATACTGTGCTTGGAAACGAGCTGTAATTTCCGTGAGCAACGCTGCATCCTCTGGTGTTTCTAGCATTTGCTGGACATCGTTGTCTAGTGCTTGCGTGTCATACATAAAATGCTGGGTGGATATAGCACGGACCCACCAATGGGATGCGTCTTGTCTTGCCTTATAAGGGGCACTTGCAAGGGATGCAAAATCAGCATGTCTCGCAACTGCCGGTCCAACCCAATCAAAATAACTATTAGCACGTGCCCGTAAATAATCTTGCAACGGTGCATCGATCGCTAAGTTTTGTGCGTCCTGCCAAGCATCACGTGTTTTATCCCAATTTTTGACCGAGCCTACTAAAATAAGGCGTTCCTTGGCACGTGTCATCGCTACATATAAAACGCGCATTTCTTCGGCTCTCATTTCAAGCTCTTTTTTCTCTTTCATCGCAAGAAACGGTAACGACGTATAGGTAATCCGATTTTCTGGATCAATTGCTTTGACCGCAAGCCCATAATCTTGGTCAAATAAATACGGATTGTGGAAATCCATTTTATTGAAGGGGCGTCCCATTCCCGCAACAAAAACAACTGGGTACTCTAAACCTTTTGAAGAGTGGATGGTAACTAGTCGTACTACATCATCTTTCTCCCCAATGGATTTTGCCGTTCCTAAGTCATCGCCACGTGTGCGCATCCGGTCGATAAAGCGCAAGAAGCGGAATAACCCTCGAAAGGCCGTTTTTTCATACATTAATGCTCGATCATGTAAAACGCGTAAATTTGCCTGGCGTTGTTTGCCATTTGGCATCGCACCAACCATTTCATAATAATGCGTATCTAAATAAATTTTCCAAATTAAATCCGACAAAGATCCTCGGCGCGCTAAATCGCGCCAGTTTTCAAATGCCAGCATAAAACGTTGAAGCTTTTCAAATGTTTCGGATTGTACGCCATGTCCTTCACTGCGAATAAATTGTCTTAGCGCATCGTAAAACGGTGTTTTCGTATCAGCTAAACGAATTTTAGCTAACTCATTTTCTGTTAAGCCGACAAACGGTGCACGCAACACAGATGCTAGTGGAATATCTTGATATGGATTATCCACAACCTTCAGCGTATTCAGCATAATCATTACTTCAAGCGCGTCAAAATAACCTTTCGACGACTCCGCATAAAGAGGAATGCCCGCTAACTTAAATTCTTCCACTAAATCTGTTGACCACGTCATTGAACGCATTAAAATGACAATGTCACTATATTTTAATGGGCGTTCAGTCCCCGTTTTCGTATCGTATACCGTTGTGCCCTCTTCCATCAGTTGACGAATTCGGTCAATAATAAAACGCGCCTCGCACTGTGATTTTTTCAATTCTTCAAGCTCGGATGCTTCAATCATACTTTCTTCTATTTCTTCATCCTCTGCCTCTTCCTCAGGAGGATGTAAAACAACGAGTTCCACAGGTACTTCTTTATCATCATAAGGTGCTGCTGGCTTCAATGACGCATTCTCATCATATTGAATTTCACCGACACGCTCGCCCATAATTTGAGCAAAAACAAAGTTCGTAGCGTTTAATACTTCACTACGACTACGGAAATTAGCATTTAAATCAATGCGCATCCCCGTCTCTTCAGGATTTTCTACAAACTCGCCATACTTTCGCATAAAGAGCTTCGGTTCTGCTAACCGGAAGCGATAAATACTTTGCTTTACGTCACCGACCATAAAAAGGTTACCGTCATGTTCATTGCCTAGCTTTACTAATTGCAAAATCGTTTCTTGCAGCATATTCGTATCTTGATATTCATCGACAAGCACTTCTTTAAAACGCTTTTTCAAATCTAGTGCAACAGGTGATGGCTGTAATTGTCCATCTACTTCTTCCGTTAAAATTTGTAGTGCATAATGTTCTAAATCTGAAAAGTCGATAATCCCACGCTCTAATTTCGCTAAACGGAATTGCGCGCTGAAAATCATCGTCAAGTCGACCAGCGTTGCAATCGTTGGCGCCATAAGCCGTATTTCTTCAAGCAAACGAGCTGGCGTCCGGACAAAATAAGTTTCTTTCAACTTATTCATTATTTTCTTAGCAGCATCACGTTTTTTCTTTGCAAGCTCCTGAAGTTCAACATCAACTAAAGCATCCTTAGATACACGTTTCAACGTCGACCACTTAACCGTTGAAAAATAGTCAAATAGCTGTTGCCACGTGCCATCTTGACTAATGCGAATTCCTTCCTGAATCATCGCAAAATCAATTTCTGCCGTTTCCGCATAGGGAGCTGGCCCCTCTGGTAAAAGCGTAATAGCACGCATTTCAGAAATTAAAACAAACGCTTCTTCCAGACTATGTTTGACCGTTAATTTCACATATTGTGATAACGCTAAATCATCAATCGTCACATTATCTGCAAGCTTATATGTTTCTGGTAAGCTTTGTAACCATTTTTTCGGTTCAGCATGAACACGCGACGTATCATATAGCTTACTCATCAATGTTTCAATTGCCTGATCATCACGATCAGATGTAAAACTATCGACAAGGCGATAAATAGCGGCAATCTGTTCTTCGTCGTCAGTATCATAGGCAGACTCTAGCACATCTGCTAAAATATCATCTCGCAACAAGGCAATTTCAGCCTCATTCGCTATACGAAAACCTGGGTCTATATCGAGCATATAAGCATATTGCTTCACAATAGCTAAACAGAAAGAGTGCAATGTTGATATTTGTGCTTTATTGACAAGGCTTAATTGACGGCGCAAATGGCTAGATGTTGGATTTTCTGCTATTGCTTTTTCCAATGCCTCTGCCATACGATGACGCATTTCAGCTGCTGAAGCATTGGTAAACGTTACAACGAGTAATTCATCAACATTTATTGGATTTTCGGTTGCGATAACCTTTTCTATCATGCGATTAATAAGGACTGCTGTTTTACCAGAACCAGCCGCTGCTGATACTAGTGTATCTTGCCCACTAGCATAAATCGCTTTCCACTGATCATCCGTCCACGTAACATTTGCAGGTTTTACAGGTATGTGTTGCACCATGTTAGTTCATCTCCTTCCGAATTTTTTCGACGACCTCTACCGGTTTTACTTGCGGTAGCTGACGATAGCTTTGTTTTCCATCGGATGGGTCAAATTGACATACTGCTGCAAATTGACAATAATCACAAGCTGTTTTGGATTTTAATTTATAAGGGCTAATTGCCGTGTCTCCTGCTAAAATGCCATTGCCTGCTTCTTGATGTTTTCGGCGCACAAAATGTTGAAGGTTTTTCATATCATTCACAGGCACAATACGTGATTGTGATTCTGACGGTGTACCGTCCTTTTTCATATAGACAGGAATGATTTGTGAGTGCCCGCTCGCTTCCTCCAACTGCTCGTCCATCGAGTAAATTGCCTCTGGATTTTCTGTTAAAAGCCCCTTCATTTTAAATTGCTTTAAACGATCTTCTTCAATTTCACTATCGCTCAAGTCCTTTTCAAGCTTTAGCATTGGATTATGAACATGAACATAAAGCACACCCGCAGGCTCTGCCTCACCAGGTAGCCAATAAGAAGCATTTTCCATCGCTACATCTAAATACGTTAGCACTTGCAGTGATAAGCCGTGATAGACTTCGTTCAAATCTAAATCACGTGCAGATGATTTATAATCGACGATTCGTAAATAAGAGCGATCATCAATCGACGCACTATCTACACGGTCAATACGACCTCGCATAAACATTTTTTTGCCACCTTGTAAATCAATTTCCAATGGCGGCAGCTGTTCGTGTTGCCCAGGTCCAAACGATGCTTCAATAGCAATCGGTTTAAAATGCGAAACATTGGCATGCTGTGTCAGTGCCATCATCGTACGCTCGACAATGCGAATCAGCTTACGTTGAATATATCGATAACGCGCACTAGAAAGTAAAATTTGATGCGAGAATACTGGCACAATTTGTTCCACAGCCTGTCGTGCAAGCTGTTGAATTTGTTGCTTTGTCAAACGAATCCAAGACAGTTGTAAGCGATGCGTCTCTTCCGTAATCCATTTCAATGCCTCATGGAATAAATCACCCATTGCAAAAGTTTCTAAACGATATTCCGCCCGTTCCTCTAAACGAAGTCCATATGTCGTGAAATGGGAAAACGGACAACGGAAATATTTTTCAACACGAGACACACTCGATGTTAGCTTGCGTCCATATAATTCTTGTGTAATATAACCTTCTAGCGGCTCCGCTTCATTTTTATGTGTAATTGGATGCATCAGACGACGTAAAATCAATGCCCAATATGGATCCTGTTCATAATATTTTCGTACAGCAACCCATTCAGGGGCTAGTTCGCGACTATGCTCTGCCTGTCGTAGCTGTAGCATTAAATGCGCTAAGGCTGTACGAGGATGGCGAATATAAGGTAGAACATTATCATCGAGTAATTCAATTGGATCAATGACAACACGCTCAACGTTCACTGCGCTTAAAAGACCTGCTGTTTTATCATTGCCTATGATTTTCTTAATATATAATGAGGCGATTAACGCCTTGCCTTCCTCATCTGCCGTCGGATAAGTCATATATAACTTGTCTGACGGTGTAGTAATAGCACGGTAAAATAAGAAGTTTTCCTGCAATAATCGATTTTTAGATGTTGGTGCTAATTCATAACCGATGTGCGTAAACCATTCACGCTCAGCATCCGACAGTAATCCTTCATAATCCATGCGAGTAGGATAAACACCATCATTCATTCCAAGCACAAAGGCAACTTTCATATGAGATAAACGGGCTAAATCAACCGTTGCTACCATGACCTCATCTAATGTTGGCGGAATACGAGAGAATTCTAATGTATCGAATCCTTCATCTAAAATTTTTGCCGCTTCCTCAACTGTCATTTCTTGCTCACCAAACATATAAACAAACTGATCGAGGACAGCCACCCATTCGTTCCATGCTTGATCATGTTCACTTGCAGCTAATGCCTCGCCTCTATCAAGTTCACGATCTTTCATCACTTGCAGCTTGTCATATACATGCACTTCTTCTACAAGCTCAAATAATGCCGTCGCCACATCTCTACCAGTTGTCGCGAGCATCAGTTTGTCCTGCAATGTTTTTAACGGTGTGCGAATTTCATCACGAATAGCCTCGATTTCTGTCTGCATCGCACGTTCTTCATCTGTTTGTACACGCGAATGGAATTCAAGCCCTCGATATTTTTTGTAAAACCAGCGAGCTTCTTCAAACCAACGCTCTCCGTAAATCCCTTGTGCTAAACAGTAATTTTCTAGACGGTCTGCACGCTCACGCCACACACTGTGCTCAGCATGCAATGGGAAAAACAAATCCGTTTTTACACTTCTAAAAAGTGGTTCATATTTCCAATTAGAAGTGACCACTTCTAATGCGGAACGACTAAACTCAATTAATGGATGATGAAGCATCGTTTTTTTCGAGTTCACAAAAATAGGAATGTCGTATTGTTGGAAAATTGTTGAAATCAGTGGATCATAGACATCTGCTTGTCGATAAAGCAAAACAATATCTTGATAGCGATATCCTTCTTGCCTTGTCAGCTTTGTTATTTCCCGGGCAATGGCATGAATCTCAGCCCGACGATTGGATGCTTCAAAGACATGGACATCCCCTGTTGATATTTTCGTTTGTGGCACTAACTGTTCAAATGATGCTTCTACATGCCGTAAATCTTCAGACTGGAATCGATGTGTTTTGACAAAATGCAACGGTGCATCGATGTCAATCCCATTGTCCCGTGCGATATCATACAAACGCTGATTTGTTGTCGCGGCTTCATTAAACAATGCTTGTTCGTCGTTCGCTTCGTCCATATGGTCAAATGGCAACACGACGGTTACTTGCTTCGACACCTTTAGCAATTCTTGTACAAGCTCTAATTCTCTAACTGTAAAAGCCGTAAAGCCATCGATATAAATGGTTGCCTGTTTCATCGTCTCCGAATATTTTAACTGCTCTGTTAAAATCGGATAGTACCCTTCACTATCGACATATGTCGTGCCAAGGCGTTCTTCCAATGCTTGTAAAACAACGTGTAAATCATTTGTTTTAGCCTGTAATGTATGCGGTGCGTCGATCGCTTTTAACGAAGCTGTCACCTCACCTAATACGGAGCTGTTGACACTATAACGACTAAACTCTCGCAATAGCGTTTCGATTTCTTCGGTAAAGCCTCGTTTACCAGCCGCTTGTCGAAATAGCGAAAAATCACTTTTTTGTTCCTCTAGTAGTTTTCGGATTAGCATGCGGTACCCATAGCCATTTACTTCTTGACGTGCAATACCACCTGTTTCTTGTAGTACTAGCCAAGCTAAACGTTTAAAGGTCATCACTTGCGCACGTATAAGCCCGTGTAAGCCATGTCTATTTGTCAGTTCATATTCTGTGGAATATGACATTTGGTCAGGAACAATGATATAAATAGGGTGACCTAATGGATCTGTATTTAATTGCTCGACTATTTCTCTATGAATAAACGCGGATTTCCCAGTACCCGCGCGTCCTGATACAATTCGTAATGTCATTTACGCTTCCCCCTATTCGTTCTAACATTTCTGCTACTAAAAATAAAAAAAGACCCTCCTACCATTTTACATGATACAAGGGACTGCATGTGCATATTCAGCCTAGAAGATTATTCATTTTTCGTCATTTTTCGCACACGTTTCAAATCTTTTTCTACGCGCGCATTCAGTCGCTTCTCGATTAGCTTGCCAATCCACCATAGTAAAACAACAGCCACCCCAGCACTAATGAGCCGTACAGGACTCGTTAACAGTGATTTTAAATCATAGCCTAGCACACTCATACCAAAAATCATCACGAATTTCCCTGCTAGCAATACCGTTAAATAGTATTTCTTATGAATATGTGAGAAACCGGCAACGATGTTCACAATGACAGAAGGCGTAAAAGGAAAGCATAGCAACACAAATAATGGACTAATACCATTCATATCAACCCATTTTATGAGTTTTTGCACCTTTTTACTGCCCGTCACAAATTGTAACTTCGGGTGCTTCCCAAAGTGTCGTACTAGCAAAAATACTGCATAGGAGCCAGCTACTGACCCCAGCCAAGATAATAAAAACCCTATCCATAATCCAAACGCACTTGCATTTGCGACGACAAATACGACTAATGGCAAAAAAGGTAAAAATGCCTCTAAAAAAGGTAATAGCACACCCATTACAGGGCCCAGTGTTCGATATTGTGCCGCAACATATTCGATATTTTCTACAGTAAACAATTCTTTCACTATTGCCACCTCTATTTATATTGCAAGATTACATGTAAAATTGTTAGTTCTTGTGATGCATTTTCATATTCATGTGCTTGATGGCCGGAAAAGACCAATGTTTCGCCTTCGCTCAATGTTTCATGCATAACGCCAGCACTAATAATAGCTTGTCCATGAATAACCGTTACAGTTTCTTCTACCCCTTCTGTATGCGCTTCACTCCTACTTCTCGCTCCGGGCTCCATTTCCACTTTATAAAATTCCCACCCTCGTTCAGGATCATACGGAATAATAGAATAAACACGATAGCGACCATCATCTTCATCGACGTGCGGCGCATTTTTACTACTAAACTTCATATAATGGGCAATCGGTGGCTGCAAAAGAGAAGAAAATGAAATACGCAAGCCAGCCGCTATTTTCCATATCGTTGAAACAGTCGGATTGGCTTCTCCCTTTTCAATTTGTGCAAGCTGTGCTTTACTAACACCAGACACTTTTGCTACATCATCTAAACTTAAACTACGGTGCTGCCGTATTTTTTTTAATTGGAATGCTAAATTTCGACTCATTTGTTCCATCTGACTCACCATTTCCTATTGTTTATTTTATCAGACATATGTATACTTTAATAAACATATGTGAATGTTCAAACTATTCCATTATAAGTATACATGGAAATATTTTCGAAAGGATGACCTATTTATGACAAGCACAACAGATTTTCATAATGAATCAACAACCTCGACAGAAGACAGCTTTTTACAAGGCATTAAAGATTGTGTCCCGACTTTACTCGGTTACATTAGTATAGGACTGGCATTTGGTGTTGTAGGTTCCGCTTCTGGTCTATCTGTAATTGAAATTGCATTACTAACAATACTTGTTTACGCAGGCTCTGCACAATTCATTTTTTGCGCACTTTTGCTAACAAGTAGTCCTGCATCTGCTATCATTGTAACCATTTTTGTCGTAAATCTACGTCATTTATTAATGAGTTTAACATTAGCACCCCATTTTACGCGATATTCCATGCTCCGCAATGTTGGTTTCGGTACATTATTAACGGACGAAACGTTTGGTGTAGCCGTAACCAAGCAAATGCAAAAAGGCAAATTGCATGGTAAATGGATGGATGGGCTCAATATAACAGCCTATTTATTTTGGATATTATCTTGCGTTGCAGGAGCCTTTTTGGGGCAATGGGTAGCAAATCCCGAAAAGTGGGGCTTGGACTTTGCCTTAATTGCCATGTTTGTTGCGCTACTTGTGCTACAGCTAAGTAGTGTTGGCAAAAATAAAATTATGCATTACCTGATGTTAATTGGTTATATTGTTATCATTATGTATGGCCTATCCTATGTCGTACCTTCGCATTTAGCCGTACTTCTTGCAACTGTGATTGTCGCGACAATTGGGGTGGTGACAGATAAATGACAACAACAGCTTCTATGGTATGGCTAATTATCGGTTGCGCACTAGTGACTTGGTTACCTCGAATTATTCCTTTTATATTTGTACGCAGTGTCAAACTACCAGATGTCGTGTTGAAATGGCTAAGCTTTATACCAGTTTGTATTCTTAGTGCTCTTGTTATGGAAAATTTATTGGATACGGAAAGCAAAAGTTTTGTCACATTAGATTGGCCAGTTTTCGTTACATTTGTGCCTACACTCATCATCGCCCTTGTGACAAAAAGTTTATCGATTACCGTTGTCGCTGGTGTTATCATTATGGCTGCCGTTCGATTTTTTATGTAAATAAAAGGTATAAAAAAATCCGCTTAGTCGCTTGCGAAAAAGCACGAAACGTAAGACGAAACAATCCACATTGTGGGAACGTTCCGTCTTACACAGTGCTCGCAAAAGAACAAGGGGATTTTTTTGATTCATTACAACGCGGTGTAATGCGTGTGGGGAGGGCCTTAATGATAGCCCTCCTTATTTTTTTGCATTTTGCTCGCTAGCCAAAAGCCTAGCGTTAACGAAAAAGCATCCACAACAAAAATAATAGGTGGGGACGTATAACCTGCATAGACGGAAGCGGCAATTAACGCAATGGCTAAGGCTAATCCTACATAGCGGCTATACGTAATACGAGTAAACAATAACACGAGTAATGCTGGGAAAAATAACGCTAACATCATTTTCCCATATAGGTCGATCATAGTTCCCTCGGCTCCGCCAACAATAGACCAATTCGATAATGGTCATTGCTGTAAATAACATGCTGCGTAAGGCGCAGTTCGTTATTACGATCCAACACCTCTAAACGACAATGTGCAGCATTTAATTGTAATGCTTCATATAATTCCGCTTCGGTCGTAATCGTGTGCCCGTTTACTTTTCGAATACATTCCCCTGCAAGTAAGCCCATTTTTTCTGCTGGTGAATCAGGAAGGACCGCAGCAATCATCGCGCCCTTTGTGCTCGGTGCAACCGCATAAGACTCTGTTTTTTCTTGCCACGCAAAATAAAGTGAAATAATGAGTCGAATCAAAACCCCTACTGCCAACGTGATAAAGCCAATAAACGGTTGCAAGTAAGATGCCAGTCCACCGATTACAATCAGCTGTCCTAACAATAAGACAGAGCGCCCTATTTTCGGCAACTGAACAACAGGTAATTCTTTTCTTAACAGTTTTGAAAATCCAATAACTACCGGAAATAATACGAATGCAAAATGATTATCACCTAAAGTAAATTGCGGCCAATACGGCAATGATGATGGAATGCTATTACCCGGAATAATAAAGAAGATAGGTAATACCCAAACATTTCTTGTGCGATAGACAATCGCTTGCATACCACGTTTCGTATTTTCGATACCAGGCGTTATCACTTGTTTCGCTGTACGACGAATAAGGATACCTTCTGCTATGACACACAGCCCTGTCAGTATCGTAATGGTCACAATAGCGCCTTCTAATAAATCGATGCCTTCCAGTGAAAGCTTCCACCAAGAGAATGACCAGTTGTACTGATACATTGCCCACAATGCTACTGTTGCGATTGCCATCGTGTAAATAGGTGCCAGTACATTGATGAAAAACAACAAAAGGCCAAGTAAAGAGATGGCGATAAGTATTAGTAAAAATGCTTTGGGAACTGTTAGCCCAACACCTACACTTATTAAGGAAATGACTAATGCATACGGCCATCCACGCTTCCATTGTCCTAGCAGCTCTGTCCAGCCCCAAATAATACGTCTGTTAAAAAATTTTCGCTCTTGCTTTACGCGACTATACCCTAAAAAGGTAGCAACTACTATTGCAATATAAACTACTGGGTTAAGTAAAAAGCGGCCAATCGCTGTTACAATTTCTATTATTATATTACTAACCATACGAACACCCGCCGTTTCTTTCATGAATACTATGCATTCATTGTATCAAACGACCACTGTCTTGCGTAGTAGTAACTGGTAGAAAGCTTTGTATTTCCCATCATTTTTTACTAGATTTACTATCTCTATTGCTCAATATTGTGTAAAAGGAAGCTAGTTGCCATTTGGAATTGCAAGTCATTTTGACGATCTTCTTTGTAAGCCTTTAATGTTCCATTTAAACTATTGAAAAATGTAGCGTCGACGTATACTTCATTTTCAGGTTGCTGCAGTTCTTTTTGTTTACGATAAAGTTTTACAGCTTCTTGTGTTGACTCATCTAAATAACCATCTAAACGGTCAATTTGATAACCAAGCTTTTGTAATGCTTTTTGTGTATACGCGATTTCTTCGCTCATATCTCCTACTTTGAATTGCCCCGTCAGCGGATGCAATTGGAACGCAAATAATTCATTTTGTTCAATAACTAAACCAGCTTCAATACCTTTACCATGAATCCATTCACGTTTTGGTGTCAGCCATTTATTTGTAGAAAGCTTCAATTCACCGCCATTTGCAAGCGCCCATGATTCCTGTACTGTTCCTTTGCCAAAACTTTTAACGCCAACAATGGAAGCACGATTCCAGCTTTTTAATGCGCCTCCGAGTACTTCACTCGCTGATGCACTACCTCCATTTTGAATGACAACAATCGGAATTTTATTCATCGTCGCTAAATATTTTTCATCAAAGCCTTTCGTTTCCGTTTTTAACGGTTCCATGGCACCTTCTCCGTTTTGCATATAGGCAAATACTTTACCATCTTCTAACACTGTACTTAGTAGCGCTGCGACGCTATGTAAATAGCCTCCAGGATTATCACGAACATCCACTACAAGTCCTTCTACATCTTTACGTAGTAATTTACTTGTTTCTGCTACCCACTCATTTGCTGTCTTTTCTCCAAATAACGAGATTTCAATGTATCCTATCGAAGTATCCTCAACTTTAACTACTTCACTCGCTACCGTCTTATTAGAGATTGCCGCACGTTCCATCGTCATTTTAATATGTTTATCTTCGCTTGGACGATAAACAACGATTGTCAGCTTTGTCCCTTTTTCCCCTTGAATTAAATGCATCAGTTCACTCATTGTTTTTCCATCTACTTTGACGCCATCAACTTGTACAATTTCATCGAGAGAGCGCATACCTGCTTTTTCTGCTGGTGATGAACGAACAGGCGATACAACAATAAACTTGCCGTTGTTTTCTGTCAGTTCAATACCGATGCCAACTCTTTCTTCAGCTAGCATTTGTCGATGTTGCTCAGCCTCTTCCTTCGTGTAGTAGGTACTATACGGGTCCTTAATGGCATCTGCCATACCGCGTAATGCCCCTTCTACTAATTCTTCTTTTTTCGTACTGTACACTGATTTCTTTTCGATTAATTGTAGTGCTTCATTAATCGAATCCACTTCTGTAACTTGCACCTTTTTCTCTGCCCCATCAAACCAGTCAAAGTAAAATCCACTACCTATCAATAAACTGCTGACAAGTACGCCGACTCCTGTCGTAATTTTGCGCAAACCTTCCCTCCTCTGTCTCTTTACTGTATGAATTTTTATTTTCAAACATACAACATAATGTTTTGTTTTCAGAATTGTTTCGGTGCCTGGCACTTTGAGGAACACCTCCTATTGCGTAAAAATCCACTACGCTTTCCGCGGGAGTCTTCGTGGATTTTCACAAGGATATAAGCACAAAAATTCCGAATTGTTTCGGTGCCTGGCACTCAAACGGCACAAAAAAATCCACTGTCTCTTCTACGGGTATATGTTAAGCCGCACAAGTCTTGTGGATTTTTGGTATGGTTATTTTGAATGCGATTCCGGTAATATTCAGAATTGTTTGGGTGCCTGGCACTCTATTCTAATGCTTTGAGCGTGCTTTTTAGCATCTCTAAATTCATCGGGCCTTCTATCGATTGCTGAATCGTGCCGGTTGAGTCAATAAAAAAGGTAGTCGGAATTGTTATAATTTGATAATCCGATCCAGCTTCATATTCTGTATCAAGTAAAATAGGGAATGTCAGTTCAAAGGCATCTCTAAATGTCATCACTGTATCGATTTTTGCATCAGCCGTTACATCTCGTTCTTTGGCCGTTAAATTGACCGCTAAAATTTCAACATTGTCCTCTTTCGCATATTGTTCGTAATAATTTTGCATATGTGGCATTTCGGCCTTACACGGTGGACACCATGTTGCCCAAAAATTTAGGACAACTTTTTTGCCGCGAAGCTCACTTAACATCACTTCTTTACCATCCAAATTCATTAATGTGAAATCAGGTGGTGTATCTCCTTTATTTAACCCCACCGTCCGTTCTTCTACTTCTTTTCCGAGCAAGGCCGTATCAATTTCACGTTCTTTATCGATTTGCTGTTTCACATATGTACCAATCATCGCAGCGATTAGCAAAACGACTATCAGTAATCCAATATTTTTTTTCATTCTTTTCCTCCCAATCGTTGAATTCCTAAACCTAATATAAGTAATAGGAAACTTACTCCAACAGCCGGTTGCCAAAAGCCATAAGGCTGAAAAACAGCTACGATTATATAGCCAGCTGTATACACTAATAACGCGATATTAGTTGCTGTTACTTTCCATAATATGAAGATCGTTAGCAAGCTTAGCACTACTAATGTAATGACTTCGCTATGCAATGGATTGTCATTTAATAATACCACGAACCATTGATAGATAGATTGCGTTAACATAATTGCCCAGCCACTTGCCACTACGCCAATAGTATCGACTGGTAGTTGTTGTCGCTTCCACCACAGCTGCACTAGTATCGCTGCAGTCCCTAATAATACACCTACCGTCCCACCATTAAAGTACAAAAGCGATAGCGGTTGTGCAATGACCGATTGAAAGTCCGTAATAATCACACTAAATTTCCAAACAAGTATAAACGTAAAGATAGCATCACCGTATACCCCTGACCATATTTTCGGGAATTGGACCCGTAAAACAAGCCAGACAATGACAAATGAGGCTAATAAAGCGATTGCTGTTGCTGGTAATGTTAATGCACGAATTGAAAACCATTCACTATTTATCACCTTCACAAATCCTCCACTGCTATAGATATGTTTAGCATAGCATAGTTGCTTTTATGAAAACTGCCTTTTCACACTGTGTTCAAAAAAACTTCTAAAGTAGTTATGGCAATAAGCACTTCACTTGCCAATACCCCTTATTGTATTTTCAAAAATATTTCTTGCAAATTGTTCCCCTATCAAAAAGAGCCGTCTCAATAGGAGACGACTCTGGATAAATCTATTTACAATGGAATATATTTTAGTGGGTTGACACTACCAACTGCTTGTCCTTGCCAAGAGCCGATATGTATTTCAAAGTGTAAGTGTGGACCAGTAGAACGACCCGTGCTACCCATAGCTGCAATTTGCTGTCCTTGGCTTACTTCGTCGCCAACACTTACATTAAATGCACTTAAATGTGCATAAACCGTCGTATAAATTTGTCCGTTAATAGAGTGTGTTAAAATAACCACATTTCCGTAAGAACTTAATGGTGCCGCATAAGAGACAACACCATCAGAAGCTGCCCAAATTGGCGTCCCTGTTTTATTGGCAAGGTCCACTCCATAATGGAATTCTGGGCCAGCACCAAGATTACGCCAGCCATAAGGCGATGTTAAACGACCATTTGTCGGCTTTATCCAAGTACCATCAGATGCTGGAGCATTGACCGTAGAGCCTGAGCCCGAGTTGCCAGCAGCAGCAGCGGCTGCTGCAGCTTTACGTTTTGCCTCTTGCTGACGAGCAATTTCAGCTAAACGATTTTGCTCAGAAATGATTTGCTGTTGTAATTCATCACTGATTTCAAGAGCCTCTGAATATTCTTTTTCAAGCAATACTTTTTCAGATTTCAGTTTCGCTTGCTCTTTTTCTAACTGATCAACTAATGTATTTTTTTCTTTTTTCTGTCCATCTAAAGATGCTTTTAATCGTTCTAACTTTGCTTTTTGCTCTTCAAGCTTTTGGCGCTTGCCTTCTAAAACTTGCTTTTGCTCTTCTAATGTTTGCTTGTCTTGTTTTTGATCGCGAATAATTTGGCGATCCGCTTCAAGTAAAGCATTTACAGCAGAGAAGCGGTCGATGAAATCGACAAAGCTATTAGAACCTAGTAGTACATCTAAATAGCTAACTGAGCCACCTGCTTGAATAGCACGTGCGCGATCTTGTAATAATAAATCACGCTCTTCAATTTTGCGCATCAGCTCATCGATCGTACCTTCTAATGCTTTGATTTCAGCATTTGTCGCTTGAATTTCTGCCAAAACATTTTTAATATTGCTATTTGTTTTGTCGATTTCAGCATTTAGCGCTTGAATTTGATCTAATAATTTTTGTTGCTTTTCTTTATTTTCACTAATCGCTTCTTCTTTATTACTAATAGAAGAATTTAATTGATTTTTCTTTGTTTCTACTTGTTTTTTCTCTTCTTTTAAATCCGATAAACTAGTTGCAAACGCTGTTGGAGTTTGGATAAGAAGTAGTAGTGCAGTTGTAGCTGCAAATGTTTTCATTGTGTTTTTTGCAATACTTTTCATCTGTTGAACTCCCCTTCGCTTATTTAATTTCCATTACTTTAAAAGTCGTTACGACCTCGTTTTTTACTTACACTTTTAAAAACTTGCGCACAGACATGAAGCTTCCCCAAACCCCAATTAGCACACCAATAAGCAATAACAAACCGCTTACTTGATAAACTAGTGGTGAGAAATCAAGAAGTTGAACTAACTCGCCTTGTAAACGAGGTGCAATAATTCGATAGACATTGTGGTAAAGTGTTGCGATGACTGCAATCGGAATGATAGAGCCTAAAACGCCGAGCCACATACCTTCTAAAACGAATGGAATACGCACAAACGCATTCGTTGCCCCTACTAGTTTCATAATTTCTATCTCATCGCGACGTGCGATAATCGTAATACGAATCGTATTTGAAATTAAGAAAATAGCTGTGAATAACAATCCTAAAATTAGCACAACACCTACATTACGACTAATATTTAAGAAGTTGAAAAGTTTCTCTACCTTACCTTCTCCGTACTTCACATCGTAAGTATAGTCATACTTATCAATTGTTTTGGCCACTTTCGCCGTTTGCTGTGGATCTGACGCCTTCACATAAATAACATTGCGTAACGGGTTGCTTTGCTCGAAAAGCTTAAAATCATCCCCAAAATCTTTTACTAACTTTGTTAATTCTTCTTCCTTTGTGGAATATTTCATTTCGGCAACATCAGGCAATTTTTTTATTTTCGCAAGTAGTGCTTTTTCAGCAGCTTGATCTGCTGTTTCATCGATTAATACTTTGATTTCTACATCGTTCTCTAAATCTGATGCTACTTTATTTAAGTTCATCATAATTAATGAGAACACACCTACTAATATCAATGTCACAGTAACCGCGCTGACAGACGCAATGGTCATCCAGCTATTACGGCCTAGTGATTTTAAACTTTCTCGGAAGTGTCGTTTTACTGTATTAAATTTCATAGCCGTAGTCACCTCCGTGTTCATCACGAACAATCATACCGCCCTCAATCGCGATAACGCGACGACGAATGGTATTTACAATTTCACGGTTGTGAGTTGCCATTACAATTGTTGTACCTCGTGCATTAATTTCCTCAAATAAATTCATAATCTCCCATGATGTTTCGGGATCCAGATTCCCTGTTGGTTCATCTGCAATAACTACTTTTGGTACATTCACAATGGAACGTGCAATCGAGACACGTTGCTGTTCCCCACCAGAAAGTTCATTCGGGAACATTCTTGCCTTATGCTTTAAGCCGACAAGGTCTAAAACTTCCATAACACGACGGCGAATTTCGACCGGTTCCTCTTCAATAACTTCTAGTGCAAATGCCACATTTTCATAGACGTTCAATCTAGGTAGTAATTTGAAATCTTGGAAAACCACACCTAATTGACGACGCAAGAAAGGTACTTTTTTATTTTTTAAATCACCTAAATTAATGCCATTAACAGTAATTTCACCTGAAGTTGCTTTTTCCTCACGGTACATTAACTTAATAAATGTCGATTTACCTGCACCACTCGGACCAACAACATAGACAAATTCACCTTGCTTTATATTAACCGAAATGCCGTTTGTCGCAACTACACCATTCGGGTACTTCTTTGTCACATTTTTCATTTCTATCATTTTTTTAAAACCACCTAAACCTCTTATATATGTAAGATGTATTTCTTTTTCTATTATAGCACTCAATCTATGTTTTTTTATTACAGTTTTATTTCATTCGTTGACATTATTTTCTATAAAAATATCGTTTAATGGAATATTTTTAAAAAATCTTGTAAATTCCAACAAATAGAAACAGGAATCGAAGGAAAGTACTAGCGATTGCTGTTGCTATCCATTGAAAAGAACTTAGGAAAACAATGACAAAACAAAAAAAGTGTTAGATTGATGGCAGTCAATCTAACACTTTGCTCTTTACTATTTATTGTTCTTCCGTCGTTGTATAACGGACTAAAACTGCGCCTGTTTTAGACTCACCTTCGATAAACAAGCGGTTCGCATTTTCAACTTCTTTATCAAAACGGACTACTTTCGTTAAAAATTGATCTTGCGTGTCAATTTTTGAGGCATCTTGAATGCCTACATCTACTTTCCCGAAATTCGTGACAATTTTTCCGCTTAAAGATATTGTGCGTGGAACATATATTTCTACAGCACCGGCAACCGTATGTGCCTTAATTTTCGATGAATTACTTGAGCATGTCGTCACAACAACATGTCCATTCACTGATTTTGCTTCTACTTCATCTAATGCACCATCCAAATAGACACGACCATTTAATGTTTCAGCTTCTAAATCTTTACCACGAACATCCATTAATTCGATGGAGCCATTCGTTGAATCCACTTCCGCCTTCGCAAATACTAGCTTTGAGCCCTTAATCGCACCATTCAATGTTTTAAGCTTTAATTGATCCAACTCCATATCTTGCAAAGTTGCTCCACCATTCATTAAACGAACAGATAATTTATTTAGCTTTTCCTTTGGTGCAAGTACTTGCACATTCACTTGCACAAGCTTTAATTGACTTAAAATGCGTAGTGAGTCTTCTTCACTTTTCACAACAAATTGCTCCAAGAAATGATTACGTGTTTCTTCCTCGCTATCATTAACAAGTGGTGCTTTCACCTTACAAATAATTTGGAAAGTATCACCTTCACATGGCTCTAAAGAAAAATTACCATTCGGTAGTTCAACAATGACATTTTCTATATGCTCTGCTGCAAGTTCTTCTGTATGTGTAAATTCAAATTTATCACCAAATGGCGAAGAAACATCAAATTCTTTTACTTTTTTTACTGCTGTGTTCATCATATCCATAAAAAGTGAACCGATTTGCGATAGATCTTTACGGAAATCATGGATTTCATCTTGGAAATGCTTCGTGAAATCGCCATCTTTTTTCTTTTGTTCTTCTTCAAAAATAAATTCTTTTTCTGTTGAGGATTGCTCACCTGTATTCGACATATCATCCATATTAGGTTGAGTGGACTCGCTAGGTTGCTCTAATGCTTCTAATAATGTAATCGCCTCTTGCGCTGAAATAGTACCTTTTTCCACAAGTTCTAAAATTCGTTGACGTTCATTTTGCATAATTATATAGCCTCCCACAGATTGTTATATTTATTTATACGTCTCCATATAGGAAAAGTTTCACGTCAAAGATAAAAAAGCATTGACAATTTCTAATTTCAGCAAAAAAAATCTGCAAAAATTCCCTAGGAAGCAACAGCCTCATGTGTTGCAGTCTTCCCAGGAAATGAGCAGATTCAATGATGTAAATTATTTAGATGCTTCTGCTAAAGCAGCATCCATACGCAGACGATCACGCGTTAAAATCGGTTTTAAATATTTGCCTGTATAAGAGCCAGCTACTTCCACTACTTCTTCTGGCGTACCTGTTGCAACAATTGACCCGCCTTTGTCGCCACCTTCTGGACCCAAGTCAATAATGTAGTCAGCTGTTTTAATGACATCTAAATTATGTTCAATGACGAGCACTGAATCACCATTCTCCACAAGGCGTTGTAACACAAGCAGTAGTCGTGCAATATCATCTGCATGTAACCCCGTTGTCGGCTCATCTAAAATGTAAAATGACTTACCTGTTGATCGACGATGTAATTCTGATGCCAATTTCACACGCTGTGCCTCACCACCTGATAAGGTTGTCGCAGGTTGTCCTAATTTCATATAGCCTAACCCTACATCTACAATCGTTTGTAATTTACGTTGGATTTTAGGAATATTTTCAAAGAACACGACAGCATTTTCAATTGTCATATCTAAAATATCGGCGATGCTTTTATCTTTATATTTTACTTCCAGTGTTTCTCGGTTATACCGTTTACCATGGCAAACTTCACATGGCACATAAACATCTGGCAGGAAATGCATTTCGATTTTAATAATACCGTCGCCGCGACATGCTTCACAACGGCCACCTTTTACGTTAAAGCTAAAACGGCCTTTTTTATAGCCACGCACTTTCGCTTCATTCGTTGTGGCAAATACATCTCGAATATCATCAAACACGCCTGTATACGTTGCTGGATTGGAACGTGGCGTTCTGCCAATTGGCGATTGGTCAATATCAATAACTTTTTCTAATTCATCCAACCCTGTAACTTCTTTATGTGCACCAGGCTTTACCTTTGAACGATTTAGCTTTTGGGCTAATGATTTATATAGAATTTCATTGATAAGTGTCGATTTACCAGAACCCGACACACCTGTTACCGCTACAAACAAACCTAATGGTACATCTACTTTAACATTTCGTAAGTTATTTTCTTTTGCACCTACAATCGATAGTTTACGACCATCTGGTTTACGACGCTCAATTGGCAGCGGGATAAACTTCTTACCGCTTAAATATTGACCTGTTAACGATTTAGGATTTTCCATTACTTCCTGTGGCGTACCTGCCGCTACAATTTGACCACCATGCACACCTGCACCCGGTCCAACATCAATTAAATAATCCGCTGCTAGCATCGTATCTTCATCATGTTCTACAACAATTAATGTGTTGCCGATATCACGCATATTTTGCAGTGTACTAATAAGACGGTCATTGTCACGTTGATGGAGACCGATTGATGGCTCATCTAAAATATAAAGTACACCTGTTAAGCGCGAGCCTATTTGTGTTGCTAGACGAATCCGTTGCGCTTCACCACCTGAAAGTGTACCCGCCGCTCGATTCAATGTTAAATAGTCTAATCCAACATTGACTAGGAATCCGAGACGCTCTTCAATTTCACGCAAGACAAGTTTGGCAATTTGCATATCCTTTTCAGATAAATCGAGCTCTTTGAAAAATGTATCGGCATCCTGAATGGAATACTCTGTTACTTGGCCAATATGCTTGTCTGCAATTTTCACAGCTAATGTTTCGGTTTTTAGTCGATAACCTTTACAAGATGGGCAAGCTTGCTGCGCCATATATTTCTCCATTTGCTCCCGTACATAATCGGACGTTGTTTCTTTAAAGCGGCGCTCTACATTATGCACAACCCCTTCAAACTCAATCATCTGATCTCGCACATTACCAAATTCATTTTCATAGTGGAAGTGAATTTTATCTTTGCCTGAGCCAAATAAAATTTTATCCATCTTGTCTTTCGGTAAATCTTTAACAGGTACGTCCATTGGAATATCATAATGGTCACATACAGCCTTTAAAAGTTGTGGATAATATTGTGAGCTTGTAGGCTCCCATGGCGCAATGGCATGCTCTAATAATGAGCGATCCCAATCTGGCACAATCAGTTCAAGATCAACCTCCTGTGTCGTGCCTAAGCCGTCACAGCTTGTACATGCTCCGAATGGGCTGTTAAATGAGAACATACGCGGCTCCAGCTCACCAATTGAAAATCCACATAATGGGCAGGCGTGATGCTCGCTAAATAGTAATTCTTCATGTTCCATCACATCGACAAGCACACGTCCTTCTGCTAATCGCAAAGCTGTTTCTAATGAATCACTAAGACGAGCAGCAATTCCTTCTTTAACAACGACACGATCGACAACAACTTCTATCGAGTGTTTTTTATTTTTATCAAGATCAATGGCATCATCTAAATCGCGCAATTCTCCATCGATTCGCACACGGACGAAGCCTTGCTTTTTCAAATCCTCCAGTAATTTTACATGTGTACCTTTACGTCCCGAAATCATCGGTGCCAATAATTGCATTTTCGTACGTTCTGGATAAACTAATAAACGATCTACCATTTGCTCAATCGTTTGTGATGTTATCTCAATGCCGTGATTTGGACAAATCGGCTTGCCAATTCGGGCAAATAGTAAACGTAAATAATCATAGATTTCTGTTACTGTTCCAACGGTTGAGCGCGGATTACGGCTCGTCGTTTTTTGATCGATTGAAATGGCAGGCGATAGCCCCTCGATTGCATCTACATCTGGTTTATCCATTTGGCCAAGAAATTGGCGCGCATAAGCCGATAATGATTCAACATAGCGACGTTGCCCTTCAGCATAAATCGTATCAAACGCTAATGAAGATTTCCCTGATCCCGATAAGCCCGTTAACACGACTAATTGATCACGTGGAATTGTGACATTTATATTTTTTAAATTATGTGCTCGTGCGCCTTGCACGACGATTTCTGTATTTTTCACAAGCCAATCACCCTTCTGCTTTCAATTCAAATATTGTATCGCGAAGCTCAGCTGCACGTTCGAAATCGAGTGCTTTTGCCGCTTCTTTCATCTCTACTTCAAGAGACGCGAGTAATTTCTCTTTTTCTACTTTCGTTAACTTCTTGCCTTTCGTTGCCTTTGTTACATACGACTCCTCTTCCTCTGCCACCTGTGTCGCACGAATAACATCCGGAATCTTTTTGACAATCGTTGTCGGTGTAATGCCATGTTCTTCGTTGTACGCCATTTGAATTGTACGACGGCGTTTTGTTTCCTCAATGGCCTTCTTCATTGAATCTGTCATATTGTCTGCATACATAATGACATGTCCATTCGCATTACGTGCCGCACGACCAATTGTTTGAATAAGCGAACGTTCCGAACGTAAAAAACCTTCCTTATCCGCATCTAAAATCGCTACAAGGGACACTTCAGGAATATCTAAACCTTCACGCAATAAATTAATGCCGATCAGTACATCATATGTACCTTTACGAAGTTCGCGAATAATTTCAATACGCTCTAATGTCTTAATCTCTGAATGTAAGTATTCCACTTTTAAGCCCATTTCCTTCAAATAAGCAGATAAATCTTCCGACATTTTTTTCGTCAATGTTGTCACAAGTACACGTTCATTGTGCGCAATACGATTATGGATTTCATCAATCAGATCATCAATTTGCCCTTCAATTGGACGCACATCAATTAATGGATCAAGTAACCCTGTCGGACGAATAATTTGTTCCACCATTTCCGGCGTATGTTCAATTTCATATGGCCCAGGCGTTGCCGATACATAAATGGCTTGATGCATATGGCGCTCAAATTCCTCAAAACGCAACGGACGATTGTCTAATGCGGATGGCAAACGGAAACCGTGCTCTACTAGCACACCTTTACGCGCCTGGTCCCCATTGTACATGCCTCGCACTTGGGGTAATGTGACATGGCTTTCATCGACAACGAGTAGAAAATCTTCAGGGAAGTAATCAAGTAATGTATACGGCGTTGCTCCCGCTTCACGTAAAGTTAAATGGCGTGAGTAGTTTTCGATACCTGAGCAAAAGCCCATTTCACGCATCATTTCTAAATCATAACGTGTCCGCTGTTCCAAACGTTGTGCTTCCAATAGCTTATCTTCTGATCGCAATAGCGCAAGGCGTTGTTCTAATTCTTGTTCAATATTGTCAATGGCTTTTAGCATTTTTTCTTCACGTGTAACGAAGTGAGATGCCGGGAAGATAGCTACATGATCACGGTCCGCCAAAATTTCGCCCGTTAACGCATCTACTTCTCGAATGCGATCAATCTCATCTCCGAAAAATTCGACGCGCACACAATGCTCATCACGAGAGGCTGGGAATATTTCCACAACATCTCCACGCACACGGAACGTCCCCCGAGTAAAACTGACATCATTACGTTCATATTGCACATCGACTAGCTTTCGTAATAATTGATTACGTTCAATTTCCATCCCTGTACGAATCGATACGACCATCTCTCGATATTCTTCAGGAGAACCTAAACCGTATATACAAGATACAGATGCAATAATAATGACATCATCACGTTCAAATAGTGCCGAAGTGGCTGAGTGGCGCAGTTTGTCGATTTCATCATTAATGCTTGAATCTTTTTCGATATACGTATCTGTTTGTGGAACATACGCTTCCGGCTGAAAGTAATCATAGTAACTTACAAAATATTCAACTGCATTATTTGGGAAGAACTCTTTGAACTCACTATATAATTGACCCGCTAGTGTTTTATTGTGAGCCATAATCAATGTTGGTTTTTTGACTTGCTGAATAACATTGGAAATCGTAAACGTTTTGCCCGTCCCTGTTGCGCCTAGCAATGTTTGATGGCGTTTACCTTCACGCACACCCTCCACTAATTCCGCTATCGCCTGTGGCTGATCCCCACTAGGCTGATAAGGGGCCTGTAAATCAAATGTTTGCACGCATGTCCCCGTCCTTTCCTTCCAATTTGTACATATATTTTAGCATAGCAGTAATAAAATATCGAATATTTCCGAACGAATGTTTGTTATTTTTGTTCTATTTCGGTTTACACTAGATGATAAGAGCTATGACTGTCTTACACTCCACTTATACCCATGATTAGATATATACCCTTCCTTTAATCATAGAATTCTAGAAAAATAAAAGATTTTACAAATAAATTAATGTTATTTGCATCTTGATGCTGCAGGTGACGTTTCTAGTGCCGCTTATCGTTTTGCAAAAAAAATCCGCTCTCCTGCATAGGAGAGCGGGCTTATCCTATTATTCACTTGCTACTTTGTGTAAGGCCTCTAGTTCAGATGCGTATAAGTGAAAAGCTTTTTCATCTCGTTCATCGAGTGTTCTATCTATCAGAACCATTAGCTGTTCTTCACGATGCATACGCTGGATACGATTTAAAAATAAATCTAAATAAATCTCGTTCAATAATTTCTCTGCCTCATCAACCTTTTTTGACTGTCCAACGGCTTTTAGAAAATCTGTGTACGAATAATATTTATCCAACGATCTCACCTCGATCCTTTTCTAAATTATAAGAAAATTTAGATTAAAATGCAACGCTTAACAAATGAAAATCCTCTATTATTTATGAGAATTAAAGCGGAATTTCGAGCAAATTTCTTAGCAATTACTATGGAATAGCTATAACTTTTCGGTTTTTATCTATGGTTTTAATTTTGGTTTTAGTTATTTACACTACAAGTAATCAATGTCAAAAGGAGGCGTCTACATATGGCACCAAATTATGTGAATGGTTATTTAATGTCTTTCAATACTTATTTATTGCAACCGATTCAACATGAATCAAAAATTTTTACTCACGTTATCGATAAGCATAATGAGCTGATTGTGACACGCAAACCTTTGCAAGTGTTACGAAAATCGTGCATCTCGATGGGCACAACTTATGAAGCCGCGAAATATTCGTCGAAACGTTTTTTTGGCAATCAACACAAACTCCCAATTGTTGTCGCTTATGATTATGGCTTTCCTTGTATCTTTTTACCGACGTATTCACCACAATCTATTCATAATATTTGGATTGGGCTTCATGCTATTTCAAATATTTCTCCTAGTAATGAAGGCTGCATGATTACATTGAAAAATGATATGGAAATTGAGTTACCTATTAAATACAATTCGATTAGTAAACAATTTGTAAATGCATCCATGCTATATAAACATTATATGGAGGAGCGTAAACAACTTCGCCACGATGCCCCATATCATCCACCTTTTTAAAATTGTGTGAGAATTGTTTGCGTGCCTGGCACTGGAAATATTCAGAATTGTTTGCGTGCCAGGCACTAAAAAAGGGCACTAAAAAAACCTCAGAGGCTTGTTTCCTCTGAGGTTTGCTTTGTTATCCGATTTTAGAACGTAAATAGGCATTGATAAATGGATCAATATCTCCGTCCATTACTGCGCCAACATTTCCTGTTTCCTCACTTGTACGGTGGTCCTTCACCATAGAATATGGGTGGAATACATATGAGCGAATTTGTGAGCCCCAGCCAATTTCCTTTTGCTCACCGCGAATCTCATCAAGTTGGGCTTGCTGTTTATCAATTTCTAATTGATATAATTTCCCTTTTAACATCGTCATTGCTTTTTCACGGTTTTTAATTTGTGAACGCTCCGCCTGACATTGTACGACAGTACCAGTTGGGATGTGCGTAATACGAACAGCTGAATCTGTCGTATTAATATGCTGACCACCTGCACCTGTTGCACGATACGTATCAATTTTTAAATCTTCTGTACGAATATCTACCTCGATATTGTCATCAAATTCAGGCATGACATCACATGATACGAATGATGTATGACGGCGACCAGAAGAGTCAAACGGTGAAATACGTACTAAACGGTGTACGCCTTTTTCAGCTTGTAAATACCCGTATGCATTATGTCCTTTAATCGATAATGTTACAGATTTAATACCCGCTTCATCACCAGGTAGATAATCGACTGTCTCTACTTTAAAGCCGCGTTTCTCAGCCCAACGTGTATACATACGAAGCAGCATAGAACCCCAGTCTTGAGACTCCGTACCACCAGCACCTGGGTGAAGCTCTAAAATGGCATTGTTGTGATCATATGGACCACTTAATAGTAATTGCAGCTCAAAGTCACCCATTTTTTGTTGGAATTCTACTAGCTCATTGCCTAGCTCTTCCTGTAATTCCTCATCTGGCTCCTCGCGCAATAACTCGAGTGTCATATCTAAGTTTTCATGTGTATCCACTAACTCTTTGTATTCATTGACGATTGCCTTCAAGCCATTACCTTCATTAATGATAACTTGTGCTCCTTGTTGATCGTCCCAGAAGCCTGGCTCTAACATCATTTCATCTAATTCCTGAATACGTGCCTCTTTGTTTTCTAAGTCAAAGAGACCCCCTAAAGTCCGCCAACTTATTGGCTGTAGTGTCTAACACGTTACGTACATCTGCTAATTCAATCATTGTTAAATCCTCCGAACATTTTTAATGGATAGTACAAGTAAAATCCGTATTATTCTATTATAGCGTTTTTAAGGTGGAAAACATACTTTTTTCATCACAGCTTACATGTGACCAGCAAAAAAATAGTAGTACAAACTATTTTAGCCTGTACTACTCTTCTCTATGTTCACCGTTACTTAATTGAGTTTACTAAGTAAACTTTTACGAGCTTCAGCATGAATTTTTTGGTCACATTGCTCACAAGTCAAACGTCTCTGGCGATTCACTTTATAGAGCTGGTATTTTCTCGTTCCTTCTAAAAGCTTAAATTGTCTCTTACAGCAAATACAAGTCGTTTCATAATAAATCATCAGCTTACACCCCTTAGCATTTATTATTGTTTAACGCTCATCCTTTGTCATTTCATCCTCTAGCTTAGAACGGCGCGCCATTCGTTGAAATACTTTGACACGATCTAACTGCACAAGTAAATGTTTCGTGCGCTTCTCAAGCTTATATTTTAATAAAAAAGCCCGTTGAATACGGTATTCAAACGCTTTCGGACTAACATCCACGATAATTTCTTGTCCGTTCATAAAGACAACCTTCGTTTCCTTTTTACCGACTGCTATATAATCATCTATATGATGAACTGCAAACCAAATACACTCTGGATTCTGTGGCGACTTACTTGGAAACCACAAAATATTAAACCGTTCATGAACAACAATTGGATTTTTATTGAGCTTACCTAAAATCATTTTCGAGCCATCAAAGGCCCCTCGCAAGCTTGAACCGAAATAGCGGAGATTAAAATCCATTAGTCTCGTAGGAGATAATTTAGAGATATATTGATAGTCCCTTTCAATTACGCGGGTACATAAATTTCCAAAGGCATCATACTCAGGCATATATAACATTGTTTCACTACTCATAATGTCTTGACAATTATAATGCAATGATTATTCCTCCTTTAAATATCATGTGAATTAAAAAGGAATGTACATGTTCATTGGTCTACCTTATGTACTTCCTCGAGCATATTTGCAACACTTCATTACTCGAGAAGATGGCCAACTAACGCACAAATTCACCTCCCTTTTTGTCAAAGAAAGTAAATTCATATGGAAGTGACGGACTATATATTTAAATAATCTGCTATATTCATTACTTTCATTGAACTAAATACCTATTGTTACAATTATTGTATACCCTCTATTATCTATTGTCTATTAATTCAGATATTTGTCACCGTATTTTCCTAAATACAGCAAAAAAAGACCAACTCAACTTGTCGTTGAATTGATCTTTCTTTCTTTCTTTCGCACTTATTGACCTGCACCGTGACAGTTTTTAAATTTCTTACCGCTACCACATGGACATAAATCATTACGCCCAATATTTTCAGCTTTACGTACAGGTTGTTTTTTCGGCGCAGGAGATCCATCCTCTTTCGGATTAACAGCCTGACCTTTAGCAACCTCTTCACGTTCTAAGTTGCTGCGGATTTCTGCCTTCATGGCATATTTCGCTACATCTTCACGAATGGAAGCGACCATATCCTCAAACATGGCAAAGCCTTCTTGTTGATATTCACGTAGAGGGTCATTTTGACCATAGGCACGTAAATGAATCCCTTGTCGTAATTGATCCATAGCATCGATATGATCGATCCACTTCGTATCAATTGAACGCAGTAAAATAACTTTTTCAAACTCACGCATGCGCTCTGGTGTAAGTTCAGCTTCTTTTTCATCATAGCGTTGGTGCACAGCGTCGGAAATAAGCGTATTAATTTCTTCAGCAGATTTACCTTGGAAATCCGCAACTTTTAATGTGCCTTCTTCTAAAAGATTAGCCGCTACAAAGTCTTCAATCGCTTTTAAGTTCCAGTCATTCGGCTGCTCGCCTTGTGTGTAAAGACCGACAATATTATCGATTGTTTCTTGAATCATCGACTCTACAAGCTCACGCATATTTTCTGTTTCTAAAACGTCATAACGCTCTTTGTAAATAATCTCACGTTGTTGACGTAAAACATCATCATATTGTAATAAACGTTTACGAGCATCGAAGTTATTCCCTTCAACACGTTTTTGCGCTGATTCTACCGCTCTTGAGACAACTTTCGATTGCAATGGTTGTGAATCGTCCATTCCAAGTCGCATCATCATCGATTTCATATTGTCAGAGCCAAAACGTCGCATTAGATCATCTTCAAGTGACAGATAGAATTGGGTAACCCCTGGATTCCCCTGACGCCCAGAACGACCACGTAGCTGATTATCGATACGACGTGATTCATGACGTTCTGTACCAATTACCGCTAAACCGCCAACTTCTAGTACACCTTCACCAGGTTTAATGTCGGTACCACGACCAGCCATGTTTGTAGCAATTGTAACGGCACCTTTAGAACCGGCATTCGCGATAATTTCCGCTTCACGCTCATGGTTTTTCGCATTCAGTACATTATGAGGAATCTTATGTTTATCAAGCAATTGCGAAATAATTTCAGATGTTTCAATCGCAACTGTCCCTACAAGTACTGGTTGACCTGCCTTATGACGCTCAGCTATATCTGCTGCTACCGCTTTATATTTGCCTTCCATCGAAGCAAAGATTAAATCTGGACGGTCATCACGAGCAATCGGCTTATTCGTTGGAATCGCAATGACACTCATGTTGTAAATATTGCGGAACTCTTCTTCCTCTGTTTTCGCTGTACCTGTCATACCCGAAAGCTTTTGGTACATACGGAAGTAGTTTTGGAACGTAATCGTTGCCATCGTCATCGATTCATTTTGAATTTCAACGCCTTCTTTCGCTTCAATAGCTTGGTGAAGACCATCAGAATAACGGCGCCCCTTCATTAAACGACCTGTAAAGCCATCAACGATGACAATTTCGCCTTCTTGAACAACGTAGTCAACGTCATTGTGCATACTTACATGTGCCTTTAACGATTGGTTAATGGCATGATTTAAACGAACATGTGTTAAATCAAATAAGTTGTCGATTCCGAATGCTTTTTCGGCTTTTTCCACACCTGCATCCGTTAACGTAACACCTTTTGTTGACTCTTCATATGTGTAATCTGTTTCAGCACTTAACATGCGGACAAAAGCATTTGACTGCTTGTACAGCTGTGCTGATTTGCCAGCCTGACCCGAGATAATTAATGGCGTACGCGCCTCATCAATTAAAATGGAGTCTACTTCATCGATGACAGCATAGTGAAGAGGACGTTGAACACGCTCTTCTTTATAAAGCACCATATTGTCACGTAAATAGTCAAACCCTAACTCATTGTTTGTGCTATACGTAATATCCGCATCATATGCCGCACGTTTCTCTTCTTTTGACAGGCTGTTTAAATTTAGACCAACTGAAAGGCCTAAGAAATTATACAGTTCTCCCATTTCTGCAGCGTCACGACTTGCCAAATATTCATTGACTGTTACAACGTGTACGCCTTTACCAGTAATCGCATTTAAATAAACCGCCATCGTAGCTGTTAACGTTTTACCTTCACCGGTTTTCATCTCTGAAATATTACCTTCATCAAGTGAAGCCGCACCCATAATTTGCACGCGGAAAGGATACATACCTAATACACGTTTCGACGCCTCACGACTAACCGCAAAAGCTTCAGCACGAATAGAATCTAATTTTTCGCCATCTGCATAACGTTTTTTAAACTCTTCTGTCTTCGCTTGTAGTTGCTCATCTGAAAGCTGTTCCATTTGAGAAGCGAATCCCTCAACTTGGTCAGCGATTTTTTCTAATTTTTTTAACTCACGTTTATTGAAATCAAATAATTTATTTAATAGGTTTGCCATGAATATTTTTCACTTCCTATACGAGTCTCAAATTTCATTTTACCATTGTGTAACAGTTTCATGCAAACTGTGTCCTATAGCATGGAACGAAACATCAAAAAATAAGTTCATTTTGCAACCTAATTCTTCCTTTTATGCTAAAAAAGCCACTTGAAAAGGCAAGAGGCTTAGCTTATGAACAGTCTATGAACACCTTGACAGCACTACGACAGAGCAAGTAGCGAAGCCCTTTTTGATGTTAAAGCTTATCAATTTGGAGTAATAATGTCGCTTTATCTTGTATGTTTATATCATTAGACTCCGTTTCCCAATGAACATTTACAAAATAGTGCTTATTCACCTCGACTAAGTTCCATACGTTTTCATCTTGTACTTCAATTATAAAACTTTGAAAGGGCTCATTGATATTTTTGCTTTTTAAAAAATACGCTGCTGTATCTCCATCTTTTTTATATTTATCAATAACTTCAATGTTCATAGTAGAGGAGTGATAAAAAACCTCATTTTTTTCCTTTGAATTATTCCAAAAAACAAAAAGAGCAATGAAAATCATTACAGCGATACTCACAAAAATCAGTAGCAATATTCTACTTAATTTCATAACATCTCCTCCTTTTGAAGAGTCATTTTAAGATATTAATTGTAAATATTAAAGTTGAACTAATAGGGAGATTACCAAATATGGGATCAAAGCGCACAAAAAGCTTTATAGCAAAATAATTTATATGTAATGATTGGACCAATTTACAAGGTCATATAGCTCAATAAGGAAGAAGAATAGACTTCCTTTATATACTATTTAAAACCAGACAATTAGCAATGTAAAGGACTCTGATTATCATGATCATGGATAAATGTAACTTCAACGGCGAATAAATTATCATCGTGCGGCTAAGAGCGTGTTAGATTAATTGCAGACGTTGTTGTCCTTTTCTGCAGGCCTTTCTCCGCAGGCACACATAAAAGTTGCATTTTAAGCCGCGTGCTAGCTATTTGCTATTTGGAATTCGTTGCTCAGCAGCTACCCTTTTTAAAACATACAAAAAAGCCGAGGATTTAATCCTCGACTTTCTAATTTTGCCTAGCGACGTCCTACTCTCACAGGGGGAAGCCCCCAACTACCATCGGCGCTAAAGAGCTTAACTTCCGTGTTCGGTATGGGAACGGGTGTGACCTCTTTGCCATCATCACTAGACATTATTTA
>Ga0213821_1000006_pt1 | contig 235318 bp, 240 predicted proteins | sample MC6MC0909MG_FD_179894 | JGI IMG/M metagenome (GOLD analysis project Ga0213821, IMG submission 179894) | Enriched soil aggregate microbial communities from Iowa State University, Ames, United States - MC6-MC0909-MG | ecosystem: Environmental > Terrestrial > Soil > Unclassified | place: USA...
ATTTGATTAGCTCAAATTGTTTTGCTGGCATCAATTTTGATGTCCAAAATTTTTGTTTCATTTACTAACGTAAGTTAGCTCAGAAACTATATTGATTACGTTTTGCTTGTTCAGTTTTCAAGGTTCATTTTGTTTCGTTTAGTGCGTCACCTCTTGGCGACTCATTTATAATACCAAGTATCAGAAACTATGTCAACACTTTCTCTTAAAAAAATAAAATAGTTTTTAATATCATACTTTCACGCTTATATTAAACAATAAATTAAGGCAATCACAACTCTTTAATGATTGCCTTATTAACACTTTCATTACTCTATTCATTTGTAATGATTCGCGAAATATAAAAAGTACGATTTTTACCTAAATCGAATATTTCACCAGTAATACTTAATTTAATTATTGGACGCGTTGGTGCATATCTATTAACAAACATTACTTCTCCGCGTTCTAAATTAGAAAGTTCAATAATTGTTCCAATAGGTAAGTCCGCCACTAAATCGATCAATGCTCTTACTACTTTAATATCAAACTTGCCAAATTCAGACTCATTAATCATTTCTATCACTTTAAATGATGATTGCTTTGATCGATAGACACGCTCACATGTCATAGCATGAAAAACATCAGCAACCGCAATAATTTGTGCAAAGATAGATATATTAGCGATTTTCTCACCTTTTGGATAGCCGCTACCGTTTAAACGCTCATGGTGCTGGAAAATAGCTTCTTTTATTGTATCTTTTAAGATTGTTAAGTCCTTTACCATATTGTAACTATATATAGGGTGTTTATAAATCTCTGAAAATTCTTGTTCGGTTAACGTCGTTTTTTTATCTCGAATACGTGGATGGACTTTAGCCATACCGCAATCTGCTAATAAACCACCAATGGCAATTTGAATTGTTAACCCTTTATCATAGCCTAATTTTTGAGCAATAACAGAAGAAATTAATGCTGTTCCTACACAATGATGATATAAATAATCTTTTGGGTTCGAATACTCGTTTAAGTTAAAAATAATTGTACGATCTTCTAATACCATATCTAATAATGGCAAAATGATTGTACGCGCTTTTGTAATATCAACCTTCGCTCCTGCTTCCCAATTTTTAAACTCCTTTTTAAATTGGTCAACAGAATTACTATATACTTTTTTGAAGGTTGGGATGGCTTCTGGCTGGATAGCAAAATCAACTTCTTTTTCGCTTTCCACTGAAACATCTTTTAAATTATCTTTATATACAGGAGCTCTTGAAATATTAAATGCACTAAAAACTTGTAAATGCTCATGTGATACGACTGTATCCTTAAAGATAATTGGATATTGTGTATTGGCAAAAATATCTTCAGAAATAACTTTTCCTAAGCGTAATTCTGAAATTGGGACAAGTACCGTTTCCACGAAATTAAACACCTCTTTACTATTTCACTTACTTTATCTAAGGTCTAATTATATATTATCACGAATTTCAAAATTATTACTTATTTTTCATGATATATAATAAAAACCGATGAACACAGCTACAAGAGCTGTCGTCATCGGCTTTTTTTATTCTTCTATTTGTTCATCTTCATCAGATGGATCTTCTTCTTCTTTTTCAACTTTCGCAACAGTGGCAACTAATTCGTCATCGCCTAAACGAATTAAACGAACACCTTGCGTGCTACGACCAATTAATGAAATATCATTTACGTCCATACGGATCAGCATTCCATTAATAGTAATAAGCATTAAATCTTCAGAGCCATCAACCGTTTTAACAGCTACCATAGGTCCGTTTTTGTCAGTAATTTGAATTGTTTTTAAACCAACGCCACCGCGACTTTGTAAACGATACTCTTCTTCGGTTGTACGTTTACCATAGCCTTTTGCGGTAACAACTAAAATTTCTTGTCCCGGTTCAACAATTTCCATGCCAACTACTTCGTCACCTTCACGTAGTTTAATACCGCGAACACCACCTGCTGTACGACCCATTGAGCGAATATCTTCTTCTTGGAAACGAACAAGCATTCCATCGCGTGTTCCGATAATAACTTGTTTGTCTCCATCCGTTAAACGCACAGCAATTAAATCATCATCTTCTCGTAAACTAATAGCGATTAAGCCATTTGTACGGATATTAGCAAATTGTGATACTGGCGTACGCTTCGTAACACCTGTTTTCGTCGTAAAGATAAAGTAAGCATCCTTGTCAAATGAGTCAACACGAATCATTGCTGTAACTTTCTCACCTTTATCGATGTTCAGTAAGTTCACGATTGGTAACCCTTTAGCTGTACGACCGTACTCAGGAATTTCATAACCTTTTGCACGGAATACTTTCCCCTTAGTTGTGAAGAATAAGATTGTATCATGCGTAGATGTATTCATAAGATGTTCTACGAAGTCATCTTCGTTTGTACCCATTCCTTGTACACCACGGCCACCACGCTTTTGACTGCGATATGTATTAGCAGCTAAGCGCTTAATATAACCATTATGCGTTAACGTAACAACTGAATTTTCTACAGGAATTAAATCTTCGTCTTCAATCATTTCCATTCCGCCAGATGTAATCTCTGTGCGTCGAGCATCATTGAAGCGCTCTTTCACTTCTAATATTTCAGTACGTATAATCTCAACAATTTTAGCTTCATCAGCTAAGATAGCTTTTAACTCAGCAATTAGCACTTGTAATTCTTGATATTCCGCTTCAATCTTTTCTCGTTCTAATCCACTTAAACGTACTAAACGCATATCTAAAATTGCTTGCGCCTGACGTTCAGATAAATTAAATCGTTCCATTAATTGCGGTTTAGCTTCTTCTCCACTACGAGAACCACGAATAATCGCAATAATTTCATCGATATGGTCAAGTGCAATACGTAAGCCCTCTAAAATGTGCGCACGATCTTCCGCTTTCTTTAAATCGAACTCAGTACGACGGCGAATAATGACTTTCTGATGCTCTAAATAATGATAAAGCATCTCTTTTAAGCCCATTACTTTTGGCTGCCCATTTACTAACGACAGCATATTTACACCGAAGCTTGATTGCATCGCTGTTTGCTTATATAGATTATTTAACACGACATTTGCATTGGCATCTTTTCGTATTTCAATAACCACTCGCATACCACGACGGTCAGATTCATCACGTAAATTTGTAATGCCATCGATTTTTTTATCGCGAACTAGTTCAGCAATTTTTTCGATTAATTTCGCTTTATTTACTTGGTAAGGTAATTCATGAATAAGAATTGTTTCTTTACCATTTGATTTTTGCTCAATCTCTACTTTAGCTCGAATAACAATGGAGCCACGACCAGTTTCATAGGCACGGCGAATACCACTGCGTCCTAAAATTAATCCACCAGTTGGGAAATCCGGTCCTGGAACAATTTCCATCAATTCTTCTGTCGTAATAGCAGGGTTTTCAGATAGTGCTAACACCCCATCAATCGTTTCCCCTAGATTGTGTGGAGGGATATTCGTTGCCATCCCAACCGCAATCCCTGCCGCACCATTTACTAATAAGTTTGGATAACGACTTGGTAAAACGACTGGTTCTTTCTCAGAGCCGTCATAGTTGTCTGTATAGTCAATTGTATTTTTATTAATATCGCGAAGCATTTCCATGGCAATACGAGACATACGTGATTCTGTATAACGCATCGCCGCCGCTCCATCGCCATCGACAGAACCAAAGTTCCCGTGACCATCAACTAGCATGTAACGATAACTAAAATCTTGCGCCATACGTACCATTGCATCATAAATAGAGGAGTCACCATGTGGATGGTATTTACCCATTACATCCCCAACGATACGTGCTGATTTTTTATACGCTTTATCTGCTGTATTACCTAGCTCTTGCATGCCGTATAAAATACGACGATGAACTGGCTTTAATCCATCACGTACATCTGGTAATGCACGCGAAACGATTACACTCATTGCATAATCGAGGAAAGATGTTTCGATTTCTTGTGTTATATTAATTCCTTTTACACCGGAGCGTTCTTGTTCTGACAAAGTGTAGACCTCCCCTCAACTAAAATTAAATATCTAAATTAGCGTATACCGCATTTTCTTCAATGAATTGACGACGAGGTTCTACTTCATCGCCCATTAAGCGTTCAAAAGCTTCATTTGCTTTAATTGCGTCATCTAACTCTACTTGTAACAATGTGCGGTGCTCTGGATCCATCGTTGTATCCCAAAGTTGCTCTGCATTCATTTCACCAAGACCTTTATAACGTTGCACAACAGGTTTTGGCATACTTGATAATCTTCCTAAAATCTCTTGTAGCGCAATATCATCATAGCAATATTCAACATGCTTCCCTTGCTTCACTTGATAAAGCGGTGGCTGTGCAATATAAATATAACCAGCATCTACTAGAGGGCGTAGGAAACGGAAGAAGAACGTTAATAGTAACGTACGGATATGCGCTCCATCTACGTCGGCATCCGTCATAATAATGATTTTATGATAACGAGCTTTTTCTAAATTAAATTCTTCACCAATACCCGTACCGAACGCTGTAATCATCGCTCGAATTTCTGCATTGGATAATATTTTATCTAATCGTGCTTTTTCAACGTTTAAAATTTTACCACGCAACGGTAAAATCGCTTGGAAATGACGGTCACGGCCAGATTTCGCTGAACCACCGGCCGAGTCACCCTCTACAATATAAATTTCGCATTCAGCCGGATTCGTAGAAGAACAGTCCGCTAATTTACCAGGTAAACTCGATACTTCAAGAGCAGATTTACGGCGTGTAAATTCACGCGCTTTTTTCGCTGCTACACGTGCGCGAGCTGCCATTAAACCTTTATCAATAATTTTACGTGCAACAGTTGGATTTTCTAACATGAATCGTTCAAAACCATCTGAGAATAATGCATTCGTAATTTGACTAACTTCCGAGTTACCAAGTTTTGTTTTCGTTTGTCCTTCAAATTGTGGGTCTGGGTGCTTAATAGATACAATAGCCGTTAACCCTTCTCGCACGTCTTCACCTGTAAGGTTCGCATCCGCTTCTTTTAATAAACCATTTTTACGTGCGTAATCATTAATAACACGCGTAAGCGCAGTTTTAAAGCCAGATTCATGCGTACCACCTTCGTACGTATTGATGTTATTAGCGAATGAGAAAATATTTGATGAAAAACCAGCGTTATATTGCATGGCAATCTCAATGGAAATACCATCTTTTTCACCAAGAACATCAATTGGTTCATGAATTGGCTCTTTCGATTTGTTTAAGTGCTCTACATAAGAACGAATACCACCTTCATAATGATATGTAGTAGAACGCACTTCATCTTCACGCTCATCTGCAATTGTAATACGGATACCGCGATTTAAATATGCTAATTCGCGAATACGATGAGCTAAAATATCGAATTCATAAACGGTTGTTTCTTTAAAAATTTCTGGGTCTGCTTTAAAACGAGTAGTTGTTCCGTTATGATCCGTTTCACCAATAACAGTTAACGCCTGTTTCGTTTGACCACGTTCAAATTTAATTTCGTGGATTTGTCCTTCACGATGAACTTGAACAATTGTCTCAACTGATAAAGCATTTACAACGGATGCCCCTACACCATGGAGACCACCCGATACTTTGTAACCTCCACCGCCGAATTTACCACCGGCATGGAGCACAGTCATAATGACTTCAACTGCTGGCTTACCCATTTTTTCTTGAATACTAACAGGAATTCCTCGTCCATTATCTTCTACACGAATCCAGTTATCTTTTTCGATCGTAACTGAAATATCTGTACAAAATCCTGCCAGTGCTTCATCTATACTATTATCGACTATTTCCCACACCAAATGGTGAAGTCCTTTAGAGCTTGTTGAACCGATATACATCCCTGGTCTTTTACGAACCGCTTCTAAACCTTCTAATACCTGTATCTGATCGGCTTCATACGCTTGATCTTGTAAACCTTCGTTTTCTATAGCCACGGCTTCCATCTACTCCTTCATAACATCGTTGTGTGTAAATGAATGAACAGTCAACCGAGCTGACTATTACCATTCTTTTATAATCTAAAAAACTCCCTGGCTAACTTTCTTCAATCGCACCTTGTTTCACGTGGAACAGCTGTGCATGTTCCATCGTCTCATGATGAATTCCATCCACACTTGTAGTTGTGACAAAAGTTTGGACTTCACCTTGAATGGTATTTAATAAGTGCGATTGACGATAATCATCGAGTTCCGACAATACATCGTCTAAAAGTAGAATGGGTGTTTCATTTGTTTCTTGTTTAATTAGCTCAATTTCGGCGAGCTTTAATGACAATGCAGTTGTACGTTGCTGACCTTGTGAGCCATATGTTTGCACATCATAACCATTCACCAAAAATTGTAAATCGTCACGGTGTGGTCCTACTAGCGTGACGCCACGATCAAATTCTCGGTCCTTAACCTCTACTAGCTTTTTAAGCAAAACATCTTCTATTTCACTCGACGTATGCCCTTTATCGATACCTGCTACGGTGCGGTATTTAATAGCTAGCGTTTCCTTACCTTGTGAAATCCCTGCATGAATTGGTTCTGCCCAATCCTGTAATAAATCCATAAATTGAAATCTTTTTCGAATAATTTGGGTAGCTGCGTGAATATACTGCTCATTATAAACATCATACATTACGTCGTTGGTCATTAACTTGCCCTGATTCATTTTCAAATAATGATTACGCTGTTTTAAAATCTTTTGAAAGGTTAATAAATCATGTAAGTAGACTGGCGAAATTTGGCCAATCTCCATATCGATAAATCGTCGGCGTATTTGCGGACTGCCTTTTACAACATTCAAATCTTCCGGCGCAAACATGACTACATTCATTTGACCAATATAATGACTAAGGCGACTTTGTTCGATGTGATTAATCTTCCCTTTTTTACCTTTTTTCGTAATAGTAAGCTCTATCGGTAAAATACCGTGCCTTTTTTGAACGGCCCCTTCTATTTTACCATAGTCTGAATCCCAACGTATCAATTCTTTATCGTTCGTTGTGCGATGTGATTTTGCCATTGCTAATACGTAAATTGATTCCATAACATTTGTTTTACCTTGGGCATTTTCACCAATAAATACATTTATTTTTGGAGAGAAATTTAACGCCAAAGCGTCATAGTTACGGTAATTTGTAAGTTTTAACTGCTCTATATGCATAATTTATTGTCCAGTGGGCCCAACAATTCGGAACCGGCCACATCCAGGGATATTTACAACATCTCCGTTACGTAATTTGCGTCCACGGCGATCGTCTACCTCGCCATTTACGTAAACATCATTTTCGTGTAAAAACCATTTGGCCATGCCGCCTGAGCTAATAGCATCGGTCATTTTTAAAAGTTGCCCTAACGTGACAAACTCTACATCGATTTCAATGTCTTTCATAGATGTGTTACCCTCCAAATACAGAATGTCTATCTCTCTATCATACCTAAAAATGCTCGATAAGTAAAAAAAGATAGCCGCAGCTAGCGACTATCCGAAAGTTTATCTACTCAAGTAAGCATTACATTTCCCTATACTGTGTAACAAATACACATTGGCAAATTAATATGTGCGAACTGGTAAAATTAGTTGTAAGATTGCATCGTCATGAACAGAACGTAAAATAAACGGTCTCATAGCGCCTGTAAATTGGATTACTACATCTTGGCCATCGATTGCTTTCAATGCTTCCATCATGTATTTTGCGCTAAAGGAAATTTTTAAGCTATCCCCTTCTAATGCTTCTACAGGTATTTCTTCTTGTACTTTACCAATCTCCGGAGAATTCGATGATACTTCAACCGCTTGATTGTCTAAAATTTCAAATCGTACGACATTATTACGGTCACCACGTGCTACAAGTGATGCACGATCAATTGCTTGTAATAATGCTTTACCGTTAATCGTTACATTTGTTTGATATTCGTCTGGGATTAAACGTGATGTATCTGGGTAGTTTCCTTCAAGCAAGCGAGAGAAGAATAATACATCCCCTGTTTTAAATAATACTTGCTGACTTGTAATAACAATTTGCACAAGGTTTGTAGAATCTTCTAATACTTTATTTAATTCATTCAAACTTTTACCTGGAATGACTACACTATGTTCAACTTCTGGTAGTTCTTCTAATTGCACTTTACGTCTTGCTAAACGGTGACTATCTGTTGCAACACAGATTAAAGTTTCATTTTTGATCTGCCAGTTTACACCTGTCAACACCGGTCTGCTTTCAGAAGTAGCAACTGCAAATACTGTTTCACGGATAATTGATTTAAGTAAGTCTGCAGGTATAGTAAATTTTTGATCTTCCGTTAATTCAGGTAGCAAAGGATATTCAGCAGCATCAGAGCCAATTAAATGGAATTCTGATTTACCCGAACGAATATGCGTTTGGAAACCTGTTGTTACTTGGATCTCTACTTCGTTTGTTGGCAATTTACGTACGATTTCATTGAACATACGTGCTTGTACAACAATTGAACCTGTTTCGGCAATGTGAATAATTTGCTGACCATCTTCTTCTACTGGAATAAAAGTTTGGATTGTAATATCGGCATCACTACCTGTTAAACGAATTCCTTCGTTCGTCACATCCATTTTAATCCCCGTTAATATCGGAATAGTCGTTTTAGAACTTACGGCTTTCATGACATCATTTAAACCTTCTAGTAAACGGTCACGTAAAATATCAAATTTCATTTGTTTTCCCTCACATATTTATATTATTTATTTATTAAATATAAAAGATATAGTAATAGGCCCTGTGGATTTGTGGATAAGTGGTTCTATGTGAATAAAATCAGTCTATCCACATGTAGATAGACTGTGTATAAGTTTGTGTTTAAATATTTGAGTTGTCCACAAGATTATTTCCCTAGCATGCTTCGAATTTGTTTAATATCTTGTTGCAGTTGCGTGTCATTTTTCAACAAAGAAGATATTTTTTCATGCGCATGAATAACAGTAGTATGATCGCGACCACCAAATTCTTCGCCAATTTTCGGCAGCGAGAAATCTGTTAATTCGCGTGATAAAAACATCGCAATTTGTCGAGGAAAGGCGATTAGTTTTGTGCGTTTTTTAGCTGTAAAATCTTCTAAACGAATATTAAAGTGCTCTCCTACGGCATTTTGAATGTCTAAGATCGTTACAGTTCTTGGCTTCGAATTCGGGATGATATCTTTTAACGCTTCAGCTGCTAATGTAGCGGTAATATCTTTATTGACTAGCGATGAGTAAGCCACGACACGAATAAGCGCACCTTCAAGCTCCCGGATATTGGAGTCAATCTGGTTCGCGATATAGAGCATTACTTCGTTAGGTACATCTAAACCGTCTGCTTTTGCTTTTTTTCGAAGAATGGCAATACGTGTTTCTAAATCTGGAGGTGCTATATCTGTAATAAGCCCCCACTCAAAACGAGAACGTAAGCGATCTTCTAAAGTAGGAATTTCCTTTGGTGGACGGTCACTTGAGATGACAATTTGTTTAGATTCCTCATGTAATGTGTTAAACGTATGGAAAAATTCTTCTTGAGTCGATTCTTTTCCGGCAAGGAATTGAATATCATCAATTAGCAGTACATCTACATTACGATATTTGTTGCGAAAATCGAGTGCTTTATTATCACGAATAGAGTTAATAAATTCATTTGTAAACTTTTCTGATGATAAGTACACGACTTTTGCATTTGGATTATGTTCTAACACATAATGGCCAATTGCGTGCATTAAATGCGTTTTGCCAAGCCCTACTCCCCCATATATAAAGAAAGGGTTATATGCCTTAGCAGGGGCTTCAGCGACAGCTAATGATGCAGCATGCGCAAAGCGGTTTCCAGAGCCAATAACGAACGTATCAAATGTATATTTCGGATTTAACATCCCTGGTGAAATATCATGTTGATCGTCATTTTTAGCTTGGATAATCGGCGCTGGTAAGTCAAAATCGTCCGAATCCTGGTTTTTTTGAACAACAAATTTAATAAGCAAGTCTTCGCCTGTTAGCTCCGTTAATATACCTGTAATCAAATGAATATAATGATTTTCAAGCCAGTCTCGAGCAAACGAATTTGGCGCGGCGATTGTCACGGTTGAACCACTTCCATTGTAGGAAAGTAATTTTGTAGACTTCAGCCACGTTTCAAAGCTTGGTTTAGAAATTTTTTGTTCAACTTGAGCCAGGACATTATTCCATAATTCTTCTAAATGTTCCAAGCCTATTCTCCTTTACAGTTCAATACATATACAGCAATAAAAAATAAAGTGCATTTATGATAAGTAAATTCGTTCATTTTACGACTAATCCACAAAATCACAAGCTGTGGATAATAGTTAACCAAAGGCTGTGATAAAAATTATCCACAGCATATCAACAGTTGTGGATAAAAGATTAGTTCGTTTTAGTTTTCAACAAAGTGAAGCACAGTTATCGTATCAGAAAAACAAAGCTATTTCAATAGTTTATGAAACTTATCCACATAACTTTAATTTACCCACTTTCGAGTTGTCCACAAGCACTGCTTATGTGAAAAAGCTGTAGATAACGGTTGTGGATAAAAAATAATGCAAAAAATACTATACACAGGTCTGTGTAAAAAAAACAAGTAATCTGTGGATAATTTAAAAGAGAGGAAAGGTAAACATAGAATAAGCTGATTGAAAGAAATTTATAAAATACATTGACAAAATAGCTAATTACTTTATATAATATGCAGGTCTGTATGTTGAAAAATTCAACTTTCATTCAGGAGGTGTCTATAAACAATGAAACGTACTTACCAACCAAAGAAACGTAAGCACAGCAAAGTTCACGGTTTCCGCGCACGTATGAGCACGAAAAACGGTCGCAAAGTTCTTGCTGCTCGTCGTCGTAAAGGAAGAAAAGTTTTATCAGCATAAAATAAGTCCACTGAGCCACATCAGTGGTCTTTTTTTTCTTTATTTTTTGAAGCCGATAAGGATCAAAAGAATAATTAGTAGCAGGTGAAAGTCATGAAAAAACGCCAACGAGTGAAAAAGAATGAAGATTTTCAAAAGGTGTTTAAAAAAGGTAAGTCTTTCGCAAATCGTCAGTTTGTTGTTTATTTCTTACCAAAAGAGGGACAAACGGAATTTCGCGTAGGTTTATCAGTTAGTAAAAAGCTTGGAAATGCGGTAACACGCAACCAAATTAAACGTTATATTCGGCAAAGTATTCATGAGTTAAAAGATGAAATTAAGCCGAATATGGACTATGTTATTATCGCCAGACATCCGGCGGCCACTATGGATTTTCATGAAGTGAAACAAGGTTTGCAGCATGTACTACGAATTGCTAGAGTATTGAAGAAATCGTAATATATACGGCAACTAAAGTGGCGGTAAAATACACTTTTAAAAGATTCCACAACTACTTATGTAAATTTAGTTAATAGCTTTACTGCATGAGCATAGAAGATTTAGCATATTTAGTAGAGTGAAAGCTAAATTGCATGATAAAATAACTGATAACTTTATTCAGTTGAAAAATAAAATTGAATAGAGACAATGCATATAGATTTTAGAAAAGTGAATAGTATTTGTAGGGGGAAGACGGTTGAAAAAACAACTTTGGGTGATTTTGTCGCTAGTATCAGTAGCATTCCTACTATCTGGGTGTACAGAATTTAACGAACCAATATCCAAAGATAGCCAAGGCTTCTGGAATGAATTCATTGTTTGGCCGCTAGTATCAGCGATAAAATATTTCGCTGATTTACTTGGTACGTATGCATGGGGAATTATTGCTGTAACGATTATTATTCGTTTAGCAATTCTGCCATTGATGATTAAACAAACAAAGAGCTCGAAAAAAATGCAAGAAATTCAGCCAAAATTGAAGGAATTGCAGAAGAAGTATGCTTCTAAGGATGCACAAACACAGAAACAATATCAGCAAGAAATGATGAAGCTGATGAGTGAGTCCGGCGTAAACCCAGTTGCTGGATGTTTACCAGTAATCATTCAAATGCCGATTTTAATGGGTTTCTATCACGCAATTAGCCGAATGAATGCTACAGCTGCTTTTGATTTAGGAAATTTCTTTATGTTCCCATTAGCAGACCCTGCGCCAGCATTGGCAATTATCGCTGGTATCATGCAATTTATCGTTTTACGTACGGGCCCAGCAATGGATAACCCTCAAATGAAAATTATGATGTATATTATGCCAGTCATGATTATCGGTTTTGGTATGGCATTACCAGCTGCATTATCATTATATTGGGTAATCGGGAACATTATCTCGATTCTCCAAAACCTTTATATTTATAAACCTTGGCAAAAAAATAAAACACAACCTGCTCAAAATGGAGGGGCTAAAAAGTGAAACAACTTACGCAAATAGGCGCAACAACACAAGAAGCGATCTCATTAGCGTTACAGAAACTTGGCAAAACCCGTGAACAAGTAGATGTTGAAGTTTTACAAAAAGGCAAAAAAGGATTTTTAGGTTTTGGAGCACGTTCTGCAGAAGTACGTGTGACTGTAAAAGAAGTACAAGTTCATCCAACGACAGAAGTAGCTGAGCAAGGTGAAACGGTTACGAATCAATGGAACGAACAAAAAGTAGAAGAAGACGTTGAAATAGTAAGTTCACGAGTTTCAGAACAACCAATGAACATCGAAGCTGTTCAACAAGACGTTAATGAGGCAAAAAAAGAGGAAGAAGATAACACTGTCAATCCAATTGATGAAGCAAAAGCTTACTTAGTAAGTATAGCGGAGCAATTAGACATTCAAGATCTTGAAATTGAAACGACACGTGAAGGTAAAAATGTGCTGTTTCAATTAAAAAGTGAGAAGGCGGCGCTATTAATAGGGAAACGTGGTCAAACGTTAAATTCCTTACAGCAATTAACGCAACTTGTCTTAAATAAAACCGCTAAACAGTTCTTAATGGTCAAATTAGATGTCGAAAACTACCGAGAACGTCGCCAAGTTGCCTTAGAGCAATTGGCGGATCGTATGGCTGATAAGGCACTTCGATTAAATCAACGTGTGGCATTCGAGCCGATGCAATCATACGAAAGAAAAATCATTCATAATCAATTAGCGAATCGCCTTGATATTGAAACATATTCAGAAGGCACAGAACCAAATCGCTATTTAGTTATTGAACCAGTAAAGAATACTTAGGCTTTCTTTACAAAAAGGCATACAGACATATGCTATGGAAAACGGTCATTTTATCGTTGTGATAAAGTGACCGTTTTTTGCTGTCTGGAAAGCTGGAATAGTAAACGAGGCCATACAATAGGTCGTATTATGTCGGATATTGTGGGTGTCAAAGTGAGCGCAATGGGAGATAATTTAATTATCCACAATTGGCAGTTATCCTTACTTTAGATTTTGCTGAAAATATGTTAGTCTAAGATGTTAGAAAGTGTTGCTCGGTTTTAATTATCCACATGTGGATAACGTTAAGGAGGTAATGAAATGGAGTTCGATACAATTGCTGCGATATCCACACCGATGGGTGAAGGAGCTATTGCCATAGTTCGTTTAAGTGGGGATGAAGCAGTAGCCATTGCAGATAAAATATTTAAAGCGCCTAGTGGGAAAAGTTTAACGAAGCAGGCATCACATACAATCCATTATGGACACTTAGTGGATCCTAAAACAAATGAGGTAGTAGAGGAAGTTATGCTATCGTTAATGCGAGGACCGAAAACGTTCACGCGTGAAGATGTAGTTGAGATTAACTGCCATGGAGGACTTGTATCAGTTAATCGCGTATTAAAATTAGTATTAACAAATGGAGCAAGACTTGCCGAGCCAGGGGAATTTACGAAACGCGCGTTTTTAAATGGTCGTATTGATTTATCGCAGGCCGAAGCGGTGATGGATTTAATTCGAGCGAAGACAGATCGTGCGATGAATGTAGCGCTTGGTCAAATGGATGGTAAATTATCTCGCCTTATCGGTGATTTACGCCAAGCATTACTAGAGACTTTAGCGCAAGTAGAGGTTAATATAGATTATCCAGAGTATGATGATGTAGAGGAAATGACCGTGCCGGTATTGCTTGAAAAATGTACATGGGTACGTGATGAAATCATTAAACTTTTACAAACGTCATCTCAGGGTAAAATTTTACGTGAAGGTTTATCGACTGTTATTTTAGGTCGACCAAATGTAGGGAAATCTTCACTTTTAAATAGTTTAGTGCAAGAAAATAAAGCGATTGTGACAGATATTGCAGGTACAACTCGTGATATTATAGAAGAGTATGTAAATGTACGTGGCGTACCGCTACGTTTAGTTGATACAGCCGGTATTCGCGAAACAGAAGATATTGTCGAGCGAATTGGTGTTGAACGTTCTCGTGAGGCGCTACGTGGCGCAGATTTAATTTTATTCGTTTTAAACTATGCGGATGAATTAACGATTGAAGATGAACGTCTCTTCGAAACAATCGAGGCGATGGACTATATCGTCATTGTCAATAAAACAGATTTACCGCAAAAAATTGATTTAGCACGTGTAAAAGAATTAGCAGGTAGTCATCGAATTGTGACAACGTCTCTTTTACAAGAAGAAGGAATAGCAGAATTAGAGGAAGCAATTGCTGCATTATTCTTCGAGGGTCAAATCGAAGCGGGCGATTTAACATATGTATCAAATGCACGCCATATTGCATTACTGCACCAAGCGCAGGCGACGGTAGAGGACGCATTAGCTGGAGCTCAAGCTGGTGTACCGGTTGATATGGTGCAAATAGATGTCACAAGAACGTGGGAAATACTTGGTGAAATTATTGGCGATACGATGCAAGAAAGCCTGATTAATCAGTTATTTTCACAGTTCTGTTTAGGGAAATAATTCTACTAGAGAAGGGAAGATACGAGCATGCCAACACAATATGAGGCAGGCACGTTTGATGTGATTGTTATTGGAGCAGGTCATGCAGGCGCAGAAGCTGCGTATGCTAGTGCTAAAATGGGCGCTAATACGCTTATGTTAACAATCAATTTAGATATGATTGCATTTATGCCATGTAACCCATCCATTGGTGGCCCTGCAAAAGGGATTGTCGTACGTGAAATTGACGCACTTGGTGGGGTCATGGGGAAAGTCATTGATAAAACGCATATTCAAATGCGTATGTTGAATACAGGGAAAGGTCCAGCTGTACGTGCATTACGCGCACAAGCGGACAAATTCCTATACCAACATGAAATGAAACGTGTGTTAGAAGAAAATGAAAACTTAACGATGCACCAAGCAATGGTGGAAGAGCTTATTATAGAAGATGGCGAAGTAAAAGGTGTGATTACGCAAATTGGCGCTATTTATCGTGCCGACGCAGTAATCGTCACTACAGGGACTTTCCTACGTGGTGAAATTATTATCGGTGACATGAAATATTCAAGTGGCCCAAATAACCAACAGCCTTCTATTCGCTTAGCAGATAATTTAAAAGAATTAGGTTTTGACCTTGTACGCTTTAAAACAGGTACACCGCCTCGTGTAAATAGCCGTACAATTGATTATTCAAAAACAGAAATACAACCAGGGGATGATGTCCCACGTGCATTTAGTTTTGAAACAACTGAATTCATTATGGATCAACTTCCTTGTTGGTTAACGTATACAAGCCCTCAAACGCATGAAATTATTGAGGCGAATTTACATCTTTCACCGATGTACTCAGGTATGATTAAAGGAACTGGCCCGCGCTATTGTCCTTCAATTGAAGATAAAGTTGTGCGATTTAATGATAAGCCGCGCCACCAAATTTTCTTAGAGCCAGAAGGTCGCAATACAAGAGAAGTGTATGTGCAAGGGTTATCGACAAGCTTACCTGAGCATGTACAACAGCGCTTACTAAAATCAATTCCAGGTTTAGAACAAGCTGAAATGATGCGTGCAGGTTATGCTATTGAGTATGATGCTATTGTGCCAACGCAATTATGGCCAACATTAGAAACGAAACGCATTAAAGGTTTATATACAGCCGGTCAAATTAACGGCACATCAGGCTATGAAGAAGCTGCTGCACAAGGCTTAATGGCGGGCATGAATGCTGCTGCCAACGCTCTTGGTAAAGAAGAGCTGATTTTAAGCCGTTCAGAAGCTTATATTGGTGTATTAATCGATGATTTAGTAACAAAGGGTACGAATGAGCCTTATCGTCTCCTTACATCTCGTGCAGAATACCGTTTACTACTGCGTCATGATAATGCTGATTTACGCTTAGTAGAACATGGTTTTAAAATGGGTATGTTATCAGAGCAACGTTACGAAAAATTCATGGAGAAAAAAGCATTAATTGAAAATGAAATTGCACGTCTGCGTGAAGTGATTATTAAACCGAATGAAACAACGCAAGCTACTATTCGTTCAGTAGGTGGTAGCGAACTAAAAGATGGCATCCGCGGCGCCGATTTATTAAAACGCACGGAAATGCACTATGATTTAGTGGCGTCATTAATACCAGCTGATATTGAATTTTCAGATGAAATAAAAGAGCAAATTGAAATTCAGCTAAAATATGAAGGCTATATTGAAAAGGCATTGCAACAAGTTGAAAAGCTTCATAAAATGGAAAATAAAAAAATACCAGAAAACATTGATTATGATGCCATTTCAGGTCTTGCAACAGAAGCACGACAAAAATTAAAACAAGTAACACCACTTTCTATTGCACAGGCGTCACGAATTTCGGGTGTAAACCCTGCAGACATTTCGATTTTACTAGTCTATATCGAACAAGGTAAAATCGCGCGTGTAAGTGGCGAATAATAGAGTAACAGTAAAGTGAATAAGAGGCGGGCATACCATTGTGCCCGCTTCCTATTTTTAGGCAATGTTATGCTTCAAGATTCATTGTTTGCTTCTAAATGAGCATAACAATGCAAACAGACAATACTGAGCCATTTTTTAAAGGAGACCTTACATGAACGAACAACAATTTATTGAGGCATTGAAGGACAAGGGCATCGAGCTTACTGACAAGCAAGTCGCACAGTTCAAAAAGTATTTTGAACTGCTTGTCGAATGGAATGAAAAAATGAACCTAACTGCTATTACAGATTTAGAAGGTGTCTATTTAAAACATTTCTATGATTCAATTAGTGCCTCGTTTTATTTTGATTTTACACAGGTAACAACCGTTTGTGATGTAGGAGCAGGCGCTGGCTTCCCTAGTATTCCAATTAAAATCTGCTTCCCACATCTACAAGTAACAATTGTAGACTCGTTAAATAAACGCATTACATTTTTAAATCATTTAAGTGAAACATTACAGCTAGATGGTATGCACTTTGTCCATGCTCGTGCAGAGGAATTCGGTCAAAATGTAAACTATCGTGAGCAATTCGATGTTGTGACAGCCCGTGCAGTAGCTCGCTTGTCTGTACTATCAGAATTATGTGTGCCATTGGCAAAACAGGGTGGATATTTTGTTGCATTAAAGGCTGCGGCAGGTCCAGAAGAATTAAAAGATGCTAAAAAAGCATTGAACACTTTAGGTGTGACATTAAAAGAAGAATATTCTTTCTCACTACCTGTTGAAGAAAGTGAACGAACTTTATATGTTTTTGATAAAATAAAAGGAACACCAAAAAAATACCCGCGTAAGCCTGGTGTACCAAATAAAACACCTATTCAATAATTAGTGTTTCATGTGGAACGTCTCAAATTGGAAAAATATTTTTTCTAGTTTGAGCATACATACTAGTTATGGATGGTTCACGCAAATGACATCTATGAACTATATACATTTTAGGAAATATAATAAATAATAATAGAATGAGACAGAGCAAGATAGTTACTTAAAGGTGGTGCCACTTGGATGAAAAGTCCTTTTTCACGTTTTTTTGGAGGCGGAAATAAAGCAGAGCCTATTGTGGAAAATGAAGTAGAACAAGCAGAACAAGCAGAAGCGGTTCGTACAGCAGAAGAGGTTATTAAGCTTCCAATCGATCAAATTGTACCAAACCGTTTTCAGCCACGTACTATTTTTGATGACGATAAAATTGAAGAATTATCAAGAACCATTCATACTCATGGTGTAATTCAGCCAATTGTTGTACGTAGCACAGCAAACAACCAATATGAAATCATTGCCGGTGAGCGTCGCTATCGAGCAATGAAAAAGCTGCAATGGACAGAAGTTCCTGCGATAGTACGAAATTTAACCGATAAGGAAACAGCATCAATTGCATTAATTGAAAACCTTCAACGTGAAGAGTTAACCGCAATTGAAGAGGCAGTGGCCTACCAAAAATTATTAGAGCTTCATGAGTTAACACAAGAAGCTTTGGCCCAACGACTAGGAAAAGGACAATCCACGGTAGCCAATAAATTACGTCTATTAAAGCTTCCTGAAGAAGTGCAGCAAGCTATTTTAAAGCGCCAAATTTCCGAAAGGCATGCACGTGCGCTAATTGCTATTAAAGATCCAACATTGCAATTAGACATTTTGCAGCAATCGATTGAGCATGATTGGAATGTTCGTCAATTAGAAGAACATATTCATGCATTGCTACATCCTGAAGCGGTAGAACAAGAAGAAGAAATGCCTAAAAAAGTGAAGCCGAAAAGAAAAGCAATTAGTAAAGATGTCCGAATTGCCTTAAATACCATTAAACAATCGCTTTCTATGGTGACGAAAAGTGGTATAACAGTGAAAACTGAAGAAGAAGATACGGAAGAATATTATCAAATTACAGTGAAAATACCTAAAAAGAAGAAATCTTAAATTATATTAAAAAAGTAAATATCACTGTACTTTAGCGACCGTACAGAGGAGGATCTTAGAAATAATTCTAAGGTGCCTCCTTTTTTGTATATATTCTTAATATTTTATACAACTCTTTTCTGTTTTTTTGATAGAATGATAAGTAAGATAAAGGTATTGAACAATGATTTTACAAATGGATTTGTCAAAGTGAACTTTGATAGATGAAAGCAGGTGCTTTTAAATGGGTAGAATTATAGCAATCGCCAATCAAAAGGGTGGCGTAGGTAAAACAACGACATCAGTCAATTTAAGCGCTTGTCTCGCATACTTAGGAAAAAAAGTGCTATTGATTGATACAGATCCACAAGGCAATACAACAAGTGGGCTGGGCATTAATAAAGGTGAAATCCAAAGTTGTATTTATGATGTGCTCATCGATGATGAAGATGTTGAAAATGTTGTGCAACAAACAAATGTAGAAAATCTATCAATTGTCCCTGCAACCATTTCATTAGCGGGAGCGGAGATTGAATTAGTATCAACCATATCTCGGGAAGTACGTTTAAAGCATGCGCTCCAAGATGTGAAAGATGACTATGATTATATTATTATTGATTGTCCACCATCACTAGGACTGTTAACGATTAATGCCTTAACGGCGTCCGATGCGTTGATTATTCCTGTGCAATGCGAATATTATGCATTAGAAGGTTTAAGTCAGCTATTATCTACTGTCCGTTTAGTGCAGAAGCATTTAAATCAGCAGCTTTATATTGATGGGGTATTGTTAACAATGCTTGATGCAAGGACTAATTTAGGTTTGCAAGTAATTGATGAAGTAAAAAAATATTTTCAAGATAAAGTATATAAAACAATCATTCCTCGTAATGTCCGATTAAGTGAGGCGCCAAGTCATGGACAGCCGATTATCATTTACGACGCAAAATCAAGAGGTGCAGAAGTATATTTAGAGATGGCGAGGGAAGTGATAAAAAATGGCTAAAGGTTTAGGGAAAGGTATTAGTGCACTATTTCCGGGGGAATCGTTAGAACAAAGTGGACAAGTAGAAGAACTACAACTCCAGTTAATCGTCGCAAATCCATTTCAGCCTCGTAAAATATTCGATGAAGAAGCATTGCAAGAATTAGCAATTTCCATTCAAGAACATGGTATTTTACAACCAATTGCTGTACGCAAAAAGGCACGGAAATATGAAATAGTGGCGGGAGAGCGCCGTTTTAGAGCGGCTCAATTAGCCGGGTTAGACATAATACCAGCGATTGTTAAAGAACTAACAGACTCCCAGATGATGGAGCTAGCAATATTAGAAAATCTTCAACGTGAAGATTTAACCGTAATAGAAGAGGCAGAAGCTTATCAAAGCTTAATGGAAAACTTACATTTAACGCAGGAAGAGCTATCTAAGCGTTTAGGCAAAAGTAGACCGCATATTGCAAACCATGTGCGATTATTAGCTTTACCAGAAGATGTCCGTGCCTTAATGAATGATGGCGCCTTATCAATGGGGCAAGGGCGTGCATTGCTAGGATTAAAAAATAAACGAAGAATACCTGAAATTGCACAAAAGATTATTAAACAAGGCTTAAATGTACGCCAAGTGGAAATTTTAGTGCAAAATTTAAATGAAGAAGTTTCACGTGAAACATCGCAGAAGAAGAAGGATATTTTTGTTGTGGCAAAGGAATCTCAATTGAGGGATTATTTTGGTACAAATGTCCAAATAAAAAAAGCGAATAACAAAGGTAAAATTGAAATAGAATTTTATTCTGAAGATGATTTGGAACGTATTTTGGACATATTGAAAATCCAAAATGAAGATGAATAGTCTATTAATATAATTAGAGCGCCGACATGCTAGGCGCTCTCTATTTTTCTAGAGAGAAAGAAGGCCTTGTTGTGGTAATTTTAGGATCATTAATTAATGCACTACTTATCATAGTAGGCGCATTGGTTGGGCGCATTTTTAAAAATATTCCTGAGTCGATGAAAGCCACTGTATTATCAATTATTGGCTTATCTGTAGCACTATTAGGGATTAAAATGGGCTTTGAGAGTAATAATTTTATTATTTTAGTGGTAAGTTTAGTAGTAGGAACGGTAATAGGAGAATGGCTCGATTTAGATAAGCAAATGAATCGACTAGGTAAATGGGTAGAATCACTTTTTCGTAAAGGACGTAATGGCGACAATCAAATTAATATTGCAGAAGGCTTTGTAACAGCTTCATTAATATTTGTCGTTGGCTCGATGGCGATAATAGGTGCACTTGATAGTGGTCTACGTCAGGATCATAATGTCTTAATAACAAAAGGCATTATTGATGGTTTTACCTCTATTATTTTAGCATCCACTTTAGGTATAGGCGTACTATTATCAGCTGTACCTGTATTTGTGTATCAAGGCGTTATTGCTATTTTTGCAGGTGTTATAAGCGCTTATATTCCGGATGATGCATTACAAATGTTTATTAAAGAAATGACTTCTGTAGGTGGCGTTATGATTTTAGCAATCGGTTTAAATATCGCAGGCTTAACAAAGATCAAGGCTGCTAACTTGTTGCCGGGTATCGTCGTTGTCGGCATCTTGGTTGCTATCATCTATCCTTTTCAATGAATAACGATGTGCAGCAAGTAATAAAGCTCTTGAAAGCTTTTCAGCCATTGCGTAAGATATATGCAATCGCGTATTTTGTAATACGAGCATTTCCATAAAGCCTCCAATATTGACGATTCCTTTAACGGAAATGTCACCGATTGGGGGCAATTCTTTTTTTACCGCTTTTCCAGGCAGTATAGGACCATCTTGTACAGCAATATGCCCAACATTTTGTTCGCTACCGAGACATGCATCAATCGCAATAATAAAAGGTTTCGTAGTATGATGGTGTAACTGTTGTATCGTCGTATCTAAGTTAAGGGCATGCAATGGATCTTCTAAAGTTCCTACTACTTCATAAGGGAAACTAACAGATTTTTTTAAAAAACTACCTGTTAACGGCCCGAGTGTATCGCCAGTACAACGATCACTTCCGATACAGCAAAAAATAAGACGTTCATGATGGAAAGGAATATACTCTAAAAATAATGTACTCAATTGCCACACGGCATTTTTACTTTCGTGATGAAGCGAATAAGGTAGTACTAAATTAGAAATAGTATTCATAAAAAAACTCACTTTCATTTTTATTTGGAAGAAGTGCTCAATTTTTATGCAGTATACGCAAATTTTTAACAAGTTATTCAAGAGGTGGAAATAATGAATTTAAAATCGAAATGGATAGAGAAGAAATGGGATATACTGACGTCCGAAACATTTTGGGACAATGTAATTGGGGCAAGTTTAAAGATTACAGTCATCCTCATTGCATCATGGTTAGCGGTGCGATTAGGTAAAAAAATTATTAAAAAAGCATTTTTAATAAGAATGCGTTCACCATTAAATCACTCAGAGCGTCGCCAACGAACAATTGCGAGATTACTACAAAGTGTTATTTCTTATGTAGTCTATTTTTCAGCTATAATAGCAATTCTCTCTGTGCTAAATATTAAAGTCGCTGGTTTACTTGCGGGAGCAGGGATTGTCGGTTTAGCCATCGGTTTTGGTGCACAAAGCTTAGTAAAGGATGTCATTACAGGGTTCTTTATTATTTTTGAAGACCAGTTCGGTGTAGGGGATTATATTAAAATAAACGCTGCAGAAGGAACTGTAGTCGAAATAGGATTACGTACTACAAAAATTAATGGTTCTACTGGAGAGCAATTTATTATTCCAAATGGTTCAATTGGAGAAGTGATTAATTACTCTATCAATAACTCGAAAATTTTTATAGATTTACAAATGACAACAGATGCAGACTTTGAAAAAGCGGAAGTTCTTGTTAGAGAATATTTAGGTTCACTTCAAGCAAGTCATAAAGAGCTTGTGGCAGTACCTACATTTTTAGGTGTACAAAATGTAAAAGGTAAAGAAGTAACGATTCGCATTGCCGCGGAAACATTACCACAACAACAATATGGCGTGGCACGTACTATTCGTCGTGACGTAACAAAACTATTTGAAGAACATAATATTCCTATGGCATAACGTAAAGTGATGTTATATGGTGGAAGTGGAAGAGAAGATGGGAGAAGTGAATAATATGGAAGCGAAAAAATTTGATTTAAATGATATTGTCGAAATGAAAAAACAACATCCATGTGGCACAAATGAGTGGAAAATTATTCGTATGGGTGCAGATGTGCGCATTAAATGTGAAGGATGTCAGCACAGTGTGATGATCCCACGTCGAGAATTTGAGAAAAAAATGAAAAAGGTACTAAAGCACGCAAGTGAAGCCTAGCTTTTGTGTATTAGACTTTTTATGGGCGAATCAATATAATAGATAGGGTTATACAGAAAACTTTAACTTGCTTCAGAAAAGTCCTCCACCTATAGAGGGGGGAAAGAATACCGACTAAGTACTTAAATGTATTGGGGATTCAACCTCGGTTGAGTTAAGTTAAATGCCCCTACGAATGTCACGGATTTTCAGACGAGCAGTTCGAGCAGGCTCGAAAAAAATTTGGACGTCATTACGCGGGGTCACGTTTATCTCACCAATTTATTTACATGACATGCTGAAAGTACTGCGTTAAAGTTTACGCATTCTTTGAAGTAAGAAACTAAGCACCCGTTATGCACGGGATAAAAAGAACAAAATTGAACTGAGCATAGAAAGGTTGTGTCCATTTATGGCATTAACAGCTGGAATCGTTGGTTTACCTAACGTTGGAAAATCAACACTATTTAACGCAATTACAAAAGCGGGCGCTTTGGCTGCAAACTACCCATTCGCAACAATCGATCCAAACGTAGGTATCGTTGAAGTACCAGATGCACGTTTAGATAAATTAACAGAATTAGTTGTACCAAAAAAGACAGTACCAACAGCATTTGAGTTTACGGATATTGCTGGCATCGTAAAAGGTGCATCTAAAGGAGAAGGGTTAGGAAACAAATTCCTTGCTCATATTCGTGAAGTAGATGCCATTTGCCAAGTAGTACGTTGCTTTGTAGATGAAAATATTACACACGTATCAGGTGCGGTAGATCCAATTGATGATATTGAAGTCATTAACTTAGAGCTTGCGCTTGCTGATTTAGAATCAGTTGATAAACGTTTACAACGTGTAAGCAAAATGGCGAAACAAAAAGATAAAGAAGCGATGGTGGAAGAACCAATTCTTCTTAAAATCAAAGCTGAATTAGAAAATGGTCGACCTGCTCGTGCAGCTGAGCTTTCAGAAGACGAGTTAAAAGTTGTAAAAGGTCTACACCTATTAACGATTAAACCCATGCTGTATGTTGCCAATGTTTCAGAGGACGAAGTGGCAGATGCTGATAATAATGAATATGTTCAAAAGGTACGTGAATATGCATCGGCTGAAGGTGCACAAGTCATTACAATTTGTGCAAAAATCGAAGAAGAAATTTCAGAGCTTGACGATGAAGAAAAAGCGATGTTCTTAGAAGAACTAGGCATTAAAGAATCAGGTCTGGATCAATTAATCCGCACTTCTTATGATTTATTAGGTTTAGCTACTTACTTCACTGCTGGGGTACAAGAAGTACGAGCTTGGACATTCCGTAAAGGCATGAAAGCACCACAATGTGCTGGTATTATTCATACTGACTTTGAGCGCGGATTTATTCGTGCAGAAACAGTGGCTTACGATGATTTAGTAGAAGCGGGCTCACAAGCAGCTGCAAAAGAAGCAGGTAAAGTACGTCTTGAAGGTAAAGAGTATATTGTACAAGACGGCGATATTATGTTATTCCGCTTTAACGTCTAAATTATAAAATTACGCTAATATTATACAAACAAAATAGGCTTCTCCTCACGTTGAATGGACGTTTGGAATAGCCTATTTTTGGTTATATAAATATCAGAATTTTCAATTTCTAAAGGAGGGCACTATGAACATATTAGAAGTGAAAGAACGGGCTTTAGAAATCGAACAGCTAGGAAAGTTGCCGCAAGATATATTAGACATTATTTACGAGCAACAATTATTTAAACTGTTTATAGCAAAGGAATTAGGCGGCAAAGATTTAGATTTACTAGAAGGGATAAAAGTGTTTCAGCGCATGTCTGCTATTGATGGCAACTTTGGGTGGCTTGTGACGATTGGAACAGGTGGTAATTTGTTTATTCCTACATTAACGCAAGAAATAGGTGAAAAAATCTTTTCACCCAATGATGCCGTTATAGCGGGTAGTGGCTATCCAACGGGCACTGCTATAAAAATGGCTGATGGCTATCGTGTATCAGGGCAATGGAAGTTTTGTAGTGGTGCTGATTACGCAACAACGTTTACAATGAATTGCTTTGTCAACGAAGATGGCGTGATGACAGATAACATCATTAGTTGTGCTGTGAACCGCGACCAAGTAGAAATCGTGAATGATTGGCAAGCGATGGGGTTAAAAGCCACTGCGAGCCATACAATTCGAGTCCAAAATGTATGGATACCGCATGATAAAACATTCCAATTAGGTATTTGTAAAAATCATTACAGTAATGCCGTCCATAGTTTTCCGTTCGGCACTTTCGCGGAAGCTTCTTTTTTAAGTGTTTGCCTTGGCATTACAGAAAATTTTTTAGAAGAGGCTTGGTCGTTGATTGAGCAAAAAAATAAGCAATTACATCGTGCCGAACGTATTGGTGCAATGCAATTTCTATTTATGCAACAACAAAAGCGTTTTCGACAAGTTGAAGAACAATTTTACGCTATCCTGTCAGCTTATTGGCTACAACATCAGCAACAAATTGAACTGACAGAACAGCAATTACATGATTTTACAAACATGAGTAAGGAAAGTGCAGCCGTCTGCGTGGATATCGCAAACAATATGATTCGCAGTCTTGGAATGGACGCCATTATTGAAACTGCTACGATTAATCGAATTTGGAGAAATCTATGTACAGCTGCACAACACGGATTTTTAACACCATAATAAAGTGTTTATTTTTGACATCATGACTTTTTTGGAGGAGCATAAACATAAAGCTTTGGTAATTGAGGGTCGTCCTGTATCAGTGCATTTTTAGGATATTTGCGCAATTCCTTATACATAGCGAAATCTCCTACTGCACCAGCTATTAAAAAGGCACCAGCAAGCAATAAGACAGTACTGTTAACATAAAAACCAGCAACCGTTGGCACAATACCAGTTGTCCAAAACGGTAATAATAATGCTTTTTTCATTGCATGATTAGGAAGTTGCTGGTCGGTCGTTGCATAGGCGATACCAAGCTCTAAATTAATACCATATTTTAATGATTTGTAGGGTACACCACCAAAGACCATAAATCCGATTAAATGAAAAACTTCATGCAAAATAATGAGCACGATATAAAGTAGGACAAAAAGGATAAAGCCGCTTATCATACGCCAAAACGAAAACTCAAAATCTTTTAAACAAATATATTGTATGGCAATAAATAAAATGGAGAGACCGCTAGTGATGACCACACTGTCCATCATTAGCTTCTTAATATCTAATTCAATTACATGAGGTTCCTGATCTGGTAGCATAATCGTCCTCCTTTTATAAATACATCAACATTATTATATCGAATGAATTATTAGTTTGCGACTTGAAAGACAGATGCCAATGTGTTACAATTCATTGATGTGAGTAATAATTATTACTTACTCCTTGCTCCCTGCAAACAGGAGAGCCTGAGTCCATAAGGAGGTGTAAACAGATGAGAAAATACGAATTAATGTACATTGTACGTCCGAACATTGAAGACGAAGCGAAGAAAGCTTTAGTTGAACGTTTCAACGAAATCTTAACTTCTAACGGTGCTGAAGTCATCGAAGCAAAAGAGTGGGGCAAACGCCGCTTAGCTTACGAGATCCAAGACTTCCGCGAAGGTTACTACCAAATCGTAAAAGTAAACGCTCCTTCAGAAGCAATCAACGAATACACACGTCTAGCTAACATCAGCGAAGATATCATTCGTCACATTGCAGTACGCGAAGAAGCTAAATAATTTTAAACAAAATGCTGAAAAGGAGGTTGCATTCTGATGATAAATCGTGTCGTATTAGTTGGAAGACTAACAAAAGACCCTGAGCTGCGCTACACACCGAATGGTATTGCGTCTACTCGATTTACAGTAGCTGTGAATCGTACATTCTCAAACCAACAAGGTGAAAAAGAAGCAGATTTCATTAGCTGTGTTGCTTGGCGTAAACAGGCTGAAAACTTAGCGAACTTCATGAAAAAAGGAAGTTTGATTGGAGTAGAAGGTCGTATCCAAACAGGTAGCTTTGAAGGACAAGATGGTAAGCGTGTATATACAACTGATGTTGTGGCAGATAGCGTACAGTTTTTAGAACCTCGTAGTGGTGGAGGTGCTCCTGCATCTAACCAATACGGTGGACAATCTTACGCAAATAGTCAGCCGTCATATGGCGGTGGACAACCACAGCAACAGTATGGTGGCGCAATGCCTCAGCAAGGTTCGTTTGGCGGCGGTGCTTCTTATCAACAAAATCAACCACCGATGAATCAGCCGAACTATACACGAGTAGATGAAGATCCATTTGCTAACAGCAAGGGACCAATTGAAGTATCTGAAGACGATCTTCCATTCTAATCTTTAATCTACAAAAACTATAAACTTATAAGGAGGAGACATCACTATGGCACCACGTCGCGGAGGCCGCAAACGCCGTAAAGTTTGCTACTTCACTGCTAATAACATTACGCATATCGATTATAAAGATGTGGATTTACTTAAAAAATTCATCTCTGAACGCGGTAAAATCTTACCACGTCGCGTAACTGGCACTAGCGCTAAGTACCAACGTAAATTAACTTCAGCTATCAAAGTATCTCGTATTATGGGATTACTTCCATTCGTATCTGAAGATAAATAAGAGTTGTGAAAGTACAACAAAGGTTAATAAACCTCTGTTGTACTTTTTTTATTTTAATTAGGGATGCTTAACAATCTAATGAGTTTTGGAGTCATCTTACATATTTAAAAGAGCAATAAGTGGAGCGTTACTACTCAAAAATTGTAGTAAGGCTCCACTTATTGGTCATTATTTTAACTTTCCTATTGATAAGTTAACACGATAGTTTCCATACTTTAAGAGTCGTTCTAGAAAGATATCTAAGTCTTCATTTGAAGCAAAATGTGTTTTTAATAAATAACAACCATCACCACTTGTACGGTGTACTTCAGAAATTGCTTCTTCCTCTTGAAAGAAATTTTTAAATTCTTGATGATTAGTTGTTTTTACAAATACCGTAATAAATGCTGTCAATAATTGACCTAATTTCATCCGATTTATGGCAATTGTATATTGCTCAATAACTCCTATATCCTCTAATCTTCGAATGCGGTTTCCTACAGCCTGCCCCGTCATGTGTATTTTTTGACCAAGTTCTTTCCATTGTATTCTTGAGTTTTCACTTAATAATTTCAAAATCTCCAAATCTGTTTGATCAATGATTTAAATCAATCCTTTCATCATGAAAGTAGAACGTCAGAAAGCGTTTCGCCAACTTATTCTGCTTATCGATACAATTCACTATACTTAGTTTATCCTCTTACATCACATTATTTATTAGTTTTATTTACTTAAAACATAGAGGACGTAACAATAATACATCTAGATTTGAAGGAGGTTAAAAATATGTTATTACAAGAAATTTTATCATTCAATGAACAATTTGTGGGAAATAAAGAATATGCCCCACGTGAAGCGACAAAAATGCCTAAAAAACGTATGGTGGTTGTTTCTTGCATGGATGCTCGTTTAATTGAGCTACTGCCAAAAGCTTTAGATATACACGATGGTGATGCAAAAGTTATTAGAAATGCTGGTGGTAAAATTCCTTCTGCTTTCGATAGTGTGATGCAAAGTGTTGTAGCATCTGTATACGATCTAAACGCAGATGAAATCTTCCTTATTGGACACCACCGATGTGGTGCTAGCCAATCCAATCCTCGCGGAACACTTCAAAAAATATTAGATCGTGGGGCAGCTTCACCAGAAATTTTATCAGCGATTGAATATGCTGGTGTTGACCTTGAGAAATGGTTATTTGGATTCGATGATGTCTGCGATTCAACGCAAGCGAATGTTGATTTAGTAAGAAACCACCCACTGATTCCAAAAGATGTTCCTGTACATGGTTTAGTGATTGACCCTCATACAGGCAAATTGGATGTAGTAGTTGATGGATATAAAGCATTAAATGGTGAGTAAAAATAATTTATTAGATGGAAGGAAGTTATTAGTTATGAATAGAAAAGAAGCTACACAAAAAATTATGGATGCAAAAATTGCAAAAGGTTTAACATGGGAAGAGATTTCAAAGGTAAGTGAAAACTCTGAGACGTGGGTTGTAACTGCACTATTAGGACAAGCTACAATGACTCGTCCGGAAGCAGAAAAAGTAGGTCAACTATTAGAGTTAGATGAAGAAGTAGTTCAAGCATTAACAGTTATTCCACTGCGCGGTGAAGTAATGCAAATGCCTCCTACAGACCCAATCTTATATCGATTATATGAAATGATGTTACAATACGCTCCAACGCTTCGAGAATTAATCCTCGAGAAAGTCGGAGAAGGTGTTATGAGTGCAATTAACTTTAACCTAGGTGTAGACACACAAGAAGATCCTAAAGGTGGCGACCCACGTATCGTTATTACACTTAACGGTAAATTCCTACCATTCCGTACATGGTAATTACTACAGTTTAAATAAATTGCAAAAGCCTAATCATATATAATTTTAAAACAAAAAATCCATCCTTGTCTCTCACTGGATGGATTTTTTATGACATTCTTTTTTGAAGGAGAATAATATGAATAAAAAATATCTAGATACCAGTTTTAGTATTTTACAATGGCTTATATTTTTATTAGCAAATGCAATTGCATTACCTATCATTATTGGTGGCCTATTTCATTTATCAATAGAAGAGATTTCAACATTAATGCAGCGGACCTTTTTAGTTGTAGGAGTAAGTTCGTTTATACAAGCTTGGTTAGGACATGGTTATCCCATTGCAGATGGTCCAGCAGGTTCGTGGGTAAGCATTTTTGTCATCTTGGGACAGATAGCTCTGAATCAAGGACAAAGTACAAAAGATGCATTGCAAATTTTAGAAGGTGGATTAATAATTGCAGGTCTATTACTGTTCTTCCTTGGTGCAACAGGACTTGTGCATCGATTTCTAAGATTATTTACACCGTTGGTTACAGGAACCTTTCTTTTAATCTTGGCTCTTCAACTTAGTGGTGTGCTACTCAAAGGAATGTTGGGATTACAAGGAACTGAAACGCATCCTGACTATGCAACAGGTACTATTGCTGTCTTTGTTTTTGCCATTATTACTTTCTTATCAATCAAGGGGATAGGGTGGATGAAAAATTATGCTGTGTTACTTGGCATTTCATGTGGCTGGCTCTTGTATGCTGTAGTAGGCAAACCATTGCAAATACCTACTCACACATCGTTTGTTAAGTTACCAGAAATATTTGCTTGGGGCATGCCTAGGTTTGATATTGGAATGACTTTAACTGCAACTTTATTTACCTTTCTTTTAGTTGCAAATACGATAGCCGCTATTTCAGCAGTAAAACAACTGGCTCCTTTATCTAATGAAAATGAAAAGCAAACACTGAACAGAGGTGTTGGAATCGGAGGTATATCACATCTTATCTCGTCTCTGTTTTCTACAATTGGCATTGTACCGTTACCTGCTTCAGCAGGATTTATTCAACTAACTGGACAAAAGAAAGTAAAGCCATTTCTTATAGCAAGTCTCATATTAGCGGTAATTTCCTTTGTTCCCTCGGTTGTAGGGTTTATATCCTTGCTACCGGGTCCGATAGCAAATGCCGCAGTTTTAGCAACATTTGTCCAATTGATAGGTATTGCATTTCGAACTATTTTAAGTGAAACATTAAACCAACGTCGATTAACTATATTAGGAATAACTTTATTAATCAGTTTGGGTATAATGTTTCTTCCAGAAAGCGCATTTAGCGGAATTCCTTCTTCCTTACAATATGTTTTAAGTAATGGATTGCTCGTAGGTACTATGATTGTCATTTTACTGGAACAGTTTTGGAAAAAGTAAAATATTCATATACTGAATTCGGTTAAATACAAAAGCCATTACACAGTGATGAACAACAGATGGCCGTCCTATGTTCGCGTTATCATCTACAAACATACGATGCAGTATATCGTGAAATGTCTCAATGAAGGAATGATACTACTATGAAGTTTTTTTATTGGAATTTAAATAACAAAGAAAAATTTATTCGTTCATTATGGACAGGTCTATTAGCGCTTTTATTTTTGTATGTGGTTGTTTGGTATTGTGTTGATGATTTAACCCTAAAAATAGAAATTATAATTGTTTGTACTACGTTGTACGTAATTGATTTATTTGACAGGTATTACAAGTATAAAAATGAATGAAGAAAGTTAAGAAGTAGAAAATTTGCACAAGAACTTAAGCGAATATAGCTATGTTAAGCAATAATTAATCAAGAGGTTTCGTATCTAAGGTTCATACGTTAAAACGAGAATGTAAAAGAAGAAAAGATAATATAAGATATAAAAGGCAGTAATGAAAAGGGTTTGTCCTTTGTCATACTGCCTTTTTGTTCAATCATAAGATTTCAAAACTTTATTTTAGTTTTCCTATTGATAAGTTAACACGATATTCCCCAAATCCTCTAATCTTCTTATTCAATTTCCTACAGCTTGACCCGTCATATGTATCTTTTGAACAAGCTCTTCCCACTGTATTTTTTAATTTCCCTTTATGGATTTTAGGATCTCAAAATCTGTTTTATCGATAATTTAAACCAATCCTTTCATTGTGAAAGTAGAACGACAGAAGGTCTTTCGCCAACTTATTCTGCTTATTAATATATTTCACTATACTTAATTTATCCTCTTACATCGATACAAGATAGAGGTCATATCAAAAAATACACCAAGACTAACAGGAGGTTATAGAGATGTTATTACAAGATATTTTAGCATTCAATGAACAATTTGTAGAAAATAAGGAATACGCTCCTCATGAAGCGACAAAAATGCCTAAAAAACGTATGGTGGTTGTTTCTTGCATGGATGCTCGTTTAATTGAGCTACTGCCAAAAGCTTTAGATATACACGATGGTGATGCAAAAGTTATTAGAAATGCTGGTGGTAAAATTCCTTCTGCTTTCGATAGTGTGATGCAAAGTGTTGTAGCATCTGTATACGATCTAAACGCAGATGAAATCTTTCTTATTGGACACCACCGATGTGGTGCTAGCCAATCCAATCCACGCGGAACACTTCAAAAAATATTAGATCGTGGGGCAGCTTCACCAGAAATTTTATCAGCAATTGAATATGCTGGTGTTGACCTTGAGAAATGGTTATTTGGATTCGACGATGTCTGCGATTCAACGCAAGCAAATGTTGATTTAGTAAGAAACCACCCACTGATTCCAAAAGATGTTCCTGTACATGGTTTAGTGATTGACCCTCATACAGGCAAATTGGATGTAGTAGTTGATGGATATAAAGCATTAAATGGTGAGACAAAATAATTCATTAGATGGAAGGAAGTTATTAGTTATGAATAGAAAAGAAGCTACACAAAAAATTATGGATGCAAAAATTGCAAAAGGTTTAACATGGGAAGAAATTTCAAAGGTAAGTGAAAACTCTGAGACGTGGGTTGTAACTGCACTATTAGGACAAGCTACAATGACTCGTCCAGAAGCAGAAAAAGTAGGTCAACTATTAGAGTTAGATGAAGAAGTAGTTCAAGCATTAACAGTTATTCCACTGCGAGGTGAAGTAATGCAAATGCCTCCTACAGACCCAATCCTATATCGATTATATGAAATGATGTTACAATACGCTCCAACGCTTCGAGAATTAATCCTCGAGAAAGTTGGAGAAGGTGTTATGAGTGCAATTAACTTTAACCTAGGTGTAGATACACAAGAAGATCCTAAAGGTGGCGACCCACGTATCGTTATTACACTTAACGGCAAATTCCTACCATTCCGTACATGGTAATTACTACAGTTTAAATAAATTGCAAAAGCCTAATCATATATAATTTTAAAACAAAAAATCCATCCTTTAATCTCACTGGATGGATTTTTTTTTTGAGATTCTTTTTCGCAAAAACAGTTTTAATATTTTACAGTGGCTTGTATTTTTATTAGCAAATTCCATTGCATTCCCCATTATTATTAATGGCCTATTTCATTTATCAATAGTCAACATTAATACAGCGAACTTTTTTAGTGATTGTTAAGCACAACAAGGTTTATTGCCTTATTGTGCTTTTTTCCATTGAAAACAGACACTAAATAAGCCCGACAAGCAGTAGCCAATGTATATAGATAATTAAATAAAATTGCTATCAATTTTTATTTAATTTTGAATATTGACAAACAAATAAACTATTATTTATTATAATATTGAAAATTATCAAATTTATTTTGTAAATCAAGGGGTGTTTAAATTGAAAACTACAAAATGGATGTTGGTAAGTGCACTTACATTCAGTTTAAGCGGCACAATTTTATCTTCAGCAAAGGCAGTAACACTAGATGACCCAACGATTTATGGTGGGTGGAGTGAAGATACAGGCTACTTTACTGTACGACAAGATAGCGGTTTTTCTTCATTTGCTGCTAGTAACCCGGTGCATAGGGCAACGAAAGAGTATACAAGAAGAGGTTCAGCTGTTTATGAGCGAGTCATTGCAGACACGACGTGGCCAGGTGTATACCATTATTCTAGAGCTCGTTATGAATCAGCCATTACTGGTCGCGAAGAAGCAGATAGTGACCGGCAATGGGGCGTTAGTAAAACGCAAGCGATTAGCGGTTGGCACCCAGGGGACTTAGACTGGGTTGCGAAAACGTACTACGGAAAATAACATACATGAAGAGATAATCAATTGATTATCTCTTTCTTGCAATTTAACGTGATGAAAAAATGTATAGTATCCACTAAGTTTTTGTTACTATCTTTTCAATTGTTTACTAGCGCCGCTTTCTTGCTTTATATAATGGACTCAGTTAGCTATACCAATATGATTAACAATGGCTATATCAACAAAAATGCCGTTGAATTCATTATCAATACTGAAGAGCCCTCACTAGACATCGACTTAAAAGAGCCTTATTTGTTAATGCAATATAAACTAGACAATCCACATTTTAAATATATTTATATTCACAAGTCAGTAAAGTTGCCACCTATAAGCTATAACAAACAGCCACAGTCAACAGACTATATCATTACAGGTACTGTTTTTCCTGAAGGGACCCTTTCAAAAAATATGAAAAGCCTTGTTATTGGCCAATTTGACATACCTGGCTCTTATTTGAATAGGGAGGCCTGGTATATAACAAAAACTCAACAAATCAACTTGGCCAATGGAACGAAGTTTATTCTAAATGTAGAACGTGGAAATCCATATAAATTGATGCAAAAAATGTTCCCTAATACGAGTTATCAGCTACTTGAAAGCGAGGATAGAGGAACTGCCATATTGAAGTCTAATGTCCTTTTATATGGGTTCTTACTCATTTCCATACTGTTTGTCATTATTGCGCAAGTTGTTACGGTCTATTATGCCATTCAAAGTAAAAAATCAATTGTGCAAATATTGTATTTAGCAGGTGGGAAATGGCACATCATATTTCATAAAGTTTTTATAGCAGAATTCATTGCGCTATTCGTGATAATGATATTGGAATCTTTAGTATTAATCGCAGTTAATCACTTCTATTCTATTTGGGGTAGTCATTGGTACTACCAAGCTGTTTTCTATATGTTCATAACAATTATAGGGTATTTTTTAGCCTGTCTACTAATGACAAAGTCCTTGATTAAAAAAGGAGTAAGATCATTTTGAATACAACTAGACTTCTACTAAAAAATAAAAAATTGTTTACGTTGATAACAGGATTACTTTCATTTCTATTTTCTGTCGTTTTATTTGTACTGTTAGTAAATCTAAATATTTCAAAAATAGAAATACGTACAGCAAATAAATTTCATAACTACAACAACTACAAAATTACGGATGATTTAATCGGCGAAAGAGAAATTGAATTTTTTAAAAATGTAAAAAACTATGATATCCTCAATGATTTTAATAATGGGGTATTTAAAAATAGTAAAGTTGTTTTTTATAATGCCGTATCGCAACAAATAGGCTTAAAAGAATATCCTCCTGATAAGAAGTTCTCCGCCTATTATGAATGGGGCTCTACTAATGATATTTATGAGTTCGAAGGTGCATTATATCAAACCACTAAATCGATACAAGTGACTAAATCTGTATTTGATTATAATAACGTTGAACTGATGGAAGGACAGCCATTTGAGGATTCCGCTTATATCTACGTAGCAGGGAGAAAGGAAGTACCTGTTATTCTCGGCTCTGACTATCGTCCATACTATAAGTTGCATGATCAATTAGAGATTCATTATTATTTTGAAAAATTTATTGGGCGAGTAGTAGGCTTTGCAAAGGAAAATTCATTTATTTTCACTAATAATGAACCGCAGCAAGTACTCAATCGTTATATCTTGCTGCCATCCATGTCGCTTTCTGAACAGCCTTCTGAATTGTTACGAAAAACAGAGGTAAATGAAGTATTCTTTAGGGCACTTCTATTAAGTAAAATGGGTGGTCATTTAATGACCAACTTAAACCCGCTTGAAGTAAGAAAGGAAATTGGAGAGATAGAAAAAGTGACGAATTTCACTGATTATCAAATTATTGGTGCGAATTCGATAGCAGTTGAGCTCTTATATAAAATGATTGATGCCAATCAAACACTTATTTTTACAATATCGGGTGTTGTATTTATTTTTATTTTGAGTGCCTTCTATTTGTTCGTTAAAAGCTTTATAAAAAGACAATTTGATACGTATTTAGTGTTCATTATGAGTGGGGTTACAAATCATAAAATTAAAAAAAATATCCAACTTGAATTTTCAATCCTTAATGGCATGAGTATAGGATTGGCATTGTTGTGCACCGTTCTTTTTATGCAAGACACTACAATACTATCCATTTTAATAATTGCCGGGTTCATGGTTTGGTTGGTATTCCATGTCGTTGTTTATATGTTAGTGAATAACTTATTAGCAACAACGAATATCATCGAAAAGTTAAAGGGTGATTAAAATGGTAAACTTTATATCATTAGTTAACATAGTAAAAACATATAAGGAAAAAAAGATTTTAACCAACATTAATTTAGAAGTTGCCGCCAATCAATTTATCTCTATAAAAGGACCAAGCGGTGTCGGTAAAAGCACGTTGCTTAATATATTGGCGGGACTTGAAAGGGCAGATAGTGGCCAGTACATAATGGATGGGATCGAAATGCATAAGCAACATCTTAACGAACTTTCGAATATAAGAGGTAGTCGAATCGGTTATATCTCCCAATACAATCCAATGATTCGTAACCTCACAGTTCGGGAAAATATACTGGCACCAATAGTATTAGGTAAATATGATAAAAAGCAAAGCATAGCCTATAGCGATGAGCTGAGTGCATATTTAAAAATTGACCATTTACTTGATAAAAAAATTGAAAAGCTATCCGGGGGAGAAAGGCAACGAGTAGGGGTCATTAGAGCACTTATTAAAAAGCCTACATTGTTAATAGCAGATGAGACGACTGGGTCATTGGACGACGATACGACTAGGTTAGTGTTTAATCTTTTTAAAAGGCTATGTGGCAATGACACGACGATCGTGATGGCTACGCATAGTCATTTAAGTTCTCAATATGCAGATCAAGAATATTTGATGAGTTCGGAGGGGATTTTGTTAAATGCCCAATTAGTAAGCAATAAATAGCTAGTTCTTAATGAATTTAGTATTTTGAGTTCGGTATTGTACTGAACTCATTTTTTAATTTTGTCTTTATCAGTTGTCTTTTACATGCTCCAAAAACAGTAAAATTCAATGGCAATATCCCTATTTTAATTAAAAAATTTTATGTTTGTCATGAATTCATCAAAAAGCATCTAGACAGTCTTAGCGATTTTTGTTCAATAGGGTGAAAAAATGGTACAATAAAGTTTAGTAAGTTTGACAGACAAAAAGGAAGGTTTTCAATGCCGAATAATCAAACAAAGGCGCTTGTACAAGGCTCAATGATGGTTGCAATGTTTACAATCTTAATGATGATTGCAACGTATATACCAATTATTTTTATCATTGCCTTAATTTTTTCTCCATTACCGATTGCTTGGTATAGTGCACATTACAAGCGTTCCGCATCGATATTCGTAGCAATTGTTGGCTGTATTTTAACAATGCTAACGAGTGGACTGTTCATGCTACCATTCGCCTTTATTACGGCGTTACTTGGGGTAGTTATAGGTAATGGAATTCAATTAAAGAAGAGTAAACTTTATTTATTCATGTCAACAGGTGTCGCGGTACTTTTCTCGTCAGCGCTTGTCTATTTAGCCTTTGTGCAAATAGCGAAAATTAACGTCGTTGAAATAAGTTTAAAAGTTGCCCGTGATAGCTATGAGCAATCCAATGAGCTTGCTAAAAGTATGACGGGCCAATACGCCTTCCAACCTGAAAAATTGGAGGCTACACTTAGAGCAATGGAGCTAACGGTGCCATCGACAGTAACAATTTCCGCATTTTTAATAGCGTTTATTGTGATTACTTTAAATTTACCGATTTTAAAACGACTAGGTTTAGCAGTTCCAAAATTTCCAGCGTTTCAACATTTGCGACTACCACGCTCAATTTTATGGTACTACATGATTATTTTGTGTATTAACCTATTTATACGTCCAGAAGCGGGCTCTATGCTAGATGTTATTGTATTAAATGTGTCATATATTTTATGGATGTTATTTATCCTTCAAGGGATAGCGTTTATCCATTATTTCATTGCAACGAAAGGCATGCCGAGCGTTGTGAAATGGGTTGCTACTATTTTAGCCATTCCACTCTCATCATTCATTATTTTACTCGGTATTATCGATTTAGGTTTCGATGTGCGTTCACTTGTGAAAGGGAAGACTAAGGAATAAGGGGCTGATGTAATGGGAACTTTTAGAAAACGACCAATCCGCTATCCGCTTTTTGTTCTTTCCATTTTTGGTATCGTGACGTTCGCGCTTCTTTGTATTTGGAATATCGGAATAGGTTTGGGCTATGGCATAGGCTTTGCAGTGTTAATGGTCTATACATGGAAAATTGAACAAAGTACTTTTGAAGAGACAGAAAAGCATATAGAGTCTATTTCCTTCCGCATGAAAAAGGTTGGAGAAGAGGCTTTGCTTGAAATGCCAATCGGAATCTTACTAGTGAATGAAGAGTATGAAATCGAGTGGTCAAACCCATATATGCAAAATGTGTTAGATAATGAGTCATTAGTCGGTGAGGGCATCGTCAATATATCCGATGACATCTATGTACTAATGAAGACCGAGGAAACTAAAGAAGCAACGATAACGCTTCGTGATCGCAAATACCGTGTCTTTTATAAAGAAGAGGAGCGCTTATTATACTTCTTCGATATTACAGAACAAATCGCTATTGAAAAACAATACTTTGCAGATCGCACAGTCATTGCCATATTATTTGTTGATAACTATGATGAAATCACCCAAGCAATGGATGATCAACCTCGTAGCTTAACAAACACGATGGTCACATCTATCGTCAACGATTGGGCAGCGGAGCATGGTATTTTTGTAAAACGAATCTCATCAGATCGTTTTTTAGCGGTGTTAAATGAGTCCATTTTAACGGAACTAGAAAAAAAGAAATTTACTATTTTAGATACAATCCGTGAAAAGACAGCACAAAAAAATCTGTCGCTAACACTTAGTATTGGCGTCGGTGCAGGTTCTTCTTCATTAGTGGAACTTGGTGAGCTAGCTCAATCAAGCCTAGACCTAGTATTAGGTCGTGGCGGGGATCAGGTAGCTATCAAGCAACCTACTGGAAAGCTCAAATTTTACGGTGGGAAAACCAACCCTGTAGAAAAACGTACACGTGTAAGAGCGCGCGTTATCTCACATGCATTACGTGATTTAATACAAGACAGTGACCAAGTGTTTGTAATGGGACATAAAAACCCGGATATGGACTCAATCGGCGCATCTGTCGGTGTCCGCAAAATGGCACAAATGAATGATGTAAAAGGCTATGTTGTGATTAATTTTGATGAATTAAACGGTAGCGTAACACGTTTAATGAATGAAATTGAAACGAAATCGGACTTCTATGAGCATTTCTTAACACCAGAAGAAGTTGCCGGGAAAATGACGGAGAAATCTTTACTCATTATAGTGGATACTCATAAGCCTAATTTAGTCATTGATCCACATTTATTAAAGCTAGCGGAAAAGGTAGTCGTCATCGACCATCACCGTCGTAGTGAAGACTTTATTGAAAATCCAACACTCGTCTATATGGAGCCTTATGCTTCATCTACAGCTGAGCTTGTAACAGAATTACTAGAGTATCAGCCAAAACGAGCAAAAATAAATATGCTAGAAGCGACAGCGTTATTAGCTGGTATCATTGTTGATACAAAGAGTTTCACGCTGCGCACAGGTGCACGTACGTTTGAGGCAGCTTCTTATTTACGAACAAATGGGGCCGATACGGTTTTAGTACAAAGGCTATTAAAAGAAGATATTATTACGTACATCGAACGTTCAAAAATTGTGCAAACGGTCAAATTCGTCAAACCAGGCGTTGCGGTGGCTGTCGGTGAAGATGCTAAAATTTATGATTCCGTGTTAATCGCACAAACAGCTGACATTTTATTAACGATGAAAGATGTGAACGCATCTTTCGTTATTGCCCATCGCTCTGATGGTAAAATCGGTATTAGTGCAAGATCGCTAGGAGAAGTAAATGTACAGCTTATCATGGAAAGGCTTGGCGGTGGCGGGCATTTAACAAATGCAGCTTGCCAAATAGACGCACTTTCCATAGATGAGGTAAAAAAATATTTAGAAGAGGCCATATATGAGGTACTCGAAGGGAGTTCTGAATTATGAAAGTAGTATTTTTAAAAGATGTTAAAGGTAAAGGCAAAAAAGGGGAAATAAAAAACGTAGCAGATGGCTATGCACAAAACTTCCTAATTAAAAATGGTTACGCTGCAGAAGCGAATGCACAAGCAATGAGCCAATTAGAAGGTCAAAAGAAATTAGAACAAAAAAATGCGGCTGCAGAATTAGCTGAAGCACAAGCTTTAAAAGAAAAGCTAGAAGCTTTAACTGTTGAATTAAAAGCAAAATCAGGTGATGGCGGTCGCCTATTTGGTTCAGTTTCTACAAAACAGATTGCTGAAGCACTTCAAAAAGTACATGGCATTAAAATAGATAAACGTAAAATGACTTTACCTGAAGGAATCCGTGCACTAGGCTTTACAAATGTACCTGTAAAACTACACCACGAAGTATCAGCAACATTAAAAGTGCAAGTAACGGAAGAATAAGGGGCGACTATCCATGAATGAACCGATGATAGACCGCGTTCCACCGCATAACCGGGAAGCGGAGCAATCGGTTATCGGTGCCATTTTTCTAGAACCACAGGCACTAATCACGGCATCAGAAATACTGCTAGCCGATGATTTTTACCAAAACGCACATAAGACGATTTTTGAGACAATGTTGCGTTTAAGTGATCAAGGAAAAGCGATAGATGTTGTAACAGTTACTGAGGAATTATCAGCAAAAAAAGAGATTGAAGATGTTGGCGGGCTATCGTATTTACTAGAGCTCGCCAATGCTGTCCCTACGGCAGCAAACGTTGCTCACTATGCAAAAATCGTCGAGGAAAAAGCGCTCTTACGTCGTTTAATCCGTGTAGCTACAAAAATTGTTGAAGATGGCTACACGCGTGAGGATGAGGTAGAGGCATTACTTGGCGAAGCAGAAAAGAAAATGATGGAGGTCGCCAACCGCAAAAATGCTGGCGACTTTAAACATGTAAAAGACGTTTTAGTAGAAACGTTCGATAATATCGAGCAGTTGCAATCACGTAAAGGTGATGTAACGGGTATTCCGACAGGATTCCGTGATCTAGATCATATTACAGCTGGTTTCCAACGCAATGACTTAATTATCGTTGCAGCACGACCTTCTGTAGGGAAAACCGCTTTTGCGCTAAATGTTGCACAGAGTGTTGCTGTACAAGCACGTGAAAATGTTGCCATCTTCTCATTAGAGATGGGTGCCGAGCAACTAATCATGCGTATGCTATGTGCGGAAGGAAATATTGATGCACAAGTTTTACGTACAGGTGCTTTAACAACCGAAGATTGGGGTAAACTAACGATGGCAATGGGAAGTTTATCGAATTCGGGTATTTTTATTGATGATACACCCGGTGTACGTATCAATGAAATTCGAGCAAAGTGTAGACGTTTAGCACAAGAGCATGGACTTGGAATGATTCTAATCGATTACTTACAGCTTATTCAAGGTAGTGGTAAGCCAGGTGAAAACCGTCAACAGGAAGTATCAGAAATCTCACGTTCTTTAAAACAATTAGCGCGTGAATTAAAGGTACCTGTTATTGCATTATCTCAGTTATCACGTGGTGTAGAACAACGTCAAGATAAGCGACCAATGATGAGTGACTTGCGTGAATCAGGAAGTATTGAGCAGGATGCCGATATTGTTGCCTTCTTATATCGTGATGATTATTACGATAAAGAGTCCGAGAGTAAAAATATGATTGAAATTATAATCGCTAAACAGCGTAACGGTCCAACAGGAACAGTTACACTTGCTTTTAAAAAGGAATTCAATAAATTTATTAACGTGGATTGGTCACAAATGCCACCACCACCTCCACGTGATTAGTAATATTTATCTAAAAAAGAGATAATATTCATACCATTCCGTCATTAAACACGAACGTTAAATCATAGTAATTGATTTTATGTTCGTGTTTTTAACTATTTTTTGTTGACGAGTCGTTTCTATCATTGTTACAATAATTTACGGCTTGATTAATGAGATACAATACGTATCTAACGGAGGTGCTGATTATGACATCAGTTGTAGTTGTAGGAACACAGTGGGGAGACGAAGGGAAAGGTAAAATTACAGATTTCCTTTCACAAAAGGCAGATGCAATCGCGCGTTTTGCAGGTGGCGATAATGCAGGCCATACCATTAAAATCGATGGTGAAACATATAAACTTCATTTAATTCCATCAGGTATTTTCTACAAAGAAAAAACTTCTGTAATGGGAAATGGGATGGTAGTTAATCCAAAGTCGCTTGTAACAGAGTTAAAAGGGCTTCAAGAGCGAGGCATTAATACAGATAATCTTCGCATTTCAAATCGTGCCCATGTCATTTTGCCATATCATATTAAACAAGATATTGCAGATGAAGAAAGCCGTGGCGATAATAAAATCGGTACAACTTGCAAAGGAATCGGTCCATGCTATCAAGATAAAGTAGCACGTATCGGTATCCGTATGGCTGATTTATTAGATAAAGAAGTATTCGAAGAAAAACTACGTCATAATTTAGCAATTAAAAATAAATTGTTTGAGAAATTTTATGAAGTCGAAGGAATCACATTCGAAGAAATTTTCGAAGAATATTACGGTTATGGACAAGAAATCGCAAAATATGTGGCGGATACTTCAAAAATTTTAAATGATGTTATAGATGAGGGTGGCAAAGTATTATTTGAAGGCGCACAAGGTATTTTACTTGATGTCGATCAAGGAACATATCCATTTGTTACTTCTTCAAACCCTGTTGCTGGTGGTGTTGCTATTGGTTCAGGCGTTGGCCCATCTAAAGTTACAAGCGTTATTGGTGTATGTAAAGCCTATACGTCACGTGTAGGAGATGGCCCGTTCCCAACGGAATTATTTGATGAAGTGGGTCAACAAATTCGTGAAGTGGGTCGTGAATACGGTACAACAACTGGACGCCCTCGCCGTGTAGGCTGGTTTGATACGGTTGTCGTTCGCCATTCACGCCGTGTAAGTGGTATTACACATTTATCACTAAATTCTATTGATGTTTTATCGGGCTTAGAGACAGTGAAAATCTGTACAGCTTATAAATTTAAAGATGAAACGATTACAGAGTACCCAGCAAATCTTCATATTATTGAACAATGTGAACCGATTTATGAAGAGCTTCCAGGTTGGTCAGAAGATATTACAGGCTGCCGTACATTAGAAGAGTTACCAGAGAATGCACGCCGTTACGTTGAACGTGTAAGTGAATTAACGGGCATTCAAATTGCTACCTTCTCTGTAGGCCCTGGTCGCGAACAAACAAATGTATTAGTGGATATTTGGGAAGCATAATTAAATTCTCCACTATTGTAAAACTTAAGCCTTATTTACAATTGCAATTAATTAAAAAATAGAAGATTACATTAGTTGATGGTAGTGAAGGCGGTGACTCCTGCGGGAACAGCACAGAACGTAAGACGCAACAGGCGGCGCGAAAGCGACGGTAGCGGCTTACGATGTGCCCGCGGAAAGCGTCCGCCGTAGCGGACAACAACGGTGAAGCAAAAAAGTGTTAGATTGATTTGAGTCAATCTAACACTTTTTCTTTTTTATCTAAGCCGTGTTTTTTTAGTGAATATCCTTCTTCTTGAAGCGACCGCCTTTTACTTCTGCAATATTTCCTATTGCAAGGAATGCATGACTGTCTATTTCAGCGACAATTGTTTTCAATTTGGATTCTTCTAAGCGCGTTATAACTGTAAAAATTACTTTTTTGTCATTGCCAGTATAGGCACCCTCACCGTGAAGAAAAGTAACGCCACGACCAAGTCGATCCATAATTGTTTGACCAATTTCATCAATCTCATCACTAATAATATAAACAGATTTCGATTCTTCCATCCCTTGTATGACAATATCAATCATTTTATAGGCGATATAGTAAGCCATAATGGAATACATTGCTTGTTCCCACGTAAAAACAAAACCTGCAACGGTAAAGATAAGGAGATTAAAAAACATAATAATTTCCCCTACTGAGAATGGGGATTTTCGATTAAATAAAATGGCTAAAATTTCAGTTCCATCTAAAGAACCGCCATAACGGATAACGATACCAACGCCAATGCCTAAAATCATACCTCCGAAAACTGTGGCGAGTAATGTGTCGGTTGTAAATGGTTCAAGATTATGTAAGAAGATGGTTGTAACGGAGAGGACTGTGATGCCAAGCCCAGTAGAAAGGGCAAAAGTTTTTCCAATCTGTTTATAGCCTAAAAAGATAAAAGGTAAGTTCAAAACGAAGATGAATATGCCTAGGGGTAAGCTTAATAAATGTGAGGCGATAATGGATACACCAACAATTCCACCATCCATAATGTGGTTGGGTACTAAAAATAGCTCTAGTCCTAATGCCATAATGATAGCACCAATTGCAACCATTATCGTTCTGGTGGTAATTTTACGAACTGTATTCTTTTTTTGTAGCTTTGCTTTCGATACCTTCAATGAGGTTTGTGAATCAATCAATTCTATCGCTCCAATCAACTAGTCTCTTACTTTATTTTATCGAAATATTTAAAAAGTAAAAAGCAATATGTTTGCAACGCCTTTAAAATAAAATAAAAAGGATAATATTTCATAATTTTTAATATAAAGAAAGTTGAATTAGTTCTGTAAATAATAGGGATTATGTAACAATTAGTAGATAAATAATACATTTTCATTACAAAAAGGATAAAATATTCAAACAACATTTTCTTTATGATACATTATAATGGTGCAAAATTCTTTGTGGGTAATTAATCCTATGTTAGGTTAAAGTTGGAAGGGGCTTTATTGATGAGTTCGTCTTGGAATAAAAAAGAAGAAAACAATCGATCCACCTACAATTTTTCTTCTTTAAAAAAAGTATCAATTATTGCAGTATTAATGGCAAGTTTCGCAATAAACGTGGGCTTTACAAAAGAAAATAATCATAAAGAAGCATTAAATAAAATTTACCATGTCTATGTAGATAATGAATATATGGGCGCTGTATCTGATGATAAAGCTGTTCGCGAAATCATTGCATCAAAAGAGCAACAAGCAAGTAATCAGTATAAAGACTTACTAATTGATGCGAACTCTGCGGTGAAAATCATACCAGAGCAAGTGTTTAGCAATGAAACGAAGGATGCAGAAACATTAGCAAACTTAGAGCAAACATTAGTAGCGCAAGCACCTGCTTTTACTTTATTAGTAGATAATAAGCCAATCGCTTACTTAAAAGATGCAGCTGCTTACGAAGAAACAATTCGTATGCTTAAGCTACAATATGTTTCACCACAGCAGTTAGATGATTTACTGGCTAATCAACAATCTTTAAATGAATTACCGGCTTTGCAATCGGGTGAATCACGCCTTTTAAATATTACGTTTAAACAAGGTATTTCAGGTGTCAGTGAAAAAGTAGCACCAAAAAATATCGTTTCACCTGAAGAAGCAGTAAAATATTTAATGACAGGCTCTCTAAAGCAAGAGTTATATAAAATTCAATCAGGTGATGTTTTAGGCGCAGTCGCTAAAAAGCATAACTTAACAACGGCTGAATTAATGGCATTAAATCCTGGTCTGACAGTAGATACAGTGTTACAAATAGGACAAGCACTCAATGTAACAGTTGCAAAACCATTTGTAACAATTGAAGTAAAACAAGAAAAGAAAATTGCAGATACAATTGCATTTAAAAAAATAATTGAAGAAGACCCTACGATGTACAAAGGAGAGACCGTTATTAAGCAGCAAGGCGTTAACGGAAAAAAAGAAACTTCGTACTTAATCACTGCTGAAAATGGCACTCGAACGTCAAAAGTAGCTTTAGAAGAAACAGTCTTACAACAACCAGTAGATCAAATTGAAGTTGTAGGGACAAAAGTTGTTTCTTCTCGAGGAACAGGCGACTTTGCTTGGCCAACAGTAGGGGGCTATATTTCAAGTGGAATGGGGCAACGTTGGGGTGCCAACCATCGTGGAATTGATATTGCTCGACCTAGTAACTACAATATACTAGCTTCAGATAATGGTGTCGTAGTAGCAGCCGGTTTTTCAGGCAGCTATGGTAATCGCATTGTTATTAATCATAATAATAGCTATACGACGCTTTATGGACATTTATCTTCCATTAAAGTTAGCGTTGGACAAGTAGTTGAAAAAGGTTCTGTTATTGGGATTATGGGCTCTACAGGAAATTCAACAGGTACACATTTACACTTTGAAGTTGAGAAAAATGGTGAGCTTGTCAATCCATTATCATATGTAGGTCAGTAATGTACTGAATTCAGAGGGGGTTTTTACCCAGGCTGAATCAAGTTAAGCCTTTGCGGATGTCATTAGATTTTAAGTGGTGCTTTTTAAGTAAACTTGAAAAATCTAGGGGCTATAACGCTAGGGCATAATGGATCTTTTTTAAAAGGCAGTCCAATAGTGGGCTGCCTTTTTGTATAGTAGGTTCAAAACGAAGATATTTCCCGAGAAATAATTGTCGAAATAGGGAAACTGTTCGTGAATAATGCATCGAAGCTAAAAGCATGTTAGAGTTAAGAGTAGTAACTTTACAAATACACATTGTTTAGAATAGATGAATAGCGAAAGGGAGAGAATATATGAACAAAACAATATTAGTTGTTGATGATGAAAAACCAATCGCAGATATTTTACAGTTTAATTTAATTAAAGAAGGCTACAAAGTAATTTGTGCTTATGATGGAGATGAAGCGTTAGAAAAGGTTGAAGAAGAGCAACCAGATTTAATGCTGTTAGATATAATGTTACCAAAAAGAGATGGTATGGAAGTTTGCCGAGAAATTCGAAAAAAATATGATTTTCCTATCATTATGTTAACCGCTAAAGGATCTGAGATTGATAAGGTGTTAGGGTTAGAAATGGGCGCGGATGATTATGTAACAAAGCCTTTTAGTACACGAGAGCTTATCGCGCGTGTGAAAGCAAATATGCGTCGCCTGCAAGTAGTAGCGCCTGCAGCTGAGGAAGAAGCAGAAGCATCAAATGAAATTGTAGTAGGATCTCTTGTTATTCAGCCTGACGCGTATCAGGTAATGAAACGTGATGAAGCCATTGAACTGACACATCGAGAGTTTGAATTACTACATTATTTAGGGAAACATATTGGACAAGTGATGACACGTGAGCATCTTTTACAAACTGTATGGGGGTACGATTATTTCGGTGACGTACGTACAGTCGATGTTACGATTCGTCGACTTCGTGAAAAAATCGAGGATAATCCAAGTCATCCAGCATGGATTGTCACTCGACGTGGCGTAGGGTATTATTTACGAAATCCTGAACAGGAGTAAAGGAAATGCAAAAAGTAAGCTTCTTTAAATCAATTCATGTCAAGCTTGTACTTATTTATATTTTGCTAATCATGTTAGCATTACAAATTATAGGAATCTATTTCGCCAAGCAATTAGAGGAAAATTTAAAAAGTAATTTCCAAGACTCTATTTTTCAGCGTGTAGATTTGATGCAATATAGCATTCGTGAAGAAATTTTGAAAGAACGCGATGAAAGCATGCCTTCAGTTGAGGAAAGTTTGAAATCGATTGTCAAGGAATTTTCAACAGGGTTGAAAGATGTTTCAACGGGCGATATTTTAGCAATTCGTGTAATTGATAGTAGACAGCGTATACTTGCAACTTCAGAAGTAGATAATCAAAGTTTAATTGGGCAGCGTTCGAATACAGACCTTGTTCGTCGGGCAATATCAGCAGAAACATTATTTGATATTATTAAACTCGATAATAAAACAAGAAATCGAGTATGGGTGTTAGCAACGCCAATCCGTGAAGGTGCTGGTCCTGACGATGAAATTATCGGGGTCCTTTATATTGAAGCAAATATCGAATCTGTTTTTGAGCAAATGAGTGATATTAACCGTATTTTCTTAGGGGGTACTGCCGTTTCATTAGTCGTTACGATTTTCTTAGGTATTTTAGTAGCGCGTACCATTACACAGCCTATAGCGGATATGCGTAAACAAGCACAAGCCATGGCCAAGGGTAACTTTTCTCGCAAAGTACGAGTCTATGGAACCGATGAGATTGGGCAGTTAGCCATTACCTTTAATCATTTGACCAATCGATTGCAAGAATCGCAGTCGACCACAGAGGCGGAACGGCGTAAACTCGATTCCGTTCTTAGTAATATGACAGATGGCGTTATTGCTACAGACCGCAAAGGACGTATTATACTAATTAATGATCCAGCGTTAGAGTTACTGCATATTTCAAGAGATATTACATTAGGACGTCCAATCGCTTCCGTTTTAGGAATTGATCAGGAATATAGTTTTGAAGATTTAATTCATATGAATGATGCGATTAATTTGGACTTTAGTACAGCAGATGCTCCGTATATTTTACGTGCCAATTTTTCTGTTATTCAAAAAGAAACAGGGTTTATTAATGGGTTAATTACAGTGCTTCATGATATTACGGAGCAGGAAAAGATTGAAATGGAGCGTAGAGAATTTGTCTCGAATGTATCCCATGAGCTTCGAACACCATTAACAACGATGCGTAGTTATCTAGAAGCATTAATTGATGGTGCATGGAAGGATGACAACATAGCGCCAACATTTTTAAATGTTACACAAACAGAGACCGAGCGTATGATTCGTTTAGTGAATGACTTATTGCAGCTGTCACGAATGGATAGTAGTAATTATAAATTGAATAAGGATATTGTGTTATTTAACTCATTCTTTAATCGGATTATCGATCGCTTTGAGATGTCTAAATCAGAAAACGTAGCTTTTGAGCGCTTACTGCCAGAGACATCGTATTATGTTGAAATTGATACGGATAAAGTGACGCAAGTAATTGATAATGTTATTTCAAATGCTATAAAATATTCTCCAGATGGCGGCAATGTGCGCTTTGGTTTTACCGTCCAAGGAAATATGCTGAAGGTCATGATTTCAGATGATGGCATGGGTATTCCAAAGGAAAATGTAGGACGCATCTTTGATCGTTTTTATCGTGTCGATCGCGCGCGAGCACGCTCAATGGGTGGTACAGGTCTAGGATTAGCCATTGCACGGGAAATGATTGAAGCTCATGGTGGGAAGATTTGGGCTGAAAGTGAAGAAGGATATGGGACAACGGTGTTCTTCACATTACCATATGAATTAGATGATTTTGACGAGGCAGGTGAGTGGGAATGAAATATATAGAACCAGTAAAATCCATTGTTTTATTTCTACTCGTCGTGCTAAGTATTGTGCTAACTTTTAGTATTTGGACATATTCGCCTGATTATAAAGTAATTGAGCAAACAGAGGGTAAGGAAATATTAATTGGTACACAAAAGAAAGTGGAAGATGTTATTAAGCCATATAAAGCGCTATACAGCATTGACGATAAATTGACTGGAACTGTATCCAATGGTGCAATGAAAGACATTATGAATGTTTTCAAAGGTTGGAACATTCTCGATTTAGTGCGGGTAAATAATAATATTTCACCAACGTATATCAATGAAATGATACGAGCGAATAATCGAATGACTGTATTTTTTGCCGGAGAAATTCCTTTTTCAGAGCTTGGTTCAATTTTTAACTTTGATGATAAAGAGCTACCAGAGACAACATTCAATCGGATTATTATAGATTGGACGAATTACGCAAACAAAGAAGTGCAAATGTACTTCGTTAGCAGCACTAATAAATCATTATTACGCTCACATGTAACGATGACCAATATTAATGAATTTGCCAAGGACATTATTGAACCAGTAGATCAGCAAAGTCCGTATAAAGAAATAGAGCGTGAAGGCTATACTTCACTTTACGTTGCGAGTGACAAAATTGAATCTGTAAAATATACGTATTATATGAACGAACTATCACCAGGACTATTTAAAAATGTATTATTCTCAGATCCAAATGTCGTCCAACGTAATGTTGAAAGTGCGGCATTTGAAAAATATACAGATGCATGGTCTCTTATGACGCTCGACAAAAGGTTTAAATCATTAACGTATGTCTATCCAGCTGCAGAAAGTAGCGAACGAATAGAGCCCTCGAAGCTCTTCCAGGATAGCTTTGATTTTATTAATGAGCATGGGGGCTTTACAGGTGATTACCGCTATGTATCAAGCAATCCAAGTAAAAATCAAATCGATTACCAGCTTTATTTACAAGGGTTCCCGGTCTATAGTGATCAAACAACTACACGTATTACAACGCAATGGGGAGATAATCGCATTTTCCGCTATCGACGTCCGTACTTCTCTTTAGACATATCGGAAAAAGAGATTAAAGAGCTGCCTTCTGGAACAGAGATCGTTGAAAAAATTCAAAAGCTCAATAATATTGTTTTATCAGATATAGATGAAATATCCATTGGCTATTATTTAACGCAAGATGAAAATCTAAGATTATTTACATTAGAACCGAGCTGGTTTATTATTCGCAATGGTTCATGGATTTTACTAACACCTGAAATGCTTGGGGGTGTAAAAAATGGACTGGAATAGAACAAAATCCATTTTTATTGTCGTCTTTTTAATATTAAATATTTTCTTATACTCATTGTATGTGAATCGTTACAATGAGGCACAAAGCGTAGAGATCACAGGGGAGAAAACGATTGATGCCCGATTAAAAGAGGATAATATTACGTATGGAGTTCTGCCGCATAGTGTCGAGTCTGCTACGTATATTAAAGGCATAGTTCATACTTTTACGGCTGCTGATTTTACCGACTCTAATCAACGAGTAAGTTTTATAGATGGAAAATTTGAAGGAAAAGAGGCACATATAGATTTAGTAAATCCCGTAAAATTGCGCAATGTCAATGATGATGCAAGCTTCACGGAATTTGTAGAGGCAAATATTAAAGAAGGTGCTTCCTATGGATTATGGAAGGTCAATCGTGATGAGCGTTTCGCCATCTTCTTTCAAAAAACAAATAATCGAATGCTCTATTACAATAAGAGTGGTCTGTTAAAAATACAATGGAATGCCAATGATGAAGTGACGATGTTTGAGCAAACGAAGCTAGATAATATAGATGAAGTGGAGCAACAACAAAGTGTGCTGCCACCCATTCAGGTCATTCAGGCATTATACGCAAAAGGTCTTTTAAAGCCAGATTCACATGTTGAGCATATGCAGCTGGGCTATTCTACACTTGTCTACTTAACACAAACACAAGTATTGTTGCCAACATGGGAAGTTCGTGTAAAATTATCAGACGGTGAAATAGAAGAGTATTTTGTGGATGCTGTAGAAGGCAAGATTATTGAAATACAAGAAGACAAGCAAGAGGTTGAAGAAGAAGACTGGGGAGTTTAATGATGCGATTTAGTGTTTTAGCAAGTGGTAGTACAGGGAATTCGATTTATGTAGAGAACGATAATCATGCATTTATTGTCGATGCTGGTTTAAGTGGCAAAAAGATGGAACAGCTCTTCGCAAAAATCGACCGTGATATGAAACAGCTAAGTGGCATTTTAGTTACACATGAGCATAGTGATCATATTAAAGGAATTGGCGTATTGGCACGTAAATATAATGTGCCGGTATATGCAAATGCAAAAACGTGGCAAGCGATGGATGGACTCGTAGGAGATATTCCTATAGAGCAACGTTTTGAGTTTGAAATGGAGACGGTGAAGCATTTTGGTTCAATAGCAATTGAATCCTTTGCTGTGTCACACGATGCCGCAGATCCGATGTTTTATTCATTTCATGAAAATGACCGTAAACTCGTGATTATTACGGATACAGGCTATGTTAGTGACCGTATGAAGGGCATTATTCGTGGCGCAGATTCCTTTGTGTTTGAAAGTAATCATGATGTCAATATGCTACAAATGGGGCGTTATCCATGGTCTATTAAGCGTCGTATTTTGAGTGATGTAGGACATGTATCGAACGAAGATGCAGCCATTGCCATGAGCGAAGTTGTGTTTGAAAAGCCGACAAATATTTATTTATCACATTTAAGTAAAGATAATAATATGAAAGAGCTTGCGCGCATGAGCGTTTCGCAAACTTTGCAATCTTGTGGCATTATTGCAGGTGAGTATGTCCATTTATTAGATACGGATGCTGAGGAGCCAACAAAACTAGTAACGGTTTAATAAGGCAACAAATGATTATCGAAATGAAAATAAAGAAAAGCTGTTCAGTGCATTGTTTGTTAATGCATTGAACAGCTATTTTTTATACCCATTTTATTTGTTTTTCATGTAATTTTAATGTTTGAATCGTATGATAAAGGCAAGAATTAATTAGATAGCAGTTTTAGAAAGGATGGGAAACATGAGTTATTTTAACGACGATGATAAAAACAGTGATTTTCTAAATAATGATGAAGTGCAGAAATCACCTCTTCAGGAGAGACTTGAACGTGAGGAAAAAGAAATGCAAGAGAAGCGTTCAAAAAAGAAAGGCAGCAGCAATGGCGGAGGTAAAGGTGGCTATTTCTTCAGTGGCCTTGTTGGGGTTATTATCGGTGCCCTGCTTGTTTGGCTGATGCTTCCTGGGCTTGTCAATCAAATGCCAGGAACAACTTCAAGCAGTACAGGTAAAAATGAGACAACCATCAACCAAGTAGCGACCGAAGTTACAACTGATGTCACTAGTGCAGTTGACAAGGCATCAGGTGCTGTCGTAGGGATTACAAATATTCAAGAAGTGGCAAGCGGCGGTTTTTGGAATCAACAAACGACAGAAGACACAGCAACAGGAAGCGGCTCAGGTGTTATTTATAAGGTAGATGGTGACAAAGCCTTTATCGTCACAAATAATCACGTAATTGAAGGCGCTAAACAATTAGAAGTTACAATGCAAGATGGCTCAAAAGAACAGGCGCAATTAGTCGGTAGCGATGTTTGGACAGACTTAGCTGTCATTTCAATCAGTTCAAAGGATGTTAAAACAGTTGCGACATTTGGTAACTCTGATGTACTAAAACAAGGTGAAACAGTTATTGCGATCGGGAATCCACTAGGCTTAGAATTTTACGGCTCAGTAACAACAGGTGTGGTATCAGGTAAAGATCGTTCTGTACCAGTTGATTTAAATGGTGACAAAGTGGCAGATTGGCAACAAGAAGTTTTACAAACAGACGCGGCCATCAACCCTGGTAACAGTGGTGGTGCACTAGTAAACTTAGCTGGTGAATTAGTCGGCATCAACTCCATGAAAATTGCTGAATCATCTGTAGAAGGTTTAGGCTTCTCAATTCCAATTAATTCAGCGATTCCAATTATTGAGGAATTAGAGAAAAACGGTGAAATGAAACGTCCAACAATGGGTATTTCTTTAGTCGATTTAACAGACGTACCAGCATTCTATCAGCAACAAACTTTAAAATTACCGCAAGATGTAACAACAGGTGTTGTCATTACAGATGTAGTTGGTAACTCTCCAGCTTCAAAAGCAGGGGTGCAACAATATGATGTAATTGTTGAAATGGATGGCGAAAAAATCGAAACGTCTATTGATTTACGTAAACATTTGTACAACGACAAAAAAATTGGCGACAAATTAACAATGAAAGTCTACCGCCAAGGTAAATTAGTTGAAGTAACATTAACATTAACAAATAGCGATTCTTTATAATAAAACAAAGAAGAAAAGTGTTAGATTGATGAAAGTCAATCTAACACTTTTTGCTATGCCGTTGATGTCCGCTGCGGCGGTGCTTTCCGCGGGCACATATGTAAGCCGCAACCCTCGCATGCGCGCGGGCTGTTGCGGCTTACATTATGTGCGTTCCCGCAGGAGTCCCCGCCTACGCTACCATCAACTAGTGTTCGTTTCCTTTTTTATTACTGCACAAGATAGAACAGTTAAGTATCCTTTTTGTTCATAGCGAACAAAGAGAATCAGTTAAACACTTTTTGCTATGCCGTTGATGTCCGCTACGGCGGTGCTTTCCGCGGGCACACACGTAAGCCGCAACCTTCGCATGTGCCCGGACTGTTGCGGCTTACTATGGTCTGAGCAGGAGTCACTGTTTTTGTTATCATCGACGATTACTTTCATCTAAGATTTTGTCCAGAAGACGGAGCTAGCCTCGCTTAGGATAAAGTGTTTTAGAGTCGCCCATTAGTAAATGTAGGTGTGGATAACTAGATATTTGTGAATAACTACTTTACACAACAGAAAGCGTGTAAAAGCCTACCTTTCCTACGCGCTATTCCTTTGTTACAATAGATTGTGGATAACATAGACTGAATTGTGAATAAGTTTGTGGAAATTTCGGAAAATAAGGAGACATGAAAAAATGGAAAAATACAGTTGTGAAAAGCATATAGAGCACGCTTTAGACATGTTTGTTGCGGAGCAAAAAGTATTCCCAATTATGGATAAAGTAGAAGAGTCAAAAAAGTTATCCACAAAATGTAGTTACTGTGAACAGCCAGCAGAATATATTGTATCAAGTAAATAACTTTACACAATATATAGAAAATGCTTGTGGATATGTTGATAACTTTTGTGGATAATTTGTTTGTAAATGAAATGTAAAGGTGGATAACGTGTGAATATAACAATTGTATCAGTCGGAAAACTAAAAGAAAAGTACTTAAAAATGGGGATCGACGAATACGTAAAACGGCTCGGTGGCTACGCAAAAATGGAGTTAATCGAAGTGCCTGATGAAAAAGCACCCGAGCAACTAAGTGATGCCGAAATGGAAATCGTTAAGAAAAAAGAAGGCGAACGCATCCTTGCTAAACTTAGCCCAGACACATACGTTATCGCTCTTGCCATCAACGGCAAAATGAAAACATCTGAAGAAATGGCAGCCGATATTGAGTCATTAATGACTTATGGAAAAAGTAAAATTGCTTTCGTTATAGGCGGTTCCCTCGGCCTACACGATGATGTCCTCAAACGTGCCGACGAAAAACAATCATTTGGCAAAATGACACTACCACACCAATTGATGAAGCTCGTTTTAATTGAGCAAATTTATCGTAGCTTTAGAATTATGAAGGGTGAACCGTATCATAAGTAAGTGCGGTTTTAAAAAAGACCATTTAGGACGTTGAATTTGCAACGTCTTAGGTGGTTTTAATTTATTGAGTAAGAAAATATAAATTTCCGCAGAAGGTAACATTTAAAATGCTATTATTTACGTTTATAGCAAAGCGCTTTTGTTTATGATTTTAATTGATAGCCCCCCAAAATTTCATGGAAACAAAAAAGGCAACATCTCATAAGGAGATGCTGCGGTAGAATTCTTTGTTCCTGAAGAACTCTAATGGGTTTGGCACCCAATAACGCTAATTTGTACAATCTAAAATTACCATTATTCGGTGCCAATAATTGTTGTTTACTACTTTTATAATATAGCATAGCAACCTGTGATATATTAATTAATTATGTATTCTGTGTATACGTTACACAGAATACATAAAACTGAGGACACATTTGATTTATATTTAAGCGTTGTATAAAAATCGCACTTAAGCCTATTTGATGGTAAAAAAGATGTAAGGGCATGGCTTTTTACAATCGCTAGGAATACATATTTCACTCAGTATAAAAAGCAACAACGTCAGTTAGATGACTTTCTTTAACAGTAAAATTAAATAGATGGAGATTCATAATGAAAAGGTTCATTCTAAAATGGTTAGCATTAGCAGCTATTTGTTTAACAGGCATAGCAATGAGTTTAGTAACTTCAACAAATGTTTTTATGGGTGACACAGGCTTAGACTCTCGAAAAATCGAGCGCAATATTAGGAAATTAAAGTTATTTTCATGGTTCAATGAGTTATATGAAGATGACAGGCATCATAGCAGTTTCTTTATCAATTTACAGGTTAGAAAATATTTAGAAAGTTCTATTCGTGTTTCTCTACTCAAAAGTAGCGAAAAAGAACAGAAAAAATTTGTTCAACTATTAGAGAAAGTTGCTCGAGCAAGGGAGGAAAGTAAACTGCCAGTTAATGATAAGTAAGTGCGGTTTTCTAAGTTTTATACATGCAAAAAGCAGCAATAATTGAGGAACGACAAGACTTAAAAGAGATGGATATATTATAAATATTATGAAGTAAGTGTCAGGCACTATTAAAAGTGCCTGGCACTTTTTTGTTTTATCAGAGGTAGATAGGGTATTAACCATCATAAGCAAGTTATTTAGCAAAAGGCATTATAGGAATAATCGAAAGGGAAAGGAGTTAGTCCAACATGTTGTTAAATAAAAAGTTACTATTGGTCTTTAGTATAATCGTAGTCTGCCTTTTGTCTGGTTGTGCTGAGAAGGAGAAGCTTGAAGACGGATCTGAACTGATAAATAAAAATCAATTTGTTTTTGCTACTTCTGGCGAATTTAAGCCATTTAGTTATATGAATGACGATCTCACAATGTCAGGCTTTGATATTGAGGTTGGTGAAGCGATTGCTAAGGAAATGGGCCTTGAACCGGTTCAAAAACGAATCAAGTTTAAAGGAATAGTAGAAGGGGTGAAAACAGGCCGAGCGGATGCAGCAGTTGCGAGCCACACAATTAACCCGCAGCGGAGTAAACATGTTTCTTTTTCTACCCCTTATTATTATTCGGGACCGAAAATTTTTACTAGACCAGATAGTGAAATTAAGACGGTCGAAGATTTAAAGGGAAAGGAAGTTGCTGTTGCCAAAGGATCAACATATGCCGATACAGCTTCCCAGTATACAGACAAAGTAAAAACATATGACAGCGATATTACAGCTTTAAAGGCGTTGAGCAGTGGACGACATGACGCAGTAATCACAGATTTTGTTACAGGGAAAACTGCTGAAAAGGAAGGATTTGAGATAAAAGGGCAGCAATTAATTAATCGCAGTGAACAAGCGATTGTGCTACCTCAGGATAATCCAAAACTATTGAAGCGAATAAACGAATCCTTGGAACAACTCCGGGAAGATGGGACACTGACGCAAATCAGTATCAAATATTTTGGTGAGGATATAACTAAAAAACCGGAATAATCCAATGCTATAAAAAGAAAGGAAGTAGTACTTTGCCAAGTTTTTCGCATTTTTTTAACATACTCATAGAAACAAAAGGTGTATTCTTTAAAGCTATGCTTTTAACATTAGAGTTGACGGTGGTTTCTATCTTACTTGGAATCGTCATCGGGCTTGTCTTTGCCTTATTTAAAATTTCTAATATAAAAATTTTAAAATATATTTCAAATATATATGTCTATTTAGTCCGCGGAACACCGCTGATTGTTCAAATATTTATCCTTTACTTCGGAATTAGCAGTATTTTCCTCCTGCCTGATTTTTGGGCTGCTTCACTTGCTCTAGCATTACATAATGGAGCATATATTTCTGAAATTCTACGCGGAGCAATTCAATCAGTCGATAAAGGTCAGTTTGAGGCAGGCCGCTCCTTAGGTATGACAAAGACACTGACATTAAGAAGGATTATACTCCCACAGGCATTCCGTCGAGCATTGCCGCCTTTAGGCAATCAATTTATCATCAGTTTAAAAGATTCTTCGTTAGCCGCATTTATATCCATGAATGAACTGTTTAATGTGGCAACAACACTTGGATCGAATAATTTTGACGAAATGACCTATTTACTCATTGTAGCAGTCTACTACTTATTACTGGTAGCGATAATGACATTTGTAGTGAATCGAATTGAACTGAAATTAGCAGTAAGTGACAGATAGGAGCTGAAAAGATTGGACGCCAAGGAAATGATACAAATAAATCAATTGAATAAATCGTTTGGAGACTTACATGTATTGAAAAATATCGACATGACAGTCTACGAGAGCGATGTTGTTTGTCTAATAGGATCGAGTGGATCAGGGAAAAGTACTCTCTTGCGCTGTTTGAACTTTTTAGAAAGAAAGGATAACGGCCATATTATAATTGAAGGAAATGAAGTCAATCCTAAGACAGATGACCTTAATAAGATTAGGGAAAAGGTAGGTATGGTGTTTCAAAATTTTAACTTATTCCCTCACAAAACCGTGTTAGAAAATATTATTGAAGCACCTATTAGAGTAAAGGGTGTAGACAAAGAGAAGGCTATTATCAAAGCAAAAGAATTACTGAACAAAGTAGGTTTGGAAGATAAGGCAGATGTCTATCCTAGCAAACTATCAGGGGGACAAAAGCAACGGGTGGCGATTGCTAGAGCACTTGCAATGGAACCAGATATTATGCTTTTTGATGAGCCAACATCGGCACTCGATCCCGAGCTTGTCGGAGAGGTTTTAACAACCATGAAAGACTTGGCTGAAGAAGGAATGACAATGGTTGTTGTAACCCATGAAATGGGATTTGCAAGAGAAGTAGCTGATTGGATTGTCTATATGCATGATGGGAAAATTGTTGAACGTGGCACACCAGAACAATTTTTCAACCATCCGAAAGAGGAAAGAACACGCGAATTTTTAACGGCGACAATGCTTAAATAAAACGAAGAAGTCCTGCCTAGATGTAAGGCAGGACTTTTTTGAGTTAAATAGTTGCTTTTGGGACCTAGAAATTTCTTATAGAATTAGTGTTTTGTACATTTGAAAGATTAACGAAGCAAAAAAAGAACCAAAGCTGGTTCTTTTTCGCTTAGTAAAGGATTTAAGGCGCCTTTATATATATAAAATCCTAAGGATAGGATGGAAACATTAGTTTAATATTGTGACCTTTAATTGTTTAACGCCAAAATTGATGGCATCTTGTTGAGACGGGAAAAAGACATCGATTCGTTTGCCTTTAATGGCTCCGCCAGTATCCCCTGCAATGGCTTCACCATAGCCTTCTACGTAAACTTTACTACCCAATGGAATGATAGATGGATCCACTGAGATGACCTTTGCATTTGGATTTGCTTTAAGGTCAATGCCAGTAGCAGTAATACCAGAACATCCCTCACATGAAGCCGTATAAGCTGAAGCTTCCACTATAATTTCCTTAGAAGCTGTATTATTTGTTGTTGGGGCAGTTGTTGCCGGTGCATTTTCCTTTGAAGCCGTATTACTTGTTGATGGAGCGGTTGCTTCCGGTGCATTCTCCTTTGAAGTACTATTACTTGTTGATGGAGCATTTGTTTCAGGCTTGTTCTCCATTGCAGTTGCATTATTATTTACGGAAGTTGTCGTTTCTTTGGATTCATGTGCTACAGGCTGGATTGGTTTGTTCGTTACAGCTGTACTCGTTTTCGCACCATCAATAATGGATAGAATTAAACCAGGATGAATGAGGTCCGTATGTAATTGGTTCCATTCTTTAATTTGCGAAACCGTTACTTGATGATCTCGGGCTATGTCCCATAATGTATCCCCTTGCTTAACGGTATATTGTTGTGCAATGGAAAGGACATCGCCTGGATGAATAAGGTTGGTCGTAATATGATTCAACGTTTTAATATTTTCTACAGATGTATGATGTTCACGGGATAAATCCCAAAGTGTATCTCCTTTTTGTACGGTTATTGTTGCAGCTTGAGCATTCGCACCTAAAGTTGCTGAAAGCATTGCAACTGGTACAATTGAAATAATTTTTTTAAGCATTCATTAATCCTCCATGTGCGTTCTTAGTTGTTAAATTGTTAATGTAAAACATCGTAACATAGATTTTTCTGAGAAAAAGAACAGGAAGGTGTTAATTTGATTACGTCCATGGCATTTATATTGCAATAATATTAAACCGATACTATTTCCTAGGAAATGTAATGAAAAATAGGCAGAAGAATGTAAATTATTTCTTTCATTGCAATTTTTTTCGCTAGCTTTGACGTGTCTAAAGAGAGGGAGGTATAAATCTTTTCAAAAAAATACAGCACTAGTCCTTTATTGGAATAGTGCTGTATTTTTTAATTAGCCTAATATTTCTAAAATACCTTGGCTCATTTGATTAATTTGCGCCATCATCGATTGAGATGATTGTAAAAGAACTTGATCTTTTTTTAATTTAGACATTTCTTTCGCTATATCTGCGTCGCGTAAAGTTGATTCAGCTTTCGTTAAGTTTTCTTCAGCGTTTTTAACATTGTTATAGGCATGTTCAAACATATTTTGATAGGCACCTATTGTTGATCTTGCTTTGGATGCTTTCGCTATGGCATGGTCAATTTTAGAAATGGCTGAACTTGCAAGCTCTTGAGAATTAACGTGTAGAGGATCGATATTTAGTTGCTCTACTGTTACATTCGGTATGGAAACTTTAACACTTTGTCCAGCATTACTCCCAACTTGTATATTTAAATGTAAGAACAAATCTTTATCTTGCCCTGTTTCACCAAAAACATTAAGTTCAAACACGCCACTATCATTCACAGGCCAATTTACACCAGCAAACTCAGGTCTATAATCGTATATATATATTTTCCCACCATCAGCCGCTAATTGTGAATAATGCTTTACAAAATTTGTAGCGCCATTCGGTAAAATATTCGTATTAGGTGGAGTGGGATCATAGACAAATCCTGGCTGACCATAAGCTGTTTCCAGTATTTTATTGACTAAATCCGTACCGTTTGTAATTGTACTTACATCCACTTCCATTACGGGATTAGCATCATTTAATCGTGATGTATCTGGATTACCATTTACAAATTTTATACTGTAGGCTTGATTACAAGAACAACAAGTATAGTAAACGCCTTTACCTTCTAAATTGGCTATATCACTAGCAGAGTTAATATTGCTAAAATCAATAATGGCACTAGCGTAATCAATTGAATTGTATGTATATTTATCCGTTACGCCTCCGCTCGTTGTAACTTGTTGTACATATTGCGCTAAAGAACCAGAGGCGATACTATTTCCGTCTTTATCAGCCGTTCCAGCGAGTAAATACATGCCGTTAAATTCGGTATTTGAAGCAATATCGCGTATTCCTTTTATTATTTGGTCTACCTCTTGTTGAACTTTTTGTCTATCTTCATCTGTTAACGTATCATTGGAAGCTTGTACTGCAAGTTCTCTAAGTCGCTGTAGATTTGGATCCAAAATATTTGCTAATCCACCATCTGCAGTGTTAAGTAAAGACAAGCCATCTTGAATGTTCTCTCCTGCTTGATTCAATCCTCGAATTTGTGCACGCATTTTTTCGCTGATACTTAAACCGGCAGCATCGTCAGCTGCTTGATTGATTTTATAGCCTGAAGAAAGTTTATTTAAAGTATTATTTAATTCAGTATTCGTATGGTTATATCGATTTTGTGTGAACAAACCTTGGTTAGATTGAATCTGCATTTCCAAGCTCCTTTAAATAGCAGTGTTAGTAAAATAATACTGTAAAATTCCAATATAGTCCATTTATTTTAAGTAATTTGGTGTATATTGTTTTGGTGAGAGGTTTATTTTGAAAGGAAGGACCTATAGAATGGCACCGGTGAAATGTATCAAAATCAGTACGGAACTACCCGAAAAGTGGCATAGATTTGTGTATTGATTATTCAAAAATTAAAAACTTATAAAGTGCTAGCTCATTTTGGGCTAGCGCTTTTTTGAGTATGAAATTTTTAGTTAAAATGAGAATAAATAGATAATTTAACGATGTATTAAATGATGGCCTTTAAAGTTGAAGAAGGAGGGTTTGTATGCGGACAAGTGAAAAAAATTTTATAAAACATCTTAAGAAAAAAAGGGAAGAAGCACTTGAGTATATAATCGACGAATATGCAGGGATAGTGAAAGCCGTTATATACAATGCACTAAAATCCTATAATGATCCACAAATGATAGAAGAATGTATCAGTGATACTTTTTTGGGAGCTTTCGAAAATGCTGAACAATTCCAGTAATTATTACCCCTATCGTAAATATCTACAAATTGGTTGACCATAATACAGGGGAATTAAACCATGTAAAAGAGCCTTTCAAAATGAATCCGATTAAAGTGACTGTAAAATAATGGATGGAGTGTAGTTTGTGAAAAGAACAACCTAACACATTCTAATCTAAAAAAATGCCTTTATAGAAAAAATCTATAGAGGCATTTCCTTTTTCCTATAGTGATTCGCCGGTTAGCAATCTTCCTAAACTTAGCCAGTTTTCTTCTACTAAACTTGCAGCACGCTCAATATCTTTCTGCTTGCACGCTTCAATAATTTCTTGGTGCTGTTGAACGGATGAGTGTCCTTCAAGTGTTTTAAACTTAGCAAATTCAATTCGTCGTATTTTAGGAATAACTCGTTCTATAGCTAATGGAATCTCAGTATTTTGTGAGGCATGGATAAAAACATCGTGAAAAAGATCATCCGAAAGTACAGCGTTCAAGCTATCTTTTTCATCAAGCGAACGCTTTAATTGCAGATTGTATTTTTCTAATAAAGAAATATGACTCTGATCCAATAAAGGGATAGCTAATCTCGCGGCTAGACTATGCAGTGTTGCAACAACAGGAAAAGCATGTTTTGCTTCCTTCTCATTTAACAGCGTTACCCGTGTTAAAGATCCAGGTAAAGACTCTACTAATCCCTCTGTTTCTAGACTCTTCAATGCTTCCCTTACTGGTGTCCGACTCGTTCCGAATTGCTCTGCAAAATCAGTATCTTTAATACGCTCACCGGGCTGTAATTGCAACGTAATGATAGCGTGTTTTAATTGATTATAAATTTCATCTCTCAAAGAAGGACGAGTAATTTTTTTTATTGTTTTCATAATTTTATGATATCTCGAGAATATAGGAGTGTCAATAAACGAAACTAGTCAAAGCAGTAGTGGATTTTATTAAAGGATTTGCGCATGTCAATGACTTTCTTTCTTACATTCTCCGTGTTTTCTCTTCCGTTAAGAATGTTGACAATAAAGTCGGCAATAGTCCCCATATCTGCTTCTTTCATGCCAAGTCTAGTAATCTCAATCGTTCCAATTCGTAAACCACTCGGGAAATCCCAATCTTCAGGTCTATCACTAGGAATTAAATTTTTATTCGTAATAATATTTGCTTCTGCTAGTAAATGGGCAACCTTCAAACCGCCGCCAAAGCTTTTGACATCTAAGATCACTTGATGTGTCGTCGTAAAGCCTTTATGTGATCCTAATACGGTGATTCCACGATTATGCAACTCTTTCCCTAAAGCTTGTGCATTTTTCACAATTTGTGCCATGTATTCTTCACCATAAGCTAAAAATTCAGCTGCCGAAGCTGCTAAAGCTGCCACTCTATTCACTTGGTGAGTGGCTGCCAGTGCTGGGAATATGGCATCTGTCACAGGCTTTGTCAAACTAGGATCATCCCATACTATGATGCCACTTTGTGGTCCACTAAAGGTTTTGCCAGCTGAGCCTGTAACGATACAAGCGCCCTCTCGTAAAGGATCTTGGAATTGCCCTCCACCAATTAGACCTAATTGGTGCGCACCATCAAAGAATATCTTGCCGCCCCATTCCTTGACTATAGAAGCCATTTCTTTAATAGGGAAAGGAAATAAGGTCATAGATGCACCTAGTGTAACTAAAACAGGTTTGATTTTTCGAGCTTCAGCCGCAAACTTGTCTAAATCCACTACTAAGTTAACAGGATCCATTGGAATATCATGAATATTTAATCCTCGAATGCCCGCAGGACCATCAATCCGATTGCTCGAATGTCCACCTAATGGCTGAGCTATCGTCATAATATTATCTCCAGGTTGTGTTAAAGAAGCATACACCGCCATATTCCCTACCATACTAGCGACAAGTCTATGGTCAGCATAATTACTGCGGAAAACTTTTTTTAACAACTCGACACAAAGGGATTCAATCTCATCAATATACTTAGTTCCCGCAAACCATCTCGCTGTAGGCCCGATATGTCCTTCGGCAGCCCGAGTACCAACTTCAGCAGATAATAGTTTTCGCACTGTGGGACTTGTAGGAGCCTCAGGGGCAAGCAAGTTAAGACACTCTTCTCCTCTATAAATAGCATTTCTCTCAACGGCATTGATTACTTCCAATTGCATCAAGCGTGGTGAAGAACATTGATCAAGTAAGTTACGTGCCCATTCCAATACATTCGAATCATGCACTTCGTTGTAAGCAGTTGTTATTGTTGCATTGCTCATTTTCGTAAAACCCCTCTCTCAAATAAAATTGGAACAAATCCGATGAAATCAGTAAAAGCTTCCACCTATAAACCAATATATCGGTTTACAGGATAAGAGTCAATATTATTTAAAGAAAATTCTGTTTATTTAGAAAATTAATCTACGAGCAGTAGCTATTTATGCTGTATAGGTAAAGCTTGATATTTTTGATTATAATAAATAATATAAGTAGGCAATATTTGATTAAAGGGAAGCCTTACCTGAGAAAATCCAATTATAAAAGACAAAGTAGATGTTAAGGAGATAAACAAATGACAAACAATGAGTTCAAAGAAACACCACATATTAAGCCAAATGGGGTAGAAATAGCAGAAACAATCCTTTTACCTGGAGATCCACTGCGTGCAAAATTTATTGCTGAAACCTATTTAGAAAACCCTGTTCTTTTTAATGAAATTAGAGGCATGTTGGGCTATACAGGTGAGTATAAAGGAAAGAAAGTTTCTGTTATGGGTACTGGTATGGGAGCACCGAGTATGGCGATTTATTCATGGGAACTAATTAATGTTTTTGGCGTAAAAAATTTAATTCGTATAGGTTCATGTGGGGCTATGCAAAAAGATATTAAGTTATATGACATTATTTTTGCAATGGGTGCAGCAACTAATTCAAATTTTGCACATCAATACAATCTTCCAGGACAATTCCCAATTACAGCGTCTTATGAATTATTAGAGAAAGCTAAGAAAACAGCTGATGAAAAGGATTATAAGGTTCATGTAGGGAATGTTCTATCTAGTGATGTTTTCTATAATGCGGATGTCATGGCCACAGAAAAGTGGGCGAAGATGGGCATATTAGCAGAAGAAATGGAAACGACGAGTTTATATTTAAATGCTGCGAGTGCTGGAGCGAAAGCATTAACCATTTTAACAGTAAGTGACCACATGATTACACATGAACAAACAACACAAGAAGAGAGACAAACTTCATTTACAAAGATGGTAGAAATCGCTTTAGATATTGTTTAATATTTCAGGAAAAGAAGTATCAACGAACAAATAACTGTTCTTGGTACTTCTTTTTTATTCTATACAAGGAACAGATGAGGACTATAATGGTAATCGTAGCGTGTTTTATCAACCCAAAGATAATAGTGAAATATGGCAATAGGTAAGCGCGGTAAAATAAAGTCAATGGAGGTAGTAGTAATGAATATTAAAGAGCGAATCGAGAAGTTAAGACAGCTAATGCAAGAAAATCAAATGGATGCTTATATTATTCCAAGTTTTGATGCTCACCAAAGTGAATATGTAGCAGAACATTGGAAAAGTAGACAATGGATATCAGGATTTACAGGGTCTGCGGGTACTGTCGTTATTACATTAGAGGATGCTGGTTTATGGACAGATGGTCGATACTATATTCAAGCTGAACAACAACTTGAGAACACAGGTATCCGATTATTTAGAATGAAGGACCTAGGAGTACCCTTTTATTCAGAATGGCTAGCAGATGTGCTGAAAGAAGGAAGTCATGTTGGCTTTGATGGCAATGTTTTTTCAATTGATATGGTTCGAAAGATGGAAGAGGATTTCAAAGCAAAACATATCGAATTGAAAATGAATCAAGATTTAGTAGGTGATCTGTGGGAAGATCGACCAGAGATTCCTAAAGGAATGATTTTTACGCATGACGTAAAGTATGCAGGTAAATCACGACTAGAAAAATTAAATGAACTACGAGAGGAAATGAAAAATAAAGGTGCCAATACGTTTATTTTAACTTCTCTAGATGATATTGCATGGCTTTTAAATATTAGAGGGGAAGATGTGCCAAACAGTCCAGTGGCAATAGCTAATGTCATCGTAGCACAACATACATGTTATTTATTTATTGATTCTTGTAAGGTATCTTCTTCTGTTAAGTTAGAACTTGAAGCTGAAGGAATCGAGTTAAAAGCAAGTGAAGAAATCCAATCAGTATTGGAAAATCTGTCAGATGGCGATGCTGTTATGCTAGATACAAGTAAAACAAATATCAACTTATATAATGCCATTAACAGCGCTGCAAAGAAACTTGAGAGCACGAATATTACAACAAATTTAAAAGCGATTAAAAATGAAGTAGAAATCAAAAATTTAAAATGGTGTGAAATCAAAGATGGTTTAGCTATGGTGAAATTTATAAAATGGCTAAAAGACGCTGTACATAAAACAGAAATTACGGAGATTACTGCAGAAGAAGCATTAGAAGATTTCAGAAGAGAGCAGGAAGGCTTTGTTGGCCCTAGTTTCGATACGATAGCAGGTTATAAAGAACATGCTGCGATGATGCATTATAAAGCTACTAAAGAATCACAATATACGCTCAAAAATGAAGGTCTCTTTTTAATTGATTCGGGCGGACAGTATTATGATGGCACAACAGATATTACAAGAACAATTGTTTTAGGCAAACTTACAGAAGAACAAAAAAGAGATTTTACTTTAGTATTAAAAGGATTTATTGCATTAAGCTCAGTAAAATATTTATACGGAGCAACAGGTGCAAACTTAGATGTATTAGCAAGACAACCTATTTGGCAATACGGTTTGGACTATAAGTGTGGAACTGGTCATGGAGTAGGGTTTTTCTTAAATGTTCATGAAGGCCCTCAAAGCATCAGAAATGATAGTAATGATGTTGTATTAGAAAAAGGTATGGTTATCACAAATGAACCTGGTATTTACCTAGAGGGTAAATACGGCATTAGAACTGAAAATATGATGTTAGTTGTTGAAGATGAGAAAACAGAATTTGGTCAATTTATGAAGTTTGAAGCCATTTCGTATTGCCCTATTGATTTAGCCGGTATTAATAGCGATATGTTAACAGAGAGCGAAAAGCAATGGTTAAACAATTATCATCAAGAGGTATACTCAAAGCTAAGCCCTTATTTAAATGAGGAAGAAAAAGCATGGCTAAAAGAAGAAACTAAGGCAATTTAAATAGTGCTGAGAATTGTATTTTAAGTAAGTACACTTGTAGAATCAACCATCTAAAGCGGTTATTGTTACTGTTTTAGGTGGTTGTTTTTATAGATTAAGGAATTAACAATCAAACTCGCCGATAACTGTGGCGAGTTTTGTTTTTTTATAAGCCCCCTTTCTCCTCGAATTTATATTTTGTTTATATTTGCGATATATGCAGTTTAGAACTGCCCTTCATAATGAAGGATAAGCAAATGATAAAGGAGAGAATAATTGATGAATAACAAATTAAAATTCGCAACACTTGCTATTTTTAGCTCAGTGACAATATTAACGGCATGCTCGGATTCAGGGTCAGAGAAAAATGAGGCAGACAATGCCGTTGTGCAAAATGATCAGGCGGAAGCGAATAAAGCGGAGCAACAACTGACAAAGGGCCAAACAATGGCGGATATACTAAGCAGTACAAACTGGCAAGGTACGCGTGTTTATGACAAAGATAACAATGATTTAACGAAGGAGAATGCTGGATTTATCGGTTTAGCAAAATACGATGCTGAAACAGGCAGATATGAATTTTTTGATGCGCAGACAGGAGAGACTCGCGGTGATGAGGGTACTTTCTTTATGACAAATGACGGCGCAAAACGTATTTTAATTTCCGATACGATGAAATATCAAGCCGTTGTGGATATAACGGCATTGGATGAAGAGATTTTTACGTATAAACGTATCGGGAAAGATGCAGATGGTCAAGACATTGAAGTGTTTGTGGAGCATATACCATATGAAAATGGTTTAGCCTTCACGAATCAAGATAAAACGTTAACTGCTTCTACAGGGGAAGTGAATACGACTGTAGATGGTGACGAAATACTAGGTAAAACTTTATGGCGCGGAACAAAGGTGCTTGATGATAAAGGGAATGATGTTACAGAGTTTAATGGGAATTTTTTAAGTGTCGCCAAGTTTGAAGCAAGCACAAATAAATACGAATTCTTTAATACTGAAACAGGAGAAAGTCGTGGCGATTACGGTTACTTCGATGTGCTTCATGACAATAAAATTCGCGCACATGTATCAATCGGTGATAATAAATATGGTGCGGCACTAGAACTTACTGAATTAAACGATGATAAGTTTACGTATACGCGTGTAGGTAAAGATGCGGCTGGCAATGATATTACAATTTTTGTAGAGCATGAGCCATATAAGGGAGACTTAAACCCAACATTCAGTTTCTAACAAGTCCTTCACTTGAAAAAGTGAGGCATCTCCTTTATAAATTGAGGAAAGGAGATTATTATGACTATTAAGAATAGATTTTTAACGTCTTATATCGGCGGTATTGTCATTGCAAGCGTCTCGATTCTCTCAATTTTATGCATTGTTTTTTATGTCACAACAGGGTCAGTTCCGACACCGAAAACTTTGTATCAAACTTTTACAAAGCAACGCTCCTTAAGCCCAGAAGAGGAGCTTGCTTATGTAGAGCTACGTAATATTGCCAAGCAAGATCCAGATAAGCTTTTAGCTCCGGATATGCAAACAAAATTGCAACAGATTGAGGATAAGTCTCTTGGGGTGGTCATTCGCCATGAAGAGGAAATTATATATTACTCCAAGGGATTAGTAGAAAAATCGCTTATTGTACATTTTCCGATATTTGATGCGAACAATATTGAAACAAAAGGCACGATAGATAATGCCGGGGGATTGTACCGTTATATTAAATTTGATTTTTATTATAGCGACAAGTCCAAGGGCAGCGTTTTAGTGCTGAAAAAAGAAAACAGCTTTTTAGATTTCCTAACAAAATGGGGAATTATCATTATTTTGATGATTCTTCTTGTCTCCATTGCCGCAATGCTCTTTTTAAATCAACTTTTACACAAGACCATTATTAAGCCTTTAGAAAATTTAGGGCATACTATGTCTGAAATACGTGAGGGAGATTTAATGATTGAAGCACCGACCCTACCTGCTAATACAGCAAGGGAAGTGCATGAACTGACGGCTAATTTCGAGAGTATGCGTTCAGCACTTTTAGATTCTATTCAGGAGCAGCGCAATCTTGAAAAAAACCGGAAAGACCTTATCGCCAATATTTCGCATGATTTAAAGACACCGATTACAACGATTATTGGGTATGTTGAAGGATTACAGGAAGGTGTTGCCGAAACACCTGAAAAACGAGAAAAGTATTTAAAGACCATCCATTCTAAATCGCTTGCATTAAACAGATTAATTGAAGAACTATTTCTGTACTCTAAGTTCGATGCGGAGGCAGTTCAATTCCATTTTGAACGGATACAGATTGGCAAGTTCCTGACACATATGGTGGAGGAGTTTCAGTTAGACAATCGACAAGTTCAGTTAGAGTTGAGTGTAGTGGAGGATGTCTATGTAAATATGGACCGTATGCAGATGAATCGCGCAATCACCAATTTATTTGAAAATAGTATGAAGTTTAAAAAGCCAACTGAACCTTTACGTATAATGTTAGAAGTAGTCGTTAGGGATCAGCTAGTCGAAATTGTTGTAAAGGATAACGGGCAAGGGATTTCGGAGCGTCAACTTCCCTATGTATTTGAGCGCTTTTATCGTGGTGAAGAAGCCCGCACCTCGACGACAGGCGGTAGCGGATTAGGGCTAGCGATTGTCAAACAAATCGTCGAAAAACATAATGGACACGTAAACATTCAAAGCAAGCTACATTATGGTACAACGGTGACGATAATCTTGGAAAAGGCTTAAAGGAAGTGTCAATGGTGCCATCACGTATATTAATTATTGAAGATGATATCAGCATTGCAGAATTACAAAGAGATTATTTAGAAATTCATGATATAGAGGCAGAAATTGTAACGGACGGTTTAGAGGGGTTAAATCGAGCATTAGCGGAGCCTTATGATTTAGTAGTTGTTGATTTAATGCTCCCTTCGATGAACGGTTTTGAAATTTGTCGACGCATTCGTGAACAAAAAAATATTCCGCTAATTATTGTATCTGCCAAAAAAGAAGATATTGATAAGATAAGAGGGCTCGGCTTAGGCGCGGATGATTATATAACGAAACCATTTAGTCCGAGTGAGTTTGTCGCACGTGTACAAGCACATAGTAAACGCTATAAGCAGCTGACAGGCACAGAACAAACACAGGATTATTTAGAAATGAAAAATATTGTAGTTGATAAAGCTGCCCGTAAAGTATTCGTTTTAGGTCAGGAAGTTATTTTTACAACGAAGGAATTTGATTTACTTGTGTTCTTTATGGAACATCCGAATCGCGTCTGGACAAAGGAGCAGCTTTTCCGTCAATTATGGTATATGGATGATTTAGATGGAGATGTTTTTACCGTTGTTGTTCATGTGGGTCGCATACGAGATAAATTAAAGAAAGGGAAACTTTCAGAGCTGCCCATCGAAACAATTTGGGGTAGTGGATATCGCTTTAATAGTTAAAAAATCTCCTTGTGAAAGGAAGGTTTTATGATGAAATATTTTATCGTTATAGTAAGCGTATTATTTATACTCACAGGGTGTAGTAAGGGGGAGGAAAAGCAAATGAAGCCACAAGAGGGTGATTTAGTTCATGCAGTTGAAAACAATGATGTAGAAAAAGTGCAAGAAATTTTACAGGATTCATCCTATCCAATTAATGAAACGAATAGTAAAGGAGAAACACCTTTATTAATTGCTACTCATAAAAACTATATTGAGGTGGCAAAACATTTAATAGACGCGGGAGCCGATATTAATCAACAAGATCATCTTCAAGATAGCGCCTATCTGTATGCAGGTGCCCAAGGGAAAACAGAGATTTTAAAATATATGCTTGGGCATGCAGAACCTAATCAAAAAGTCGTTAATCGCTATGGTGGCAATGCCTTAATACCTGCTGCAGAAAAAGGGCATTTAGACAATGTGAAGCTACTTTTACAAGATGGTAGAGCAGATATTGATCATCAAAATAAATTTGGCTATACAGCATTAATTGAAGCGGTAGCCTTAACGGATGGCTCAGTATTGTATCAGCGAATTGTCCAAGAATTATTAGCATACAATGCCAATCGTGAACTGCGTGACAATTGGGGGAAAACAGCGCTTGATTATGCCAAGGAAATGGGCTACACAAAAATGATTACTATGTTAGAAGACTAATCGAAAGCTAATAAAATTTAAAAGAGCATCTAGCACGTTGCGATAACAGCGAGCTAGGTGCTCTTTATTTTGAAAAAAATTAGCTCGAAATGTAGAATAAAAAACTTGTATTTTTTGGTCTAATAAGCTACATGGCGACCTCTGTAAACCGCTGTGTAGCAGGGTTTTTGCGGAAGTTCAACTGATATAAGGCTTATTTTTGGGCTGAAATAACAAAGTTCATACATTTGACACATTATAAGTATCGAGTTACTATTGCGAAGGTAGTTTAATTTTAAACTAAATTGTAAACCAAAAGGACTAGGAGGGAATTGGAAATAAAATCAGCGGTATTATTTTAGTACGTTCTAAGTATATTAATATAATAATTCTATTATTAAATGACCTATTATATCTTTTTGAAACTAGAAAAAAGTGTAAAAAGTTTATTGAAAATGGAATAGTGTTTTGTGCGAAAAGTAAAAACAATATACGAATCGGGGACAGTAGTATGAGTCAGTCAAAGAAAAAAATCCACTATGCTTGGTGGGTATTATTAGGGTTAGTTGTCATGGTCGGAGCTGCAAAAGGTGGCATTGCGACTACAGGTGGATTATTTTTAACCCCAGTTACTGAAGATTTAGGAATAGGCATGGGCAGTTTAACATTGTACTTTAGTATTGCCTCAATTGTCACTATGCTCTCCTTACCCGTTGCAGGTAAGATGATAGCTAAATATAATATTAGAACACTTTTAGTAGTAGCTGTTACGTTGGAGGCAGGGGCCTATGCAATGTTTGGATTTATGAACTCTGTATGGGGTTGGTATTTGTTCGCTATCCCGATGGCAATGGGATCTGTTATCGTAACGCAATTAGCTGGTCCGGTGCTTATTAATAATTGGTTTAAAAAACATAAAGGCTTGGCTTTAGGTATTATGGTCGGAGCTGGTGGTTTAATAGGTGCTTTCCTTCAACCAGTAGCAGGTAATTTAATCGCCAGTGCAGGTTGGCGCAATACGTATATTTTCTTAGGTGTAGGAGTAATGGCGATTGTTATTCCGATTGTGTTATTAACAATAAGAAAAGCTCCGCAACACATGGGGTTACAGCCATATGGTATGGATGAAGTAAAGGAAGATAAAAACGTTACGGTTCAAACGACAACAAACAGTGGCGTTGCAGCGACTATAGCTAAAAAATCCAGTGCGTTTTATTTTTTAGTATTTTTCTTTTTCTGTGAAACTTCTATAGCTGCATTTAACCAACATGTTGCGCCATTTGCGATGGGCTTAGGTTATGATGTGAAGTTTGCGGGTAATGCCATGGGTACTTGGTCGGTAGGTGTTGTCATTGGGGCACTATTTTTTGGCTACCTTAGCGATAAAATAGGCGTAAAAAACACAGCCGTTTCCGCTATGCTTTTAGGATTAATTCCAGTAGGACTTCTTTTATTATTTCCAGAAAATCCAATGATCTTTAAATTTGCTACTGGCTTTTATGGCTTCGTTGTTGCATCTCTAGGAACATTAGGGCCACTATTAACAACAGCTTTATTTGGTAATAGAGAGTTCAGTCAAATTTATGGACTTGCCATAACAGGCTTAGCAGTTGCAGGCATTGTTGCGTTACCTATCTATGGTTTTATTTTTGAATTTACAGGTAGTTACACGTATGTTTTGGATACTATATTTATCATGTTGCTGTTAAATGTGGGTGCCATTTTAATGGCCTTTAAAGGTAAAAAGAAATTAGAAAAAGCAGGATTGTGGAATTAACAATTATTTATTATATGTATATACAGGTAAAAAACCCTTAAATTATTAGACAAGACAGCTAACAATTTAGGGGTATTTTTTCTTTAGAAATCAAAATCCATAGGGTCAATTGTATATTGATAGTGCTTTAAGTTAAGTGTAAAGGTAGGCGTGACAATAATCCCCTCATCCTCTAATAGTACTTTCTGACGCGCTGCATCCTGAATCGTTATTTCCCCTTTTATATTAACAATACGATGCCATGGAAGATGATATTTTTCACTCATCGTATGGAGTATTCTTACAACCTGTCTTGCTCCTCTTGGGCTACCTGCACAGGCTGCAACTTGGCCATACGTCATAACCTTACCGCTTGGGATGCGCTGTATTACAGCAATCACATTTTTAGTAAATGGTTGCATATTATTCAACTCCTTTTAAGCATAGTTTTTTCAATCATTATGTGCCACCCACTCCATTTACTCAACATTTTTCAAAAATACATAAAAAAGAGCCTGTTTAGAGGCTCTTTTTCCGTTTGAATCAGCTCCTACTTTAACGTAAAGAGCATATAAAGCGAAGACAGTATTGTAATAATGGCAATCATTATTTTTAACATATTCATTGGCACTTTATTGGCAAGGCGAGTACCAGCAAGGATACCAATCGTTACGCCAATTAAACTAGTAATGACTAAACCGTACATGCTTTCTACATTGGCGTATGCAAAATAGCCAAAAATAGATGGGATAGCAATAAATACTGAATTTAAGAGACTGACACCTACTGCCACACGAATATTGACACCAAGGTTGACGAGTAATGGTACTAATAAAATTGGCCCACCTGCACCTGTTAATGCACAAATGGTTGCTGTTAAAAAGCCGATGATTACAACAATCAATGGGTGATTTAACGCTTTTGATTTTTTTATCAAAGTATCTTCATTATTCTTCTTGAAGATAATCGACAAACCAGCTAGCAGAATAAATAAGTAGAGCAACAGTTTTGCTAGAAAATCAGAAATAAGCACATTGATTTGAACACCTAAAAACGCCCCAGGAAGGCTACCGATGCTTAAAAATAAGGCTAATTTTAAATCCATATTTTTAGATTTCCAGTAGGAGTAAGCTCCGAGTATACCTGAAACAGCAAAGGCTAAAAAGCTCAATGCAAGCGCATCATGGACAGGAATATCTAAGAAACCTACATAAATTAACGGAAGGAGAAAGCCGGAAATGCCGGACATCCCTAATAGAATACCAATTATTAAATTTGAACTTAAAACAATCGTTAAAAGCAGTGAGTTTGTTAACATAATTTAAACCTCAATTTAACCCTATAAAACAAAGGATTAGATGTTTGCACGAATGGCAAGATCCTTCATTGCAAGCTTACTTTCATATTTTATTTTTTCTTCATCCAGTGTCAGGACTTCTCTGTTTTTCATTAATATTTTACCATTAACAATCGAATCTGTTACGTCGCTGCTATTAACGGCTTCGATTAAAGTATTGATTAAATTGTGAGAAGGGGCAATATGAGGCTGATCAATGTTAATTAAAATCATATCGGCCTTTTTACCAACTTCCAGTGTACCAAGTTGTTGCTCTTGCATCATGGCTTTAGCTCCGCCTAATGTTGCCATTTCTAAAATACTTTTTGAAGGCATAACGACAGGATCAAAAATAGGGACGCCTGAAAATGCTCGAATTAATGATTTAAACACCTTCATTTGATCAAATAAACTTAATCCTGAATGTCCGGCTCCGTCTGTACCTAAGCCTACGCTGATGCCTTTTTGTAATAGGCTAGGCGTTTTTGGCACACCTTTCCCAGAATTACTAATAGGGCAGTGGACGACTTTACTATTATACGTTTTAATAACATCCATTTCATTTTCAGAAAGCATGATACTATGTGCACCTAAGAAATTTTGATCGAGCACACCGATAGATGCAAGATATTCATATGGGCGCATTTTGAATTTTTCTAGGCAATAACTAATTTCATTGGCATATTCGTTCATATGGGATTGCACACCTGTAGAGCATTCTTTCGCTGCCGCAAAAACTTCCTGTATTAATTCTGGTGTACAAGTAATGATGGATCGAAGAGAATACCATATGTTTACACGCTCGTCACCAGCGCCATGATAGTTATTAAATAATGCGCGATTATTGCGGATGTTTTCTTCAACAGTAGATTTCATCGTAGGAGGAATGTCCAAGCCACTATCCATCGTCGAGCATGTTAGCACACCGCGTAGGCCTGATTCCACTACCGAATTTGCTACTTGGTGCATATGTCTGCCACCAGCATCAATAAAGGCTGTTGTACCCGACTTAATCATTTCAAGGCAGCTTAACTGTGAGCTTATATAGACATCTCGTTCCTGCAAATTACTTTCGAATGGAACCATTATGCGCGTCCAAATCATCGGATATTCATCTGTTATTCTTCCGCGTAAAAGTTGCTGACATGTATGAGTATGGGCATCGATTAGACCAGGTAGTACCAATTTACCTTGCCCATATAAAATCTCTTTCGATTGATAACTAGCAGCAAGGGATGCAGTAGCCCCGATTGCTACGATGCTATTATTTTTAATGACAATCGCTTGATCATTAAGGATGGTAAAGTCGGGGGTTACAATAGAACAATTTTTTATTAATAAATCAGCGTTATACGCTATAGCTTGCATAATAGGCCTCCATAAATAAATTGAATAAAAATAGAGAGGGGGATGCCCCTCTATTCGTCTAAAATGAATCTAACGCATCGGTTAGGTTTAAGAATATTTGAGCAAAGATGGCTTGTGTAAGGAATGTGCCTGTAAAAACTAACAGAGCAATAATGACCATTTTCCAGCTTTGGCTAATAAACGACTTGAAATTAAGACCGATTCCAGCAAGGGTACCGACAATTGTAATTGGAGCCATAAAAGATATTTTTGCCGTATACTCAATGACTGGTTGAGAAATAGGTGAAATCGGGCTGGCAACAATTAGACCTGTCAGAACAACGTAAATAATAGCAGGAATTTTTAAAGGAATTAATTTACCTAAAGAGATACCAACGAAAGCAATGGTAGCTAAAATTAGCACACCAGGAATCGACTCTGCAATAGATACATTATTGCCGATAAGGTTTGCTACCAGCGTTGTAATAACCGATGTAAGTAAAAGAGAAATCGTCCAATCTCGCATGCTCATTGTCATATCACTCACCAACCTTCATACTTTTCATTTGTTTCGCATCACGTGTATGCTTTGGGCTAATTCTTGGTTCAAGCAAGAAATATAGTTTTCTAGTAAGCGGAAGGGATATGAATAAAGTAAAGTAGATACCAACAATGGCAGCTAACGTATCACTTGCACCTGCTAGCATGATTATTTGATCAGCGTATTCCGGATAAATAGTGGCCAATGTACTTGATGCTGCCGCCATCATCACACCACTACCTATGCCGCTAGCCATGGCTAACGCTAAAGGATGAAAAATATTCATAGAAGCGACAATACTAGCTAAAAATCCAATATAAATTGTACCGATTAAAAACCCGATAATGTAAATCGATAGGGCACCTCTTGCTTCTGGTGAATTGGCGCCATATAAATGACAAATTAAACCGTAATCTTTATCGCGACATGTGGAGCTTGTTGCGCCAATGGCTTCTTTTTTTATGCCTAACATTAATGCAACGGGTAATGCTAGAAAAATTGTACCGACATGCCCTAGTTCTTGAAATGCTAGTGCTGGGCCGACTTCAACAAGCTTTGGAAGATTAGAGCCAGCAAGGACCCCGATTTTCGCCATAAATGGTGTAATCGCTACAAGAACAAGTGATGAGGCTTTTGTGGATGCCTTTTCTTTAAAAAATTTCAAAATATCTGGGCCAAGTATTACACTTATGATGATTGCAAAAAGCATCGGATAAATTACGATTAAAGCAGATCCTACATGGAACTGTTTTACTCCGATTAGTTCAGCAATAATTACAATAATAAGAGCCCCTAAATATAATCGGTAATTTTGTTTGATTACTTGCCATATAGATTGATGTTGATCTGTGTTTTCCATGCTCTTTTTCCTCTCCTGGTGATGTTGTTTTTTAAAATAATTACGTATATAAGAGTGAAAAAAGAAAAACTCTAGTATATTTACTAGAGTTTGACATACAGAAAAAACAAAAAACGTAAATAGACTGAATAAACCGAGCGTTTTTCCAGTACGAGCATATGATATCGTTTTTTGTCATTCCTCATAGTCAAACTATTTACGGTAGTTTGGTAGAAACTTTTGGACCATATTTCCAACTTTATACGAAGAATTTTAAATTTTAAAATACGAACATTATACATCGTTATTTCGATATATGTTCGTGTATTTAACAATTTACACCAATACTTTTAGAAAGTCAAAGTTTTTTTGTGGACATTTGCGAAATATAGGAAGAGAAAACAATATTATAGAAGGGGAAAAAGTGGACTGACGATGTAAAGGGGTGAAGAACGTTGCTTACTACAATAAAAATGCCGATTTTCTTTATTAATAGAAAATCGGCATTCATTTTTTTATGAACGAGTATTATTGTGCAGTTAATCCGCCGTCGATAACGAATTCTGAACCTGTTGAGTAGCTAGAATCATCAGATGCTAGGAATAATACCATTTTAGATACTTCTTCTGATTGAGCTACACGTTTTAATGGAATATGTTTAGAGAATTCTTCTACTGCTGCTTTTGTATCTTCTTGTACTACCATTGGTGTTGCGATAACGCCTGGGTGTACAGAGTTTACGCGAATACCCATTGGTGCAAGGTTAAGTGCAGCTGCTTTTGTCATACCACGAACTGCGAATTTTGTATCTGTATAACCAATTGCACCACCAACTAAACCGTTCATTGAAGAAATGTTAACGATTGAACCGCCGCCAGCTTTTGCCATTGAAGATGCTACAGATTTCATACCTAAAAATACTGACACTTGGTTAATGTCTACAATGCGTTTGTATTCTTCTAATGTTACTTCTAGCATATTTTTTGCCATTGTAATACCAGCATTGTTTACTAATACGTTTACTGGACCGAAAGCTTCTTCTGCTTTGGCAATTACTGTAGCCCAATCTTCTTCAGAAGTTACGTTTTGTTTAACGAAAATTGCATTTTCGCCTAATTCAGCTGCGAATGCATTACCTTTTTCTTCATTTAAATCTGTTAAAACAACTTTTGCACCGTTTTCTACGAATAATTTTGCGTGTGCAGCACCCATACCTTGTGCTGAACCTGTAATAATTGCTACTTTACCTGCTAAACGACTCATTTAAAAAGCCCCCTAAAAAATTTTAATTTGATAGTTAACTATCACTTTTATACTACCTAAGTTAACAACTTTCACGTTCGATTGTCAATTCAAAACGTTCATTAATTATTGTGGTCGAATGTAGGATAAAAATACATCTTTCATTAATTCGAGCTGTTTGTCTTCAGAAAGAAACTGTGAAAGCTTTGTATCGTGGTTTGCCAAGCTAACTTTAAAGGTGAATAAACTGAAGTTTTGCACCATCGTTATAATAAATAAATCTAAATCAATATCCTGTCTTAATGAGCCATCCTGCTTACCTTGCTGTGCTAATGTTAATAAAATATTAGCTAATTTGCTTCGTGCAAATAAGTATTCTGCATAATGCTCATTTGATTCCTCAGCAATTTTTTCATGTAAATCAAAAGACTCGAAAAACTGTGCTAAGCGCAACTGAGGATCCCTCGTGCCACTAATATAATAATCTAAAATTTGCTTCATTTTTGCATAAGCAGATACTGTTTGTTCGACAATCTGTCCTATATCCGTGGCCATTTCTTCAGTAATGGTACTCGATGCGGCTATCACTAAATACTCCTTTTTAGGGAAATAACGAAATAGTGTCGCAATACCAACACCAGTCGCATCTGCAACATCTTGCATTTGAATATGTTGAACGCCTTGTTCCAAAAATAACTGCTTTGCAGTTTGGACAATATGTTGCCTGCGTTGTTGTTTTTGCTGTTCTCGTTTACTCATGTTCGTCACTCCAACTAGTGTTCATACATTTTTTGTAGCACGTTTAACACATTATTTATATGCTCTACTTTCCTCATTACGTTTTATACATAAGATGGATTTGTTCTGCGATATAATCCGAACTTAAATGTAGCCCGTTTTTTAGCCACCACATAATGACGCCAACAATCGATGCGGTTTTAATTTGAGAATCCACATAGATTTTTCCCGTAGTTTTGATGTGATGTCGGCGCATTTCGATCAATTTTTTTAGTAATTGAAATAGATGGTTCTCAAATTGATCGAGTTGGAAAAGGATAAGTAAATGATGTCTTTGTGTATAAAGATAATCAAGTAATTGAACCAATTGTTTTTTCTCATCGATGTCCTGAACTTGTATAAGCGCTTCGATTTTGTCAGTTAGCTCCTGTAAAATCTCCTGCGTTAATTGAGCAATTAAGCCTTCAATATCTTGATAATGTAAATAAAATGTCGTTCGATTTAATAATGCTTTTTGGGTCACTTTTTGAACAGATAATTGATTGATGGATAGTCCGTCATTTAACAGGGATAAAGCGGCGTTTTTAAGCATTTCCTGCGTTCGCATAGCGCGCGGGTCCTCTTTTCTAGTCATTTTCCTCATTCCTGTCTATCATCGTAGATTTTCTATACAGTTTATTTGGTATTGTCTATTAGTCGACAGTACATCCTATATTGTTCATGGTCAACACAATGAATTACTTGTTAAAATATTTTATAGACAATGTGTCGATAAAATTATGATAGCGTTAGGAGTTCTAATATGCAAAATGAAATATCTGCTCGAACTAAGAAGCTATTGCTGATCGTGATGATTGCAGGATGCTTCTTTTCTACATTAAATCAAACATTACTCAATGTTGCGCTTAGTGATTTAATGGTTATCTTCGATGTAAGCCCTACAACCATTCAATGGTTAGCAACTGGGTTTATGTTAGTAAATGGTGTGCTCGTCCCTATTACAGCCTTTTTAATGAAGCGCTTCTCCACTCGCCAGTTGTTTATTAGTTCGATGCTTTTTTTATTAATAGGTTCTATCGTATCTGCGTGTGCTATGAACTTCGGTTTGTTACTTGCGGGGCGTATGATTCAGGCAGTTGGTGCAGGTATCATTATTCCTTTAATGATGACAGTCATTGTGTTTTTGTATCCAATGGAGGAACGTGGCGCTGTGATGGGGAAAGTAGGGTTTGCCATCATATTTGCTCCGGCAATTGCGCCAACTGTTTCAGGGTTTTTTGTGGACTATTTTTCTTGGCGTTGGTTATTCATCGGTTTAATTCCATTTGTTTTACTCATCATTTTGTTCGCCTATAAATATTTATTCAATGTTGTCGAGGGAACAAAAGTAAAATTAGATAGCTTAAGTGTGGGCTACTCAACAATCGGGTTTGGATTATTACTCTTTGGATTTAGTATTGCAGGCAGTAGAGGTTGGACTGATTGGCTTGTTATTGCCTCCATCCTGTTAGGGGTCGTCGTGACCTGGTTATTTTGTCAGCGTCAACTGTCTTCAGATGAACCATTATTAAATTTGACCGTTTTTAAATATAAAATGTATTCAATGACAACGATTGTGAATATAGCCATTACCATCTTAATGTATGCAGATTTGATTTTATTACCGATGTATTTGCAAAACGGTCGTGGTTTTACAGCTTTTGAAGCAGGTCTGTTATTGTTGCCAGGAGCATTAATCAATGCAAGCTTATCCCCAGTCACTGGGAAAATGTATGATAAGTATGGCGCAAAGCCATTATTTATTGTTGGTATGATTTTCATTGTCCTGTCAATGTGGGCAGTGATTGATTTGTCTGCTTCTACTCCCTATCTGTATATACTAATTCGCACCATCATTTTGCGCATAGGATTAGCCTTTATAACGATGCCTTTAAATACAGCAGCCTTAAATTCATTACCGAAAGCATTAGCTTCGCATGGCTCGGCGGTTAATAATACAATTCGTCAATTAGCGGGCGCAATTGGTACAGCAGTTATTGTGACGATTTATTCAATTCAATTAACAAAAGTCGCAAGTGGCACAACTGAAGGTTATGCTAGCGCAGCTAATACGACTTACTTCTACATGTTTATCGTAGCCATTATTGCATTTATTTTAGTATGGTTTGTACCAAAAACTAAAAAAGGTAGCGACTAACGAAGAACCACCTAAATGCAAAAAAAGCATTTAGGTGGTTTAATATTTTACATTGGTAATCCCCATATACAATATAGGGCATATATAGTTAGTACCGTCCCTAATATAAAACTACATGATTTTTTAATACTTTCTTTTTTGAAGGAAATCGCATTGAATTCTCCAAAACTTAAAATAAAATAAAGTAATGCTGGAGTGAAAATTAGCATGGCAATCCAATGATCGTGTACAGTCCAATTAATTTGTAGTGCAGGGTTAAATGCGGGTAAAAAGAAAAGTAGACCTAATAAAACCCCTAAAGCATACCCTTTTAAATATATTTTCATAAGATGTACCTCGTTCTTATATCATAATAAATATATTATATAAATAAATAACTTGTATTTTACTTAGTAATTTATAGTATTTTTATAAAAGCTAAGCACAAAAAAAGCCACTTCTAAAGGATTATTTAGAAGTGGCTTTACGTTATTTGAATTATGTATTTAGACACAAATAGAAATCACGTTTAATCCATTGAAAAAAACGTGAGCATATGTTAAATTTATATAGATAGGCACTTTATTTTTAACAGGGTATATTATCTCTATCTTAATTATAAAGCATTGTTTTTCGTTAGTCAACCCCTATACGTATATTTTTAAGGAGTGAATGCGATGAAATCGGAGTTTCAGCAAGAGCAAAAACGTTTGGATAATGTAATGGAGACTATTTCTGAGCAAATGAGTAAGTTGGAGCAAGAAACTTTACAGCGTAAAAACGAAGTTGTAAATATTCGCAAACACTTTTGGGATGAAATTAAGGTCAATATGGATACTTTCGACGATTATCTTGAGACGATTATTGGCTTAAGACAAGAAACGCAAGCATTGTCTGTAAGCCAAAGCACCCACAAACATGCATCGAAAAGATTAGCGACATTACGCCGCATGCAGAAGAACCCTTATTTTGGTCGAATTGATTTCTTAGAAGAAGGCTTGGTAGCTCAAGAACAGGTCTATATCGGTATTTCTTCACTGATGGATAAAAGCGGCGAAGATTTCCTTATTTATGACTGGAGAACACCTATTGCAAGTGTTTACTACGATTACATGCCAGGTCCTGCCCAGTATACAACACCTGGAGGCATTATTACTGGGGAATTGGAGAAGAAGTGGCAATATCTTATTCGTGACGGTGAGCTGCAATCGATGTTTGATACAAGTCTGACAATCGGAGATGAAATTTTACAGCAAGTTTTAGGGCAAGGTACGAACAAACATATGCAAAGTATCGTTGCAACGATACAACAGGAGCAAAACCGCATTATTCGCCATGATCATGGACGGTTGCTTATTGTACATGGTGCGGCTGGTAGTGGCAAAACATCAGCGGCATTGCAACGAATTGCTTATTTACTTTACAAATATCGGGACAGATTGAATGCAGATCAAATAATATTATTTTCGCCTAATGCGATGTTTAACAGCTATGTCTCGAATGTGTTGCCTGAACTTGGTGAAGAAAATATGCAGCAAGTCACATTTCAGGAGTATTTACATCACCGTTTAAGTAAAGAGTTTGAGGTTGAAAATCCATACGAACAATTGGAATACGTATTAACAGCAGCCGATAGCCCGGCTTATAGATCTAGGGTGGCAAGCATCCGATTTAAAGCATCTACGCGCTTCTTTGAAGTGATTAAGGCATATAGAAAGTCACTGGAGTACTCCGGTATGATCTTTAAGGTTATTAACTTTAGAGGGCAGCCGATACTTAGCGCCGAACAAATTGCTGAGCAGTTTTATAGCAGCGACACGTCGATGAACTTTCATAACCGACTGGAAAAGTTAAAAGAGTGGATTTTAAAAGAAGTGAAAGAAATCGAAAGAGTCGAATGGAAGAAGGAATGGGTGCAAGAAGAAATTGAGTTGCTTAGCAACGAGGAATATCAAAAGGCACGCGTTTATTTAGCTAAAAAGCAAGGCTTTGCAAGAGAGACGATAGCGGATTATGAAATGGATACAAAAAAACTAGCGCAATTAATAGTATCGAAGAAATTAAAGACATTGCGGAAACGGATTCGAGCATTGCAATTTATTGACGTCAAGGAAATATATAAGCAGTTGTTTGTAGACCCTCTGCAAATTAAGCAATGGATAGAGGGAGAAACACCAGCTGAGTGGGAGGCTATTTGCCAAGCAACACTACAAATGCTGGAAGACGATAAATTATGTTACGAAGACGCTACGCCGTTTTTATTGATGAAGGAATTGATTCAAGGTTTCCAAACGAATAGTTCAATCAGGCACATTCTTGTTGACGAGGCACAGGACTATTCACCATTTCAATTCGAGTTTTTAAAGCGATTGTTTCCTTTTGCGAAAATGACGGTATTAGGTGATTTTAATCAGGCAATCTTCGCACATGCGAGTGAAATGATTGATTTTCATATTCTGAGCAATCTGTATGGAGCGGATGAAACGGAAGTGATTACGATGACGCGTAGTTATCGCTCTACTAAGCCAATTATCGAGTTTACACGCAAGCTAGTGCCGAATGGCGAAAGCATTATTCCTTTTGAACGTACTGGTGAGCTACCGTTGCTGACACAATTATCTGATCATACAGCTTTGCATCATGCCATTATGGCAAAAGTCGAAGCTTTGCGAAACGAGGGCTATAATAGTATCGCCATCATCTGTAAATCAGCGGAGGAAAGCAAACAAGCGTATGAAGCTCTGTCCGAAATTGAGGATGTGAAGCTTATAAAAAATGGCACACCAGAGTATGAACAAGGCGTTGTCGTTATCCCATCCTATTTATCTAAAGGAATCGAGTTTGAAGCTGTTATTATCTATAATGCTTCTGAGCAAATATATGGCGATGACAGTTTACGTAGAGTTTTCTACACAGCCTGCACGCGCGCCATGCACCATTTGCAGTTATATAGCGTAGGTCAACCAAGCCCGCTTTTAAGCGATGCTATACAGGAAAATCTCCTTTCAGTACAGTGATAGAAAATAATGTAAAAAAGCCGATTCTAGATTGTCATTAGAATCGGCTTTTCTCTATAGGTGTTGTAGTTAGCTTACTACCAATTAGTGTGGAAAGTGCCTTCTGAATCAATACGTTGATACGTATGCGCACCAAAATAATCACGTTGTGCCTGCAATAGATTGGCATTCGATGAGCCAGTTCGGTAACTATCAAAATAGGTTAAAGAAGTGCTTAAACATGGGAAGGCATTACCTGCTTGAATTCCTTCACAAACTACTTTCCGTAAGCTGTTTTGATATGCTTTTGTCTTTTCTGCAAAATAAGGCGCAATTAATAAATTATCTAGAGCAGCTTGTTTTTGATAAGCATCGCTAATGACATTTAAAAATTCTGCACGAATAATGCAACCGCTGCGGAAAATTAATGCTATATTATGCAATTGTAAGTTCCAGTTATAAAGCTCAGAAGTCATTTTATATTGAGTAAATCCTTGTGCATAGGCGCAAATTTTCCCCATATATAGAGCTTGTCTTACGTACTCTACCCACACATCTTTATCTAGATGTTGTTCCTTTTGTGCAGGGCCTGCTAATATCGCTTCTGCACGAACGCGTTCCTCTTTTAACGATGAAATATAGCGGGCAAATAAAGCTTCAGTAATAATGGAAGTAGGGATGCCGTTATCAATGGATTGTATACTTGTCCATTTTCCTGTTCCTTTTTGATTGGCCTTATCGAGAATGATATCAATTAGTGGTAATCCTGTTGAATCGTCTTTTTTTCTTAAAATTTCAGCGGTAATTTCAATTAAATAGCTTTTTAATTCCCCTTGATTCCACGTTTCAAAAATATCAGCAATTTCCTCAACCGCTAATCCTACATTTTTTCTTAAAAAAGTGTAGGCCTCTGCAATTAGCTGCATATCCGCGTATTCAATGCCGTTATGAACCATTTTAACGAAGTGGCCAGCACCTTTAGGGCCAATATACGTACAGCATGGTGTTCCATCGACTTGTGCTGCTATCTTAGTAAGAATAGGAGCCACTTTTTCATAGACTTCAAGATCACCACCAGGCATGATAGAAGGTCCTGTCAAAGCACCTACTTCACCGCCTGATATACCAATTCCTAAATAGCCAATGCCAAATGCCTTCAGTTCATCATATCTCCGCTCTGTATCTTTATAGTGAGAATTACCGCCATCCATAATAATATCGCCTTTCTCAAGTAAGGGTATTAAAGATTGAATAACGGAATCTATCGCATTTCCGGCTGTCACCATCAAGAAAACTTTTCTTGGTTTTTCTAAAGATTGGATAAATTCTTCTATTTTATAATATGGATTTAGTTTTTGCGCTTCTTCTTTTTGTAAAAGCTTGTCGGTTAAATCCGGTGTATAATTATAGACTGCTACTTGCTCGCCTTTATTGGCCATGTTTAAAGCAATGTTGCTGCCCATAACACCTAAACCAATAACGCCTATTGTATTTAACATTGTGTTCGCTCCTTTTTCACATTTCTACACGAATATATTAAGTAATAAAATAAACACTAAACCTGCAACAGAGACAACTGTTTCTAGCAATGTCCATGTAGCAAAAGTTTCTTTCATGCTTAACCCAAAGTATTCTTTAAACATCCAGAACCCTGCATCATTGACATGTGAAGCAATTAAACTTCCTGCGCCAGTTGCAAGTACCATTAAAGCTGGATTGACATCATTTTGACCTAACAGTGGGATGACTAGCCCTGCTGTTGTTAAGGCGGCAACTGTTGCAGAGCCTAATGAAATACGTAAAATAGCCGCAATAATCCATGCTAATAAAATCGGCGATAATGATGTGCTATGGAATAAATTTGCTACATAATCACCAACTCCGCCATCAATTAAAACTTGTTTAAAGGCGCCACCCCCACCGATAATTAACAGCATCATACCTATATGCGTAATCGCTACTGTACAAGATTCCATTACCTGTTTAATAGGGATATTTCTCGCTATTCCCATTGTGTAAACGGCAACTAATAAGGAAATCAACATCGATGTTCCGGCTTCTCCGATAAAACGGATAACTGCTAAAATGCTGTTATCTTCAAAGCCCATTGTTTTTTGGAGCAGTGTAATAATAGTCGCGATGGACATTAAAATAACAGGTAATAATGCAGTGAATACACTAATAGCGAAGCTTGGCGTATCTTCTAGTTTAAATGTTTTTTGTTCACCTAGAGAGGCGATGTTCCCAGTTTTGTTGAATGATTCAGGAACTAATTTTTTCGTCACTTTAGTAAGAACGGGTCCCGCTAAAATAACAGTTGGAATGGCGATAATAAAACCATAAAGCAATACTTCGCCGATGTTTGCCCCAAATTCTCCAGCGATAACAGTAGGCCCTGGATGTGGAGGCAAAAATCCATGTGTGACAGATAAAGCTGCTGCCATTGGAATACCTAGATATAAAATCGATATCTTTAATTGTCTTGAAATAGCAAAGACAATCGGAATTAATAACACGAGTCCTACTTCAAAGAACAGGGCGACGCCGATAATAAAGGAGGCTGCTACAACGGCCCATTGAATATTCTTTTCCCCGAATTTGTTAACAAGCGTCATGGCAATGCGTTGCGCACCACCAGAATCAGCGATTAACTTGCCTAACATGGCACCAAGACCAAATATTAAGGCTAAGTGGCCTAACGTACCGCCTAATCCTGCTTCAATTGTTTTGACAATGCTATCTAAAGGCATCCCTAGAGCCAAAGCTACTCCAAATGACACGATAATTAATGAGATAAATGTATTTAATTTAAACCCCATTATTAAAATTAACAGAGCAATAATCCCAATACTTACGATAACTAATGGCATATATTCTCCTCCTTTTAATTCGAGCTTAATAAGCTTCTTTGATAATTAGATATAGATGTATACTCGTCTGTTAAGAGTCTAGATAAACGAATGAAAATAGGGAGTAGTTGTCTATATTCTTTTGCTGCTTCTTCTATTGGTGTATGTGTATAGGTGTCACCAACCATATCTGCAGCAATCTCAAAGGAATTAATTTTTCCGAGAGCATATAAACCTAAAATACAAGCGCCAAGACATGAGCTTTCATAGCTTTCAGGTACTGTGACTTCGGATTCAAAAATATCGGCCATCATTTGTCTCCAAATGACAGAGCGAGAAAATCCACCTGTTGCTTGAATGCGTGTGACAGGGCTTTCCATATATTCGAGTAATGCTAAATACACCGTATATAAGTTATAGATAACTCCTTCAAGAGCAGCTCGTATCATGTGTTCTTTTTTATGTGATAGTGTTAAACCAAAAAATGAGCCGCGTGCATTAGGATTCCATAAAGGCGCACGTTCTCCTGATAAGTAGGGATGAAATAGTAATCCATCTGCACCAGGTCTTACACGTTCAGCAATTTTTGTTAACACTTCATAGGAATCAACACCAAGTCTTTTGGCTGTTTCAACTTCGGACGAGGCAAATTCATCACGAATCCAACGTAGAACCATACCACCATTGTTTACAGGGCCACCAATAACCCAATGGTTTTCTGTTAAGGCATAACAAAAAATTCTACCTTTTACATCTGTTTTAGGTTTATCGATAATAGTACGGATGGCACCGCTTGTTCCGATTGTGACGGCAATTTCACCTTTTCCAATAGCATTAACACCTAAATTTGAAAGTACGCCATCACTGGCACCAATGACAAAGGGTGTTTGCGGGTCAATGCCCATTTGTTTAGCTAAATCAACATGACAGTTCTTAAATAATGTTGTTGTTGGAACAAGTGTCGATAATTGTGCTCTTGTAATACCTGCGATATTTAACGCTTCTTCATCCCAATCTAATGTATGAAGATTCATCATGCCCATCGCGGAGGCTAGTGAATGGTCCACAACATATTGATTGAAAAACTTTTTAAAAATATATTCTTTAATGCCAATATATTTTTTTGTTTTACGAGCGATTTCAGGGTGTTCATTTACAAGCCAAGTAATTTTGCTTAAAGGGGACATTGGATGAATAGGTGTACCTGTTCTTTTATAAATCTCGAGTCCATTCCATTCATCTTTAATTTTTAGTGCCCATGCTTCACTGCGGTTATCTGCCCAAGTAATGACGGGTGTTAACGGGATGTCGTTTTCATCTACGGCGATAATACTATGCATAGCACTACTAAATGACACAAATAAAAGGGGCTTATCTGAGTGGTGTTTCATAATGTTCGTGATTACTTGAAGCACTGCTTGAAAAATCTCTTCAGGGTTTTGCTCAGCCGTCGAAATATCAGGAGTATAAAGTGGATACCCGATACTATCCTGTTGAATAACTTTTCCGTTTTCACTGAACAATACGGCTTTTGTGGTCGTAGTACCTATATCAACACCTAACATATAGCTAGTCATGTTCTAGTTCAACTCCCTTAGATAGTAATTGTTGTGACCGCCATAAGTCATCAACCTTTCCTTGAACATCACGGAAATTCTCGTGTAAAGATTGAATCATAAGCTCTCGATCTTTTGCTCGAATGGCCTCAATATACAGCTCATGATTTTTTAAAATGCGCGCGAAATCTTCGTGTTTTTCTTTGAAGCGCATACGCATCGATAACAAAATAAAGCCTTCCATTACAGGCTTTAAATTCGTCCAAATCATCGTGATATAGGAATGCCCAATAGATTGAATTATAGTCTCGTGAAAAATAACATCCTGATAAGAAAATTCATCCGCATCATTATATTTAACCGCGATTTTCATCATTTCTAATATTTTGCTAAGTTCCATCGCTAAAGTAGTTGTGTCCATTTTAATAAGACGTTCAAAAACAAATGTTTCAATTAGTAAACGAACATCATAAATTTCTTCAATTTCTTTTTCTGGTAAACCGATGACAACAGCACCCATTCTTTCTAAACGAATAATGTTTTCGGATGCTAGTATTTTCAGGGCTTCACGAATAGGTGAACGACTTACTTCAAAATCGGCTGCTAATTTGTTTTCTGAAAGAATGGTACCGCTTTCAATCAAGCCTGAAAGAATGCGCATTCTAAGCTCGTAAGCGACGCGATCTCCTGTCGAAGCCTTAGAGAGCCATTTTTGTGGATATAAATAATCCTTAGAATCATTCATAATTTCACCCTTTTTATTGTTTTAGTATACTTGTATACAAGTATTATAATCAGAATGAAAATAAGATTGCAAGCGTCTTACTAGGAATAGATTCATTAGTGGTATATAGAAAGCAAAGAAAGCCAGTGAAATTTTATAATGAATAAAATTTCGCTGGCTTTCTACTATTGAAGTTTTACTTGAATTCGTCCAACACCGTTTAAATATTGCTCATAGCGCGCAATCTCAAGCTTTACAGGATTTACAGGGAGTTTTTCGGCATTTTCTATATCAAATTGCTGTCCAATAAACATATAGTTTTCTTCCTCGGAAATCCACTCGCTATTTGAATGATAAGTTTCACCATTTGCATCGATAAAATGATTAAACACACTTTTAAATTCATTTTTTTGATAGGTTAATACTTTATATTCGATTTCAAAGTTATCTTTTATATCAAGCTCGATATTTATATTTTGGGGCTGATTAATAATATTTTTCTTATTAAAATCAATGACTACGAATTGGTCCGCTTTATCGATAGCCTCGATTTCTCGAAATTCAATCGTAATACTTTCAGGGATACGGAAATAATTGCTCTCAAGCAGAATACTAAATTGGGTATCTTCATAATTCCCAAATCCAGAATAGCCGTTTCGAATTTTGCCCCATTCCTCTTGATGCTCATCATAAATGCGAATGTCTTCAAAGCTTAATATTTTTTTAGAATTCGATGAATCTATCGACATTTTCAACTCTGTTCTAAGCGGAGAAATAATTAGCTCATGGATAGTAAAGCCTTGCCCATCAACAGTTACATGCTTATTAATAAGGTATTTTTTCGACGCCTTAATAGCATTATTTAATGTAAAAGACATGTGAAAGGCCGTTTCTGGCTGATCTCTAAGTGATAAGATTATTTCAAAATCTTGCGATGTATAATCCATACCTTGGCTTGCGGCCACTTCAATAGTATTTTCTACTTCAAACGTTCCCTCTGGCTGGGCTGGCCAGCTACTACCATAAGAGGCCTCGATTCGTTTACCCTGCTGTTTAATTTCTGTACTTATACCAGTTAAGTTTGCCAAGTCTTCGTCTGATTGAAGTTTATAGGAAATAATCATGCCGGATTCATCTGCTACAACACTTGTAATCGTTAGTGTTTTTCCATTAATCGTCTGGCTCACATTCATAGGCTCGTAATATTCGTTGTCCATAATATCTTTCATGCCTTTATCATAGGTAATCATTTCGACAAGTGGTTTTAATACTGGAATTTGTGCCATTGCATAGGCAAGTGCAGGTGACATTCTGATGGAGCTAATAAGGGCAATCATTATAATAGCGGCAGTAATCGTAATTTGTAAAAGTCGTTTTTGACGAGCCCTTCTTTTTAATTGCTTGTATGCAATGGATTGTTTAGATGATTGCAATGTTTCTATAGGCACTGATTCCAGTAATTCTAAATATCTTTGTTGTTGTTCATCATTCATCTGACTCATGAAATACCCCCCTCTCCTAATAAGTGACGAAGTTTCTTTAATGTTTTATGTAATCTTGATTTAACTGTGCCTTCAGGTATTTTTTGTAATGTGGCAATGTCGCTGTTTTTTAAATCTTTAAAGTACTTTAAATGGATAAGTTCCTGTTGCTCAATGGGAAGCTTTGTAATCACATCATTTAGTTCAAATAGTTCTGCCATCTGCTGAGGCTGTTCCTCTAGATTATTTGTTACGACTATGCGTTTTTGCTGTCGTTTCATCATTAAACATGTATTAATCACAATACGTACAAGCCACGTTTTAAAATACTGAGGTGTTTGCACTTTATGAATATTTTTTAGGCATTGATAGGTCATTTCTTGTAATGCATCATTGGCATCATGCTCATTTTGCATATAGCTATAGGCAACGCGATACATAGAATCTCTATATAGTTCTAAAAGTCTTAATTGTGCCGCTTCATTTCCCGTAATGGCTTGTTTAGCAAGCTCGATTTCGTCCATCTCCATGCCTCCTTTAATGATTAGATGCACCAGCTAAATTATTCGTTCATTTTATTTTATAAAATTTAAAAAGTAGTGTATGTAAAATATTTATTTAGCAGCAAGTCTATTTCTGCACAAAAAATCCCCTTTAAATAAGTGCTGTAACGTTCTACATTGTCTATTTAAAGGGGATATACAGATATTTTTTTGTTAGTTGTTAACGATCCCAAAATCGACCATCAGCTATACCTTGAATAAATGATTCGATTGTATCGGTTTTTAAATTATAGACGCCTGATCCATCAGGGTTTATTCTGCTTGAATCCAATGCATGCGCATCACTAATGTCAAAGGCTATAGGCTTACAATGTTTATAGGCCGTTTCCATGAACTCAAACACAGGTGTCTGAATAAGCGATTCACTACTAATGACTAATATACCATCAAAAAGGCTGGCATCTGTTGTGTCATACGTATCGGTTACTTTAAGAGAGTCATTGAATCGACTAACCTTTTTATCGACGATACTATAATTTAGTCGATTTTTTGCTAAAGTCTGAATCCATTTCGTTAGAAGTGGTAAATCAGGTTTGCCATTCAATACGATGGCGACATTTTTTGTGTCGGGTTTAAAGATTGTATTAGCCATGCTGAGTGCAGGTGATTTTTTATTGGAATGTACTTCAAGATTTTGCTTTGGCAATTCCACTCCAATATTGCCCGCTACTTCCTGCGCCAATTCATGGTCGATATGATTGATCAGGTCGATGGCATTCGATTTCACTACATTTGAGTTACATTTACCTAGTTCAAAACTAAAGGCTTTTTTAATATGGTGTTTCTCAAAAGGAGCCATACTATTATAAAATAGCTTAGCTTGCGAATAAAAATCGAGGAAGCTTTCGCTACGACCACGAATCTTACGACCATCTATTTTCTCCTGATAATGCTCATAGCCACCTTCTTCAGCAGGAACAGGCGCTGGTTGATTGTCATTTAAGCCGTTGCGATGATAGCTTGTTTGCCCTTGGAATATTGCCATTTGGTGCATTCCGTCACGCTGATTGTTTTGATAAGGACAGACAGGTTGATTAATTGGAATCTGGTGGAAGTTAGGTCCTCCTAATCGGGATAATTGTGTGTCTGTATAAGAAAATAATCGCCCTTGTAAAAGCGGATCATTTGAAAAGTCGATTCCAGGTACAACATGCCCTGGGTGAAAAGCAACCTGTTCTGTTTCAGAAAAGAAGTTATCGACATTGCGGTTCAATGTCATTTTACCAACGATTTTGACAGGAATCTCTTCCTCAGGCCATAGTTTAGTAGGGTCTAAAATATCAAAATCAAATGCATGCTCATCTTCTTCAGCAATTAACTGTAAACCTAATTCCCATTCGGGATAATCGCCTTTTTCAATTGCTTCATATAAATCTTGACGATGGAAATCTGGGTTTTTCCCCGCGATTTTTTGGGCTTCGTCCCAAACGAATGAATGTACACCTAAAGTAGGCTTCCAATGGAATTTCACAAAATGGGCTTGTCCTTTAGCATTGATAAGACGGAAAGTATGAACGCCGAAGCCTTCCATCATTCGTAAGCTACGTGGAATGGCACGATCACTCATATGCCACATAACCATATGGGCCGTTTCGGGATTCTGTCCAATAAAATCCCAAAATGTGTCATGAGCACTTGCACCTTGTGGAATTTCATTGTGTGGTTCCGGTTTTACTGCATGGACAAAATCAGGGAACTTAATGGCATCTTGAATAAAGAAAATAGGCATATTATTGCCGACTAAATCATAATTGCCTTCGTCTGTATAAAATTTAGTGGAGAATCCTCGTACGTCCCGAACTGTGTCATTCGACCCTCTGGAACCCTGTACTGTCGAGAAGCGAACAAATACAGGTGTTATTTTGGATGGGTTTGTAAGGAAATCTGCTTTCGTATACGCTTCTAACGATTCATAAACTTGAAATACACCATGTGCGCCAACACCACGTGCATGCACAATGCGTTCAGGAATGCGCTCGTGGTCAAAGTGAGTCATTTTCTCACGGAAATGAAAGTCCTCCATAAGGGTAGGGCCTCTTAACCCTGCTTTTAAGGAAAATTCATCTTCTGCCATTTTTAAGCCTTGATTCGTTGTTAAGGCATGTTTTCCTTGGTTATCAATTGTAAATTGCTGTAATTGTTCAGTTTTTTTATTTTCCATGTGAATCCTCCTCCATAGACTATTATTTTGTACATTCCCTTTTTAAAGCAATGGAAACATAGCTGTTGTTGGAAAGAGGATGAACATGAAAGTATTCACATTACCCATGTGGTTTAGCGCAACCTCTACTTTCGTTTCGATAAATTTCCGTTAAGAAAAAATGGTGAATATTATTTATTATTCTTTTGCAATGAAAAATAAATAAGAAGGGGAAACTAGTTGATAGTAGCGGAGGCGCTGACTCCTGCGGGAACGCATGCAGCGTAAGACGCAACAAACCTGCGCGTTAGCGAAGGTTGCGGCTTACGTGCGTGCCCGCGGAAAGCACCGCCGTAGCGGACATCAACGACATAGCAAAAAAGTGTTAGATTGATTCAGTCAATCTAACACTTTTTCTCTTTTGTTTATGGCTCCTTTTATTTACTATCGTATAATTAGCGTTTTATTTTGCCATTTCTACAGCAGGTCGTTCTTTATGCTGAAGGTGACTTGAAATCCAGCCGATGACAACTGCGAGTAAAAGATATATGAGTAAAATTGTGCCTTGTGTCACTAAGTTTGACCAGCCACCAAGGGTAATGACTTCTTGGAAACTTTGTAGTGAGTGCGCCATTGGTAAAACTTCCCCAATTTTAGCTAGTACAGGGTTGCCAAGCACGCCAGGGAATGTGCCACCACACGTTGCTAATTGTAGTACTAATAATGTAACGGCTAAAAATTTGCCGACATTTCCTAAAAGAATAATAAGCATTAGGATAAGGGTCATGAAAGTAAATGAGATGACGATACTTGAAAGGAAAAAGAGCGGTACGCTAGCTACTTCTAATTTAAATCCTAACAGTATAACGACGTCTACAATAACCGATTGAATTAAGCCGACTACGTAGACTAATCCTAATTTATTAATAAAGTGAACGGTGCCAGTCACTTTTAGCAGTTCTCTGCGGCCTAAAGGCAGAATATTAGATGCCATAATGCCGCCTACAAATAAAGCAAGTGACAAGAAATAAGGTGCGATTCCGACACCATAGTTCGGAACGTTAGATAAATCGGATTCTACTAATTCAATTGGTTGAGCAAACATCGATGTCGTTGCATCATCAGATTGAAGAGTAGACGTTTGTGTTGCCGCACTATTGAGCTTTGCTGCTAGCTCATTTGAGCCGACAACTAATGAAGAAAGCCCCTGTTGCAGTTTTGGGAAGCCGCCTGATACTTCATTAATGCCACTAGATAGAGCTGTAATGCCTGTATTAAGAGTCGTAAAGCCTGTCGACCATTTGGCAAAACCGCTTGCAAATGCAGCTGCTCCCTGTTGTAATTGTTGGGCTCCATCAGTAGCTTCAGTCATCTTTGAGCCAAACGTTTGCATATTAGATTGAAGTGCAGCTTGACCTGTAGCCAAGCTATTAGCAGCAGCTGCCACTTGTTGTTGTTCTGTTGTTAAAGTAGTTTCTGTTGCAGATAAGGTCTCTGCTAAAGCAATAATTTGTTGCAATGCTGGATCTTGCTTTATTTCTGGATGAGCATTTATATATTGGGTTAATTGCTCGCTTAAATTATTTGCTGTAGTAGCCGCTTGTTGTTGTCCTTGGACTAGCGCTTTATTTTTAGTAGACCAGTCTGTCATACTTTGACCCATTTGCTCCATGCCTGATTGAAGGGAGTGTTGTGCGCCAGTTAGTTGCTGTAGTCCGCTAGAAAGGGAGTCAGAACCAGTAATAAGTCCTTGTGCGCCATTAGATAGGCTTTCTTGCCCTGCTGACAGGTTGGAACTTCCTGTTTTCAGCTTTTGAGCACCTTCATCTACACTTTGCATGCCAGCTGCTAATTTATCGCTGCCACTTTGTATGTCACTTGCTCCTTTAGAAAGCTTTGCGGCGCCAGTTCCGGCTGTTGCAAAGCCAGTCGAAGCATCCTGGAATTTAGTAAGTACAGATTCGGAGTAAAACTTCGTAATGCTAGCGTTAATTTTCGTTTTCATTTTTTCCACGGCTGTTGTCGTAATTTGTGAAGCGACAAAGTTTTTTCCTGGATTGATTTCATACGAAAGTTTAGATGTTTTTGGGGTTTCTTCCATTAAAGTAGTGACGTTTTGAGAAAAATTCTTTGGAATGGTAATGACCATATAATAGTCGCCTGCTGACAGCCCTTTTTCTGCGGTTTTAGCAGAGACAAAATGGAAGTTTAATTCTTTCCCATCCTTCAGTTCGTCAATAAAATCATCCCCGACATGTAATGGTTCGTTATCGATGATAGCCCCTTCGTCAAGGTTAACGACAGCTACGGGTAGCTTGTCTAATTGTCCATATGGATCCCAGTAGCCGGCTAAAAAGAAGCCAACGTAAATTAAAGGAACAAGCATAAGAAAAATAAAAGCCGTTCGCCCATGTTTATGTTTCCATATGGCTACTAAGTCTTGCAATATTAAGTGAAAACCTTTCATGAAATAATCCTACCTTCCTATTTTTAAAAGATTATTTCATAATAATCTATTGTATTAATGTTGTATAATACATAAATCGTTATTACATAATAGATTTAAAGCTATATAACGGGAGGTCAAAATGGAACTTTTACAGTTAAAGTATTTTCAAACGGTTGCTCGACTTGAACATATGACAAAGGCGGCACAACAACTTCAAATCGCGCAGCCATCACTAAGTAAAACGATTTCCCGTTTAGAGGAAGATTTGGGCGTAGCGTTATTTGATCGAGAACATCGGAAAATTAGCTTAAATGAAGCTGGCAGAATTTTTTTAAACAGAGTGGAAAGAGCGTTTGCAGAATTAAATGAGGGGCAAAGAGAGCTTACACAATTTACTGAACAGGATCAAAAGAGTATTACATTGGCAGTAACAATTCCAAGAGTGTTACCTGCTTTATTAGGATTATTTTTAATGAAATATCCAGATGCGCGATTTCAACAGTTTCTAAAATCCGTTTCTTCTATGAAAAAACTGTTGATGGAAGGGGAGTTGGATTATTGTATATCTTCGGTTCCTATTGAGGGCGAGGGTATTAGATGGGAGCCGCTCATTACAGAAGAAATATATTTAATTGTTCCACCGAATCATCGCTTAGCAGGCAAGGACAGTATTCGGCTGGCAGAGGTAAAGGATGAAGCATTTATTAGTATGAATACCGGATTTGGCTTCCGAAACTTAACAGATCAGTTTTGTCGTGAGGCGGGGTTTGTTCAAAATATAGCCTTTGAGGGGGATGAACCTTCCGTTATTTCTGACTTAGTGCGACAAGGATTAGGTGTGGCTTTCGTTTCTGCTTTATCGTGGGCTTCAAAGACAGAGGAGTCACCTCATAAATTGCGAATTGATGAACCATCTTGTCAACGAACAATTGGACTAGCATGGTCGGAAAAACGCTATTTTACGCCAATGGCTAAAAAGTTCCGCTTATTTGTTTTAGAGTATTTTTTAACGATTGCTTAATATAATAGATGACCCAGCTAGTAGGTAGGGTCATCTAAAAATGAACTAGTTATTCGTAAGCGGACGATACATTTTACTCATGGAGCTATAAAAATCTTGTAAAATCGGATTACTAAGGTTTTTAGTTAAGGCAATGAGTTTAACGGGAATATTGGAAGTATATGTTTCTAAAATAGTCGCTGTTCCTTCTTCAATTTCCCTTTTTATTCTGCTTGTCCCAATGACGCCGAGATACGGATGGTTGAGGACGGCATTTTTTATGCTTTCATCACTATTACAATGTATTGTATTTGGGAAATGAATGCCTTTGTTTAATATTTCAAATTTAATAAATGGCGCTCTTAGGTCGACCAATACCGGATATTTTGCTAAATAGTTTGCTGTTTGTGCAGTGTCGTGTGCTAATTTACTTGAAGAAAATAACACTAAGCTTTCATAATCAATGCATTGGTTGGAAATATCAGCGTTTAACGTTCTGCCATTGACAATAGCAAAGTCCATCTCATTTTGGACTACCTTTTTTAAAGCTTCATCACTGCTATCTACAGCATAAACTTCTATTAATATATCTGGATTCTTTTTTTGAAAATTTACTATATGTGGAAGAAAAAAACGGTCGCAATGTTCATCCAATGCACAAATACGAATAACTTGCTTTTCTCCTTGAAATTCTTCGATTTTTCTTTGTATCGTAAACATCTCATTTAAAATATTTTTTGCATGTTCATAAAGAATTTCCCCAGCTTTCGTTAGCTTTCTTTTATTGTCTACTTTTTCGAAAAGGGGTAGGCCAATCTCATCCTCTAAATGTTGTAGATGCTTTGTAACAGTCGGTTGTGAATAATTAAGACGCATCGCTGCTTGTATTAGTCTTTTTTCTTCTGCTACGATCTGGAATGTCTGAAGGTGTCTAATTTCCAATTAAATAACAACCTTTCCTGTTAATTTCTAAAGCTACATAGTAAGTAAAACGATTATAAATTGCTGATTTAATTTTTGAAATATAATTATAACGCTAAATATTTAAAATAGTAATATAGAATATTCACTATTAGAATATTAATAACCTGTAATGCATTATAAAATAAAACACATGAAAGCGTTAGCAATATTGGGTATTTTCAAAATTTTTCTAAATTTATTTTTTAGCTGAAAGGATGGTCAAACTCACTCGTTTTAAGAGTTAATTCATAAGAAGGATAGATCGCTTTATTATACTAATCACAAAGGGGTGTTATGTTTGAGTACTGCCAAACCAATGAAGATAGAAGAAGGCACTGAAAAGAAGAAAAAGAAAAAGGGCGGGTTAAATGCATATGTATTAATGTTTTTAATCATTTCCGTTCTTACTGTATTAACGTATATCATACCTGCTGGTCAATATGCTAGATATGAGGAAAATGGTAGAACAATGATCGACCCTACGAAATTTGAATATATTTCAAATACACCTGTAGGGTTGCTCGATATGTTTAATGCCTTTCACCAAGGGATGGTAAAAGGTGCACCAATTATTTTATTCGTTTTACTAATTGGTGGTGCTCTTGGAATTATGCAAGCAACAGGGTCGATTGATGCTTTAATTCGATTTACTGCTCAAAAATTCGGTACAAGAAAAAAATTAATTATTCCAGTGATGGTACTGCTGTTCTCATTACTTGGTACACTAATCGGAGCCGCTGAAGACTCATTAGTTTATATTACAATCGTTGCGCCAATGACAATTGCATTAGGCTTTGATGCGTTAACGGGTGTGGCAATTGTATTCCTCGGCATGTTAGGTGCTGGGTTTACTGCAGGTATTACGAATCCATTTACAATTGGTGTTGCGCAAACAGTTGCTGAACTTCCTATGTACTCAGGTATTGGCTTACGTATTGCTCTTTACGTTATATTTTATATTTTATCGGTGGGTTACATTATACGCCATGTCAATAAAATCGAAAAAAATCCTGAACTAGCTGAATACGGCAAGTTTAACCCAAATGAAAGAATTACGTTTGATGAAGGATATAAGTTAAGTAAAAGACATGCAATTTCCCTATTAGTCTTTTTGGGGTGCTTTATAGCGTTGATTTATGGCGTTATTAGTCTTGGTTGGTATATTAGTGAAATTGTAGGGATTTTCCTATTAGGCGCTATTATTATGGGGCTTATCGGAAGACTTTCTGGTAATGAGATGACGGATGCATTTTTAAAAGGCTGTTCTGAAATGATTCCAGGTGCGATGATCATTGGTATTGCTAATACGATTCTTGTCGTGCTTACTTCAGGCAACTTATTAGATACGATTTTACATGCTACTTCTAATTTACTGAATGGCCTACCTCCAAGTGTAACCGCAGTAGGGATGGCAGTAGTCAATTTCTTTATCCATTTCTTAGTGCCATCTGGAAGTGGACATGCATCTTTAGTAATGCCTATTATGGCACCTTTAGCAGATTTAGTTGGTGTAACAAGACAAACAGCTGCGTTTGCTACTGTAATGGGCGGCGGTGTCTCTACTTTAATCATTCCAACTGGTGGCTTATTATTAGCAGCTCTAGGTATGATGGGCATTCCTTATTCAAAATGGGCTAAGTGGGTATTACCATATGTCGCGATTCAGATTGTCATTGTTGTGATCTTTTTAATTATTGCCCAGGCAATTAATTATGGGCCGTTTTAATAACAAAGATAGCTCGGTATGGGACGTTCATTCTTTTCGATATTCGCCATTTTACGTAGGTGAAATGGCGAACGAGGAAAATTTGAGGCGTTTGTAGAATTCCTTTCTATAAAAATATACTAATGGGGTGAATGAAATGGATTATCGTCATGCTTTATCAAAAATTATTGAAGAAAAACGACAAAAATTAATTTCTGTAAGTGATCAAATTTGGGGTTATGCCGAAACAGGCTTTGAAGAGTTCCAATCGGCAGAATTATTATGTAAAACGTTAGAAGAAGAAGGCTTTACGGTAGAGAAAGGTGTCGCAGACATCGATACTGCCTTTGTTGGTAGCTTTGGAACAGGGAAGCCCGTAATTGCTGTTTTAGGCGAATTTGATGCTTTAACTGGTTTAAGTCAAGTTGGTGGCGACATTCAATATAACCCAGAGGTAACAAACGGCAACGGACACGGCTGTGGACATAATTTACTTGGGACAGGTGCATTAGCTGCTGCCATCGCTATTCGTTCTTATTTAAAAGAAAACAATCTTGAAGGTACGGTTCGTTACTATGGGTGTCCTGGTGAGGAAATCGGTAGTGGTAAAACCTTTATGGTGCGAGCAGGATTATTTGATGATGTAGACTTTGCGGTATGCTGGCATCCATGGTCCCGAAATGCAGTATGGTCTATGGCATCTCTAGCGTGCTACGAAGTTTCGTATCGATTTAAAGGGAAAAGCTCTCATGCTGCTAGCACGCCTCATCTTGGCAGAAGTGCGCTTGATGCAGTTGAATTAATGAATGTAGGCGTTAACTATTTACGAGAACATATAATTCCTGAAGCAAGAGTTCATTACGCTGTCACGAATACGGGTGGCGTATCACCGAATGTTGTACAAGAAAAGGCAGATGTCTTGTATTTTATTCGTGCACCACGTGTAGCGCAAGCTGAAGATATTTATCAACGCATTTGTGATGTCGCAAGAGGGGCTGCCCTTATGACTGGCACAGAGGTAGAAATTGATTTTGCATCAGCAGCTTCTGATATATTGCCGAATAATACATTAGAAAAAGTCATGTATGATAACTTTGTTGCCTTAGGTGTTCCGCAATATGATGAAAAAGAACAACAATTTGCGAAAGATATTCGTGCAACATTATCTGAGGCCGATAAAAATGAAGATATTAAGGCGAATAAAGAACTAGCAGGGCAAGATTTAGCACATGTCATCGACCCATTTATCCCATCTAACGGAATATTGCCAGGTACAAGTGATGTTGGCGATGTGAGCTGGGTTGTCCCAACTGTACAATGTATGGTAGCGTGTGAACCGGTAGGAACGCCTCTGCATACTTGGCAAATCGTTTCAACGGGTAAAACTTCAATTGCCCATAAAGGTATGCTGCATGCTGGTAAAGTAATGGCGGCAACTGCTATTGAAGCGCTACAAAACCCTGAAGTCATTGAAAAAGCGAAACAAGAATTAATTGAACAACGCAATGGTGAGGACTATGTATGTCCAATTCCTCCTGAAGTGAAAAAATATAAACTTCAAACCGTTTAAAGAGTTAAAAATCCACTGTGCCTATATAAAGCACAGTGGATTTTCTGCTTTAATGTAGCGGTTAGGATTTTATCGGTGGGATTGCATTCTTACAGATGATAGTAGATGTTCTACTAGCGATAATGCGAGCCTTACTTGTGATTGGAGGAGTTCTACCAGCGATAATGCGAGCCTTACTTGTGATTGGAGGAGTTCTACCATCGATAGTGTGAGTCTTACCCGCGATTGCAGAGGCTCTATGAGCGATTCCCTCTGCCCGCGGAAAGCGTAGTGATTTTTATGCTATAGGCTATTTCTATAATGAAAGGAGAGGCTGATGAGGTAGCTTCTTTTTATAATGCATAGCCTTTGCAAAAATGAGTTCTAAGTAAAAATCCACGAAGACTCCAGCAGGAACAGCACAAAATGTAAGACGCAACAAACCGCACGTTAGCGAGGGTTGCGGCTTACGGTGTGCCCGCGGAAAGCGTAGTGGATTTTTACGCTATAGGCTATTTCATAATGAAAGGAGAGGCTGATGAGGTAGCTTCTTTTTATAATGCATAGCCTTTGCAAAAATGAGTTCTAAGTAAAAATCCACGAAGACTCCTGCGGGAACAGCACAAAATGTAAGACGCAACAAGCCGCGCGTTAGCGAGGGTTGCGGCTTACGGTGTGCCCGCGGAAAGCGTAGTGGATTTTTACGCTATAGGATATCAGACTTTGCTTAACACCAAACAATTACTTCGTGGGGCGTAGTTTGGGCTGGAATGCTTCTTGTCGTTGGTCCATACACAACAATAAGGGTGCGATTTGCAGGACTTTTTGTAAAAGGCTGCCCATTTCTCAGCAAAATAGGTGTGTAAGGAGCAAGATTTAATTGTAACTGCCCATCACTACTCAATAATTGAGCGTTAAAATAATCTACTTTAACATTTTGATAGCTGTTTTCTTTTGCAACGATAAGTGCTTGGTATTGTGGGGGATAAATCAAAGGCGCAGGCGCATTGCCATCATAATATCCAACAATTCGATCACCACGTCTCACAACTTCTTGATTGACAAAGTAAGTAGTGGGTGAAATCACAAAATTAACGATGCCGCCAGCACCGTCTTCTACCGTCATTAACGTATAACAACCTTCACTTTGCCCATTTTGTCCAGTTGCAAAATCATTTATTTGCGTAACGACGCCCTGAAAAAAATTAAAATTTACCATAGCCATTCCTTTCTTAGAACGCAATCCCCAATGACAATAAGGAAATTGCCGTCTTATAATACAGTGTTATTTTAATCTATGTAACAAGTCATACATGGGTGACAGTGTATGCTTAGCTTATAAAAAAGCAATAATATATTTTTTTCCTGAATCACTATATACTTAATTTGGGCTAAACGTAATTTATCTAAGGAGGGGAGCCTATTGAATTGGATTTCTAAAAATAAGAAACCCTTTTTAGCATTCATCGTTATCATTATTTTTATTGCGGGTCTGCTCGATATTAAATATGAGGGACTATTTTTTCAAATGTTACCTAAATCGATTCAAACCTATTTAGCTAACATGTTTTAACTAAAACATTTTTAAGCAGTAGACCAAACTTTCTGCTTAAATAAATACTTTGATAAATAAAAAATCCCCAGCTTGGCCAAACTTTAAAATGAAAAGACGATGATCAGCTAAGCTGCTTCATTGCTTTTCAATAAAATCAATGGGGGATGGCTATGTCAAATATGAACAAAAATCGTAACAATGCAAAAGTCACGGACAAGCAAAGTGCGAAAAAACCATTTCAAGGTGGCAAGAAGCTTTATCAAGGGGAGTTTGGATCTGAATTCGATTTTGACGGCGCTTCAGCACAAGCGAATAACGTTTCTGAAGCACAAGAGAAGACAGCCTCACGACAACCTGTAAGCGAGCGGACTGCATGGCACTAGTTTGTATTTGACAACTATTCAATACATTGAGTTGAAAGGACTAAGGTGTACACCTTAGTCCTTTCTTAAATCCATTTTCTGTGGAATTTTTATTGAAACCGTCGTACCTATCCCTATACTTGAATTGATTGTAATGCCATAGTGAGCGCCGTAGTACAGTTTAATGCGCTGATCGACATTGTTAATGCCAACGCCGCCGAGTTTTGTTCGCTTTTCGTTAGGCTCTTTTGTTAATTGTGTAACGTTAAAGCCAGGTCCGTTGTCTTGGACGATAAACTCCACATCATCTCCACTAGGAATTGCTCGAATGTCAATATGACCGATATGAGAAGTGCCTCGAATGCCGTGATATAAAGCATTTTCAACAATTGGTTGTAAAAGAATCTTCGGCATTTGGACGTTTCGGATTGTTTGATCACCGACAATCGTATAATTCAACTTATCTCCGTAACGTTCTTTTTGGATAAACAAGTATTGACGCACATGGTCTAATTCATTTTCTACAGTGGTCAGTTCGTTTCCGCCACTAAGTGACAAGCGGAAAAATTGGGCAAGTGCTTTTGTTATTTCAATTACTTTATCACTATCGTTAAACTCCGCCATCCAAACAATCGTATCTAATGTATTGTATAAAAAATGAGGATTAATTTGACTGTGGAGCGCACTAATTTCGGTTGCTCTTAAATGTTTCTCTTTTTCCGTAATTTCTTGCATTAATTTTTCAATTTGCCCAATCATACTATTAAAATGGTTTGCTAAACTTTGCGCCTCATAACATCCTTTTTCATCAATAGGTACTTCTTTTAAGCCGTTTTCGATATTTTGCATCGCTTTTTCTAAACGTTGAAATGGGGTTGTAATGCGTCCGGCAAATAAAGCTACGCTAACTGCAGCTATAATAAAAAGAATGGCACCGACTAGTAAAAAGATTTCGAGCAGTTGCTTTTTAATCATGAGCAGTCCGTCTTGTGAGGATACTCCAACAAAAGTCCAGTCTGCATTATTTAACTTATAGGTGTGCGTTAACGTATTTTTTTCTTTATCATAGACAGCTTGATTGGCGATAATTTGCTGTAATTGTTGTTGTTTTACGTGATTTTCAAAATATGCTGTGTCCCTATGATAAACAACTTCTCTATTGTCATTGATAATAAAAGAAAAACCATTTTTGCCTAAATCCAAGTTAGCTAAAAAGTCTTCAATTACTTTATATTGGATATCAATAAGTAATACACCGATATTTTGTCCTTCTGTATTTTTTATTTCACGGCTAATCGAAATGACCCAATTGTCTTTATCCATTGAAAATTGCTGCATGCGAGCCGATGTCAGGACGGGTTTGCTGCCATTATTAACAGCCGCCACATACCATTGTTCCTTCATCATATTGCTCGACATACTCATAATTAAGCCCTTTTCATTGGACAGAACTTGCCCGTCTTTACTAACAATAACGACAGATTGAATGAATGGATCTGTTGCCATCGTTGTTTGAATCATAGATAGTATATTTTGTTTTGTAGTAAGGTCACGTTCGGCATTTGAAAAATAGGTTACTAGCTGAGGATCTTCAGCTAGTAAAGCGGATACTGCTTTTAAACGGTCGATATAAAGGTCAATATACATACCGCTCTTTTCAACTGCTGTTTTTGTGCTAGATGTTGCTTCACTTAACACGACAGAGGAAATGCTATAATACAAAATACCACCCATTAATAACAATATAAGGCCACTTGCTTTTAAATAATGAAGGGCGATTTGCATGCGTAATGTTTTAAACATATTCCATTGCTTCACAATTAGTCCCTCATCTTTTCTCTAAACTGATTTGGAGAAATATCAAATTTCCTTTTAAATGTAGCACTGAAATAATTGGGATCGTCAAATCCAACTGCTGCCGCAATTTCATATACTTTCATATCCGTGCTGAGTAAAAAAATTTTTGCGCGGTCTAAGCGGATTGACAGCATATAATCTTGAAAGTTTTTACCATAAAGCCTCTTAAATAGGCTACTTAAATAGGAATTACTTAGTGCCAATTGCTTTGCTAAATAGTTTAAAGAGAAATCGACATTGGCGATATTACGATCAATCTCCTTTTGGATTTTAGCTTTATAACTAGTGTCGTTATTTATTTTCGTATCATTTATAATACCTTCCACAAGTCGAGTTATTTCATGTTGATTTTGTGTTGCATGTAGTTTTTCTATTAGATTTTTTAATGTTTCCTGAATGTCTTTTTTAGAAACAGGTTTTAATACATAATCATCAATGCCCGCTTTTAAAGCCGTTACGGCGTAATCAAAATAATCATAGCCAGTAATAATAGCAATTTTAACATCAGGTTTAATTGCTTTAGCTGCTATGGCAAAGTCAAGGCCATTCATTTTGGGCATATTAATGTCTGCTAGAATAAGGTCAGGGCTCTGTTCTTGAAAGATTTCAAGCGCGGTTTCTCCATTGGACGCCTCACATACTTCAGAGATGGAAAGTTCCTCAAAATCAACAAATGAACGAATTCCTTTAATAATTATAGCTTCATCATCGACAACTAATAATTTATACATGACTTTCACCTCTTTATAAATTAGTGCTCAGGAATGCAAATATGTGACTCCTGCTTCGTACACATCCACTATACATTCCGCGGAAGTCTTCGTGAAAGTAAAAGGAGTAGAATAGCGTCTGTTCTCTATAAGTTTCCACGGAGTAAGGAGAATGACTACATCGCAAAAATGCAGGCACAATGTAAGCCGCAACCTTCGCTGTTGAGCGGTCTGTTGCGGCTTACGCGTTGGTAATTGTGCGAGAATTGTGTGAGTGCCTGGCACTGATTTTTATTTAGTTAGATGCACTAAGTAACCATATCCAGCTGCTTCCATTTCAGCTTGTGGAATAAACTTAATGGCAGCACTATTGATACAGTAACGTAAACCGCCACGATCGATAGGTCCATCATTAAACACATGTCCTAAGTGACTATCGCCACTACGGCTTCTCACTTCGGTTCTAATCATATTATAGCTAGTGTCTTCGAATTCACGAACTACAGCTGGATCAATCGGCTTAGTAAAGCTTGGCCAACCGCATCTCGAATCGTATTTGTCCGCTGATGAAAATAGTGGCTCACCTGTTACGATATCAACATAAATACCTGGATCGTAGAGGTCCCAGTATTCATTTGAATAAGCCATTTCCGTACCATTGCCTTGTGTTACGCGGTATTGTTCTTTTGTTAACATTTTTTTAATCTCCTCATCACTTGGCTTTGGATATAGCGTTTGGTCAATGAGTGAAGGAATTTCTTGATTTTCCAAAGAATCAAATTCTACATGGCAATAGCCATCTGGATTTTTTTCTAAATAATCTTGGTGATATTCTTCCGCCACTGTAAAGTTTTTAAGTGCTTCCACTTCCGTAACAATCGGATCATCATAACGTTCCTGTTCTTTCGCTACCACCTGATCAATAATGGATTTATCTGCTTCATCTGTATAGTAAATACCTGTACGATACTGTGTGCCACGGTCATTTCCTTGCTGATTTAATAAAGTTGGGTCAATAATTTGGAAGAAATGTGTTAATAGCTTTTCTAAATTAACGCGCTCAGGATCGTAACGTACATGGACGGTTTCCGCATGGCCTGTGTTCTTCCAAATTACTTCCTCGTAGGTTGGATTTTCTGTGTTGCCATTGGCGTAACCTGACACGGCATCATATACACCGTAAACACGTGCCATATAATGTTCTACACCCCAGAAGCAGCCACCTGCAAGATAAATATCTTTTAAATTATTTGTATCGAAACTTAAGTTAACGTTTGGATTAGGTGGATATTTTGATTCAGCTTGGGCTGTACTTGCACTACTAGTTAACAAAGAATTGTCAGCCGAACATGCTGATAACAATAGGACAATACTAAATAATGCGCCAAATAGTTTGAATTTCATTAGCTGTACCTCCCTTTATTATTGGATACTTTTAAATTTCTCAATAATTTGTGAATTGCTTACATGACCCGGTAGCGATTGAATAAGTGTGCCATCTGAGCCGATATAAGCTGACGTTGGATAAGCTCGCACGTTGTATTGTTTTGCAATAGTACCATCTTCATCTAATAGCACTTTAATATTGGCTGTATTTTCAACTCCTTTAAACCATTTAATAAAGGCATCACTGTTTTTTTCATTATTGAAATTCGGAGAAACGATGCTTAAGACAATAAAATCTTGCTCCTCGCCAGCTAGCGTATTTAATTCTTCTAAACCTGCTAGGCAAATAGAGCACCAAGAAGCCCAAAACTTCACATACACCTTTTTGCCTTTATAGTCAGCAAGATTGTGAGTATCACCTTCGATATCCGCTAATTCAAAGGTTGGTGCATAAATCCCTTCATTGTTAGCCGCTGCTTTTGTAGTAGCTGTACTTTTGGCATTGCCAGAGCAAGCAACTAAAAGAAATACTGCCGCTAATAAAACGACAAGTTGTTTCAAATGAACCATACGAAAGCTCCTTTCTTATTGTGGAATAAACGTTAGCAACAGGTTTAAATTGTTAGTCATTAAGACAATGCCCATAAAAATAATAATGATGCCTCCCGCAATTTTGACTTTCTGTGCATGCTTATTAATTTTTTTAACATGCCTTAATAGTAAATCTGAGAATATAGCAAGCAGTAAAAAGGGAATTAATAGCCCAAGTGCATAGAAAAACATCATCACTGCCCCATAAGTAGCTTGCCCCTCACTTGCTGATAAACCTAATACCGCCCCAAGAATAGGCCCGATACAAGGCGTCCATCCCATACTAAAGGTGAGACCTAATAAATAGGTGCCGAGTAAATCACGTTTATTACTTCTTGTTAGCTGTACTTTCGTTTCTTTCTGAAGGACAGCTAATTTTACGATGCCGACTTGATGTAAACCGAGCAACACGACTAGTGCACCACATACGACGATAAACCAATCGGTATTAATGACCGCACCAAGAAAACCGGCGCCAAAACCTAAAATAACGAAGCTCGTTGAAAGACCAAAAACGAAAATAACTGTTTTGAATAGTAAATGCGGGTTCATTTGCCATTTACCAATAGTGAAGACATGTTGACTAGCTGTCCCATTTGCATTGGTTGAAAGAACGGATAAATAAACAGGTAGCAAAGGGACAATACAGGGGGAGAGGAAAGAGAGTATCCCCGCAATAAAAACCGTACTAAATAGTAGCTGTCCGTCCACGAATGAAGCACCACCTTTCTTCTATAGCTTTATAGTAAAAAAAGTGAGGCAAAAGCAACATAGAATGATTTTCTGTAACTCTTAGATATCATCTTGTAAAAATGGCATATGTGTAAGTACGGTTGATTGAGGAGCTTTACATAAAATAAGTAATGAAATATACACAACAGTGGTTTTGAAAATTTTGGTAAGATAGAGGGGAGGGGTGTGAATAAATGAATGAAAAAATTGCAATAGAACTTGGTCAATTAATTAAACATCATCGTCTGCAAAAGAAATATAAACAAGATGATTTAGCTATTGGTATTTGCACACCATCTTATTTAAGCAGAATAGAAAATGGTGTCGTAGTAGCTGATGAGGCAATATATCGGTTACTGCTAGAGCGTTTGCAAATAGATATAGACAAGTACGTAGGAAATCAGCAACATCTAGATGAACAATTAGAATCTATTTTTGAAAAAATATTATGTCATCAAAAACTTACAGAACATGAAGTATCTCTTTTTTCGCCTTTTTCACAAACTACATATTTGAATGCAACATCTATTAAATATGAAATTGTGTATTGTCGTTATTTACTTTCTTTAAATGAAATTAAGCTTGCAACAAAGCACTTAGCTAAGATCCAACCATTTATAAACTGGCAATCAAACAGAGTAACACAAATGTATTTATTAACAATAAGCAATTATTATTTATTAACTGAACAACACTCAGCATTAATCGAGTTGAACAAGCAGTACCAATCCAATCATTATTTTATCGATACTAAGCGTTATGAGCATGCATTTTACCTTTATAATCTTGCATTTGCTTATGATCGCAGTTATCAGTACCATCTTGCACTTCAATATGTAAACGCTGCTAGAGATTCATTTACACATCATTATTCTCCATTATTTCAGTTAAATCTCTATTTACTAAAAGCTGGAATATACAATGACTTATATCAATTTGATCAGGCTATTGCTGAATACGATGCGAGTTTAAATTTAGTGAAGCATGTACCAAATTTACAAACAGCTACTCAATTGAGTTCAATCTATAATAATTTAGCTTACTGTTATGAATGTCAGGGTGCCTATTCACAAGCTATTGAACAGTATCAAAAAGCTTTAACTTATCATACAAGTTCATTGACTGTAATTAATTTGATTCGAACTTTTTACCGAAATGAAGAGATTGAAAACGTAAAGTGTTATATCGAAAAATATAGTGAGTTACCAACTAATGCATTGCATCAACAATATCAACTAGAAGTAATACGTTATGTGACGCAGGAGAATATTGAAATCGCCACTTTAAAAAAACTTGAAGAAAAAGCATTAGCTTATTTTGAAACGCAACAATACTATTCTCTTGTGCTATTTTATGCGCCATTATTTGCACATCTTTATAAAACAATTCAAGCATATAAATATGCGAGTAATTGTTATGAAAGAGCGCTCTATGCAAGTGAAAAAGCTCGTGAACGAATGAGTTAGTTTAGCAACTAAGGGGGAGGGGATTGCTGTGGAGATTATCCGAAAATACGGTTTGTTATTAGGAGGATTTGGCTTTTCTTATTTAGGCAATTGGATTTATCTTGTAGCTTTAAATTTAATGGTTTGGCATTTAACGTATTCTGCAACAGCAGTAGCAGGTATTTTTATTGTTGGTCCGATTGCGCGCATACTGACGAATTTTGTGGCAGGTTCCATTATTGATCGATCAAATAAAAGAAACATCATGATAGCGATGGATATTACACGTGGATTGATCGTCTTCTTAATGCCTTTTATGACGTCAATTTGGCTTATCTATAGCTTGTTGTTTTTAGCGAATATCGCTAGTAGCTTCTTTGGCCCTAGTAGTACATATTACATTGCTAAATACGTACAGGATGATGATAAGCAACGCTTTAATGCATTATTAGGCACATTAAATTCAGGGTCTTTTATGTTAGGACCGGCAATTGCGGGTGTCTTTATCGCTGTTTTTAATATCAGTATCGCGATATGGATTAATAGTGTGACATTTTTTGTTTGTGCGTGGGTCATTTCACGTTTGCCAAATATAGAAGAGGAAGTACAAGGAAAGCGGGTAATGCTGACAATGAGCGTTATTATATCTGACTTTAAAATGGTTTGGCATTTTATCAAACAGCATCCCAATTTCTTGAAATTTTTTATGGCCTATCAAATTGCGTTAATGGTCGCTTTTGCATTAGATTCACAAGAAATGACGTTTATTAAAAATAATTTATTGGCGTCGGACAGTCTGTACGGTGTGCTCGTTAGTATTGCTGGTGTAGGGGCTATTGTTGGAGGATTTCTAGCTATTGCTTTAGTACATAAATTTTCTATCGCTACTTATATAGGGGTTGGACTTACTTGTACAATGTTATCCTATACTGCGTTTTATGCATCAAGCAATATTTGGTTTGCTACAGCTTGCTTTATTACATTAGGGGTGTTTATGGCTTTCAGTAATACCGGATACGATACGGTCTATCAAAAAAATATCCCACCACATTTAATGGGACGATTCGGTAGCTCTGTAAGCCTTGTTCAAAGTGTGATTCAAATACTACTTACGTTTAGTTTAGGTTTATTGGCAGACTGGTTTTCATTACAGCTAGTAGCAGTTACTTTCGGGGCTGTTGGCCTTATATTTGCAATATTTATGGCTATCCATATCGTTACGAATAAACAGGCGTTACACATCGCGGGGAAAAGTAATTAGCATGTGAATAGTTGAAGAAAGAGGTTCGAGTAGTGGTGTGAAAATTTGAACCTCTTTTTTGATGGATGGTTCTACATGTTTAGCTTCGAAAAACAAAACGAAATAGCACGTTTTACATGTATTGAACAATAGAACAGTAAGCAAGCAAAGACGAGGGCGAAAGGTATGCTAAACGCTACTGGCACATCAACGCCTTGCCAAATACTCATTTTTAGTTGGTCAACACCTAGTGTTCTTAAAATACTAGCAAGTATCGCTATTAATGCACTAACAACTAGCCCGCCATAAAGGATGGTAAGAACCATAAGGGTTAATGTGCAGAAAAATCCACGAATAACTTTCATAATTGTGCCCTCCGGATAATGTGCTGCACTTTCGCATTGGGAGAAATAGAATAGCTTTCTGTGTAATAAAGCGTTTGTATTGTACAATGACTGCCCACTACAACCACTTCTCCTTCAACGACCTCCGCATTTGTATCAGTAAGATGCAATTGCTTTCCTTTTATCGAGTGGCAATGAAGTTTTTTTCTGAGCAGTGAAATCGATAATTTATCTTTCTCAATCGTTATTTCTTCTGCCATTAGTCGTTCAATCTTACTTGTACCAGATAATTTTAAGTAAAAATGTATCGCCTGAATTTCTGGTGCTGTCACAATACCCATTGCATGAAACTGTTGTACGCGTAAGCTTCGTTCAATTGTTAGTTTGCCTGAACTTTTGATGGCCGTGATTAGTCCATTGTGTATGGTTAAATTCCCCGCATTTGTTACCTCAGCAATTTCGCAATCACTCTTCATAACACAAGATCCTGTATTTTTTAAAACATTTGCAACAACAGTGGAATGAAAAGAACTATGACCATGGGTGGAGATTGTTTTCAGATTAATCTTTTGCTGTAAAGTAACAGCACCACGAATATTTAATTGTTCACAATCTGATGCTAAATCATTAATGTTGCCACTCGTAAGCGTAATACGCTGTTGTATACGTCCATTTGTCATCCAATCACCTCTTTTATTTAATTAATATATATTTTAATCATTGAAATATATATTAATTAAAGTATATGTTGCTTTATTTTGTCAAGAACGAAAAATGCCTATTGGTGCATAAAAATCATCACTTTGCGGATGAAGGGGATTGCAATTAGCTTGAAAGAGGTTCAACTAATTGTCTTTATGTCAGTTGATTGGAGATTAGGGAAATAAAAAAGACTATAGCAAAATCGAATTTTCGAGTTTGTCTACAGTCCTAGGAATTTTAATTTCTTGCCATCCTAAAAAATTTTTTGCATTAATTTATTCACATTAATTAACACTTTTTCTATTTCTGTTAGTTTTTCTTGTGGGAATTTCAAAAATATTTCTTGTACTTTGAGTTCGCCTTCTGTTGTTAATACCATGTTGACGACACGGCGATCTTCATTTTCTCTAACACGTTGTATGAAATTTAGTTTTTCCAGCTTATCGCACATGGACGTCACAGCACCAGGGGTTACGCTAAAGAAATCAGCAATTTCTGTTGCTTTCATGCCACCGTTAATTTTTAGTTGCAGGAGGAGAATCAGCTGATTTTGCGATAGCGTTTCGCCTTCTGACAGCATATTGACAAACATCTTAGACTTTTGCTGTATTTCAAGCATTTCTCGCATAATAACTTCGACGTTGTGCAGTGGATTACTTTTCGACATTCGATCACAGCCTATTAAAATATTTAGTAATTAAATTATATAGTAACTATATAATTTGTGTTAGTGAATGACTTGAAATCGCGTAAAATCCTTATGCGGTTTTAAATGACTTTCTTAGTAGTGCCTTTCCTAATGTGATAGTCCCCACTATTAATAGAAGTATAGGAATTATAAATAACAGATGCCCTATGCCAGGAGCAAATAATGTTACTGTAGACAGCGGACCGAATAATGTTGGGAAACCTATTAAATAAAATAAAGGGATAGTAAAGTAAACTACTAATAGAGCGAACCAATTAATCACCTGACGGAAGATAGATAGTTTATTTTTTTTAAGTTTAAAAATTTTAACGATTGATCTAGAGATGAGTGCAATTATTATCACGAAGATTAAATCAAAAATTATATATTTTATAAAATAATTAGTATTAGATAGGGAGGGCTGTTCATGATGGACAAGTTTATTAAGACCACTAACAATGGCATCATATTCATTTAAATTAAAATAATCCATAGCATTGATTTGAAGACTAATACCGTATTCTCTATCCAATAAAACTTTAGAATAAGTATTTTCTGTCCATCCATTATGAGAGATGATTTCTTTATTTATCTCCCAACCCATCGCATAGTAAGTATTATTCGTAATAAATGAGGATGGTTGATGCAGGGTATTCATTGCTTTTTCTGATAAAATACTTCTGCTATTAAAGTGACCGTCATTTAATTGTGCCAACATATAATTAGCCATATCTTCTGCACTAGAAATAATGTAGCCAGAAGGAACGGTGCCATCATGGATTAATTGCTCTGTTGGTACCCTAATGCCGAATATAGTTTGATAACCGTGTGCAAGGGTATTGTTAGTAACATCTTTTGGGTTGGCATAGCTATTGTACATTTCCAGCGGTTTAAAAATATTTTTATCTATATAGTTTTTATAAGACGTATTTGTAACTTCCTCTATAATTGCACCTAAAATGTTGTAATTTAAATTCGAATATTCGTATTGTGTACCTACAGGCGATACCAATTGTATTTTTGCTAAGCTTTGTACGTGCTCTTGTAATGTTTTATCTCCTTGCGAAATTGCTACTTGGCCATCATATGTGGAAAGACCACTTGTTTGATTTAATAAGTGTTGAATAGTTATTTTTTTAGTTTCCTCTTTATTAGCAAGTTGAAATTCCGGTAGTATTGATTGTACTGTATCATCTAAATGGAGTATCCCCTGATCCACAAGCTGCATAATGGCTAGTGCAGTAAACGATTTACTAACAGACCCAATGACGATAGGTGTTTGCGGTGTCATTCTTGTGCCGTCAGGTTTAGAAATACCATACCCTTGCAAATATTCAACTTGATCTTTTTTAACAATCGCGAGTGATGCACCTGGAATATGTAGTCTCTCTATTTCTTTTGTCATAAACGCTTCTATAGCAGACGTATCCAGAGAGTTATCTGTAATATCCTCACCGTTCGCGAAGACAATGCTGTGACCAGTAGTGAAAACAATAAGTAAGATCATTGTTAAAATTTTTGGAAGTGCTGATTGAATTTTATCCATAACGTCCATTTCCTTTAATCGTATTTTGATTTATTTAAATAGGGGTAAACAATTATGGCTGACACATGATGCATTACATTGTAGAGCTTTTATACAGCCTTCTTTTATGCACATAAAAATACATACTAAGTGGCCACCAGAGTACTACGAAGATTGGATAGATAGCCCAAATGACGCTTGGTGAGGATACGATGTTGACGATAATAAAAAAGATACTGATGTGTATGCTCGCATAAACCGAAAAGGCAACAAATGATTTTTTCTGAGCGTGATAGAGTGATAAGGGCCACCAAATGACTAAAAATGCAGGGTAGATTGCCCAAGGGTATTGAGGGGACATGATAATATTTATGACTGCATAATAGACGATTGTGCTTACACAGCCAATCAATGCAATGTTCAATAATTTCGCTTTTTCCTCTAAAAACATTAAAATGGGCCACCAAATGATTGGATAAATGGCATAGATGAACCATAAATGTTGTGGTGAATACAATAAATTTTCAATGATAAGGAATGCAATAACCATGGCGCTGCAAATGACAGCGTATTGCTTATAAAGCTTCTTGGACATGAAATATAAAGTGATAGGCCATAGCAACAACAATAAGCAAGGGTAAATAAACCATATCGTGTTTGGCGTTGTTGAATAGTTAACAATGCCTAAAAACAGCATTGTCATCAAACTACCGACAACAGAAAAGCTAATAAAATGCTTCATATTACTCGCTCCATTTCTTACGTGACCATACAAAATACATTGACAGTGGCCACCATAGTATTGCGAAAATCGGGTAGATTGCCCAAATAGTATTTGGGGTGTAGTAAAGATTAATAAAAATAAAGAAGGCTGTGATTAAGCCACTTCCCCATAACGAAAATTCTAAATTTAACTTTGCCATGCTTTTCTTTTCGGGCGCTTTTACGCCCAATTCTTTTTTGAGATCGTCGATATCGCCAAATTCAACGATTGCTTTGTTGATGGCATCCTCTTCTTCTTTTCCTTGCTCCATTAAATAAAATACTTTTTCTTCAAGATTTTCGACGATTTCCTGTTTCACCATTTCTGTTTCGTTATTGCGTGGCATGTCTTTAAACAGCTCATCAATATGATGTTTGATTTTTTTCATTCTAAGCCCTCCATAAATAAATCGATAATTTCTTTTACTTCTGTCCACTCTTTTACAAGCTCACTTAAATAAGCTTTGCCTAATGAGGTAATGCGGTAATACTTCCTTTTGCCTCCGTGCGATACATCGCCATAATAGGCTTCAATTACTTCCTTCTTTTCTAAACGTTGAAATACTGCGTATAAAGTTGCTTCTTTAATTTGAAAACGATTATTTGTCCGGACGCTTATTTCTTGGGAAATTTCATAGCCGTATCGATCTTTTTCTAAAATGAGACGTAAAATAATCGAATCCAAATGGCCGCGGATAATGTCACTTCGAACCATAAGTCACCTACTTAACTTTTATTGCTCTATCTGATGGAGTAATATTAGCAAAGATTACTCTATCTGTCAAAGTAATTATTGGTACTTTTTAGAAAAAATAAAAGCCGATAGCACAGGAAGAGCATCCTGCATTATCGACTTTGTTGTCATAAATATAATCCAGCTAAAAAAATCCCTAGCGCTTGTTGGTATATGTCATCGAACTGACTGAGTGGAAGCGGGTTTGTACCGCTGCCTAGCTCCACTGTGAATCCTGGTCTGCGCCAGTCTTGTATAAACCAATCTTTATAGCCCGCATAGCTATTTGCTGATTGAACAGGCTCATAACCACTTACACGGCTAAATTCCTCCACCATTGCTTGTGATTCGGGTGGTTCAAGATTTTCAAATCCCCAATAAATTACTTTGCCTTGCGTATGGAAAGCTAAAACCCAAGCAAAATTACTTCTCCTTGTTAAATCGGCCATGGCAATCGCTTCGGGCTGGGTCAACGGTGCTTCTCCTCCATAATCCCTTGGTCCTGGCGTTTGAGGGTTGCGAGCACTTTCTAGCTCCCATTTTGCAGGGAATTGGTCGTTTAAATCGACTCCATTAATATTTGCCTTCCATCCGGAGAAATTTGTGCTGTTATTGTTCCAAGCAATGAGTTTATTTTTTAGCGCTTCATTATCCGGCGGGCCATTTATAACTAAATTGACGCCATCAGGGTTAACCATTGGCACGATTGAAAGTATTGTTTGTGCATAAAGAGGCCCCATAGAGAGCCCTCTAATAGTCGTTTGATTTGTTAGTGCGAGTAAGTAGTCGTTTAGAAATGTCATGATAATTGGTGTCGTAATCCACTCATTGGCGTGAAATGAACCATTATAATGAACGCGCTTGGAGCCATTACCAATTAAAATTTCAGGAATTTGGCGTTCCAAAACGGAATAACCGATGGAGCTGTTTTGAAGAAATGGATAAGCTGCTTGAAGCTTTTTTATATCATTTATCATCAAGTCGTAGTCGTAATTTTGTTTGCCATCTACAAGCCGCCAAGTAAGTCTTTGAGGGATTTGAATTGTTTGGCCAATCTGTAGTTGATTTGGCGTAATACCAGGATTAGCGAGTAAAATTGCATCGAGCTGCACATTTTGACTTTGCGCAATTTGCCACAAAGAATCGCCTTGCTTGATTGCATAGCTAGACGTCACAAATCCAGGGATTTGAATGCGCTGTCCAACTTGAAGTCGTTGCGAGTTGATGCTTCGATTGGAATCTAAAATTAATTGAAGAGGTATTTTAAATACCTCGCTGAAATACCACAGTGAATCACCGGGCCTTACAAAGATGTCCACAATTTATCTCTCCTTATTTCAAAATTGTTCGCTATAAGATGTATATGAAATTGTGTAAAAATATAGTGCCAGGCACCCAAACAATTCTGGAACAATTCTGAATTTTGTCGGTAAATGTGGGAACGTAACAAGCTGCGTACTCGTAATGGCATTCAACAGTAATAGTCAAACTTTATTTTTAAAAAACAAAAGAGAATATAGACTAATTTCGGGTTAGCTGAAATCCTTTCGCAGGGGGGTTCATCTAGGATAGGCCTAAGTAAATCAGCTAAACGTGTACAGTGCCAACATTTTCTGCTAGTTTAAATTCCAGCATTATACTGGTAATATACTAATATGACAAACAAAAGGAAGGGTATGCAATGTATAAAAATTTTAAAATAGGTATACGTGCAAAGATTATCCTTGGTTATATAGTTATTATTCTATGTTTACTTGCATCAGTGATCATATTAAATAATCAAATTACTTCCCTACAAAAGGAAAGAAATTTCATCATTAAATATGATTCCCAAGTGCAAACACTTACTAATCGTATTGAAAAGTATATTTTAGATATGGAAACGAGCCAACGAGGCTATATAATTACCGGTGATTCAAGCTATTTAGAGCCTTATAATAAAGCGGAAGAAAATTGGAAAATTGATTTTAATCAACTTCATCAGCTACTAGAAGATAGAGAGAACCAACAAGAGAAGTTAAATGCGATTAAAGTTACGATTGAACAATGGATTTCGACTTCTGGTGAACCAACAATACAATTAAAAAAAGAGAATAACACAGAAGCATTAAATGAGTTTTTCAAAGTAGATGTTGGTCGTAAAGATATGGATACGATGCGCAATCAGTTTGATGCTTTTCGTTCTGATGAAAATACCTATACGCAAAATAAAGCGAAGCAATTAGATCAAAGAAACGGTAAGTTAACAACGGGCTTATTCGGTATACTAGTGCTCGTATCTTTTATCTCAATTATCATTGCGAGTGGGATTTCACGCTCAATTGTTAAAACAATGAGAGAAGTCACACAAACAATTAAGGAAGTGGCGGCTTCAAAAGGAAACTATCGAACAAGAATTCATGTTAAAACTAATGACGAAATTAATGATCTTGCAAATGCTACAAACGAGTTGTTAGATGCATTTGAGCGCAGAGAATGGTTGCAAGCAAATATCGCTGAAATTGTGACGAAATATCAAGGGATTTCGGCCATTACAAAATTGGCGGAAACATTTCTTGCAGAAATGGCGCACAAGACGCAGTCTTCTTTCGGGGCGTTTTATGTGCGTGAGATGCATAATAGCGATGTAGTTTTTGTAAAGAAAGCTGGATTTGCTGATGCTTGTGATAATGTTGGCATTGAACAATTTAAACTCGGACAAGGCTTAATTGGCCAGTGTGCGCTTGAAAAACGAGTGTTCATTAATCATGATATTTCCAAAGATTATCGTGTAATTGGAACAGGTTTAGGTGAAGCGCCACCGAAGAGTGTTTTTATTTTCCCAATTATATTTGAAGATGAAGTGATAGCTGTTGCAGAATTAGCGACAATGACCAGCTACACAGCGCTTCAGCAAGAATTAGTAAAACAAGTAATTGAAACGTTTGGATTAACGGTTAATAGTATTTTAGGTCGCATGGAAATTGTACGACTACTAAATGAGTCAAGAGCGATGACAGAGGAATTACAAGTACAATCAGAAGAGCTACAAACGCAATCAGAAGAATTACAAATGCAAACAGAAGAATTGACGATGATTAACGAACAGCTGGAGGAAAGATCAAAAGAGGCTGAAACGAAATCGCAACAATTAGAGAAAGCGAAAAAAGAATTAGAAGATAGTGCTGAGCAACTTGTCTTACATTCTAATTATAAATCTCAGTTTTTAGCCAATATGTCTCATGAATTACGAACGCCCTTAAATAGCATTTTAATTTTATCTGAAATGTTATCTGAGAATGGCAATAATAATTTAACGGAAGAAGAGATGGAATTTGCAAGAGTTATCCATTCTTCTGGTGAAGATTTACTAGCATTGATTAATGATATTTTAGATATATCAAAGGTTGAGGCTGGGAAAATTGATATTATTTTCGACGAAGTGAATATGAGTGAAATGCCACAGCAAATTGAGCAAGTCTTTGCTCCGGTAGCAAAGAAAAAACATTTAGAGTTACACATATCAAAAGCAGATAATGTCGGGGATATTTTCTATACAGATGAAAAGAGATTCCAACAAATTTTGAAAAATCTACTATCCAATGCACTGAAATTTACAGAGCGAGGCTATGTCCATGTAGATATTAAACAGCTTGACCATAGACAGTTAACAACAAATATGCAAGAAGTAAGCGCTGAATGGCTTGAAATTAAAGTGACCGACACAGGTATAGGTATTCCAAAGGATAAGCATCAACTCATTTTTGAATCATTCCAGCAAGCAGATGGTGCCACTGTACGCAAATATGGTGGAACAGGGTTAGGGTTAACGATCTGTAAGGAATTTGCAAAATTACTCGGTGGATGGATTACATTACAAAGTGAAGAAGGGAAAGGTAGTAGCTTCTCTCTTACGATACCAAGTTTGCCTAATGGCTTAATTGAGACAGTTATCGATACCACATTTGTTGAAGTGGTCGCTACAATGGAGGCGCCTGAGACAATTGAGGAAGTGCAGGAGCACGTGGATGCAAGCCGTCCGGTTTCCCAACAGGAAGTAGAAGTATTCCAAGGGAAAAATATTTTAATTGTAGATGATGATTATCGTAATATATATGCCTTGAAAGCAGCTCTTGAAAATCGAGGCATGAATATCCTCGTTGCAAAAGATGGTTTAGAATGTTTAGAGATCATGGAAAAGAATAACGCCATTGATCTGATTCTAATGGATATTATGATGCCGAATATGGATGGCTACGAAACGATGTCCATTATTCGCACAAAAATGAATCTTACGGATTTACCGATTATCGCTTTAACAGCGAAAGCAATGAAAACCGATCGCGATAAATCATTAGAGGCAGGTGCTTCTGATTACATTAGTAAGCCATTAAATTTAGATCAATTAGTATCTGTATTGCGCGTATGGCTAGTTTCTAAAGGGAGTTGAAAGAGATATGGGTGATCAATTCCAAGATGATATTGAGCTAAAGCAACAATTGAATAAGCATGCTAATATGGAAATTGAGTTATTACTTGAAGCAGTCTATCGTTTATCAGGTTTTGATTTTCGGCAATATAATCGCTCTTCTATTTCCCGTCGAATTTATAATCGAATGAGGATTAGTAATATACCAACGATTTCCCGTGTACTGGAAAAGGCCATACATGACGAAGATTTTTTAGAGCAACTATTAAATGATTTTTCCATCAATGTCACGGAAATGTTTCGAAACCCTAGCTTTTTTAAAGCGTTCCGCAAAGAAGTCGTACCTTATTTAAAACAGTATCCTGAAATTCGCATATGGCATGCTGGCTGTGCAACAGGTGAAGAAGTATATTCAATGGCTATTTTGCTAAAAGAAGAGGGACTAATTGATAGAGCGGTTATTTACGCAACGGATATGAATGAACATGTATTAGAAAAAGCAAAAAAGGGCGCCTTCTCCATTAAAAAAATGCAGGCATATACGACAAATTATATGCTTGCGGGTGGTAGCCATGCTTTTTCGGAATACTATAAAACGGACTATCAGAACGCCTACTTCCATCCAGAACTATTAAAAAACATTATTTTTGCACAGCATAATTTAGTTACGGATCAATCTTTTAATGAATTTCACGTCATTGTATGCCGAAATGTTTTAATTTATTTTACGCCTGCATTACAAAGTCAAGTGCATCATTTGTTTTACGATAGCCTAAGCGAAAATGGCTTTTTATGCTTAGGAGATAAGGAAACGCTGCGCTATGAAGGCATTATTTCAAAATATAATGAAATTGTAGGCATTGAAAAAATTTATCAAAAAACGCATTAATAAAATCCGCTATACTTTGTGTCATAGACATTGCCTAAAGCATGTCATGACACAAGTGTATGCGGATTTTTATTGTAACGTTCACTTCTTTTTTAAATGGCCTGTGCTTGAATCATTAATACACACATATCGTCTGATTGGTTTTTTTGTTTTTCCTTTGGAAGTAGATTGTCGATAAGACATTGTGTATAATCCCATTTGCTAGAAGCTAACGTTTGTAAATGTTTTTCAGACTCTATTTCGCATGGTCCCATTGCCTCTAACACACCATCTGTATATAAAACGATTTGGACATCTTTTTGATACTTGATGAGTTGCTTTTGTACCTTTATTTCATCAAAAAAGCCGACAGCACAGCTTCCCTGATTTAAAGGAACTAATGTGTTGTCATCTACAAGTGCATAGCCTGAAGGATGTCCGGCGTTTACATATTCAATTGTTTTTTGTTCAGTATCAATCACTATGTAAATAGCTGTGAAGTAATGAATGTTTTCTTCCTTCGTGTTTTGTAGAATGGCCATATAACGATTTAGTTCTTTTATGACTAACTCAGGTTCCACGAGCTGTTTAACAGCTTCTCTTAGCACAGATGAAATAAACATACATACAAGTGCTGCAGAAATACCGTGCCCCATCATATCAAGTAAAATAACCGCATAGCGTTGATCGTCAATTTTATACCAATAGTACATATCCCCAGCTAAATTAGAGGACGGAAGGTACGAAACCTCGATTTGGATATTGTCTTCATGTATAGGTGTACTTAATAAACTGCGCTGTACACGTGTCGCTAAATCGAGTTCCTTTTGGATTTTCGCTTCTTGCATTGTATGCCAATCTAATTCAGCCTTCAATCTTAGCGCAACACGAATCCTAGCAAGCAGTTCGGTCTTATTGATAGGTTTTGTAATATAATCAACCCCGCCAATATCGAGTGCTTCTGCTAGTTTGTTTTTATCTTCTAATGCCGTCACGAAAATAATTTGAATATCTTTTAAATTGTCATTTTGTTTAATGCGCTTACAAGCTTCTATACCATCCATTTCAGGCATCATAATATCTAATAATATTAATTCTACAGAACTACCTGCAGGATTTTTAGCATCTAACTGAAGGTAATCAAAAAGCTCATAAGCTGATGAAAGAGAAACACAGTTATCATAACCTGCATTTTTTAAAATTTTTTCAATTACAAATAGATTGACTTGATTGTCATCTACAAGAAGAATTGTCATAGTTTTTACCCCTTATTCTGCTTGAACATTGATGATATGCAGATTATAAATTGTATTTAAAAATTCGCTTACCATCAATATTATACATAACATTAGAGAATTACGGTGTTTTGATGAATTTAAGTTATATTTTACTAGAGAATTAGCTTCTATTTAATTAGAGAGGACTAGGCGTATCATAGGTGAAAGTCTTTAATGAATAGTGAAAAAATGACAAAATAGAGAAATAGTCAAACTTTCTTATTATTCCTTTATTGAACTTTGGCTTTTTTAAAACCACTATAAATATCAAATACACTTGCTACAATGGTAATAGCGATACAGACGAATAGTATGCGATCTAGCGAAAACATAATCTTTGCAGAAGTAGTCTCTAAAATAGCCGCCATATAAGGGATCGCCGCACTATGGATTAAATCAGGTTGTTTCACCATGACAATAAAAACAATAACGCCAAAACATTGAAGGGCGGCGCTTGTTATGGCAGTTGCCATTGTCCATTGTCTAACTTTCCATTTATAAAGTGTTAAGGCAATGCTAATGATAATCCAACATAAAATAATGGGTTTAAAGGATAAGAGGATATCTTGATTGAATATAGGCATGACAAATCGTAAGCCACTTCGATCATCTGATGAGTATATGCCGATAAGATGGGAAGCATTAAAATAAAAAAATGTAAAAATAGCGATTCCAAAAAGGCTTAAGATGATATCACTGATTGGTATATGATTCTTTTTAAGGACAGTCATTTTCTTTAAATCTTCCGGTGTCCAGTCTGGGCTTGCCTTCATAAAGGGGAAATAAGTTTTAGCCCCACGATAACGTTCCATGACAATAAAAGCAATCGTAACCCAGAAAAGTACTTGTATCACTACTTCAAACATATTGGTAATGGTAATAGCTACTGCTTGAGTAATAGTCATGAATAGACTTTCATCCCCAGGATAAAACAAAATACTTTTTACAAGGTGAACAATCAATGTAATAACTATTGCCCAAGGAATAATTAATTTGATGGTCTGCATGTAGGGACTATACATTTGAGGGCCAATTAAATAATGCGGGCCATCTTGATAGCTCAGCGCAAGCTGTGCAGGATCCCCAAGTTTTAATAGTGCTTCTTTTACCTCTGATTCTGAATAATCGTCTGGTAACATTTCCTCAATGGTTGATTTTAGCTCATGCTTAATAGCATCTTGTTTATTTTTCGCAAGCCTTCTAATCACTTCATAAATATAGGCATCAATCAGATCCAATGTTTCATCCTCCCTTAGTTCAGATATGTAATCTTCACAACGGCACTAAAATAGTAAAAAGTTTTTACATTTCTCAGAAACACGCTAATAGTTCCCTTGCTTTCGAGATTTTTATCTTGCTTACCTATATCATACAGTATGTATTGCTGTGTGGTAATATATGTTATTAAAAGGCGTTGCAATTCATGTAAACACAAATGGACTTTAAGCAAAATATTACTGTCATAGGAGGATGTAAATGCGAATCGTAAAGAAATTAATGCAGGAAGAAGAAATAATAAAGTACGTAAATATTGTGATGGCAGCCTATCCAGGGGTGGTAGAAGCGTCTCAACAAACAAAGGACCGTTTACAATCAGTCTTTACGCATAACATGAGCAATGAGCCTTCTATCAATTATTATGGGCTATGGGAGGACAACAACTTATTGGGGTGTATGCGCATCCATGATTTTGAGATGAACTTCTTTTCAAAAACAATTCCCATTGGTGGGGTAGGTCAAGTTGCCGTTGACTTACTACATAAAAAAGAACGGGTTGCGAAAGAACTAATCGATTATTTCTATCAAATATTTTTACAGAAAAATGTCCACATCGTTGCTTTGTATCCGTTTAGACCTGATTTTTATAAAAAGATGGGTTTTGGTTATGGACCGATAATGCACCAATACTTAATAGAACCTTCAAGTTTTCCAAAAGGGCCAACAAAACAGCATCTTAAATATTTAAACGCACAACATCAACATCAGCTGGTAGCCTGTTATAACAGAATAGCACGTAAAAAGCATGGCATGTTTTTCAAAACGGCGTCAGAGCTAGCGGCTATTTTTAATAACCCACAAAACTATATTATTGCAGTTGACAAGGACGGTTTAATAGAAGGCTACATAGTGTTTTCATTTAAAAAGCAAAGTGACAGCAATTTTATGCTGAATAATATTGTGGTAAAGGAGTTTTTATATGAAACACCAGAGGCTTTATTAGAGCTCAGTACATTTTTAAATAGTCAGGCTGATCAGGTACAGCGTATTGAATGGAATACGCAAGATGACCATATGCATTTCTTTTTAGGTGATGTCCGCAATGGATCCAATCATTTAATTCCAAGTGTATATCATGCCAGTTCTATTGCAGGCATTGGTTTAATGTATCGGATAATCAATGTGAAAGGTTTCTTTCAAGAGCTAAAGGCACATCATTTTCATAATAGCGATTTAACAGTTAAGCTGACTGTTAGTGATTCGCTAATCGCAGAAAATAATCAATCTTTTATGCTCAAGCTAGTAGACGGCTATCTAGAGTTGCTCGACAACGATAGCTATGATGTAGAAATGCTAATTGATATTGCGGAGCTTTCTTCGCTGATGATGGGTGTTGTCACGGTGCAAGAGCTATTTATGCTTGGCAAGGTCAAAATAAGTGATAACGAGTATTTACAGACATTGCACAAACTGTTCTATGTGTATGAGAAACCAACCTGTGTGACAGCATTCTAACGTGCATCGTGCGTATCTTTTTTCATTAGTAGCGATGAACGGACAGGTCTTTCTAATGGGGTAATATTAATAATAAAATAGCTGACGATTAATATTAAAATAATGAGAGCATAGATTAAAGTGTTAATAGGATGATCGTGTTCAACGATAATCAATCGAATCATAGCTGTTATCCCTATATAGATAAAGTATCTTAGAGGGAAATGATAATCCTCTTTAAAGTACTTAATAATCATCGTAATAAATTCAAAATACAAAAAGAAAATAAGAATATTGGCGAGGAAAAGTTTATAATCACTAGTCCCTCCAATTAATAATATATTTACAAATTCAATTAGCTCTTTCATTAGAAGGAAAGCTAATATAAGTGCTAACAATACAAGGCATACGTTAAGAAATAATTGTAAAGATTTAGGCACAGCTTTTACAAGTTGTAGATACGTAGTATGCTTTTGGCTCATGATATCCCTCCATTTTCTTATTTAAAAATAATAATTATTTTATAGGATATGAATAAAACATTCGAAAGAGAATAGTGACTGCCAAAATAATTGTTACTATTTCGTGTATTTTATTAATACTATTGAATATAACATGCCAACGTAAACATGGAATGCGTAATACTGTAAATTACTGTATAGTATTGTAAAAGAAAGTTTTTAAAAAAATTTGGCGTTATGCTAAAATAGATGTGCATGAATATAAAATAAAAGGGGTTTTTTTAAATGGCAAATGCAGCAAAAAAAGATGCGAAAATTACACCAGAGCGTTTGGAAGAAGCGTTAAATGTTCGTGACCGTCTTATTATTGAATTACTAGTAAAAGTACTTGATGAAAAATTAATCATTGAACGTCCTGTATTACGTGAGCGCTTAGGAAACCTTGTTGAGCTTGCAGACCATGATGCAGAACTAAAAGAAACTTTACATGCAGTAATCGACAAGCTGTAAAAACTATTTAAACCAAAATGTACATCATCGTATGTATGTAAAACGAGCAAGCTCGACCACTATGTTTTTTGTGTCGGAGCTTGCTTTTTTATAGGCAGCTTTGGCCATTACAAGCCGAAGCGGACATCAACGTCATAGCAAAAGGATAATGATTAATGGTGATTTCCGCATTGCCAAATGAATGAAGCTTTAGCTATTTTCCTCTTTTGCAGTAGTTAAAATATAGAAGTGAACACTAGTTGATGGTAGCGAAGGCGGTGACTCCTGCTCAGAACAGCACATAATGTAAGACGCAACAGCCCACGCGTAGCGAGGATTGCGGCTTACGGTATGCTGAGCGGAAAGCACCGCCGAAGCGGACATCAACGCCATAACAAAAAGAGTTAGATTGAATTCAGTCAATCTAACTCTTTTTCTCTTTAAACCTAGATGGGCTTATTGTTAATTTGTCGGGCGAATAAAACTTAGTAAACTTTATCACCGTTAAAAATTGAATTTTTAACAATTACGTAATCTACATTTCGAATAGCTTCTAGCTTAGTGCCACCAGCATAAGAAATAGAAGATTGAAGGTCTTGTTGCATTTCAGTTAACGTATCTTGTAGGCTACCTTTATGCTCTACAAACATTTTTTTACCTTCAACATTTTTCTTCTCACCTTTTTGGAATTCAGAAGCAGATCCGAAGTATTCTTTTACTAATTTGCCTTCGATTTCAATCGTTTGACCTGGTGATTCTTCATGACCTGCAAATAAAGAACCGATCATAACCATTGAAGCTCCGAAACGTACAGATTTTGCAATATCGCCATTTGTACGAATACCACCATCTGCAATAATTGGCTTAGTTGCTGCTTTTGCGCACCAGCGTAGTGCGGCAAGTTGCCAACCACCTGTACCAAAACCTGTTTTGATTTTTGTAATACAAACTTTACCTGGTCCAATACCAACTTTCGTTGCATCTGCACCAGCGTTTTCAAGTTCGCGTACAGCTTCAGGTGTACCGACATTACCAGCAATAACAAAGCTATTTGGTAAATGTTTTTTAATATGTTGAATCATACGAATGACAGCGTTTGAATGACCATGTGCAATATCAATTGTAATAAATTCAGGAACTAAATTAGCAGCTGCTAACTCTTCTACAAAAGCATATTCCTCTTCTTTAACACCGACACTAATTGAAGCAATTAAGTTACGGCCTTGCATTTCTTTAATGAATTGAATACGTGTTTCAGGATTAAAACGGTGCATGATATAGAAGTAACCGTTTTCAGCTAGTTTAGCTGCAATATTTTCATCAATGATAGTCTGCATATTAGCAGGAACTACAGGTAATTTAAATTTATGTCCACCTAAAGTAACAGATGTATCACATTGTGATCGACTTTCTACAATACATTTTGCGGGAATTAGTTGAATATCCTCATAGTCAAATACGTTATCCATTATATACACTCCTAAAATACGAATATTTTTAAATGTTTATTTTAAATTGTTCGCCATTTGGTAATTTACATGATTTTTAATGAAAAGTCAAAGATTTTATCAAAATAAATAAAAAATAAGCATGAGGAGACAGGAAAGTGTCTGAAACTAAAGAATAATAATTTTCCTGAAAGTATAATATGTGGTCAATAAAGTAAAGCTATACATGATTTGCTATGAATAAAACTAGCGTATCGTTGTGAATGTAACGTACAATATAATTGTTTCACAAACGGCGGAGGAGTGGTGTAAATGGCAGTAGAGGTGTATTTAATTTTTAATGGCAATTGTCGAGAAGCAGTAGCATTTTATGAGCAAGTGTTTAAAACGGAAAAACCTGAAATTATGACATTTGGTGATGCACCGCGTGATCCAAACCATCCATTACCTGAAGGTACTGAAAATCTAGTTATGCATACGCGTCTATCCATTTGGGGGAGTACGGTAATGTTTTCAGATACATTCCCGGGTTCACCATATACAATTGGAAATAACGTTACATTAGCTGTTGTGTCGGACGATATAGCGCAATTGCAACAAGCATATGAGGGACTTAAAGAGGGCGGTAAAGTAACGATGGAGCTACAAGAAACATTTTTTAGTAAATGTTACGGCTCTCTTAAAGATAAGTTTGGGATTGAGTGGCAGATTAGCCATGAAGAAAAAGCGAAATAATAGAGAGAAGCACGATGAACAGGGGAAACCCTTTGCTCATCGTGCTTTTTTTAATATTTAAAACGGCTTACAAAGTTTTGTAATTCGTCAGCCATATCGAGTAAAGCTTTGGCTGCTGCAGTCATTTCCTGCATAGAGGACAATGTTTGTTCAGTTGATGCGGCAACTTCCTCGGAAGCGGAAGCATTTAGTTTTGCATGGTCAGATAGTTCAATCGCAGTAGCTGTCACTTCCTCCACTACGGCTGAAATTTCTTGTGCAGATGCAGAGATACCTTCCATTTTCGGTGCAATATTACGCAAGCTTTCTGTAATACTAGCGAATTTTTCACTTGTATCTGCTGATAACTTTAGGCCCTCGTGGACATCTGCAGAGGCTTTGACCATTGTTTCAACAGATTTAGCAGTATCTTGTTGAATCCCTGTAATAAGCGAAGAAATTTGCTCAGCCGATTCATGTGATTGCTCGGCTAACTTTCTTACTTCATCAGCCACTACAGCGAAACCTTTGCCATGCTCGCCTGCTCTGGCAGCCTCAATTGCAGCATTTAGAGCGAGTAAATTTGTTTGATCTGAAATAGCACTAATAATTTCTAAAATAGAACCAATTTCTTTTGTGCGATCATAGAGTGACTTAATCATTTTGTCTGATTCCGTAACGGATGCATTAATTGAATTCATTTGGTTAACCGTGCGTTCAACAGATTGCCCGCCTTCTTCTGCTTGCACAATCGCATGGCTAGAAAGATCTGTCACTTGCATGGCACTATCTGCTACTTCAACGATTCCTTGTGCAATTTCTTCAATAGAAATCGCATTTTGATCACTACCTGTTGTTTGTCTTTCTGCACTAATGGCAACTTGCTGCATCGCTTGTGCCACTTGTTCTGAAGATGCGATATTTTGCTCTGCATTAGCGGATAAACCATGCGCCGATACTTGCACATGTTGCACGCTTTGATCGACATTGCGAATAAGTTTTTTTAGATTAACTTTCATGGCAACGAAAGCCTCACTAAGCTGACCGATCTCATCTTTGGAATGAATCTCGATAAATTCCGTTAAATCACCTTCACTAATGGTGATTGCGCTATGCTTAAGTCGATTAAGCGGAGTGACAATAGATTTAATCATCAGCAACATAAACATCACGCCAACAATAATCGATACGACAATGATAATTAAGTTGATATTGAATGTTGAAGCTGCGGCTTTTGTTGCTTCAGCTGAAAACATCGTGCCAACAATTTTCCAACCTGTAATGCCATTAGTTATAAATTGTAGCTGTTTGTCTTCTTCTATAATCGTCCCACTGTTTTGTTCATAAACTTTTGAAATATAGCTTTCAGTTGCCTCAGAACCACTTTCTTTATCATGTTGGGTAATATAAGTTTTATTGTTATCTAAAAGGGAAGCAAAGCCTGTTTTTCCGATATGAATATCGTTTGTAATGGCACTTAGTGTAGATATATTTAAATCTAAACCGATGACGCCTGAACCATCTGGTAAAGCTTGTGTAATGGTAATAACCATGTTGCCTGAAGCCTGTGAAGTATAAGGAGCTGTTATCGCTACCTGACCCTTATTATTTAAGGCTTGTGTATACCAAGGTCTTGTGCGTGGATCAAAATCACCTGCATATTGTTGTGCGGGCTCATCGACAATCTTACCTTCTTTAGTGCCGAGATAGACGAGCTCAACCTCTGGGTGCATATTTACGTATTCTTGTAAAAGTGATCTAAGTGCAGGCACTTTACTTTCTTGTAAATAGGATTGATTAATTTTTTTTGTAAAATATTGAATATCTTCAAGCTTTGGTTTAATAGTACCTGTAATATTCGTATCCAGCATTCGAATACTTTCGGTCGCACTCGCTTGCTGTTCCTTAGAAATTTGCTTCTCTGCACTTTGGTAAGAAATAATACCAATTAACAATGTTGGGATGAGAAGGATCGCTAAGAATGAAAAAATGAGCTTTTTTCGTAAACTTAGTTTTGTCACTTTTGTTATCCTCACTATAATATTATTGTTCTATAGTTTTCCCTAGTAGGAAAAAAATAGATGACTAGCTCATTTTAACAAAAATAAATGAAAAGTTAAGTCTTTTAGTTTTTATTTTTAGATAATTATCATGAACATAGTAAATCACTAGATTTCACCTGATAAAGAATCATTGCTAACAGACATATAAATTTAGTATTTGTTGTATACTATTGTTTAGAAGAGGAGGGATTTTTCATGATTCAACAGATTGGACAAGTAATGTTATATGTAAATGATCAAGATGCAGCGGTCGCGTTTTGGACTGATAAAATCGGCTTTGTTGTAGTGGCCGATACGACAGAAGCAGGAATGCGTTGGATTGAAATTGCTCCTACGAAAAATGCGCAAACGTCATTCGTACTACACAATAAAGAAATGATTGCTAAAATGCAGCCTGAATTAAACTTAGGAACACCTTCTATTATGTTCTACGCCGATAACATAACGGAGATGTATCAGGATTTCCAAACGAAAGGAATTAAAGTGGGGGACTTAGTGTCGATGCCAATTGGCCAAGTTTTTAACTTTGCCGATCACGAAAATAATTACTTCGCTTTAGTTGAAAAGTAACCTATAAATAGGGGCATTTTAAACACACCCTATTCAAATCCGCTTTGCTTTCACTAGAGCGCAACATAAGGCTAACGGTCTTTTGTCGTTTTCACTGAAATGTGCGCGGATTTTTTTATGTTAAGTCCTCTCCATAGATGGCTACCGTTTGTCGGTCAACGACAAATTCTTGCCCATTCCATTTCAAAATATTTTCAACATACCCTAAACCATCCGCATGATATCTGCCCGCTATTTCCTGATAGGCTAATAGCTCATATGTGCCATCACGATCATAATCTACTGGATATAATCCGCTTATCGGGTCAACCCAACCTTCAATCGGTTGCTTTAATGTGCCATCTTTATTGTAAATTTCCGCTAAATATTCTGGGCCTTTATATTGTAAATCGATAATATATTGTTTTTTAGGATTCGAGCTGCGAACGGATGCTTTGTAATTGTTTAAGTAATGAACAGCGTATGTTCGTTTATTATTAAATGTCTCTGTATCAAATATTGAACGTACTGTACCGTTGATTGAGGAAAAGATTTCACCATTAATAATGCCGCCACTGCCACCAGTATCAGAAATAACAAGAATATCCTCTATATGGTTTCCGGTAAAATCACCAAGAAAAATTGTCGGATTATAGCCAACGTTTTCTTTTAGTGCAAGTTGTTCAAATTGTCGTGTTTGTCCGTAAAAAATAACGAGCGTAATGTTTTTCCATAGCGGGCTATCGGGTGTTTTAGTACCCATTAAAAAAATGGTTTCAAACATGCCATCACCGTTGATATCCCCAAATTTTGTTTGAATAATCTGAGGAGTCATCTGTGTGATATTGACAGTATTGACAGACGAATTGTTAGGATTGGTCATTTATACACCTCTTTCTTAGTGTTAGCATATGTTTTGAATACAGCTTGGTGCATAAAACAATGTAAAAACTAATACCTACAATTCTTACAAAAAAACTTGTGATTAGCCCATTGACATTTTATTATGTTGAAAGTATCATAATGTCAATGAATCAGAAAATTCAGTACGAAAGACAATCTCACTACGAATTGTAGATAGAGATTTTTTTACACCGTTAATTCTTAGTAAATATATATGTTTTATATAATTTAGGAAGAAGGAGATTTTCGTGAAAGAGTTATTTATTAAAACAGAGCGCCAGCATTACTGGTTGGGGCAACTTGCGTCCATTGCAGAGTCTATTAAAGCGGAGGCTGTGGAAGTCGATGAACAATCGCGCTTCCCATTTGAGGCACATAAGCGACTATTGCAAATTGGCTATCCGAAACTAACATTGCCAAAACAATATGGCGGCGAGGGATTGTCTGTTTACGATATGGTACTCGTACAAGAAACACTTGCGAGTTATGACGAAAACGCCTCACTTTCTCTCGGATGGACACTGGGCGTTGTTGGTGAGATATATGACAAGAAACTGTGGGCAGAAGATATTCTCCAACAATTTGCGCTAGAAGTACAAAAAGGCGCTATTATCAATCGAGCTGTCAGTGAATTAGCAACTGGTAGTCCAACACGAGGAGGCCGCCCTGGAACAACTGCTGTATCAACAGATAATGGTTGGTTATTAAATGGCCGTAAAATATTTACGACCGCCTCACCTGTGCTCGATTATTTCTTAACCTCTGCATGGATTGAAGAAAAGGGGCAAATTGGCTTCTTTCTTATTCATAAAGATGTAGTGGGTCTATCAATTGACGAAAACTGGGAAATGTCTGCAATGCGAGGCACGAGCAGTCATGATTTAGTGTTAAAAAATGTCTTAGTCCCTAAAAATCATTTAGTAGAACTGCCGAATCATCCAAGCGGTGCCAAAATTAACGGCTGGATTTTACATATCCCTGCAACATACTTAGGGATTGCGCAAGCAGCAAGAGATTATGCGTTACATTTTGCGAATCATCATCAACCAAATAGCTTAAATGCGCCAATTAGTACATTGCCAAATGTACAGCAGTTATTAGGAGACATTGAATTAAAGCTTCATCAGGCACGATTTGTACTTTATGGGGTAGCAGAGGCTTATGATGATCCAGCTAGACGCGATACTTTAACGAATGAAATGGCGGTTGCCAAGCATACGGTGACAAATATTGCGATTGATATCGTCGATAAAGCGATGCGTGTTGTTGGCGCAAAAAGTTTACAGCTTACGAATCCACTACAACGTTATTATCGCAATGTTCGTGCAGGGTTACATAACCCGCCAATGGATGATATGACAATACTAAAACTAGCGGCAGCTGCTATTGAACAGCAGAAATTAACGGAACTTGAATAATAAAATCACTTGTAATGAAGGGGAAATGACATATGTTCAAACAACAGAAAAAATTATTTCAATTGGCGGCAGTAGGATTGGCTTCACTTGCTCTTTTAGCAGGATGCAGTTCTGGTGAAGCATCGAAAAATGAAACAGAGGATGGGGTTAAAGTTCGTACTGTAAAGGTTGCATACGATCAAGCTTCTAAGCCAATTAGCTATATCGACGATAAGGGCAACCCAACAGGCTATGATGTGGAAGTAATGAAGCTGGTAGATGAATTATTACCAGAGTATAAGTTTGAATACGTAGGGACTACAAGCGATGATTTACTAATCGGAGTAGAGCAAGGGAAATATCAAGTAGGTGTAAAAAATGCATTCTTTACGCAGGAGCGTACTGAGAAGTTTATTTTCCCTAAAGAGTTTTTAGGGTTAAGTAGTGCAGGTTTAGTGTTACGTAAAGAAGATGAAGGTATAAAATCTTTAGCTGACTTTGCAACTAAAGGCTATTCATTGGCGCCGATTGCTGCAAATAATGCCCAGTATACAATTATCGATGAGTACAACAAAGCAAATCCTAACAACCAAGTAAAATTACAAGCGGGAGATGCATTTACTGTCGATGTTGTGCAATGGGTCAATGAAGGGCGCGTTGATGGTGGTGTGATGATTGAAGGGCCATTTAAGCAGCAAGTATTAGCGGATGATGGCGCTTATCATAATTTAAAAGATGAAGTTGTTTACAACGAATTTGCAGTAATTAAAACATGGCCATTGTTCAATAAAAAAGAACAAGAATTTGCGGATGCTTACGATAAAGCAATTGCCCAAATTAAAGAGCAAAAGAAAACAAGTGAATTAAGTAAAGAATTTTATGGCCGTGATTTATTTGAAGTGTTAGAAAACGTAAATCGATAATTTCTTAAAGGCTGCCTGAGTCATGATACTCAGCAGTCTTTCTTAATAAACGGAGAATGAAGGCGTTGTTTTATAGCTGCCTTTAATGAAGACATTGATAAAGTTGGTGAGGAAATGGAGAAGTATTTTGATGCATCGTACATTTGGAACGCTATTCCCTTATTATTGCCGTTTTTAAAAGTAACGTTTTTAGTTGCAGGTTCTTCCATTGTATTAGGTACATTTTTCGGCTTGTTATTAGCTACTGCCAAGTTAAGTTCCATAAGAATATTACAAAAACTAGCGAATTTATATACAACGATTATGCGTTGTACACCGTCAATCGTTTTGTTATTCCTTGTCTATTACGGGGTACCTGCATTAGCAGAAAACTTTGGTGTAAATCTTCATGCGATTGAAACAGCTTTCTTCGTTGTCGTAACGTTCACATTGCAGTTTGCTGCCATTATGTCAGAAGTTATTCGATCTGCATATTTGGCGATTAACAAGGGACAGTATGAAGCGGCTGTCAGTGTTGGGTTAACGCCATTCCAAGCGTACCGACGTATTATTTTCCCCCAAGCACTCGTAATTGCATTGCCTAACTTCGGGAATGGCATGATTGCGTTATTACAGGAAGGGGCGTTAGCTTACACTATTGGCTTAATCGATATTGTCGGTAAAGCCAACTTAATTATTGCTAGCAATATTAATGCGCATGCATTAGAAATATATATTGCGCTGGCCATTGTTTATTGGGTGCTATCCATACTTATTGAAAAATTCTTTGCTATGTTGGAAAAGTTTTTTGGCAAAGGGAAAAGAACATTAGAAACGACGTAAGGAGGCGTAATCATGAACTATCAGTTTTTAGTGGAAACCTTTTTTGTGGCATTATCTGGTGTACCGATTGCACTCCTTGTAACGGTTGTTGCTTTGCTCGTTGCCCTACCACTAGGATTTTTATTAGCACTAACACGCATTAATAAAATTCCTGTTATTCATCAGCTTGCGAAGATTTATGTATCCTTTGTTCGAGGTACGCCGATTATTATTCAAATATTTATCATTTATAGTAGTATTCCACTCATCCTAAAAATGATTTTTGAAAAATATCATATTGCCTACGATATATATAAAATCAACCCAATTTGGTATGCATTTATTGTTTTTGCATTTAGTACGACAGCTATTTTAATAGAGGTCTTTCGCTCGGCACTCGGTACGATTGATAAGGGCCAGCTTGAGGCAGCGCACGCGGTCGGTTTAACGACATTTCAAGCTTATCGACGAATAATTATTCCACAAGCTTTAGTCGTTGCGATGCCAAATATTTGTACGGCTACTGTGAATTTAATCAAAGCGACGTCATTGGGCTATGCCATGTCATTGCCGGAAATTACACTGAAGGCCAAAGTGGCTGCCAATGTTGGTTACAATTATGTAGAAGCATATCTTGATATTTTTATCGTGTATTTAATTTTATGTAGTGCGTTTGAATACCTATTTAAGCGATACGAGAAACATTTGAGCAAATATAAAATGGCAAATGCCTAAGGGGTGAACCGACATGTTAAAAATCAAAAATATTCATAAATCATTTGGCAGCAATGAAATTTTAAAAGGTGTAGACCTATCGATTGATAAAGGGGATGTCGTCGTTATTTTAGGTCCGAGTGGTTCTGGTAAAACGACTTTATTGCGCTGCATTAACTTTTTAGAAAAGGCCGATCAAGGGCATGCGACATTCGGAAATATCGATGTGGATTTTCAAAATGCGAAGAGTAAGGATATCCATGCGATTCGGCAACGCGTCGCTTTTGTCTTTCAAAATTATAACCTTTTTACGAATAAGACAGCGTTAGAAAATGTTACAGAAGGGCTTGTTATCGGTCGCAAAATAGCAAAAGCAGAAGCCATTGGAATCGGCAAAAAAGCGCTCGACAAAGTAGGCCTGTCAGATAAATATGATGCTTATCCAAGTCAGTTATCAGGTGGTCAACAGCAGCGTGTTGGTATTGCCCGTGCTGTTGCTTTGAATCCTGATATTATTTTATTCGACGAACCGACCTCTGCGCTTGATCCAGAGTTAGTCGGTGAGGTGCTGACGGTCATGAAAAACATTGCAAAAGAGGGCACAACAATGCTTGTAGTAACGCATGAGATGGGTTTTGCAAAAGATGTAGCAAACCGCGTTATTTTTATGGATGGTGGCGTTGTGGTGGAAGAGGGAAGCCCGCATGAAATTTTCGTAAGTCCAAAAGAGGAGCGGACGAAGAAGTTTTTAAAACGTGTAACACCAGAGGATTATACATTTTATATTTAGGGAGCAAGCTCTTTTATTATAGATAGGTCTGAGATATCCCAGTTCCATAGAGAAAAAGAAATCTGCTTTGACTACGAAAGGTCGAGCAGATTTTTGTTATTTTCATATATTAAAAAAGACATATTGCGTACAGATTGAGGGAAGAAAAGGTAGTAGTATTATTGCATAAAAATACATATTTATACATTCGTGTAGTTTCTGAATATTGACAATAGATCATTGGAATTTTACTTTGAGGAGGTTATTTATCAAAAAAACGAAACAATCTTTGGTCTTTTTAAATAATAGATTTTTACTAAAAATAAGTCGCTTTTGCAATGGTAAAACACTGAATTTTTATTTAAATGGGGTGTTAATAGTACTCGAGCTTTATTATGTGTAGGGGAAGAATAATAGATAAATAGGGGATGGTGAGCAATTTTTTTTAGAGAGTTTTTAGAAATCAAGCATAAGGAAAAGTGCAATTCGCTAATTGATTAATGTAGTAGATTTTCGCTGTAATGTGTATAAAATTTTAATACTTTATAAAACAGAATTATCAAAAAATATTGACATTTAAGTTTTATTTTTTTATATTTTTACTAATATATTTCCGTTTATCGGAATATATTTCCGTATAACGGAAAAAGGGGGTGAAGTAGATTTCTTGTCTTATGTAGCAAGTTTCTACTTTTGAAGTGTTTATTTTACGAATGTAAAGGGGAGAGAGAATGGCAAATCTACAAGAAGAAAATAATAATTTAGAAGAGCCTAAAATTAAAGGTATTAATGCGTTTGTTTTAATGTTTATCATTATTTTAGTAATGAGCGCACTTACCTATATTATTCCTGCAGGTCAGTACGATCGAGTGGATAATAATGGGCGGATGGTTGTGGATCCAGAATCATTTCACTACATTGATTCAAGTCCAGTCGGTTTTCTTCAAATTTTTAATAGTGTCCATTTAGGGTTACTAGAAGGTGCCTCCATTATATTATTTGTATTTTTATTTGGTGGTGCGCTTGGTATTATGCAAAAAACAGGAGCTATTGATTCATTTATTAAAGTAATGGCTTCTAAGTTTGGTAAGAAGGAGTACGTGTTAATTCCTATTCTTATATTAATCTTTGGTAGTTTAGGAACGTTAATTGGTTCTGCTGAGGATACGTTAGTCTATATTGCGATTATTATCCCGCTAACGATGGCTCTTGGAATGGACGCCATTACAGGATTTGCAATTGTTATGTTAGGGACATTAGCTACTGGATTTACATCGGGAATTACCAATCCGTTTAATATTGGGGTTGCCCAAACGATTGCTGAATTGCCTATGTACTCAGGTATGTCTTATAGAATTATCGTATTTTTCGTCTTTTATCTATTAACGGTTATTTATATTATTAGGCATGCTAAAAAAGTTAAAAATGATCCGTCTAAAGGAATTTACGGGAAATTTAAGCCAGAGGAAAGTGTAGCTATTGACTTAGATTTTAAAATGAGTGGACGCCACTTTTTAGCATTGCTTGTGTTATTAGCGAATTTTGTCGCATTAATCGTTGGCGTTATTAAATTTCAATGGTATATCAGTGAAATTGGTGGCGTGTTCTTATTAAGTAGTATTATTATGTCGATTATTTGTAAAATGAGCCCGAATAAAATGGCTGAAGGCTTTATTGCAGGCGCTCGAGATATGGTTGAGGGTGCTTTAATCATCGGATTCGCCCAAACGATTTTAGTTATTACGACAGCTGGTGGCTTAATTGATACAATATTACACTTTGTAGCGAATGCTGTGAGTGTACTACCTGCTTCTATTAATGCAGTGGGTATGTTCTTACTACAGCTGTGCTTGAATTTCTTAGTGCCTTCAGGAAGTGGACAAGCGGCCTTAACGATGCCAATTATGACGCCGTTAGCAGATTTAATTGGTGTATCAAGACAGACGGCAGTATTGGCTTTCCAGTTTGGAGACGGTATTTCCAACATGGTTATTCCTACGAGTGGTGTGTTGTTAGCAGGTTTGGCAATCGCAGGTATTCCATTCTCTAAATGGTTTAAATGGGTGTTCCCATACTTCGCTATTCAAACAGGCTTAGCTATAATTTTATTAATTATTGCGCACGTTATGAATTACGGACCATTTTAACTTAGTAGAATGATAGGAGGATTTGCAAATGATTGAAACGACTGATTTAAAACAACAGGTTATTGCCTGGAGACAGCATTTACATATGCATCCAGAGTTGTCCCATCAAGAATATCAAACAGCGCAATATATTTATGATCAATTAATAACATTTCCACATTTAGAAGTGAAACGCTTAACTGAAACGAGCGTTTGTGCAATTTTAAAAGGAACGAAGACAGAGGGTCAGGGTCATACAATTTTATTGCGGGCGGACATCGACGCATTGCCGATTGAAGAAGAGACTGATTTGCCCTTTAAATCAAAAAATCCAGGGGTTATGCATGCTTGTGGCCATGATGCACACCCAGCGATGTTGTTGGGAGCTGCAAAAGCATTAGCAGAGCGGGGGACGGACTTTAATGGGGAAATTCGCTTCGTTTTCCAACATGCTGAGGAAGTAACACCAGGGGGAGCTGCTCAACTCGTTTCTTTAGGTATTGCAGATAATGTAGATTATGCATTTGCCCTACATGTCAGCCCTGATTATCAAGTTGGTGAATTTGCCATGAAGGACGGAAAATTTACAGCAGCTGCAGATGATTTTGAAATTAAACTTTATGGACGTGGTAGCCATGCATCTATGCCGGAAGTAGCTATCGATCCATTGTTAATAGGTTCTGAAATTGTTGTGGCACTGCAAACAATCGTGTCACGTAAAGTACCAAGCATTCATGCGCCTGTTTTAACGGTAGCAAAATTCCATTGTGGCACAGCGTTAAATATTATTGCGGACACAGCAGAGCTTGGCGGTACGATTCGTTCGTTAGATGCGACAGTGCGTGTCGAGGCTCGTCAGCATTTGGAGAAGATTGTGAATGGTATAGCGTCCATGCATGGAGCGACGGTTGAGATTAAGTGGGAGCTTGGCTGTCCTTCTGTAACGAATGATAAGGAGCTTACGGCTTTATCACGTCGTATTGCGACTGAAATTGTTGGAGTGGAGGGTGTGCAAGAATTACCTGCCCCAATGTTCGGCACAGAGGATTTTGCCGACTTTTCGGAAGTTGTACCTTCTTCTATGCAGTTTATAGGGGTGCATAACGAAGATTTCGGTGAAGCCTATCCTTTACACCATCCGCGCTTTAAAATCGATGAGAATGCCCTTATTTACGGCGTACGCTACTTTGAAAATATCGCACGGACTTTATGTCCATAAAAGAATCCCCGCCTTGTTGGTGGGGATTTTTACTATAGTGCCGTTTATTCTGTTGCGTTCCGCTGAATTACAGTGGTGAGCTTCTATCGGCGATTGAGGTGAGTTTACCAGCGATTGTAGGACTTCTATCAGTGATTCCCTTAGTTTCACTCGTAGAATGTAACTATGCATTTTTTTTGCATTGATAGAAGCGACTTTCAAAGTTCTTCACGTATATTGTTGATTGGAGCGAAGGGCTGGCGACTCCTGCGGGAACAGCACAGAACGTAAGATGCAACAAGCGACGTGCCAGCGACGGTTGCGGCTTACGGTGTGCCCGCAGCGGAAATCAGTGGCAGTGATCATCTGCAAAGAAAAACGCCCACCTATTTAGGCGAGCGTTTTTCTTTTATCGCGTATTATTTTGTATAGTTATCGAAATAACCTTGAATGTAAATCATTGGTGTTCCTTTGTCGCCTGAGCCTGAAGTTAGGTCAGAAAGAGAACCGATTAAGTCTGTTAAGCGACGAGGTGTTGTACCTTGAGCGGCCATTTGACCAGTTAAGTCCTCATCTTTATTTTGAATATATTCAGAGATAGCGGCTTTTAATTCTTCTCCACGAAGATCAGCAAAGTCATTATCTGCTAAGTATTTTAATTTTACTTCATTCGGTGTACCATCTAGGCCAGCAGTGAAGGCAGGAGATACAACTGGGTCAGCTAGCTCCCAAATTTTACCCACTGGATCTTTAAATGCGCCATCGCCATAAACCATTACTTCTACTGTTTTACCAGTAGCTTCTTTGATTTTTGCTTGGATGCCATCAACGATTGGTTGGCAAGTATGTGGGAATAGTTTTACACTTTCTTCAGTCGCTTTGTTTGAACCAAGTAGACCGTATTCAGCATTGAAGCCTGAACCATTTACAGATACAGCTAAAATGTTATCTAAAGAGAATACTTTTTCAGCACCGTTCGCCGTTAAAATACGTTTCGTACGGAAGCGAGTGTGAATATCACAAGTTAAAACGCTTTTTGTATAGTCTAAAATTGTTTTTGGATTGTTTGAGAAGATCACTTCACAAGCAGCACCTTCAGCTTCGATTAATTCTTTGTAGTATTCGATATAATCCACACCTGTAAATGTGTGTTTTTTATAACCGAAGTGTTCGCGGAATTCAGCTTCTGTTAATGTATCAGTCCAAGGGTTAATGCCTTTAACATCTAATTCATCGATATCAACTAAGTGGTTACCAACTTCATCAGATGGGTAGCTTAGCATTAAAACAACTTTTTTAACGCCTTTTGCAATACCACGTAAGCAGTTTGCAAAGCGGTTACGGCTTAAAATTGGGAAAATCACACCAACAGTATCATCGCCGAATTTAGCAGCTACGTCCGCTGCAATATCATCGATTGAAGCATAGTTACCTTGTGCACGAGCTACAACTGATTCTGTTACTGTAACAATATCACGATCTTCAATTGAATAGCCTTCCACTTTAGCAGCGTTTAACACTGTATCGACAACGATTTGTTCGATGTTATCGCCTTCGTTAATGATTGGACCACGAAGACCTCTTACAACTGTACCAATTACACGTTCCAAAATAATCTCTCCTCATAAATAGCTATATGTTAATTTTTAATGATAGGAATAAAATCAATATGATTTTACTATACGCTTAGTTAATGATATAAGTAAAATTAATAGTTCGTATAATAGCTATAAGGAGTACTTATATGATTGGGAAATTAGATTTATATCGTGTCTTTAGTGTTGTTGCTAAAAATAGTAGCTTCTCTAGGGCGGCTAAAGATTTATTTATGACACAACCAGCAGTTAGCCAAGCAATGATGCAATTGGAAAAAGAACTTGGTACACGACTTTTCAACCGTACACCTAAGGGCGTCACATTAACGACAGAGGGGAAACTATTGTATGAATATACAAACTCAGCATTAGGTCTTTTAGATGCTGGCGAGGAAAAGCTTCTAGAATTTAAAAACTTAACGACTGGTCAATTGAAAATAGGAGTAGGGGATACGATTTCACGCTTCTTTTTAATGCCGTATCTTGAGGCTTTTCATACGATGTACCCGAATATTAAGCTACAGATGCTAAACGGTACGACCTCTGAAATATGTAACTTTATTAAATCGGGTGAAGCGGATGTAGGGCTTTGTAATTTTCCGCTAGAAGATGTTAGTCTGCAATTAACGGTGTGCACGGAAATACAGGATATTTTCGTATGTGGAGAGAAATATAAAACATTGCAATCAAAGCGCTTAAGCTATGAAGATTTATTAAAGTTTCCACTTATTTTTCTAGAGAAAAAATCAAACTCAAGAAACTATGTAGAAAATTATTTAATGGGGCAAGGGATTCAAATTGCACCAGAGTTTGAACTTGGTTCACATGATCTCGTGCTTGAATTTGCACGTAGTAATTTAGGAATAGCATGTGTAACGAAAGAATTTTCTATGGATTATTTACAGCGTGGGCTGCTTTATGAGTTGCCATTGACGGAGAGTATTCCTACTCGAAGTATTGGTATGTGTTATTTAAAAAGTGTGCCATTATCTCGTGCTGCTACGAAGTTTGTAGAAATTATTGAGCGTAAACAGGCTCGGAAACCGATAAATCCTAGACCATTGAAATAAGCTTAGCGACTAAATAATAGTCTGCTAAGCTTTTTATGTTTCTTTTTTCTGCGTAATAAATTCAATAAGGGCTTCTACATTGCGCTTATTTTTCATTGTAGGCGAGTGCAAATATGAAAAAGTCCGCATAAAACGTTGTTCTACAAGCGGCAAAACGGCAATATCGCCATTCTTGATGTCCCTCTCAATAACGCTGCCTGACAATAATGACAGGCCAAGCCCTTCGATAACACTTTCCTTTACGCCTTGGTTGCTACTAATTGTTAGTAGTGAATGGACTTGAAGACCATTTGTTCGAAATAGATGGTCTAAATAATTACGCGTGCCTGAGCCAACTTCACGTGCTACCCATTTTTGTCGTTGCAATTGTGAAATAGTAATAGATGATTGCTTTGCAAGGGTGTGGTTACTTGCACTAACAATAAATAATTCATCTTGCATAAAAGGTTGAATGATTAACTCATTGTCATGTGCTTGCCCTTCAATAAGCCCAATATCTACTTGTAAGAGCTTAGTAATTTGAATAATTTTATCGGTATTGCCAATAATAACTTGAAGCTCTAATTGAGGAAATTGTTGTTGAAGTTTCGACAAGATGGATGGCAAAATATTTTCGCCAATGGTAAAGCTTGCGCCAATAACGAGCGTTCCTTGAATCGAGTGATGATAGGCTAAAATATCTTCCTTTGCAGCCTCTGCGATAGCCATTATTTGCTTTGCGCGCTTATATAAAATTTCGCCAGTTGGTGTAATTTGCACAGCTTTTGGCGAGCGAATAAATAAAGTCGTATGAAACGTTTGTTCAAGGTTTTTTATATGCAGGCTCACACTAGGTTGAGAAATATGTAAAATTTCTGAGGCTTTTGTAAAGTTTTTGACTTCAACTAAAGTAACGAAAGTTTTTAACGCATCATACTGCATCATACCACCCCTTATGATTAGAAATATTAATGATAGTAATTATATATATGTATTTTACTAATGATTACCTTTTTTATAAAGTAATAATCATAAAGAATGAAAGAAGTGGACAGCATGGATCAACAACAAGGGATTAAAAAATTCCTAGCGCCACCATTTATAAAGGGGATTATATTGACGTTGGGACTTGCCTTAGTGGCAAAGTATATTTCAACATTTCCTTTCTTTTCAATATTAGGGCAGCTAGTAATAGCTATTATTTTAGGTATGGCGTGGAGAGCGGCGTTTAGTGTACCTACTGCATGGCAAACGGGTATATCTTTTTCAAGTAAAAAACTATTACGATTAGGTATTATTTTGCTCGGGATGCGCTTGAATTTAGCAGATATTTATCATGCAGGGGCGAGTGTTTTTCTTATTGCATTTATCAATTTAGTGTTTGCACTATTTGTCGTGTACGGTTTAACGAAAATGTTTCATGTCGATAAAAAGCTCGGCATTCTAACAGCGTGCGGAACAGCGATTTGTGGAGCTGCGGCTGTCGTGGCGATTGCCCCTCAAATTAAAGCCAATGAAAAAGAGACAGCAGTAGGTGCGGCGATTGTCGCATTGCTTGGTACGGTATTTACACTTGTTTATACAGTGCTGTACTCGATATTTGGTTTAACACCAACGCAATATGGTATTTTTGCTGGAGGGACTTTGCATGAAATAGCGCATGTTATTGCGGCTGCGTCAGCAGGTGGAGATGAAGCTGTTGATATGGCGGTCATCGTAAAATTAACGCGCGTAGCATTGCTAGTACCAGTCGCAATCATAATCGGTATTATGTACCAAAGAAGAGATAAAGAACAAGGAAATAAAGCATTTTCTCTATCTATTATTCCTTGGTTTATTCTTGGGTTTTTAGTGATGAGTGGTATTAATTCACTAGGTATTGTGCCACCAGAAGTTGCACAAACATTTGTGAGCTGTGCATATATTCTAATTGCGATGGCGATGGCGGGCTTAGGATTGAATGTAGAAATTAAAACGTTTAAGCAATTGGGCATTAAAGCATTTATCGCAGGACTAATCGGCTCCGTATGTTTATCAGTTGTCGGCTACATTTTAGTAGTCGTGTTCCAATAAATTGTGTGAGAATTGTGTGAGTGCCTGGCACTTAGTATAGAAAAAACCATGCATATTTGTAGAAATATGCATGGTTTTTTAGATAGAATCAGAAGATAAATAGGTTTACAATTCGTTATTAATGTTGTGCTTCAATAGAAGAAGCTAATTCAGCAATAACGATTTTACTGCCGATAATTGGGCTATTCTCAGGTTTAGCGCCTTCAGAGCCAGGCTCAGGACGGTGGTGAGCTGCCGCAAAAGCATCGCTATTACGCCAAGCTTGGAAATGTTCCTTCGATTCCCAGTACATATTGACGCTCATTTCGTCATATGTAGGATCATCAGTCGAGATAAGTACCTCTACTTTATGAAAGCCCTCGAACTGTTGTAGAGGACCTGGTTTCGTAAAGTTTGGTGCCATTTTTGCTGCGAAACCAGGCTTTACTTGAATACGATTTGTAACAATAATCATACTATTACCCCCTAATCATTTTAATGAAAATAAAACTGCAATCGAATGAATTATCAATGATTATCATTCGCAATCAATGATAAGTGCCACAGGAAGTCATTGTCAACAGAATTGCAAAGGAAAACGATAATTTAAGCGAAGATAAATGTTTTTGTACATATAAAATATATCCATAAGGTAGCTGTCGAGGTTTTGTGACGGATAGCGTTAGCAATCTGTTGGCGATTATACATATAGAGCTACCCATAAACATTTGCTGACATTTAGTTGACATAAATAGAGGCTATAATAAAAATCAAAAATGCCGGTGTCGGGGTGGAAAAGTCATGACAAAAATTTTAGTGGTAGAAGATGAGTTCGCAATTAGCCAAGTATTGAAAGCCTATTTGCAAAAGGTTGGCTATGAAGTGGTGCAGTGCTTTACTGGTGGTCGGGCACTCGAGCTGTTTACGGAGCATCAACCCGATTTAGTGTTATTAGATATTATGTTACCTGAAAAAAACGGTTGGACGATTTTAAGCGAAATTCGCAATGAGAGTGCTTGTCCAGTTATTATGCTAACGGCGTTAGGGGATGTAAATTACCGTCTAGAAGGTTTCGATCAAGGAGCAGATGATTATATCCCTAAACCATTTATAGCGGATGAAGTAGTAGCGCGTGTAAAAGCTGTGTTAAGACGTGCAAAAAGCAATCAGGATTCTTCATTAAAGAAGCGATTCGGTCAGCTAGAAATTGATATGCAGGCACACCAAGTTTTCCTTAATGGTCAAGAAATCGTATTAACACCGCGAGATTTATCAGTGCTCTTATTTTTAGCAGAACATCCAAATCAAACATTTACGCGTGATCAACTTATTGAACATGTGTGGGGCTGGGAGTATGAGGGGAGCGATCGCGCTGTCGATTTGGCGGTTAAGCGATTGCGTAAAGCACTTGTAGACTGGGATGAAGCAGAAGGAGAGATTAAAACTTTACGTGGATTGGGGTATCAGTTAAGTGTTCAAAAAAAATAAGCGCATCTCCTTACTCAATTATTGGACGAGCCGATATTTACTAACACTTTTTATAGGGCTAGCCATTATATCGTTTATTTCCGCTAGCTGGATTCGGCACACTGCCTTAGAGAATCGTCTTGAGCTGATGAATTTTATAGCGCAAGAGACCGTATATCGTTTGACGGATACAACGGGTACAAACAATGCGCCTACTGATGGATTACCAGGCTTTATTGGGAATCGTGAACGATTTAGTATGAGAGAAATTGATCCGATTTTATATGTAGTCGATGTCAAAGGTAATGTTTTAACAAGTAATCGGCCGATGCCACCGGGAAGTACTGAAAATGTCGCCAACTTATTAAATGATGAAGAAGGTACGAAGAAAATCGTCCTCGTATCTGATGATAAAAAGACGGTTAACTATGTAGTGAAAAAGAAAATTGAAAAAGAGAATACGGTAGTCGGATGGGTGCTTGTGCTCGAGAAAAAGGAAAATTTGACGAAAGTTCAACAAGCATATGGCCAGCTCGCCCTACTTATTGGAGCACTTGCTGTTCTTGGCTGGGGAGCGATTTATTTTTTATCGAAGCGCTTAGTACGTCCAATTAAGCAGGTAGCTGAAGCCGCTAAACAAGTTCAAGAAGGCAACTACGCATTTGATTTACCTCAAAATAATAAAGAACAGGAAGTATTCGAGCTTGTTACGTCTTTTAAAGAAATGGCCAACAAGTTAGAACAACTAGAGAGGACGCGCACCGAGCTACTTGCAGGTGTGACACACGAGCTAAAAACACCAGTTACGTCCATTAGTGGGTTATTGCAAGCAGTAAGAGATGGCGTTGTAACGGGGAAAGATGCCGAAGAATTTATTCAAATGGCACTGCTAGAAACGACGAAAATGAAAACAATGGTTGGCGATTTACTGGCTTTTAATAGTTTCGCAGTAGATGCTATTCCGGTTAAGATTGTCGCGGTGAATGTTAATCATCTAGTGCGAGATGCTGTCGCACAATGGGAAGTGTTAGATGATGAACAAAATGTTCGATTGGAGGTACATTATCTACCAGAGCCAGTTAATGTGCAGGCTGACATTGTTCGTATACAGCAAGTTTTCACAAACCTTCTAACAAATGCAAAGCAAGCGATGCAGGAAGGGTGTGTGACGATTACATTAAAGCACAAGCAGGATCGCGTCATAATTGCCGTACAGGATACGGGCAACGGCATATCGCAAGAAGATCAGGCTTTTATTTTCGAACGATTTTATAGAGGTGAGAATAAAAAATACGCTGTTCGAGGGTTGGGCTTAGGATTACCATTAAGTAAAATGATGGCTCAATCAATTGGTGGTGATTTACGTTTAGTTGAAAGTAATGCATCAGGAACATGCTTTGAAATAACATTGTTAAAAGCTACTACGCTGTAACGGCGTGGTAGCTTTTTTGTTGTGAAAAGAGAGAACGGTTTGTAAAGGCATTATGAAGTTTATTAGATGTATTCGTAAAAATTTTTGAATGAATTGTAATGCTGACATCTGACTGACACATAAGGTCTATATAGTAAGGAATGTAAACGAGGAAATAAACGAAAGGATGTTATAGAGAATGGCTATATATACAAGGTTTATCAAGATAATGGCTGTTCCTGCTGCATTAGCGATGCTGTTAACTGGCTGTGGTGACAGTAATGATTATGTAGCAACAGTGGACGGTGAAAAAATTCTTCAAACAGAGCTAGATGAGGCGTTGCGCAGTCAATATGGCGCAGAGATGTTAAATACGCTAATCGACAATAAAATTATCGAGCTTGAGGCCAAAAAAGAGGATATTACGGTATCAGATGACGCTATTAAAGCGGAATATGATGAACTAGTAGAGTCATATGGCGGCGAAGATGTGTTGCAGGAAACACTTGATGCAAATGGTTTAACGAAAGACAGTGTCCAAGATAATATTCGCATGTATCTACTGACGAAAAACGTTATAGCAAATAGTATTGATATTTCCGATGAAGAATTAAAGCAATACTTCGAAGAAAATAAGGATGACTACAATCAACAGGAACAAGTTGCAGCAAGCCATATTTTCCTTGAAGATGAAGCAACTGCAAAAGAAGTTGAAACGAAGTTAAAAGCTGGCGAAGATTTTGCAGAGCTAGCTAAGACGTATTCAATTGATACTGACACGAGTGAAGACGGTGGTGATTTAGGTTATATTAGCCGCGGTCAAATGGATGAGCAGTTTGAAGAAGCAGCATTCGCTCTTGAAAAAGATGAAGTTAGCGGTGTGGTACAGTCTGCAGAAGGTTATCACATTATAAAAGTGACAGGTAAAGTGCCTGCTGAAGAAGCTGTGTTTGAAGATGTCAAAGATGAAGTTTATGAAACACTATTGGAATCGCGTATCAATGAAGAATATTCGACTTGGCTAACCGAGAAACAAGAGCAATACAAAATTACAAAGAAATAGTAGGAAGGAGAATACAGTATGCCTAAACTGACATCATTTAACCCAAATGGTCGCAAGGAAATTAAACAGGCAATCTCTTATCCAGACTATGCACTCTTAAAAAGTAAAGTCCAGCATTTGATGAAGCTAGATCACAATGCAGGTCCGGATGGAAAATATTTAATTCGCAGCACATACTTCGATAATTTTGCTAACAAAGTTTTGAATGAAAAAAAAGAAGGCTTTATTAATCGGGATAAATACCGAGTTCGTATTTATGGGAAATCGGCTGCTTTAGTGAATTTAGAGCGCAAAAGTAAGCGCAATAATTTAACGTTTAAAACGAAGTGTGTGATTTCACAAACGGAGTACGAAAAAATGCGAATCGGGGACATTGATTGGATGGAAAAGGATGATCGCTTGTTAATACGGGAATTATTTCATGAGATGAAATATCACCAAATTAAGCCGACAACAGTGGTCGATTATGAGCGTGAAGCGTACATTTACCCTTACGGCAATGTACGTGTAACGTTCGATAGTAAAGTGCAGTCAAGCCTGCGCAATACAGATATGTTCAGTAAAAATCTGCCGATGGTGGATGTACTTGAACCGAACCTCGTTATTTTAGAAGTTAAATACGATGAGTATTTGCCGGATATTATTAAATATTTACTACAATCAGTGGATACACGTGCTGAAGCCTATTCAAAATACCAGCTTAGTCGTATGCATGTATAAGAAGGAGAAATAAAAAAATGGATAATATGAATTTTAGTGATATTTTTAAATCAAATTTTCTAGAGAAAACAACATCATTTTCATTAACAGATTCAATCATTGGACTAGTTGTTGCTTTCTTTGTTGGGCTATTTATTTACGCAGTATATAAGAAAACTTTTAATGGTGTGATTTATTCGCATTCGTTTAATATTTCGTTACTCATAATGACGATGGCAACATCGCTCGTTATTATGGGGATTAGTTCTAACGTCTTGTTGTCACTTGGTATGGTAGGTGCGTTATCAATTGTTCGTTTCCGTACACCTATTAAAGACCCTATGGATTTAGTGTATATTTTCTGGGCAATCGTATCAGGTATTCTTTGTGGCGCAGGATTCATTCCACTTGTCATTATTGGCGCTATTTTAATTGGTTTAGTGCTACTAGTATTAGTAAATAAAATTACGATTGAAAATCCTTACTTATTAATTGTGAAATTTGAAGAAGATGTAGCTTGTGAAGAAGTGGAGCGAATTATTGCCGCACAGTCTAAAAAGTATGCTTTAAAATCTAAATCAATTATTCAAAATGATGAAATCGAAACAACGTATGAAATTCGCGTTAAGCAAAATGATACAAAGTTTATGGACAATTTAACAAACGTACCGGGTGTAAAATCAGCAATTATGCTTAGCTACGATGGTAACTTCACAGCATAATGAAAATGAACAATAGTTTTCTAACTACGAGCAAGAGAGGTGCAGTCAATGATTAAAAATCGAATTGTCTATACTAGTATGGCGATTCTCCTCCTACTCTTTGGCGTGATGGTTGCTGTGCTTCCAAGCTTAGGCATTGAAACGAAAAATACGGAATTTTCCTATGAGACACTTGTGTTCAATAAAAGCAAAGTAACGACTGTTGATATTGAAATACCGCAAGAGGATTGGGAGGACATGCTAGAAAACGCTGCTGATGAGGAGCTAAAGCAAGCCGATGTTACGATTAACGGCAAGAAAGTAGAAAATGTAGCGATTCGCACAAAAGGAAATTTATCGCTACGTTCTGTTGTGAATAGTGACTCCGATCGTTATAGCTTGAAAATCGATTTTGACTACTATGATGACAATCAAAGCTTATACGGCTTGAAAAAATTAAATTTAAACAATAATTACAGTGATTCAACGTTAATGCGCGAATATATTTCGTATGAGTTGATGGAAAAAATGGGCTTACCGACACCAGCGCACTCTTATATGTATGTGACGGTCAATGGAGAAGAACGTGGCTTATATTTAGGGGTAGAAGCGGTCGATGAAACATTTTTAGCGAATAATTACGGATCCAATGATGGATTTTTATTTAAACCAGACGGTGTAGGTAGTGATTTAAAATATATTAGTGATAATATTGACGACTATACGGGCATTGGTTTGAAAACGAATGAAGACAATATTGATAATTCCAAGTTAACGGAAATGCTTGATGCCATCAATAATGGTGGAGATATCGAAAAATATATTGATGTCGATGAAATGCTACGTTACTTCGCTGTCAATACAGCGCTCGTCAATCTAGATAGCTACCAGGGAAATATGAAGCACAACTACTATTTGTATGAGAATAATGGTGTGTTTTCTATGATACCGTGGGATTATAACATGTCATTCGGCGGCTTTGGTGCTGGTGGCGGCGGAATGGGCGGCGGCAATCCAAATCAAATGGAAGAGAACGCAAATACAGCAGCAATGCAATCACAAGGGGGTCAGCCAAACGGTGCACAACCTCAAGGTGGCAATGGTGAACTTCCTCAAAATGGTCCACCAAATGGCGAGCAGTCACAAGAAGGACAACCAAACGGCGAACAGCCACAAGAAGGACAACCAAACGGCGAACAGCCACAAGGTGGTCCACCAAATGGCGAGCAAGCACAAGAGGGTCAGTCAAACGGTGACCAGTCACAAGATGGACAAGCAAACGCCAATCGCAATAAAGGTGGCTTTGATATGGGAGGTGGAATGTCTGGAGATTTAATGGCAGATAGTGCAATTAACTTTAGCATCACGACACCGGTATCTGGGACAACTTTAGAAGAGCGCCCACTATTAAATGCTTTGTTGTCTAATGAAACGTATCGTGCAAAGTATGAAAGCTATTTAGAAGAACTCGCAACGACTTATTTAACGGAAGATTATATACAGTCGATTACAAACAATTTGGCGACGCTTCTAACAAGCTATGAGGAAGCAGATCCGACAAAATTTTATACAACAGAGCAGTTTTTAGAAGGTGTGGCAGGGGATAACAGTCTACCTGAATTTGCTAAACAACGTTCTGAATCAATCTTAAAGCAACTGTCAGGTGAACTAGTTGTAGAAACAAGTACGACTGCACAAGGCAATGCAGACATGGCAAATGGCAACAATGATGAAGCCGATGGAAACGAGATGCAAATGCCTGACAATTTTGATCCAAGCCAAATGCCAGAAGACTTTGATCCGAGTCAATTACCAGAAGACTTCGACCCATCAAAAATGCCTGAGGGTGGAATGGGCAATGGACAAGGTGAGGGAGCTAATGGCGGTCCTATGCAACGTCCAGATGGCATGGGAGGTCCTAACCAAGGGAATGGACAGACTGTACAAGAAACAGGAATCGATAAAAGTACAGTGGTAACAGCAACTGCTTCGTTTTCATTTTTAGTAGCTGCACTGCTCTTCGTCTTTAGATTTAACCGAAGAGGACGTTAAAAAAGTGCCAGGCACCCAAACGATTTAGAATATTCTGATATAAACCTTTTGAAAAATAACCTATCCAAAACTTTTGGATAGGTTGTTTGCTTTTTTCCATGCTAAAATAAAGCATTCTTTTTTTCGAGGAGTACTTACAGGATGAATGAACAACAATTTGATAAACTTTTGCACATTAATACGATTGGCGAACAATATGGATTTCCTAAACTTGCTCATTACCACCGATACGAGCCAACGCCCTATGCTGGATTAGAACAGCTTTTTTCCCAATACGAAATGCCTGAAAATGCCGTATTCATCGATATGGGCTGTGGAAAAGGGAGGGTCCCTATTTATATACATCATAAATTTCATATTCCGACAATTGGCATAGAAATGGATGCAGGTTTTTATGCAGAGGCCGAGCAAAATAAGGAAAGCTTTTGTCGAAAAAATGGCTCCCAAAACGCCATTTCATTTGTTCATACGATAGCAGAAAACTACAAAATCATGCCGTGTGATAATGTCTTTTTCTTTTTTAATCCGTTCTCCATTAATATATTTCGTACGGTCATTCATCATATATGGGAGTCGTTCGAGCAAAATATGCGTGATATTCACATTATTTTATATTATCCTCCATATGATTATTTGCAGTTTTTACATCATGGTACACCTTTTGAGTTGATACATGAGGTGCATCTAGAAAATGAAACAAATATTAATGAACGTCTTTGTGTATTTGCTTTAAAAAGGGCTTAACTTTCAGTGGGATTGATTTCCGTTCAAGAAGCTCCTTTCCGCAGGCGTGGCTTCTACTAATTTTCAGCTCGTATTGTTCTGAGCTGGAGTGTTGTGCCTTTCACTCCCATCAACTCGAACGGCCGACTGGCAGCAAAGTGTGCGCCTAGTATAGTTAAACGATGTTGATTGGTAATTTATTCACTTTAGTTCAAAGTGTAGAGCACTAGTGGCTCTATGCTTTTTTTATGGCGTCGTATCGCTCCAATGCTCGGGCTCTCGCCGTTTTATGATCCACCATTGGCAACGGATAGTTGTCACCTAATGTAATACCGGCCTGCTCTAAAATAGCGGCAGGTGCTGTATGTGGGGCGTGAATATATTTTGAAGGCAGCTGTGCTAATTCTGGTACCCATTTTTTAATATATGTACCATCTGTATCGAACTTCTCTCCTTGTAAGGAAGGATTGAAGATACGGAAATAAGGAGCGGAGTCGATACCTGTGCCGCTTACCCATTGCCAGCCCATTGCATTATTTGCCGTATTAAAATCGAGCAATGTATGCTCAAACCATGCATAGCCCTCCTGCCAAGGCTGTAGTAAATGTTTTACTAAAAATGATGCTGCCACCATTCTTACGCGATTATGCATATAGCCTGTTTCCCAAAGCTCTCGCATTCCTGCATCAACAAGTGGATACCCCGTTTGGCCTCGTTTCCAAGCTTCAAGACGATGAGCATTTGGCTCCCAATCAAAATGCTGAAAATTACTGCGTAAGGAGACAGTAGAAAACGTAGGAAAATGCAACAATTGATAGATTGAAAACTCTCGCCATATGAGTTGTCTTAAAAAGCTTTCGATTTGTTGAGCAAAGATAGCGTTGTCCTCCTCTTCCAATAACTCCTGACAAGTAGCCCATAGAGAACGAATGCTTATATTCCCTGCTGCAATAAATGGAGACATTTTAGAGATTTTTTCTTTGGCAAGGTCATCGCGCTTGTCCTTGTAATCAAATACGTCGCTTTCGAGGAAAAGCGTCCATTGCTCAATAGCCCCATCTTCTCCAGGATGCCAATAGTTGTTAAATTTAACATACCAGTTACCATGTAGTAGCTGTAATTGTTCTAATGCGAGCGATGAAACAGTCATAGGAAAAGCTTTTAAAGTAGCCGGTCTTCCAAGTGGTTTCCTGACGAGTTCTTGCAAACAGCGTTTATAAAATGAAGTGAAGATAGCATACGGTTTATGTTGCTGATTAAGAATAGCGGTCAGGTCAAATAATGTATCACCGTAAAACGCTTTGACTTCAATATCATGTGATTGTAAAAGATTAGTAAGCTGTTCATCTTCAGAACGCTCACTTTGACTAAAACGCTCGTTAAAATAAACAGCGTCAGCTTGCGTATCCAATGCTAACTGAAGCACTTCGGCAATTATTTCTCCTTGTCGTAAAATCAGCGGCATGTTATAGCTGCGCAATGTAGTTTGTAGATGTTGTAGTGAATGGTACGTCCAATAATTTTGAGCCGTGTCTTGCGCTTGTAATTGGTCGTTATAAATATAAACGGGTAAAATGGCTCCCGTATTGGCTGCATGCCATAGAGCAGGGTGATCTGCTAGGCGTAAGTCGTTGCGGAATAGCACAATTATTTTTTTTGACATATTGCATCATCCTTTAATTTGAAAATAAGATAGGTTCGTTAAATAATGGATTTATAAATTTCAATCAGGGAGGAACATATGAAAATACTCTTCAATCGCCAAGTAATCATAACGTCTATTATTGCAGGCTGTTTATTTGGAGCTTTTTTGAAAGTCATTGAAAAGTTAACAGACAGCCGTGTGTATACATTACTATTAAATGTCGATTATATACCGATTATAAAAAATTTTCGCTTCCCGGAAGTAATAGAATTCACATTCCATCTCATCATCTCGTGGTTGGTAACAGCCATAGTATGCGCTATTCGCAATAAGTATAAATGGAATAATGTAAAGTTAATGAGAAATAGTGTCTTAATACAACTACTTATAGGATGTATGTTGTTCCCTACAACCAATTTCTCGAAACGGACGCCGATGATAACAGATTTTACAGCATTGAGCTGGTGGCTAGTTGGTCATATAGTGTATGGCCTGATGGTAGGCATTCTGTTGAAAAAAAGAAAATAATGAGAAATCAATTTTCGCAAAATGGACATCGTTGTTTGAAGGACATGAAAAATTCCATAGTAGCTTTCTACTCAATTTGCACTAAATTAATAGATTATTCACAAATAACTAATTATACTGAAAAATCACTCTAGACTAAATATAAAGAATGTTTTACAATGTAAAAGGCTTAATTGAATATAATCTAGCTTCAAAAATAGATAGTTATAAATAATTATTTTTGCTATTGAGGATTAGCGATAGATTGTTTATAATTATCAGAAATATCTAACATTTGAGAATTTTCAGGGGGAATTAATTATGAAAGAGAATAACAAGCTTAAAAAGTTCGGCTCACTTCTAGTAGCTTCTTCACTTCTTGCAGGCGTACTTGCAGGTTGCGGCGCTGGAGACGGTGATTCAAGTTCAGGCGGCAGCTCATCATCAGGCGGCGGTTCAAAAGATGGAGATACAATTAAAATCGGTGCAAACTTGGAGCTTTCAGGTAACGTAGCTTCATACGGTTCTTCAATCGGATTAGGTGCAGAGCTAGCGGTTAAGGAAATTAACGATGCTGGCGGTATTGATGGTAAGAAGATCGAGCTTATTAAAGTAGATAACAAATCAGAAAACTCAGAGGCAACTGCGGCAGCTATTAAACTAGCAACGCAAGATAAAGTAGTAGCGATGCTAGCTCCTGCAACTTCTGGTAATACAGTTGCTACAGTTCAAATTGCGAATGACAACAAAATTCCAATTGTAACTGGTTCTGGTACAGCGCCAAATATTACAGTAAATGATGATGGTAGCGTTAATGAATATGCTTTCCGTACTTGTTTTATTGACCCATTCCAAGGAATTGTAGCAGCAAACTTTGCTTCAGGTGAAATTGGCGCGAAAAACGTAGCTATCTTTGGAGATAATGCATCTGACTATGCAAAAGGTTTAGCAAAATCATTTAAAGAAACCATTTCTAAAAATGGTGGGAAAGTTGTGAAAGAGGAAGCTTATGTAGCGAAAGATACAGACTTCCGTACACAATTAACAAACATTAAATCAGCGAATCCAGACTTCATCTTTATCCCTGGATATTATGAAGAAGTTGGTCTAATCGTAAAACAAGCGCGTGAAATGGGCATTACAGTACCACTTATGGGAGCAGACGGTTGGGATTCTCCAACTTTAATTGATCTAGCTGGAGCAGATGCACTGAATAATACGTACATTACAAACCACTACTCTGCAGAAGACCCAGATCAAAAAATTCAAGACTTTGTGAAATCATTTAAAGCAGCGAATGGCGATAAAGCACCGGATGCATTTAACGCACTTGGCTACGATTCCATTTACTACATTGCAGATGCTATCAAACGTGCAGGTTCTACTGACGGTGAAGCAATTAAAAATGCTTTAGCTGAAACAAAAGATCTTTCTTTAGTAACAGGTACTTTCTCAGTTGACGAAAACCATAACCCAATTAAAACAGCAACAGTTCTTGAATTTAAAGACGGTAAACAAGTGTTCAACTCTAAAGTAAATCCTTAATTTTTAAGCAAGGGGGAGGCGGGCAACCTGCCTTCTCTTTTATTTTTTAACAGACAACTAGACTAATAAAAAAAGCATAGATTCTAGCATAAGGAATCGGAAATAACTTTTAATGAGGGACACGAGTTTTTCTGCATTCAATTTAACTATGTAGAAATGGGTCCCGTTTTTGCATTCCTCAAAAAATAACAAAGGAGTGAAAGCTCATGGAATGGATACAACAGCTTGTGAATGGTGTTTCACTAGGTAGTATCTACGCGTTAATAGCGTTAGGGTATACGATGGTATACGGTATTATTAAGCTCATTAACTTTGCCCACGGTGATGTTTTCATGATTGGGGCATTTATAGGCTTTTACGCAATTGCTAAATGGGAGCTAGGTTTCTTCCCAGCATTATTATTAGCAATGGCAGTTTGTGCAATTTTCGGTGTATTAATTGAACGTATTGCCTACAAACGTTTACGTAATGCAACGCGTATTGCAGCGTTAATTACGGCAATTGGTGTTTCGCTATTAATCGAATATACGACGATTTTCTTCAGAGGAGCGCAGCCAGCAGCATATCCTGAAGTATTTAAAAATCGAACATTTGATGTTTTCGGTGTTCAAATTAGCAGTACGTCTATTTTAATTTTATCTGTCGCTATCGTACTGATGATTTTATTACAATTCATCGTACATAAAACAAAAATCGGTAAGGCGATGCGTGCGGTTTCACATGATGCAGATGCGGCACGCCTAATGGGTATTAACGTAGATAATACCATTTCAGCAACATTTGCAATCGGTTCTGCTTTAGCTGGTGCTGCAGGTGTTATCTTCGGTGTGTATTATACGAAAATCGACCCGTTAATGGGCGTTATTCCAGGAGTTAAAGCATTTATCGCTGCAGTACTTGGGGGAATTGGTATTATCCCAGGTGCAATGGTTGGCGGTATGTTACTAGGTGTCGTGGAATCCATGGTAAGTGCACTCGGCTTCTCTTTATGGCGCGATGCAGCGGCATTTGTCATTTTAATTTTAATTTTGATTTTCAGACCATCGGGTATTTTCGGTAAAAACGCCCGCGAGAAAGTGTAGGTGAGCGGTAATGATGAAGAAGTCTAAAGTGTTCTGGGGCTACGCCATATTAGCGCTAGTCATCTATGTAGTTGTTCAGGCTCTTATTTCAATGGAAGTAATCGACTTGTATTATAAAAATATGTTAATCACGATGTGTATTAACATTATGCTAGCTGTCAGCTTGCACATCGTTATCGGGATTACTGGCCAATTCTCAATAGGGCACGCTGGTTTCCTTGCAGTAGGTGCTTATATTTCAGCTATTATTACAACAAAACTAATGCTACCGTTCCCGTTAGCCATTTTCTTAGGGGCGCTTGCAGCAGCAGTAGCTGGGTTAATCGTAGGTATTCCAACGCTACGTTTAAAAGGGGATTATTTAGCCATTGCAACACTTGGTTTCGCGGAGATTATTCGTATTATCTTTTTAAATACGGATTATGTCGGTGGGGCAGCAGGGATGCAGGTTAAATATTTATCGAACTGGACATATGCATTTGTTGGTGTTGTTTTAACGATTTTAGTCATTGCTAACTTTACAAATTCTCGCCATGGGCGTGCTTGTATTTCAATCCGAGAAGATGAAATTGCGGCTGATGCTATGGGGATTAATACAACTTACTATAAAGTTGTAGCATTCGCGATTGGATCTTTCTTTGCCGGTCTTGCAGGGGCTATTTTTGCACATAACTTCTACATTATTCAGCCGACGACATTCGGTTTCTTAAAATCATTTGATATTTTAATTTACGTTGTTCTTGGGGGCTTAGGAAGCCTATCTGGTTCTGTTATCGCTGCAGTATTTTTAACGTTGATTTCAACATACTTAGCGAACTTCCCAGAAACACGAATGATTATTTACAGCTTAGTGTTAATCATTGTTATGCTATATCGCCCAACAGGATTAATGGGCACAAAAGAAATTACAGACTTATTTAAGTTTGGTAAAAAAGGAGGTACAAAATAATGACTGGAAACCTTCTTATCAAAGTAGAGAATATGGGCATTCAATTCGGTGGTTTAAAGGCGGTACAGGGCGTTAATATGTACCTAAATCAAGGTGAATTAGTAGGCTTGATTGGACCGAATGGTGCAGGTAAAACAACAAGTTTTAACATGTTAACAGGGGTGTATACACCGACTGAAGGAACGATTACATTTGCCGGTTTAAAAATTAATGGCCTTCCCCCGTACCAAGTAACACAAAAGGGCATTAGCCGTACGTTCCAAAACATTCGTCTTTTTAAAGAATTATCGGTTTTAGATAATGTAAAAGTAGCGAACCATTCGCTAGCTAAACATTCACTTTGGTCATCTATTTTCCGTTTGCCGAGTCACTTTAAAGGTGAAGAAGCAATGGAAAAGCAATCAACGGAATTCTTAAAAATATTTGGCTTAGATATTTATAAGGATGAACTGGCAAAAAACTTACCGTACGGGATGCAACGCCGTCTGGAAATCGCGCGGGCATTAGCGGCAAATCCGAAGCTATTATTATTGGATGAGCCAGCAGCAGGAATGAATCCGCAAGAAACACACGACTTAATGGAATTAATTGCATTTATTCGTAAAGAGTTTGGTTTAACGATTTTGCTAATTGAGCACGATATGAGTTTAGTAATGGGAATTTGCGAACGAATTTACGTACTAGATCACGGGCAATTAATCGCTGATGGGACACCAGAGGAAATTCGCAACAATCCAAAGGTAATTGAAGCTTACCTTGGTGAGGAGGTTATCAGCTAATGCTAAAAGTACAAAATATAGATGTATTCTATGGAAATATTCAAGCTTTAAAGGGCGTCTCTTTAGAAGTTAACGAGGGGGAAATTGTGACATTAATCGGTGCTAATGGTGCTGGTAAAAGTACATTATTAAAAACCTTGTCTGGCTTACTAAAACCTAAAGGGGGCATTATCGAATATGAGGGCTTCTCGATTGCAGGTAAGGCTGCCCAAACAATCGTAAAATCAGGTATTTCACATGTGCCGGAAGGACGCCGTGTATTTGCCAATATGTCAGTTGAGGAAAACCTTGAGCTGGGGGCATATCTTCGTAACGATAAGGCGGGTATTAAGAAAGATATGGAGCATGTCTTTGAGTTATTCCCTCGACTACTGGAGCGCCGTAAACAGCAATCAGGCACATTATCTGGCGGTGAGCAGCAAATGCTCGCAATGGGGCGTGCACTTATGGCAAAGCCGAAGCTGTTATTAATGGATGAGCCATCAATGGGGCTTGCGCCGCTTATGGTAAAAAATATCTTTAATATTATCGAAAAAGTTAATAAAGAAGGTACGACAGTCTTGCTTGTAGAGCAAAATGCCAATATGGCATTATCGGTAGCTGACCGTGCATATGTACTGGAAACAGGACGTATTGTATTATCGGGTACAGCGAAAGAGTTGCAAGAAAGCGAAGAAGTAAAAGCGGCTTATTTAGGCGGCTTATAATAGGAAAAGGTGTCTCGATCTTGCTTCGAGATGCCTTTTTTTGTGGAAGAACGTTGCCATAATAGATAGAAGTAGCGTTTGACCTTTACTTTTTGGTAAGGTGGAAAAAAGGAGTGAAGTTAGATGCAATATTCTGCACAATATTTTATTGAAAAATTAGCTTTAGATCAACATCCTGAGGGAGGATACTATATATCTTCGTTTCGCTCAACGGAGGACATAGCTGTAAGGGAAGTAACAAGACCAATTTATACGAGCATTTATTTTTTATTACGCTCTCAGGATATTTCGCATTTGCATCGTTTACAATCAGATGAACTTTGGTATTATCATGCGGGCAGCCCATTAACTGTGCACATGATTTACCCTGATGGTACATATGAGGGGAAAAAGTTAGGGTTGAACTTAGAAGCGGGGGAAGTACCGCAAGTAGCAGTGCCAAAAGGGACAATTTTCGGATCGTCTGTTGATGATGATAACACATTTAGTTTAGTTGGCTGTATGGTAGCACCTGGTTTTGATTTTGAGGACTTTGAGTTGTTTACGCAAGCTGAGCTGTTAGCAGATTATCCGCAGCATGAGGCGGTTATTCGCAAAATGGCTTATGAGACGATTGAATAGCAATAAAAGAAAAAGTGGTAGATTGACTGCACATCAATCTACCACTTTTTTGCTACGAAGGTTTTCGCGGGCACACACGCAAGCCCCAACCTTCGCTAACGCGCGGCATGCCCTAGTCTTACTGGAATGCCGCTCACTATCATTATTTTGCAGTGTAATGAAGCAGTTTGAATAATTCTGCGCGCTCTTTATCTGTTAAATCGCGCCATTGTCCCACCTTTAAATTCCCTAGCTTAATATTCATAATACGAACGCGTTGTAATCGTTTAACAGAGTAGCCTAATGCTGAACACATACGACGTATTTGTCGATTTAAGCCTTGTTCTAAAATAATTTTAAACACTTTGTCTGAAATTTTTTCAACATGACAAGGCAATGTGGTTGTATCTAAAATATCAACACCGGCACCCATTTTTTTAATGAATTGCTCTGTAATCGGCTGATCAACTTGGACGATATATTCTTTTTCATGATGGTTTTCGGCACGTAAAATTTTATTCACAATATCTCCATCATTTGTTAGTAATAATAATCCTTCTGATTCTTTATCTAGTCGACCGATATGGAAAATGCGTAGAGGATGATTAATAAAATCAACGACATTTCCTTTAATATGACGCTCTGTCGTACTTGTAATACCTACTGGTTTATTTAAGACAATATAAACGAGTTGCTCTTCCTTTTTTACCTCTTTGCCATCCACACAGACAAGATCACCAGCTTCTACTTGGCTACCAACAGTAGCAAGAACACCGTTAATCGTTACTTTACCCTCTTCGACCCATTTATCAGCACCGCGGCGAGAGACGATGCCAGTCTCACTTAAATATTTGTTAATTCTCATAATGTTCTCCTATACATTTATATTAGTTTAAGTATACCCTATCGTTTGGAAATACAGTGAATGCTAGAGGCATTTCTATCGAAAATAAATATTGTGAAATTTTATTTTTAAAAGTTGAAATAATTATTAATTTCTGACAATATATTGGGTAAGAGGGTTTCTATGAAAATATCGTTATTTCAATATGGATTTACGATTTTTCTAGATATTTTCTCATTATTTTGTGTAAAGGGGAGAAGTAAAATGGTTTATGCATTTCCAAACACTGAAGGATCAGTAGTTCAATTCAAAGAGAGATATGAAAATTACATTGGTGGAGAATGGACACCTCCAGTGAAAGGTCAATACTTTGATAATGTTACTCCTGTTACTGGACAAGTTTTTACACAAGCAGCGCGTTCCTCTGCAGAGGATATTGAACTTGCGCTTGATGCAGCACATGCAGCAAAGGATGCGTGGGGACAAACATCCGCTACAGAGCGTGCAAACATTTTACTTAAAATTGCGGACCGTATTGAACAAAACTTAGAAAAGTTAGCCGTTGCCGAAACATGGGACAATGGTAAGGCGGTTCGTGAAACATTAAATGCTGATATCCCTCTAGCAATTGATCATTTCCGCTATTTTGCAGGGGCTTTACGTGCACAAGAAGGCGCGCTAAGTCAAATTGATAATGATACAGTTGCCTATCATTTCCATGAGCCAATCGGGGTAGTCGGCCAAATCATCCCTTGGAACTTCCCAATATTAATGGCTGTTTGGAAACTAGCTCCTGCGCTTGCTGCTGGAAACTGTGTTGTATTAAAGCCAGCAGAGCAAACGCCAGTTTCTATTATGGTGCTAGTAGAGTTAATTGGTGATTTATTGCCACCAGGCGTACTAAATGTTGTGAACGGTTTTGGTTTAGAAGCAGGAAAACCACTTGCATCTAACCCGCGTATCGGCAAAATTGCCTTTACGGGTGAAACGACAACAGGCCGTTTAATTATGCAATATGCGTCACAAAATCTTATTCCAGTTACATTAGAATTGGGCGGAAAGTCTCCAAATATTTTCTTTGAAGATATTATGGATGAAGATGATGCCTTTTTAGATAAAGCAGTAGAAGGCTTTGTATTATTTGCCCTTAACCAAGGTGAGGTATGTACATGCCCTTCCCGCGCATTAATTCAAGAATCCATTTACGATAAGTTTATGGAGCGTGTGTTACAACGTGTTGAAGCGATTCAAGTTGGAAATCCACTTGATCCGAATACGATGATGGGTGCACAGGCTTCAAGTGAACAAATGGAAAAAATTCTGTCTTACTTAGATATCGGTAAGCAAGAAGGTGCAGAATGTCTAATTGGAGGCGAGAAAAATAATGTAGGTGCAGGCTTTGAAAATGGCTACTACATTAAGCCAACTGTCTTCAAAGGTCATAATAAAATGCGCATTTTCCAAGAGGAAATTTTTGGACCAGTTGTTGCTGTAACAACATTTAAAACAAAAGAAGAGGCATTAGAAATTGCCAACGATACATTGTATGGATTAGGTTCAGGTATTTGGACACGTGATATGAATACAGCTTATCGCTTCGGTCGTGGTATTCAAGCAGGGCGTGTTTGGACAAACTGCTACCATGCATACCCAGCACATGCGGCATTCGGCGGCTATAAAATGTCAGGCATCGGTCGTGAGACACATAAAATGATGCTATCGCATTACCAACAAACGAAAAACTTATTAGTGAGCTATAACGAAAATAAACTTGGTTTCTTCTAATCAGTGAGGAGGTGCTAACGCGTGGTAGAACGTGTATTAGCAACGGAAGAAGCGCTGGCACTAATCGAATTATTGAAGGAAAAACATGGACCGGTTATGTTTCATCAATCAGGTGGATGCTGTGATGGCTCCTCTCCGATGTGTTACCCTGACGGAGAATTGATATTAGGTGATCAAGATTTCTGCTTAGGTAAAGTAGGGGATACGCCATTTTATATGCATAAAAACCAATATGATTATTGGAAGCATACACAAATTATTTTAGACGTAGTTGACGGCAGAGGCGGTATGTTCTCTCTTGAAGGCGTAGAAGGTAAACGTTTTTTAACAAGGTCTAGAGCGTTTTCCACAGAAGAGCTAAAAGAGTTAGGTTTAATTGAATAATTTAATGACAGCGGCAAAAGTTTCTTGTCGCTGTTTTTTTATGCTAATTTTTCTGGAAAAGAAGTTGTAGGTTTACGTTATTCGGGCAATTTCGCAATAATAAATAATGCTGTAATCGTTCTTGTAGGGTCTGGGTTAATCGTAATTTTCTGATTGTCCGCTCAATCATCATATAGCCCCCATTCATCTTGGATACCATTAATTAAAGCATAGATGACCTCACTTAAACATTAAATTATGTTTACTTTTTATGTTAATTATTACAAAATGATTGAAACTTTTCGACGGAAATTTACGTAAATTGTAAAAAAGAGTGTGTTGAAGATGGATATTGTTATAATTGTGAACCAATTTACACAAACGGTTGAGGCTGTATCGAAAATTGCAGGCTGGACAGTCGATCGAAAAATTATATTAGCTATTGCCAGCACATACGTCGCTTCGGGTTTAGTTTATGATGTTAAAGTTAAGCAAGGTTGGAGTGTAAAATAATTAAATATGAATAAATTATTATTGAATACTACAAATAACGAAGAATTAGAAAAACTACTACTCATAAATGTAATAGGTTTAATTGAGGCGTTAAAAAAAGATTTATTAACAATCGAAGAAACTGAAAAAGTTTTATTTAACCCTTATACTATAGATTCATTACAGTCTAAAGGAATTGCAAAAGAAATATTAGAAATTATTCATTTAGGCACTGAATTAGAAGATATAGTGAGTCTAATGTCTGAAAAATTATTTGAAAGTTTAAGCGAAATTGAATATGAAAGTATTGCTCAATTAGAAAAAAGAAAAGCATATAAATTTCGAAATAAAGTTATTGAATCAATAAATTGATTCATTTGATTTTAAGTAGTAGAAAGAGGACAATTGGTACTTCTCTAGAGCAGCTCGTTTTATCATGCTAAACGAGCTGCTTTTTCTATACTATGTTATACAAAGATTAATTCAGGTCAACTTCAGCAAAGTATTGATTTGTATCATGATTTAAAGGGTATGAAATTGTTGAAGTGGCATCGAGAATTTGTATTATTTATAGCTGTACAAATCATCCTTTATGATTTGTCTAAAGTGCAACAATCATTGTCAATGGCGATCATGTCTTCGATTGAGTTACTTATTCAAGCACAACAAGCAGTGATGCTATCCGCGGTAACTGCAGCAGCTGTAGCGTCAAATTCTAGCACTTCATGATAAACTAAAGAGGAACAGATTATTTCGGAGGTGTATTTGAAGATGAACGAAACGAAGCTTTGGATAAATGGGCAATGGCAAGCTGCACAAGAAACGTATGAATTAACATCACCATACAACGGTGAGGTCATTGCAAAGGTTGCAAAGGCATCTATTGCAGATGTTGAGCAAGCAATAGAAGGTGCCCACAATGCCTTTCTTTCATTTAAAAAAACAACTGCCTACGAACGTGCCGAAATTTTATATAAAGTAGTCGACATTATGCGACGTCGAAGAGACGAATTGGCAGATATTTTAGCGCGAGAAGCGGGCAAACCTATTTCTGCAGGTTTACCGGAAATCGAGCGCACAATCGCAACTTATCAGTTTGCAGCTGAAGGAGCCAAGCAGGTGAAAGGTGAGACGGTTCCGATGGATGCAGCACCAGGGGCTGGTGACCGTATAGGCTGGACAAAACGTGAGCCGTTAGGTGTTATTTCTGCGATTACACCGTTTAATTTCCCGTTTAATTTAGTTGCACATAAATTAGGGCCTGCCTTTGCGGTAGGTAATGCTGTTGTGTTAAAGCCGGCAACACAAACACCATTAAGTGCTATTGTGATGGCGGAGATTTTTAAGGAAGCTGGGCTACCAGATGGCGCATTACAAATTGTTACAGGTAGTGGTGGTGAGCTAAGTGATACGCTCGTAACTCACCCATTGGTAAAAAAAGTAACTTTTACTGGAAGTGGTAAAGTTGGATTAGGCATTAAAGAAAAAGTAGGTTTACGTAAAGTGACGTTAGAGCTTGGCTCGAATGCAGCGGTTATTGTTGAGCCTTCGACACCGATTGATAAAATTATAGCGCGTTGTGTTAGCGGAGCATTTAGCTTTGCGGGCCAAGTATGTATTTCATTACAACGTATTTATGTACATGCCTCGATGGTAGATGCCTTTACAAAAGCATTTGTAAAACAAACAGAGAAACTTGTAGTCGGTGATCCACTTGATAAAAATACAGATGTCAGTGCGATGATTAATCCAAATGAAGTAACTCGCATTCGACAATGGATTGAGGAAGCAAAAACACAAGGTGCAGTGGTAGCTACGGGCGGAACCTTTACAGAGCGTACATTGACGCCAACAGTGATGACAAATGTGACGGCAGATATGAAAGTCGTTTGTCAGGAAACATTCGCGCCAATCGTGTCAATTGTTTCATATGAAACATTAGACGACGCCATTCGACTAGTGAATGAGTCGGAACTTGGCTTAAATGCAGGAATTTTTACGAATGTCTTACCGGATGCATTGCGTGCGGCAGATGAATTGCAAGCAGGTGCTGTCATTATTAATGATATACCGACTTTCCGTGTGGATAATATGCCTTATGGCGGGGTGAAAATGAGTGGTTATGGTCGAGAAGGTATTAAATGGGCGATTGAGGAAATGACGGATATGAAGTTTATTACAATGAAAAAATCCTTCTAAATTTGCAACAGTGCTTTTTCTACGATACGATGACGAAAGAACATGACATGAAGGGAAGTTACAAGAACTATGACAACCAATGCTGTACCAATGAGCCAGTCGCGTACGCTTCAGACGCGTCTCGTATTACCACCGGATACTAATAATCATAATTCCATTTTTGGCGGAAGAGTGTTAGCTTATATCGATGAAATTGCCGCGATTACAGCGATGAAACATGCAAAAGGGCATGTTGTAACAGCTTCTATTGATTCAGTTGATTTTTTATCGGCAGCGCATGTAGGTGATATTCTTGAAATTGAAAGTATTGTGTCATCTACCGGACATTCCTCTATGGAAGTGTATGTCCGTGTGATTTCTCGTAACATTGAAACAGGGGAAGAAAAGTTAACAACTGAATCCTTTGTAACGATGGTTGCCGTAGATGAGGACGGTAAACCTAAGGCTGTTCCGGCTATTTTTCCCGAAACGGATGCAGAAAAACGGCTGTTTGAAACAGGTCCGGCTCGACGAGAGTTTCGTAAGCAAAAACGTGCTTTGGCACATTAAATACCAAAAGGAAATTGACACGATGCGGTCAATTTCCTTTTTATTTGCGTTAAATATTTAATTCATTGACTACATTAATTAATGAGTCAGATGATGAGGAAACGAGTGTCGCTCCTTCTGATAGCTCGGTAATTAATGTTGAAATGGCTGAAATATCTCTAGCGGTATTGACATATTGCTGTTGAATGCCTGAAACAGCATCTGCAATATCATTGAATGATTTCGATAAGTTTGTTTGGGTTTCAACGCTATGTTGGATTTTTTGGTCTACATTGATTACCGAACTTGCCATTGTTGTAATATTACTTTCTGTTTCTTTGATTAAGTGTGAAACGTTTTGAACAGCATTTTTCGTTTCTTCTGCCAGCTTGCGAACTTCCTCTGCTACGACAGCAAAGCCTTTACCATGTTCCCCAGCACGAGCAGCTTCAATTGATGCATTCAGTGCTAATAAATTCGTTTGGTCAGCGATGCCTGTGACAAGCCCGACAATTTCAGAAATTTTTTGTGATGACGTACGTAGCTCTTTCATCGTCACTTCAAGGCCATTAACGCTTTGCAAAATAACGTGTATTAATTCATTTTGCTCTTGTAATTGCTGTTGCCCGCGTTTCGATTTGTCTTGTGTATCTGCAACAAAGTTCAAACCTTGTTTAGTTGCTACTGCAATATCATCGGTTTGAGAAGAGATGACTAACAGAGAAGCGGCTGTTTCCTCGCTTATGGCATTTAACTCTTCCGCAGTACTTTGAATGGTTGTCACAAGTGCATGTTTTGTTTGATCAGCAACGTGGCGAATGCGATCTTCTTCTTTTTCGTACGCCTCAATAACAAGCTGCTGTTCAAAGTTAATGATTTTGCAGAAAGCGTTGATTGCACGTATTGCATCGTGCTTGGAAATATCTAAATCATTCGCAAAGCGTGTAAAGGTAGACGTTAGTGATTGGAATGAAGCGATATACCATTTGGATTGCAGTCCAATTCGGACATGGGTCTCCGCAATTGCTTTTCTTTCTTTAATGTAAGCGTCATTAATATGACTCTCGAAAATATCACCTAAATGCTTATGTAAAGTTACTTTTAAACGATCAATTTGTGATGTTCTGTTAATAATATCTAATAAATTTTGACTTAAGCTAATGGCTGCATAAAATTGATCGACCATTTCAGGAATAACATTTTTAACTAAAGGTTGCAATTGTTTAATGATTGCTAAATCTTCAGTCGTTAAGTCTAATAACTGTAATTGTTTTTCAAGCTTTGGATAATTAGAAACATCTAATTGTACGTGTTGTGTAAATTGTTCAGGTGTTAAAGTAATTGAATAACCATTCTTCTTCGTAAACCAACTCATTGTTGTCTGCTCCATTCTTTATAAATCCATAATAATGATTGTAATTGAAGACCGCTTTGTGAATATTTTGTTAGGTTTGTAAATTTGGTGAATATATGGTATTTAGTCTATTCTACTATTTTTCGCGGGATATTTGGTTAAAAATTTCAGATATTTCTATATTTTTTTATTCATAACACGAATGGTCGTCAATGGCGTGTGTCAAAGCGTTTTCTTTTATAGAAATAGAGCGATTTGAATTTCATTTAGGAAACCTGTAAAATACGAACTGTTTAGATTTACAAAAATATGTAGGTGAGAGAAAAATAGTATTGAGGAGGTATTGCATGGAAAAAAAGCGTTTTAAGTTTGTCATTCCTGTAATGGTTATTGTGGCAATTGGTTCTGTTTATATGTTAACTAATTATTACGCAGATGTACCAGACCTAAACCAATTATTAATAACAATTTGTGCAACGCTTGTATCGGGTGTACTCGCATACTTTTTATTCCCGCAACAAGGTGAAAATAAAGTGGATGATCGTGGTCCATATTAAGAACATCAACTAGTTTAAAAATCCGCGTTTCGCCTTCGGTGGGCAAAGCACGAGTCGCAATATTTGACCCTCGTGCCTCATTTCCCCTCGGGAAGTTTGCGCGGATTTTCTTTTGTTTAAATAGCCGGTTATATTACGGTTTAAATAATTTGAACCAGCCTCTTGATTTAAATAGTGCTAGCATAAATAATACAAGCAATAGCATAATACCGAGCACGATAAAATAGCTGTAGCGGCCATGGAGCTCGGGCATATTATCAAAATTCATGCCATACACACCAGCAATAAATGTTAAAGGTATAAATATTGTAGAAACAATCGTTAACATCATCATGATGCCATTCATACGGCTAGAGGTCATGGCCATATAGCTATCACGCATATCAGCTGTCAGCTCACGATTAGATTCCACTATTTCAGTGAGCTTGGCTAAATGGTCGTGTATATCACCAAAATAAGCTCTTTCTGATTTTTTTAATGCAAAGCGGTATGAGCTAAGTATCCGATATAGGAGATCGCGCATCGGTAAAATCGTACGCCGTAAATGGAGCAAATCGCTACGGAATTCAAAAACATTTTGCATGGCATTCACGTTATTTTGGTAAGTTAGTTCATCTTCCAATGCATTCAAATGATCCTCAATTTTATAGACAAGTGGGAAATAACTATCCACGATTTGATCTATTGTTTGATAGGTTAGGAAGACGGTACCTCGTTCCCAATATTTTGGGTGCTCTTCTAAAAGCTTTTTTACTTTATCGATTTCAGGTGTTTCATTTGTATGAAATGTCACAATAAAATGATCGGCAAGAAAAATGTTTAATTCCTCTGCTAGTAACGTCTCCTCATTGAATTTATGAATAACGAAGAAATGATAATCATCGTAAAAATCGAGTTTTGGTCGTTGTAAACGCATTAAGCAATCTTCAATCGCCAGTGGATGGAAGTGAAAAAATGTATCGAGCAGAAGCTCTTCTTTTGTAGTGGGGCAACTAAAATCTACCCAATACCATTCATATTGATTGTGCTTAATGTCTTCAAGTGGGAAGTCCTTGATTAATTGTTGATCTTTCGTCATGGCCATCGTGCGGATCACGGTATTCACCTCAAATCTGTTTTATCGCATTTTTAAGTTAGCACGGTGTCTCATAGGAGGAGACATTTTAACGGAAAGATCTTTACGAATGTCTTACCTTATGCTTTATAGCATATCCAACCAGCGAACAGTGTCGTTGCAAAAAACCTCGATGGTTGTGTAAAGCCTGCCTGTTGTAAAAGCGCCACAATATCCTCTTCACGCATAAATGATAACGAGCGGATGGACTGCTCCATATTGGCTAAATCAGCAGCTGAAATTTTTGTATGCTGTCGCCAATAGGCACGCCATAGGTCAAATTGAAGCTCGGTTTCAACAGAGTCTAGTTGTCCGTATTTAGAGACAAGGACAAATGGTGCTCCTGTCTTTAAATGGCTTGCAATGCCTTGCAATGTAGCAAGTTTCTCCTCATAGGATTCGATAAAATGAAGAACGAGTACACAGCTAGCCGCATCAAACCTTTTTGTAGGTATCGATGCAGTTAGTATGGTTCCTTGGAGTAAAGATATATCATTGGTTAATGGTTGAAGTCGATTTTCTGCAATTTCCAACATAGCTTCAGATGGATCGATACCGACAAACGACCAATGAGGACGTTGTTCTGCTAACTGTAATATTTCATTGCCGCTACCTGAGCCAACAACTAACAAACTAGCATTCTCTTGTAATGCAGCTTGATAAAACGTTTTCGTTAGACGAAGCATGGCATCGTAACTTGGCAAAGTACGCCGAATGCCCTTCTCATATTCATTAGCAAGCGTGCTATTAAATTCCATACTGTATCACGTACCTTTCAAATAAATTTTAAAAAAGCAGAAACATTTGAAACTATTTAGCGTATAGTTCCGTAAATAGGAGTATAACTAATAAAGACACACTGCAAAGGAAGGTTTATATATATGGATACAAAATGGTCTAAGGTAATCATACATGCCAGCGCGTTTTTTGCACCATTTTTAGTGCCGATTTTATTTTTCCTCATTAGTTCAGATGAAGAAGTAAAAAGCATTTCGGTGCAAGCTTTATTGTTCCAAATCGTGATGGGCATATTAATTGTAATTGCTGGTATTCTATCTTTTGTATTAATCGGTTTACCGTTCTTACTAATATTTATCGCTATGGTATACATCGTACCAATTATCGGAATCGTGAAGGCTTTTTCAGACATACCTTGGCGCTACCCAATTGTTGGTCGCTGGGTATAATTTTTAATGACGCAAGTCTATGCTAACAGCATATGCTTGCGTTTTTTCTATAGGCAAAAAGGGTACATTATAGGCATGAACCACATGCAGCTCATTTGGCTGCCATATGTTAATAACTAATTCCCTTTTTTTCATTAAACTACGCACAGGCGATGCCGCGATTTTCAGTGGGTAAATGGCTAAAGAATTTGCTTTACACAAATCGGTGTGCGAAATAATTGCAATTATTTTCAAGCGTTTTGTATAATATACTCAAAGATAGTCAAAGATAGTCAAAGTCAGTGAGGTAAGCGAGGTGTATTCCTAAAGTGCGTAATATTTCAGACATCATAGAAGGCTACTTAAAGCAAGTACTTGAATTAGGTGGAGAAGGGCATATTGAAATTAAACGTAGCGAAATCGCCGATAAATTTCAATGTGTGCCCTCACAAATAAATTATGTAATTAACACAAGATTTACAGCCGAGCGAGGTTACCTTGTTGAAAGTAAACGAGGTGGTGGTGGGTACATTCGAATTTTACGTGTCCGTGCAAACTCACAAATTGATTTGATCGATGATGTGCTCCTGCAAATTGAAGGTGGAGCCTCGCAAACGGTTGCAGAGGGTGTTGTCTATCGTTTAATTGATGAGCAGGTTATTTCAAAGCGAGAAGCGAAATTAATGTTAGCGGCGGTTGACCGTTCAACCTTAGATTTACAATTACCTTTACGGGATAGCATTCGCGCGAAAATATTGCGAGCGATGTTAACAACCATTAAATATGAAAAGCAAAAATAAAGAGGTGATGGAAATGATTTGCGAACATTGCAAACAGCGCAATGCGACAGTAACTGTGACACAAGTTCAAAATGGGCAAAAGGTGGAGCACCATTATTGCGATGTCTGTGCCTCACAGTTCCATCCGTTCCATGCAGAGTTTAAACAAGAGCCTGTATCGATTCAACAATTATTATCCAATTGGTTTGGCTCACCTACATGGCAAAAAGTTGGAGAGAAACAGCAAGCGCCACCTCAGCAACAAACATGTCCACAATGTGGATTTACGTATAAACGATTTTTAAAAGAAGGTAAATTCGGCTGTACCGGTTGTTATGATACGTTTAGCGAGCATTTGCCAAAGCTGTTTAATCGTATTCAAGCGGGACCGCAACATATAGGCAAAATGCCTGGTGCCCGCAACAATGTTTTTGTTATTAAAAAACAAATTGAAGATATCCGGAAGCGTATGAAAGCCGCAGTGGACGATGAGCAATTTGAGGAAGCAGCGAAACTTCGTGATGAGGCAAAGGATCTTGAACAACAGCTACAATTCGAAGGTGGTGATGTGTCATGATGATTGAATCGTTTTTAGCGCGCGCTACACCTACATGGATGGAGATGGAGGATGATTATTCAGATATTGTCATTAGTACACGCATTCGCCTTGCTAGAAACTTAGATGGGTACCGTTTTCCTTTAGTTTTCTCAGAAAATGAAGCGTTACAAGTTGAGCAAGCTGTCACCCATGCAATACAGGATAGTACAAAGTTGCAAGAAAAATATTCTTATTTTTCCATAAAAGATTTAACGCCGTTACAACGTCAAATATTAGTAGAAAAACATTTAATTAGTCCGCAGCTGGCCAAAAAAGAGCAAGTCGGCTCCATGTTGCTGTCTGAAGATGAATCGATTTGCATTATGGTGAACGAAGAAGACCATTTACGCATTCAATGTATGACAGCGAGTTTTCAACTTCAAAAGGCTTACGAGCAGGCGAATCATATTGATCGAGCCTTAGAAGGAGCTTTGCCATATGCATTTCGCGATAATTTTGGCTATTTAACAAGTTGTCCAACCAATATTGGTACTGGATTGCGTGCTTCTGTTATGATGCACCTTCCCTCACTAACGCTGACAGGTCAGATGAATCAAATCATTAATGCCATGACGCGTTTGGGTATGACTGTTAGGGGTATATACGGTGAAGGTAGTGAAAATTTAGGAAATATTTATCAAGTATCTAATCAGATTACACTAGGGAAAACAGAAGAAGATATTTTAGCTGATATTCAAAGTGTAGCTGAAAAAATTATTCAAAAAGAACGTCAGGCGAGAAGCAAGCTAATGGAAAAAGCACAACTTGCTTTAGAAGATCGTGTGTATAGAGCTTTAGGTACATTAACACATGCTCGCATTTTAACAAGTGATGAAGCTGCTACTTGCCTATCGAATGTCCGTTTAGGGGTAGATTTGCAGTTGATTCATAATATTAAAGCAACCACTTTAAACGAGTGTGTTGTCAGCATGCAACCAGGATTTTTACAACACTATGCAGGAGAGGTTTTACCGCCTGCGGAGCGAGACAGAGTACGAGCAAAAATGCTGCGTGAGGCATTATTTTTAGAAACGATGAGTAAGCCTATTATAGGGGGAAAAGGAGAGGATTCATATGATGTTTAATCGTTTTACACAACGCGCACAAAAAGTATTACAGCTTGCACAGGAAGAGGCAATTCGTTGGAAGCACGAATCAATAGGAACAGAGCACATTCTTTTAGGGCTTATTCGTGAAGGCGGTGGTATAGCTGCGAAAGCATTAGAAGCCATCGATATTAGCCCTCAAATGATTGAAGCAGGTATTGAAGAGTTAGTCGGTAAAGGAACAGAGGATGTAGGGCCAATCGTTCACTACACGCCTCGCGCCAAAAAAGTAATTGAACTATCCGTTGATGAGTCACGTAAATTAGGCCATTCCTATATTGGCACAGAACATTTACTATTAGCGCTTATTCGTGAAGGTGAAGGAGTAGCCGCTCGCGTATTAAATAATGCAGGTGTCGGCTTAAATAAAGCCCGTCAGCAAGTATTACTGTTGTTAGGCAATAATGATAATGCTCAGTCTGGACAACAAGCGACACAGGCTGCAAATACACCAACTTTAGATAGCTTAGCGCGCGATTTAACACAAATTGCCCGCGAAGGTTCATTAGACCCTGTTATTGGTCGAAGTAAAGAAATTACACGCGTTATTGAAGTGTTATCACGCCGTACAAAAAATAACCCTGTGCTTATTGGTGAGCCGGGTGTAGGTAAAACTGCCATCGCTGAAGGTTTAGCACAACAAATTATCAATAATGAAGTGCCAGAAATTTTACGCGATAAACGTGTAATGACGCTTGATATGGGGACAGTTGTTGCCGGTACAAAATACCGTGGTGAATTTGAGGACCGTTTGAAAAAAGTAATGGATGAAATTCGTCAAGCAGGCAATGTTATTTTATTCATTGATGAATTGCATACATTAATCGGTGCAGGTGGAGCTGAAGGTGCCATTGATGCTTCAAATATTTTAAAACCATCTTTAGCACGTGGTGAATTGCAATGTATCGGTGCCACAACATTAGATGAATATCGCAAATACATTGAAAAAGATGCCGCTTTAGAGCGCCGCTTCCAACCAATCCAAGTGGATGAGCCAACTGTTGAAGAAGCGATTCAAATTATTCATGGCTTACGCGATCGCTATGAGGCACATCACCGTGTGAAAATTACAGATGAAGCAATTGAAGCAGCTGCAAAAATGGGTGACCGCTATATTTCAGATCGCTTCTTACCTGATAAAGCCATCGATTTAATCGATGAAGCGGGTTCAAAAGTACGCTTACGTTCATTCGCAGTGCCACCAAATTTAAAGGCTTTAGAAGATAAGCTTGAAAATGTGCGCTCTGAGAAAAATGCAGCGGTATCTGGTCAGGAATTTGAAAAAGCTGCATCATTAAGAGATACAGAGCAAAAGCTAAAAGACGAAATTGAAACAACACGTAAAACATGGAAAGAAGAACAAGGCAAAGCCGAATCAAAAGTTACAGTAGACGATGTGGCAGCTGTAGTTTCTATGTGGACGGGAATTCCGGTAGCGAAAATTGCTCATGAAGAATCAGCGAAACTATTACATCTTGAAGAAGAATTACACAAGCGAGTTGTTGGGCAAGGTGAAGCGGTCGAAGCGATTTCACGTGCGATTCGACGCGCAAGAGCAGGCTTAAAAGATCCTAAGCGACCAATTGGTTCATTTATTTTCCTAGGTCCTACTGGGGTCGGTAAAACAGAGCTTGCTAGAGCGCTAGCAGAAGTAATGTTCGGTGATGAAGATGCGATGATTCGCGTAGATATGTCCGAATATATGGAGAAACATTCCACTTCACGTTTAGTCGGTTCACCTCCAGGTTATGTAGGCTTTGATGATGGTGGTCAGCTAACGGAAAAAGTACGACGTAAACCATATTCGGTTGTATTACTTGATGAAATTGAAAAAGCACATCCAGATGTTTTCAATATTCTACTGCAAGTACTTGAAGATGGTCGTTTAACAGATTCTAAAGGTCGTGTCGTTGATTTCCGTAATACGGTTGTTATTATGACTTCAAACGTTGGTGCGGATGCGCTAAAATATCAAAAAAATCTTGGCTTCAGCTTAGGAAGCTCAGAGTCGAAGCATAAAGATATGAAGGGCACAATGCTAGAAGAACTGAAAAAAGCATTCCGTCCTGAATTCCTCAACCGTATCGACGAAATGATTGTGTTCCATTCTTTAGAAAAAGAACACTTAAAAGAAATCATTTCGATGATGGCGAATACGTTAACAAAACGTCTACAAGAACAAGATATTACGTTAGAGTTAACAGATGCGGCACTGAATAAAATTGCAGAGGAAGGCTATGATCCTCAATATGGTGCGCGTCCACTGCGTCGTGCATTGCAAAAACAAGTGGAAGACCGTTTATCGGAGGAACTACTAAAAGGCAATGTAGAAAAAGGAAACCAAGTCGTAATTGATTATGTTGATAAAGACTTTGTTGTGAAGAAAAAAGAAGGCGTTTCGATTTCTAAATAAGGAATTTACAAAAAGACAGCGAGGCCTATAGTGCCAAGCTGTCTTTTTTTATGTAAAATGAATATAAGAACAAATATTCGAGGTGGTACGATGGCGAAGAAAAAAACTAAATTTGTCTGTACAGGTTGTGGCTATGAATCTGCAAAGTGGATGGGGCGCTGTCCAGGATGTGGTGAGTGGAATAAAATGGTTGAGGAAGTGGAGGTCGTAGCAAAAGGGCCACGTGGAGCTTTCCAACATTCTGCAACAGTAACGCAAAAGGCGATACCTATTATCCAAGTGGAGGCAGCTGAGGAGTCTCGTGTAGCAACGGAAATGGGCGAACTTAATCGTGTGTTAGGTGGCGGTATCGTCCCAGGCTCACTTATCTTAATCGGTGGTGACCCGGGGATTGGGAAATCCACGTTATTATTACAAGTATCTGCATTGCTTTCGAATAAAGGACATCGTGTGCTCTACATTTCTGGTGAGGAGTCTATTCGCCAAACGAAACTACGTGCAGAACGTTTAGGTGTAATCTCACAAGAGCTTTATATTTATTCGGAAACTAATTTAGAGTTATTAAATCAAACGATTGATGATGTACAACCGAAGTTTGTGATTGTCGATTCTATCCAAACGGTGTTTCATCCGGAGGTGACGAGTGCACCTGGTAGTGTGTCGCAAGTACGTGAATGTACAGCAGAACTTATGCGAATTGCCAAAACGAAAGGCATTGCTATTTTCTTAGTTGGACATGTGACCAAGGAAGGGCAAATTGCAGGACCACGTATTTTAGAGCATATGGTGGATACAGTGCTGTATTTCGAAGGAGAACGTCATCACAACCACCGTATTTTGCGAAGTCAGAAAAACCGCTTTGGTTCTACAAATGAGATTGCCATCTTTGAAATGCTTCAGGGAGGCTTAAAGGAAGTATTGAATCCGTCAGAGTTGTTTTTACAGGAACGTTCACAAGGTGCTGCAGGTTCGACGATTGTAGCATCGATGGAGGGGACGAGACCGATTTTAGTAGAAATTCAATCGCTCGTAACTCCAACAAGCTTTAATTATCCAAAACGTATGGCAACTGGCGTGGACCAAAATCGTGTGCAATTGCTAATGGCGGTGCTGGAAAAGCGAATGGGTCTCATGCTACAAGCACAAGATGCATATATTAAAGTTGCTGGTGGTGTAAAGCTTGATGAGCCTGCAATTGACCTAGCGGTGTTGACAAGTATCGTGTCGAGCTTTAAGGATCAGGCAGTGCGTGCTACCGATTGCTTTATTGGCGAAGTAGGTTTAACAGGTGAGGTTCGTCGTGTAACACGCATTGAACAACGTGTTATTGAGGCGGCAAAGCTCGGCTTTAAACGAGCGTTTATTCCTGCTTCTAATATTGGTGGCTGGGAATTCCCGCAAGGTATTGAAATTGTCGGTGTGGAAACAATTAAGGATGCATTGAATGCTTGTTTTAGAGAGTTGTAATGAAAGGTATAGCGTAGAAAACGCTCGCTCCTACCCTATAGCGAGTATATTTTATGAAATAAGTGCATGTTGGGCGATTTCCTAACATGCATTTTTACTCATTGTATAGCGTAAGAAAATTGCTTAAAATTGGATAACATTTTTTACAGGAATTACGCATCTCTTGAGGCTTCTGTAACGTCCAATAAACTGCGAGAAAAATAATAATGTTTTGATGGGCTGAAAAAAGATTTTCTACCGTAAAATATGTATAATCGAAAATAAGAATTGGAGGTGACAGTATGAAAAAATTTATTCAAATTGCTTTTTTACTGATTGGGGGAGCTTTAGGCCTGGTTTTCTTACCGCCATTATACAAATTGCTTCATTTATCATCTAATCCTTGGCTTGATAATCCTTATGTATCAGTTGCTTTAGGGGCGCTTTTACTATTTACATTATCATTTGCATTTTCCGACTATTTCGTTCGGCTTATTAGCTGGATGGAAGAGCTGCTATTTAAAGTACCTGTTGGAGATTTATTATTTGGTACACTGGGGCTAATTGTAGGACTTATCGTTGCCTATTTCCTAGGCTTTGCGATTGATAGCGTTCAGATTCGTGGTATTACAGAAGTGATTCCGATTATTCTGTCGTTTGTATTTGGTTATTTGGGGTTCCGTGTAGGTTTTAAAAAGCGTGATGAGTTACTGCAGTTATTTACATTGCGCGGGAATAATGCGAAGAAAAAAGCCCTTGAAGGTATCGATGCTCCTGACATTCGTGGCAGTTATAAATTGCTAGATACGAGTGTAATTATTGATGGGCGTATTGCGGATATTTCGGAAACGGGTTTTATCGAAGGTGTCCTAATCGTGCCGCAATTTGTACTGACAGAGCTACAACATATTGCGGATTCTTCAGATACTTTAAAACGTACAAGAGGTCGTCGTGGTTTGGATATCTTAAAAAAACTACAAGATGAACGTATGACAAAAGTAGAGATTACCGAAGAAGATTTTGAAGATGTGCAAGAAGTCGATTTAAAACTTGTGCGACTTGCTAAGAAGATGGGCAATGATACACAAATTGTAACGAATGATTTCAACTTGAACAAAGTATGTGAACTACATCAAGTGCAAGTGCTAAATATCAATGATTTGGCAAATGCGGTAAAGCCGGTTGTTATTCCTGGTGAGGATATGCAGGTTGTCGTCATTAAAGATGGTAAAGAGCATAACCAAGGTGTCGCTTATTTGGATGATGGTACGATGATCGTTGTAGAAGGCGGCCGTAGTTATATCGGACAGGCTATTACAGTAACTGTAACGAGCGTTCTCCAAACATCAGCAGGTCGTATGATTTTTGCCAAGCCAAAGGATGATTAGGAAGTGGGAAATGTGCAGTATGAAGTAGTGCTTCCCGCAGCAGGTAGCGGGAAGCGAATGGGAGCAGGACAAAATAAATTATTTTTAGAGCTTTTAGGGAAACCGATTTTAATACACACATTGGAAGTATTTGAGCAAGATCGAAACTGCACAGGTATTTGGCTAGCAGTAAAGCCCGAGGAGCGAGTACTTATTCAGGAAATGCTCGTAAGCTATGGCATTTCAAAGGTCAAAGGTTTACCTGATGGTGGAGCAGAGCGACAACATTCGGTTCACTCTTGCATGAAGGAAATGGAGCAAGTTGATATCGTCTTAGTGCATGATGCAGCTCGTCCATTTATTACGCATGATATTATTGCAAACCTTGTGCAAAGTGCAAATGACTTTGGGGCTGCAATCGCTGGGGTTCGTGCAAAAGATACGATGAAAAAAGTACGTGATGGTATTATCGAAGAAACTGTGGAACGTGAAAGTCTATGGATGATTCAAACGCCGCAAGCTTTTCGCTTTGATTTAATTGTAGAAGCGGAAGATGTTGCCGAGAAGGTAGGCTTCCTCGGCACCGATGAGGCGATGCTAGTTGAGCGTCTTGGTCATGCGGTGCATATTGTCGAAAGCACCTATGAAAATGTAAAGATGACCACTAAGGAAGATTTACTTTTTGGTGAGGCTATTTTACGTCGGCGTGTAACAGAAACTTTTTAAAAATAACTTTGAAATCTCATCAGTTACAAGTAGCTGATGGGATTTTTTTATCGATAATGAACAAACTATTAATGCTTTCAGTTGCTGGTTATGTCCAACTTAGATGATACGGACAGCTCAATTTCCTAGGAAATATGGTAAACTGTCTATAAATAGAAAATCATAAAGGCAGGTGAATGCTGTTACAAACATCTCTGTTGTAACGGCAGTATTGTATGTTTCGAGTAGGACAAGGTTTTGACGTACATGCATTTGAAGAAGGGCGTCCACTTATTATTGGTGGTATTACCATTCCACATGAAAAAGGCTTAGTAGGGCATTCAGATGCGGATGTATTGTTGCACACTGTAACAGACGCGGCACTTGGGGCAATTGGTGAAGGCGATATTGGCCGCCATTTTCCTGATACAGATCCTGAATGGAAAGATGCCGATTCAGCAAAGTTACTAGAGTATATTTGGAAAATGGTTGAGGACAAAGGCTATGTGCTAGGCAATGTAGACTGCACGATTATGGCGCAACGTCCTAAAATGGCGCCTTATATTGAACAAATGAGAAATCGTATTGCAGCGTTATTGCATGCAGATCCTTCACAAGTAAATGTCAAAGCGACAACTACTGAAAGACTGGGCTTTACTGGCCGTGAAGAAGGCATTGCATCTATGGCGACGATTTTATTGATAAAAAAATAAAAAAATGGCGCGTGCCCAATTCCTAAGCACGCGCTACTTTTATTTCCTATACTACAGTGGTAAAATGAACAATTAAAAAGGTCGGAATTATTTTCAGACGAACATTTTAGGAGGCATTTAATTATGACGAAAGAAGTTCGCGTTCGTTACGCGCCATCACCAACTGGATTCTTACATATTGGCGGTGCACGTACAGCGTTATTCAACTATTTATATGCAAAACATCATAACGGTAAATTCATCGTGCGTATTGAAGATACGGATATTGAGCGTAATGTAGAAGGTGGAGAAGCGTCTCAGCTAGATAACTTAAAATGGTTAGGTATCGACTATGACGAATCAATCGATATTGGTGGTCCGTATGCGCCTTATCGTCAAATGGAACGCCTTGATATTTATAAAGAACATGCTGAAAAGTTATTACAACAAGGTACAGCATATAAATGTTTCTGTTCATCAGAAAAGTTAGAGGCATCACGTGAAGAACAAAAAGCTCGCGGCGTTGCAGCACCAACTTACGATGGAACTTGCCGTCATTTATCAGCAGAAGAAGTAGCAGCTAAAGAAGCGGCTGGCGAACAATATACAATTCGTATGCGTGTACCTGAAAACGTAACATATGAGTTTGAAGATTTAGTGCGTGGACAAGTATCGTTCGAATCAAAAGATGTGGGCGATTGGGTACTTGTGAAAGCAAATGGTATTCCAACATACAACTATGCCGTTGTATTAGACGATCACTTTATGGAAATCTCACACGTATTCCGTGGTGAAGAGCACTTATCAAATACACCAAAACAAATGATGATTTTTGATGCATTTGGCTGGGAATATCCACGCTTTGGGCATATGACATTAATCATTAACGAAAACCGTAAAAAGCTATCAAAACGTGACGAGTCCATTATTCAATTCGTAACGCAATATAAAGACCTTGGCTACTTACCAGAAGCTATGTTCAATTTCTTTGCTTTATTAGGTTGGTCTCCTGAAGGGGAAGAAGAGATTTTCTCTAAAGAAGAATTTATTAAAATGTTTGATGAGAAACGTTTATCGAAATCACCATCTATGTTTGATAAGCAAAAGCTTACATGGATGAATAATCAATACATTAAAAAATTATCGTTAGACGAAGTAGTGGCATTATCTTTACCACACTTACAAAAAGCTGGCTTATTACCGCAAGAGCTAACAGCAGAAGAGCTTGCTTGGGCAACAGATTTAATCGCACTTTATCATGAGCAAATGAGCTTTGGTGCGGAAATCGTGGAACTATCTCGCCTATTCTTTAACGATCATATTGAATATGATGAAGAAGCAAAAGCAGTTCTAGCTGGTGAGCAAGTACCAGAGGTAATGGCTGCATTTAAATCACAACTTGAAAATTTAGCAGAATTTACGCCTGAAACGGTGAAAGCTGCTATCAAAGCTGTGCAAAAAGAAACGGGACATAAAGGTAAAAATTTATTCATGCCAATCCGTGTTGTAACGACAGGTGAAACGCATGGTCCAGAGTTACCGAATGCAATTTGTTTAATTGGTAAAGAGAAAACAATTGACCGTGTAGAAAAATTCGCAAAATAATAGAAATTTATTGACAAACAGTTTCATCGATGTAAAATGAATGTACATTGAGAAAGCGTTGATAAGGAGAAGTACGTAGCGCATGCTCTAAAGAGAGGACCATCACCGGCTGAAAGTGGTCTGAGCCAAGGCAAAACCGAAATGCACCTTTGAGCGTAAAGCTGAACATTGAGTAGGCTTTATCGGTTCGTTCCCGTTATAGGACGTCCAAAGTGGAAGGCTTATGCTTTCAATCAGAGTGGAACCGCGCAAATTTCAGCGTCTCTGTCATTCCTTTATGGAGTGATGGGGGCGCTTTTTATTTTTTTTACGGCTATTCAAGTATTACATGTAAGAGAGCAATCATTACTAGTAACAATAGGTTTTAAAGTGATTTTTGCGCGAGGTTATTATTGGTAATTACAACACACATAGTATCGAAAAGGGGGAATTTTGATGTTTAAAAGAATGAAGGAAGATGTAGAGACAATTTTTGAAAATGATCCAGCGGCACGCAGTGTACTTGAAGTTGTGTTAACATATTCAGGTCTGCATGCTACATGGGCGCATCGTATTGCGCATTGGTTTTTTAAAAGACGTTTTTATTTTATCGCACGCGTCATTTCACAAGTGAGTCGCTTCTTCACAGGAATTGAAATACACCCCGGTGCTAAAATTGGTCGCCGCTTCTTCATTGACCATGGTATGGGCGTTGTTATAGGGGAAACATGTGAGATTGGTGATAATGTGACACTTTATCAAGGTGTGACACTTGGGGGTACAGGGAAAGAAAAAGGTAAGCGCCATCCGACATTACAAGATAATGTATTAGTTGCCACTGGAGCAAAAGTATTAGGTTCTATTACAATTGGTGAGAATAGTAAAATCGGTGCGGGATCAGTCGTATTAAAAGAAGTACCACCGAACGCAACGGTTGTAGGTATTCCAGGTAAAGTGGTGATGAAAGATGGTGTTCGTTTAGAGAAAAAACTAGACCATCAAAATATTCCTGACCCTGTAGAGGAACGCTGTCAAGGTTTCGAAAAGCAAATAGCAGCATTGCAAGAAGAAATCGGACGTTTACAAAAGGAGAGAGAAAGACAATGAGTATTCAAATTTTCAACTCATTAACAAGACAAAAAGAAACATTCGTACCGCTAGAAGAAGGAAAAGTTAAAATGTATGTTTGCGGTCCGACGGTTTATAACTATATTCATATCGGCAATTCACGTCCTGTAATTGTTTATGATACTGTACGACGATATTTTCAATATAAAGGCTACGATGTGAAATTTGTCTCAAATTTCACGGATGTGGACGATAAAATTATTAAAGCAGCTAACGAGCTTGGTGAAGAAGTGCATGAACTAACAGACCGTTTTATCGCCGCTTATTTTGAAGATGTAACAGCATTAGGATGCAAAAAGGCAGACGTACATCCTCGAGTAACAGATCATATGGATGACATTATTGAATTTATTAAAGTGTTAATCGAAAAAGGGTATGCCTATGAATCAGCTGGCGATGTTTACTACCGCACGCGAAAATTTAATGGCTATGGTAAGCTTTCGCATCAATCAGTCGATGATTTGAAAATTGGTGCACGTATCGAAGCGGGTGAGAAAAAAGACGATGCATTAGACTTTGCATTATGGAAAGCGGCAAAACCAGGTGAAATCTATTGGGAAAGTCCTTGGGGCAACGGACGTCCAGGATGGCATATTGAATGCTCGGTTATGGCACGTGAGCATTTAGGTGATACAATTGATATACATGCAGGTGGTCAAGATTTAACATTCCCGCACCATGAAAATGAAATTGCGCAATCCGAAGCACATAACGATACAACATTTGCGCGCTACTGGATGCATAATGGATATATTAATATAGATAATGAAAAAATGTCTAAATCCCTTGGTAATTTTGTGCTCGTCAACGATATACGTAAACAGATTGATCCGCAAATTTTACGTTTCTTTATGTTATCTGTTCATTATCGTCACCCAATTAACTTTGCAAAAGATTTAGTGGATGCTGCCGCTACTGGTTTGGAGCGTATTCGTACTTCTTACAATAACGTTAAATATCGCTTATCTACTACTACAAGTCTAGGTGATTGCTCAGAGGAATGGCTCCGTCAAATTGCTGCACAAAAAGCGCAATTTGAAGAAGCGATGAATGATGATTTTAATACAGCAAATGCTATATCAGTATTATTTGAAATAGCGCGTATTGCTAATATTTACTTGAATGAAACGAATACGGATGAGAAAGTATTATTAACTTTTGTTGAAACTTTTGAGGTGTTAGGTGACGTCTTAGGTATTGAATTCGCAAAAGAAGCGGAACTACTGGACGAAGAAATCGAAGCACTTTTACAGGAACGCGTAGAAGCACGTAAAAATCGTGACTTTGCTCGCTCAGATGAAATTCGTGACCATTTACAAGCGCAAGGTATCATCTTAGAAGATACACGCCAAGGGACAAGATGGAAACGAGGGTAAGCAACTTGGATAAACTCCGAAATGAAGATGTTAAGCAATTAAATGCATTAGCGCTCGCATATATGGGTGATGCCGTTTTAGAACAAAAAGTTCGCGAATATTTATTGCGTAGTGGACGTGTAAAGCCGAATACACTCCATAAAGAAGCAACGCGTTATGTATCCGCAAAAGCACAGTCTACGATTGTACATCGCATGATGGATGAAAACTTTTTAACAGAGCAGGAATTGGCCGTGTTCCGCAGAGGACGTAATGCCAAGTCCGGCTCTGTTCCGAAAAATACAGATGTCCAAACATACCGGAATAGCTCGGGCTTTGAGGCGGTTCTTGGAAGTTTGTACTTACTAGGTGAATTAGAACGCGTTTATGCCATCATTGCATACGCTATTCAAATAATCGAGGAATTAAAAGGAGTGTCAAAATAATGGCAGAACAAAATGGTGAAATTATTGCCGGTAAAAACCCAGTGTTAGAAGCACTTCGTTCAGGCCGCGATATGAATAAAGTATGGATAGCGGAAGGTGTAAAAAAATCAGGAGTCAATGAACTGCTTGATTTAGCGCGTGAACGTGGCATCATTGTGCAATTTGTACCGAAAAAAAAGGTCGATCAATTATCGGATGCTAATCATCAAGGAATCGTTGCCTCTGTTGCAGCCTATAGCTATGCGGAGTTAGATGATTTATTTGCAGCGGCGCAAAAAAAACAAGAAGATCCGTTTTTCTTAATTTTAGATGAGTTAGAAGACCCGCATAATTTAGGCTCTATTATGCGAACAGCAGATGCCATTGGCGTACATGGTATTATTATTCCAAAGCGTCGCTCGGTAAGTTTGACAGCGGTGGTGGCGAAAGCTTCAACAGGCGCGATTGAGCATGTACCTGTTGTACGTGTTAACAATCTTGCTCAAACAGTCGATGAATTAAAAGAGCGAGGCGTATGGATTGCTGGTACAGATGCAAAAGGTTCTGCAGATTATCGCAAGATGGATGCAACGTTACCGCTTGCCATTATTATTGGTAGCGAAGGCAAAGGAATGGGTCGTCTCTTAAAAGAGAAATGTGACTTTTTATATCATCTGCCTATGGTTGGGCATGTCACATCTTTAAATGCTTCTGTAGCTGCCGCGCTTTTAATGTATGAAGTGTATCGTAAACGTCAAGAAGCGAATGCGTAACGATGAAAAACATTTTGCTTGTTGACGGCTATAATATGATTGGAGCTTGGAAAGAGCTACGCCCATTACGTGACACAAATTTTGAGGATGCACGTAAGCGTTTAATAGAGCTTATGGCTGAGTATAAGGCGGCGATAGGATGGCGCGTCATTGTAGTGTTTGACGCCCATCTTGTGCCGGGTGTGGAGCAATCTTATATAGAAAATGGTGTTGAAATCATTTATACAAGGAAAAATGAAACAGCAGATGAACGCATCGAAAAGATGACGCACGAGCTAAAGGCAAGACATGTACAAATTCACGTGGCGACTTCCGATATGGCAGAGCAAAGTGTTATTTTTGGTAATGGTGCACTCCGCAAATCGGCAAGAGAGCTTGAAATTGATATGAGCATTATACAACATAAAATTTCCCATGATGTAAAACGAAAGCAAGATAGTAAGCCACCTTCACGCATTGAATTAAAGCCAGATGTAGCGCTTGCCTTTGAAAAATGGCGCCGGGGTTTAAAATGATTCATTGACGCATATTTTCCAATTCCGTTATACTGTTCCTAATTATCTGTTGTAGCTGAGGTGATACCATGTTTAAAAATAGTATTGTACAAGTGACACAAGATTTTGAACGATTCAATGATGAAGAGCTTATTGAAATGGTGCATCAAGGTAATACAGATGCGTTAGATTTTTTAATTACTAAATATCGATTGTTAGTAAGGGCAAAGGCGAGATCCTATTTCTTAATTGGTGCTGATAAAGAAGATATTGTACAAGAAGGTATGATTGGACTGTATAAAGCTGTTCGTGATTTTAAAGAGGACAAGCTAGCTTCTTTTCGTGCTTTTGCGGAATTATGTATAACAAGACAAATTATTACCGCTATAAAAACAGCAACAAGGCAAAAACATATTCCACTAAACTCTTATGTTTCTTTAGATAAACCTATTTTTGATGAGGAATCAGATCGCACGTTAATGGATGTGTTAACAGGCGCTATTATGGATGATCCAGAAGAGTTGATGATTCATAGAGAAGAGTTTGGCTATTTAGAAGAAAAAATGAGCGAAATTTTAAGTGAGCTGGAGCTGCAAGTATTAGCTCTATACTTAGATGGGCAATCTTATCATGAAATTTCTGCGAAATTAAATCGCCATGTGAAATCAATTGATAATGCTTTGCAACGAGTGAAGCGGAAATTAGAGCGTCATTTAGTGCTCGAGGAAATGTCTTAGAGCGCACTTACCCTTGTTGACATTGACAATTTTAGGTGTTAGTCTTTAAAAGACAAAGTGCCGAAAAGGTGATTACAATGGCAAAGAAAGTCGTGCTAAATTGTGAAAAATGCGGATCGAGAAATTACACAGTTCCTGCTAAAGGAGATACTACTGTACGCCTCGAATTAAAGAAATATTGTTCGCATTGCAATGAACATACAGTGCATAAACAAACGCTATAAAATATTTTGTAAATAGACAGATATGATTGATTCGGAGGTTAGGCTAGAATGGGCAAGATTAAAAGTTTTTTCAGCGACGTAATGTCGGAAATGCGAAAAACTAGCTGGCCAAAAAGTAAAGAACTGACGAAATATACAGTCGTTGTAATTTCAACTGTAGTAATTATGGCTTTATTTTTTGTGTTAGTAGACTTAGGTATTTCATCATTATTCCGCTGGTACTTAGATTTATAATTTAGAAAAGAGCATGTTAATACTTTTGAAAATAGCCCGTCCTTTACAATAACGGGTTTTTTCGTTTGTTTTATGAAGTGAAGAGCAGTAAAATGTTCACATTATGATAAGTGTGCTACTAGGAAAAGTATGTTAGTAGCACTAGATGACTATGCTAATCAGGTATATATCATCGAGCTTTCGCTTGCTAAGGCGAAAGCTATGTTTTTCTTATGAGAAGTTTGTGAAAAGAATAATGGATGCACTTTGCATATCGCGATCATTTTCACTTTTATTAGTAAGGGAGGGACGGACGAGTAGTCCTAGCAGTTATGGAGAAAAATTGGTATGTTGTTCATACGTATTCAGGGTATGAGAACCGTGTAAAAGCAAACCTAGAAAAACGTGTTGAAACAATGGGGATGCAAGATAAAATCTTCCGTGTAATTGTGCCTGAGCACGAAGAAACAGAAATGAAGGACGGCAAAAAGAAGACAATGATGCGTAAAGTCTTCCCTGGTTATGTTCTAGTAGAGTTAATCATGACAGACGATTCTTGGTATGTTGTCCGCAATACACCAGGTGTAACTGGCTTTATTGGATCATCGGGTGGCGGAGCGAAACCAACGCCTCTATTACCAGAAGAAGCAGATCGTCTATTAGAACAAATGGGTATGACTGAGAAAACTGTTGAAATCGATATTACTATTGGTGAAGCGGTTGAAGTATTAGAAGGACCATTTGCGCACTTCCAAGGACGTGTCGAAGAAATTGACGCTGAAAAAGGTAAACTGAAAGTATCTGTAGATATGTTTGGTCGCGAAACGATTATGGAACTAGATTTTGAGCAGATTAAAAAAATATAGCTTTTAAATCTTGTGACCATATTCGCTTATGAATGAGCGTATATCGCAGATTTTGTTAATTACCACTTGCTTAAAAAAATTAAAAGTGGTATCATTTCAAAGGTCAGACTGTCATACTTCGGTTGGCGTCTGTAATGATAATTTTAATGTTATCGGCAATTAGCTGACAGACAGATATTGAGTGGGAGGGGCAACCCAATTACCACATCACGGACTTAAGGAGGTGTGTCTCGTGGCTAAAAAAGTTATTAAAGTAGTTAAACTTCAAATCCCTGCTGGTAAAGCAAACCCAGCTCCACCGGTTGGTCCTGCATTAGGTCAAGCAGGTGTGAACATCATGGGATTCTGTAAAGAATTCAATGCGCGTACTGCTGATCAAGCTGGTCTTATTATTCCGGTTGAAATTTCAGTATTTGAGGACCGTTCATTTACTTTCATTACGAAAACTCCGCCTGCAGCAGTTTTACTTAAAGTAGCAGCTGGTATCCAATCTGGATCTGGTGAACCAAACCGTAAAAAAGTTGCAACGGTTAAACGTGATAAAGTTCGCGAAATCGCTGAAACTAAAATGCCAGACCTTAACGCTGCTTCAGTTGAAGCTGCTATGTTAATGGTTGAAGGTACTGCACGAAGCATGGGTATTGTTATCGAAGACTAATTCCCAGTTACTTGATGTTTTTGTTTTTTGGAAGGTTGCGGAGTTTCTTTGTGAACGCGCAACCTTTATTCGTGGGAGGTAAAATCCGCTATAACCACAATCAAGGAGGAAATATATAATGGCTAAAAAAGGTAAAAAACTGCAAGATGCAGCTAAATTAATCGACCGTAACAACGTATACGGCGCACAAGAAGCAATCGAACTTGCTCAAAAAACTAGCACAGTAAACTTCGATGCTACTGTAGAAGTTGCTTTCCGTTTAGGAATCGATACTCGTAAAAACGACCAACAAATCCGTGGTGCAGTAGTGCTACCAAACGGTACTGGTAAAACTCAACGCGTATTAGTTTTCGCTAAAGGTGAAAAACTTAAAGAAGCAGAAGCTGCTGGCGCTGACTATGTAGGCGATGCAGAATACATCCAAAAAATCCAACAAGGTTGGTTTGACTTCGATGTAATCGTAGCAACTCCTGACATGATGGGTGAAGTTGGTAAACTTGGTCGCGTATTAGGACCTAAAGGTTTAATGCCAAACCCTAAAACAGGTACAGTTACATTTGACGTAACAAAAGCAATCGAAGAAATCAAAGCTGGTAAAGTAGAATACCGTGCTGACAAAGCTGGTATCATCCATGCTCCTATCGGTAAAGTTTCTTTCTCTACAGAAAAATTAGTAGAAAACTTCTTAACTGTATTTGACGTTGTTCAAAAAGCAAAACCTGCTGCAGCTAAAGGTACTTACATGAAATCTGTAAACGTTACTACTACAATGGGTCCAGCTATTAAAGTTGACGCTTCTAACGTAGCAGTAAAATAATTTCTATATAAATCGGTTGACAGCTATCCGTATCTTTGGTAAGATGGATGCTGTTGTGAATCATCCATTTGTACCGTAGACAGTAGGAGTGACTTGTCACTTAATGATCCTACCGAGGACATCGGAATTCGGATTCTTATTTTAAAGATGATGACTTTCAGCCTCTGTGTCTATATGACTCAGGGGCTTTACTTTTGTCGGTATAAATGACCCATTCTAATAGGAGGTGTCATCATGAGCAAAGCAATCGAAAACAAACAATCACAAGTGCAAGAAATCACTGAAAAATTCCAAGGCGCTGCATCTGTAGTAGTAGTGGATTACCGTGGTCTTAACGTTGCACAAGTGACTGAACTTCGTAAACAACTTCGTGAAGCTGGTGTTGAGTTTAAAGTTTACAAAAACACTTTAACTCGTCGTGCTGCTGAAGCTGCTGGCGTTGAAGGAATCAATGAAGTATTAACTGGTCCTAACGCAATCGCGTTCTCATCTGAAGATGTTGTAGCTCCTGCTAAAATCATCAACGAGTTCGCTAAGAAAAACGAAGCTTTAGAAATTAAAGCGGGTATTATTGAAGGTACGATTTCTTCTGTTGAAGATGTTAAAGCACTTGCAGAACTTCCATCACGCGAAGGTCTTCTTTCAATGCTTTTATCTGTACTTCAAGCTCCAGTGCGCAACTTCGCACTTGCAACAAAAGCTGTTGCAGAACAAAAAGAAGAACAAGGCGCGTAATTCTTTACGTCGCATAACTTCCGCGGCTTGACCGCAAAAAACTAAAACACATCCAATTAGGAGGAAATTATAATGAACAAAGAGCAAATCTTAGAAGCTATCAAAGTTATGACAGTTCTTGAATTAAACGATTTAGTAAAAGCTATCGAAGAAGAATTCGGTGTAACAGCTGCTGCTCCAGTAGCAGTAGTTGCTGGCGGTGCTGCTGCAGCTGAAGAAAAAACAGAATTCGACGTAGTATTAGCATCTGCTGGTGCTGAAAAAATTAAAGTAATCAAAGTGGTTCGCGAAATCACTGGTTTAGGTCTTAAAGAAGCTAAAGAAGTTGTAGATAACGCTCCTAAAGCTCTTAAAGAAGGCGTTTCTAAAGATGAAGCTGAACAAATCAAAGCTAAACTTGAAGAAGTTGGCGCATCTGTAGAAGTTAAGTAATCTCGTATTACTTCTATACAAAAGGAAAGCTCGTCATTGTGGCGAGCTTTTTCTTCATTCTGAGGAGGCGTGAAAATGTCAGATCACTATTATACAAGTAAGCCTCAAACTGAAAGTAAACCTCGTCACTGGACGTTCAAGTTACTTGGGCATACGTTTTCCTTTGAAACGGATGCAGGTGTATTTAGTAAAAGCGAAGTAGATTTTGGATCCCGTGTATTAATAGATGCGTTTCAAATGCCAGATGTCGATGGTGAGATTTTCGATGTAGGTTGTGGGTATGGACCAATCGGCTTATCTATTGCCAAAGCAAACCCTGAGCGTACCGTTTTAATGATGGATATTAATGAACGAGCAGTTGCGCTTTCTCAAAAAAATGCGCAAGTAAACGGTGTTCAAAATGTACGAATATTTGTGAGTGACGGACTATCGAATGTTGATGATGAGGCGAAGGCAGCAGCTATTTTAACCAATCCTCCTATTCGTGCAGGAAAGGACACAGTTTTCCGCTTTTACGATGGTGCTTATAATAAACTAGTGACTTCTGGAGAGCTATGGGTAGTCATTCAGAAGAAGCAAGGTGCGCCATCAACGGTTAGCTATTTAGAAGAAAAATTTTCTGAAGTCGATGTGGTGGAGAAGAAAAAAGGCTACTGGATAGTGCGTGCAAAAAAATAAATGAAATATGTATAAAATATTGACTTGACAAAACGGCTATGATAATATGATACAATGCAAAAATATTATTTTGAGGTCGTGTGCCCTTTTGGTATATGAATGATTTAATATGGGTATACTTGCCAAGATAAGTTTAGTTAACCGAAAATGAGATCTTTTTGAAGACTCGTTTTCTTTTTGTCTTTCGAAATCATACACTATTTGGATGATTTTGCAAAGACCTAATATCGCTTTATTGAGGGGTGAATGAGTTGACAGGTCAACTAGTTCAGTACGGACAACACCGCCAGCGTAGAAGCTTTGCGCGTATTAAAGAGGTGCTTGAGCTTCCAAATCTGATTGAGATTCAAACGGCGTCTTACGAGTGGTTCCTTGAAGAAGGTTTACGTGAAATGTTCCGTGACATTTCGCCGATCGAGGACTTTACAGGTAATCTTTCATTAGAATTCATCGATTATTCATTAGGTGATCCTAAGTATGATGTCGATGAGTGTAAAGAGCGAGATGTTACTTACGCAGCTCCATTACGTGTGAAAGTACGTCTTTACAACAAAGAAACAGACGAAGTGAAAGAGCAAGATGTATTTATGGGTGACTTCCCATTAATGACAGAAACAGGTACGTTCATTATTAACGGTGCTGAACGTGTTATCGTTTCACAATTAGTTCGATCACCAAGTGTGTATTTCCATGATAAAACTGATAAAAACGGTAAAAAAGGCTTCGGTGCGACAGTAATTCCAAACCGTGGTGCTTGGTTAGAATATGAAACTGACGCGAAAGATGTAGTATACGTGCGTATCGATCGTACTCGTAAGCTACCAGTAACAGTGTTACTTCGTGCATTAGGTTTCGGTTCAGATCAAGAAATTATCGATATTATCGGTGATAACGAGTATTTACGTAATACGCTAGAAAAGGATAACTCTGAAAGTACAGAAAAAGCACTTTTAGAAATCTACGAGCGTTTACGTCCAGGTGAGCCACCAACAGTAGAAAGTGCGAAAAGTTTATTATACTCTCGTTTCTTCGATGCTAAACGCTATGATTTAGCGAATGTTGGTCGTTACAAAATGAACAAAAAGCTTCACATCAAAAATCGTTTATTCAACCAAACGATTGCTGAAACGCTTGTTGATCCAGAAACAGGCGAAATTTTAGTAGAGAAGGGCACTGTGCTTGATCGTCGTACTTTAGATAAGATCTTACCTTACCTAGAGGATTCTTCTAAAGGCATCGGCTACCGCACTTTATCACAAGTTGGCGGCGTGCTAGAAGATGACGTAACAATCCAATCTATTAAAATTTATGCTCCGAAAGATGAAGCACAAAAAGAAATCAATGTAATTGGCAATGCCTACATTGACGAAGAAGTGAAGAATATTACACCTGCTGACGTATTATCATCAGTAAGTTATTTCTTCAACCTACTTTACCAAGTAGGCGCTACAGATGATATTGACCACTTAGGTAACCGTCGTCTGCGTTCTGTTGGTGAATTATTACAAAACCAATTCCGTATCGGTTTATCTCGTATGGAACGTGTAGTACGTGAGCGTATGTCTATTAATGATACAGCCGCTATCGTACCACAACAATTAATCAATATTCGTCCAGTAATTGCATCTATTAAAGAATTCTTTGGTAGTTCTCAATTATCTCAATTCATGGACCAAACAAACCCACTTGCAGAGTTAACGCATAAACGTCGTCTATCTGCATTAGGGCCTGGTGGTTTAACACGTGAGCGCGCTGGATTCGAAGTGCGTGACGTTCACTATTCTCACTATGGTCGTATGTGTCCGATTGAGACTCCTGAGGGTCCGAACATTGGTTTAATTAACTCGTTATCTTCATTCGCGAAAGTAAATAAATTTGGATTCATCGAAACACCATATCGTCGTATCGATCACGAAACTGGTCAAGTAACGGATCAAATTGATTACTTAACAGCTGACGAAGAAGATAACTACTATGTAGCACAAGCGAACTCGCTATTAAATCCAGACGGTACATTTACTAACGATGAAGTTGTAGGTCGTTTCCGTGGAGATAACACAGTTTTCAATAAGGCTCAAATGGACTATATGGACGTATCACCTAAACAAGTAGTTTCTGCTGCGACTGCATGTATTCCGTTCTTAGAAAACGATGACTCGAACCGTGCACTGATGGGTGCGAACATGCAACGTCAAGCTGTTCCTCTTTTAAATCCAGAAGCTCCGTTTGTCGGTACTGGTATGGAACACGTAGACGCGCGTGACTCAGGTGCGGCTGTAGTAGCGAAATACGATGGTATTGTTGAGCATGTTGAAGCTCGCTCAATCCACGTACGTCGCATTGAAACAGTTGACGGTAAAGAAGTTAAAGGCGATTTAACAAAATATAAATTACAAAAATTCATTCGTTCAAACCAAGGTACTTCATACAACCAACGACCACTTGTAAAAGTTGGCGAACGTGTGAAACCTCGCGATATTTTAGCAGACGGTCCATCAATGGAAAAAGGTGAACTTGCATTAGGTCGTAACGTACTTGTTGCGTTCATGACTTGGAACGGGTTCAACTATGAGGATGCTGTTATCATGAGTGAACGCCTTGTAAAAGACGATGTATATACTTCAGTTCATATTGAAGAATACGAATCTGAATCTCGTGATACAAAATTAGGGCCTGAAGAAATTACACGCGACATTCCAAACGTTGGGGAAGATGCGCTTCGTAACTTAGACGAACGCGGTATTATCCGTATCGGTGCGGAAGTGCGCGATGGTGATATTCTTGTAGGTAAAGTAACGCCTAAAGGGGTTACAGAATTAACAGCTGAAGAGCGCTTATTACATGCAATCTTTGGTGAAAAAGCACGTGAAGTTCGTGATACTTCATTACGCGTACCACACGGTGCGGGTGGTATCATCCTTGACGTTAAAGTGTTTAACCGTGAAGACGGCGATGAGTTACCACCAGGTGTTAACCAATTAGTTCGTGCTTACATTGTTCAAAAACGTAAAATCCGCGTAGGGGACAAAATGGCCGGACGACATGGTAACAAAGGGGTTATCTCTCGTATCTTACCGGAAGAGGATATGCCATTTATGCCAGATGGTACTCCTGTCGATATCATGTTAAACCCATTAGGTGTACCTTCTCGTATGAACATCGGACAAGTTTTAGAGCTACACTTAGGTATGGCTTCTCGCTACTTAGGTGTTCATATGGCAACACCAGTATTTGATGGTGCCAACGAAGAAGATGTTTGGGAAACAATGGAAGAAGCAGGGATGAACCGTGACGGTAAAACAATCCTGTATGATGGACGTTCTGGTGAACCGTTCGATAACCGTGTATCTGTTGGTATCATGTACATGATCAAACTTGCGCACATGGTTGACGATAAACTTCACGCTCGTTCAACTGGTCCTTACTCACTTGTTACGCAACAACCACTTGGTGGTAAAGCGCAGTTCGGTGGACAACGCTTTGGTGAGATGGAGGTATGGGCACTTGAAGCATACGGTGCGGCATACACACTTCAAGAAATTTTAACTGTTAAATCCGATGACGTTGTTGGTCGTGTGAAAACATACGAAGCAATTGTTAAAGGTGAAAGCGTACCGGAGCCAGGCGTTCCAGAATCATTCAAAGTATTGATTAAAGAGCTACAATCTCTTGGTATGGACGTTAAAATGTTAACAATCAATGATGAAGAAGTAGAGCTTCGTGATTTAGACGAAGAAGAAGATCTTCAACCAGCTGACGCACTTAATATTGCGCCACAGCCAGAAACAGAAGAAGAGCCAGTAAAGTCTTTTGAATAATGGATAAGGTTAAGTTCACATTCGTGTGAATATGGTCAAACTTATTTTTCAAATTAGTCGGGCAGGATTTAACGCCCTGCCCGACTTTTCTTTACGAATGAAATCAATCTATTTTTGATCTTTTGTCAAAATTTATTTTGCAAACGATTGTCGAGCTGCGTAAAAGAGTCTTTATAAAGACCTATAACTAGAGGGAGGTAGGCTCCTTGATAGACGTTAATGAATTTGAATATATGAAAATTGGTTTAGCTTCTCCTGACAAGATTCGTTCTTGGTCATACGGTGAAGTAAAAAAACCAGAAACAATTAACTATCGTACATTAAAACCAGAAAAAGATGGTTTATTCTGTGAACGTATTTTCGGTCCTACGAAAGACTGGGAATGTCACTGTGGTAAATACAAACGTGTGCGCTATAAAGGCGTAGTTTGTGACCGTTGTGGTGTTGAAGTAACGCGTGCGAAAGTTCGTCGTGAACGTATGGGTCACATCGAATTAGCAGCGCCGGTTTCTCATATTTGGTACTTCAAAGGTATTCCAAGCCGTATGGGCCTTATTTTAGATATGTCTCCACGTGCTTTAGAAGAAGTAATTTACTTCGCATCTTACGTTGTAATCGAACCAGGTGCTACAAACTTAGAAAGCAAGCAATTACTTTCTGAAAAAGAGTACCGCGCATACCGTGAAAAATTCGGTGCAACTTTCGAAGCAGCAATGGGTGCAGAAGCAATAAAAAGGCTTCTTGGTAAAATCGATCTTGAAGACGAAACATATTCTTTAAAAGAAGAGTTGAAATCTGCACAAGGTCAACGCCGTACACGTGCGATTAAACGTCTTGAAGTAGTAGAATCGTTCCGTAACTCTGGTAACTCTCCTGAGTGGATGATTTTAGATGTACTGCCTGTTATTCCACCGGAGCTTCGTCCAATGGTTCAACTAGATGGTGGTCGTTTTGCAACATCTGACTTAAATGATTTATATCGTCGTGTAATCAACCGTAATAATCGTTTAAAACGTTTATTAGATCTTGGTGCACCAAGCATTATCGTTCAAAACGAGAAGCGTATGTTACAAGAAGCTGTTGATGCATTAATCGATAACGGTCGTCGTGGTCGTCCAGTTACTGGACCAGGTAACCGTCCGTTAAAATCACTTTCACATATGCTTAAAGGGAAACAAGGTCGTTTCCGTCAAAACTTACTTGGTAAACGTGTTGACTATTCTGGTCGTTCCGTTATCGTAGTAGGACCAAACTTAAAAATGTACCAATGTGGTCTACCGAAAGAAATGGCAATTGAGCTATTTAAACCTTTCGTTATGAAAGAGCTAGTAGAACGTGGTCTTGCACATAATATTAAATCTGCTAAACGTAAAATCGAACGTTTAAACAACGACGTATGGGACGTTTTAGAAGATGTAATCCGTGAGCATCCGGTATTACTAAACCGCGCACCTACGCTTCACCGTCTTGGTATCCAAGCATTTGAACCAACACTAGTTGAAGGTCGTGCAATCCGTCTTCACCCATTAGTATGTACAGCGTATAACGCCGACTTCGATGGTGACCAAATGGCGGTCCACGTACCATTATCAGCTGAAGCACAAGCTGAAGCTCGCCTGCTAATGCTTGCTGCTCAAAATATCCTAAACCCGAAAGATGGTAAACCAGTTGTTACACCATCTCAAGATATGGTATTAGGTAACTATTATTTAACGCTTGAGCGTGAAAATGCTCGTGGCGAAGGTTCTATTTTCTACGGACCAAACGAAGTGTTAATCGCTTATGATACAGGTCATGTTCACTTGCATACACGTATTGCAATTAAAGCAAGTTCACTAAACAATCCAACATTTACTGAAGAACAAAACAATATGTTCTTATTAACAACTGTTGGTAAAGTGATCTTTAACGAAATCTTGCCTGAATCATTCCCGTACATTAACGAACCGACTGATTTCAACTTAGAGCAAGTAACACCAGATAAATACTTCGTGAACTTAACAATTGACGAAGAAACGTTAGCAGAGCTTGAAGCAGATGCTGCTTACAGTGAATTAGATGAAAAAGGTAAAGTAGATGCACAACGTTCAGCAGTACTTCGCAAACATTTTGTAGCAGTACCTGTTGTAAACCCATTCCGCAAGAAATTCCTAGGAAATATCATTGCAGAAGTGTTCAAACGTTTCCACATTACTGAAACATCTAAAATGCTAGACCGCATGAAAAACTTAGGGTTCAAATATTCAACTCGCGCTGGTATCACTGTTGGTGTGTCTGACATCGTCGTATTACCAGACAAAGGTGACATCTTAGCAATCGCACAAGAGAAAGTAGATAAAGTTCAAGCACAATTCCGTCGTGGTTTCATCACTGAGGAAGAGCGTTATGACCGTGTTATCTCTAGCTGGAGTGCAGCGAAAGATGAAATCCAATCAAAACTGATGAAGTCACTTGAGAAAACAAACCCAATCTTTATGATGTCTGACTCAGGTGCCCGTGGTAACGCATCTAACTTTACACAGTTAGCAGGTATGCGTGGTCTGATGGCCAACCCGGCTGGTCGTATTATCGAACTTCCAATCAAGTCTTCATTCCGTGAAGGTTTAACAGTATTGGAATACTTCATCTCAACACATGGTGCTCGTAAAGGTCTTGCCGATACAGCCCTAAAAACTGCCGATTCAGGTTACTTAACACGTCGTCTTGTTGACGTTGCACAAGATGTAATCGTGCGTGAAGATGATTGTGGAACTGACCGCGGCTTAACAATCGGTGCGTTAATGGAAGGTACAGAACTAATCGAAGCGTTAGACGAACGTATTGTTGGTCGTCATACGAAGAAAACGATTTTCCATCCAGAAACAGGCGATGTTATTTTAGAAAAAGACGGTTTAATCGACCAAGATATCGCACGTATTATTACTGAAGCTGGTATCGAGGAAGTAACAATCCGTTCTGCATTTACATGTAATACAAAACATGGTGTATGTAAAAAATGTTACGGCATGAACTTAGCAACTGGTGAAAAAGTTGAAGTTGGGGAAGCAGTTGGTATTATTGCGGCTCAATCAATCGGTGAACCAGGTACTCAGTTAACAATGCGTACATTCCATACAGGTGGGGTTGCCGGAGACGATATTACTCAAGGTCTTCCTCGTATCCAAGAGATTTTCGAAGCACGTAATCCAAAAGGTCAATCTGTTATTTCTGAGATTGCTGGTACGGTATCAGACATTACTGAAATCCGTGAAGGTCTAAAAGAAATTACAGTTCAAGGTGACGTAGAAACTCGTAAATACCAAGCACCGTATAATGCGCGTCTAAAAGTTATCGAAGGTGACGCAATTGAGCGTGGTCAAGTATTAACAGAGGGTTCTATCGATCCAAAACAATTATTAAAAGTAAAAGACGTTTCAACAGTTCAAGAATATTTACTAAAAGAAGTGCAAAAAGTATACCGTATGCAAGGGGTAGAAATTGGCGACAAACATATCGAAGTAATGGTACGTCAAATGCTTCGTAAAGTGCGCGTAATCGAAGCTGGTGATACAGAATTATTACCTGGTTCATTACTGGACATTCACCAATTCTCAGAGGCAAACGCAGATGCTGTGATGAACGGCAAAAATCCTGCAACTTGTCGCCCTGTAATACTAGGTATTACAAAAGCTTCATTAGAAACTGAATCATTCTTATCTGCTGCATCATTCCAAGAAACAACTCGTGTGTTAACAGATGCTGCAATTAAAGGTAAGCGTGATGAACTTCTAGGATTAAAAGAGAACGTAATTATCGGTAAACTTGTTCCTGCAGGTACTGGTATGCAACGTTATCGTCAAATCCGCATTGAAAAAGATGAGCTTGATGCAGAAGATTTAGTTTCTGCTGAATAACTAAAATGAGAGCTCCGAAGAGATGGCAAGTGTGCATCTCTTCGGACTTTTTAAAGATATTAGTTGACAGTGGAAATTGATAATGATAATATATTGAAGGTTGATAGTTAACTGTCTGAACTTCGGAGGATATGAAAATGTCTTATGATAAAGTAAGGGCTAGTCAAACAATCATTGGTACAAAGCAAGCAGTAAAAGCAATGCAAGCTGGTTTAGTGAAAGAGCTTTTCGTGGCACTTGATGCAGACAATTGGGTAACCGATTCGGCCATATCTTTCGCGAGAGAAATCGGTATACCAGTTATTCTTGTCGAGTCCAAAAAGGAACTGGGCAAAGCCTGTGGAATCCATGTTGGAGCTGCAGTAGTTGCTATTGCTGTAGATTAGTTTTTGTGTATAAAACACAAAGACTTTGTTTTTACCCAAAAAATGAACCACCTGGATGTGTGGTATTAACAAGGAATAAATGAAGGGAGGAAATACCGATGCCTACAATTAACCAATTAGTACGTAAGCCTCGTCAATCTAAAATCACGAAATCAAAATCACCAGCGTTAAACAAAGGATATAACTCATTTAAAAAATCTTTAACTGATGTTAAATCTCCACAAAAACGTGGTGTTTGTACTCGTGTAGGTACAATGACACCTCGTAAACCAAACTCAGCGTTACGTAAATACGCTCGTGTGCGTTTAACTAACCAAATCGAGGTTACAGCTTATATCCCAGGTGAAGGCCACAACTTACAAGAGCACAGTGTTGTTCTTATCCGTGGCGGACGCGTAAAAGACTTAGCGGGTGTTCGTTACCATATCGTACGTGGAGCTCTTGATACAGCTGGTGTAAACGGTCGTTTACAATCACGTTCTAAATACGGAACAAAACGCCCTAAAGAAAAAAAATAATTTAACACGTTAAGTGTTAATGCTTACTGAGTCTCATGTAGTTATCACTAATAATTTCAACTCATGCTAGCTGATTGAAATTTATGTGATACCTACTGGAAGGCAAAGTTACTAAAATAAATCGATAATTATTCGAAAGGAGGAAAACACATGCCTCGTAAAGGTCCTGTTTCCAAACGTGACGTGTTACCAGATCCAATTTATAATTCAAAACTAGTAACTCGTTTAATCAATAAAATGATGGTTGATGGTAAAAGAGGTACTTCTCAAAAGATTTTATACGGTGCGTTCGAACTAGTTAAAGAACGTTCTGGTGAAAATCCAATTGAAGTATTCGAAGCTGCCCTAAACAACGTAATGCCAGTTCTTGAAGTACGCGCTCGCCGTGTTGGTGGTTCTAACTACCAAGTACCGGTTGAAGTACGTCCAGAACGTCGTACAACTTTAGGTCTTCGTTACCTAGTTAACTATTCTCGTCTTCGTGGTGAAAAAACTATGGAAGAGCGTTTAGCTAACGAAATTTTAGATGCTTCTAACAACACTGGTGCATCAGTTAAGAAACGTGAAGATATGCACAAAATGGCAGAAGCGAACAAAGCATTCGCTCACTACCGTTGGTAATCTAAACATAGCATAAGCCCAATATGGAAGGAGAAATACCTAATGAAACGCGAATTCTCTCTAGAGAATACTCGTAATATTGGGATCATGGCTCACATTGATGCTGGTAAAACAACAACAACTGAGCGTATCCTTTATTACACAGGTAAGATTCACAAAATCGGTGAAACTCATGAAGGCGCTTCTCAAATGGACTGGATGGAGCAAGAGCAAGAACGTGGTATCACAATCACTTCTGCTGCGACAACAGCTCAATGGGCAGGCCACCGTGTAAACATCATCGATACTCCTGGACACGTAGACTTCACTGTAGAAGTAGAGCGTTCTTTACGCGTACTTGACGGTGCTGTAACAGTTCTTGATGCTCAATCTGGTGTTGAGCCTCAAACTGAAACTGTTTGGCGTCAAGCTACAACATACGGTGTACCACGTATCGTATTCATTAACAAAATGGATAAAACAGGTGCAGATTTCTTGTATTCAGTAGGTACTCTACATGATCGTTTACAAGCAAACGCTCACCCAATCCAATTACCAATCGGAGCTGAAGATCAGTTTTCTGCAATCATTGACTTAGTTGAAATGAAAGCAACTTTCTACGGCGACGAAAAAGGTACTGCAGTAACTGAAGGAGAAATTCCTGAAGAACACCGCGAATTAGCTGAAGAATACCGTGAAAAATTAATCGATGCTGTTGCAAGTGTTGATGAAGAAATCATGGAAAAATATTTAGAAGGCGAAGAAATCACTATTGCTGAGCTTAAAGCGGCTATCCGTCGTGCTACAATTGCAGTAGAATTCTACCCAGTAATCTGTGGTACAGCATTCAAACACAAAGGCGTACGCCCAATGTTAAATGCAGTTATCGATTACTTACCATCTCCAGTTGATGTACCAGCAATCAAAGGTACTTCAGTTGATGGTGACGAAGAGTTAGAACGTAAATCTTCTGATGCTGAACCATTCTCTGCTTTAGCATTCAAAGTTATGACTGACCCATTCGTAGGTAAATTAACTTTCTTCCGTGTGTACTCTGGAACATTAGATGCAGGTTCATACGTACAAAACTCTTCTAAAGGTAAACGTGAACGCGTAGGTCGTATCCTACAAATGCACGCTAACTCTCGTGAAGAGATTTCTAAAGTATTCGCTGGGGATATCGCAGCAGCAGTAGGTCTTAAAGATACTACAACTGGTGATACACTTTGTGACGAGAAAAACCTTGTTATTCTTGAATCAATGGAATTCCCTGAACCAGTAATCTCTCTTTCTGTAGAACCAAAATCAAAAGCTGACCAAGATAAAATGGGTCAAGCTTTACAAAAACTTCAAGAAGAGGATCCAACTTTCCGTGCTCACACTGACACAGAAACTGGACAAACAATCATCTCAGGTATGGGTGAGCTTCACCTTGATATCTTAGTTGACCGTATGCGCCGTGAATTTAAAGTAGAAGCTAACGTAGGTGCTCCAATGGTATCTTACCGTGAAACATTCCGTAGCTCTGCAAAAGTTCAAGGTAAATTCACTCGCCAATCTGGTGGTCGTGGACAATATGGTGACGTAACGATTGAGTTCTCTCCAAATGAAGAAGGTAAAGGCTTTGAATTCGAAAACGCTATCGTTGGTGGTGTAGTTCCTCGTGAATACATTCCTGCAGTTGAAGCTGGTCTTCGTGACTCTCTTGACCGCGGTGTAGTAGCTGGTTACCCACTAATCGACATTAAAGCGAAATTAGTATTCGGTTCTTACCATGACGTTGACTCGAATGAGATGGCGTTCAAAATCGCAGCTTCTATGGCTCTTAAAGAAGCAGCTAAACAATGTGATGCTGTAATTTTAGAACCAATGATGAAAGTAGAAGTTGTAATTCCTGAAGAGTACCTTGGTGATATCATGGGTAACATTACTTCTCGTCGCGGACGCGTTGAGGGTATGGATGCTCGCGGTAACTCTCAAGTAGTGCGTGCAATGGTTCCACTATCGGAAATGTTCGGTTACGCAACAACTCTTCGTTCAGCAACGCAAGGTCGCGGTGTATTCTCAATGACATTTGATCATTATGAAGAAGTACCAAAATCAATTGCTGCTGATATCATCAAAAAAAATAAAGGTGAATAATTGAAATTTCATCTTGCATAAAGTATAACTAATTTGTAAGCTATGTTTGCAGGATAGAGAATGGGCCCGTTCTCTATCAGCATTCATTCTATAAATTTTAAAAATAAAACATACAATTTCGAGGAGGCAATCTCTAATGGCTAAAGAAAAATTTGACCGTTCAAAAACGCATGCTAACATTGGTACAATCGGACACGTTGACCATGGTAAAACAACTTTAACTGCTGCAATCGCTACAGTTCTATCTAAAAAAATGGGTGGTACAGCTAAATCATACGCTGATATCGACAACGCTCCAGAAGAAAAAGAACGTGGTATCACAATCAACACTTCTCACGTTGAATATGAAACAGAAACTCGTCACTATGCACACGTTGACTGCCCAGGACACGCTGACTATGTTAAAAACATGATCACTGGTGCTGCACAAATGGACGGCGGTATCTTAGTAGTATCTGCTGCTGACGGCCCAATGCCACAAACTCGTGAACACATCCTTTTATCTCGTCAAGTAGGTGTTCCATACTTAGTAGTATTCATGAACAAATGTGATATGGTTGACGACGAAGAATTATTAGAATTAGTAGAAATGGAAATCCGTGACCTACTATCTGAATATGACTTCCCAGGCGACGATATTCCTGTAATCAAAGGTTCTGCTCTTAAAGCTCTTGAAGGCGAAGCAGAATGGGAAGAAAAAATCGTTGAATTAATGGACGCTGTAGATTCTTACATCCCAACTCCAGAACGTCAAACTGACAAACCATTCATGATGCCAGTAGAGGACGTATTCTCTATCACTGGTCGTGGTACAGTTGCAACTGGCCGTGTTGAACGTGGTCAAGTTAAAGTTGGTGACGTAATTGAAATCGTAGGTATTGCTGAAGAAGCTAAATCTACTACTGTAACTGGTGTAGAAATGTTCCGTAAATTATTAGACTATGCTGAAGCTGGTGACAACATCGGTGCACTTCTTCGTGGTGTTTCTCGTGATGAAATCCAACGTGGTCAAGTATTAGCTAAACCAGGTTCAATCACTCCACACACTAACTTCAAAGCAGAAGTTTACGTTTTATCAAAAGAAGAGGGTGGCCGTCATACTCCATTCTTCTCTAACTACCGTCCTCAGTTCTACTTCCGTACAACTGACGTAACAGGTATCTGTAACTTACCAGAAGGCGTTGAAATGGTAATGCCTGGTGATAACATCGAAATGACAGTAGAACTTATCGCTCCAATCGCTCTTGAAGAAGGTACTAAATTCTCTATCCGTGAGGGTGGCCGTACTGTAGGCGCTGGCGTAGTAGCTACTATCCAAAAATAATTTTAGCTTATGCTAATTGTAAAACCAATCTGTAGGGACGCTTACAGATTGGTTTTTTATGTTAAAATAAAAATGTGGAAGGAGTGTATGCTAATGGAAATGAAGGTGTTGTTGATAGAAGATGATCCATCAATTTTTGCAATGATTCAGGAGCGTTTTGCACAATGGTCGCTACAAGTCGTAGGTCCAAGTGATTTTCAAAAGGTGATGGATGATTTTATAGAAGAGAAACCACAACTTGTAGTAATTGATATTCAATTACCGGCATATGACGGCTTTCATTGGTGCCGTGAAATACGACATATTTCAAAAGTACCCATTCTCTTTCTATCCTCCCGAGATCATCCAATGGATATGGTGATGGCTATGCAAATGGGTGCCGATGATTTTATCCAAAAACCTTTCCATATGGAAGTGTTACTTGCGAAAGTACAAGCCATTTTGCGCCGCACATATGACTATGTGGAAGAAACAATGGATGTTATCCGGTTTAATGGAGCTGTAGTCGATTATGCACGGAGCGAGATTATGTTTAACGGGCAACTCGTATCATTAACTAAAAATGAATTGTTTATTTTGCGAATTTTACTTGAAAAGGCTAACCAAATCGTCTCGAGAGAAGATTTAATGAGGAAGCTATGGGACGACGAGCGTTTCGTCAATGATAATACATTGTCGGTCAATGTGAACCGTTTACGGACAAAGCTAGAGGATATAGGCTTACAAGAAGTCATTGTGACAAAAAAGGGACTTGGTTATATAGCCGTAACGCAGGTGTCTTGAATGAAAATGCCATTATTGTTTTTAAGAGAACGGCTTGCCTGGATTGGCTTTTTTGTTTTTCTTATTTTTATCCTTAACGTTTTATTTTCTTTAGATGTTGGCTTAGTCAGTGTTTCTATTTGGTATCTAAATATCATTATGCTCGTTACTTTTGCTCTGTTTTTATTGTGGCGCTATATAAGAGAAGTCGGTCAGTTGAGAGATTTCCTGGGAAATGTAGATAGTCGCCTTGATGAGCCTCACACGCGAAGTTTAGCGTTATCCCCATTTCAAACGGCATATTACAAAAAAATTGAAGATGTCTTCAATGAGAAGGATGCAGAATTAAATCATGCCAAAGTCCAACTACAGGAATATTCAGATGAACTTCTAGCTTGGGTACATGAGGTGAAGGCGCCGTTAACAACGATTAATTTAATGTTGGAGCATATTGAAGATCTAGCTTTACGTAGAAAACTGGAGGCGGAGTGGTTAAGGCTTCATCTATTAGTGGATCAGCAATTACATCAAACACGCCTAGCATCTATTGAAAAAGATAATTACTTAACAGAAATTGAGCTGCGGTCAGTCGTCTATAAAGAAATCCGGGCGATGCAAGCTTGGTGTTTAGAAAAGGATATTGGCTTCGATGTAGGAGAATTATCAGAAATAGTTCTGACCGATAGTAAATGGAGCGCGTTTATTGTAAGGCAACTGCTCTCGAATGCAATAAAGTATAGTACCCGAAAAAGTGAGATTATTATTTTTACTGAAGTGGATTCATCTGGAGCAACGTTACTCCATATTAAGGATAATGGAATAGGTATTCGGAAAGAGGATTTGCCACGAATTTTTCAGAAGTCGTATACAGGCACGGCAGGAAGAGAATCCGCTCAGTCAACTGGTATGGGCTTATATTTAGCACAAAAAATTGCAACCAAAATCGGCGTCCATATTAGCGTACAATCAGTTGGGGGCGAAGGCTCGATATTTACGCTACGATTTCCATTACAAAATGAATATACCAAGCTAACAGGTAGATGACGAAATTGTCACCTACCTTTTTATATTGTCATGTAAATCGCACGAAATGATTCGCTAGACAGGGTACACTTGTAATATAGAAAGGGGCGTTACGTGATGGCAGTGTTAATTGGTCGTAAAGTAAAAAAAGTATATGGAAAAAAGTCAACGGCGCAAGAGGTGCTGAAAGGTATAGATTTAGAAGTAAATGAAGGGGAATTCGTAGGCATTATGGGTCCGTCCGGCTCAGGCAAGACGACACTACTAAATGTTTTGTGTTCTATTGATTTTGCAACAGAAGGTGTTATTGAAATTAATGGTCAAAACTTACGCGGCATGAAGGAGAAAGCATTGGCGAATTTCCGTCGTGAGCAGCTCGGGTTCATCTTCCAAGATTATAATTTATTGGACACATTGACGGTTAAGGAAAATATCTTATTACCATTAGCAATCGGCAAGTTACCAAAAGCTGTGGCAGAAAGTCGTGTGAAGGAGCTAACCTTTCTACTCGGTATTGCAGATATTTTAAATAAATATCCGAATGAAATATCAGGTGGTCAAAAGCAACGGACATCTGCTGCCAGAGCGTTAATTACAAATCCATCGATGGTGTTTGCTGACGAGCCAACGGGTGCACTCGATTCAAAATCAGCTACAGCACTCTTGAAAAACTTACAGAGCATTAATGAAACGAAAAAGGCGACGATTATGATGGTTACACATGATGCGGTGGCGGCAAGTTTCTGTACACGTGTTTTGTTTTTAAAAGATGGGCTTATTTACAGTGAGCTATATAAAGGTGATAAAACAAGACAGGCGTTTTTCCAAGAAATCATGCATACGCAAAGTGTGCTAGGCGGTGACGGTTATGAGTCTTAGTAAGCTTGTTTTGAGAAGCATGAAGAAAAATATGAAGCATTATTATTTATACTTTTTTGCACTGATTTTTAGTGTGACACTCTATTTTTCTTTTGTGACATTAGAATACAATGGCGAAGTCTTCAATACAGTTCAGAAGAGTGGTACGGCATCAGCAGGATTTAAAGCAGCAACTTATATTTTGTACTTTATTATTTTATTTTTCGTGTTGTATGCGAATCACTTATTTATGAAACGTCGCAGTAAAGAAATTGGCTTATATCAGCTAATCGGCATGACAAAGGGCTTGATTGTAAGATTACTGGCGTTAGAAAGCATGTTATTATTTATCGGCGCTGTCGTAGTAGGGATACTCGTTGGTTTCTTTAGCTCCCGCTTAATCGCCATGATTTTATTGCGTATACTGGAAAAGGAAACGCTTGTGACAATGACCTTTAGTACACAAGCATTAAAGCAATCAATCATCGTCTTTGCTATTTTATTAGTTGTTGTGTTAATACAAATGACGTGGATGATCCATCGTGTATCGCTCCTATCGTTATTTAGCGCAGCGAAACAGGCCGATGAGCGTGTGAAGCGATTTAGTCCGTTACAAATGGTTATTGGCTTTTTAGGGCTTGTCCTCATTGCTTATGGCTACTATGCTTCAACAAAATTATTTGATATTAATACTGCAGGTAATCTATTTTTAAATATGATAATTATATTAGCTACTACAATTGGTGGAACGTTCTTAGTCTTTCGTTTCTCCGTAGCGTTTATTATGAATACTGTTCGTTTAAAGAAAAACGGCCATTTGTCTGTCCATGATGTTTTAGCATTAACGCCTATTATGCACCGCATGAAAAGCAATGCGAAATCATTGACGCTTATTACCGTTTTAACAGGTGTATCTCTTGGGATTACAACATTATCATATATTTCTTATTATTCATCAGAAGCGTCAGCCTATAGCCAAGTACCTGGAGATTATATATTGCATGAAGATCAAGGTCAGGACTTTTTAAACAAGTTAAAGGACAATAATATAGCTTTTGACAAGATCGAGTACCGCTTGCAAGGTGTCACTGCTTCCATTGCTCAATTAATGGCAGATGCACATCAAGATGGTCCTTTTAATAATCTGGAAGGGACAATTTATACGATTCCGCTTTCGGATTATCAGCAACGGTCACCAAAAGCATCTATATCGGGTAATGATGTTATTTTAACGAACTACGGTGGCTATATGGCCGAGATGTTTCCTTTAGAAAAAGATCGGGATTTAGTAGTATCTGCAGGTGAACTGAAAGAAACATTGCATGTCAAAACGATTGTAGATGAAAGCATTATTGGTGGAACTGTAACAGCTGGAGGAGGAGGACCAATTTTTGTCGTGTCAGATGCATTGTTTGACAAGTTGGCTACGCAATCAAAGCTTTTCCCTTGGCATAAACAAACTTCCATTACGTTACAGTCTAAATCAGACCTTGTGCTAGCTGAGAAATTATATAAAGAATCGGGTGCAAATGTTGTCTCGATTGTAGATACGGATGGCAATACCCAAAATTACAAGATCGATTCTTTTGAAGCTGAGCGTAAAAATAATATTGAATCTCTTGGGTTATCAATTTTTACAACGGCCTTTTTAGGGTTAGCATTTTTAACGACTACTGGTAGCATTCTGTACTTTAAACAAATGTCCGAAGCCGAAGAGGAACGAGGAGCATATACCATTTTAAGAAAAATAGGCTTCTCAGAGCGAGATATTATGAAGGGAATCTATATGAAACAAGCGTTTAATTTCGGTGTGCCGCTATTGATTGGGCTACTCCATAGTTATTTCGCGGTGAAATCAGGCTGGTTCTTATTCGGGTCGGAGTTAACTGCGCCGTTATGGATTGCGATGTGTTGCTATATTGCTTTGTATGCCATTTTTGCAGTCCTGTCAGTTGGCTATTATAAAAAGGTGATTAGAGAATCACTATAGACTAACAATTAAATAGGTAGAAACTCTAAATACAGTGTGTCCTTATATAGGGCATACTGTTTTTTTGTAACGAGGTGATTGGGTGATTGCTGTCAGTATTTTGAAACCTTTAAAAACTGCTTGACTTTCATTAGTTAGAATATTAAAGTTTAACATATTAACAATCTAGTGTGTGAAAGTGAAGTGTCTTTATGAATGCGGTCATTGTGGCAGTAGCTGTCATGTTAATATTAAGTTTGCTTCGAATCAATGTAGTGCTTTCACTTGTTTTAGGTGCCTTTGCGGGCGGCTTAACAAGCGGTATGGGTATTCAAGCAACAGTTACATCGTTTACAGAAGGGTTAGGTGCAGGAGCCACTATTGCATTAAGCTATGGTTTACTTGGTGGCTTTGCTATAGCAATCTCCAAGACAGGAATACCGGAATTAATGATTTCTCGTATTTTGAACATATTAAATAAAAATGGATCCAGTAATCGAAAAGGCTTAGTAAAGGTATTAATATTCCTTCTTATATTTATGATGGCGATTTTTTCTCAAAATTTAATCCCGATTCATATTGCCTTTATTCCATTGCTAATACCACCTATTTTAAAGGTTTTAAATATGCTGGAAGTAGATCGTCGTATTATCGCAACGTTAATTGCGGTCGGTTTAATTGGCACGTATAGTTTTGTACCCGCTGGCTTCGGCGCTATTTTCCAAGAGATTGTCTCAACACAAGTAACGAATGCGGGAATGGTTGCGAAGGCAAGTGATGTGCCCGCAGCAATGGCTATTCCTATCTTCGGTATGCTCATTGGTTTAGCGATAGCGTTCTTTGTATATCGCAAGCCACGTAAATACCAACAAAATGATGTTGAAACAACAACATTAAATGTTAATGTAAGCCCAGCGGTTATTATTTCTACAGTAATAGCGTTAATTGTTTCGCTAGTAGCGCAAATTGGGACAGATTCCATGATTGTCGGTGCCTTTGCGGGGATTATGATTATGTATTTCACAGGTGCTCTTAAATGGAGAGAGGCAGATGAGATTTTATCAGAGGGCATGAAAATGATGGCGTTCATTGGCTTTGTCATGATTGCAGCAAATGGATTTGCGTCAGTTATCAATGCAACGGGTGATGTAGATAGTTTAATTACAAGCTCTTTAACGTTCCTCCAAGGCAATAAAAGCTTAGCGGTATTTTTAATGTTAGTAATCGGCTTAGTTGTCACAATGGGCATAGGTTCTTCTTTTGCCACAGTGCCGATTATCGCAACATTATTTGTTCCGCTTGCACAGGGATTAGGGATGAGCCCATTAGCCATTCTGTGTTTAATAGGAACAGCAGGTGCTTTAGGAGATGCAGGGTCACCTGCATCAGATTCTACATTAGGACCAACAGCAGGTTTAAATGTTGATGGTCAACATAATCATATTTGGGATACATGTGTGCCAACATTTATCTTTATCAACATTCCACTTGTTATTTTCGGTTGGATTGCATGTGTGTTCTTCCTATAACGTTAGTAAGCAGTTTCTAATTTTAGAAACTGCTTTTATCGTTCATACAGCTGTGACAGTAATTGTTGAAAATGTCTGAAAACGTTGGTGTTATCAGGTTATGTGTTGCAAAATGCATAGAAATTATATATACTAGTAATCGGCTTAAATAAGCGAGAAATATTAGTAGTAAAGAAAATCTACAACATTTAAAAGAATTTAGCGAAAAGACTTGCTTATTCTTTTTTTATTGTATATAATGTTGAATGTTGGTCTTTGACTGCGATGAAACGAGAGGTTGCCGACACACCCGGCCGCTTTGCCATGGCGGTGCGTTGGAGAATTTTCGTGGAGAATGTCTAGAAAATAGGCGAGAAGGAGGGAAAATAATGGCAAAACAAAAGATTCGTATTCGTTTAAAAGCGTATGATCACCGTATTTTAGATCAGTCTGCTGAGAAAATTGTGGAGACTGCAAAACGTTCAGGTGCAAGTGTATCAGGTCCGATTCCACTTCCAACTGAGAAGTCTGTGTACACAATTCTACGTGCTGTTCACAAGTACAAAGATTCTCGTGAACAATTCGAGATGCGTACGCATAAACGTCTGATCGATATCGTTAACCCAACACCACAAACTGTTGATGCGTTAATGAAACTTGATTTACCATCTGGCGTTGATATCGAAATCAAACTTTAATGGTAAAAACAATATAACTTTTTAAAACTTACAGGAGGTGTGACAAATGGCTAAAGGAATCTTAGGTAGAAAAATTGGTATGACACAAGTTTTCGCTGAAAACGGCGATTTAATCCCGGTAACAGTTATCGAAGCTACTCCAAACGTAGTTCTTCAAAAGAAAACTGTTGAAACAGACGGCTACGAAGCTATCCAAGTTGGTTTCGAAGATAAGCGCGTTAAGCTTTCTAACAAACCAGAACAAGGTCACGTAGCAAAAGCGAATACTGCTCCTAAGCGCTTCATTCGTGAATTCCGCAACGTGAACGTTGGAGAATACGAAGTTGGTCAAGAAGTCAAAGTAGAAATTTTCGCAGAAGGCGATGTAATTGATGTAACAGGAGTTACTAAAGGTAAAGGTTTCCAAGGTGTTATCAAACGCCACGGACAATCTCGTGGTCCTATGGCCCACGGTTCTCGTTACCACCGTCGTCCTGGTTCAATGGGTCCAGTTGCTCCGAACCGCGTATTCAAACAAAAGAAATTACCTGGTCAAATGGGTGGCACAGTAGTTACAATCCAAAACTTAGAGATCGTTAAAGTTGATGCAGAGCGTAACTTACTACTTGTTAAAGGTAATGTTCCTGGTTCTAAAAAAGCTCTAGTTACAGTTAAAACTGCAATTAAAGCTAACTAATCACTTCAAGAAAGGAGGAAACAGGAATGACAAAAGTATCTGTACTTAGTCAAACAGGTGCTTCAGTTGGTGAAATCGAGTTAAACGAAGCGATCTTCGGAATCGAGCCAAATGAAGCAGTATTATTCGACGCAGTAGTTGCACAACGCGCTTCTCTACGTCAAGGTAATCATAAGGTTAAAAACCGTTCTGAAGTTGCTGGTGGTGGTCGTAAACCATGGCGTCAAAAAGGAACTGGTCGTGCTCGACAAGGTTCTATCCGTTCTCCACAATGGCGCGGCGGTGGTATCGTATTCGGTCCAACTCCACGTAGCTATTCTTATAAATTACCTAAAAAAGTTCGTCGTTTAGCTCTTAAATCAGCTTTATCAGCTAAAGTAGTAGAACAAAACTTCTTAGTTCTTGATGCTCTTACACTAGCAGCACCAAAAACAAAAGAATTCACAAAAATCCTTAAAGATCTTTCTTTAGAGAAAAAATCTTTATTCGTAACTGCTGACCTAGATGAAAACGTAGCATTATCTGCTCGTAACATCCCTGGTGTAACAGTTTTAACTGCAAACGGAATCAACGTTCTTGATCTATTAGGTCATGACAAAGTTGTATTCACTAAGTCTGCAGTAGAAAAAGTTGAGGAGGTGCTTGGATAATGGAAGCACGTGATATTTTAAAACGTCCGGTCATTACTGAGCGTTCTTCAGAACTTATGGCAGAGAAAAAGTATACTTTCGAAGTAGACACTCGCGCTAACAAAACTCAAGTAAAAGACGCTGTAGAAGAAATCTTTGGCGTAAAAGTTGAGAAAGTAAACGTTCTTAACTACAAAGGTAAATTCAAACGCGTAGGCCGTTACGGTGGTTACACTAACAAACGTCGTAAAGCGATCGTTAAACTAACTGCTGATAGCAAAGAAATTGAATTATTCGAAATGTAATCCTAACGGATTTATGATTTGAACACTCAAGAAGGAGGGAAAACACAATGGCGATTAAAAAGTATAAACCTACCTCTAATGGTCGTCGTAACATGACGTCATTAGACTTTGCGGAAATTACAACTAACAAGCCTGAGAAATCATTGCTTGAACCAACTAAACGCAAAGCTGGTCGTAACAACCAAGGTAAAATCACTGTTCGTCATCATGGTGGTGGTCATAAGAAGCAATACCGTGTCATCGATTTCAAACGTATTAAAGATGGCATTCCAGCGAAAGTTGCTACTATTGAATATGATCCAAACCGTTCTGCGAATATCGCATTAATCAACTACGCTGATGGAGCAAAAGCTTACATCTTAGCACCAAAAGGTCTAGAGGTTGGTCAAACAATCGTTTCTGGTCCAGATGCTGATATTAAAGTAGGTAACACATTACCATTAGCAAACATTCCAATGGGTACAACAATCCATAACATCGAGTTAAAACCTGGTAAAGGTGGACAATTAGTACGTTCTGCTGGTACTTCTGCGCAAGTACTTGGTCGTGAAGACAAATACGTAATCGTTCGTCTACAATCTGGTGAAGTACGTTTAGTTCTTGCTACTTGCCGCGCTACAATCGGTCAAGTTGGTAACGAACAACACGAACTAGTACACATCGGTAAAGCAGGTCGTAGCCGTTGGTTAGGTAAACGCCCAACTGTACGTGGTTCTGTAATGAACCCTAACGATCACCCACACGGTGGTGGTGAAGGACGTTCTCCAATCGGACGTAAATCACCAATGACTCCTTGGGGTAAACCAGCTCTTGGTTACAAAACTCGTAACAAGAAAAACAAATCGGATAAATTCATCATCCGTAGTCGTAAAAAATAAAGTGGTTAAACTACGGTTCTATGTGAGAGCCGTGGTGGAATCACGGAGGGAGGTTCCTACATGGGTCGCAGTTTGAAAAAAGGACCTTTTGTTGATGACCACTTAATGAAAAAAGTGGAAGCGCAAGAGGCTTCTGAGAAGAAACAAGTTATTAAAACTTGGTCTCGCCGTTCTACAATCTTCCCGAACTTCATCGGACTAACAATTGCTGTATATGATGGACGTAAACATGTTCCTGTATACGTAACAGAAGATATGGTAGGCCACAAACTTGGTGAATTCGCGCCGACACGTACTTATAAAGGTCACGGTGCAGACGACAAGAAAACAAGACGCTAATTTTGAGAGGAGGTAAATCCTAATGACACAAGCTAAAGCTATCGCTCGCACAGTACGTATCGCTCCTCGTAAAGTTCGTCTAGTTGTAGACTTAATCCGAGGTAAGCAAGTAGGTGAGGCAGTTGCAATTTTACGTCATACTCCAAAAGCGGCGTCTCCAGTCGTTGAGAAAGTATTAAAATCTGCAGTTGCTAATGCTGAGCACAACTACGATCTTGACATCAACTCTTTAGTAGTTTCTGAAGTATTTGTTGATGAAGGTCCAACACTAAAACGTTTCCGTCCACGTGCACAAGGACGTGCAAGCGCAATTAACAAACGCACAAGCCACATCACTTTAGTGGTATCTGAGAAGAAGGAGGGTTAATCCGTGGGTCAAAAAGTACATCCAATAGGACTGCGCGTTGGTATTATTCGTGACTGGGAGTCAAAATGGTACGCTGAAAAAGACTATGCAACTCTACTTCACGAAGACATCAAAGTGCGTAAATATATTGAAACGGCTCTTAAAGACGCTTCTGTTTCTAAAGTAGAAATCGAACGTGCTGCAAACCGTGTAAACATTACAATTCACACTGCGAAACCAGGTATGGTAATCGGTAAAGGTGGTACTGAAGTTGAAAATCTTCGTAAATACCTTAGCGATTTAACTGGTAAACGTGTACACATCAACATCATTGAAATCAAACGTGCAGATCTTGACGCTCGTCTAGTAGCTGAAAACATCGCTCGTCAATTAGAAAATCGTGTATCATTCCGTCGTGCGCAAAAGCAAGCGATCCAACGCACAATCCGCGCTGGTGCAAAAGGAATTAAAACACAAGTATCTGGTCGTTTAGGTGGCGCTGATATCGCGCGTGCTGAACACTATAGTGAAGGAACTGTTCCACTTCATACTCTACGTGCTGACATCGACTATGCACACGCAGAAGCTGACACTACTTACGGTAAATTAGGCGTTAAAGTATGGATCTACCGTGGTGAAGTTCTTCCTACGAAGAAATCTGTGGAAGGAGGCAAATAATATGTTATTGCCTAAACGCGTAAAATACCGTCGTGAACACCGCGGAAACATGCGTGGCGAAGCGAAAGGCGGCAAGGAAGTATCTTTCGGCGAATGGGGCTTACAAGCTCAAACAGCTAGCTGGATTACTAACCGTCAAATCGAATCTGCACGTATCGCGATGACTCGTTACATGAAACGTGGCGGTAAAGTTTGGATTAAAATCTTCCCGCACAAACCTTACACGAAAAAACCTCTAGAAGTCCGCATGGGTTCTGGTAAAGGTTCTCCTGAAGGTTGGGTAGCAGTTGTTAAACCAGGAAAAGTTATGTTCGAAATCGCTGGTGTATCTGAAGAGATCGCACGTGAAGCACTTCGTTTAGCATCACATAAGCTTCCTGTTAAATGTAAGATCGTAAAACGTCAAGAAACTGGTGGTGAATCTAATGAAAGCTAATGAAATCCGTGACCTTGCCACTTCTGAAATTGAATTAAAAGTGAAATCACTGAAAGAAGAGCTTTTCAACCTTCGCTTCCAATTGGCGACTGGTCAATTAGAAAACACAGCTCGTATTCGTGAAGTGCGTAAAGCAATCGCGCGTATGAAAACTGTTATTCGTGAAAGAGAAATCAGTGCAAATAACTGATAAAGGAGGTTTTCAAGTATGACTGAGCGTAATCAACGCAAAGTTTACACGGGCCGCGTTGTTTCAGATAAAATGGACAAAACAATTTCTGTTTTAGTTGAAACTCATAAAAAGCATAAGCTTTATGGTAAACGTGTAAAGTACTCTAAAAAGTTTAAAGCTCATGATGAGCAAAACGAAGCGAAAATCGGTGATATCGTACGTATCATGGAAACTCGCCCGCTATCAGCTACTAAACGTTTCCGTCTAGTTGAAGTTGTAGAAAAAGCGGTTATTATTTAATAACTAATTCGGAACAACCAATTTCCGAAGGGAGGTAACCTAAGTGATCCAACAAGAAAGTCGTATGAAAGTTGCTGACAACTCAGGTGCACGTGAAGTTCTTACAATTAAAGTGCTTGGTGGCTCTGGCCGTAAAACTGCTAACATCGGTGATATCGTTGTTTGTACAGTTAAGAAAGCAACACCAGGTGGCGTTGTCAAGAAGGGTGACGTTGTTAAAGCTGTTATCGTTCGTACTAAATCAGGCGTACGTCGTAAAGACGGAACTTACATCAAATTTGATGAAAATGCTTGTGTTATTATTCGTGATGATAAATCACCACGCGGAACTCGTATTTTCGGACCTGTTGCACGTGAATTACGTGACAGCAACTTCATGAAAATCGTTTCTCTAGCTCCAGAAGTTCTTTAATTTCATGACAGTGCCAATCAAGGAGGTGCGACAGCATGCATGTAAAAAAAGGTGACAAGGTTAAGGTTATCACTGGTAAGGACAAAGGCAAAGAAGGAGTAATCCTAGCTGCTTTCCCTAAACAAGACCGCGTTCTTGTTGAAGGTGTAAACATCGTGAAAAAACACGTTAAACCTAACCAATTGAATCCACAAGGTGGGATTGTAAGCCAAGAGGCTGCAATTCACGTTTCGAACGTAATGCTAATCGATCCTAAATCTGGCGAGCCGACTCGTGTAGGTTATAAAATCGAAAACGGTAAAAAAGTTCGTGTTGCAAAAAAATCAGGTGCAGTAATCGACTAACTAGTAAATAAAAGAAGGGAGGTACACACATGAGCCGCCTAAAAGAAAAGTATTTAAATGAAGTTTCTCCTGCTCTTATGAGCAAATTTGGATATAAATCAGTTATGCAACTTCCTAAAGTTGATAAAATCGTTATCAACATGGGTGTTGGCGATGCAGTTCAAAACTCTAAATCATTAGATGCAGCAGTTGAAGAATTGACAATTATCACTGGTCAAAAACCAGTAGTAACTAAAGCGAAAAAATCGATCGCAGGTTTCCGTTTACGTGAAGGTATGCCAATCGGTGCTAAAGTTACATTACGCGGTGAGCGTATGTATGAATTCTTGGATAAATTAATCGCAATCGCACTACCTCGTGTACGTGACTTCCGTGGTGTTTCTAAAAAAGCATTCGATGGTCGCGGTAACTACACTCTAGGTGTTAAAGAGCAATTAATTTTCCCAGAAATCGATTACGATAAAGTTTCAAAAGTACGCGGTATGGACATCGTGATCGTAACGACAGCGAACTCTGACGAAGAAGCTCGCGAGTTATTGACACAATTCGGTATGCCGTTCCAAAAGTAATTTAATTAAGGAGGGCGAAAACGTGGCTAAAAAATCTATGATCGTTAAACAACAACGTAAGCAAAAGTTTAAAGTGCAAGAATATACACGTTGTGAACGCTGTGGTCGTCCACACTCAGTATATCGCAAATTCAAACTTTGCCGTATTTGTTTCCGAGAACTTGCATATAAGGGACAAATTCCTGGCGTGAAAAAAGCCAGCTGGTAATCCCCTAATTTGGGAAGGAGGTAAATGTAATGACAATGACTGATCCGATTGCAGATATGCTAACTCGCATTCGTAATGCGAACATGGTTCGTCACGAGAAGTTAGAAGTACCAGCTTCCAACGTGAAAAAAGAAATCGCTGAAATTTTAAAGCGTGAAGGTTTCGTACGTGACGTAGAATACGTGGAAGACAACAAACAAGGTATCATCCGTATCTTCTTAAAATACGGTAAAGATAACGAGCGTGTTATCACTGGCCTAAAACGTATTTCTAAACCTGGTCTACGTGTATATGCTAAAACAAATGAAGTTCCTAAAGTACTGAACGGTCTTGGTATCGCTTTAGTGTCAACTTCACAAGGTTTATTAACAGATAAAGAAGCTCGCGCTAAACAAGTTGGCGGCGAAGTTCTAGCATACGTTTGGTAATTAGCAATAAATGAATGGAGGTGCAACTAAATGTCTCGTGTAGGTAAAAAAATTATCGAGGTTCCAGCTAACGTAACAGTTACTGTCGCAGCTGACAACAATGTTACTGTTAAAGGTCCTAAAGGCGAACTTGTTCGTTCTTTCCACCAAGATATGAAAATTGAGCAAGAGGGTAACGTGATCACTGTATCTCGTCCTTCTGATTCAAAAGAACACCGCACAAACCACGGTACAACTCGTGCGCTTTTAGCGAACATGATTACTGGTGTTTCTGCAGGTTTCGAAAAATCATTAGAACTTATCGGTGTCGGTTACCGTGCGCAATTACAAGGTAAAAAGCTTGTACTTAACGTAGGTTACTCTCACCCAGTTGAGTTCACACCAGAAGATGGTCTTGAAGTAGAAGTTCCTTCTAACACAAAAATCATCGTTAAAGGTATCAGCAAAGAACGCGTTGGCGCTCTTGCATCTAATATCCGTGACGTTCGTCCACCAGAGCCGTATAAAGGTAAAGGTATCCGTTACGAAGGCGAATACGTTCGTCGTAAAGAAGGTAAAACAGGTAAATAATGCTGCTTAAGCATTAGAAAGGAGTGACCCTTGTGATTACGAAAAATGATAAAAATCAAGTTCGTAAAAAACGTCATGCGCGAGTTCGTTCTAAAATTTCGGGTACTGCTGAGCGTCCACGCTTAAACGTATTCCGTTCTAACAAGAACATCTACGCTCAACTTATCGATGACGTAGCAGGCGTAACACTTGTTAGCGCATCTTCTCAAGAAAATGGTTTTGAAGGTGCTGGTAACAACGTGGAAGCTGCATCAAAAATCGGTGAAACAATCGCGAAACGCGCTGCGGAAAAAAACATTACTGCTATTGTATTTGACCGTGGTGGTTACTTATATCATGGACGTGTTAAAGCTTTAGCTGAAGCTGCACGTGAGAACGGTTTAGAATTTTAATAAGAAGGAGGGACACATTTCATGAGTCGAATTGACGCAAACAAACTTGGAGAACTTGAAGAACGCGTAGTTACTATTAACCGTGTTGCTAAAGTTGTTAAAGGTGGACGTCGCTTCCGCTTCACAGCATTAGTTGTTGTTGGCGATAGAAACGGACATGTCGGTTTCGGTACTGGTAAAGCTCAAGAAGTGCCAGATGCTATCCGTAAAGCTGTTGAAGATGCGAAGAAAAACTTAATCGAAGTGCCACGTGTTGGTGGAACAACTCCACACTTAGTGCTTGGTCGCTTCGGTGCAGGAGAAATCCTAATTAAACCTGCTGCTCCTGGTACAGGGGTTATCGCTGGTGGTCCAGTACGTGCCGTACTAGAACTTGCTGGTATTACTGATATTCTTTCAAAATCACTTGGATCTAACACACCAATTAACATGGTGCGTGCTACAGTTCAAGGTTTAACTGAATTAAAACGCGTAGAGGACGTTGCAAAATTACGTGGCAAATCAGTGGAAGAAATATTAGGATAAGGGGGGAATAATAATGGCTAACAAATTAGAAATCACCCTTACAAAATCTGTGATCGGTTCTAAACCGGCACAACGTAAAACTATTGAAGCTCTTGGTTTACGTAAACTAAATCAAACTGTTGAGAAAGTTGATAATGCAGCGACTCGCGGTATGCTTGATGTAGTAGCTCACTTAGTTACTGTAAAAGAAAATTAATTTTTAATTAATGAACAAGGAGGTGCCACCCACTATGAAACTGCATGAGTTAAAACCAGCAGAAGGTTCTCGTAAGCAACGCAATCGCGTTGGTCGTGGTATCGGTTCTGGTAACGGTAAAACTGCGGGTAGAGGACATAAAGGTCAAAACTCTCGATCTGGCGGCGGTGTACGCCCAGGCTTTGAGGGCGGTCAAAACCCGTTATTCCGTCGTTTACCTAAACGTGGCTTTACGAACATTAACCGTAAAGAATACGCTATCGTTAACCTTGACACATTAAACCGTTTCGAAGACGGTGCAGAAGTAACAACTGCATTATTACTTGAAACTGGTCTAGTGAGCAATGAGAAAGCTGGAATTAAAGTTCTTGGAAACGGAACACTTAACAAAAAGCTTACTGTAAAAGCTCATAAATTCTCAGCTTCAGCTAAAGAAGCAATCGAGAATGCCGGCGGAACTACTGAGGTGATTTAATGTTTCAGACGATCTCTAACTTTATGCGTGTTCGAGATATAAGAAATAAAATCATTTTCACTCTTTTAATGTTAGTCGTATTCCGTATTGGTACATTCATACCAGTACCGAACGTTGACGCAAATGTATTAAAGGCAACTGATGAGTTTAACCTCGTTGGTTTCCTCAATACTTTTGGCGGTGGTGCTTTGAAAAACTTCTCTATCTTCGCGATGGGAATTATGCCATACATCACAGCCTCAATTATTGTTCAATTATTGCAAATGGACGTAGTACCGAAGTTTGCTGAGTGGGCAAAGCAAGGTGAAGTCGGAAGACGTAAACTTGCACAATTTACTCGTTACTTTACAATTATCCTTGCCTTTATCCAATCATTCGCGATGTCATTTGGTTTTAACAAAATGTATGGTGGATCTTTGATTAAAGAAGAGGGAATTCTAACTTACGTTACAATTTCAATTGTATTGACAGCGGGTACAGCTTTCCTTGTATGGCTTGCTGAGCAAATTACTGCACACGGTGTTGGTAATGGTATTTCTGTTGTTATCTTCGGAGGTATCGTTGCAGCATTACCTACAGGAATAAACCAAATTTATGCACAACAAATTGAGGGTGCTGGTGATAAACTGTTTATTAACATTATCATCCTTGCATTACTTGCTTTGATTTTACTTGCAATTGTCGTTGGAGTTATTTACGTGCAACAAGCACTTCGTAAAATTCCAATTCAATATGCAAAACGAGTTACTGGACGTAACCAACAAACTGGTGGTCAACAAACGCACTTACCGTTAAAGGTAAATGCTGCAGGGGTTATTCCGGTAATCTTCTCAGTAGCGTTCCTTGTTACACCTCGTACGTTAGCTGCGTTCTTTGGTCAAAACGATGTAACAGCATTCATTGAAAACACTTTTGATTATCAAAAGCCAATTGGGATGTTGATTTACGTTGCATTGATCGTCGCGTTCACTTATTTCTATGCATTCGTACAAGTGAATCCAGAAAATGTGGCAGACAACTTGAAAAAACAAGGTGCTTACATTCCAGGTATTCGCCCGGGTGAAAACACTCAAACGTATTTAACAAGCGTGTTATATCGTCTAACTTTTGTTGGCGCGATTTTCTTAACTGTAATTGCTGTAATGCCGATTATATTCATCAATCTTATGAATCTACCTGCTTCAGTGCAAATCGGTGGTACTAGTATTATTATCGTAGTCGGCGTAGCGCTAGAAACGATGAAACAGCTAGAATCACAACTTGTTAAACGTCACTACAAAGGCTTTATGAAATAATGTTGATTTTTAGGGAACGTTCTACGTTTCCTTTAAATCAACAAACCTTTTGTGGGAGGACTATTTCCGATGAATATCGTTTTAATGGGTCTGCCAGGTGCTGGTAAAGGTACACAGGCAGATAAAATTGTTGAGAAGTATGCAGTTCCTCATATTTCTACAGGAGATATGTTCCGTGCCGCTATTAAAGATGGTACAGAACTAGGCTTACAGGCTAAATCGTTTATGGATCAAGGTGCTTTAGTACCCGATGAAGTAACGATTGGTATTGTTCGTGAGCGACTTGCTAAACCTGATTGTGAAAAGGGCTTCTTATTAGACGGATTCCCACGTACTGTTCCACAAGCTGAAGCTTTAGATGGCATTTTAGCTGATCTTGGTAAAGCTATTGAGCATACGTTAAACATTCAAGTTGAAAAAGATGAGCTAATTGCTCGTTTATCAGGTCGTCGTATTTGTAAAACATGTGGCACTTCTTATCATTTAATTTTCAATCCACCAGCTGTGGAAGGGAAATGTGATAAAGATGGTGGCGAGCTTTACACACGTGCGGATGATAATCCTGAAACGGTTGCAAACCGTCTGGAAGTAAATATGAATCAAGCACAACCATTGCTGAATTTCTATGAAGCAAAAGGTGTGTTAACAAATATAGATGGACAGCAAGATATTAATAAAGTGTTTGCTGATCTTGATGCTCTTTTACAGGGCAGCCGCAGCTGATACCCGGCTCCGGGCGCAGAATACTGCTTCCGCGGGAGGCATGCGGGAGCAACACCGAAACATAAATTTTTTGAGAGTTGCAAAAGCATATTGTGCCCGGTATATATTTCTTTTAAAAAGTGCAACATTACTTTTGAGAGAGTATAATGGGTTTCGTGGAAGCATCTGTGTAACGGGTATGAATATCTCATCAAAGACATTCCGGTATTCGTGTAAACATGGGAGATTCAGTGCCCATACTGGTCCTGTATATTCCGTGGATTGTGTGAAGCGAAACCAGACGAGCGTCTTTCAAACATCTCTCATACAATCCAAACATATGTTGAAACGAGGTTGCTTCTATAGTTGCAGCAGATATCCGTTTGATGTAACGATGAGAACTTTAATTTGCATATAGAGAGGAGAGACAGAGTAGATGGCGAAAGATGATGTAATTGAAGTCGAAGGGACAGTTGTTGAGACTTTGCCAAACGCGATGTTTAAGGTAGAATTAGAAAATGGACATGTGATTTTAGCACACGTATCTGGTAAGATTCGTATGCACTTTATCCGCATTCTACCTGGAGATAAGGTTACTATCGAGTTATCTCCTTATGATTTAACTCGCGGTCGTATCACATACCGTTTTAAATAATCTTTTGCGCTCCGGACTACTAAGGAGGTTAGGTTAGATGAAAGTGAGACCATCTGTGAAACCGATCTGCGAAAAATGTAAAGTAATTCGCCGACGCGGTAAAGTAATGGTAATCTGTGAAAATCCTAAACACAAACAAAAACAAGGTTGATTCTAAAGGAGGTGCACAACGTACATGGCACGTATTGCTGGTGTTGACATTCCTCGCGACAAACGCGTGGTAATTTCATTAACTTACATTTACGGTATTGGTAAAACTACAGCTCAGAAAGTATTAGCTGACGCAGGTATTTCAGAAGAAACACGCGTACGCGACTTAACTGAAGATCAGTTAAACCAAATCCGTGAACAATTAGATTCTTACAAACTTGAAGGTGACTTACGTCGCGAAACTTCATTAAACATTAAACGTCTGATGGAAATCGGTTCATTCCGTGGTATCCGTCACCGTCGTGGTTTACCTGTTCGTGGTCAAAATACGAAGAACAATGCGCGTACGCGTAAAGGTCCTCGTAAAACAGTTGCGAACAAGAAAAAATAATACGTAAAGGAGGTTCCTTCTTAACATGGCTCGTAAACAACAAACTCGTAAACGTCGTGTGAAAAAGAATATCGAATCTGGTATTGCACACATCCGTTCTACATTTAACAATACAATTGTAACGATTACAGATATGCAAGGTAACGCTGTATCTTGGTCAAGTGCTGGTGCTCTTGGTTTCCGTGGTTCACGTAAATCTACACCTTTCGCTGCACAAATGGCTGCAGAAACTGCTGCTAAAACATCCCTTGAACATGGTCTGAAAACGTTGGAAGTAACTGTTAAAGGTCCTGGTGCTGGTCGTGAAGCTGCAATTCGTGCACTTCAAGCTGCTGGTTTAGAAGTAACTGCTATTAAAGACGTTACTCCAGTTCCTCACAATGGTTGCCGTCCGCCAAAACGTCGTCGCGTGTAATGGGTGCGTCTCATATTGTATGAGAACATCATTTTTTGTACAGACTGTCTTGTGCAGATAATAAACGATACGTCACTGACGATCGAATCTATGATGGAAAGAACCTATACATTCGATGTTTTGAAGGAGGGTAAATGAAATGATCGAAATTGAAAAACCAAAGATTGAAACGGTGGAGATCAGCGAAGATTCCAAATATGGAAAGTTTGTTGTAGAACCGCTTGAACGCGGATATGGAAACACTTTGGGTAATTCTTTACGTCGTATCCTTCTGTCTTCATTACCAGGAGCTGCAGTCACTTCAATCCAAATTGATGGTGTACTTCACGAGTTCTCAACTGTAGAAGGCGTTGTAGAAGATGTAGCTTCAATTATTTTGAACGTGAAAAAGCTTGCTCTTAAAATCTACTCTGACGAAGAAAAAGTTATTGAGATTGATGTAAAGGGCGATGGAACAGTTACGGCTGCTGACATTACACATGACAGTGACGTAGAAATTTTAAACCCAGATCTATATATTGCAACAATCGCTAAAAACGGTCATTTACGTATGCGTATGTACGCTCAACGCGGCCGTGGTTACACTCCTGCTGATCAAAACAAACGTGAGGATCTTCCTATCGGCGTGATCCCGATCGACTCTATTTACACTCCAGTATCACGCGTCAATTTCCAAGTGGAAAATACTCGTGTTGGTCAGTCTTCTGACTACGACAAACTTTCTCTTGATGTGTGGACAGATGGCAGCATCGGTCCGAAAGAGGCGATTTCGCTCGGAGCAAAAATTTTAACCGAGCATCTTAACATCTTCGTTGGCATGACAGATGAGGCACAAACTGCTGAAATCATGGTCGAAAAAGAAGAAGATCAAAAAGAAAAAGTTTTAGAGATGACTATCGAAGAGCTTGATCTTTCTGTTCGTTCTTATAACTGTTTAAAACGCGCTGGTATTAATACAGTACTAGAACTTGCGAATAAATCAGAAGACGACATGATGAAAGTTCGTAACCTTGGACGCAAGTCATTAGAAGAAGTAAAAGCGAAGTTAGAAGAGCTTGGTTTAGGATTACGCAAAGAAGACTAAGCGATTTAAACACAACTAACAAGATCAGATTTTTTTCTATAAAGGAGGGAAACATCCATGGGTTACAGAAAACTTGGTCGTACAAGTTCTCAACGTAAAGCGATGTTACGTGACTTAGCTACTGATTTAATCATCAACGAGCGTATCGAAACTACTGAGGCTCGCGCTAAAGAAGTACGTAAAGCTGTTGAAAAAATGATTACTTTAGGTAAACGCGGAGATTTACATGCACGCCGTCAAGCTGCTGCATTCATCCGTCGTGAACTAGTAACAACTACTGACGAAGAAGGTAACGAAACAACTTCATTTGCGCTACAAAAGCTATTTGATGATGTTGCACCACGTTACGCAGAACGTCAAGGTGGTTACACTCGTATTCTTAAAGTAGGTCCTCGTCGTGGTGACGGTGCACCTGTTGTTGTGATTGAACTAGTTTAATCATAAGAGAACACAAGTGGTGAAGAGGGTGGAACCACCACCCTCTTTTTTATAAAACGATTTATACGACAAATAATTAAGCTGAGCGTTATGATGAGCGGACACTGTTGTGTGGCGTCTCGTTTAGCTCTCCGCACCTCATTCAAAAGAAGCAAGGGCTTGAGCACCCGTGTTTCTTGTAAATGTAACGACTAGCGCATTTCTATCGAATGAGGTGCGCGCTTTTTTATTATTTACAGCGCCAATTGATGGTGCTTTTTTTAATATATAGGAATTAGTGTGCAAGCATTTTTCTTATACCGACATATTGATTGTAGTAGAATTCATACATAAAAAAGTGTAAGTTAGTTAGTATAGCTGAGCATGTAGAGAGGAGTTCTAGAAATGCCTGAAATTTTATCGTTAAATAATGTGACGTTTTCATATACACCTGAAAATCCAGAGCTGCGAAACGCTGTTGAAAATGTAAGCTTTGCTGTGCAGGAAGGTGAGTGGATTGCCATCGTGGGCCATAATGGTTCAGGGAAATCAACGATCGCCAAACTGATGAATGGTTTATTATTCCCACAGCAAGGGGACGTTCGTATATTACGTGAAGTATTAAATGAAGATAACCTTTGGCAATGCCGCTCGCAAATGGGGATGGTTTTTCAAAATCCAGACAACCAGTTTGTCGGTGCTACCGTACAAGATGATGTTGCCTTTGCGCTTGAAAATAACGGCATACCTTTTGAAGAGATGGTTAAGCGTGTGCATGCCGCACTGGACCAAGTAAAGATGGGCAATTTTTTAGACCATGAGCCACATCATTTATCAGGAGGACAGAAGCAACGTGTCGCGATTGCAGGGGCACTAGCATTAAAGCCGAAGCTACTTATTTTAGATGAAGCCACATCGATGTTAGATCCACAAGGTCGTATAGAAGTATTACAAACTGTGCAAACATTACGCGCTGAAACAGGGCTAACCGTTTTATCGATTACCCATGATTTAGAAGAAGCCATGTTGGCCGATCGTATACTTTTCATGAATGATGGTAAGAAGTTTGCGGAAGGTTCACCTGCAGAAATTTTTTCATTAGGGGACAAGCTAACAGAGCTAGGACTTGATCTACCATTTGCCATGAAGTTATCAAAGCTACTGCAAAAGGAAGGTGTTCCGTTAATGGGACAACATATGACAGAAGAAGAGTTGGTGAATGATTTATGGACATCAAACTTCAACAAGTAAGCTATGCCTACGCTCAAGGCACACCCTTTGAAAAGCGTGCATTATTCGATGTTAATTTTGACATTCCATCGCATACGTACCAAGCGATTATTGGTCATACTGGTTCCGGTAAGTCGACGATACTCCAGCATTTTAATGCACTGTTAAAGCCTACAACCGGCACGGTGCAAATAGGCGATCGTACAGTGCAAGCTGGCAAAAAGGCGAAAGATTTAAAAGCGATTCGCCAACGTGTCGGCATTGTTTTTCAATTTCCGGAGCATCAGCTGTTTGAAGAAACGGTGTTAAAGGATATTATGTTCGGGCCCATGAATTTTGGCGTTGCAGAAAAAGAGGCTGAGGCGCGTGCAAGAGGGCTTGTTCGTTTAGTTGGCTTGCCAGAAAATGTGCTCGATAAGTCACCGTTTGATTTGTCAGGTGGGCAAATGCGACGTGTAGCAATTGCTGGTGTGTTAGCAATGGAGCCTGAAGTCATTGTTTTAGATGAACCAACAGCTGGGCTAGACCCCCGTGGTCAAAAAGAAATTATGGATATGTTTTATGCGTTACATCAGGAGCGTAATTTAACGACGATTCTTGTGACGCACAGCATGGAAGATGCCGCTCGTTATGCGGACAACCTTATCATCATGCATGAGGGTAAAAATGTATTGAGTGGGACACCGCGTGAGATTTTTAAAGATGTTGAGACATTAAAGCAGTTCCGTTTAGAGCCACCTCGTATTGTTCGCTTTCAACAAAAAATTGAAAAGATGATGAATGCATCTTTGGCAAAAGTATGTTTAACAGAGGAAGAGCTAGCGATGGAAGTGGCTCGATTATTGAGAGAGGAGCGTGCAGAGTCATGATGGAGAAGATGATTTTCGGGCGCTTCCTGCCAGGAGATTCTCCTGTTCATAGGCTTGACCCACGATCTAAACTCGTATTCGTATTTGCCTTTATTATTATCGTATTTTTAGCGAATAATACGATAACCTATGCCATACTATTAGCTTTTACATTGCTTATTGTTTTAGTGTCACGTATACGCCTGTACTTTTTAATTAATGGCTTGAAGCCTGTACTCTTTTTAATGGCATTTACTTTCTTGCTTCATGTTTTTATGACGAAAGAAGGCGACCTACTATTTCATTGGAAGTTTATTTCCGTCTATGAAGGTGGCGTTCGTCAAGGGATCTATATAGCAACACGTTTCCTTGTGCTCGTGTTTATGACGTCTATTTTAACTTTGACAACATCACCAATCTCCATTACAGATGGGATTGAAGTGTTACTCAACCCATTGAAAAAAATAAAAGTGCCTGTACATGAGTTAGCACTAATGATGTCTATTTCATTGCGCTTTATTCCAACGCTAATGGATGAAACAGATAAGATAATGAAAGCGCAAATGGCACGTGGCTCCGATTTATCTTCAGGGCCAATTAAAGATCGTATTAAAGCGGTTGTACCACTGTTAGTACCACTCTTCGTCAGTGCCTTTAAACGTGCAGAGGACTTGGCGACTGCGATGGAAGTTCGAGGCTATCGAGGCGGCGAAGGACGTACGCGCTATCGCAAGCTCAAGTGGGACATGGGTGATACACTAGCACTTGTGCTATTACTAGCGATGGCAGTTTTATTATTTTTCTATAGAAGTTAAAGGAGTAGCTTTATGCGACGATTAAAAGCAATTATTAGTTATGATGGAACGCAATTTTCTGGTTATCAAGTGCAACCAGGAGAGCGTACTGTACAAGCAGAAGTAGAGCGTGTACTTGCTGTTATGCATAAAGGTAACAATATTAAAGTAACGGCAAGTGGTCGCACGGATGCGAGAGTACATGCAACTGGACAAACACTACATTTTGATACGCCGCTTGCCATACCGGTAGAAAAGTATATGAAAGCATTGAATGTGCAGCTTCCGAGAGATATCCGTGTACTGTCCGTTGAGGAAGTAGCAGCTGATTTTCATGCGCGCTATAGTGTAACAGGCAAACGCTATCGTTATATATGGTCGTGTGAGCCTGTACAAAGCCCATTCCGCAGACATTACACAGTAGAGACCAATGGTGTGAAACCTGATGTTGACGCGATGCAGGAGGCGGCTAAAGCTATCATTGGAACGCATGATTTCTCCTGCTTCTGTGCGGCAAATACAAGTGTGCAAAATAAAGTGCGAACAATCAACGCGCTCGAATTTGAATGGCATGGTGAAGAGCTACATATGGTCATTGAAGGTAGTGGCTTCTTATACAACATGGTACGCATTATAGCAGGCACTTTATGGGAAGTCGGCATAGGACGTAGAGCAGTAAAAAATGTCGAGACCGTTGTTGCATCGATGGATCGCGATCAAGCTGGCAAAACAGCTCCACCGCAAGGTTTATACCTTGAAAAAGTGTTCTATTAGGGCGAATTGTCTAAAGAAATACTGTATGTTTTATAGGTGCGGGAATTCGCATAAATGGAACAAAATATAAGGGGTAAAATGCCAATGTAAAGGCTAATCGTTACCCTGTACAACTTCACCAGGTGTTTAATGAAATTACTTGACTTTAAAAGCCATTCATTATATGATAACAGATGGTATTTTCATTACCACCACAAAATAAGCCCCGAAACTTATAGTGTAGACTAATGAAAAATAACGGTAATCGAATCGATTAGGAGGATATATACATGCGTACAACATTCATGGCTAAAGGTCACGAAGTAGACCGTAAATGGTTAGTAGTTGATGCAGAAGGCCAAACTCTTGGACGTTTAGCTTCTGAAGTAGCTGCAATCTTACGTGGTAAACATAAACCAACATTCACACCAAACGTTGACACAGGTGATCACGTAATCATCATCAACGCTGACAAAATCCATTTAACTGGTAACAAATTAGAGGGTAAACTTTACCGTCACCATACTCAATTTGCGGGTGGTTTAAAAACTCGTACTGCTGGTGAAATGTTAGAAAAGTACCCAACACGTATGATCGAATTAGCTGTAAAAGGGATGCTTCCTAAAAACTCTTTAGGTCGTAAAATGTTCGGTAAACTTAACGTTTACACTGGAACTGAGCACCCACATGCTGCACAAAAACCAGAAGCTTATGAGCTTCGCGGATAATATAATTTAAGAGGAGGATATTACTTTGGCACAAGTTCAATACATCGGCACTGGTCGCCGTAAAAGCTCTGTAGCTCGCGTACGTTTAGTACCAGGTACAGGTAAAATTGTTATCAACAAACGTGAAATCGAAGAGTACGTACCATTCGCTGCATTACGTGAAGTAATTAAACAACCATTAGTAGCTACTGAAACTACAGGAAGCTATGATATCCACGTAAACGTTAACGGTGGTGGATACACTGGTCAAGCTGGAGCTGTACGTCATGGTATCGCTCGTGCTCTACTTCAAGTAGACCCAGATTTCCGTGCTGCACTTAAATCTGCTGGATTACTTACTCGTGATTCACGCATGAAAGAACGTAAAAAACCAGGTCTACGCGGCGCTCGTCGTGCACCTCAGTTCTCAAAACGTTAATCAACCGATTATATATGCGTTTTCAAAACCCTTTCCCACTTTTGTGGGGGAGGGTTTTTTTGTACAAGTTGATCTAAATCAGCTTAAACTAAATAAAGAACTTAACAGATTTAAAGCATCAGCATTTTGCTGGTGCTTTTCTTAGCATTTACATAACATCTGTTCCTACAAGATGTATCAAAATCACCTTTGAAACGTCTTCTTCTGCTCTGTTGAACGCCTGCTATTTGTTAAACGAAAGGTCAGTTTCAAATTTTATGTAATAGAATGTTTAAAGTACTTGAAATTGACGTTACGTCATCTTTTATACTGTTATTAAAGCTTTTACTTTAACACTAATTTATAAGGAGAATCCAATTATGAAGAAGGACGATATTATTATTTATGCTTGCGTTATTATTGGAGCGGGAGTCGGTTTACTTTTTAATAATGCTTTTCCAGGGATGCTAATTGGCTTAGGCATTGGTTACATATTAAAAACCATGTTTTTTAAGCAGACAAATGAATGAGAAAGTAGGGTATTAGCTTGTATCATATCAATGAATTTAAAGAACTGAGCGGTGTTTCAGCTAGAACTTTTAGATATTATGACAAAATTGGGCTTTTAAAACCTGTATCTAAAACGGAAGGAGGTCATCGATTATACTCAAACACTGAGTTAAAGAAACTTCAGCAAATCCAATTCTTAAAAACTATAGGATTTCAATTAAGTGAAATCAAAATTATGTTGGAGTCTGAAGAATGGGATTGGTCAGATAGTCTAATGAAACAATTATCTTATGTTATTAATGAAAAGGAACGGCTTTCAGAGATAGAAATTAGTCTAAGGGAGTTAATAAACGGTATAGCGATTGATGGCGAAGAATTTAGGATTAAAAAAATCATTGATCTATATAACAGTAGGGATTCTAAAGAAAATCTAAATATTAATCGAGATAAATTCAATATTAAAAACACGGAAGTACTAGAAAAACTTCCGAAAATGGGTAGTAGCGATCCAGACTCCTTAGAGTGGATTGCTTTAGTAGGACAATTAAAAAAATATATGCAACTTGGTTATAGAAGTACTCGGGTACAAAACATTATTGAGAGAATGGCTGTAAAAAAAGATGAAGACTATCATGACGAAGATGCTTTTTTAGAAAAACTTTGGGACATTAGAATGTCGCCCGAGGAGTCCCAAAAATATAATTTATATCCACTTGATCAGGAAACTCTTAACTTTATGGAAAAGGCATATTTATATTATCTCGGTAATCAATTATAGTTTTTTGAAATATGGAGGGAAAGATGGGAACAGATATTTTACTTTATTTAGGTGGCTTAGCTCTTATAGACACATTTAGCCCTACCATTATTGGTGTTACATTATTTCTGGTTTTAAATGACAATAGAAATTTAACATTGAGATTATTAGTATATCTAGGTACGGTTGGACTACTATATTTTTTATTAGGGGTCATCATGATGGTAGGCATACATTTTATTACGGAAGCATTCTCAAATATTTTCCAAAATAAAATAGTTAGTTGGCTAATCTTTTGTGTAGGGATGATATTATTTACTGCTAGCTTTTTTCTCCCAGCAAATAAAAAGGGGAATATTCCGAAGCCTAAAACTCAAAGTGTCTTGTCGGTGATTATTATTGGTGTTACAACATTTGTCATTGAGGCAGGAACAGCTTTACCGTATTTTGCTGCTATTGGTGTATTAACGTCAATAGATATACCTATCTATCATTGGCTTCCAATTATCGCAGCATACAATTTTATTATGGTGTTACCAGCTCTGTTGATATTTCTAGGATATAAATTGTTTGGACAGATGATAAACCCTACTTTAGTTAAACTTCGGAATAAAATATCAAGCAGTAAAAGTACTGCTCTGTCCTGGATTATGTGTATAGTTGGGGTGATATTAATATTTTACACTATAGACTATCTATAATAAGTACTTCAGTGTTTAGGATTTCGTAAAGCCTCCCCTTACCTAAAAATTTTAGAATATTCCTAAAAAGAGTGTTGTTTTTTTCTTTGTTTTATTGATGCCTCCATTTATTAGCCTAATCATGTACAGAATAATACTTTCCAAACTCTCAAGAAGCTTGGGAGTTTTTTTGTTTACTTTCTAGCATAGTTCCATCACAAACTTCGTACACTATCTATAAAGGGTGGTGGATATGGGTGAAGCGCTGGCTTGCACTAGGAGTAATTATGCTAATGAGTATAGTGGTCGTGGCATATGAAACGAATGCTTCGGACCGCAACTTCTTCTTACCTGACCCACTTGGTGGCATTAAAATTGTCATTGATGCGGGACATGGTGGTCAGGATGGAGGTGCTTCAAAGGGCGAAGTAATTGAAAAGGATATTACACTGGCAATTGCTCAGCACGTGGAGAAGCAACTAAAGAAGAAAGGCGCAACGGTCGTGATGACACGTACAACGGATGGGGACGTTATTGATGAACACGCGTCATCTGAAAAGTATGGCACATTGAGGGAACGCAAAAAGCAGGATATCTTTTTACGGAAAGATATTGTGGCAAATGAACAACCAAATATGTTTATTACAATTCATGCCAATGCAATTCCTGAAACAAAGTGGCGTGGAGCGCAGGTGTTTTATCATAAAGAAGGACATGCTGATGGCGAAATCCTAGCGAAGAGCATTCAGCAATCAATTCGTACAAACTTACAAAATACGGATCGAGAGGCTTTGTCGATTAAGCAAATCTACTTGCTGAAAAAGGCAGAAGTACCTGCTGCATTAGTGGAGACTGGATTTATTAGCAACGATGAGGAACGTGCATTATTAACCGATAAAAAATATCAGGAAAAAATGGCAAATGCGATAGTTGAAGGTATAGAAAACTATATGCTTGAAAAAATTGAATAGAGCAACTGCTGCTATGTAAATCAGAGCATTATGATATACTAACATTGACAGAAAATAAGGGGAGTGTTCGTCGTGATAACTGAACAACAAATACGAGAAATACTGGGACAACTACAAGATCCATTTTTACATAAATCCTTGGCAGAAACTGACGGCATTACGAACGTGGCAATTAAAGAAGAAAAAAATCATGTCAGTGTAAAAATTGCGATTGCTAAAACGAATACGCCTGAACAAATGCAACTTCAAATGAAAATTGTAGATGCATTAAAAGAAGCGGGTGCTAACACAGTTGGTATTCGCTTTGAGGAGTTATCAGCAGAAAAACTACAAAGCTTCCGTGGCACAGCAACAGAAGCAGAAGCACAAGATATTTTATCACCACTAAGCACAGTGCAAGTTATTTCAATCGCTTCTGGTAAAGGTGGCGTAGGGAAATCTACAGTATCTGTGAACTTAGCGGTAGCTTTAGCGCGTTTGGGTAAAAAAGTAGGCCTTATTGATGCTGACATTTATGGATTTAGTGTGCCAGATATGATGGGTGTTACGGATATGCCGAAGGTAGTAGATAATCGCATTTTCCCAGTTGACCGTTTTGGTGTAAAGGTAATCTCAATGGGATTCTTTGTTGAAAATAACGCACCGATCGTTTGGCGTGGGCCAATGTTAGGTAAAGTATTAGATCAATTCTTCCGTGATGTGGAATGGGGCGAGCTAGATTACCTTCTATTAGATTTACCACCAGGTACAGGCGATGTCGCTTTAGACATTCATCAAATGTTACCTTCTTCTAAAGAAATTGTTGTAACAACGCCTCACCCAACAGCAGCATTCGTTGCAGCTCGTGCAGGGGCAATGGCTTTACAAACGGATCATGAAATTCTAGGTGTTATTGAGAACATGGCATGGTATGAGTCAAAATCAGGGGATCGTGAATTTGTATTTGGCCAAGGTGGCGGTGCAAAATTAACGGAAGAACTGCGTACCGAGCTACTTGGACAAATTCCATTAGGTCAACCAGATTGGACTGATGAAGAATTCGCACCTTCCGTGTATGCCCAACAGCACCCAACAGGACAAACGTATTTAGATATTGCGACGACAATCATTACTAAATTAAATAAATAAACAAAAAAGGATTTCCTCAAAGAGCTGAGGAAATCTTTTTTGTTGTGTAAAGTTATTTGCTGTTTTTATCTTCCTTGGAAGTGCTACTATCACCGCTAGCCTCTTTTTTGCTACCACTTTCTGATGAGGCACTTTCACCACTTTTTCTGATAAGCTCTTGCCATTTCGCCTCCATTAATGGACTTTCAATCGTTTCCTTCACGACTTCCTCCATTTGCTTGCGAAGATTGGAGGATTTTAAAATCGTCTCCATTTGCTTTTGCATATCAGGTTGACCAAAGAATGACTCCATATCCTTTTGGAAAGTGGGGTCTTTCATTAGTTCCTTCATAATATCCTGTTGCTGCTTCTGCATACTTTTGGCTACAGTTTCTTTAAATTTAGGATCTTCGAATGTCTTTTTCCAAAATTCCTCAGCTTCTTTTGAAAGCAAAGTCTCCTCTGTCGCCTTTTTCACTTCATCATGTTCCAATATTAATAATTCACGAAAACTCGGCTCCTCTAAAAGCTGTCGCAACGCCTTTTTACCATCGTCAGTTTGCAGAGAGTCAATCATGATTTTTTTTATCTCATCATAAGACATGTTAGAGGTTTTATCTTGTGAGCAGGCGGCAAGTAAAAGCGTCAAAAGCAGTAATAAAGTCAATTTTCGCATGAAACATCAGTCCTTTCTATAGATAGACTCTTTCAATTATTGTTCACATTTATGTGGACTTTATGTATAGCTTGCGAAGAGAAATAGCTTTTTTAACAATGCATTGTTAAAATGATTACAGATATATGAAGAAATTGGGGGACTTTGAGTTGTGACGATACGAAATTGGGCAAAGTTTTTCTTCTTTGCAATGCTCGTTGGTGGCGTAGTCAACGGAGTTTTTAGTTTATTTATTCGATGGAGCTTCTTTCAGCCATATGTAGCAAATGGTCAATGGGGTGAATTTTTCGCAGGGCTTTTATGGATGGTATTTTTAGGGTTTACAATGAGTGTTATTGCACAAGCAGGGTTTTTCGCTTATTTAACACTGCATCAAGTAGGTGTGAACATCTTTAGAACACTAACATTGTGGAATTGGGTACAGCTATTATTAATTGCTATTACTATTTTTGACATTGTCTTCTTCCGCTTTGTACCCGGTGTTAAGGATGGACAAAGCTGGGTATTCTATTTAGGGCTGTTAATTGTATTAATTTTTGGGTCAATTGCTACAGCTGTTCAAAAAGTAAAAATGACAGGGAAAAAACATGTGCTAGTGTCTGCGTTATTTTTTATGATTGTGATTACAACATTGGAGTGGACAATTGCATTAATGGGACGTGATGAAAACATTAATGAATACGTTGCCCTATTATTATTCCCATTATTAGCTGTCAATGCCTATCAATTATTAGTATTACCAAAATACAATGCTAAATCCGATGAAGATCGCAAGAAATTAGAAGCACGTCGAAAAGCGCGATTGAATCAAGCGAAAAATGCATAATTAATGTGAAAGTGAGTAGCCTCAAGATGAAGAGGCTACTTTTATTATGGGTTTTTTTTAGATTGAACAGAGTAACCAAATATATTTTCTTCTATAGACATAAATTTATTCTGTTGTAATAAAGTATTTAATTCTTTAAAAGATACCTTGTTGTCTTGATGCAATGAGATAAATAAAAAATCTCCTTTTTGCAATGGAGGTGTTTTTTCTCCTTGCCAAATAAGTGAAGGAGAAAGAATGTTTACTTGTTTTTGAAATAAACTTTTTTGTAGCTCTTGAGAGTATTGATGATTTCGTGTAGCAAACCAAAGTGGTGTTGTTTTTAAATATTTTTCATAGGTCGTCACATCTTTTTGTATTAACGCAATATCAATCGGTTCTTCTAAGGAATCTTCAGGACCTAATAATCCAGTAGGGAGTTTTCTTTCTTGTATGACTTTAATATGTTCAGGTGATCGTTCAATCCATGCTGCGTCTAACAGAAGAAGCGGATAAGGACCTTTTACATTTTTAAGCCAATCTAAAAGTGCTTCGTCAGAAAAAGAAATTTCGACAATTAAAGAAGTGCCATAATGCCCTTTTGTTACAACTGTTGGTGCATTAGCAATATTAAATACAGAAATCATTGTAGAATTAATTGGTTTGATAAAGACAAACAATATTACTAACAAACCCAATGATATCAACGTTTTTCGAAACATAATAAAAACCCCATTTCTATAATTTTAAACGAAAAAATAAACTCCTTAAAAAAACTTATGATTTTGTGTTGACTTTCATGATTAATCGATGTTATTATGTATAAGTCGCCAAGAGATGACGCGACAAACGAAACAAAATGAACCTTGAAAACTGAACAAGCAAAACGTAATCAATATAGTTTCTGAGCTAACTTATGTTAGTGAATGAAACAAAAATTTTGGACATCAAAATTGATGCCAGCAAAACAATTTGAGCTAATCA